>VOFI01000482.1_pt1 | contig 419147 bp, 409 predicted proteins | sample 5384131 | NCBI WGS metagenome assembly VOFI01 (sample SAMN12384728, study PRJNA508395) | human gut metagenome | isolation source: healthy gut H | host: Homo sapiens | reverse complement strand
TATGCCAACAGCTGAATTATTTAGTTCCACGGATATTATACCGCTATAAATATAAGAATGATGAAAAACATTCTATTAGCGAATATATTAAGCAAGAATATTTCCGATTGATGAATTACAATCAATTTTATGGAATACCGGGAGAAAATGATTCTACGATAAAAGTCAATACAGAAAATGGTTTTTCGGATATGGCTAATCCTGTTATCATTGTTGATACGGGCAATTTTGCAGGACTTTACTATTTGGATTCTTTAAATACAAGGTGTTTATTTTTTCAAATGGAGTCAAGAGAAGATTTTTCTTCTTTGTTATCAGAATATGATTTAGAGCAATTAGTTACAGCTGGAACATTACTTACACCTTATTTAATGCAACTTGAAAATGTGACATTCGTTCTTAAAACACTCACTATGTTTACGATTGTCTTTATAGTGTCTTTACTGTTTATTTTGTATATTTCAAATTATGTGGACATTTTTGTAAATCGAAAGAGATATGCGGCAAAAGAGATTTTAGGATTCTCTCATTTTAGGACACTGAAAAATCGGTATATTTTTTGGGGAATCGAAATAATTATATCAGGCGTATTAACTGCTATAAATTATTATTTTGCAAAAAAGTATATCAGTTAAGCGGTGGAGAGCAACAGCGAATTGCAATTATTAAATTGATTTTGCAAGGAAGTCAGATTATATTAGCTGATGAACCAACTTCTGGACTTGATAAAGAGAACGAATTGATAGTGATGAAACTTTTGAAAGAATTAAATGAAAAGGGCATTACTATAATCATGGTCACTCACAACATGAATTTGTGCGATTGTTTTTCCAGAGTTATAAATGTAGAAAACTTTAGATAGTTTGTTAAAGGGAGATACGCGGTTTTATTATACGTGCAATCTCCCTTTATATTTCGTCATATCAAGACTCATATTCAATTATGGTAAATTCGTGGTAAAACACTTATTTTTTCAAGTGATGAACAGCCCTTAAATGCTGTATTTATGCGGATAATCGGATTTTCTATATCAAGTTTTATTTAAATCCATGTAGTCATCTTGTATAAGCCAACCGCTGAAAATAAAATTTTCAGCGAAACAACATGGGACGAAGATTTAGACGAAAATATATTTGACTATATCAGAAAATCAGCGTCGTTTGCTTATGCAAGAAATCATGAATACATCGAGGTAAAAATATATATGGACGAAACTTAACTTCTCATTTATCAGGGAGATAGCAAAGCCCTAAAATGGCTTCCCCGCCCATTCCAATTTTGAGAGAAAAATCTGTTTGCTTTTTGTGAGTGTGTCCACAAGTTCGGGACATTTTGTCCCGAAGTCCGGCGTGGGACGAGGAACGGGGGCTTTCATATACGCCCTGTCTGCTGACGAAACCAGCCCTGCGCTTGCGGCTCCACGACACGCAATCACAGCCCTGTTTTCCTGCTGCTTCAAATGCCCTTGCCCGACCCGGCGGCAACCTCATTTTCGCAGCAACGCCGACAGAGCGTATAACACACTACACTTTGCAAGCAAAGTCGTGTGCCAAGGGGCAAGCCCCTTTGGAAACCCCTGACAACAAAACAGGCTGAATATCCCGCACTTTCCCGGTGCTTGATACTCAGCCTTTATTTGTTGTCAGCAGCCCCCGTTTCGTGGTCTGCGTGTAGTTCCTTGTAAACTGACCTAAATCTTGTACAAAACAACGAAACCGAACATTGCCCTTTGTGGGGCAGACATGGAAAGGAGAGAGAACAATGGGCATTCGAGAAGAAATCAAGTCCTATATCGTCCGTTCTGGCATGACCATGACAGCGTCCCCAATCTATCCGGCAAGTTGCGTCGGGGTTCCCTGCGATACCAAGAAGCCGTGGAGCTTGCGGATGTGCTGGACTATGACATTGTCTGGGTCAAGCGCAAGCGGTAAGGAGGTACAATGGCACAAAAAGCACAGCACGCAATTTTACGCTTTGTCAAACACAAGGCGGGGCCGGCAGGGGCATTGGAAGCCCACCACGAGCGTACAAAGGAGCGGTACGCCAGCAACCCTGACATTGACATCAGCAAAAGCAAGGACAATTTTCACATTATCCAGCCTACACAGAAGTACCGAAAGGAAATTGACACTCGCATCAAGGCGGCGGGCTGCCGTACCAGGAAGGACAGCACCATGTTTGTGGACACGCTGATCACCGCCAGCCCCGAATTTTTCACAGGACGGAGCAAGAGGGAGATACAAGCCTACTTTACGGAGGCGGTGGCTTTCATGGAGAAGAAGGTGGGCCGGGGTAACATCTTTTCCGCTGTGGTACACATGGACGAGAAAACACCTCACCTCCACCTGTGCTTTACTCCCATCACAGAGGACGGGCGGCTGTCTGCAAAGGAGATTTTGGGCAATCGGGCGCAGCTATCCCAATGGCAGGACGAGTTTCACGCCCATATGAAAAAGGCGTTCCCCGTCCTCAAACGAGGCGAGAGCGCCCTTATTACCAAACGCAAGCATATTCCCACATGGCTGTTCAAGCAGTCCATAGACCTGACCCGCCAGCAGCAGGCCATTGAGAAGGCGGTGTCCGAAATCGGAGTGATGAACGCCGGGAAGAAGCGAGACGAGATTTTGGAGATGGTGGGGCCGTACTTTACTCGACTGGAAAAACACTTGGGACAGATGAAAAAGTATCAGGCTACCATTGATTATCTGACTCAGGAAAATGCAGGTCTGTGGGAAAAGGTCAACGACGAAAAGAGCATCCAGAAGAAGATGGAGGTGTTGACACTGAAAAAGGAAAACGAGCGGCTGCGGCGTTTTGTGGACAGTATTCCCCCGGAAGTGCGTCGGGTACTCCGAGAGCAGCAGCGCCAGCAGAGACCTAAAGATCACGAGCTGTAAACCATCTTTGAGAAACACGGAGGTACATTTGGGTAGAAGAAAAAAGCTGATTAACAACACCGATATTCCCCAGCACCAGATCGAAGCGATAGCCCGCTGCATCCTGCCGGACATCCTCGCTTTCTACGAGAGCGAGGAAGGGCAGTGGGAGTTTTCTGAATGGAAGAAGCAGAGAGAAATGGAGAAGCAAGAGGCAAAAACAGAATAAGGGCATAGCAAAAGCGGGGTGTCATCCGAAAATGGTGACACCCCGCCTTTTTTTGCGTTTATATGGATTTCTTCTTTTTCCGTGGGCCTCTTGGCTTGGAAGTGGGCTTGCGCTCCACGCCGTTGCGGAAATGGGTGGTTTCATAGCGGTCAAAGAAAACAATAAATCCGAACCCATCACCGATTGGAAATAGGTTCGGATTATATTGGTTTGGTGCGCCTGAAGGGACTCGAACCCACACGCTGAAAGCACGAGAACCTAAATCTCGCATGTCTACCAATTCCATCACAGGCGCAAACAGAAAGCGGCGGTATTGGCCGCCGCTCATAAGCCTCTATTTTGACACGGGGAGGTTCCCGAGGCGGAGCAAAACGCTGTATCCGCGCACCGTTACAAACGGCACAATTATCTTACCACAGCCGCGTCGGCTTGACAAGTGGGCAAACGCAAATGCCGCGCAAAACTTTCTTGTCCACGCAAATTGACAACCGTCCGGAAACCTGATATCATGCTCTGTCGAAAGCTAACTCAGGAGGGGTACAGAATGCAGAAATATACGGCGTCCGTCATCACGGCCGGGTGTCTCTGGGGCTTGATGGGTCTGTTCACGCGCACACTGGCGACCTATGGCGTGGATTCCACGGGCGCGATCGTGCTGCGCTGCGGCATTGCGGCGCTGCTGTTCGCCGTCACGCTGCTCGTGCGCGACTCAAAGCAGTTTCGCATTCGGCTCAAAGACATCTGGTGTTTTATCGGCACCGGCATCTGCAGCCTGCTGTTTTTCACGTATTGCTATTTTCAGGCCATCACGATCATGGACCTGTCCACGGCGGCCGTGCTGCTGTACACCGCGCCGTCGATCGTCATGATCCTCTCGCTGATCCTGTTTCACGAGCGTATCACGGTGCAGAAGCTCATCGCGCTCGTGCTGGCGTTTGCCGGCTGCTGTCTGGTGTCGCTCGTCGGCGGGGAGCACAAGCTCTCCACGGTCGGCATTCTCTACGGCCTCGGCGCGGGCTTCGGCTATGCGCTCTACAGCATCTTCGCCCGCTACGCGCTCGACCGCGGCTATTCGAGCAACACCATCAACTTTTATTCCTGCCTGCTGACCACCATCGGCGCGGCCATCATCTGGGGCGCGGCGCAGCCGCTCGGCGTCATGATCGGTTCGTGGAAGGGCTTCGGCCTGTGCACGGCGCTCGGCATCGTCACGTGCTATCTGCCGTATCTGCTCTATACCTATGGTCTCACAGGGCTCGAGACGGGTAAGGCGTCCATCCTGGCGTCGTTTGAGCCGGTCGTGGCGACGCTGGTCGGCATCTTCGTGTTCCACGAAAAACTCACACCGCTCAGCGCCCTCGGCTGCGTGTGCGTGCTCTCGGCCGTCGTGCTGCTCAATCTCAAACGCCGGCAGAAAGCAAACGAAATCCAATAAAGAAACCGTCCGCTCCCGATCGGGAGCGGACGGTTTTTGCGTATGCAGCTTATTTGTTGTTGTAGGCTTCGATGCCCTTGGCAAGCAGCTCCATGGAGCGCTTGAGGGCGTCCTGATTGATGACGTAGGCCATGCGGATCTCGTTGACGCCGGTGTGTGGGGTCTTGTAGAAGCTCTCGGCCGGGGTGAACATGAGCGTGTCGCCGTTGTCGTCAAACTCCTCGAGCATGAACAGCTGGAACTTCTCCGCGTCGTCCACGGGGAGCTTGGCCATGACGTAGAACGCGCCCTTCGGCTCGGAGTAAATGACGCCGGGGATCTTCTTGAGCCCCTCGACGAGCGTGTCGCGGCGGGCCTTGTATTCCTTGCGCACGGCGTCGAAGTACTCGGGGCCGACGGTGTAGAGTGCGGCGGACGCGACCTGGTCGATCGTCGAGGCGCACAGGCGGCCCTGGCACCACTTCATGGCGTTGTTGTAGAGATCGCTGTTGCGCGTGATCACACAGCCGATGCGCGCGCCGCAGGCGCTGAAGCGCTTGGACACGGAGTCGATGACGACGACGTTGTCCTCATATCCCTCGAGCTGCAGCAGGCTCATGAGCTTCTCGCCGCCGTAGACAAACTCGCGGTACACCTCGTCGCCGATGATGAACAGGTTATGCTCCTTGGCGATGTCGGCCATGAGACGGAGCTCTTCCTCGGTGAGGATCGTGCCGGTCGGGTTGCCGGGGTTTGTGAAGAGGATGGCGCGGGTGTGCTCGTTGATGCAGGCCTCGACGCGCTCACGGATGGCGAACTTGTAGTTCTCCTCAGGTGTTGTGGTGATCGGGCGGATGGTCGCGCCGGTCAGCGTGACAAACGTGCTGTAGTTCGGGTAAAACGGCTCGGGGATGATGATCTCGTCGCCCTCGTCGAGAATGCAGCTGAGCGCGATCTGCAGCGCTTCACTGCCGCCGGTGGTGATGAGCACCTGCTTGTTGGTGATGGGCGCATCGATCTTGCCGTAGTAGTTGACGACCGCGTCGATCATCTCGGGCACGCCGTCGGATGGGGCGTAGGCCAGGACCGGCTGGCTGAAGTTTTTCACAGCCTCAAAGTAGGCCGCGGGGGTGGCAATATCGGGCTGGCCGATGTTCAGGTGGTAGAGTTTCTTGCCCTTTTTGGCAGCCTCGTTTGCATAGGGCGCGAACTTGCGCATAGGCGAGAGGCCGCATTTTTCGATCTTACTGGAAAATTTCATGTTGCTCCTCCGTTTTTTCTTTGTATTTTTGGTTTCTTTTTTGCTCTCAAACACATTCATGATAACGCATTTTTTCCGAAACTACAACTGATTTTTTGGAAAAAACCGGTCACAAATTTAACAATCACGCCGCATGGGGAAGGGAAAAACAAGAGGCCGCCGCAGCTTTGCGCTGCGGCGGCCGGTGCGTATCTGGTTTCGATGCGGGCTCAGACCTTGAAGTCCACAGAGGTCGCACCCTGATCGTCCTGCTCGAAGGTGTAGTCCTTGCCGGGCAGGATGGCGTTGAGCAGGATGCCCACGATGGAGGAGACAGCCAGACCCGACAGGGACACGACGCCGATCTGGATGCTGCCGGAGTAGGTGATGCCGATGGCGAGCACGAGGATGAGCGCGGCGATGATGACGTTGCGGGTGTTGGTGAAGTCGACCTTGTTCTCGACGACGTTGCGCACGCCGACAGCGGAGATCATGCCGTAGAGCACGAGGGACACGCCGCCGATGGTGGCCGTCGGCATGGCGGACACGAGGGCCGCGAATTTCGGGCAGAAGGACACGACGATCGCAATGCAGGCCGCGATGCGGATCACGCGGGGATCGTAGACGCGGGACAGGGCGAGCACGCCGGTGTTCTCACCGTAGGTGGTGTTGGCCGGAGCGCCGAAGAGGGAAGCGAGGGTGGTGGCCAGGCCGTCGCCCAGCAGGGTGCGGTGGAAGCCGGGGTCGACCATGAAGTTCTTGCCGCAGGTGGAGGAGATGGCGCAGATATCGCCGATGTGCTCGACCATGGTGGCAAGGGACAGGGGCACGACCGTCAGCACGGCGGACCAGAGGACGCCGCTGTCGACCGGGCCGGCGAAGAGGTGGAACACGCTGTTTTTCCAGAAGATCGGCAGGCCGAACCACTTGGCACTGCTGACGGCAGCGGCGACGGAGGCGCGCTCCGCGGGATCAACGATGAGTGCGAAGATGTAAGAGCCGAGCACGCCGAGCAGGATCGGGATGATCTTGGCCATGCCCTTGCCCCACATGTTGAAGCCGATGACGATCAGGATCGCGACGACGGCGACGAGCCAGTTGGCACGGCAGTTGGTGATGGCGGAAGAGGACAGCGTCAGGCCGATGGCGATGATGATCGGGCCGGTGACGATCGGCGGGAAGTAGCGCATGACTTTCTTGACGCCGAAGATCTTGAACAGTGTCGACAGGATGATGTACATCAGGCCCGCGATGGCGACGCCGAAGCAGGCGTATGCCAGCAGGTCGTTGTTGTAAATGGCGGAGCCGTCGGCGTTCGTGCCGATGGTGCGCACGGCGTTGTAGCCGCCGATGAAGGCGAACGAGCTGCCGAGGAAGGCCGGGACCTTACCCTTGGTCAGCAGGTGGAACAGCAGCGTGCCGATGCCGGCGAATAGCAGGGTCGTTGCGACGTCGAGGCCGGACAGCGCCGGGACGAGGACGGTCGCGCCGAACATGGCGAACATGTGCTGGAGACCCAGAATGAACATTCTGGGCTTGCCGAGTGTACGTGCGTCGTACACCGGCTCGGTACCGATGGAGCTTTTACTCATAGATTTTTTCCTCCCGTGAAAATTTAATCTATTCTTTATCCTCTCTCGAGGATGCAGACACTGTTCTCTCCGTCCGTTTCCTGCAGGCGGACGGCCACGACCTCGCTCTTGGAGGTTGGGATGTTCTTGCCGACGTAATTGGCCTTGATCGGAAGCTCCGAATGGCCGCGGTCGATCAGGGAAAAGAGCTGGATGCGCGCCGGACGGCCGAGCTGCATCACGGCGTCGAGCGCTGCGCGCGCGGTGCGGCAGGTGTAGATCACATCGTCGACCAGCACGACGGTCTTGCCCGCAATGGGGAAGGGAATGTCCGTCCGGTTGAGTACCGGCGCGTCCGCGACCGTGGACAGATCATCGCGGTAGAGCGTGATGTCCAGCTCGCCGACCGGCAGCTGCACGCCGTCGATCTTCTCAATGTTTTTTGCAAGGCGGCGGGCCAGCGGCACACCGCGCGTGCGGATGCCGATCAGGCACAGGTCGTCCGTGCCGTCGTTTTTCTCGAGGATCTCATGCGCGATGCGCACGAGCGTACGGTCGATGGCGGCTTCGTCCATGATCTTTGCCTTGAATTTCAGCTCCACAGCGATCCCTCCTCCGGGCATAAAAAAACACCCTGTCCGGATACAGACAAGGCGGCAACGCGCAGGGAGAGCCCGCAGTGATTCCATTGACCGTGACACCTTGCCGGTATCTCGTACCGACTTAAAAATATCAGCTTGCACAGCATACCACCGTATCTCGTGCTTGTCAACAGCAAATTCACATTTTCGTCACAAAAACTTGTCCCTCCCGGTTTCGGCGGGAGGGACAGGATACATGATTTTGCGGTCAGGCTTTCTTAAAGCTGTCCTTGAGCGCGACGGCGCGGTTAAAGACCAGATGCTCCGGAGCCGAGTCCTTGTTGTCCACGGCAAAGTAGCCGAGACGCAGGAACTGGAACGCGGCCGGAGCCTCGGCGCCGGCGAGCATCCGCTCGACCTTGCAGCCGGTGAGCACGGACAGCGAGTCCGGATTCAGGCACGCCAGATAGTCCTTGCCGTCACCCTCGGGGTCGGCGTCGGCGAAGAGGTTATCATACAGGCGCACCTCGGCGTCGGCGCAGTTGTGTGCATCGACCCAGTGGATCGTGCCGCGCACCTTGCGGCCGTCGGGCGTGTTGCCGCCGCGGGTCTCGGGGTCGTATTCGCACAGGACCTCCGTCACGCTTCCGTCCGCGTCCTTGACGCAGCCGGTGCAGCGGACGATGTACGCACCCTTGATGCGCACCTCGTTGCCGGGGTAGAGGCGGTTATACTTTTTCGGCGGCTCCTCCATGAAGTCGTCGGCTTCGATCCACAGCTCGTTGGAGAACGTCACGTCGCGCGTGCCGGCGTTTTCGTCCTCGGGGTTGTTCTCGATGGCAAACGTCTCGCTCTGGCCCTCGGGATAGTTCGTGATGCGCAGCTTCACCGGGTGCAGCACGGCCATGGCGCGCTGGGCATGGAGGTTGAGATCCTCGCGCAGGCAGTGTTCCAGAAAGCTGTAGTCGACCGTGGACGCGACCTTGGACACGCCGATGCGCTCGCAGAAATTGCGGATGGACGCGGGCGTGTAGCCGCGGCGGCGCAGGCCGCACAGCGTCGGCATGCGCGGATCGTCCCAGCCGGAGACATAGCCCTCCTCGACGAGGCGGCGCAGCTTGCGCTTGGACATGACGGTGTAGTTGATGCCGAGGCGCGAAAACTCGATCTGGCGCGGCTTGCACGGCACGGACACATTGTTTACGACCCAGTCGTACAGCGGGCGGTGATCCTCATATTCCAGCGAGCACAGCGAGTGCGTGATGCCCTCGAGCGCGTCCTGGATCGGGTGCGCGAAGTCGTACATCGGGAAAATGCACCACTTTGTGCCCTGACGGTGGTGCTCGATGTAGCGGATGCGGTAGAGCACGGGGTCGCGCATATTGAAGTTGCCGGAGGCGAGGTCGATCTTCGCACGCAGGGTATACTTGCCCTCCGGGAACTCGCCGGCGCGCATGCGCGCGAACAGATCGAGGTTTTCCTCGATCGGGCGGTCGCGCCAGGGGCTGACGGCGGGGGTGTTCACATCGCCGCGGTATTCGCGGAACTGCTCCGGCGTCAGCTCGCACACATAGGCAAGCCCTTTTTTAATCAGCTCCACGGCGTATTCGTAATCCTTCTCGAAGTAGTCCGAGCCGAAGAAGAACCGGTCGCCCCAGTCAAAGCCGAGCCAGTGGATATCCTCCTGAATGGCTTCCACAAACTCGTTGTCCTCCTTGGAGGGGTTCGTGTCGTCCATGCGCAGGTTGCAGATGCCGCCGAATTTTTCGGCCGTTCCGAAATCGATGCACAATGCCTTGCAGTGGCCGATGTGCAGGTAGCCGTTCGGCTCGGGCGGGAAACGGGTGTGGACGGTCTGACCGGCGAAGCGGCCGCCGGGCGCAAGATCCTCTTCGACAAAGGCTTCGATAAAGTTTTTGGTATCTTCCATAGTGTCATGTCAACTCCACATAAATTTGCGATGGGCAGAAAATTGTAAAGGTATTATACACGATTCGTTTTCTGTTTACAATATCGAAAAAGAAATATATAATTCAGACAGGATTGTAAGACAACGGAGGTGCGGACATATGTATGACCTGCTCATCATCGGCGGCGGCCCGGCTGGGCTGTCGGCGGCCATGACGGCGCGCAACCGGAATTTGACCGTGTGCGTGATCTGCGGCGGCGCGGCCGACAGCGCGCTGTATAAAGCCGGCCATGTCACAAATTACCCCGGTGTGCCGGATGTCTCCGGCCCCGCGCTGCTCGAGACCATGACGCAGCAGGCGCGCGATCTTGGCGCGGACATGCTGCGCGAGCGGGCGCTGTCGGCCATGCCGATGGGCAAAACGTTCGGCGTCTCGGCGGGCAAGGAATTTGTGGAGGGCAGGGCGCTTCTGCTTGCGACCGGCATTGCCCAGCGCGGCACGTTTCCCGGGGAAACGGCGTTTCTCGGCCGCGGCGTGAGCTACTGCGCTACCTGCGACGGCATGCTCTACCGCGGCAAGCGCGCGGCGGTCATCGGCCTGGCGGCGGACGCCCCGGCGGAGGCGGACTTCCTGCGTGAGATCGGCTGCGACGTGCAGTATTACGACGGAAAAAAGCACCGCTTTGAGATCCGCGGCGCCGAGCGGGCGGACACGCTCGTGATCGACGGCGCGGCACAGCCGGCGGACGTTATCTTCGTCCTGCGCGCGGGCTTTGCGGCCGATACGCTTCTGCCCGGCATCGCCACGGAAAAGGGCCACATCGTCGTGGATGAAAGCTATGCCGCGAGCATTCCCGGCGTTTTCGCGGCCGGGGACTGCACCGGCGCGCCCTATCAGATCCCGGCGGCGGTCGGCGAGGGCAACCGCGCGGCACTTTCGGTCGTGCGCTGGCTCAGAAACGCTTGACAAACGGCGCGGCAGGGCCTATAATTTTCCCATCCATTTGCGAAGAAGGGGAGGAGTAGTCTCCCGGCGGACGTCAGAGAGAAGGCGGTTGGTGCGAGCCTTTCGGATGCCGGAGATGAAGGTCGCCCCGGAGCAGCCGGCCTGAACGGAGTAGGGCGGCCGGGTTCTCCCGTTACAGAGACAAGAGTGTCACGCGCCTGCGTGGAATTCAGGTGGTACCGCGGTTTCGATCGCCCTGAAACAGTTCGTTTCGGGGCGATTTTTTTGCGCCCCGGCAATCTTAAAGGAGGAGAGCCATGAAAGAGCTTCCGAAGGTCTACGACCCCAAACAGGTCGAAAGCAAGATTTATGACATGTGGATGCGCGGCGGCTATTTTGCCGGCAAAGCCGATCCGGATAAAAAGCCGTTTTCCATCGTCATGCCGCCCCCGAACGTCACCGGCCAGCTGCACATGGGCCACGCGCTCGATGCGACGCTGCAGGACATCCTCACGCGCTATAAGCGCATGCAGGGCTATGCCGCCCTGTGGGTGCCCGGCACGGATCACGCCGGCATCGCCACGCAGATCAAGGTCGAGGAGATGCTGCGCAAGGAAGAGGGCCTGACCCGCTACGATCTCGGCCGCGAGGAATTCCTCAAGCGCGTCTGGGCGTGGAAAAAGCAGTACGGCAACCGCATCGTCGAGCAGCAGAAGTCGCTCGGCGTGTCCTGCGACTGGGACCGCAGCCGCTTCACCATGGACGAGGGCTGCTCGAAGGCCGTGCGCGAGACGTTCTGCGAGCTGTATGAAAAGGGCCTGATCTACAAAGGCAACCGCATCATCAACTGGTGTCCGCACTGCCGCACGGCCCTGTCCGACGCTGAGGTCGAATATAAGGATATGCCCGGCGCGTTCTGGTATATCCGCTACCCACTCAAGGACAGTGATGATTACCTCACCATCGCCACCACCCGGCCGGAGACCATGCTTGGCGACACCGGCATCGCGGTCAACCCGGCGGACGAGCGCTACCAGCACCTCGTCGGCAAGACGGCGATCCTGCCGCTCGTGGGCCGTGAGCTGCCCATCGTGGCCGACGATTACGTCGAGCTCGATTTCGGCACCGGCTGCGTCAAGATGACGCCCTGCCACGACCCGAACGACTACGAGGTCGGCCTGCGCCATAATCTCGAGCAGATCCTCATCTTCGACGAGGATGCCCGCGTCATCAACGGCGGCAAGTACAACGGCCTCGACCGTTACGAGGCGCGCAAGGCCATTCTGGCCGATCTCGAGGAGCAGGGCTACCTCATCAAGACCGAGCCTTATAATCATAATGTCGGCACGTGCTACCGCTGCGGCACGACGGTCGAGCCGATGACGAGCCCGCAGTGGTTCGTCAAGATGAAGCCGCTGGCCGAGCCCGCCATCGAGGCCGTGCGCGACGGGCGCATCAAGTTCGTGCCCGAGCGCTTCAGCAAGACCTATTATAACTGGATGGAGAATGTCCACGACTGGTGCATCTCCCGCCAGCTCTGGTGGGGCCACCAGATCCCGGCGTGGTACTGCGACGACTGCGGCCATGTCACCGTCTCGCGCACCGACGCCTGCGAGTGCGAGGCCTGCCACAGCAAGAACATCCACCGCGACCCCGACGTGCTCGATACCTGGTTCAGCTCCGCACTCTGGCCGTTTTCCACGCTCGGCTGGCCGGATAAGGATTCCGAGGATCTGAAGTTCTGGTATCCGACGAGCGTCATGGTCACGGGCTACGACATCATCTTCTTCTGGGTCGCGCGCATGATCTTCTCCGGCCTGGAGCAGATGAAGGACATCCCGTTCCCGACGGTATTCATCCACGGTCTGGTGCGCGACGATAAGGGCCGCAAGATGTCCAAGTCACTCGGCAACGGCATCGACCCGCTCGAGATGGCCGACACCTACGGCGCCGACGCGCTGCGCTTCAACCTCATCACGGGCAACAGCCCCGGCAACGACATGCGCTTCTATGTCGAGAAGTGCGGCGCCATGCGCAACTTTGCCAACAAGCTCTGGAATGCTTCCCGCTTCGTGATGATGAACCTCACCATCGACAAAAACGAGCTGCCCGAGACGCTGGAGCTCGAGGACAAGTGGGTGCTCTCGAAGCTCAACACGCTCTCGAAGGAAGTGTGCGAGAACCTCGACAAGTACGAGATCGGCATCGCCGCGGCGAAGATCTACGACTTCATCTGGGACACGTACTGCGACTGGTATATCGAGCTCACGAAGCCCCGCCTCAACAGCGGCGACGAGGCCCGCGCCCGCAGCGCGCAGCAGGTGCTGCTGTATGTCCTGACGGACATTCTCAAGCTCCTGCACCCGTTCATGCCGTTCATCACCGAGGAGATCTGGCAGGCCCTGCCGCACGACGGCGAGGCGCTCATGATCGCCCGCTATCCGGAGTATACCGAGTCCCTTGCTTTCCCGGCCGAGGAGCGCGACTTTGAGATGGTCATGAACGCCATCCGCGCCGTGCGCAGCCGCCGCGCCGAGATGAACGTGCCGCCGAGCAGAAAGGCGCACCTGTTCATCACGACCGACCGGCAGGACGCTTTCCGCTCCGGTGAGATCTATATCACGAAGCTCGCCTACGCCGAGCAGATCACCATCAGCAGCGAGCAGCCGGCCGACGCCGAGAAGATGGTCTCTGCCGTCACGGAAGAGGCCAAGCTCTTCATGCCGATGGCCGAGCTGATTGACCTCGACAAAGAGCGCGCCCGTCTGGAAAAGGAGCTCGAAAAGGCCCGCAAGAACTACGAGGGCCAGATGCGCAAGCTCTCGAACGAGAACTTTATCTCCCGCGCGCCGGAGGCCGTCGTGCAGACGGAGCGCGAGCGCGCCGAGAAGGCAAAGGCGCTGGTGGAAAATCTCGAGGCCAGCCTGAAAAATCTCGGCTGAGCGCCGCCGTCCGACAAATTCGGCCCACGTCTCTGGGCTACAATAGCACCGTGTACGAAGGTTCGTACACGGTGCTTTTTCTTTTGATTTAGGAGGTATGAGCAGATGCGGATCATAACGCATGATGACGGCCGGTGCCTGACGCTGCGCCTGCTCGGCGAGCTGGATCACGCGGCGGCGCAGGAAGTCATGCCCGGCATTGAGGACGCCGTGGAGGAGTACCTGCCGCGCCGCTGCGTGCTCGACCTGTCCGGCCTGAGCTTTATGGACAGCTCCGGGATCGCGGTCATTCTCAAGACCGACCGCCTCCTGCGGCAGACAGGGGGCGCACTGGCGCTGTGCGGCGTGCCGCGGCAGGTGCGCCGGGTGCTGGACGTGGCCGGCCTGACCAATATCGTCCCGGTGCTCGAGGACCGGGCAAAGGAGTGTGAACAGTGTTGACGCAGAAAAATTACATGAAGCTGGAGTTTCCGGCGCGCAGCGTGAACGAGGGCTTTGCGCGCGCGGCGGTGGCGGCCTTCGCCGCGCAGCTCGACCCGACGCTTGCCGAGATCGGGGACATCAAGACCGCCGTGTCCGAGGCCGTAACGAATGCGGTCGTGCACGCCTATCCGGACAAGCTCGGCACGGTGCAGGTGCGCGTGCGCATCCTGCCGGACGAGCGGCTGGAGATCGCCGTCAAGGATCACGGCATCGGCATCGCCGACGTGGCGCAGGCGCGCACGCCGCTGTATACCACCGGCGGAGAAGAACGCAGCGGCATGGGCTTTACGATCATGGAGAGCTTCATGGACACGCTGCGGGTCAAGTCTGTGCCCGGCCGCGGCACGACCGTGACGATGTGCCGCCGCATCCGCCGCCGCGCATGATCGCCGAGGAGACGCGCGACCTGCTCCGGCGCGCCCAGGCTGGGGACGCCGCAGCGGCAGAGCAGATGGTCACGGAAAACACCGGCCTGATCTGGAGCGTGGCGCGGCGGTTTTTCGGCCGCGGCGTCGAGCCGGACGACCTGTACCAGCTCGGCTGTGTCGGCTTTCTGAAGGCCATGCAGGGCTTTGACGAGCAGTACGGCACGTGCTTTTCTACATACGCCGTCCCAAAGATTTCGGGCGAGATCCGGCGCTTTCTGCGCGATGACGGCGCGGTCAAGGTCAGCCGCAGCATCAAGGAGCGCGCGCAGGGCATCCGCACGGCGCGCACGCGCCTGGAGCAGACGCTCGGCCGCGAGCCGACGCTCTCCGAGCTCGCGGCCGAGACCGGGCTCGAGCCCGAAGAGATCGCCGCCGCCGAGACGGCCACCGGCCCTACGGAGTCCCTGCAGAAGGAGAACGGGGAGACCGGCTTTACGCTCGAGCACACGCTTGGGGACTACGATCAGGAAGAGCGCATGGTCGAATACGCCGCCCTGCGTGAGGCGCTGCGCCAGCTCCCGGAGCGGGAGCGGCAGGTCATCGCCCTGCGGTTTTATCACGGCCTGACGCAGCAGCGCGCCGCCGGCATCCTGCATATCTCGCAGGTGCAGGTGTCGCGCCTGGAGCGACGCGCCGTGGAGCGCCTGCGCGAGTGGCTGGCCACCTAGGCAGCCGGAGATCTGTTCTCCGGCTGCTTTTTCATGTCCCGGGCTTGACGACACAAGATATATGATGTTATGATGATTCTAACCGGATATCTTGCGCCGATTTGGAGGGGCTGCCTGTGTACACGCCAAAAGAAGTTGCGGAGAATTATCTTTCTACCTGCCGGGTCAAGGCGGCGCTGCCGCTGGGGCGGATGTTTCTGCTCGCCTGTCTGGCGGGGGCGTTCGTCGCGCTGGCAGGCGTCGCGTCCACGGCGGCCGCGGCTACGGTGGGCGATCCGTCGCTGGCGAAGCTCGTCTCCGGCTGTGTCTTTCCGGCCGGCCTCGCCATGGTCATCGTGGCCGGCAGCGAGCTGTTCACCGGCAACAATCTCATGATCATGGGCGTTTTGTCGCGCGTGATCTCTGCACGGCGGATGCTGCGCAACTGGGGCGTTGTCTATCTGGGCAATTTCGTGGGTGCGGTGCTCGTCGCGGCGCTCTGCGTGCTGGGGCATGTGTTCGCTGCGTTTGACGGCCGGCTGGCGGCGTCTGTGATCTCCATCGCGCAGGCGAAGGCGTCCCTGTCGTTCGGCGATGCGTTTGTGCGCGGGATCCTGTGCAATTTCCTTGTCTGCATCGCCGTCTGGATGGCCAGCGCGGCCAAGTCCGTCCCTGGCAAGATACTGGCCGTGTTTTTCCCGATCATGACGTTCGTCGTCGCGGGCTTTGAGCACAGCGTGGCCGATATGTATTATCTCACGGCGGGGCTGCTGACCGCGGCGCAGACCAGCGCGGCGGCCGCGGGCCTGACGTGGGGCAGGGCGCTGCTGGGCAATCTCCTGCCGGTCACGCTCGGCAACCTTGTCGGCGGCGTGTTTCTGGTGGGCGTGAGCGGGTGGTATCTCTACCTGAAGCAGGGAAAAGCTACAGTTATTTCTTAGACGGCATTGTTAATTTGTAGATAACTGGCATCTTGTCCAGAAACGGCGAGCAAAATTGTGTACGTTCCACAAAACAGAACAACATTTGTTGACGAATTCACCCGATTGTGCTACTATGATAACCGTTGAGATTTGGATATTTGAATAGATGCATTTCATTTTTTAATACCCATTTGCACATTTTTAATACCCCTCGAGGGGAGGAGCATCGTTTTGAAAAAGATATATGTCATGATCGGCAACTACGGCAGCGGCAAGAGTGAGCTTGCGCTGAATTTTGCTTTTAAAGCGGCTGAAACCGGAAAGACAGAACTCATTGACCTGGACCTGGTCAATACCTACTTCCGCCTGACGGAGCGCGGCAAGCTCGTGGAGCAGAAAGAGATTCGTCTCATCTCTCCGAACTATGCCTGCTCCGGCGTGGAGACGCTGTCCCTGCCGGCAGAGGTCGCTTCTGCATTTGCCATGAACTGGGACACCGTCGTGTTCGACGTCGGCGGTGACGCCGTCGGTTCCACGGCCCTCGGCCGCTATTATGAGGACTTTCAGGACTTCATGGCCATGGGCCCGGAGCAGCTGGAGGTCCTGAACGTGGTCAATATCCGCCGCCCGCTCGCCGGCACGGTGGACAAGATCATTGCTCTGCAGGAGCAGATGCAGATCCATTCCCACCTGAAGATCACGGGTATGATCAACAACACCAACCTTGCCACCATGACCACGTCGGCGGAGCTGCGCGACGGTTATGAGATGCTGCGCGAGGTCAGCGACCGGACAGGCGTCCCGGTCATGTACACGACCGGCAAGAAGGAGATGCTCGACATTTTCCTTGCCGAGGGTCACGACCCGAAGTATATCGGCAAACCCGTCGCCATAGACATCATCATGAAGCGTGACTGGGAGAGCTATATCCACAGTCTGTCGGAGAAGAAACAGGCGTAACCCGCTCTTGCGGTTTACATAGGCAATTTCGCAAAACAGAACAGAAAAGAGGTAGCAAAAATGGTAAAGGTGACCATCAACGAGAATCTTTGCAAGGGTTGCGGTCTCTGTGTCAGAGCTTGCCCGAAGGGCGTTCTGGCGCTGGCGAAAGACAAACTCAACGCAAAGGGTTATCATCCGTCCGTCGTCGCGAATCCGGAGGCCTGCATCGGCTGCGCTTCCTGCGCGCGTACTTGCCCGGACGTGGTAATCAGCATTGTGAGAGATTAAGGAGGTACATCGAAAATGGCATTGACGCTTATGAAGGGTAGCGAAGCTATCGCTGAGGCTGCGATCCGTGCAGGCGCGCGTTACTTCTTCGGCTATCCGATCACTCCGCAGACGGAGATTCCTGAATACATGTCCGCACGTATGCCCGAAGTCGGCGGCTGCTTCCTGCAGGCCGAGAGCGAAGTTGCGGCTATCAACATGATTTACGGCGCAGCCGGTGCTGGTGCACGTGCGCTGACTTCTTCCTCCAGTCCCGGTGTCAGCCTGAAGCAGGAAGGCATTTCCTACTGCGCAGGCGCGCAGCTGCCGGCTGTCATCCTGAACGTCATGCGCGGCGGCCCCGGCCTCGGCAACATTCAGGCTTCTCAGGGCGACTACTTCCAGGCTGTCAAGGGCGGCGGCAACGGTGACTATCACCTGCTGACCTATGCTCCGGCATCCGTGCAGGAAGCGATCGACATCATGATGTACGCCTTCGACAAGGCTGAGAAGTACCGTATACCGGTCCTCTTCCTGGCTGACGGCATCATCGCTCAGATGATGGAGCCCGTGGAGATGCCCGAGATGGTCGACTACAAGATCGATCCCGAGAAGAAGCCCTGGGCCTGCACCGGCTGGAAACCGGGCGACGATCCGGCAAAGCGCGGCGTCATCAACTCCATCTACATCGATACCGAGACCCTGTCCGTCCACAACGACGAGCTGCAGGCCTGCTATCGTGAGATCACTGCCAACGAGCAGCAGTGGGAAGAGTACAACCTCGAGGGTGCTGAGTATGTCATCACCGCTTTCGGCACGGTTGCGCGTATTGCCAAGTCTGCGATCGTTGAGCTCAAGGAGCAGGGCATCAACGTTGGCCTGGTCCGCCCGATCACCGTTTGGCCGTTCCCGTACGACGCCGTCAAGAAGGCTGCGGAGCAGCCGGGCGTGAAGGCTGTGCTCGATGTCGAGCTGAACGAAGGCCAGATGCTCGAGGACGTCAAGCTCGCCATCAACGGCGCAAAGCCGGTCGACTTCTTTGGCCACCTCGGCAGCCAGATGCCGACCACCGAAGAGATCAAGGCGAAGATTATCAGCATGAAGGAGGGCAAGTAAATGTCTGTTGTTTTTGAAAAGACCAAGCTCCTCACGGACAAGCAGTTCCACTACTGCCCGGGCTGCAACCATGGCATTATCCACCGCCTGGTCGCTGAGGTCATTGATGAGATGAATCTGGACGGTAAAGTCATCGGCGTCGCGCCGGTCGGCTGCTCCGTTTTTGCTTATGATTACTTCAACTGCGATATGTACGAAGCCGCGCACGGCCGTGCACCCGCAGTCGCCACCGGCGCCAAGCGCGTCGTCGGCAAGGACACCCTCGTCTTCACCTATCAGGGCGACGGCGACCTGGCCTCCATCGGCACCGCTGAGATCGTTCACGCTGCGCACCGCGGCGAGAAGATCTCCACGATCTTTGTCAACAACGCGATCTACGGCATGACCGGCGGCCAGATGGCCCCGACCACGCTGGTTGGCCAGAAGACCACCACGAGCCCCTATGGCCGTGATGAGGACTGGTGCGGCGCACCTCTGAAGGTCTCCGAGATGCTCGCGGAAGTGCCGTGCTCCTACTACATCGAGCGCGTCGCTGTCAACAACACCCCGAACATCGTCAAGGCGAAGAAGGCCATTTCCAAGGCGTTCCATTATCAGATGGAAGGCAAGGGCTTCACGCTGGTCGAAGTCCTGTCCGCCTGCCCGACGAACTGGGGCCTGAGCCCGATCAAGGCGATGGAGTGGCTGGAAGAGAACATGATTCCGTACTACCCGCTCGGCGTTAAGAAGGACAAGGGGGCTGAATAATATGAAGAAAGAATATATTTTTGCTGGCTTTGGCGGTCAGGGCATGCTCCTGATTGGTAAGTTCCTGGCTATGGCCTGCATGCTCGACGGCAAGCACGTCTCCTGGCTGCCCTCTTACGGCCCTGAGATGCGCGGCGGCACGGCGAACTGCTCCGTCATCGTCTCCGACGATCCGGTCGCATCCCCGCTGGTCGACATGGCTGACTGTGTTGTGGCAATGAACCGTCCGTCTCTGGACAAGTTCGAGAGCCACGTCAAGCCGGGCGGCGTCCTCGTCATCAACAGCTCCATCATCGACCGCAAGGCCGAGCGTGATGACATCCAGGTCGTCTACTGCGACGCCAACGGCATTGCCGAGTCCGTCGGCAACCCGAAGGGCGCGAACGTTGCGATCCTCGGCGCTCTGATGGAGAAGGCTCCGGTCGTCTCCAACGAGATCCTTGGTGAAGCGATCCGCATTGAGCTTGGCGAGAAGAAGGCCAAGTTCCTCGAGGGCAACATGAAGGCGCTCGAGGCCGGCGAAGCCGCTGCGAGAGGCTAAACCGTACCGAACATAAAAAAGAACCGATTCATCCGAATCGGTTCTTTTTTGCGCGTGTGTGCGCGAGATGCGCCTGCCTGTATTATTGCTTGTCTTTGGACTTAAAACACATGGCCACGAGCAGACCGAAGAAAATGGCTGCGCAGATCCCGGCCGCACCGGCCTCAAAGCCGCCGGTGAACGCGCCGAGCACGCCCTTTTCGGCCACGGCATCGCGCACGCCTTTTGCCAGCAGGTTGCCGAAACCGGTCAGCGGTACGGTCGCCCCCGCGCCGGCCCATTTGGCGAACGGCTCATAGATGCCGACCGCGCCGAGCACCACGCCTGCCACAACATACAGCGTCAGGATACGTGCCGGGGTCAGCTTCGTCTTGTCGATCAGGATTTGACCGATCATGCATAGGACGGCGCCGACTAGAAATGCTTTTACATAGCCAAGGATCATGTGTTCACCTGCGTTTCGATCGCCACGGCGTGGCAGATTCCGGGGATGCTTTCGCCCTGCATGGATGCGGTGGGCGACATGAGCGCGCCGGTCGCCGCAAACAACAGCCGCCGGATCTGGCCGCCTGCCAGCAGCTTCAGCAGATGCCCCGCGAGCACGGCTGCGCTGCATCCGCAGCCGGAGCCGCCGGCGTGTACGTCCTGCCCCTCCAGGTCATAGATCAGCAGGCCGCAGTCCGTGTAGAGCCCCTCGAGCTCGATGCCGTCATTCTGAAACAGCCGCGTCACGACCGTGTGCCCGATCTTGCCGAGGTCGCCGGTCACGATCAGGTCGTAGTAGTCCGGCGTGCGGCCGGTGTCGGCAAAGTGCGCCTTGAGCGTCTCATAGGCGGCGGGCGCCATGGCGGCGCCCATATTGTTCGCGTCCGTGATGCCCGCGTCGGCGATCTTCCCGGTCGTCACCATCGTCACACGCGGCCCGCTGCCGGCCGCGCCGAGGATGAGCGCGCCGGAGCCGGTGACGGTCCACTGCGCAGTCGGTGTGCGCACGCCGCCGTATTCCAGCGGGAACCGGTACTGCCGCTCGGCAGAGCAGAAGTGCGAGCTCGTGAGCGCGGCGGCGTGCTCGGCGTAGCCGCCGTCGATGAGCATGGCGGCCAGACTGAGCGATTCCGCCATCGTCGAGCACGCGCCATACAGGCCCAGATAGGGCACGCCGATGTCGCGCATGGCATAGGCCGAGCCTACGCATTGGTTGAGCAGGTCACCGGAGAGCACATAGTCGAGCTGCTCCGGGGGCAGCCCGGCCTTCTGGCACACAAGGTCGAAGCACTGCCGCAGCATGTCGCTCTCGGCCTGCTCCCAGCTCTTTGTGCCGAAATAGGTGTCCTGACTGACGCTGTCAAAGCAATCGTGCAGCGGGCCCTCGCCCTCCTTTTTGCCTACGACACTGGCGGAGGCAAGGATCACGGGCGGGGCGGCAAACTGCACGGTCTGAGGTCCGATTCGTTTGGATTTCAAGCAATCACCTTCGACGCTAGCGTTTCCGTTTTTGCGGGAAATATGCGCGGCGCGGCCCCCCATCCGGGAGGCCGCGCGCCGGTTTATGTACCTTTGTATTTTCGCCGCGTCGCCATGCCGCCGCGGATGTGCCGCTCCGCCTTGTTGCGGTCCAGCAGCTGCCGGACCTGCTGATAGAGCGCGGGGTTGATCTTTTCCAGCCGCTCCGTCAGATCCTTGTGGACGGTCGATTTTGAAACGCCGAATTGTTTGGCGGCGGCGCGGACGGTGGTATTGTTGGCGAGAAGATATTCCGCAAGATCGCATGCGCGCGCTTCCATGTCCGTGTGCACTTACACCACTCCCCATATTTGCGTAATTCAGTATATGAATTTCTGAGGGGAATATGAGGCGGGTGCCACACGCCAGATTGTGTGTACATTTTTGCGGCAGTATGTTACTATTGGAATCGGCCGTCGCAGTTTCAGTTATAGACAGGCGAGAGCTGCAGACAGTGCGGCCGGGAGGTGCTCATGCAGATGCTCCAAATACAGAAAATGATAGCGGAAGTGATCACGGAGAATCGGGCGTTGGACGCAGGCTTTTTGTTTCGTGATGATTTCCTGTTTGCACCTATGCAAACTGCTAATATTTTCGATGCAATCGTCGTGAAGGTACCGCGAGATGCAAGTAGTTTTTCACCGCGATATCCAGCGGCGAGAAGATCGCTGCAGGACTGCATATCTGCAATCAGACAATATGGGCTCACTAAGGCAATTGTAATCGCAGAAGATTTATCGTTTCTGCATGATTGCCCATCTTTAACAGACTTGATCGTCATCCCAGCGGATACGGTGAGGCCTCCTTTTGACTTCGAACCGTTGTATGGCATGCCGAACCTACGCTATCTTGAATGTTGGTTGATGCGCGAAGATGAACAGCAGCCCTTTGGAACAGTGGATTATGCGCGGTTGCAGAATTTGTCTGAGGTTGTCGTTGAGGGGAAGGGACATTCAAACATTACGAATCTGAAAAAACTGCGGTCATTTCAAGCGTCGGATTATCGAGGGGTGAACAAAACCCTTGCTGACTATCCGTCCGGGGATTTGCTGGAGCATCTTTCGCTGACTTCGTGCAATCTACGTTCGTTGGATGGCATTGAGAAATCTCCGAATATCAAAGATTTAGAGCTGACCTATAATCGTTCTTTAGCGGATATTTCAGCACTTTATAAAGTGGCGGATTCCCTGCGTGCGTTGTCGGTTGAGGCGTGCGGGAAGATACAGGATTTTTCGGTGCTGCATGCACTTACCAATCTGGAGCATTTGCATTTGGACGGCAGCACGCATTTGCCGGATATTTCATTTCTTGCAAATATGCCGCGTTTGAAGACGTTCGCGACCACCATGCCTATTGCAGATGGAGATTTGCGGCCATGTTTGGCGATACCATATGCGAGTGTGCGCAATCGGAAGCACCATAATTTGAAAGATTCCGACTTGTCAAAAAGGCTGTAACGGGGTGAACATATTACAATGAAAATGGAAAGAGATATAATTCACATTGCAGGGACGAGAAGTAAATAGATTTTTGTTTCCCTTGCGGGCGGTGCATTAGCACCGCCCGCGTTTTCCTTCGTTTCGCTGCATATTCGCCGGTGAAAATGTTGCGGCGGCAGAAATTTTACTTCCATTTTACAAACCGCTTGCATTCTCCGGCACCATGTGGTAAGCTGTCGATTGGTTTCCGGAATGCGGCGAAAGGGGGAGCGCCCTGGCGTCGCGCTCAACAGAAAAATGATGACGAAACCAGATTGCGAGGGAGCCCGTGTTCCGGGTTGAGAGGATCCCAGGGAGGATCGACCGGCCAAATCCGTCCGCAGGGGCGGATTCTCAGCGTCTGCCGGTCGTCAGGTATGGTATATGCAGCGCTGCATATGCCAATTTTTTATGCCTGCGGTCGGCGGAAAGAAAAAATCTGGAGGGTATGTACATGAAAAAAGTAGTGGCAATGATGCTGTCTCTGGTTCTGGCGCTCGGCCTGATGGCCGGCTGCGGCCAGAAGGACGCCGGAAAAGCCAGCGGTGGCACCAAGACGATCGAGAGTTTGAAGATCGCGTTCTCCCCGTATGCGGACGCCGATCAGATCACGACGGCGACCGAACCGCTCGAGGCGCTGCTCAAGGCGAAGCTGCTGGAAAAGGGCTATGACGTGCAGAACATCGACATGACCGTCGGCACGAGCTACACCGCCGTGGGCGAGGCGCTCAGCGCCGGCAGCGCGGACATCGGCTTCATCTCCGGCGGCAACTATGTCCTGTTTTCCGATGACTGCGACGTGCTGCTGACGGCGCTGCGCTACGGCATCAACAAGGATTCCGACAACCCCGCCGACTGGAACGACGGCACCATCGAGGAAAACACGCAGGACATGACGACCTACTATCGCTCAATCATTCTGGCCGGCCCGAGCGCGAAGGGGCAGGAGCTGCTCAAGAAGGTCAACGCCGGTGAGGAACTGACGTGGGACGATCTCAACAGCGCGACCTGGTCCGTGCTCGCCCCGACGTCCGCGTCCGGCTACATCTACCCGAGCCTCTGGCTGCAGGAGCACTATGGCAAGACCATTGCCGATCTGGACCACGTGGTGCAGTCCGACTCGCACAGCACGTCGCTCGCGCGTCTGGCCACCGGCCAGGCTGACGTGATGGTCTCCTTTGGCCACATCCGCATCAAGAACGCGCCCATCTGGCAGGAGAAGCTCGGCGGCACGGCCCCCATGGTCGAGCAGACCGGCATCATCGGCGTGACCGAGGGCATCTACAATGACATGATTGCCTACAGCAAGAACTCCGACCTCATGGCCGACGAGGATTTCCGCAAGGCGCTCGGTGAGGCGTTTATCGAGATCGCACAGACCGACGAGGGCAAGGAAATCATCAGCGTTTTCAGTCAAGTCGGCTATACGTGGGGCAAGGATTCGGACTATGACGGCGAGCGTGACGCGCAGGCCATGCTCAAGTCCGCCGGCAAGTAAACCCATGCTGCTGGAAGCTGCACACATCAGCAAGCGCTTCGGCAGCCGGCCGCAAGTGCTGACGGACGTCTCCTTCGGCGTCGAGCCGGGGGAGTTTGTGTCCGTCATCGGCCCGTCCGGCGCCGGGAAGACGACGCTGTTTCGCATCCTCAACGGCACGCTGCCGTGCGACGGCGGGGAAGTGTGCATCGACGGGCAGCCGTTTTCCCGCGCGCGCGGCCGCGCCAAGCGCGCCGTGCAAAAGCGCATCGGCACGATCTATCAGGACTTTGCGCTCGTAGAGCCGGCCTCCTGCCGGCAGAACGTGCTCAATGCCTGCCTGCCGGACATGGCGCTGCCGGCGGCGCTGCTGGGCCTGTTTTCGCGCGCACAGATCGCGGAGGCCGAGCGGCTGCTCGCGCGCGTCGGCCTGGCGGACAAGTGTGACGAGCCGGTCCGCGATCTCTCCGGCGGGCAGAAGCAGCGCGTCGCCATCGCGCGCGCGCTCATGCGCAGGCCCGCGCTGCTGCTGGCGGACGAGCCGGTCGCCTCGCTCGACCCGGTCACTGGCCGGCAGATCCTTGCGCTGCTGCAGGATATTCAGCGCACGGAGGGCGTCGCCATCCTCATGAACAGTCATAATCTCGACCAGAGCCGGGCGGTCTCCACCCGGCTCCTTGGCCTGCACGCCGGGCGGATCGTGCTCGACAGCGCGCCTGCCGCCGTGACGGATGCCGACCTCACGCGCATCTACGGCGGCGCGGAAAGCGAGGCCGCGCCATGACGCGCGCGCGCGGCAGGCGCTGGGCGCGGGCACTCGGTGTGCTCGCGCTGTTTGTGCTGGCGTTCTGGCTCACGGGGTGCGATCCCGCGGCGTTCTGGGCGCGGCGGGTGCACCTGCGCGACATTGTCTCGCAGCTCTTCCCGCCGGACTGGAGCTACCTGTCCGCGATCGTCGCGCCGCTGCTGGCCACGCTGCGCATGTCCGTCACCGGCACGGCGCTGGGTGTGCTGCTGGCGCTCATCCTCGCGCCGCTGTGCGCGGCCAACCTGCCGTGCCCGGCGCCGGTGCGCCGGATTCTGCGGTTTCTGGTGCAGGTGCTGCGCTCGTTCCCGGCGCTGATCCTTGCGCTGCTGGCGACATTCCTGTTCGGCCTCGGCACATTTTCCGGCACGGTCGCCATCACGCTTTTTACGCTGGCCGTCATGACGCGCATGACCTATGAGGACATCGAAACGCTGACGCTCGCGCCCTATCGCGCCCTGTGTGCCATGGGTGCGTCCCCGGCGCGGGCCTATGCGCGCGCCGTCGTGCCGGAGATCGCCTCTGGCTACCTGACCAACGCGCTCTACCTGCTCGAGACGAATGTGCGCCACAGCGCTATCCTCGGCTATGTCGGCGCGGGCGGCATCGGCCTGCTGCTCAATGAGAAGATCTCGTGGCGGGAGTACGGCCGCGTCGGCGCGATCCTTGTGTGCCTGTTCGTGACTGTCTGCTGCATCGAGTGGCTCAGCCACGTGCTCGGACGCATCATCCGCGGCGAGCGCAGCATCCCGCGCGGGGCAAAGCGCGCGATCTGGGCGGCGGTGCTCGTGTGCGTCGTCGTCTGCACGGCGGGCATCGAAGCGCCGGATCTGGCGCACACGAGTAAAAGCGTGCTCGCGGCGATGGGCACGGGGCTGCTGCATCCGGACTGGAGCTTTTTCTTCGGCACCGGCAAGGACGGCCTCGGCTGGCTGCTGCTCGAGACGGTCGGCATCGCGCTGGCCGGTACGGGCCTCGGCGCGCTGCTCGCTTTGCCGCTGGCGTTTTTGAGCACACCGAAGCTGCTGCCGCGCCCGGTCGCGCTGCTGTTTCGGGTGCTGATCGTGGCGATCCGCTCCGTGCCGTTTCTGATCTACGGGCTGATTTTCATCCGTGTCTCCGGCCCGGGCGCGTTCACCGGTGTGCTGACGCTTGCGGTGTGCAGCATCGGCCTGCTCAGCAAGCGCTTCACCGAGGCGATCGAGTCGCTCGATTTTCGCGCTTACGACGCGCTGCGCGCCATGGGCGTCTCTCTGCTGCCGCGCATCCGCTATGCGGTGCTGCCGCAGCTCGGCCCGGCGTTTTCCTCGGCTGTGCTCTATCGGTTCGATGTCAACATCCGCGAGGCGTCCGTGCTCGGCCTTGTCGGTGCCGGCGGCATCGGCGCGCCGCTCATTTTCGCCATGAATCAGTACGCATGGAACGATGTCAGCGCTATCTTCCTCGGCTTTGTTCTGCTCGTCTGGCTCATCGACGTGGGCTCGGCCCGCCTGCGTACCCGGCGCACCGCGGCTGCCGCTCCCGGGAAATGAAGTTCGCGGCGGCCAACTGGTGGTTTGCACTGCGCCCGGCATTTTTTCAAATATTTTCAGTTTTTGTGATGAGAGTCCTGATTATGGGACTCTCTTCCTGCTATGATGGAGAAAACAGGCGGACAGGCGGCTCTGCAGCGCGAAAGGCAGCGGCTGCCGCCGGCGACGCCTGAGCAGCCGGTCAAATGGAAACGCTGTAAAAAATGTACATCATGATGGCTTTTGACTGGCTTACACCGCTGAATTGTGGTAATATTATGCTGATCCTTGCGGGAAACGGAGAATCACTATGCCAAAGTCACCGAATCAGAAACTGAAGTTACTGTACCTGATGGAGATTCTGCTGCAGCAGACGGACGAGCGCCACCCGATGACCGTGCCGGAGATGATCACGCAGCTGGCCCAGCGCGGCGTGTCGGCCGAACGCAAGAGTATTTACGGCGATCTGGAGGCGCTGCGCATATTCGGCCTGGACATCGTGCAGACCAAGTCCAAGACGACCGGATACTATGTCGGCACGCGCGCATTCGAAACGCCGGAGCTCAAGCTGCTGGTCGACAGCGTGCAGTCGTCGAAATTCATCACGCACAAAAAGACGCTGGCCCTTATCAAAAAGATCGAAGGTCTTGCCAGCATCTATGATGCGCAGCTCCTGCAGCGGCAGGTCTATGTCCACGGCCGCGTCAAGAGCATGAACGAGAGCGTTTATTATAATGTCGACGAGATCTCCGACGCCATTTCCCGGGATCGGCAGATCCGTTTTCACTACTTTGAATACACCATCTCCAAGCAGCGCCGGTATCGGAAAGAGGGCGCGTTTTACGTCGTCAGCCCGCTGGCGCTGATGTGGGACAATGAAAATTACTATTTGCTGGCGTGGGATGCCAAGGCCGCTCTGCGCAAGCATTACCGTGTGGACAAGATGACGGATATCTCCGCGCTGGAGGTGCCGCGCGAGGGCGCGGCGGATGCAGCGCAGCTCGACCTGTCGGCGTATTCTCAAAAAGTGTTCAGCATGTTCAGCGGGGAAGAGCAGACGGTGCGGCTGCGCTTTGCCAACCATCTGGTCGGTGCGGTGCTCGACCGCTTCGGCAAGGACGTGATCGTGGTCGCCGATGGGCCGGAGCATTTCAAGGTCACGCTGAATGTGGTCACGAGCCCCAAGTTTTACGCCTGGCTGTTTGGCTTCGGCACCGAGGTGGAGATCCTCTCGCCGCCGTCGGCCCGGCAGGAGATGCAGCGTATGCTCACCGCCGCCGCGCAGCTGTATGCGGCGGATGCGCAGTCGTGACTTGACAAATCTCACATATGCGTGTATAAATCATCATGTACATTGGGGGGCTGGGTCATTCCCGGCTGAGACGAGTGAATCGAAGCTCGATACCCACAGACCTGATCCGGATAATGCCGGCGTAGGAAACGAAATCTATCATACTTTATCATCGTTTTCTATGGACTGCATTGTTTCGGCAATGCAGTTTTTCTTTGAGGAGGAACACAACATGACCCAAAGCAAATCCCATCTGCGCCTGCGTGCGCTGTGCGAGGGCGCGATCTTCATCGCCCTGGCCCAGGTCCTGAGCTATCTCAAGCTTTTCGAGCTCCCGCAGGGCGGGTCTATCACGATCGAGATGCTGCCGATCTTTCTGTACTGCGCCCGCTGGGGCTTCGGCCCCGGTATGCTTGCGAGCTTTGCCTACAGCATTCTGCAGGCGGTGCTCAGCAGCACGTATGCCTGGACGTGGCAGTCGCTCATCGGCGACTATCTGCTCGCGTTCACGGTGCTCGGCTTTGCCGGCGCGTGCTCGAAGCTCAAGGACGGCTTTTTCATCGGCACGGTCGTCGGCAGCGTGGCGCGCTTTCTCGTGCACTATGTCGTCGGCGCGACGGTCTGGGCCGAGTACATGCCCGAGACCTTCTTCGGCCTGACGATGACGACACCGTGGTTCTATTCGGCGCTGTATAACGGCAGCTTCATGCTCATCGACATGGTGCTCGTGCTCGTGATCGGCGCACTGCTGTGGAAGCCGCTGAAAAAGTACATCACCGGCGAGGATCTGTGCGGTGCCGCCGCGGCGAAAAAATGAAGGTTGACAGAGAGAATTTTCATAGTGTATAATGTATATCCGGCGTCAGTCGTCTGGCGCCGGATACTTTTTGCCAACTACGGCGGCGCGAGCCGCTGTTGAGTATGATCGAAAGGAGAAAAACACCATGTTCCGTACCTATCAGCCCAAGAAGCTTCAGCGCAAGAAAGAGCACGGCTTCCGCAAGAGAATGGCGACCGCCAACGGCCGCAAGGTGCTGTCCCGCCGCAGAGCGAAGGGCAGAAAGCATCTCAGCTACTGAGTTGCTGCGCGTGAGCAGGCAGACTTCTTCATAATGTTTTTCAGGGCGGGATCTTTCCGCCCTAAAGGCATTTCCGAAGCGTCTGCACAGCAGAGAGGATCGGGGGAGACCTTTGGAATTTACCAGCACGATCAAACAAAACTATGAATTCCGGCGTCTGTACTCGAAGGGCAAAAGCTGCGCCAATGCGTATCTGGTGGTCTACTGCCGGAAAAACCGCGCCGGCCGCAGCCGCATCGGCTACACCGTGTCCAACAAAGTCGGCCATGCCGTCGTGCGCAATCGCATTCGCCGCCGCCTGCGGGAGATCTATTGCCTGCATGAGCGGCAGATCGCGCGCGGGTATGATCTGGTCGTCGTGTCGCGCGTGCGTGCGCGCACAGCGGACTATCACCAGCTGGAGGCAGCGTTCTTATCGGCGTGCGCCCAGCTCGGCCTGCTGACGGAAGGGGATGACGGCGTATGAAGCGGCTGCTCATTGCACTGGTGAAGTTTTACCGCAAGTATATCTCACCGCTCAAACCGCCCTGCTGCCGGTTCATTCCGACCTGCTCGGAATATGCGCTCGAGGCTCTGCAGAAATACGGAGCGCTCAAGGGCTCGTGGCTGGCCATCAAGCGCATATGTCGGTGCCACCCGTTCCATACGGGTGAGCATGAATTTTATGACCCGGTGCCATGACCGGGAAATCCTAAGAATTTAAGAATTGGAGTCGTCTTATGTCCTGGATTACTGCACCCTTTGCCTGGCTGCTCAAAGCACTCTATGAGCTGACCGGCAGCTACGGTTGGGCGGTCATCCTCTTCGGCGTCGTCGTGAACCTGATTTTGCTTCCGTTCATGGCCAAGAGCAAGAAGAGCATGATGCGCACCAGCCGCCTTCAGCCGCGGATCGCAGAGCTTCAGCGCCGGCACGAGGGAAACCAGCAAAAGCTCAATGAAGAGATGGCCAAGCTCTATCGGGAAGAGAAGATCAACCCGATGTCCGGCTGCCTCTGGAGCCTGATCCCGTTCCCGATCCTGATCGCGCTCTACAGCGTTATCCGTCAGCCGCTGACGAAGATGATGAGCCTGAGCGCGGACGCCGTCACGCAGCTGACCGACTGGGTCACGACCAACGCGGGCTATGTCGCGCAGACAAAGTCCGCCTATCAGGAGATCCAGATCGCCGACCTGATCCATCAGAACTGGGACGCCGTGACCGGCGCGCTCGGTGATTTCTCGGGCAAACTGCTGGATATCGACTATTCGTTCATCGGCCTGAACATGGGCCAGCAGCCGTCGTTCAAGATCTGGACCTTCGACTGGAGCAACAAAGCCGTCTGGCTTCCGGCTCTGGGCCTGTTCCTGATCCCGATCGTCTCGGCAGTGCTGTCGTGGCTGTCCATGAAGATCAGCACGTCGATGACGCCGCAGCCCGCTGCCAATCAGCAGCAGGCCGCTACGACCAACAAGACCATGATGATCATGATGCCGCTCGTGTCGCTGTGGATCTGCTACACGATGCCGGCCGCTCTGGGCATTTACTGGATTGTTAACAGCATCCTTGGCATCCTGCGTGATGTCAGCCTAACGAAGGTTTTCAACAAGCAGCTCGACAAGCTCGATGCCGAGCGGATCGCGCGCGAAAAAGAGCGCGACGCAGAGCTTGAGCGCAAGCGTCTCGAGACCGAGCGCTTGAAGGCTGCCGGCGAGACCGTCGTCAACCCCAACACCAGCAAGAAGAAGATCCAGGCCAGCCAGAAGCAGAAGGATGACGAGCGCAAGGCCGCAGCGATGCGCGAGGAGCGTGCTGCCCGCCGCGAGCGTCTCGGCGTCGAGCAGGCGGCTGCGCCGGAGTCCCAGGTCGGCAACCGCCGCTATGCGCGCGGCCGTGCCTATGCGCGGGACCATTATGCAGAGGGGCAGGCCGCCGCTTCCGAAGCGGAGCAGACGCTGGCCGCCGAAGCCCCCGAAGGAAAACAGGAGAGTACTGAATGATGTTGAAAACACTGGAAAAGTCCGGCAAGACGGAAGAGGCGGCGATCGCCGCCGCGCTCGAGGAGCTTGGCCTTGACCGGGATGATGTTTCCGTTGAGATCGTGGAGCGCGCCAAGTCTGGTTTCCTCGGCATCGGCGCCAGTCCCGCGGTCATCCGCGTGCAGTATGAGGCGCCGGATGAGGAGCCCGAGACCGTTGCGGAAGCTCCGGCTGCGGCTCCGACCGCACAGGAGCAGCCTGCGGCCGCACCTGCCGCTCCCGCAGCGGCAGCGGACGAGCCGGAGAGCTATGCGCGCATCCGCGCATTTGTCAGCGGCCTGCTCGAGCACATGGGCATCCAGGCGGAGATCGAGATCACCGCGCGTGAAAATGGCGGCGTGAACGTGAACCTGTCCGGCAGCAACATGGGTGCGGTCATCGGCCGCCGCGGCGAGACGCTCGACGCGATCCAGCACCTGACCAATTATGCCGTCAACCGCGGCAGCGATAAGCACATGCACATCAGTGTCGACGCCGAGAGCTACCGCGCCAAGCGAGAGGAGTCGCTTGTGCGTCTGGCGGAGAAAATGGCCGCCAAGGCGATCAAGTACAAGCGCAGCATGGCGCTTGAGCCGATGAATTCCTACGAGCGCCACGTCATCCACACGGCGCTGCAGGATTACGAAGGCGTGACGACGAGTTCGACCGGTACCGAGCCGAACCGCCGCGTTGTGGTCTCCTACGAGAAGCCGCAGCGTACCAGCAACAAACCGGTCAGCCGTGAGTGGAGCTGACGAGAGACTTAGGAGGAAACGGTATTATGTTCGAACAAGTGAGACAACTGCTCGCCCATCAGTTTGAAGTGGACGAAAACACCATCACCATGGACACCAACATCGCGGATGATCTCGGTGCGGATTCGCTCGACGTTGTGGAGCTGGTCATGTCGATCGAGGATGCGTTCGGCATCACGATCGAGGACGAGAAAGCGGCCGAGCTGACCACCGTCCGTCAGGTCGTGGATTACCTCGAGAAGAACGCTTGAGATCTTACGTAAGAGAAGCAGGCAGCCGGTGCTGCCTGCTTTTTTTATTTCTGGAAATGCAATAGTGATTGACGAATCCGGCCGCAGCGGGTAAAATAAACAATGTATGCCGGAAAGGAGCGCGCGTATGCTGCAATTTCAACCGCAGGAGCACCTGATGCATTCGTATATTGTCGCGTCCCAGTCGGAGCAGGCGCGCGACCGGCTCTCACTCGATCTGGCGGCGGCCATGCTCTGCCGCAGTGACGGCGTGCGTCCGTGCCGGACGTGCCGGGACTGCCGCAAGGTCTATGACGGCGTGCACCCGGACGTGATCTATGTCGCGCCGGATCCGGACGCCAAAGTGCCGACGATCAAGGTCGACCAGATCCGCAGCATCGCGGCCACGGCGTACATTCTGCCGAGCGAGGCGGAAAAGAAGGTCTATGTTCTGCGTCAGGCGGACACGATGAACCTCAGCGCGCAGAATGCGTTTTTGAAGCTGCTGGAGGAGCCGCCGCAGAGCGCGGCGTTCATCCTTGCGGCCGCGAGCCCGGAGCTGCTGCTGCCGACGGTGCGCTCGCGCTGCGCACTGCTGCGCGACCCGACGGAGCAGCTGCAGGAATCGGACGAGATCCGCACCCTGGCGGAGGACTATCTGCGCGCGGTCGCGTCGCAGGATCGGCTGACGCTCCTGCGCTGGTGTCTTGCCCAGGAGGGCATGGATGCGCAGACGCTCTCGGCGTTTCTTCCCGCCGTGCAGCACCGGCTGGTGCACTTGCTGGCGGAGCCGGATGAGACGGTGCTGCCGCAGGCACTGTGCGCGCAGCAGCTGCGGCTCATGGAGACCTGCGAGAATTACCGCCGCGCCAATGTCGGCACGAAGCATATCTTTGGCCTGCTGTCCGTTTCGGGCGTGCAGGCGAAAGTTCAGAAGTGAGGATATCAAATTGACAGAAGTAATCAGTGTGAAATTCAAAAACCGCGGCAAGGTCTATTTCTTTGACCCGCATGGCATTGCCGTGCGCACGGGCGAGAAAGTGGTCGTTGAGACGTCGCGCGGGCTGGAGCTGGCCGAGTGCGTGCAGGGCAGTCATGCGGTGCCGGACGAGACGGTCGTGCAGCCGCTGCGCTCACTGGCGCGCATCGCCACGAAAGACGATCTGCGCATTGAGGAGATCAACCGCCGCCGCGAAAAAGAGGCGTTTGCCATCTGCAAGCAGAAGATCGCCGAGCACGGCCTGGACATGAAGCTCGTCGATGTGGAGTGCAGCTTCGAGGGCAACAAGACCATGTTTTTCTTCACATCCGATGGGCGTGTGGATTTCCGCGAGCTGGTCAAGGATCTGGCCTCCGTGTTCCGCAACCGCATCGAGCTGCGCCAGATCGGCGTGCGCGACGAGGCGAAGATGCTCGGCGGCATCGGCATCTGCGGCCGCCCGTACTGCTGCAGTCAGTTTCTGGACGACTTTCAGCCCGTGTCCACGAAGATGGCGAAGGTGCAGTCCATGTCGCTCAACCCGTCGAAGATCTCCGGCGCGTGCGGCCGTCTGATGTGCTGCCTGCGCTATGAGCAGGCGGCGTATGAGGAGCTGGTCAAGGCCGTGCCGAAGGTCGGTGCCTTTGTCGAGACGCCCGCGGGCTACGGGACCGTGTCGTCCGTGAACATCCTGCGCAGCAGCCTGAAGGTCAAGCTCGACGGTCAGGGTGAGGACGTTTTCAAAAACTATCAGGCTGACGAGATCGCCGTGATCCCCGGCGGCCGCCCGAAGCCGGGCGAGCCGCTGCCGTCCCTGCTCAAGGACCGGCCGAAGCCGGTGCGCGAAGAGGAGCCGAAAGAGGATCCCTGGGCGCTGCCGCAGCTTTTTGCCGACGAGGTCTACGGCGACAAGAAGCCGGAGCGTGCACGCACGCCAGAATCCGGCGAGAAGAAAAAACGCCCGCGCCGCCGCTCACGCGGCCACGGCGGCAAGAAGCTCGCGGACGCTCAGGCTGCGCCGAAGGCGGCGCAGGAGGGTGCAAAGTCCAAGGGTCAGCCGCGGCAGAAGTCTCAGCCCAACCGCAAATCCGGCGCGCGCAAGCCGGGGGACAAGCCAGCGGGTGAGAACGCCGAGCGCAGCCGCGCCAAGGCGCAGCCGCCCAAGCCGGCCGAGGGCGCGGCGCCGAACGGCGAAAAACGCGCCGACGGCCATCGCCGCCGCCATCGCGGCGGGCGCGGCCGCAACAAGTCCACGACGCCCGGCAATGCAGCGCCCAGCACGCCGGCGGCGGAATAAAAGCCAAAACAGGTGCATACCGATCCGGTATGCACCTGTTTTTTTGCGCTGTCTGGTTCAGATCAGCAGTCCGCCGTCCACGCCGAACACCTGTCCGGTCACGAAGCGGGCGCGCTCGCTTGCCAGCAGCGCGATCGCATCGCCCACATCTTCTGCCGTGCCCATGCGGCACAGGGCGGTGCTGTCGGCCAGCTCCGCCTTGTCCTCGGGGCTGAGGTTTGCGATCATGTCCGTGTCGATGCAGCCGGGGGCGACGCAGTTGACGCGGATGCCGGACGGGCCGAGCTCCTTTGCCAGCGCCTTCGTGAACGCGACGACCGCGCCCTTCGTGGCCGAGTAGGCCACCTCGCACGAGGCGCCGTTCGTGCCGAGGATGGAGGCGAGGTTGATGATGTGTCCGGCCTTTTCATGCACCATCGGCGGGATCGCGCAGCGGCAGCAGTTATACATACCCGTGACATTCACGTCAAACAGCCGCTGCCAGACGGCCGGGTCGAGATCCGTCAGCAGCCCGTAGACCGCGACGCCGGCGTTGTTCACCAGCAGGTCCACAGGTTCAATTTTCTCGAACATGGCTTCGACAGCCTGTCCGTCGCTCACATCGGCGCAGATGGCCATGCCGCCGGTCTGCGCGGCGACCGCCTCGGCGGCCGCGCGGGATTGAATATAGTTCACGTGTACCGTCCAGCCGTCGCGGGCCAGCGCCAGCGCGGCTGCCTTGCCGATGCCGCGGGACGCTCCGGTCACGAGTGCGATTTTTCATGTCAAGATCCTCCCAGAAACGAACATTTGTCAAAACGCTGCGTCTATGTTATTATATACTTGTTTCTTTGAAATTGCTATCCATCCTGTCGATCCCGGAGGAAAAAATATGAGCAGACAGACAACCACACGCCGCCGTCACGGCGTCCGGCGCATGAGCGAGCGCAAACGGCTGACGATCACGGCGATCTCGGCGGTGCTCGCCCTGGTCACGGTCGTGATCTGTGCGCTGACCGGCGTGTTCAATTTTCATAAAGGCAATGAGCGCATCCTGCCGAACCTCGTCGGCCAGACGGAGGAATCAGCCAAGGCGCAGCTTGCGGAGCTGGACGCCGAGCCGAGCATTACCTATGAAAACAGCGACGAGACCAAGGGCATCGTCATCCGGCAGGACGTCAATGAGGGCACGCAGCTCAAGCACCGGCAGACGGTCGCGTTCGTTGTCTCGCTCGGCCCGAAGGAGCAGCCCACGGCACCGGAGGACACCCCGGTCGCCATTCCGAGCTTCGTCGGCCTGACGCTCGAGCAGGCGCAGGCGACGGCCAAGAGCCTCGGCGTCACCATCGAGGAGAGCGGCACGGTCTATGACGACAACGTGCGCAAGGGCTCCGTTGCACGCCAGAACCCGGTCGGCGGCACGATGGTCAAGCCGGGCACGACGATCCAGGTCTCCATCTCGGCCGGCCAGGAGAAGAAGGAGCACACCGTCACCGTTACGTGCGGCGCGGGCGGCAGCGTCAGCCCGAGCGGCAATCAGAAGGTGGCCGAGGGCGGCAGCGTGTCATTTACGATCACGCCGAAGGACGGCTACGAGGTCGCAACGCTGGTCATCGACGGCACCACAGTCTTGCCCCTGACGAGCTATTCCTTCATGAACGTGGACAGCAACCACACGCTCTACGTGACGTTCCGCGAAAAGTAAACACGGCACAGAATGCGCCCCCGGCGACTGCCGGGGGCGTATATTTTATGCTTTATGCTTCCGGAATGGCGTGGATGCCGACGGTACGGATCGCGCCGTTTTCCGTCTCGATGCAGGCGTACGTGCAGAGCGCTCCAACGCCCGCCGTGCCGGGGTTGACGACGTACAGCCCCTGCATGGTCTCGCTCATGGCACGGTGCGTGTGCCCGAAGAGCACCATATCCGCGCCCGCAAAATAGGCGGCATTGAGCAGGGCGTCGAGCGTATACTTCACGCTGTATCGGTGTCCGTGCGTGAGGAAGAACTTCACGCCGTCGAGCGTGAGCTGCAGCACCTCGGGGTTGACCGGCTCGCGGTCGCAGTTGCCGCACACGCGGTACAGCGGCAGGTCCGGAAACTCTTTTTCCAGCCGCTGTGTATCGCGCTCGCAGTCGCCGAGATGGAACACGGCGTCCGGCTGCTGCTGCCGGATGGCGCGCACCATGCCGAGCGTCCGGCCGTGAGAATCGGAAAAAACAAGGATCTTCGTGGCAAGTCACCTCTGCATTGCTCATAGAATACAATAAAAGCAGGATACCCGGCACGGCCGGGCCATCCGCATTATACGGGACACGGCCTGCAAAGTCAAGCCGCCCCGAATGGAGCGTGACCGATATGAAGGACTTGGATGCGCTGAAAAACCAGCTCGCGCGCGACGGACGCCTGCAGCGCCTGCAGGAGATCGCCGACTCGACCGACGGGCAGAAGCTGGCCGGTGCGCTCGATGCGCAGAAGATCGAGCAGGCGGCGCGCGCGGGGGACACCGAGACGCTGCGGCAGATCCTCACGCAGGTGCTCAGCACGGACACCGGGCAGCGTCTGGCCGGAAAAGTAAAGGACGCGATGCAGGATGGATGAGATCGGGGAGAAGCTCGACGCGCTGCTCAATGATCCGAAGCAGTTCGGCAAGATCGCGCAGTTGGCATCCTCAATCCTGGGCGACGGCGGCGGCAAGCAAGCGCCGCCGTCCGCGCCGGAGCCGGAGCTCGACGTCGATATGGGGCAGCTGCGCCGGATGATGTCGGCGCTGCGCGGCGGCGGGCACGACTCCGCCAACCGCCACCTGCTCGAGGCCATGAAGCCCTATCTGGCTGAGAAGCGCCGGCGCAAGATCGACCGCGCCATGAAGCTCGCGCGGCTTGCGTCGCTTGCCGAGCTTGCCGCCGAGGACTTGGAGGGGGACGACCATGTATAATCGCTATCAGGGCAACAGCGGCCGGGTCGAGCGCGTGCCGGATGCGCCGCAGCCGTCTATCCGTCCGCGCCCGCCCGCGCCGCCTGCCGGAAACAACAAGCCGCCGCCGGGCTTGCCCGGCGGCGGCTTGCAGCAGTTGCTGCAGAAATTTTCGCTCGCAGACCTCGAAAGCGAGGATCTGCTGCTGATCCTGGTGTTATACCTCATGTACCGCGAGAGCGGCGACAAGGAGCTGCTGTTCATCCTCGGCGGGATGCTGTTTCTTTAGTGCGCGGGCACAAACGGCTCGGGCGGCTGTGCGCCGAGAAAATGGCTCAGGATCGCCTGCGCGATGCGCGGGCAGGCCCGCCCGTCGCCATAGGGGTTGACGGCCTTGGCCATCCGGTCATAGGCGGCCGGATCGTCCAGCAGCTCGGCAGCCAGACGGTAGATCTCCTCCGTGTCCGTGCCGGCGAGCTTGACGGTGCCGGCAGTGACGGCCTCCGGCCGCTCCGTCTCGCGCCGGAGCACGAGCACGGGTTTTCCGAGTGCGGGTGCTTCCTCCTGAATGCCGCCGGAATCGGTCATGACCATGTAACTGCGCGCGATGAGCCGGTGCATGTCCACGGCGTCAAGCGGCGCGATGAGCCGGATGTTCGGCACGCCGCCGAGCAGCTCCTCCGCCGTGCTGCGCACGACCGGGCTCAGGTGCACGGGATAGACGATCTCGACATCCGGATAGTTGAGCGCCAGGCGGCGCACGGCGGTGAAGATGTTGCGCATGGGCTGGCCGTAGTTCTCGCGCCGATGGCAGGTCATGGCGATGACCCGGCGCGAAAAATCGACCTGCCGCAGTTCGTCCGAGACGAACTGCTCCCCGCGGACGGTGTAGGCCATGGCGTCGATCACGGTGTTGCCGGTGACGAAAATGTCGCCCTCCACGGCCTCGCGCTCGAGGTTGTGGGCGTTGTTTGCGGTCGGTGCGAAGTGCAGCGTGGCAATGCGGCCGACGAGCGAGCGGTTCATCTCCTCCGGGAAGGGAGACCAGCGGTCGTACGTGCGCAGACCGGCCTCGACATGGCCGACGGGGATCTTGGCGTAAAACGCGGCGAGCGCGCCGGCAAACGTCGTCGTGGTGTCGCCGTGGACAAGCACGATGTCCGGCTGCACCTCACCGAGCACTTCGCGCATCCGCTCAAGCACGCGCGTTGTGATCGCGGTCAGATCCTGCCCCTGCTGCATGATGTTGAGATCGTAGTCGGCACGAATGCCGAAACAGTCCATGACGGAGTCGAGCATTTCCCGGTGCTGCGCCGTAATGCACACGATGCTCTCGATCTCGGGATGCTTTTGCAGCTCCAGCACGAGCGGCGCCATTTTGATCGCTTCCGGCCGCGTGCCGAAAACGGACATGACTTTAATGCGTTTGCTCATCGTTGACCTCCTGTGCAGGTGCTTCGGCGGCATCGGCGTTGTTTGCCTGTTCGGCTGCTTCGGCTGCTTCGGCCGCTTCGGCCGCTTCCTGCGCCTCCTGCAGCTCCACGTCAATGTGGTGCTTGTGCACGCTCTTGCGGATGAAGGCGCACACGACAAAGCCGATCAGCAGCGCGAGGACGAGCAGTGCGATGCGGATGGAGCCCTTCGTCGTGAGCACGACGGCGGCGAGGCCGAGCGTGGCGCTGATGGCGTAGAGGATCGCGACGGCCTGCTTCTGGTTCAGACCGAGATCCATGAGCTTGTGGTGGAAGTGACCGCGGTCGGCGTGAAACGGGCTCTGTCCGTGCAGGATGCGGCGGCAGAACGCGAAGAGCGTGTCCGATAGCGGCACGGCCAGCGCGAGCACCGGCACGACAAACGTGACGATCGCGTAGAACTTGAACAATCCGAGCACCGACACCGTTGCCAGCACGTAGCCGAGCAGCAGGGAACCGGTGTCGCCCATGAAAATGCGGGCGGGGTTGAGGTTGTAGGGCATGAAGCCGATGCACGCGCCGGCGAGTGCCGCGACGATGAGCGCCACGTTCGGCTCCGACACGAGCAGCGCCACGACCAGAATGGTCACGCAGCTGATGGTCGACACGCCGACGGCCAGACCGTCCAGCCCGTCGATCAGGTTGACGGAGTTCGTGATGCCGACGATCCACAGCACGGTCAGCGGAATGGCGAGCCATCCAAGGACGATGGCCTCCTGACTGCTGAACACGTTCGGGTTCGACACGACGTTGATGACCACGCCGTGCAGCACGGCGATGACGGCGGAGAGGATCTGGATCAGAAACTTCGTCCACGCACGCAGGGAGATGATGTCGTCGATCACGCCGGTGATGACGATGATGATCGACCCGAGCAGAATGCCGCGCACCTCCTGCGTGATGTCCACGAACAGGAGCATCGACACGATGAAGCCCAGAAAGATGGCCAGACCGCCCATGCGGGGGATGGGGTGATCGTGCACGCGCCGGGCCTCGCCCGGTACATCCATGGCGCCGACTTTTTGCGCCAGGATCTTGACGACCGGCGTCAGCGCAAAGCTGACCACGAACGCGATGAGGATCGCTAGCATGACTTTGATCCAGACAGCAGTGTTAAGAAACATGAGAACCGATCTCCAATAATGTAAGTATTATTTGGCGACGAAGCCGACCTTCTTATAGACTTTGCGCAGCGTTTTGTTGGCAATGTAGGACGCCTTTTCCGCGCCGGCCTTGTAGACGCTCTCGAGGTAGGCCTTGTCCTTGAGCAGGCGCTCGCTCTCCTCGCGGATGGGGCGCAGCGTCTCGACGACTGCCTCGCCGACGGCGGGCTTGAACGCGCCGTAGCCCTTGCCGTCAAATTCCGCCTCGATCTCCTCGAAGGTCTTGCCGGTGCAGGCGGAATAGATGCTCATGAGGTTGGACACGCCGGGCTTGTTCGTCAGGTCATAGCGCACGCAGCGCTCGGTGTCGGAGTCCGTGACGGCCTTTTTGAACTTGCGCATGATATCCTCCGGACGGTCGAGCAGGTACACGGTGCCGTTGGGATCCTTGTCGGACTTGGACATTTTGTTTTCCGGCGAGACGAGACTCATGACGCGCGCGCCGATCTTCGGAATGTACGGCTCGGGGATCTTGAACACGTCGCCGTAGATGTTGTTGAAGCGGGTGGCCACGTCGCGGCAGAGCTCGACGTGCTGCTTCTGGTCGCTGCCGACGGGAACGTAGTCCGGCTGATAGAGCAGAATGTCCGCCGCCATCAGGGCGGGGTAGGTGAACAGGCCGCCGTTGATGTTCTCGGCGTTTTTGGCGCTTTTGTCCTTGAACTGCGTCATGCGCGAGAGCTCGCCGAACATGGTGTAGCAGTTGAGCACCCAGCCGAGCTGGGTGTGCGCGGGCACATGGCTCTGGATGAAGAGCGTGTTCTTTTCCGGGTCGAGACCGCAGGCGATGTACTGCGCGAGCTGCTCGATGGTGCGGCGGCGCAGGTCGGCGGGGTTCTGCCGCACGGTGATCGAGTGCAGGTCGGCCATGAAATAATAGCAGTCAAAGATCTCGGCGCGCTCGCTCCAGTTTTTGATCGCGCCCAGATAAGACCCGAGCGTCAGATCACCGGAGGGCTGGATGCCGGAGAGCATCACTTTTTTTGCTGTTTTTTCTTCCATTTTGATTACTTCCTTAACTGTTGTGCTGAAAATTCGTATTTGTTCGAATATTGTACCACAACCTGTGGTGGAATACAACACAGAAAGTTCCTTGACAATCCATGCGATGTAAAATAAGATATAAATAATTATGGTTTATCTATCCGGAGGATACAGAGAATATGAAAGATCAAAAGTGGTTTGAAGACATGGAGCAGCGCATCCCGCACGGCGAGGTGCGCACCCGCTTTGCACCGAGCCCGACGGGCTATATGCACGTCGGCAATCTGCGCACGGCGCTGTATACGTACCTGATCGCGCGGCACGCCGGCGGTAAGTTCATCCTGCGCATTGAGGACACCGATCAGGGGCGCTATGTCGAGGGCGCGGTCGATGTCATTTACAGCACCATGCGCGCCTGCGGCCTGACGCATGACGAAGGCCCGGATGTCGGCGGCCCGGTCGGCCCGTATATCCAGACCGAGCGGCGGGGACTCTATAAAGAATATGCCGAGCTGCTCATCGCGCGCGGCCACGCCTACCGCTGTTTCTGCGATAAGGACGATGCCGCCGAAGAAAATGTTTCCGACGGCACGGTCATCCACAAATATGACGGCCGCTGCTCGCGCCTGAGCGAGGAAGAGATCGCGGCCAATCTCGCGGCCGGCAAGCCCTATGTCATCCGTCAGAAGATCCCGCGCGAGGGCAAGACCACGTTCCATGATGAGATCTTCGGCGACATCACGGTCGATAACGACACGCTCGACGATCAGGTGCTCATCAAGCGCGACGGTCTGCCGACGTATAACTTTGCCAACGTCATCGACGACCATCTCATGGGCATCACGCACGTTGTGCGCGGGTCGGAGTACCTGTCGTCCACGCCGAAATATAACCTGCTCTATGAGGGCTTCGGTTGGGAGATCCCGAAGTATATCCACTGCTCGCCGGTCATGCGCGACCAGCACAACAAGATGTCCAAGCGCCACGGCGACCCGTCGTATGAGGATCTGATCGCGCAGGGCTACCTGTCGGAGGCCGTGGTCAACTATGTGGCACTGCTCGGCTGGGCGCCCGGCGGCGAGCGGGAGATCTATTCGCTGCCCGAGCTCGTGGAGGCGTTCGACATCAAGGGCATCTCCAAGTCTCCGGCCATCTTTGACATTGACAAGCTGAAGTATTTCAACAGTGCGTATATCCGCGCCATGACGCCGGAGCAGTTCGCCGCCGTGGCCGCGCCCTATATCCGCCAGACGGTGAAAAACCCCACCATCGACCCCGCGCAGATCGCGCCGCTGCTGCAGCAGCGCTGCGAGGTGCTCACGGACATTCCGGAGAAGGTGGATTTCTTCGACGCGCTGCCGGAGTATGACATCGCGCTCTATACCAATAAGAAGTCCAAGACCGACCCCGCCGTCTCGCTCGAGATGCTCAAAACGGTGCGCCCGCTGCTCGCCGAGCTCCCGGCGTGGGATGATGAGACGCTGCTTGCGGCCATGAAGGATCTGGCCGAGCGGCTGGAAGTAAAAAATGCGAAGGTAATGTGGCCGGTGCGCATTGCGGTGTCCGGCCGCGCGGTGACGCCCGGCGGCGCGGTGGAGATCTGCCGCATCCTCGGCCGGGACGAGACCCTGCGCCGGATCGACGCCGGCATCGCCAAACTGGAAGGGTGAGCGGCATGAAAAAACGCACGGGCGTGGAGCGGGCGGTCATCGTCATGGCCGTCGTGGTTGTGCTGCTTGCGATCGCGCTGATCGTGGTCAACGCAGCCGGCATCCGCATCCACAAGTCTGCACCGGAGGCACCGGCCGCGACAAATCTGCCGCAGTTTCCGTTTTCCGACGAGCCGGAGCTGATCCTTGGCAGTGGACAGACCCCGTCGCGGGACGCCCAGCAGGCAGTTTCCGTCGGCGGCGAGGATAAGACTATGCAGCTCGTGACCGGCTCGTTTGCCCAGCGTGGCGGCCCGGATTTCTCGCTGTATCTGGATACTTCCGTGTTTCTGAGCACGGAAATGGACGGCAAGTGCTGCTTTGCCCGCGCGGATGATGCGAGCATGGACGCCTATCTGGAGATCGGTTATCACCCGGGCGCGGACGCACAGACGCTTGCGGGTACGATTCTCAATGACTACGGCACGATCGCAACGACGGAGTCGCTCGGTCAGGTCAAGCTTGGAGATCTGAATGCCTACGGCGTCAACGGCACCACGGTGCAAAGGCAGCTCGAGGCATACCTGATCCCGACGGCGTGTGGCTGCATTTCGGTCGTGCTCTGCCGGGCGGGAACGGCGCCGGCGGGCTGGTATGAGAGCCTGCTTGCCTCGGCGCAGACGCTGCAGATCGCCGACTGAGAAAAATTGCACATCAAAACCACCCTTTCCGGCAACACTAGTCCGGAAGGGGTGTTTTGCTATGAAGAAAAAAACGCGCGTGCTCATCATTTCCTACACGGCGGCGCTCGTCGCGGCGCTTGCGGTCGGCCTGATCGCCTGCCGCACGGATGCCAACCGCCGCCAGACGGCCATGGATGCCAACTACCGCCACGCTTACGGCGAGGTGCTCAACGCCGTGCAGGAACTCGACAGCTCGCTGCAAAAGAGCCTGTATGCAACGACGGCGGCCATGGAGTGCACGGTCTGCACGGATATCTACAGCGCTGCGCAGACGGCGGAGATGGCGCTTGGCGTGCTGCCGGTCAATTCGCATGCGCTCGCGCGCATCGCGCGCAACATCGCCCTTGCCGGGGACTACGCGCGCACGCTCTCGCGCAATGCGGCGGAGGGCAGAACGTTCACATCCGAGGAGCTGGAGCATCTGCGCGCCTTTTCCGATGCAACAAAGCAGCTGAGCACACAGCTCGCGGCGCTTGGCCAGTCGCTTTATGACGGCGCGGTCACGACGACGGCGCACGTGCGCAGCACGGAGTCACTGGAAAACCTGGGATCGGAGGCGGATCTGTCCGATACGCTCGAGGCGGAGCTTGCGGCGCTGGCCGATTCGTTTGAGGAGCTGCCACTCCCGATCGCGGACGGCAGCTATCAGGTGCGCACGGCGGCGGACTACGCCATGCTGGCGGGCCGCGACGAGGTCACGGAGGAGCGGGCGCAGGCTGCGGCTGCGGCCTTTCTGGACCTGGATGCGGCGCGCCTGCAGGCGACCGGCCGCTCGGAGGGCGACGTACCGTGCTGGAACTTTGACATCGACGACGGGGACGATACGTCCTATATCGCGGTCACGGTCTCCGGCGGGGAAGTGCTGCGCTATTACTCCTCCTGTGCCGGCGGCGAACCGGCGCTTTCGACCGATGAGGCGGCAGAAGCGGCTGCCGCGTTTTTGCGCGCGCGCGGCTATGACGGCATGCGCCTGATCGACACGGAGGACGCGGGGCAGTCACTCATCTGCACGTTCTGCTATGTGCAGGACGGTGTTCTGTGCACGGCGGATCAGCTGCGCGTGCGCGTCCGGCTCGACAACGGGACGGTCTGCGGCTTCTCGTCGGCATCGTATCTGGACACGCACCGGGCGCGCACGCTCCCGGCCGATACGATCGGCGCGGAAGCGGGACAGGCGGCCGTGCCCGGCGCGCTGCAGGTCGTGGACACGCGCACGGCATTTCTCCGGCTCTACGGCGCGCGGGAGACGCTGTGCTATGAGTACCTGTGCGAAACGGACGATGGGCAGCGCTGCGTCATCGCCGTCAATGCCCGCACCGGGCAGCAGGAACGCATCCAGGCATCGGACGTGTCCGGCGGGGTGCAGATGCAGTTTTGATGCGCCGCGCAAGAGGGGGGAGCGGCAGGCTCTCCCTCTTGACGAAAAACCGAACAGTGTATGATAGGGAAAACAAATGCGTATCAAATCTTTACATATTGGAGGCTTCTCATGAGCGTCATTCCCAAGATCACCTGCCGGCGCTGCGGGCGCGAGTATTCCGGCCTGCGCAGCCGCTGTCCATATTGCGGTACGGGACGCAGCAAATCCGCAGAGCGCATACCGCTGCGCACGTCCAGTGAAAATGCGGGCACGCCGGCGGCGGAGCACGCTGCGGTCAATACGAAGTGGCAGATGCTGTTCGGCGGCATTTTGCTCCTCGCAGTCGTGGCTGCCGTCATCGTGCTCATCACCGTGAGCCTGAACGCCAGTCAAAATACCCCGAGCGCTGCCGAGCCGACCCCGCCGGCGACGGTTTCCAGTGCCGCGCCGGTCGCCACGCCGACACCCACACCGGAGCCGACCCCGACTCCGACGCCGACTCCGTCGGTCACGAGCATCACCATCACGTTCCTCGGCAGCAAGCGCACGGAGTTTGCGGCCAAGGTCGGCGATGAGGTGCCGCTGAGCACGACGATCTATCCGGCCGGCGGCGATCAGGCTGTCACGTGGTCGAGTAAGGACGAATCCATTGCCACCGTCAGCGACAAGGGCGTCGTGACCGGCGTGGGCAAAGGCACGACGACGATCACGGCCGAGTGCGGCGGCGTGAAGGCCGACTGCACGGTCTATATCACGGCGAAGTAAAGCGCCCCATGTTCGACGGCTCCGAAAATAATCGGGGCCGTCGAAAAAAGGGGTTGACAAAAGGATGCAGATGCGTTAAAATAGCCAACGCTGACACGGACGATTAGCTCAGCTGGTATGAGCATCCGCTTGACGTGCGGAGGGTCACAGGTTCGAGTCCTGTATCGTCCACCATAAAAATGCCGCGACAAACGTCGCGGCATTTTTATATTTTCGCAGCATTGAAAGAAAGAAAAAAGGAGACTGGCAGCAGTGCACAGTCTCCAAGGATGTAGTCAGCAAAGTTTGCAAGACAGGGCTGACCGCAGTGGTTTTATTATAGTGGGATTCCGGAATGCTGTCAAGATGAAAATAACAGAAAGAAACATTTCTTCCGAAAACAAGAATCGACAAATTTCGCATATTTCTCTGTAAAATGAAAATTGATACTTGACAACCGTGTGCGTTATCATTATAATGAAAAAGCTGCATCGGGGTGTAGCGCAGATGGTAGCGCGCATGGTTCGGGACCATGAGGCCGCGAGTTCAAGTCTCGCCACTCCGACCATAATGTGGAGGCAAAAAAGATGTCTCCTGCGAAAAGCCCGAATATATCGGGCTTTTTTGCTACCCAAACGGCGATTTTTCTCTGTACCAAAACACAGATGTAAAATCGCCGTTTTCCCTTTGTGGATAGACTTGAATTCCCGAAAAGTAAATATCAGATACACAGGCAGATAGAAAGCAAAAATCTATCTGCCTTTTTTATTACCCTAAAAAGGAGAAATCAGATATGCGGTCCTTTATTTCTCTGCACAAGGAAAATTGGCGCAGTCACAGCTACGCTGCCGCCCGCTGTGTCGGGGATCAGGTGCTGTTTCAAATGCTGAAAGCGAATTCCAATATCGACACCGTCTATCTCTGCATGGACAACGATGTCGCAGGTCAGGCGGCGAACAAAAGGATATCCGACAAACTCTTTAGCAAAACGAATAGTGCGGAGTTTGCGACGACGAAGTGACAGGTGCCACCTGTCATGACGGAAGGAGAAAGTGAACTTACCCAACTGAAAAATAACTACAGCAGAAAGGAAAGACAAATAACTCTATCAAGGCAGAGTATAAGATGGAATCAGTTCGACTTGTGCAGGTCAAAGACCGCCCTTTTTCTCTGTTGTGGGTAAAAAGTGTGGCTTTTGTGCAAAGCCTTATAAGAGGCAGTTGAGAAACAGACGGATTTATGCTATAGATTAATTTGAAAAGGTATACCCAAGGAAAAACAAAAACGAATGAAGGCGAAATGGGGTCTGTTTATGACCGAACAGAAAAAGAATACTATCATAACAAGCGGCATCGCTGTACTTGCCGTGATACTGGCATATTGCTTCCGAATTGTAGGCAGGGGCAGCTTCTACCCGATGCTGTTTTCCTATCTGCGTAGCTTTATCTATATCGGTCTGTTCGCCGCCTGGGGGCTCTCCGTCCGTCAGCGGATCGTGCAAAAGCAGGTGTGCAGGTTTATGACGGTCACCGCAGTACTGCTCATCATATGGATGGTAGTCCGTTCGGCAAAGTATTTTATATTCTGGCAGCCGGATGCCGTCCGTTACCTGTGGTATCTGTTCTATCTGCCCATGCTGTTTGTGCCTATGCTGGCACTGCTGATTGCCATGTCATTGGGAAAGCCGGACGAATACAAATTTCCCAAGGGAATGTCGGTTCTGTGGATCATCTCCGGCGTATTGCTTCTGCTCGTGCTTACAAATGACTTGCACCAATTCGTATTTACCTTTCCGAAGGACGCCGCCGTGTGGACAGACAAAAACAACGGTTACTCGATAGGCTACTTCATGATTGCAGGCTGGCAGGTGCTGTGCGCCTTTGCCGCACTCGTAATTATGTTTTTCAAATGCCGTGTGCAAAAAGGAAGGCTCCACTTTCTTCCCATTGTTCCTATGCTGCTGGCGATTGTTTACAGCGCACTTTACTATGCGGGTGCGGATTGGCTGCTCCACTTGTTCGGCGATATTGCCGCGTTCCAAAGTGTGATGTATATTCTGACCTTTGAGTTTTGCATCGCCTGCGGATATATACATTCAAACAGCCGTTATGTGGACTTGTTTGCCTCCTCTGTCGGCACATCGGCAGAGATTACTGACAAGGACTTTACCGTTCGGTATGCAGCTGTAAACACTGCGCCTATCTCAAAGGAAACGATGAAAAAAGCCGAGCAAAGCCCGGTCACGATGGGCGGCTTGACCGTTCACACCATGCCTGTTGACGGCGGCTATGCCGTATGGACAGAGGATGTGTCGGCTTTGCGTGACATCAAGGAGAACTCTGAGCTTCTTGCAGACGAGCTTGCCGACAGGAACGAAATACTCCGTTATGAATACAAGCGCGAAGCTAAGCGCCGCAAGGTGGAGGAGCAAAACCGCCTGTATGACCTCCTGCGTTCCGCTACGCAGACGCAGATCGACCGCATTGCGGAGCTCACTAAGGAATACCGCCGAATCTCAAGCACCGATCCCGACAGCGCCAAAACGCTCCTTGCCGAGATTGCCGTGCTGTGCAGCTATATTAAACGCCGCAAGCATCTGACGCTCCTTACCGACCGAGATATTAAAATAGCGGCAACGGAACTCCACCGTGCCTTCAATGAATCGCTCCAAACGCTAAAGCTGTTGGGCGTCCGCAGCTCGCTCTATGTGGACGAGTCTCTTTCCATGCTCTCCGGCAAAACGGCGACTGCTGTATTTGATTTTTACGAATCGGTTATTGAAGCCGATATTTTGAATTTAACAGGCATACAGGTAAGCCTCATAAAGGCAAACGGCTTGCGCTTGTCACTAAATGTGTGCTGCAAGGCCGACCTTTCCGCTTTGGCAAGCGGAGACAGTATCCGCTGTGAAAAAGAGGATGACGAGGAATACCAGCGCCTTGTATTTGAAGCGAAAGAAGGTGACAGGAAATGAGTGCATTTTCTTCCCTTTCTGAATTTTGGCAGACTATGCTGCCGTTTATCATGCTTGTGGAGATCGTCCTTGAAATCGGGCTGTTTATGTATCAGCTTCTTCGCAGCAATAAGCCGGTGCGCAGCCTGCTGAGTCTGGCGGTTATGGCGGTGATGATCCCACTGCTGTTCTCCGTTTCCCGGGCAGATCCCGATAATATCGGGGACGCATTTCTGCTGGGCGCACCGTGGCTGATATTTGCCGCTGCCATTTTCCTTGCGGCAGTTCACTTTGCCATTGCTCTGCCGCGGGAATACCGCCGTAAAAAGAACGAGCTCTCGCCGTTCTCCATTAAGGAAGCAACGGATAAGCTGCCTATGGGCATCTGCTTTGCTGACCCGAACGGCAGGATCATCCTGTGCAACAACCGTATGCGCAGGCTGTCCTTTGCCCTTTGCGGCCACGAGCTGCAAATCAAAAGCGATATGGAAAATGCCCTGAGCGTGCCGGACAGATCCGTAACCGTCAAGGATGATTGCTACATCCTGCCCGACAAGACCGTCTGGCAGTTTCGCACACAAACTATCACCGTGGAGAGCGATGACCGCTGGCAACAGATAACGGCGCACAATGTAACCGAGCTGTATAACGGCTACCAAAAGCAAGAGGAAATAAATAAAGAACTGGCAGAAGTCAATCGAAAGCTCAGGAAGATGTACGCTCGCATGGAGGACGATGTCAAGGAGAAGGAAAGCCTTGACCTAAAGGTCTATATTCACGATACCATCGGGCGGAGCCTCCTGACCATCCGTGACATCATAGACAGCGGAGAGGATACCGAGCGAAAGCTCGAAGCCCTGCAAAACGCCGTCGGTATGCTGGCAAGCAACCGCGTCACCTCCGTCGGCACGATGCAGGAGGTGCAGCAGACCGCAAAGCAGCTCGGCGTAGCCGTTGAGGTCGAGGGCTATCTTCCGCGCGATACCGCCGCCGAGGAACTGACCGTTGCCGCCGCCAAGGAGTGCGTGACCAACTGCATCAAGCACGCAGACGGGAATGAGGTATATATCCGCATTGCCGAGCGCAATCATTGCCACGACATTACCATAACCAATAACGGCAGAGTGCCCACGGGGCCGATCAGAGAGGGCAGTGGACTTTCCGCGCTTCGCCACAGCATTGAAAGCTACGGCGGCGAGATGCATATTTCCCATGAGCCGCGCTTTGCGCTTCTCATCACGATTCCCGCAAAGGAGAATGAGCTATGATAAGCACCATACTTGTAGAGGACGATCTGTACATCCAAAAGCACTTTACCGATCATCTTGCCGCAGACGGCGAGTTTCATCTTGTCGGCGTTTTCCGTGACGCCTTTGAAGCGGAAAAGCACTGCGACGCCACCGTAAAGCTTGTCCTTATGGATGTGCAGACGCAGCACAAGCACTCCGGTCTTGCCGCCGCGGAGCGCATCAAAAAGGCCTTTCCGCAAATCAAGATAGTAGCCGCGACCTCGCTTGTCGATCCGCAGGTGCTGCAAAGAGCGAAAGCGGGCGCAGCCGACAGCCTGTGGTATAAAGACCACGGTACAGAGGAATTGATGAGCGTGGTAAAGCGTACCCTGGCAGGCGAAAAAGGTCTTTCCCGACTCCTCACCCGCCATCGAGATGGAGGGCACAATGTCCGATAAATTTTCGCCGCGGCAATTGGACATACTGCGCCTTTATATAAAGGGCTTCACCTATCAGGAGATAGCCGATAAATTGGGCATCTCCAAAAACGGCGTTCGCTGGAATTTGGACGATATGGTGGGAAAAGGCGGGTTTGAAAACCGAGAGGCGCTCGTTGCGACCGCAATTGAAAATAAGCTCATGGTAACGACTTTGAAGGACGAATAAATGCAAAGTACCCCTTGACCGAGCAGGTCAAGGGGTACTTTGCGCAAAAAAGGTAGAATTATTTTGAAAAAACATTTTTTTCGCTCCGTTACTGGCACTTGTGCCAGTGACAAGCCTTAAAAAATCCGTAGAATAAAATGTGTATAAATATCGTTGTGTATAGACAAGGCGGTGGTGAAGGATGAAAAAGATCGTGCTGGATATTCAGAGCGATATCCATGCGCAAACCATGGAGCGAATGCTGATGCAGAAGCTGGACGATTGTCAGGTCGTGATCTCCGAATCGCCTGACACGACCGCCGAGTGGTGCAAAACACATCGACCGGACGTGCTCTTAATGGAGGTCAAGGCGTATTCACCATGGATGTTCAAAGAACGAATGGCAATCTGTGACAAGGTAAAACGAAACACGGAAAACTGCCGTGTCATTCTCTTTGTGGATGATGATACAGACGGAGAGTTGACCGAGCAGGTGCGGCAGGCAAAGCGCGAGGGTCTGATAGACGCTTTTCTCTTCGGTTCGGTATCCGAAAACTATTTTGCTTCGGTCATAGACAGTGTTTAAATCAGGCAACACAAAACGTATAGACAAATCTTCAAAATGATTTTGAGGGAGGAAATGATAGTATGACAAAAACGAAGACACGAAGTCGCATCGTCAGCATCCTGCTGGTGCTTATAATGCTGCTCTCGCTGATGCCAAGTCTGGAGCTTCATGCCCACGCCTTTTGGGATGACTACGACACCGGCGGAGATTGCCCCAACTGCGACCACTACCACTGGGCTGAGAATTGCTGCGACTGCCAGTTCTGCACCATTGACTGCAACTACGATTGCTGGGTTGAGACCCATTGCAACGACTGTGGTCTCTGCCTGGGCGACACGCCCTACTGGTGCGAGGAGTGCTTTAAATGCGCCGACTGCATGGAGGATACGCACTGCTCCACCTGCGCCAAGTGCTACATCGGCGAGGATGACCAGCTGTGCGGCGAATGCCATAAGGGTCCCTGCTGCTCCATAACCATCTGCGACTCCTGCGGCTTCTGCGATGACTGTGCAAACGATGACAGCGACCCGATGCACTGCTCGCTGTGTAACGCCTGCTTCGGTTCGGTGGACGAGTGCGTGGACGACGATGATACCGGCGTCATCCACTGCGTCGATTGCCACGCATCCTGCGAGCAGTGCGAGGAATGCCTGCTGAACCAGGAGTCCTGCGAGGACTGCGGTCTGTGCCTAGAGTGCTGCCGGGACAACTCCGATGCCGGCGGCTGCCCGGACGGCGAGACCTGCGTGGAAAGCGCCGAGTGGGAAGAGCACATCTGCCCGGGCTGCGACGGCTGGGTCACGGATAAGGAAGACGAGGACGAGTTCTGCGAAACCTGCGAGCTGTGCAAGGAGTGCTGCGAGGGCAACTCCGACTGCTCCGAGGGGATGTGCGCAATGGACACGGACTACGCGGATCACTTCTGTGAGGACTGCGGCCTGTGCTTCCACGACAGCGACCCCTGCGAGGACGGCTGCAATCAGCGCTGCAAGGACTGCTGCCTCAATGCCGTGAAAGCGATGGGCTGCGATCATGACGACTGGTGCTTCAGCGACTCTGATTTTGAGGATCATCTGAAAGCAGAGCACAGCGGTGCCGGGCATACCCACATCGCTTCCTCGTCCTGGTCAGCCGACAAAACGCAGCACTGGCACCCCTGCCGCTATTGTGACGGTAAAAAGCTGAATGCCGCCAACCATGAATATGACGCCAAGGGCGTGTGCAAGGTCTGCGGCTACATCAGCGGCAGCTCCATCGTCATCACCCGCCAGCCCAAGGGCGTCAAGTGCAAGACCTCCATCTACGATGATTATAACGAAGAGCCGGAAAACGGCCTGCTGTTCTATGAAAATCACCCGGTCACCTTCTCTGTCTCGGCAAGAAGCCTGAAAGGCGACGAGTTGACCTATCAGTGGTATCGGAAGGATAATGAGCATCCCACGGCGGCGCCCTACAAGCTGCCGGAGGGTAGGTTTTACATGGGTGTGACGACCTCTACACTGAAGATGTCGGTTTCCACCCAGGCCTGTCAGGAGGACTACTCCTACTACTGCGTCATCGGCAGAAAGGGCGACGCTTCGGACACCATGAAAACGGCGGAGGCAAAGCTGACTGCCACCCATGCCTTCAGCTATCAGCAGGCCGGTGAGCCTGTGTACACCGACGACGGCAAGAGAACGCCGGAATACAAGGTCACTTGGGTCGATAAGGATGGGGTTACCCATAACACTAGCGTAGGCAGCGTTCGCAAAAGCGACGGCCACAAGCTCGCGTGCCTGTTCGAAGCAGGCGCAGAAGAATACGAAGCACATTATATGACCACCGGCTCCAAGGAGCGCATCTTCCCGCATACCTTTAAGCTTGAAAAAAGCTATGACGCGGTGGGCGGCGGCAGGGTTGATATGCTCGTCTGCACCGTCTGCGACTATTTCGTTTTTGTGAAGAGCCATGTCCATGATTACGGCTGGAACTGGGACTGCACCGGCTTCGGCAGTATCTATGAATATACCTTCAACATCGGCGGCTCGACCAAGACGGTGGAGCAGCTCATCCTTGAGTCCGGCTATGCCCACCCCGAAAAGTGCAAGGTTCCCGGCTGCGAGGAATTCATCATGGTTCCCCATAGCTGGGGCCGCTGGAACGTGGTTTTGTGCCCTGACACCGCAGGCGCCGAAGGCGGCATGGAGGCTGAATGCAGCGTCTGCGAGTACACAAAGACGAAAATCGACAAGGATGATGACGGAGGAGCCGATCATTGGACAAAGGACACCGCCCTTGTGACGGTGAAAAACGGCCGGGCAACCCGTATGATTGTCGAGCCCGGTGACAAGATCCGCCTTTATCCCGAGGAGAGAAACGGTCAGAAAGCCATCGGCTGGAAGGTGGAGTATCTCCGCGAATACAATGAGTACGACCTCATCAGCGGTACGGGATTGCCTGTTCATAAAAAATGGAATGCCAACGAGGCGAAGACCCTGTTCAAGCTGGTGACCAACGGCTCCGCACTCGAGTGGGGCTGCACGATCCCGGCGTTCAGCACCATGGGCGCTCCCGGCGGCGGCCAATTCTTCTTCGAGCCGGTCTATGCAGGCTGTGACCACAGCGGCGGCACCACGGTGCTCAATGCGAAGGCGCAGGTCTGCGACCGCAAGGGCTACACCGGCGACACCGCCTGCGCAGACTGCGGCCAAGTCATCAGTGCCGGTTCGGATATTTACCCGCCTGCAAACGCCGGTCATACCGGTCCACTGCAGCCGCTGTACTACTACGGTACGACCAACTCGGCCACCACGGATGCAAGCCATGGCGGCAAACGCTATAACGCCAATTTGGGCGACTGCCGGCACCGGGCCTATGAGGGCGACTACCGCTGCACGGCTTGCGGCGGCACCGTAAAGGGCGAGACCGGCGACTTCAAACATAGCGGCCCCTTTGAGCTGCGCGATGTAAGAGCGGCGACCTGCACCGAGAAGGGCTATTCCGGTAACCAATACTGCACAGCGTGCGACAGGATCTCAAAGAAGGGCTCCGCTACCCCGTCCCTCCACGAAATTGCCGGCAACTACAAGCTGGTCAATGAGGTTAAGCCCGGATGCACCACCACAGGCTATAGCGGTGACTATCAGTGTACAAGAGGCTGTGGACAGATTTTCCGCTACGGTCATGTTATCGATAAGCTCAGCCATGATTGGGACGGCGGCAAACCGGCAAAACAGGGCAAGAGCGATGGAATTCTCTACACCTGCCAGCGCACCGGCTGCGGCGAGAGGAAGTTTGTGAAGAATCCCGCTGCGACCGAGTATGCAGTTACCGTCACAGGCGGTACGGCGTCTGCATCGGGGAATGCCATTACCTCCGCCGCTGCGGGCGTTGAGATCACCGTCACGGCGATAATTCCCGATGGCAAGGTCTTTGACAAGTGGGTCGTGAAGTCCGGCGGCGTGACTCTTGCCGATGCTGCAAGCGCCGTCACCACCTTCACCATGCCCGCAAACGATGTTGCGCTTGCGGCAAGCTATAAGGACGCACCCGTTGCGACCTATAGCCTTACGACACAGGTAAACGGCGGTCACGGAACGATCTCCGCGAGCAAGACAGGACTTGCAGCAGGCTCGACCGAAACGATCATCTTTACTCCCGACGCGGGCTATGAGATCGACACGGTCACCGTAAACGGCGCTGCAACGCCCGTGCTTGCCAATGTTCTGGACGTTACAATGGATGCGGATAAGACCGTCATCGTGACTTACAAGGCAACAGGCAGCACGCATACCCACAGCTACGGCACGGATTGGAAGTATGACGACACCAATCACTGGCATGAGTGCCAGTGCGGCGACAAGGCCGACACGGCAGCACACAGCTTCCAGTGGGTGATCGACAAGGCCGCTACCAAGGATGCCACCGGCATCAAGCACGAGGAATGCACCGTTTGCGGCGCCAAGCGCAGCGAGAACACCGAGATCCCCGCCCTGCGGGATTACGCCGTTACCGTCACCGGCGGTACGGCAACCGTTGCCGCTGGCACACCCATCACCCGCGCCATGGAGGGCGTTGAGGTCACCGTTACGGCACAGGCTCCTGACGGAAAGTACTTCGTCAAGTGGGTCGTTAAGGCGGGCGGCATTACACTGGCTAACGAGACCAGCGCCACCACCACCTTCACCATGCCCGCAAACGATGTAACGATCGAGGCGGAGTTCGCCGAACCCCCCGTAGAGGCGTATACGCTCACGGTTATCAAGGGCACGGCCTCCATTGCCGCTGGCACCCCCATCACCGACAAGATCGAGCAGAACACCGTTGTGACCGTTACGGCGGACGCACCGGAGGCAGGCAAGGTCTTTGACAAGTGGGTCGTGCTGGAGGGCAATGTCACCCTGGCAGACGCCACCAAGGCCACCACCACCTTCACCATGCCCGGTAATGATGTGAAGATTGAGGCCACCTATAAGGATGCGCCTCCCAGCCATACCCACAGCTACGGCACGGATTGGAAGTATGACGACACCAATCACTGGCATGAGTGCGAGTGCGGCGACAAGGCCGATATTGCGGCTCACAGCGCCAGCGAGTGGATCGTTGACACGGCAGCTACCGAAACCGCCGACGGCGCTAAGCATAAGGAATGCACCGTCTGCAAGAAGGTTCTTGAAACCGCACCGATCCCCGCAACAGGCAGCACTCATACCCACAGCTACGGTACAGAGTGGAAGTATGACGGCACCAACCACTGGCATGAGTGCGAGTGCGACGATAAGGCCGACACGGCAGCACACAGCTTCCAGTGGGTGATCGACAAAGCCGCTACCAAGGAGGCCACCGGCATCAAGCACGAGGAATGCACCGTTTGCGGCGCAAAGCGCAGCGAGAACACGGTCATCGACAAGCTCCCCGACGGCGGCAACACCGGCAATACAGGCAGCGGTGATAATAACACCGATAAGCCAGGAAAGGACGACTCCACCAAGCCTCCTCAGACCGGTGACAGCAGAAACCTCATCGGTTGGCTGGCTGCTCTGTTCGTCTGCGGCGGCGTTCTGACCGTGCTGGGTCTGAACAGCAAAAAGAGAAAGGAATCCGAGGCTGAATAAGCCGACGCTTCCGAAATCGAAATATCCTAAATACAATAGGCGGTGACGGATCATTCCGCCACCGCCTATTTTCCTGAAAGCGGACTCGGCAGCAAGCCCCTTTCCGAAAGGCGGCAACCACGGCGTTGCCGCTTTTCGGAAGGACTACAGGACACTACGATAAGAAAAAGGAGAGAAGCTGCCATGACTGTTTCGGAAAGAATTCCCTTCAGCGGCCTGCTGCTGCCCTTACAAGAAGGGCATACCTACAGCTGTGACCGCTGCACCACCGACGGCATGGAGCTGCTGTTCGTTTTCCGTGAGAACGGGCATTCACGATATTACTTTGAGTCGGATATGCAGGGGTTTGACCGGAAGGCGGCAAGCGACAGCCACATTCTGACCGTGTATCCCCAGCCGAACGGCGACGGAGAGGTGTCCCTGCTCCATTTGAAGCGCGCCGCCACGGACAGATTTTTCCTTTTTCGTATGACCAAGCCCTGCGTCACGCTGACCGGCGAGATGTGTCTGTGGGAGGACGCACCCCATCGGCACCGGTCTGCCGATGCTTTTTGACTTCCTGGATGAAGTCAGAATATTGAAGTAAAGTAAGGTGAAGCAATGCAGGATAACAGAATACCGCCGCAGAAAAGACCCATGACCGAGGCAGAAATGCTCCGCAGGCGTGAGCTGCGCCGCTCGGCGATCAAAAAGCAAAAGCGGAGAAGGACGCTCTTTCTTACTGCCTGCGCCCTTGCGGCGGTGCTGCTCATAGCGGGCATCGTGCTGCTGTGCCGTAGCTGCGGCCGCTCCGAGAGCAGCCCTCATGACGAGAGCATCTACGGCAGCTTTGCAATGTCCGACAAGAGTTGCGTCTATACCTTCCGTGAGGACGGCAGCGGAGAGCTGCGGCTTTCCGGCGCACCGTATAAATTCCGTTTCACGCTGTCCGGCAGGACACTCTTTATCGACTTTGAAGCTGAGGCACTGACCGACTGCGAGTACGAGGTGGCGTATATCGATACGGGGCTTGAGCTGACCGCAGGCAAGGGTACGGCGACACAGGGTGAGAAATTCACGCTGAACAGAACAGAAAAATAAGACCCATGCGGTTATGAAAGGACGGTGACGGCGATATGCCGCCTGAAAAGAGAATAGCCGACCGGACGGCAATCTCCGGCACAGTTTCAAGAGCGCTCAGCAAGTAAAAAACTTGCTGGCGCTCTTTCTTTATGCCAACAATTTTATAGTGAGTCCTAGTTTTAATGAAATGATTCATAAACACACTCCGACCATATTGCTGCGGACGTTGCATCGTTCGCAGCGATTTTTTATTCCCCAATCCCTTGCGCAGACGGCGCAAGTTCGGTATGATAGAGTTACCGATATTTTCATTCTGGAGGAGAACGTATGAACATTGCTGTCATCACCGGCGCATCCGCCGGTATCGGCCGGGAGCTCGTCTACGCTGTGGACAAGGACGCGCGCTATGACGAGATCTGGGTCATTGCCCGCAGAAAAGAGCGGCTGGAGGAGCTGCGCGACAAGTGCACGAACCCCATCCGCCCGATCGCGCTCGATCTCTCGGATCTGAGCAGCATCGATGCCTATCAGGCCCTGCTCGAGCAGGAGCAGCCCGAGATCAAGATGCTGGTCAATGCGGCCGGCTGCGGCGTGTTCGGCCCCTTTGCCGAGGCGGACCGCAAGAAGCTGCTCGCCAGCGCGCAGCTCAATTCGCTCGCGCTCACTGGCATGTGCCACGCGAGTCTGCCGTATATGCACGCCGGCAGCAGCATCATCAACATGGGCTCGAACTCCGCCTGGCAGCCGGTGCCGTATCAGGCGGTGTACGGCGCGAGCAAGAGCTATGTCCTGAGCCTGTCGCGCGCGCTCGGCCGCGAGCTGCGCCCGCAGGGCATCCATGTCATGTGCGTCTGCCCCGGCTGGATCAAGACCGAGTTCCAGCAGGTCGCGCACCATGACGAGTATATCCGCTATGTGGACAAGTGGTATGGCCCAGACGAGGTAGCGGCGCAGGCCATGCAGGATCTCAAGAAGAAAAAGAGCGTCTCCATTCTCGGCCACCCGGTGCGCCGTCAGGTGCGCCTGGTCAAGCTCCTGCCGGTGGACACCGTCATGGACATCTGGTGCAAACAGCAGGGCATCGAGTAAACTTCTGCACGCTTTTCAACGAACGGAGGATGTGAGACGTGAAAACGGCCAAAGCGGCAGCACTGCTTGCGGTCATTTTGCTGCTTAGTATTTCTTTTGGTGCGTGTTCTGCAAATAATGCTGCTGCGGAGACAGAAGCTTCGCAGCAGACACCAGAAGCAACGTCTACGCCGGATGTCACGGTCGAGCTGGATACAAGCGAAGATAAGGGCGCGGGCAAGAGTAATGCAGGCTCAATGAGTGTGGATGAGCAGCGGTATGCAAGCGTTTTGGACTTATATTATCAGGCACTGTATGCACATCAGGCGGGTACAGCCGATTGGGATCGCGACAAGTATGTGGTGGAGCGCGGCTTGGCAGAATGTATTGTGAATCCATATTGGGCTTGGGAAAATTCAGATGGTCTTTTGAGTCGAATCGGTTATTCTTTCAGAGATTTAAATGGCGATGGAACGAATGAACTGCTCCTCGGCTGGATTGGCGGCGACTTTTGCCCGATGGAAGACGGGTATGCATTTGCTGTTTATACTGTTTATACAATTAAAAATGGGCAGCCGCTCCTCGCCTTTCAGGGACAGGAACGTGACCGATTCCTCATCGGAGACGATGGCTATGTGTATCGGAGCGGCTCTAGTGGCGCTGCGTATTCGGAATATGAAAAATATAGATTTCATCCCGAGTGGCAGTACTGTTTAGAGCCTGTCGAGCTTTTCTATTCGCAAATAGATGAGGATAATCACTTCTGGTGGGAACATGTCGTTGGTGCTGAACAAATCATGGGGCTTCAAAGGCTGGAAAGACACGAGGAGTATGTCGTGGATTCGGATTTTGCGATGGAGACGGGGAAGATTTGGACTTCGTCCGGTGTGAACTTGAGACCCAGTAATTTCTTGGTGTATGCAGCCAAGCGTGGATAAATATGTTCGGATTTTGTGCGTGCGAGCTGGGTACGTTTTTTTGACCTGCATCGCTTGACAATCCATCTTCCTTCTGGCTTAACACCCTCGTTCGCTGGAGGGCGAGCTGTTCAGAGAAACGGCAGCCGGATAAGGCGCAGACTGAAATGTCTGTTCCTTGTCCGGCTTTTTTCTTTTTCGAGGAGGATGACCATGGATATGCTCAGGGACAATGTGCGCGCGGGCTACCGCAAATATTTTCTTGCGGCGTTCGGCAGCGCGCTCATCTCGTGTATTTACGGCGTCGTGGACATGGCGATGGTCGGCCAGTATCAGGGGCCGGACGGTACGGCGGCGCTGCCGTCGTGCTAAAACCGGGCCTGTCTGCATACACTCCTTTTATCGGGGGTGATGTGCATGAAGCGCTGGAAAGTTTATTTGTGCGCGGCGGTATTCCTGCTGCTGACGGCGGTGAAGATGATCGCCCCGGCGGCGGCCGCAGATGCGCGCGAGGTGCTGCTGCCGGCCATCAATGCAGACGATGATTACAAGTCCGTCTTTGCCGAGATCCGCAGCGTGTTTGCGCCCGCGCCGGTACAGACGCAGGACGAACAGCTGCGGCAGTATCTGCCCGCCGTGAACATGTCCGTCTGGTCGACGCCCGCACCGGAGCCGACGCCGACACCCACGCCGGAACCGACCCCGGAGCCGACACCGACGCCGACGCCCGAACCGACGCAGAGCCCGCAGCTGCAGGCGGCCCTTGCCGCGCGCGAGGCATTTCTCAACGAGCAGGCGGTCTATTCCGGCTATGCAGTGCCGACCAATGTCAGCTACGCGGTCAGCGAGCTGCCGTTTGCGCACACGTCACCGGTCGCGGGCTATACTTCGTCCGGCTTCGGCTACCGGCTGCATCCATTGGAAAACAAGGTGAAATTTCACTATGGCACAGATTTCGCGGCCAATTCCGGCACGGCGGTCTGTGCCTTTGCTGACGGCACGGTGCTTGCCGCCGGGCAGGACGACGGGTACGGCAACTATGTGAAGGTCCGTCACGCCGACGGTTACACGACGCTCTACGGCCACTGCAGCAAGCTGCTCGTGCGCGCCGGGGAGACGGTCACGGCGGGGCAGGAGATCGCGCTCGTCGGCGCGACCGGCAAGGCGACCGGGCCGCACCTGCACTTCGAGCTGATGCATGACGGGTATTACTGCAATCCGGAGTTTTACCTCGCCGCCGTATGAAGCGCCGTCGCTTTGCGCTCGATGTGCGCCCGGGCGCAGTCGCGCTGCTTGCCGGGCTGTATTTTCTGCTGCCGCTGCGCTGGTGCGCGCGGCTGGCGCTCGCCGTGGCGGTGCATGAGCTGGGCCATGTTGCGGCGCTGGTGCTGTGCGGCACGGAGATCTACGGCCTGCGCATGGAGGCCTGCGGGCTGGCGCTGCGCTGCGCGCCGCCGGAGGACGCGGTGCGCACGGTCGCGGCGGCGCTGGCCGGCCCTGCCGCCGGCGCGGGGCTGTTTTGCATCCTGCGCGGGCTTGGCTGCCCGGAGGGGGCGGATCTGAGCCTGCTGTATTCGTGCGTGAATCTGCTGCCGGTGCTGCCGCTCGACGGCGGCCGCGCGCTGCAGGCGGCGGTCGCGGCGCTGGCGGGCGAGCGTGCGGCAGAGCGGCTGCTGGACGTGCTGGGACTGGTGCTGCCGGTCGCGCTCATGGGACTCGGTGTGGTGCTGTTTGCACGCGGCATGGGGCTCGCACTGGGCGCGTTTGGCGCGTGGCTGGCGCTTTTGCAGCCGGGAATGACTTGCCAAGGGGGAAAACATGATGTAAAATACTCCTACTATCATATGTAGGAGTGTAGTATGGATCAGCGACTGGAACGCATCCTGCCGCGCGTGCAGAAGCCCGCGCGCTATACCGGCGGTGAATACCGCCAGATCATCAAGGACAAGGCGGAGGTGGACCTGCGCCTCGCTTTTTGCTTCCCGGATATTTATGAGATCGGCATGTCGAACATCGGCATGCGCATCCTCTATGCCACGATGAACCAGATGCCCGGCGTCTGGTGTGAGCGCGTGTTTGCCCCCTGGGGCGACATGGAGGCCGAAATGCGCCGCGCGGGCATCCCGCTCTACGCGCTCGAGAGCGGCGACCCCGTCAGCGAATTTGACGTTGTGGCGTTCTCGCTCGGCTACGAGATGGCATATCCCGCCGTGCTCAATATGCTCGACCTGGCCGGCATCCCGCTGCGCAGCGCTGACCGGCCGGAGCTGACGCCGCTTGTCATCGCGGGCGGTACGGCCTGCAGCAACCCGGAGCCGATGGCCCCGTTTTTTGACCTCATGATCATCGGCGAGGGGGAAGAGGTCAATAACGAAGTGCTGGCGCTGTTCCGGCAGGCGCAGCAGGCCGGCTGGAGTAAGACGCGGTTTCTCGAAACGGCGGCGAAGATCCAGGGCGTGCTCATTCCGTCGTTCTACGTCCCGCACTGGAACCCGGACGGCACGCTGCACGACCTGACCCCGACGCACGGCGCGCCCGCGCGCGTGACCAAGCGCATCATTCAGGATCTCGACGCCTGTTATTATCCGACGGACCCCATCGTGCCGAGCACGGAGATCGTGCACGACCGTGTGAACGTGGAGCTGTTTCGCGGCTGCATCCGTGGCTGCCGCTTCTGTCAGGCGGGGTATGTCTACCGCCCGGTGCGCCCGCGCAAACCGGAGACGATCATCCGGCAGGGCATCGAATCGCTCAAAAACACCGGCTATCAGGAGGCGACGCTCCTGTCGCTCTCGAGCAGCGACTACCGCCCGCTCGACGAGGTGTGCGACGGGCTGCTGGAATACTGCGAGCCGCGCAGCATGAGTCTCGCGCTGCCGTCGCTGCGCGCGGACAACTTTTCCATGGACATCATGAGCCGCCTGCAGAAGGTGCGCAAGGGCGGCCTGACCTTCGCGCCCGAGGCCGGCACGCAGCGCCTGCGCGACGCCATCAACAAAAACGTGCGCGAGGAGGATCTGCTCCATTCCTGCCAGGTTGCCTTTGAGGGCGGGTGGAACGGCGTGAAGCTCTACTTCATGCTCGGACTGCCGACGGAGACGGATGAGGACGTGGTCGGCATCGCGGAGCTCGCCAATCAGGTGCTGCACACATGGCGTATGCACGCGACGAACAAGGCCCGCGGTGTGCGCATCACGGTCAGCACATCGTGCTTCGTACCGAAGCCGCACAGCCCCTTCCAGTGGGAGACGCAGGTGACGATGGACGAGTACAAGCGCAAGGTGCAGCTCCTGCGCGAGAGCATCAGGGCCAAGAGCGTGACCTACAACTGGCACGACCCGGATACCAGCTTCGTCGAGGCCGTTCTCTCGCGCGGCGACCGGCGCATTGCCGACGTCATCGAAGAGGTCTGGCGCCGCGGCGGCAAGCTCGAGGCGTGGGGCGACTATTTCTCGTTCGACCGCTGGATGGCGGCCATGGACGCCTGCGGCGTCGACCCGATGTTCTATGCCTGCCGCGAGCGCGGGAAGGATGAGTTCCTGCCGTGGGACATCGTGAATATGGGCGTGCACCGCGCGCATCTGTGGCACGAGCGCGAGCAGGCCTACAAGGCCGAGCTCTCGCCTGACTGCCGCAGGCAGTGCACCGGCTGCGGTGCGCTCGCACTCATGACGGAAGGGGGCAAGTGCGATGCCTGAAAAGCTGAGACTGCGGTTTGAAAAGACCGGCCGTGCGATCTACATCTCGCACCTCGACCTCATGCGCACGATGCAGCGCGTGTTCCTGCGCGCCGACTGCCCGCTGAAATATTCCGAGGGCTTCAATCCCCACGCGCTCATCTCCATCCTGCTGCCGCTGTCCGTCGGCGTTGGGAGCGTGTGCGAGCTGATGGACTTTCAGCTGCGCGAGGAAGTAGACCTTGCCGCGCTGCCAGAGCGGCTCACGGCGGTCATGCCGGAGGGCATCCGCGCGCTCGAGGCGTACCCCGGCGGACGCAAGGTGCGTGAGCTCAAGTGGCTGCGCGTGACCGGGCGGTATGAATATGACAACGCCGCTCCTGCGGACATGGCCGAAAAGCTCCGCGCGTTTTACGCGCGCGACGCCATCGTCATCACCCGCAAGACCAAGCGCGGGGAGGGACAGATGGACATCGTGCCAGCGATCTCGGAGCTGCACGTGCGGCCGGAGGCGCGGTTTGTGACGGTGGAGGCCGTCGTCTCCGCACAGGACCCGACGCTCAACCCTGACCACCTCGTCGCGGCGCTGCATCAGCTCGCGCCCGAGCTGGCCCCGGACTTTGCCGCCTTCACGCGGCAGGAGGTCTATACGGAAGATATGCAAATTTTCCGCTGAAAACACTTGCAAACCCGCGCGGGATGTGCTATTATCTTATGGCTTGTACGAAACAGTGTTTCGCAAGATAACGACGGTCCGCTGCCGTGACCGGCTCTGTCCACCGGTATGAACGTCTGATAAAGGAAGGATTTCATTATGGATCTCATCAAAACTCTGACCGCGCAGTACATGAAACCCGAACTGCCGGCCATGCGCGTCGGCGACACCGTGCGTGTCACTGTCCGCGTCACCGAGGGCAACCGTGAGCGTACCCAGGCTTTCGAGGGCACCATCATCGCCAAGAAGCACGGCGGCATCAACGAGACGATCACCGTCCGCCGCATCTCCTACGGTGTGGGCTGCGAGAAGGTTTTCCCGGTGCACTCTCCCACGATCGTGTCCGTCGAGACCGTTCGCCGCGGCAAAGTCCGCAGAGCTAAGCTGTACTACCTGCGCGACCGCGTGGGCAAGAGAGCCAAGGTCAAAGAGCTTATCTAAGTGGATACTGCAACAAAAAAGAGGCTTCGGCCTCTTTTTGCATTTTCGGGGCGTTTTTGCGATGCCGCCGGAAAAGAATTCACACAATTTTAGTTGCCGAAAATGGGTCTGAGCGTGTATAATGTAATTTACGAATTTTTTACACCGAGGTTTTGAAAATGGACAGCAAGAATCCGAGCGGCGCCAAGAGCCGCGCCGAAGTATACGATTGGATCCAGTGCATCATCTTCGCGCTGGTGTTCTGCGTGCTGCTGTTTGTGTTTGCAGTGCGCATGGTCAATGTCGTCGGCCACTCCATGGTGCCGACGCTCGAGCAGAGCGACAAGGTCGTCATCTCCAACCTGTTCTATCATCCGAAGCAGGGGGACGTCGTCGTCCTGCGCAAGCAGACGCTCATGCAAGAACCCATCGTCAAGCGCATTATCGCAACGGAGGGACAGACCGTGGACATCGACTTTGACGACGGCGTGGTCTACGTCGACGGCAAGGCGCTCGACGAGCCGTATGTCAATGAGCCCGTGCACGACCGCGAGAATTTCGAGGGGAAGATCACGGTGCCGGAGGGCTGCGTGTTCGTCATGGGCGACAACCGCAACGCCTCTACCGACAGCCGCGACGCGCGCCTCGGCTGCGTTGATACGCGCTATATCATGGGCCGGGTATACTTCACGCTCTTTCCGGTCAAGAACATCGGAGTTGTAAAATAACATGGCGCAGGATTTTGAAAAGCTGAATATTCAGTGGTTTCCGGGCCACATGACAAAGGCGCAGCGTATGATCGAGGAGCACATGAAGCAGGTCGACGCCGTGTGCGAGATCCTCGATGCGCGCATCCCGATGGCGAGCCGCAACCCGGACATTGACCGTCTCGCGGGCGACAAGCCCCGCATCGTTGTGCTCAACCGTACCGACCTCGCCGACCCGAAGGCGACGGCGCGCTGGCACACAGCCTTTCAGCGACAGAGCATGACCGTGCTTGAGACCGACAGCCGCAGCGGTAAGGGCGTCAACGGGTTTGCCGGCGCGGTGCGCACGGCGCTGCGCGACAAGATCGAGGCGTACGCCGCCAAGGGGCAGGTCGGCCGGCCGGTGCGCGTTATGGTGCTGGGCATCCCGAATGTGGGCAAGTCCACCTTTATCAACAAGGTGGCGCGGCGCAAGGCGGCCGCCGCGGGAGACCGGCCGGGCGTCACGCGCGGCAAGCAGTGGATCACGGTCGATCAGGGCCTTGAGCTGCTGGACACGCCGGGCATCCTCTGGCCGCGGTTCGACAGTCAGGAGGTCGGCGAGCTGCTGGCCATCACCGGCGCGATCAAGGCCGAAGTGCTCGACCGAGAGACGCTCGCGGCCAACTTCATGCTCCGGCTCGCACGGTTTTATCCCGACGCGGTGGAGCAGCGCTACAAGTTCCGCCCCGACCCGGCCTGCAATGGCTTCGAGCTGCTGGAGCAGGCGGCGAAAAAACGCGGCTTTCTCATCTCCGGCGGGGAATATGACCTTGAGCGGATGGCGGGCGTGCTGCTCGATGAATATCGCGGCGGCAAGCTCGGCCGCATCACGCTCGAGATGCCGGAGGCGGAAGTATGACGCAGGTCGATCTGTGGACATTGGAAAACGAGCTGCGCACGCCGGACACCGAGCCGCTGTGCGGCGTGGACGAGGCCGGGCGCGGCCCGCTGGCAGGGCCCGTGTGCGCGGCGGCGGTGATGCTGCCGCCGGGGCTGGAGATCCCGGGCCTGAACGACTCGAAAAAGCTTTCGGAGAAAAAACGCGAGGCGCTCTATGATACCATCATCGCGCAGGCGCTGAGCTACGGCATCGCATTTGCGACCGTAGAGGAGATCGAGGCGCACAATATCCTCGGCGCGACGTTTCTGGCCATGAACCGGGCCATCGCGCAGCTGTCCCCACAGCCGGCGCTCGCGCTCATCGACGGCAACCGGAACACCGGCATCACCGTGCCGAGCCGATGCATCGTCGGCGGCGACGGCAAGTGTGCCGACATCGCGGCGGCCTCCGTGCTCGCAAAGGTCACACGTGACCGCTATATGCGCCGGATGGCGGAGACCTATCCGCAGTATGGGTTTGAAAAACACAAGGGCTACGGCACGGCAGCACACTATGCGGCCATCCGGGCGTATGGGCCAAGCCCCATCCACCGGCCGTCGTTCCTGAAGAAGATGCACTGATATGGCCGGTGCAGTCAAGGGAACGAAGGGCGCCTGGGGCGAGGAGTGCGCGGCGGCGTACCTGCGCCGGCGCGGCTACCGCATCCTGGCGCGCAACTACAGCTGCCGCTTCGGCGAGATCGATATCATCGCGGCCGACCGGCACTATGTCGTGTTCGTGGAAGTGAAGCTGCGCGCGTCCGACCGGTTCGTGCGCGCGGGCGCGTATGTCACCACGGCCAAGCAGGCGCGCATCCGCACGGCGGCGTCGCTCTGGCTGGCAGAGCACGAGACGCAGCTGCAGCCGCGCTTTGACGTGATCGAAATTTATGGCGACGCGGACACGCCGCACCGTCAACGCAGGATCAATCAGATCGAAAATGCTTTTGAATAACGAGGGATCAGATATGAACTACTACAGCACAAGAGATCATCAGCAGATCGTTTCCGCCGCACAGGCGATCGCCTGCGGCCTCGCGCCGGACGGCGGCCTGTTCGTGCCGGAGTCGCTGCCGGAGGTGTCCGCGCAGCAGCTTCAGGCGCTGTGCGGCATGACCTACCAGCAGCGCGCCGTGACGATCATGCGCCCGTTTCTGAGCGAGTTTACGGACGCCGAACTGGAGCGCTTCACCGCCGCAGCCTACGGCAGCCAGTTTGATGACCCGGCCGTTGCGCCGGTGCACCGGCTCGATGACGCCACGGCGTTTCTCGAGCTCTGGCACGGGCCGACGTGCGCGTTCAAGGACATGGCGCTGCAGATCCTGCCGTACCTGCTTACGGCGAGCCTGAAAAAGTGCGGCGAGCAGCGGCAGGTGTGCATCCTCGTCGCCACCTCGGGCGACACCGGCAAGGCGGCCCTGCAGGGTTTTGCCGACGTGCCGGGCACGAAGATCCTCGTGTTCTACCCCTACAGCGGCGTGTCGGAGATCCAGCGTCTGCAGATGGCCACACAGGCAGGCGATAACGTTGCGGTCAGCGCCGTGCGCGGCAACTTTGACGATGCGCAGACCGGCGTCAAGCAGATCTTCGGCGACAAGGCGTTTGCCGCCGAGCTCTCGCAGCGCGGCTGGTTCCTGTCCTCGGCCAACTCCATCAACTGGGGCCGCCTGCTGCCGCAGATCGTCTACTATTTTTCGGCGTACTGCGACGCTGTCACCGGCGGCATGATCGCCATGGGCGACAAGCTGAACTTCGTTGTGCCGACCGGCAACTTCGGCGACATTCTCGCCGGCTGGTACGCAAAGGAAATGGGCCTGCCGGTGGGCAAGCTCATCTGCGCGTCGAATGCGAACAACGTGCTCACGGACTTCATCCGCACAGGTACTTATAATAAGAACCGTCCGTTCCACACGACGGCGTCCCCGTCGATGGACATCCTCGTGTCGAGCAACCTCGAGCGCCTGCTCTATGCGCTCTGCGGCAGCGACGTGGAGGTCGCAGGCTATATGCAGCAGCTGCGCGAGCAGGGAAGCTACACGGTCTCCGATGCGCTCAAGGCAAAGATCCAAGAGGTGTTCGCCGGCGGCTTCTGCAATGATATCCAGACGCGCGAGAAGATCGGCCATGCCTGGCGCGACCATCGCTACCTGATCGACACGCACACGGCGGTCGCCTATCACGTGCTCGATGATTACCGCCGCGAGACCGGCGACACGACGCCGTCCGTCGTCGTGTCCACGGCAAGCCCCTTCAAGTTCTGCGACCAGGTGCTGCGCGGCATCGGCGGCACGGCCGACGCCTTCGGCCCGGCGTTGATCCGCCGCCTGTCGTGCGAGACGCAGATCGACGCGCCCGCGCCGCTGACCGGCCTGGACGCGCGACCGGTGCGCTTCGGCGGTTGTGTGGACAAGGCGCAGATGCTGCATACGGTGGACGAATTCCTGAAATAATATGTAACGGACGGGGAGACCCGTCCGCCGGGTCAGAACGCCGCGCGGCCCTTCTTGGTGAAGGTGCTGCAGAACGTCTCGTCCTTGCAGGTGCAGGTGCCCTGGGTGTTTTTGACCTGAATGTGGTTTGCGTGGCAGCGCTTGCCGTCCGCATTGTAGGCGCAGTTGCTCACGTCGCACGCAACGTTGTACTCGCAGCAGTCGTTCATATGATCGCTCATGGTTTCTGCCTCCAGATCAGATTCCGGCATCCGCCGGTCGAATCTATTGTGTGCAGCCGGGCGCGGAATATACGGAGGAACGCAAATGGCATTGTATGCAATCGGCGACCTGCATCTGTCGCTGGGCGCAGATAAACCCATGGACGTATTTGGCGGGCCGTGGGAAAATTATGTAGAAAAAATCAAACTTGGCTTTTCGTCCCTGCATGACGACGATGTCTGCGTGCTCTGCGGCGATCTTGCCTGGGGCATGACCATGGAGCAGGCGCTGCCGGACTTTCAGTTTATCGAGGCGTTGCCGGGGAAAAAGATCCTGCTCAAGGGCAACCACGACTTCTGGTGGAGCACCGCGAAAAAGGCTTACAGCTTTTTTTGCGGCGCACGATATGCACACCATGGACATTCTCAATAATAACTGCTATTTCTACGGCGATTATGCCATCTGCGGCACGCGCGGCTGGTTTTATGAGGAGGCCAGGGGCGAGGCGCACGACCGGAAGATCATGCTGCGCGAGGTCGGCAGGCTCGAGACGTCGCTCAAAGCGGCGGGGGATAAGATGAAGCTCGTCTTTCTGCACTACCCGCCGAAGTATCTCGGCTATGAATGCCCGGAGATTCTGGACCTGCTCGATGCCTATCACGTGCCGCTGTGCTGCTATGGACACATCCACAGCCGCGGCTGCCGCAGCGCCTTTCAGGGCATGTATCACGACACGGAGTTCCGGCTGCTGTCGGCGGATTATATTTCGTTTTGCCCGCGCAGGATCCTTCCGTGAAACAGGTGTTGATTTTAGAGGATGAATCTGTTATAGTATTTAGGCATGTTCTTTTCATGACAAATTTCACGTAAACAATGCACCCGGCGATAAATGATTAGAGGAGGAAACCCAATGAACATCCAGAACATCGAAAAGAAAGAAAAAAACATGGCGACCTTTGAAGTGAAGGTCCCGGCCGATGTCTTTGACAATGCGGTCAACGAAGCATATAAAAAGAATAAGAACCATCTCTACGTGGCCGGCTTCCGCAAGGGCAAGGCCCCGCGCGCCGTCATCGAGGGTATGTACGGCAAGGAAGTGTTCTACCCCGACGCCATCGAGGCGCTGGCGGAGGATGCGTTCGAGGCAGGCCGTGCCGACTGCGGCTTTGAGTGCGTCGGCGCGCCGAGCCTGATCGACCAGAAAGTCACCGAGGACAAAGAGCTGATCTACACCTTTGAGGTCGGCATGTATCCGGAAGTGCAGCTCGGCCAGTACAAGGGCCTCGAGGTCCCGCAGAACCACGAAGCGTTTGACGAGAGCAAGGTCGACGAAGAGATGCACAATGTCCAGAAGCGCAACGCCCGCCTGCTCGATGTTGAGCGCGAGGCGAAGATGGGCGACCATGTCACGATCGACTTCGCCGGCTTCATCGATGGCGAGCAGTTTGACGGCGGCACGGCCGAGGATTATGACCTTGAGCTCGGCTCCAACACGTTCGTGCCCGGCTTCGAGGAGCAGATCGTTGGCATGAAGGCCGGCGACGAGCGCGATGTCGTCGTCACCTTCCCCGAGAACTACGTTGAGGCGCTGGCCGGCAAGGAGGCCACCTTCAAAGTCACCGTCAAGAGCGTCAAGGAGCCCGAGCTTCCGGAACTGGACGACGAGCTGGCTAAGGACATCTCCGACTACGAGACCATCGCGGAGTACCGCGACCATGTCCGTGAGGATCTGGAGAAAGAGTTTACCGAGCAGCAGGAGTCTGATTATGCGACCCGCCTCATGAAGGCCGCCGTCGACAACATGACCGTCGAGATCCCCGAGCCCATGATCCTGGCCAAGCTCGACGAGCAGCTGCGCAACTACATCTCCACCATGGGCATCAGCCCCGAGCTCACCCGTGAGCAGGTGCTCGCCTCCATGGGCCTGGACGAGAAGACCTTCCAGGAGATCATGCGTCCGCAGGCCGTGTTTGAGCTGCAGACCGATCTGCTGCTCGACGCGATCGTCAAGGCCGAGAACATCGAGCTCGACGAGGGCGAACTCGACGAGACCTACAACAAGATGGCCGAAGAGTACAAGATGGAAGTCGACAAGATCAAGCAGTACGTCGACGAGAAGATCATCGTTCTGGATATGAAGCGCCGCAAGGCCGCCCAGCTCATCCGCGACACCGCGGTGGACAAGGAGCCCGAGGCGAAGGAAGAAGCCGCTGAGACCAAGGAAGAGGCAGCCGAGTAATTCCCCGAAAGCTGTTTGGATTCCGGGCAGAACGGTTATGCTCTCTTGGATAAGCGAAACATCGAAAGGAGCGTACCATGAGTTTAGTACCGTACGTTGTCGAGCAGACCTCCCGCGGGGAGCGCTCGTACGACATTTTTTCCCGCCTGCTCAATGACCGCATCATCATGCTGTCCGAGGAGGTCAATGATACAACCGCCAGCCTGATCGTTGCGCAGCTGCTGTATCTCGAAGCACAGGATCCCGATAAGGACATCCAGTTTTATATCAACAGCCCCGGCGGCAGCGTGACCGCAGGCCTCGCCATCTATGACACCATGCAGTACATTAAGGCGGATGTTTCCACCATTTGTGTCGGTTTGGCTGCATCGATGGGCGCGTTCCTGCTCTCGTCCGGCACCAAGGGCAAGCGTCTGGCCCTGCCGAATTCGGAGATCATGATCCATCAGCCCTCCGGCGGCAGCCAGGGCCAGTGCACGGATATTCAGATCCAGGCACGGCAGATCCTGCGCATCAAGGATCGCCTCAATCACATCCTCGCAGAGAACACCGGCAAGCCGGTCGAGACCATCGCCGAGGATTGCGAGCGCGATAACTTCATGACCGCGGAGGAAGCACAGGCTTACGGTCTGGTGGACAAAGTCATTTATAAGCGATAATCTGTCAGGGGAGGGAACCGCCGTTCCCTCCCTGTTTCAAATGTAGGAAATGTGAGGTTTTTATGGCCAGAAATGACGAGAAAAAGAGCGTGCGCTGCTCTTTTTGCGGCAAACCGCAGTCGCTGGTGAACCGGCTCGTTGCCGGCAACGGCGTCTATATCTGTGATGAGTGCGTGCGCCTGTGCATGAGCATCATCGATGAGGGCTATCAGCCCGAGAGCGTCTCCACGGCGCAGGTCACGCTCCGGCGCGACCAGCTGCCGAAGCCGGCCGAGATGCGCGCCACGCTCGACGACTATATCATCGGCCAGGACCGTGCCAAGGTGGTGCTGTCCGTGGCGGTGTACAACCACTATAAGCGCATCCTGCGCGGCGATCAGGATAACGATGTCGAGCTGCAAAAGAGCAATGTTCTGCTCATCGGCCCGACCGGCAGCGGCAAGACGCTCTTTGCCCAGACCTTGGCCAAGATGCTCGATGTGCCGTTTGCCATCGCGGACGCGACTACGCTCACCGAGGCCGGCTATGTCGGCGAGGATGTAGAGAACATCCTGCTCAAGCTCCTGCAGGCGGCGGACTTTGACGTCGAGCGCGCACAGCGCGGCATCATTTACATCGACGAGATCGACAAGATCGCCCGCAAGAGCGAGAACACGTCCATCACGCGCGACGTCTCCGGCGAGGGCGTGCAGCAGGCGCTGCTCAAGCTGCTCGAGGGCACGGTCGCAAACGTCCCGCCGCAGGGCGGACGCAAGCACCCGCAGCAGGAGTTCATCCAGGTGGACACGACGAACATCCTCTTCATCTGCGGCGGCGCGTTCGACGGTGTGGATAAGATCATCGAGCGCCGCATGGACAAGAAGTCCATGGGCTTCGGCGCCGAGATCCAGAGCGCCAAGGAGCGCGACCTGACCGAGATCATGAAAAACGTGCAGCAGCACGACCTGCTGAAGTTCGGCATCATCCCGGAGCTGATCGGCCGCATGCCGGTCATCACGGCGCTGGCCAGTCTGAGCCGCGAGGACATGGTGCGTATCCTCAAAGAGCCCAAAAACGCCCTGACCAAGCAGTATCAGGCGCTGATGCAGTTTGATAACGTCGAACTGGAATTTGAAGACGAAGCGCTGGGTAAAATTGCGGATAAGGCGATCGCAATGGAGATCGGCGCCCGCGGCCTGCGCAGCGTCATGGAAGGCGTCATGACGGACCTGATGTACTCCGTTCCGTCGGACCCGACGATCGCCAAGATCACCATCACCGCGGCGAGCGTGGACGGCACTGAGCCGCCGCGCATCGAGCGCCGGGAGCAGTGAGCCATTGCCTCCTGCCCCCAAGACCCCTGAGCGAAAGAGGAATCTGAATGGATAACACAACGACTATGGATCATGCGGAATTCACCGCCCGGCGCAGCCTGCCCATGATGGCACTGCGCGGCCTGACCGTGTTTCCGGGCATGATGCTGACCTTCGAGGTCGAGCGCAGCATGTCCATCGCGGCGCTGAACATGGCCATGAGCGACGATCAGATCATCTACCTGGTCCCGCAGAAAGACATTGCGACCGACATTCCCACCCCGGACGATGTGTACGGCGTGGGCACGGTCTGCCGCATCAAGCAGATGATGAAGCAGCCCGGCACCAAGACCATCCGCGTCATGGCCGAGGGCATCGAGCGCGGCCGGACGCTGGCCGTGCGCACGGACACGCCCTGCTTTGTGGCCGAGGTCGAGCCGATGCCGGATGTGCAAGAGCGGAAAACGGCGCGCACCGAGGCGCTCATCCGTCACTGCTGCAATTTGTTTGATGCCTATGTTACCGCGTCCGGCAACATGGCGCCGGAGTCGGTCATCAGCGTGCTCGGCAGCACGAACGCGGCGTTCGTGTCGAATTTTATCTCCCAGCACGTGTTCCTGCGTCCGGAAGAGAAGCAGGAGCTGCTGGAGGAGACGCGCCCGAGCCGGAGACTGTCCAAGCTCTCGAAAATGCTGCTGCACGAGACGAGCGTGCTCGGCCTGCAGCATCAGCTCGAGGAGGCGGCACAGGACCGGCTGAATCAGACGCAGCAGGAGTATCTGCTGCGCGAGCAGATGAAGATCATTCAGGCGGAGCTCGGCGAGTCCGACGATCCGGACTCCGAGAGCGCGGACTACCGTGAGAAGATCCTCGCCCTGCACCTGCCGGCCGACTCCGAGCAGCGCCTGCTCAAAGAGGTCGACCGGCTCAAAAAGCAGCCGTTCGGCTCATCGGAGGCGGCTGTCATCCGCAATTATCTGGACATCTGCCTCGAGCTGCCGTGGAACACGCGCACGAAGGAAACGCTCGACGTGCGCGCCGCGCGCGAGGTGCTGGACAAAGAGCACTTCGGCCTCGAAAAGGTCAAGGACCGCATCACGGAGTATCTGGCCGTGCGCCAGCTCGCGCCCGATGTCAAGGGCGGCGTGCTGTGCCTTGTCGGCCCTCCGGGCACCGGCAAGACGAGCATTGCCATGAGCATTGCCCACGCCACGAACCGCAAGCTCGCGCGTATCTCTCTCGGCGGCGTGCACGACGAGGCGGAGATCCGCGGCCACCGCAAGACGTATGTCGGCGCCATGCCCGGCCGCATCATCAACGGCCTGACCATCGCCGGCAGCATGAACCCCGTCATGGTGCTCGACGAGATCGATAAGCTCGGCAGCGATTACCGCGGCGACCCGTCGTCGGCGCTGCTGGAGGTGCTCGACGCAGAGCAGAACGACCACTTCCGCGATAACTTCATGGAGATCCCGGTCGACTTGTCGGATGTGTTTTTCATCCTGACGGCCAACACGCTTGACACCATCCCGCGCCCGCTGCTCGACCGCATGGAGGTCATCCAGCTCTCGAGCTATACCGACGAGGAAAAGCTCCAGATCGCAAAGCAGCATCTGCTGCCTAAGCAGCGCAAAAAGCACGGGCTCAAGCCGTCGCAGCTGCGCGTGAGCGACGATGCCATCCGCGAGATCATCACGCTCTATACGCGCGAATCCGGCGTGCGCGTGCTCGAGCGCGAGCTCGCCGCCGTCTGCCGCAAGACGGCCAAGCGCATCGCGCTCGGCGAGTGCAAAAGCGTGCAGCTGCGCGCAGGCAGCGTGGCCAACTATCTCGGCCCCGCGCGCTTTGAGCCGGAGCACGTCTATGCGCAGGATGAGGTCGGCCTCGTGCGCGGCCTTGCCTGGACATCCGTCGGCGGGGAAGTGCTCGATGTTGAAGCCGCCGTGCTCGACGGCACCGGAAAGCTGGAGCTGACCGGCAACCTCGGCGACGTCATGAAGGAGTCGGCGCAGGCCGCCGTCACCTATATCCGCAGCCGCGCACAGATGCTCGGCATCGACCCGGAGTTTTATAAGAAGAAGGATATCCACATCCACTTCCCGGAGGGCGCAATCCCGAAGGACGGCCCGTCGGCCGGCATCACGATCTGCATCGCGGTCATCTCCGCGCTCACGAATACGCCGGTCCGCCGCGACCTCGCCATGACGGGCGAGATCACGCTGTGCGGCCGCATCCTGCCGATCGGCGGCCTGAAGGAAAAGACCATGGCCGCCATGCGCATCGGTATTACGACGGTCATCATCCCGCGTGAGAACGAAAAGGATCTCGAGGAGATCGACCCGACCGTGCGCAGTGCGCTCAAGTTCGTCACGACCGACCACGTGGACAAGATCCTGGATGTCGCGTTCGGCCGCCGGTTTGCCGCGGCCGTCAAGGCGGCGCACAAGGATGCGCCCGGCGACGCGGCGAACGTGAACCTGCGCCAGTGAGGAGACTGCCATGGCGACACTGAACCTGAATAAGGCGGAGTTTCTCAAGTCCGCCGTCAGCCCGTCCGGCTTTCTCGCGGCCGACCTGCCGTGCATCGTCTTTGCCGGCAAGTCGAACGTCGGCAAGTCCTCGGTCATCAACCGGCTGCTCAACCGTAAGAACTTTGCCCGCGTCGGCTCGCAGCCCGGCAAGACCGTCCATGTGAACTATTTTTGCATCGACGGCCGGGCATACTTCGTCGACCTGCCGGGCTATGGCTACGCCAGCGTCGCCAAGACGGAGCGCGCACGCTGGGGCAAGCTCATGGAGGACTTCTTCGCAGACCCCGCGCGCATCACGCTCGGCGTCATGATCGTCGACGCCCGCCACAAGCCCACGGCCGACGATGAGACGATGGCTGCGTGGTTTCATTCCACCGGCTGCCCGATGGTCGTCGTGGCCAACAAGTGCGACAAGCTCAAAAAGTCGGAGATCGAGCCGAACCTTGCGCGCATCCGGGCCACGCTTTTGCTGCCGGACGATGCGGTGCTCCTGCCGTTTTCGGCGGAGAAGGGCACCGGCCGCGAGGCGCTGCTCGGCGAGATCTTTCGCGCCATTGGGTGAATCAAAGTGCAGAGCGTGCATTCGCGCGCTCTGCGCCGCAAAGCTCTGCAGGGCAGAGCTTTCTGCGGCGGCTGATTGGATTCGAGGCGGGCCTTGCCCCCTCGAGCACCCCCGCTGCGCATTCGATCCGGCGATGGCGGGGTCATTCTTAACTGCCCGAAGTGCAGAGCGTGCATTCGCGCGCTCTGCGCCGCAAAGCTCTGCAGGGCAGAGCTTTCTGCGGCGGCTGATTGGATTCGAGGCGGGCCTTGCCCCCTCGAGCACCCCTGCTGCGCATTCGATCCGGCGATGGCGGGGTCATTCTTAACTGCCCGAAGTGCAGAGCGTGCATTCGCGCGCTCTGCACTTGTTTTTTCGGCGGGGACTTGATATAATGCAAATTTGTAGGAATGGGAGGTGCGCGCGTGAACACCCTGCAATCGATCTGGAACGGGCTCGACTGGTCATATCTGCTGAATATCGTGCTGTCGGTCGTTCCGTCGCTGCTGTGCATCACATTTCATGAGGTGTCGCACGGCTATGTCGCCTATCGCCTCGGCGATACGACGGCAAAGGACGCCGGCCGGCTCACGCTCAACCCTCTGAAGCACATCGACCCGATGGGCCTGCTGATGATGGTCGTGTTCAAATTCGGCTGGGCAAAGCCCGTGCCGGTGAACATGATGCGCTTTCGCAGCCCCAAGCGCGGCATGGCGCTCACGGCGCTGGCGGGGCCGGTGTCGAACGTGCTGCTCGCACTGGTGTTTCTGTTTTTGTACGGCCTGCTGTACCGGGCGCTGTATTCGGTGCAGTTTCTGCTGGAAATGATCTGGCTGACGGCATATATCAGTCTGGCGCTGGCCATTTTCAATATCATCCCGGTCTCACCGCTCGACGGGTCCAAGGTGCTCTTTGCGCTGCTGCCCGACGCGGCGTATGCCAAGCTCATGCGCTATGAGCGCTATGGCATGATCCTGCTGCTCGTGCTGGTCGCCACCGGCGTGCTCGGCAAGCCGCTCACCACGGTGACGGAGGCCGCGTTTGACAAACTCTTTGTATTTGCGGAGTGGGGCTATGAACTTATCGGCATCTTCGGCTAAGCCGGCCGATCCAACTTATTTTCTCGAGGGCGTCATCCACGACAAGAGCGAGATGGCGGATTTTGAGGGCCCGCTGAGCCTGATCCTGCTGCTCTTGTCGAAGAACAAGATCGAGATCCGGGACATCAAAATTTCGGAGATCCTCGATCAGTATCTGGAATACCTCAACGCCATGGAAAAGCTCGATCTCGAGATCGCAAGCGAGTTCGTGCAGATGGCGTCCTATCTGCTCTATATCAAGACCCGTATGCTCCTCACGGAGGAGAAGGAGGTCACAGAGCTTGAGCAGCTCATCGCATCGCTCGAGCAGCTCAAGTGCAAGGACACCTATGCGGCTGTGAAGTCCGTCACGCCGATGCTCGACGCTGCGGCCCAGACCGGCCTGCACTATCTCTCGCGCCCGCCGGAGCCGCTGCCGAAGTCAGCGGGGGAATACCGCTACCGCATCGAGCAGGCAGACCTTCTGCGCGCGTTGCTGTCGGTGTTCACGCGCGGCGGCGCGGCGGCGACGGATGCGCTGCAGATGGCGGCGCCGAAGCGCATCGTCTACAGCGTGCGCGACAAATGCCGCACGCTCATTGACCAGCTGCGCGAGCGGAGCATGCCGCTCAGCACGCTCTACAGCCAGTGCACCAGCCGCAGCGAGATTGTGGCGACGTTTTTGTCCGTGCTGGAGCTGTGCAGCCTCGGCCATCTGATGCTTTCCGAGCAAAACGGCGAATATGTGGCAAGCTTCACCGGCGGCGTCACGGACGATATTCTGGAATCCATTATAGAGTGAGAAATTTTTATGGAACACGAGGAATTACTTTCGGTCATTGAGGCCATTTTATTTGCAGCGGGCGATCCCGTGCCGGCGTCGCGCATCGCGCTCGTCACCGGCGAGGAGACGCAGACGATCGTCTCGGCCGCCAGGGAGCTCGCCGCGGCCTATGAGGAAAACCGCTGCGGTATGCGCCTGGTGCAGATGAACGATCTGCTGCAGCTGTGCTCCGCGCCGGAGTATGCGGAGTATATCCGCCGCGCGCTCGAGCAGCGCAAGCCGCCCAAGCTCTCGCAGCCGGCGCTGGAGGTGCTGGCGATCGTGGCGTATTTCCAGCCCGTCACGCGCGCGTACATCGACCAGGTGCGCGGCGTGGACAGTGCCTACACGGTCACGACGCTGCTCGAGCGCGGGCTCATCGAGGCCTGCGGCAAGCTCGACGCGCCCGGCCGCCCGTCGCTGTACCGCACGAGCGCGCTGTTTCTGCGCACCATGGGTATGCAGTCGCTCGATGAGCTGCCCGTGCTGCCGGATCTGTCGTCCGACGAGGGCGCGGAAAAGCTCGAACAGGCCATCTCGGAGCTGCGCGGCCGCGGCGAGCAGATGGAGCTGACGGACACGGAGGAAAAACCGACAGGGGAGTGATGCCGATTGACGGCCCTGTGGATCATACTGGCGGTCGCGCTGGTGCTGACGGTGCTGAATCTGCTGCCGGTCGGCGTGGATGCAGCCTACGCGGACGATGTGTTTTCGCTCGCTGCGCGCATCGGCCCGTTCCGGCTCCGGCTCCTGCCGAAACCGCCGGACCAGAAGCCAAAGAAGAAAAAGCCCCCAAAACCGAAGAAGGAAAAGCCGAAAAAGCGATCCGCCCCGCCGGATATCCGGACGATCCTGACCCTTGCAAAGCTCGGCCTGCAGGCGCTGGATCTCTTCCGGCAGCGGCTGCGTGTGCAGCTGCTGCGGCTGGTGTTTGTCTCCGGCGCGTCGGATCCGTACGACACGGCGCTGGCGTTCGGCTATGTCAACGCCGCGCTCGGCGCGCTCATGCCGCTGGCGGAGCGGGCGCTGCGTATCGATGAGCGGGACATTCAGACCGGTGTGGATTTTCAGGCCGAGCGGCCGCGCATCGACGCGCGCATCGTCTGCACGATCCGTATCGGACAGATCGTCATCATCGCGCTGGCGTTCGGCGCAGGATTCCTGAAACAGAAAATGCACGCGAAACAGGCCCGTGCCGCACGCGCAAAGACCGCGCCGGCCACGCAGGAAAGGAAGGTCAGCAATGGATAATGAAATCAGTGCAGTCATGACTGCGACCATGAGCAAGATCAAGGAAATGGTGGACACGAACACTGTCGTCGGCGAACCGATCACGACGCCGGACGACATCACGCTCATTCCGCTGTCCCGCGTCAGCTTCGCCTTTGCCAGCGGCGGGTCGGAGTTTCCGATGAAGGAGAACAAAAACGGTGTCGGCTGCGGCAGCGGCGCAGGCGTCAAGGTCGAGCCGATGGGCTTTCTGATCGTCAAGGACGGCAATGTGCGCATGCTCAACGTCATGCCGCCGGCATCGAACACGTTTGACCGCCTGATCGACATGACCCCGCAGGTGATCGACCGCATCGACCAGTTTATCGACCAGCGCAAGGCCGACAAAGCATAAACCGCACCGAAAGCGCCCATAATAAGCACCGCCCGAAACTTGGAAAGGGTGGTGCTTGTTTTGAAACGGACGTTTTTTGGCCTTGCCTGCGTGCTGGCCATTTCTTTGCTTTTCACACCGCGCGCACATGCCGCCGGGACGGACAATGCGGCCAGGGCCGCCATTGTCGTGCATCCCGAGACCGGCGCCGTGCTCTATGAAAAGAACGCGGACGAGCGGCTCGGCATTGCCAGCACGACGAAGATCATGACCGCGCTCGTTGTGCTCGAACACTGCGCGCTCGACGAACCGGTCGAGATCCTGCCGGAATACACGGCGGTCGAGGGCTCGTCGATGTATCTGCGCGCCGGCGAGACGTACACGGTTGAGGAGCTGCTCTACGGCCTGATGCTCGTGTCCGGCAACGATGCCGCCATCGCGCTCGCATGTCACACGGCAGGCTCTGTGGCGGCGTTTGCGGGCATGATGAACGACAAGGCGCGCGCGCTCGGCATGACCAGCAGCGCGTTTCAAAACCCCAACGGCCTTGACGCCGAGGGGCACTATTCCACGGCGCGCGACATGGCGAAGCTCGCCTGTGCGGCTCTGGAAAATGAGACATTCCGCGCGATCGTGTCCACAAAGAGCACGACCGTGGACGGGCAGACGCTCGTGAACCACAACCGCCTGCTGCGCAGCTATGACGGTGCGGTCGGCGTCAAGACCGGGTACACCAAGACCGCGGGCCGGACGCTCGTGTCCTGCGCGCAGCGCGGCACGACGCAGTTCGTGTGCGTGACGCTCTCGGATCCGGACGACTGGAACGACCACACGCACCTGCTCGACTGGGCGTTTGAAAACTACGAGTACCGCTGCGTTGCCGGCGACACGCCGGTATACGCCGTGCCGGTGCTCTCCGCCACGGTGGAGCTCTGCGCAGCGGCGCCGGAGCGGCCTGCCTATCTGCTCGTGCACCCGGATGACCCGGTGTCGCTGAAGGCGGAGCTGCCGCGCTTCACGTTTGCGCCGGTGGAGCAGGGCGTGCAGGCGGGCATACTGACGGCGACCGGGCCGGATGGGCAAAGCGTCACGGTGCCGCTGCGCTATGCAGAACCCGCGGCGCTCGACCCAGACGTGAAGATCACGCCGCTCGCGCGGCTCGGCCGGCTGTGGACGCACGCCTGCCGTTACTTTTCTTCCTACTACTATCCTGTATCCTGAGGTGATGACCATGCAGCAGCGGCTGCAAAAGTGCATTTCCGAGGCGGGCGTCGCCTCCCGCCGCACGGCGGAGGCGATGATCTCCGCCGGCCGCGTGACCGTCAACGGCCGAACCGCACAGCTTGGCGCGCAGGCAGACCCGGAGACTGACGTCATCTGCATCGACGGCCGGCCGCTGCCGCCGCGCGCCCCGAAGCGGTACATAATGCTGAATAAACCGCGCGGCTATGTCACGACGATGCACGACGAGCGCGGGCGCAAAACGGTGGCGGATCTTGTGGCTTCGGCAGGGGAGCGGCTGTATCCGGTCGGGCGGCTGGATCTCGATTCCGAGGGCCTGCTCATTCTGACGAATGACGGGGAGATCGCAAACTGTCTCATGCACCCGTCACACGAGATCCCCAAAACGTATGAGGTGGACGTAGAGGGCGGCGACCTCGCAGCCGCGGCAGAGACCATGCATGCCGTCACGGAGCTGGAGGGCTATCGTGTCCGCCCGGCAGAAGTGACGGTGCTCGCGCCAGGCCGGCTGTCCGTCACAATCCATGAAGGGCGCAACCGGCAGGTGCGCCGCCTGTGTGCGCTCGCGGGGCTGCGTGTACGGCGGCTCGTGCGCGTGGCAGAGGGGCAGCTGCGGCTCGGCACGCTCGCGCCGCGTCAGTGGCGGCCGCTGACGGAGCAGGAGATCACGTACCTGAAATCTCACCTTTGAGACAAAAATTTTTATGCAAGTTTTTCTCCTGGAAATTGCAAAAACAACTTGCAAAGTGGTGCAAATTTGCTTAAAATAAAAAAATGTGCCGCAGCTTGGCGGTAAAAATGCGTATTTACAGGGTGAACATATGAAAATGGATATATTGTCTGCTTTGGAGCATAAATTTCCCTCCTTTTCCAAGGGCCAGCGCACCATCGCGCAGTTTATTCTGAAAAACTATGACAAGGCGGCCTTTATGACGGCTGCGCGCCTCGGAGAAGTGACCGGCGTGAGCGAGTCGACCGTCGTGCGTTTCGCGGCCGATCTCGGCTATCGCGGCTACCCTGGCATGAAAAAAGCGCTGCAGGAGATTGTGCGCAACCGCCTGACCTCGGTCGAACGCATCGAGGCGGCCGAGAGCACCATGGACGGGCACGACGTGCTCAAGGCGGTGCTGCGCACGGATATCAACAATCTGCAGGCCACGCTCGACGAGGTCGATCAGGACAACTTTGACCAGGCAGTCGATATGATCCTCTCGGCAAAGCACATTTACATTATCGGCATGCGCACGTCCACGACGCTGGCGGATTTTCTCGGCATCTATCTCAAGCTGCTGCTGGATAATGTCACGGTCGTCAAGGAGATCGCCGCGCGCGAGGTGTACGAACAGATGCTGCGCATCGGCGAGGGCGACCTCATCATCGGCATCAGCTACCCGCGCTATTCCAAGCGCACGATCAGCGCCATGAAGTTTGCGCGCGATCACGGCGCGCGCTGCCTCGGCATGACGGACAGCAAGGTCTCGCCGCTCAACGAGATCTCCGACGTGTGCCTGTATGCCAAGAGCGAGATGGTGTCCTTCCTTGACTCGCTCGTCGCACCCATGAGCCTGATCAATGCGCTCATCATGGCCGTCAGCGCGCGTGATCGGGAGCGCACGTTTGAGACGTTCCGCGAGCTGGAGACCGTCTGGAAAGAATACGAGGTGTATGGGACTGTTGAAAGCTGATGTAGTCGTGATCGGCGGCGGTGCGGCCGGGTCCATGTGCGCGCTCACGGCGGCGCAGCGCGGGCTTCATGTTGTGCTGCTCGAGCCGAACAAAATGCTCGGCAAGAAGCTGCGCATCACCGGCAAAGGCCGCTGCAACGTAACGAACCACTGCGATGTGAAAACCATCCTTGCCAACATTCCGGGCGACGGGCGCTTTCTCTACAGCGCGCTCAATCGCCTCGGCCCGCAGGATACGATGGCGCTGTTTGAATCGCTCGGCGTGCCGCTCAAGACCGAGCGCGGCAACCGCGTGTTCCCGGTCTCTGACCGGTCGCACGACGTTGCCAACGCCCTTGAGCGCGCCTATGCGCACGCCGGCGGGAAGGTCGTGCACGCTGCGGCAACGGATATCCTGACGCAGGACGGCGCCGTCTCCGCCGTTGTGACCACGGAGGGCGCGATCGACTGCGATGCCGCCGTCATCTGCACGGGCGGCCTGTCCTATCCGCTCACCGGTTCGACCGGCGACGGCTACCGGTTTGCGCAGCGGCTGGGCCATACGGTCACGCCCACGCGCGCCTCGCTCGTGCCGCTGGAATCCGAGGATCCCTGGTGCGCCGAGATGCAGGGCTTCTCCCTGCGCAACGTGACGCTCACGGTCTACGATGAGCAGAACAAGGCCGTTTACTCCGACCTGGGCGAGATGCTCTTCACGCACTTTGGCGTGTCGGGCCCGCTGGTGCTGTCGGCGAGCGCGCACATGCGCGACTTTTCGCGGCACAAATACCGCCTGTCCATCGATCTGAAGCCGGCGCTGGACGAAAAGAAGCTCGACGCGCGCATCCTGCGCGATTTTCAGAAATACGCCAACCGCGACTTTAAGAATGCGCTCTATGACCTCGCAGGCCATGCCATGATCCCGGTGCTCGTGCGCCTGTCCGGCATCCCGGAGGATACGAAGGTCAACGTTATCACGCGCGAGCAGCGGCATCGGCTCGTGGAGCTGTTCAAGCATTTTCCGGTGTCGGTCACCGGCACGCGGCCCATCGATGAGGCCATTATTACATCCGGCGGCGTGTCGCTCAAGGAGGTCAACCCGCGCACCATGGGCTCTAAGCTCGTGCACGGGCTGTATTTTGCCGGCGAGGTGCTCGATCTGGACGCCTATACCGGCGGCTTCAACCTGCAGATCGCATGGAGCACCGGCTATGTGGCCGGAAATGCGGCCTGCACATAACGCACGAAAGGAAATGAACGTTTTGGATACATACACACATTACCGTTGCCATCGACGGCCCGTCCGGCGCTGGAAAGAGCACGATTGCCCGCGCGGCTGCGCGCCGCTTCGGCCTCATCTATGTGGACACCGGCGCGATCTACCGCACGGTCGGCCTCGCCTGTGAGCGGGCCGGCGCGGACTGTTCGGACACCGCCGCCGTGCAGGCGCTGCTGCCGGAGCTGAAGATCGAGCTTGCCTATGACGCCGCAGGCGAGCAGCGGATGCTGCTCAACGGCGAGGACGTTTCGGACACGATCCGTCTGCCGGAGGTGTCGCTGCTTGCCTCGCGTGTGTCGGCGCTGCCAGTCGTGCGCACGTTTTTGCTGGATATGCAGCGCGATCTCGCGCGCACGCACAGTGCCGTCATGGACGGGCGCGATATCGGCACGGTCGTCCTGCCGGACGCCGGGCTGAAGATCTTCCTGTCCGCCTCGGCGGAGTGCCGCGCGCAGCGCCGCTACCGCCAGCTGCAGGAGAAGGGCATTGAGGAGCCTTATGCCGACGTGCTGCGCGAGCTCGAGCAGCGCGATTATGACGATACGCACCGCGCCGTCGCGCCGCTCAAGGCAGCGCCGGACGCCGTGCACATCGACACGAGCGACCTGACGCTCGATGAGAGCATCGACGCCGTGTGCGCGGCTATCCGCACACGCTTCGGAGTGGAGGGAAAGGCGTGAAGAAACTCATGGTTGCCAAGTCGGCCGGCTTCTGCTTCGGTGTCAGCCGGTCGGTGAAGATGGCCGAGGAAATGCTTGCTGCCGAGCAAAACTGCTACAGCCTCGGCGAGCTTATCCATAATGACGATGTGGTGCAGCACCTGCGGTCCGAGGGCCTCACGGTCGTGGACGGCCCGGAGCAGATCCCGCAGGGCGCGTCCGTCATCATCCGCTCCCACGGTGTCAGCCGCGCGGAGTTTGAGGCCGTGCAGCACACGGGCGCGACGGTGTATGACGCGACGTGCCCGAAGGTCAAGCGCATCCATGAGATCGTAGCTGAGGCTTCCGCCGAGGGGCGGCAGCCGGTCATCATCGGTGCAGCCGGCCACCCCGAGGTGCGGGCGATCTGCGGCTGGTGCGTTTCTCCGGTCGTGGTCAATGACGCTGCGGAGCTCGCCGCGCGTATTGCCGACGGCACCATTGACTGTGCAAAACCGCTGACTGTCGTCATCCAGACGACCCAAACGCAAGAGAAACTGCTGGAATGTCAGAAAATCATAAAAAAACAGTGTACAAACGCAAAATTGTTTGATACAATATGTGGTGCTACGTTTACACGTCAGACAGAGGCTGCGCAGATGGCCAGCGCCTGCGACGCAATGGTCGTCGTCGGCGGCAGCCACAGCGCCAACAGCCGCCATCTCTACGAGATCTGCCGCAGCGCGTGTGCAAACGTGCAATTTATTGAAAACGCAGCGCAGCTTGATACAAGCGCGTTCGTACATGCGGATACGGTCGGCCTGACAGCCGGGGCCTCCGTGCCTGCATGGATCATTAAGGAGGTAAAACAAAAGATGAGTGACGAGATCCTGACTCAAGAAAATCCCACGGAGACTGAAAATTTTGATGAAATGCTGGAGGCATCTCTCAAGCCTATATATAATGGAGAAAAGGTAACCGGTACGGTCGTGGCCATTTCTGGCACCGAGATCAGTGTCGATATCGGCACCAAGTATTCCGGCTTCATCCCGACCAGCGAGTTCACCGACGACGGCATCAAGGTCGAAGACGTCCTGCACGTCGGCGACACCATTGAGGCGAGCGTTGTGCGCGTCAACGACGTGGAAGGCACTGCGATGCTCTCCAAGAAGCGTCTCGACGCCGTGAAGAACTGGGCCGCCATCGAAGAGGCACAGGAGAGCGGCGAGATCGTCGAGGGCAAAGTCACCGAGGACAACAAGGGCGGCATCGTTGTGTCCGTCAAGGGCATCCGCGTGTTCGTGCCCGCTTCCCAGTCCGGCCTGCCGAAGGACGCTGCCATGTCCGAGCTCGTCGGCCAGACCGTGCGCCTGAAGATCACCGAGGTCAACCGCGGCCGCAAGCGCGTCGTCGGTTCCATCCGTGCCGTCGCCCAGAAGGAGCGCCGCGAGCGCGCCGAGAAGATCTGGAGCGAGATCGAGGTCGGCAAGCACTATCACGGTGTTGTTAAGTCCCTGACGTCTTACGGTGCGTTCGTCGATATCGGCGGCATTGACGGTATGGTGCACGTCTCCGAGCTGAGCTGGAGCCGCATCAAGCAGCCGTCCGACGTGCTGTCCGTCGGCGACGAGGTCGATGTTTACGTCATCAGCTTCGATCCGGAGAACCACAAGATCTCCCTCGGCTACAAAGATCCCAACGGCAACCCCTGGAACAAGTTCATGTCCACCTTCCAGGTCGGTGATGTGGCGAAGGTCACCATCGTCAAGCTCATGCCTTTCGGCGCGTTCGCCGAGGTGCTGCCCGGTGTGGACGGCCTGATCCACATCTCCCAGATCGCCAACCGCCGCATCGGCAAGCCCGATGAGGTCCTGACCGTCGGCGACATTGTCGATGCGAAGATCACCGCGATCGACGAGGAGAAGCACAAGATCTCCCTGTCCATCCGCGCGCTGACCGCTCCCGAGCCGGCCCCGGTGCGCGAGCGCTCGGCGAAGAAGCCGCATGCTCCGGAAGCTGACGCTCTGGTCTACGAAGTGTCCGCCACCGGCGAGGCCACCGGCAACATCCCCGAGATCGACGACGACGAGATCGACGAGTAATTTCCGTCCTGAAACATCCCTGCACGAACCGTGCAGGGATGTTTTTTTGCTGCCCGCACCTTGCGCCGGTCTGCATTTCTGATTATAATGAAGCTATAGAATTTTGGATCATTGTACGATATTCGAGAAAGGAGCGATCCCATGGCACTGTACGGAAAGATCAAAGCGAAGCTCGTCGGCAAACCGTTTTGCACGATGGTCGTTCTGGCGGCCGGTTCTTCCAAGCGGATGGGCCGCGATAAGCTGATGATGGAGGTCGGCGGCGTGCCGGTGCTCGTGCGCTCGCTGCAGGCGATGCAAAACTGCGCCGCCGTGGACGAGCTCATTGTCGTCACGCGCACGTCCCGCCTCGAGGAGATCGCGGCGCTGCGCAACCGGTACGGCCTGACGAAGATGACCAAGGTCGTCGTAGGCGGCATGACGCGCGCCGAGTCCTCGCTTGCCGGCGTGTTGGCGGCGAGCAATAGGGCCACGCTCATCGGCATCCACGACGCGGCGCGCCCGCTTGTGACGGATGATATCATCACGGAGACCATTCAGGCGGCGAAAAAGAGCCGCGCGGCCGCGCCCGGCATCCCGGTGCGCGATACGGTCAAGATCACGGCCGGCGGTGTCATCACCGATACGCCCGAGCGCGCGACGCTCACCGCCATTCAGACGCCGCAGGTGTTCCAGGCGGAGCTTATCAAGGCCGCGCTCACGAATGCCATGCGCAAGCATCTGGCCATCACGGACGACTGCTCGGCCGTGGAGCAGCTGCGCGTCAAGCCGGTCGTGACGCAGGGCTCGGATGAGAATCTCAAGATCACGACGCCGATCGATATCGAGCTCGCGGAGTCCATTCTGAGGAGGCGCGGGCAGGCATGATGCGGATTGGTCATGGTTACGATGTGCACCGGCTCGTCACGGGCCGCAAGCTCATCCTCGGCGGTGTGGACATCCCGCACGAGACCGGCCTGCTCGGCCACTCGGACGCGGACGTGCTGACGCATGCCGTCATGGATGCGCTGCTCGGCGCGGCGGCCATGGGGGATATCGGCCACCTTTTCCCGGACAATGACCCGGCTTATGCCGGCGCGGACAGTCTGGCGCTGCTGCGCGAGGTAACGGCGCGCCTGCACGCAGCCGGATACACGGTCAGCAATCTGGACTGCACCGTGCTCGCTCAGACGCCGAAGCTCGCGCCGCACATCGCGCAGATGCGCCGCAATCTGGCGCAGTGCATGGACGTGGACGTGGACCGCGTCAGCGTCAAGGCGACGACCGAGGAGGGCCTCGGCTTCACCGGCACGCGCGAGGGCATCGCCGCGCACGCGGTCGTCCTGATCGAACGGATTTCGTAAACGCCTGCGCCGCTCCCGCATAGAATGAGGCATAACGATGTGGGAGGGAGCTCATAATGCAGCGCTACTGTCTGATCATGTGCAGGTCACTGACCTATGCACAGCGGTCATCGCAGGTGCTCGAGCGCGCGGGCATTACCGCCACTGTGCTCAAAGCGCCGCAAAGCGTTTCAAAGACCGGATGCACGTATTGCGTCAAACTTTATGAATCCCGTCTGGTTCGTGCGCTGGCGCTCCTGGACCGCGCAGCGATCCGGCGGGGTAAGGTGTATCGCCTGCTGGAAGATGGCACTTACCAGGAGGTGACGGTATGATCTATCTGGACTCGGCGGCGACGAGCCTGCTCAAGCCGCCGTCGGTGGCGCGTGCGACGGCCATGGCCGTGCGCACGATGGCAAGTCCCGGCCGCGGCGGCCACAGCGCCGCCATGCGTGCGGCCGATACGGTGTTTGCCTGCAGAGAAGCAGCGGCGGAGCTGTTTCATGTTCCGGAGCCGGAGCGTGTCGTGTTCACCATGAATGCGACGCACGCACTCAACATTGCGATCCACTCGCTCGTATCGCCCGGTGATCCGGTCGTGATCTCCGGCTACGAGCACAACTCCGTCACGCGCCCGCTCCATGCGCTGGGCGCGCAGGTGCGCGTGGCGGAAAGTCCGCTCTTCGACCCCGAGGCAGCGGTCAGCGCCTTCCGGCGCGCGCTGCCGGGTGCGAAGGCGGCCTTGTGCACGATGGTGTCGAATGTGTTCGGCTATCTGCTGCCGGTGCGGGAGATTGCGGAACTTTGCGCCGCCGCGGGCGTCCCACTGATCGTGGATGCCTCGCAGGCGGCCGGCTGTGTGGCGTTTGACGCGGCGGCGCTCGGCGCGGCGTTTGTGGCCATGCCGGGGCATAAGGGCCTGCTTGGCCCGCAGGGCACGGGCATCCTGCTGTGCTTTGCGCAGCCGAAGCCCCTGCTGTGCGGCGGCACCGGCTCGCAGAGTGTGCTGCAGGATATGCCTGAGGAGCTGCCAGACCGGCTCGAGGCCGGAACGCACAACGTTCCAGGCATCGCGGGGCTGCTCGCCGGGATCCGCTATTTATCGGCGCAGGGCGTCGAGCATATCGAGCGGCGGGAGCGGTGGCTCGCGCAGCGCCTGACGGCGCAGCTGCGCGCGCAGCCCCGGCTGGAGGTGTTTGCGTCGCCGGATTCGGCGTGCCAGACGGCGGTGCTGTCCGTCCGCTGCCGGGATATGGACAGCGAACTGCTGGCGCAGAAGCTTGCGCGCTACGGCATCGCCGTGCGTGCGGGGCTGCACTGCGCGCCGGTCGCGCACCGCACGGCCGGAACGCTGGAGACTGGCACGGTGCGCCTGAGCCTGTCGCCCTTCAACACGGACGCTGAGATCGCACGCACGGCGCGCGTGTTCCACGAGATCCTGCGCGCGGGATAACGCAGATTATGTATTGAAATCCGCCGGTTTGTAGGGTATAATATTATAATTCATAAGATTGGCGTTTTGCACCTGCAAAACGGAAACGAACAGCCGAGGAAATGCTTATGGCACAACTTGCAGCCTTCTGGGCAAAGCTGACGATGCTGGTGTCCACGATCCGGTTTTCGGACATCGTGGATATCCTGATCGTCGCTTATCTGATTTACAATGTCATCATGCTCATCCGCAAGACGAATTCCTATCGCCTTGCACAGGGCGTTCTGCTGATCCTGATCGCGCTGTGGCTGTCGGGTGTGCTGAAGCTGACGATGTTCAACCGCATCCTGCAAAAGACGGTCGAGCTCGGCTTGATCGCGCTCGTCATCATCTTTCAGCCGGAGCTGCGCCGCCTGCTCGAGCGCATGGGCAGCAAGGCGCTCCCGCGCTTTGGCGCAAAGCCGCTCGAGACGCTGGGCATGGACAATGTCATTTCGCAGACCATTGCTGCCTGCACGCAGCTGTCGGCGACCAAGACCGGTGCGCTCATCGTTTTTGAGCGCAGCGTGACGCTCGATGAGCAGATGCGCAGCGGCACCATCATCAATTCGGACGTGACGGCGGAGCTGCTTAAGAATATTTTCTATCCCAAGGCGCCGCTGCATGACGGCGCGGTCGTGATCCGGGATGGCCGCATCGCGGCGGCCGGCTGTGTCCTGCCGCTGACGAGCAACACGAACCTCAGCCCGGATCTCGGCACGCGCCACCGCGCGGGCATCGGCATGAGCGAGCACTCGGACGCCGTGATCGTGATCGTATCCGAGGAGACCGGCGGTATTTCCATCGCCGTGGACGGTATGCTCAAGCGCCGCCTGTCCCCGGACACGTTTGAGGCGATCCTCCGCAGCGAACTGGTGCCGGCGGAAGAGCAGCAGCGCAGACGCTGGGACATCATTGTCGATTTCGTAAAGAAGCTCAATCCGCTTCGTCGGGAGAAACAACATGACAAAAAAGACGACGATCAACAAAATAGTCAGCAGTAAGGCTTTCTGGATCATCATTTCGCTGCTGGCCTCGTTCCTGCTGTGGACGTATATCATGTCCACGGAGGAGACGACGATCGAGATGACGTTTTCCAATGTCAAGGTCGTGTATCAGGGTGCAGATGATCTGCGCGCTACGCGCGGCCTGATCGTCACGGGCGCCGACGCGGACACGGTTTCCGTGCGCCTGAAAGGCACGCGGCGCGTGCTCGGCAACCTCAGCTCGGCGGACCTGTCGGCGGTCATCGACGTGTCCGGCATCTCGCAGGCGCGCGAAATGCAGGTGAGCTATTCGCTGCAGTATCCGACCAATGTCGATAAGAGCAGCATCACCGTCTTGAGCAAGTCGCCGGAGACGATCAGCTTCTCCGTCGTGCAGGAGGCCAACAAGACGCTCGAAGTGAAGGGCGTGTTCACCGGCAGCGTTAAGGATGGCTACACGGCCGAACCGATCCAGGTAGATCCGTCGTCCATCACGCTCTACGGCCCGCAGGAGGAGCTCGACGCGGTGGACAGCATCTGCGTCTATGTCACGCGCACGGATCTGGACAAGTCCATTGCGCCGACCAACTGCCCATATGTCCTGCTGGACAAGGACGGCAACAAGCTCACCCCCAAAGAGATCACCGGCAATTATGACACGGTCAGCGTGTCCATGCCGGTGCTGATGAACAAGGACCTGCCGCTGACGGTCTCACTGGTCGGCGGCGCCGGGGCGACGGAGGACAACTGTGTCATCGAGATCGAGCCGAAGAGCATCCAGGTCGCGGGCGATACGACGGTGCTGCAGACGCTCAACCAGCTCGTTGTGGCGACTGTCGATCTGTCGAGTTTTGCCACATCTTACGAGACGACGGTCACGATCCCGCTTGACAACAATCTGCGTAATCTCAGCGGCGTCACGGAGGCAACGGTCCGCATCTCCGTCCGCGGACTGGAAACCGAGAAGATCACGGCGACGAATATCACAACGACCGGCACGAACCGGCACGTGGAGATCGCAACGGCATCTCTGGTCGTGACCGTGCGCGCGCCGGCGGAGACGATCTCGCAGATCACGGCGGACAACATACGTGTTGTCGCCGATCTGACAAATTACAAGGCCACGAGCGGTACGGTCGCCGTGCCGGCCAAGGTCTATGTGGACGGCTTCTCCGACGCCGGTGCGATCGGGGAATACGTTGTGAATGTGCATTTTACGGGAGGATGATACCATGACGCAGGATGCAGTGGTAACAAAGCTGGTCAGCCGCCATGTGGCGGAGGTGGAAGTGGAGCGCGGCACGGCGTGCGGCGGCACATGCGAGTCGTGCGAGGCGTGCGTGTTCCAGAACCGCATCCGTGCAGAGGCGGTCAATAAGGTCTCGGCGCTGCCGGGGCAGAAGGTCGTCATTGAGAGCAAGACGTCGGACGTGCTCGGCGCGGCGGCGCTGCTGTATCTGGTGCCGTTTGTGCTGCTGTTTCTGGGCTATGCCATCGGCAATGCGCTCGGCTGGGCCGAGGGCGGCTGCGTTTTGATCGGCTTTGGCTTCTTTGCGCTCGGCGTGGCGTTCAATGTTATCTACCAGCGTAAGAAGAAAGCCAGCCCCATTACTTTTGAGATCATTCAGATCCGGGAATCCTAAGATAAGAAGGGTAAGCCAATGATAAGAAGTATGACCGGCTACGGCGGCGCAAAGGGCGTCGTTGAGGGCCTGAACGTCACGGTGGAGCTCAAGAGCGTCAACAACCGCTATCTGGACATTGCCGTGCGCATGCCGCGCAATTTCCTCTTCGCGGAGGACGCGGTCAAATCCACCATCCAGCAGCACGTCAGCCGCGGCAAGCTGGATGTGTTCGTCACGATCGATTCTTCGCAGGCGGCTGATACCGTCCTGCGTGTGAACGAGCCGCTGCTGCGCGCCTATATCGACACGCTCAATACGCTCGCCGTGCGCTACGACCTGAAAAATGACATGTCGCTCATGTCGCTCATGCGCTTTCCGGACATCCTGTCCGTGGAGAAGGCGGAGGCGGATCAGGATAAGATCCGCGCCGGCCTGGTCGCGCTGACGCAGCAGGCGCTCGCTGACTATGACCAGATGCGCGAGCGCGAGGGCGCGAAGCTCCGCGCCGACGTGGAGGAAAAGCTCGCGCGTATCGAGTCGCTGGTGACAAACGTGGAGGCGGCCGCCCCCGAGACGGCTGCGGCCTACGAGGCGCGTCTGCGCCAGAAGCTCGAGGCGGTGCTCGCCGCGGCCGATATTGACGAGTCGCGCATCATTGCCGAGGCTGCGATCTATGCCGACCACGTTGCCGTCGATGAGGAGACGGTGCGCCTGCGCAGCCACATCGCGCAGCTGCGCCAGATGCTGGAGTCCGGCTCTCCGGTCGGCCGCAAGGCGGACTTCCTCATTCAGGAGTTCAACCGCGAGGCGAACACCATCGGCTCCAAGTGCCAGAACGCGGACATCGCAAAGGTGGTCGTCGACCTCAAGTCCGAGATTGAGAAGATCCGCGAGCAGATCCAGAACATCGAGTAAGGAGCAGTGGACTTGAAACTCATCAACATCGGATACGGAAACTATGTCTCCGCGGAGCGGCTGCTGGCTGTCGTCAGTCCGGATTCCGCTCCCATCAAGCGCATCGTGCAGGACAGCCGCGAGATCGGTATGCTCATCGATGCGACCTATGGACGAAAGACGCAGGCCGTCCTCATCATGGATACCGGCCACGCGGTGCTTTCGGCACTGCCGCCGGATGCGGTACAGGGCCGTGTCCAGGCCTCAGATCAGGAAACCGGAGGAGATGCAACATGAACCGCCAGACAGGAAAACTGATTTTGATCTCCGGGCCGTCCGGCACCGGAAAGAGCACGGTCATTGCCCGGCTGATGCGCCTGCGGGATGACGTGTGCTTCTCCGTTTCGGCCACGACGCGCGCTCCGCGTCCCGGCGAGGTGGACGGCAAGGACTATTTTTTCGTCACGCGCACGGCGTTTGACGCCATGGTCGCGGGGGACGAGCTGCTGGAGCACGCCGAATACGTCGGCAACTGCTACGGCACACCGAAGAGCTATGTTGAGCGGCGCTGCGCCGAGGGCATGCATGTCCTGCTGGACATTGACGTGCAGGGCGTGCACCAGATATCCGAGAACCGGCCGGACGCGATCCGCGTGTTCATGATGCCGCCGTCTCTTGCGGAGCTGGAGCGCCGGCTGCGCGGCCGGCACACGGACGACGAGCAGAAGATCTGCGAGCGGCTGGCGCAGGCACGCCGCGAGTGCGCGCTGGCGTATACATATGATTACATCGTTATCAATGACGATCCCGACGTCGCGGCCAAGGAGCTCGACGCCATCATCACGGCAGAGTGCTGCCGCTATCCCGATCGGAAAAACTATTTTACAGAGGTGCTTGAAAAATGATGCTTTATCCTCCCATGAGCGAGCTGGCCGCCAAGGCCGGCAGCCGTTATTTGCTGGTGAATCTGGTCGCGCGCCGCGCGCGCAACATCGCCGCCGCCGCGCAGGCCGCGGGCGAGCCACTGGATACCAAACCGGTTTCCATGGCGATCGACGAGGTGTATGACGGCCGCCTTCAGGTCGTGCACAAGGAATAATCGCTTTCAGGCGGGCAGTACCCGCCTGATTTTTTCGGAGAGGGGGGCGCGCAGATGCTGCAGGTCCCGGTCGCAAAGGTCGCCGTTCTGGCTGCAACGTTTGCGTTCGACCGACCGTATACGTATAAGATTCCGCAGCCGCTGGCGGATACGCTTCGCCCCGGCTGCCGCGTCATGGTGCCGTTTTCGCGCGGGAACCGCCCGTGTGAGGGTATGGTGCTTGCGCTGGACAAGGCAGAGGATGACCCGAAGCTCAAGCCCATCACGCGCCAGCTCGACCCCGATCCCATCCTCTCACCGGAACTGATCCGTCTGGCCGTCTGGATGCATGACCGCTTTTTCTGCACGATCTACGACGCGCTGCACGCGATCCTGCCGGCCGGCGTCTGGTATCGGGTCAGCACGGTCTACTGCGCGGCGCCGGAGCTGGATGCGGCCGCGGCGCTGGCCCAGTGCGGGAGATCCAAGCAGCGGCGGCTTGCACTCGAGACCGTGCTGGAGCACGGCGGCCGCTGCCCGCTCGACGAGCTGCAGGCGGCGTTTGGCGACAAAGACCCGGCAAGCGCGCTGCACTGGCTCGTGGAGCAGAAATTTCTGACCGTGGAGGGCACGCAAAAGCGCGTCGTGCGCGACAAGCAGCTGGAGTATGCCAGCCTCGCCGTCCCGCTGGAAGAGGCGCAGGAGGAGATCCGCCGCCGCCGGCGTGCGCCGCATCAGGTCGCCATTTTGGAGCTGCTGTGCACGATCGGCCGCGCGTCGGCCGGTGAAGTGTGCCAGTTTACCGGCGCGCCGAGAAGCTCCATGAAGGCGCTCGTGCAGCAGGGCGTCGTGCACATTGACACCGAGCCCTATTTTCGCCGTCCGGTGCATTACACCGGGCAGCCGCAGCCGATCCCGGCGCTGACACCGGCGCAGGAGCAGGTGTTTGACGGCCTGAAGGAGCTGCTGCGCGCACCGGACGCGCAGGCGGCGCTACTCTTTGGCGTGACCGGCAGCGGCAAGACGCTCGTCTACCTGCACCTGATCGCGCAGGCGCTCGCGGCGGGGCAGGGCGTGATTCTGCTCGTGCCGGAGATCTCGCTGACGCCGCAGATGATCGAGGCGTTTTCCGCCTATTTCGGTGACACGGTCGCCGTTTTGCACAGCGGCCTGCCGCTCTCGGAGCGCTACGACGAGTGGAAACGCATCCGCGCGGGTCTCGCGCGCGTCGTTGTCGGCACGCGCAGCGCGGTTTTCGCACCCGTGCAGGAGCTCGGCCTGCTCATCATCGACGAGGAGCAGGAGGACACCTATAAGTCCGAGAGCACGCCGCGCTATCACGCGCGCGACGTGGCCAAGTTCCGCTGCGCCCAGCACCGTGCGCTGCTGCTGCTCGGCTCGGCAACGCCGGACGTTGTCAGCCGCTATTACGCCGAGACCGGGCGCTATCATTACTTCACGCTGCCGGATCGGTTCAATGCCCGTAAGCTGCCGGACGTCATCATCGCCGATATGAAGCAGGAACTGCGCAACGGCAACTCCGGCTCCATCAGCTCCGTGCTCTATGGCGAGCTGGAGGAGAATCTCCGCCGCGGCGAGCAGAGCATTTTGTTTCTCAACCGGCGCGGCGCGAGTAAGATCGTCACCTGCGCCGAGTGCGGCGCGACCTATTCGTGCCCGAACTGCAGCGTCAGCCTGACGTATCATCAGGGCAACCAAATGCTCATCTGCCACCACTGCGGCTACCGCCGGCGGGTCGATCCGCAGTGCCCGGTCTGCGGCGGCGAGCTGCGCTTTCTCGGCGACGGGACGGAGCGCATCGAGGCGGATCTCCACGCGCTGTTCCCCGGCGTGGAGACGCTGCGCATGGATGCCGACGCCATCGCCATGGCCGGCACGCACGAGGCGCTGCTGCAGCGCTTTGCGCGCGAGCGCATCCCCATCATGATTGGTACGCAGATGATCACAAAGGGGCTGAATTTTGAAAACGTCACGCTCGTCGGCGTGCTCAATGCCGACCAGAGCCTGTACGTCGGCGATTACCGCGCCAATGAGCGAACGTTTTCGCTCATCACGCAGGTCATCGGCCGCAGCGGCCGCGGTGATGCGCCCGGCCGGGCCGTCATCCAGACATTCACGCCCGCGAACGAGACCATCCGGCAGGCGGCGCGGCAGGATTACGATGCGTTTTACCGCTCGGAGATTCGGCTGCGCAAGCTCAACGGCACGCCGCCGTTCAGCGAGGTGCTGGCTGTCACGGTCTCCGGCGCGCAGGAGAATGCGGTCGTGCGCTGCTGCGCCTATATCCGCGATTACTTTCGCCAGACGATCGGCGAACGCGCGGAGGTGCTCGGCCCGGCGCCGCTGCCGGTCGTGCGCATGAACAACCGCTACCGCTACCGCGTCACGCTTTACTGCAATCAGAGCAAGGCGGTGCGCCGCGCGGCGGCGAACATCGTCATGTACTGCAATACAGAAAAATCATTCCGCGATGTCACCGTTTTTGCCGATGACAATCCGCTGGATTAGAGGAGAGATACGATATGGCTACAAGAATGATTCTCAAAAACGGAGACCCGCAGCTGCGCAAGCACTGCCACGAGGTCAAGGATTTTAATCCCCGGCTGCACATGCTGCTCGACGATATGCGCCAGACGCTGGCCGAGTCCAACGGCGTCGGCCTTGCCGCGCCGCAGGTCGGCGTGCTGCGCCGCGCCGTCATCGTGCTCGAGACGAACGTCCCGGACGGGGAAGAGGAGTATATGATCGAGCTCATCAACCCCACCATCGTGGAGACGGCCGGGGAGCAGACCGGCGCCGAGGGCTGCCTGAGCATTCCGAACGAGTTCGGCATCGTCCAGCGCCCGGACTATGTAAAGGTCCGCGCGCAGGATCGCCACGGCGAATGGTTCGAGGTCGAGGGCCGCGGCCTGACGGCGCGCGCCTTCTGCCACGAGATCGACCATCTCGATGGCGTCCTGTTCATCGACAAGGCGATCCGGATGCTCTCTCCCGAGGAGCTTGAGCAGCAGGCGAAGGGGTGAGGCGCATGCGCATCGTGTTTATGGGCACGCCGGATTTTGCGGCCGTGTCCCTGCAGCGCCTGCTCGACGAGCGGTTTGACGTGGTCGGCGTATTCACGCAGCCGGACAAGCCGAAAAACCGCGGCATGAAGCTCCAGCCGAGCCCGGTCAAGGAGATCGCGCTCGCGGCGGGGCTGCCGGTGTTCCAGCCGGCAAAGATGCGCGACGGCACGGCGCTGGCTGATCTCCAGAGCCTGCGGCCGGACATTCTCGTTGTTGTGGCCTATGGCCGCATTCTGCCGGATGACCTGCTCGCGGTCGCGCCCTACGGGGCGGTGAACGTCCACGGCTCGCTGCTGCCGAAGTACCGCGGCGCTGCGCCGATCCAGTGGGCGGTGCTCAACGGCGATGCCGTGACCGGCGTTTCGACCATGTACCTCGACCGCGAAATGGATACCGGCGACGTGATCTATACCGCTCAGACGCCGGTCGGCGAATTCGAGACGGCGGGAGAGCTCTTCGACCGCCTTGCCGTCATGGGAGCGGATCTGCTCGTGCGCACGCTGCGCGATATCGCCGCGGGCACCGCGCCGCGCACGCCGCAGGATCACAGCCAGGCGACGTATACCCGTCCGCTCACGCGCGACGATTCGCCCATCGACTGGGATCAGAACCCGCGCGCGATCATCAAGCACATCTGCGGTCTTGAGCCGTGGCCCGTCGCAACAGCGGAGCTCGGCGGGCAGACGTTCAAGATCCATGCGGCGGATTACTCCGAGCGCACGACGCACAAAGCGCCCGGAACGATCGTGGCCGCCGGGAAAGACGGCGTCACGGTCGCCTGCGCCGGTGGGCAGACGGTGCGCATCACGCAGCTGCAGGCGCCGGGGAAAAAGCGCATGTCGGCGGCCGACTACCTGCTCGGGCACACGTTGCCCGTTGAGGGCTGACCATGGCCATGACTGCCCGGGAAGCCGCCTGGACTGCGCTGCAGCGCTGGCGCAAAAACGGCGCGTGGTCGGACGCTGCGCTCCATGCCGTCCTGCAAAATGCACAGCTGGAGCCGCGCGATGCCGCGCTTGCGGCGCGCATCTGCTACGGCACGCTGCAAAATCTGACCCTGTTGGATCATTATCTTTCCATCTACTGCACAACGCCGCTGCAAAAGCTCGAGCCGAAGGTGCTCGACCTGCTGCGGCTGTCGGCTTATCAGATCGTGCTGCTGGATAAAATCCCGCCGCGCGCCGCCGTGAACGAGGCGGTCGCGCTCTGCCGCAAGGGCGGCTGTGCGCGTGCATCCGGTCTTGTCAACGCGGTGCTGCGCCGTGTGGCGGAGCACCGGGACGCGCTGCCGGAGATTCCGGGCGCGGGCACGGCGGACTATCTTGCCGTGCGCTACAGCCACCCGCGCTGGCTGGCACAGCGGTATATCGACGCGCACGGTTATGCGTTTGCCGAGCGGGCGCTGGCGGCGAACAACGCCGACGCACCGGCCTGCCTGCAGGTGAACACCATGAAAACGACGGCGGATGCTCTCATGGCGTCCCTGCACGCGGACGGCATCGAGGCAGAGCCGCACCCGTGGCTTCCGGACGCGCTGCTGTGCCATGGTGGCAATCTGGCGGCCGCGCGCGCCTTTGCTGACGGCTGGTTTTATGTGCAGGACGCGGCCGCGCACTGCGCGGCGCTCGTTTCCGGCGTGCAGCCGGGTATGCGCGTGCTCGATGCCTGCGCCGCACCCGGCGGCAAAAGCTTCGCCGCCGCAGTGCAGATGCACGATCAGGGATGTATGATTTCCTGCGATATTCACGAAAATAAATGGAAGCGCATCCGCGCCGGGGCTGAGCGGCTGGGCCTGACGTGCATTTCAACGCGCACGATGGATGCCCGCCGTCCGGATGCGGACCTGATCGGAGCGATGGACGTGGTGCTGGCCGATGTGCCGTGCTCCGGTCTGGGCGTCATCCGCAAGAAGCCGGAGATCCGCTTCAAAGATCCGGCGGAGCTTGCGCGTCTGCCGGCCATTCAGCGCGACATTCTCACCGGTCTTGCGCCGTGCGTGAAGCCCGGCGGCGTGCTGGTATATTCCACGTGCACGGTGCTCGCGCGGGAGAACGAAGATGTTGTGCGCGATTTTCTGTGCAGCCATGCGGAGTTTTCTGCCGAGGCGTTTTCGCTGCCGCTGCCGGGGGCGGACACGGCGGACGGTATGTTCACCTTCTGGCCGCAGGAACACGGCACGGACGGATTTTTTGTTTATAAGCTGAGGAGACACGAATGAGAGACATCAAAGCCATGCTCCCCGAGGAGATCGCGGCGGCCCTCGCCGAAATGGGGCAGCCGAAATACCGCGCCAAGCAGATTTTTCAGTGGCTCGCGCGCGGCGTGACGTCGTTTGACGAGATGACGAACCTGTCCAAGGACCTGCGCGCCGCGCTCTCCGAGCGCTTTTTCATCTCCAAGCTCGAGATGCTGCGCAAGCAGGTGTCAGCCATCGACGGGACGATCAAATATCTCTGGCAGCTCGGCGACGGCAACGCCGTCGAGACCGTCGTCATGCACTACAAGCACGGCAATACGGTCTGCATCTCCTCGCAGGTCGGCTGCCGGCAGGGGTGCGCGTTCTGCGCGTCGACGATCGGCGGCCTGATCCGCAATCTTGAGCCGTCGGAAATGCTCGACGAGGTGCTCTATTCCGAGCGGGAGTCCGGCAGCAAGATCTCCAACATCGTCCTCATGGGCATCGGCGAGCCGCTCGATAACTTTGACAATGTTATGCGCTTTCTTGCGCTGGTCAACCACCCGGACGGGGAAAACATCGGCATGCGCCACATTTCGCTGTCCACGTGCGGCCTCATCGAGCGCTTTGACGATCTGGCGGCGCGCGACCTGCAGCTGACGCTGTCGGTCTCCCTGCACGCGCCGGATGATGCCACCCGCTCGAAGATCATGCCGGCCAACCACGGCCGTGGCGTGGCGGCGCTCATTGACGCCTGCGCCCGGTATTATGAAGCGACCGGCCGGCGCATTTCCTTTGAATACGCCATGATCGACGGCGTGAACGACACGCCGGAGCACGCCAGGCTGCTGGCCAAGCACGCGCGGCGCGTCTGTGCGCACGTGAACCTCATCCCGCTCAACCACGTAGAAGAGCGCGCATTCCGGCCGTCCACGCCGGAGCATCTCAAGGCATTCATCCGCATTCTGGAGCAGGCGGGCGTGAATGTCACTGTGCGCCGCAAGCTCGGCAGCGATGTGGATGCGTCCTGCGGCCAGCTGCGCAAAAAGGTCGCCGATCATCGAGCCTGAAGGGGGAGAGCCCATGCATTGCTTTGCACAGTCGGACAGAGGGTCCGTCCGCAAGGAGAATCAGGATCGCGCCGCCTGCGCGCACATCCGGCGCAAGGGCTGCACCGTCGCCGTCGTCTGCGACGGGATGGGCGGCGCTGCCGGGGGGAAGCTCGCAAGCGATTTGGCAGTGTCCACGTTTCTGGCGGATTTTCGCCGCGAAATGATGGCGGGCAGCGCGGTCGAACCCGCCATGCGCCACGCCTGCGACGCGGCCAACCGCGCGGTCTATGACCGTGCGTGCGCGGAGCCTGACCTGCGCGGCATGGGCACGACGATCGTCGCCGCCTGCGTGCGCCGCGGAAGGCTTACGGTGCTGCACGTTGGCGACAGCCGCGCATATCTGGTCGGGCTGCGCCGAATGCAGCAGCTGACGACGGATCACTCGCTCGTGCAGGAGCTGGTCGCAAGCGGTCAGGTGCTGCCGGAGCAGGCACACCGTCACCCGCGGCGGAACGTGATCACGCGCGCCGTCGGCGTCGGCCCACAGGTCGAGCCGGACTGCCGCACGCTGCCGTTTCCGCTGGGTGCGCGGCTGCTGCTGTGCACGGATGGGCTGTCCAACACGCTGTCGGAGGGCCAGATGCATGATTTTTGCCGCGGCTCGCGGGATGCAAAGCAGATCTGCGGCCGCCTGATCGCGGCGGCGCTGGCACGCGGTGCGCGCGACAATGTGACCGCGCTCGTTCTTTTCCGCTGAAGCGCAACAGGGGGATCACTATGGAACAATCAATGAATCGCTATATCGGTCAGATGCTCGACGACCGCTACGAGATCCTGGAGATCATCGGCAGCGGCGGTATGTCGGTCGTCTACAAGGCCATGTGCCACAAGCTGCACCGCTATGTTGCCGTCAAGATCCTGCGCGATGAGATGGCGGCGGATGCCGAGCTGAAAAACCGCTTTCAGGCGGAGGCGCACGCGGTCGCCATGCTCTCGCAGCCGAATATCGTTTCGGTCTACGATGTCGGCCACAGCGGCGAGACGGAGTATATTGTCATGGAGCTCATCGAGGGCGAGACGCTCAAACAGCGCATGGCGGAGCACGGTGTATTCAGCGCCACGGAGGCGCTGCACTACGCCACGCAGATCTGCAAGGCGCTGCAGCACGCGCACGCCCACGGCATCGTCCACCGGGACATCAAGCCGCAGAACATCATGATCACGAACGATGACATGGTCAAGGTCGCTGACTTCGGCATCGCCGCGCTCGAGAACATTCACGAGGAGCGCAGCGGGCAGGCCATCGGCTCCGTGCACTATATCGCGCCCGAGCAGGCCAAGGGCCTCAATGCCGACGCGCGCAGCGACCTGTATTCCCTCGGCGTCGTGCTCTATGAGATGCTCACGGGCCACCTGCCGTATGACGCGGACACCCCGGAGGAGATCGCGCTCATGCACATCGCCGGCAGCGCCAAGCCGCCGCGGGAGTGGAACAGCGACATCCCCGAGGAGCTTGAGCGCATCACGCTCCGCGCCATGGAGCCGGATCTGCGCAAGCGCTATCAGTCGGCGGGGGAGATGCTCAAAGCGCTCAATGCCTGCAAAAAGCACCTCAATCAGCAGCGTCCGCTTGTCGAGCGGCGGCGGGAGAGCGCGGAGAAAAAGGACTCCTTTTTCGGTGTGGGTCAGGATCTGACGGAGGAAGCATACCAGCGCCGGCGCAAGCGGGCCAAGCGCGTGAGTTATTTCACGGGCATTTTCTCGGTCGGCGTCTTTGCCATCTTGCTGTTTGTGTTTCTGTGGAATTTCTGGCTTGAGGATCTGTTCCGCACGGCGGAGCGCGTGGATGTGCCGGACTTTACCGGCAAGTCCTACGAGGCGGTCGTCAACGACAAGCAGTATGCCGATTACCACTTCACGGTCGTATACACGGTCGATCCCGACGTGCCGGACGGCATCATCATCGAGCAGGATCCGGCGGCGGGCAAGAGCCGCATGCGCGTCTCGGACGGCATCAACGTGCAGCTCACCGTCAGCACCGGTGTCGTCATGACCGATGTGCCGTATGTCATCAACGAGGACTATGAGAAGGCGACGGCCGCGCTGGAAAAAGCCGGCTTTACGGTCACGACGGAGTTTCAGGCCTCCAAGGACGTGACGGCAAAGTATGTCATCAGCTGCGAGCCTGCGCCTGGCGAAAAGGCGGCCGCAGGGTCGAGCGTGAAGCTGATCGTCAGTGGCGGCCCCGAGCTGCGCCCGGTCACGGTGCCTGACCTGTCGGAGCTGACGGAGTCAGCCGCCATCGCGCGCATCGAGAGCAGCGGCCTGTGCTATGGCGGCACGTACAAAGAGACCAACGATGCTAAGCAGGGCACAGTCTTTAAGCAGAGCGCGCCGGCCAACACACAGCTCACGGAGTACAGCAAGGTCTATATCTGGGTCTCCGACGGGCCGGCAAAACCGTAAAGAGATAAAGGAGCAACAACGCTTATGGTGCAGGGTGTCATCATCAAGGCGCTCAGCGGCTTTTACTATGTGGCCGCCGGCGATCAGATCGTGGAGTGTAAGGCCCGCGGCCGTTTCCGGTACGACGGGTGCAGTCCGCTGGTCGGCGACCGTGTGGAGGTCAGCTTCGATGCGCACGGCAAGGGCCGCATCGACACCGTCCTGCCGCGGCGCAATGCGTTCATCCGCCCGGCGGTGGCGAATATTGACCAGCTCATCATGATCGCGGCGAACGTCAACCCCGTCACCGATCCGTTTCTGATCGACCGCGTGGTCGCCATCGCGGAAAATGCCGACTGCGAGCCGGTCGTCTGCCTCAATAAGTGCGACCTTGACCCGGCGGATCATCTCTATGCTATTTACCGCTCCATCGGCTTTCGCGTCCTGCGCACAAGCGCGGCGACGGGGCTCGGCGTCGACGAGCTGCGCGATGCACTGCGCGGGAAGACCAGCGCCTTCACCGGCAACTCCGGCGTCGGCAAATCGAGCCTGCTCAATGCGCTCGATGCGTCGTTCGGCATTGCGACCGGGGCCGTCAGCGAGCGGCTCGGCCGCGGTAAGCACACAACGCGCCATGTCGAGCTCTATGCGCTTGGAGCGGATACTTTCGTCGCCGATACGCCGGGCTTTGCCTCGTTTGAGGTGGACATGGTCGACCCCATCTCGTGCGAAAATCTGCAATATGCGTTCCGGGAGTTTCGACCGTATATCGGCCAGTGCCGATTTCGTGACTGCGCGCACCTGAAAGAGCCCGGCTGCGCCGTCCTCGCCGCCGTGGCGGCAGGCAAGATCGCGCCGGAGCGCCACGAGAGCTATGCGCGCCTGTACGCGCTCTCGGCCCAGGTCAATGACTGGGAAAAGAAGAAGTGACGCACCAAAGCGCCGCCCTCCGCATACACTGTAGGGAGAACCTGCAAGCGGAGGGCGGTGCTTTATGTTTCGACGGCGGGGGATTTGCTTCTGGATCGGCATCGCGTGCGTGGTCGCCGGTGTGTTCATCATTCTGGCGCTGGTGCTGCCGGCCGGCTTCTGGTGGTTTGCGCTCGGCGGTGCGCTCATTGCGGCAGGCGTGTGGCTGCTGCGCTGTTGACGGCGGCATAACCGGCGCGCGCCCGGCATAAGGATGTACAAAAACGACAAGGAGCACATCTTTATGGATCTACAACTGGGCAAGCAGAAACGCATGATGTACGCGCGGGTGTTTGACCGCACGGAGGAAGAGACCTGCAGCGTGGACGCCGTTGTGCCCGATGCGCTGGGGGACATCGGCGCGATCGTGGTCGCGGAGGGCACGTTCTGCCTCTGGAATCTGGATTTTTCGGACAAGAGCGCGCAGATCGAGGGCAGCATCGCGGCCGATGTGGTCTACGCGGAGGAGGGCGGCGCTCTGCGCAGCTTCCCGGTGGAGCTGCCGGTGAAGGTGCGCATCAGCGGCGAGACGCTCTCGCCGGACGTGCGGCCGTGGCTGCGCTGTACGCTCACCGCGCTGGACGCGCGCGCCGTCAATTCGCGCAAGGTGCGTGTCACGGCGCGGCTGAGCCTGTGCCTGCGCGCCTACCGGGAGACGGAGCTCGCGCTCACGGACCGGATCGAGGGCGACGGCGGCGCAGTGTTCACGCGCACGGAAACGCTCCGCGTGCAGATTCCGGTGTCCGTGGAGGAAAAGACGTTCACCGTCTCGGAGACGCACCGCTTCCTGTCCGGCCAGCCCGAGGCCGACCGCCTGCTCTGCCACACGGAGACCGTGCTGCTCGACGATGTCAGCGCGGCCGGCAGCCGCGTCATTTTGCAGGGGCGCGTGTGCGCGGCAGTCACCTATCTCCCGCAGGGGCAGATGTGCCCGGTGGTCGAGACCTTCGAGACGGCGTTTTCCCAGATGCTCGACTGCCCGGCGGACACATCGCCGTGCCTGCTGCACACGACCGTCAACCTCACGGCGGCCTACCTGAACGTGAGCGCCGCGGCCGACGGCGCGGCACTGGAGGCGGAGTACCATCTTGTCGCGCAGACGGTGTGCCTTGCGGATGCGGAGGCTGACTGCGTGACGGACGCCTACTGCAACACGGCAGAGCTCACGCTCGAGCGCGAGACGGTAGCGGCCGGTACGGTGCAGCCGGGCGAGCCGCTGCGCCTGTCGGCGGAGGGTACGCTTGCGTGTGAGGCCGCCTCGCTGACGGTCGTGTCCCGGCGGGCCGTTGTCTGCGGCATGACGGAGGACGGCTGCGACGTGCTCGTCCGGCTGCTCGCGGCGGACACGGAGCAGCACGTATCCTGCATGGAAAAGCGCCTGTACCTGCCGCTCGAGCCGGCCGACGGCGCGCGGCTGGAGCTGCTGAGCGTGCAGCCAGAAGAGCCGGTGGTGACGGTCACGGCGGATGGGTTTCAGATCCGCGTGACGGTGACGGTGCGGACGGCCGCACTGCAGGAGTCCGACCTCCGGCAGGTCACCGGGGCGACGGCGCAGGAGCGCGCCTGCCCGTATGCCTCTGTACCGTCGCTGACGATCGTGCGCTGGGGCGGGGAAGACCTGTGGACGCTTGCCAAGCGCTACTGCTCGAGCGAGCGGCTCATCCGCGAAACGAACGGCCTCACGGACGAGGCCGCCATGGCTGAGGCGCCGCAATATCTCCTTATTCCCAAAACGCAGGCGTAGTTTTCGCGCAAATATGCGGATTTTTCTTGCCACGCGGCCCGGAGTGTGCTAGAATATTCAAAGCATTTTAGCAAGAGGAGTTGTGACTATGTCCGGACATTCCAAGTGGCATAATATACAGAAAACCAAAGGCGCGCAGGACGCCAAGCGCGCGCAGGCGTTCACGAAGATCGCCCGCGAGATGATCGTGGCCGTCAAAGAGGGCGGCAGCGGCGACCCCAATAACAATTCCCGCCTCGCAGCTGTCATCGCCAAGGCGAAAGCCGCCAACATGCCGAATGACAACATCAAGCGCACGATCGACAAGGCGCTCGGCTCCGGCAACACGGATAACTACGAGTCCATCACTTACGAAGGCTACGGTCCGTCCGGCGTCGCCATCATCGTCGAGACGATGACTGACAACCGCAACCGTACCGCCTCCGAGGTGCGCCACTACTTTGATAAGTACGGCGGAAACATGGGGGCGACCGGCTGCGTGTCGTGGTCGTTTGATAAGAAGGGCGTCATCGTCATCAATGACGAGGATCAGGAGCTCGACGAAGACAAGGTCATGGAGGACGCGCTCGAAGCCGGCGCGGCCGACTTTGCGCCCGACGAGGGTGTTTACACGGTCTATACTGATCCCGACGATGTGGCATCGGTGGCCGAGGCGCTCACGAATGACGGCTATGAGCTGCTGAGCGCGCAGGTGGAGATGGTGCCGCAGAACACCATCAAGCTCACCGATGAGGGCGACATTAAGAATCTCCAGAAGATGCTCGACATGTTTGAGGACAACGAAGATGTCCAGAACGTGTGGCACAACTGGGAAGAGTGATCTGCCTGTGAAACGCATGCGTTTCCAGACACAAAACAGCATATTTGACGGATGACATGGCGCTTTGCAGCTTCAAACGTCGTTTCCTGCGGGAAAACACGGCGTCAGCTGCGACATACATGGCCACCTCTGTTGTGACATACTGAGGAGGACATAGGTATGAAGATGCAAAGTGCTGTCGAAGAGTATCTGGTTGAGATTGAGGTTCGCAAGTATACCCCGAAGACGATTCGGAGTTACCGGTGCAACCTCAATCTCTTTTTGCGTTTTTGCGCAGAGAAATTGCACGTTGAGACTGTATAGAGGCGCTTGCAGCGAAATGAAAACAGATCCTGCTGTGGAAGTCTCCACAGCAGGATCTGTTTTGAAAATGGTTGCTATCGGCGAAAAGGAAGCTCAGGTGCAGGTCCAGCCGCCGTCGATGACAACATTGTTGCCGGTCATGTAGGAGTTTTCCTCACAGGTCATGAAGATGATGGCTGCATCCAGTTCGTGGTCGCTGCCGTTGCGCTTCATCGGGCACCAGGTGTTGATGAAATCCGCAAACCAGCCCTGGCCGACAGGCGACTGTTCGGAAGCAAAGAAGCCGGGACTGAGGGTGTTGACCGTGATGCCGTATTGCGCCCACTCGTTGGCCAGTTGTCGGGTGAAATTGATAACTGCGCCCTTAGATGCGGAGTATTCTGAGATGCCGCGGCCGAAGCTGCTGTCCAGCGCGATCATGCCAAGCATGGAGGCGACATTGACAATACGTCCGTAGTTGTGCTCGCGCATCAGCTTGCCGAATTCTCTGCACATGAGGAATAGGCCGGTGACACAAACATCGATAGTGGCCTGCCATTTTTCCAGCGCGAGGTCGATCGCCCAGTCATTGTGGCCTTCGCCTGCGCAGTTGATCAGAATGTCACAGCGACCAAATTCTTTCTCCACGAGTTCGCGTGCAGCAATAACCTGATCCTCCTTGGTGACGTCGCAGCGGACAGGAATTGCCTTGACACCGTACTGCTCGCGGAGCGCCTGTGCGTTTTTATCCAAGATCTCAAAGCGACGCGCTGCGAGTACGACATCGCATCCGCGTGCTGCAAGCGCATTTGCGCACAGAACGCCAAGGCCGGACGAACCGCCGGTAATCACTGCTACTCTGCCATGATAATCAAACATTTTGTAGTCTCCTTTTGTAGTCTCCTTTATTTGTACTGAATTAAGATGATTTAGATAATGACGATGGGCTTGATAGTATCCGGAGTCTTGCGCTCATCCATCATGCGGAAGCCGTCTTCGATCTTATCAAAGCCGTGCAGTTCGTGCGTAATGAGCAGGGTCGGATCCAGTCTGCCGTTTTTGATGAGTGCCATCAGATTCTCCAGACGGTATCGCCCACCTGCACAGAGTCGACCGGTAAGCGTTACATGATTCACAAGGCAGCCGGCATCCGCAACGGTAAGATGAAATTCCTTACTGAAGTCGTAGCCTGCAACATTGGAGATGTTGCCGCCGCACTTCACCATCCGGTATGCATCGTTGATAGTGCTTTCCGTTCCGCCGGCGATGATGACTCTGTCGACTTTTTCGTTATTGGTGAGTTCCATGATCTGTGCAACGATGTCGCCGTCTTTGTAGTCAACGACGTCGGTCGCACCGTACTTCTTTGCGAGCTCCTTTGTCAGCTCCCGGTGCCCAACGGCGATCAGACGTCCGGCACCACGGATCGCCGCGCCTGCAACGCTCATAAGGCCGACAGGGCCGATGCCGATCACAACGACTGTATCACCAAACTGGATATTTGCACCCTCAACTCCGGAAAAGCCAGTGGTGACCATGTCGCCGACAAGGCCGGCAGCTTTAATGGAAACACCATTGGGAACGACTGCTAGATTCATGTCCGCATCGGGAATGATGAAGTATTCGCCAAACGTGCCGTCCAGCTTGGACGAGAGGTAACGTCCCCCGAGAAATCCACCGGTGTGTTCATGCAGCCCCTCTGCGATTTGCCTGCCGCGCCAGATAGGGGTGACGGCGGGAACCGCAACAATATCTCCGACATGGATGTCGGTGACCATCGCACCGACTTTTTCAACGCGGCCCACACCTTCGTGACCCAGGATGCGGTTCGGCCATGCGTTGCGGAAATGTGCGCTGTGTACATCGGAAGTACAGGGCAGAACTGCGACAGGGGAACAAAGTGCCTCGAACGGACCGGGTTCCGGGATCTCTTTTTCCATCCAGCCCCAACTCACTGTGGGTTCGATGACGCCGTAGCCTTTCATGATAGCCATAATTGATCTCCTCCTTGTGAATTAGTCGATCTGCATACCGGCATAGAAGCCGCCGCGAATTGCTTTTCCGCTCTTGCCTACCTCGACGCAGTCGCCGACGCAGACGAGCTTCTTGTTGTATTTCTGCTTGAGTGCATTCGTGAGTTCGGTGTTTGGCGCCATGCCGAAAGCGGCAACAACGACATCCGCCTCGATCAGTTCTTGCTCGCCGTGCTCATTGATGACACGAACTCCGTTTTCAACGATCTCGGAAACACGCGTGTTGGTGCGGGTCACGACGCCGGCGTCTTTAAGATAGATCTTCAGAGAATGCTGATTGATGAACACCATATCCATCGCCACGTCTGGCTTCATTTCGATGATGGTGCACTGTTTGCCGTACTCGGTGGCCATTTCCAGAGCAAAGTCGGAGCCAGAGAGGCCGCCGCCGCAGATGGCGATTTTCTTGCCCTTGATTGCGGCTGGATCGCGGTGGGCGTCCTTGATGTCGATCACGTTTGCGCCGTGTGCACCGGGGATAGGCGGCACGACGGAGTGTGCTCCGGTCGCGGCAATGATCTTGTCGGCAGCGGCAAGGACGGGGCTGTCGATATCAATCTCCTGATGCACGACTGTTACGCCGAGCTTACGCATCTGCGTCTTGTAATACTCGATGAGCGCCTTGAGACGGGTCTTGAACTGTGCCTGAGCGGGCAGATTCAGCGTTCCGCCGAGTTCATTGCGTTCATAAAGTGTGACATGGTTTCCCTTAAGGGCAGCAACGCGTGCGGCTTCCATGCCGCCAGGACCGCCGCCGATAACGACAACATTTTTGGGTGTTTCCGTTTTGACGATCCGGAATGCGTGCTCCTCATTCGCCTGCGGGTTCACTGCGCATGACAGCTTGGAGTAGCGGCCCCAAATGCGGCCGATGCACTCTTCATTGCAGCGGATGCAGGGGCGAACGTCTTCCTCACGGTTTTCCATCAGCTTTCTGGGCAGATAGGGGTCTGCGATGAGCGGCCGTCCCATCATGGCAAAGTCCGCGCGTCCGGACTCAATCAGGTGCTTTGCTGTCTGGGGTGTGTGGTTGCCAGAGTTGAGGATGGGTTTGTCAGTCGCCTCACGTGCGGTGTCGCACACATACTCCATGCAGGCGTCGCCGCGGTAAAAGGTGGGGTACACGAAGTCGGGGTGCTCATAGCAGCCGCAGTCAACATCGAATGCGTCAACACCGTTTTCGCCGAGAATCTTAATGAGGCGCTTGCTGTCCTCAAGCGTTCTGCCGCCGGGGATGCGATGATCCATGGAGATGCGGTAAATAACGGGCATATCGTTGCCCGCGCCTCGCTTGATGGCCTGCAGGATCTCCAGCGCAAAGCGAGCACGGTTTTCATCGCTGCCGCCGTATTCGTCTTCACGCTTGTTCCACAGCGGGGTGAGGAACTGATCAATGATATATCCGACGTGACCGTGCACCTCGATCGCGTCATAGCCGGCGTTCGCGGCAATCTCAGCAGCCAACTGCCAGGACTTCATGATCTCCTTGATCTCTTCGATGGTGAGTGGACGGCAGAGAATCTTGGGATTGAACACCGCGGGAACTGCGGACGCGGAGAACGGAACGCCGCCGCACTGACTGGGGTGCGCGTTGCGGCCGGTGCCGCTTGAGAGCTGGGCGATGGCTTTTGCTCCATAGCAGTGAATGCGCTCCGTCATACCGGTCAGATGGGGGATGATGCGCTTGCTGTCAAAATAGGTGCCGTAGATGCCCTGGGCCAACTTCGGCGTGAGATACTGGGAAGCGGTGATAATCGCGCCGACACCGCCCTTTGCACGCTCTTCAAAATAGGTGGCCAGTGTATCAGATACGGAGCCGTCCATTAGAGCTGCATAGGTGCCCATGGGGGACATGACCAGGCGGTTCTTGATCTCCATCTTACCGATAGAGAAGGGGGTGAAAAGGGAATCAAAATTGCTGTCGTTGCTCATTGCTAACCTCCATATAATTTTGCTTTGACTTTTGCTGCGTTTTTTATTATATTTACAATTAGTAAATAACGAAAAAGGTGAATCACAAATGAGAGAACGCAAACCCGCGAAAGGCAGTCAGAACGATACACGTACAAGGATTATCAATGCGGCGATCGAGCTCTTCAATGATTATGGGTTCGACGAGACGACGATCCCGATGATCTGCGAAAAGGCGAAGGTCTCCAAAACGACGCTGCATTACTATTTCCCGCGGAAACAGGACATTTTCCTGGACATGCAGAACAATTTTGAAGAGCTGTACGCCGATAACTTTTACCGCATCGTCGAGCAGGAGACTTTCAGCAAGCAGATCTGGGAGATCTTCCACATCATGTGCGAGGGTGATATTTTCTACGGTGCGGGTGTTTCCCAGCAGTACTTCGTCGGCAGACTCAAAGAGCATTCTCAGCGTGATTTTATTAAGAATATTTATCACAAGAAAATGTTGACTGCTGTCATTCGCTCTGCGCAGAATGCCGGACAGATTCGGAATCTGACCGATCCGGAGACATTGGCAGAGGCACTGTCGTATGCAATGCGCGGCGTCATTGTGACCTGGGCGATTGAGAACGGGACAATCAATCTTCTGGAAGAGGCGAAACAGGCGGTTTCTGCGATCATTGATCCGGCGCCCGGATTCGAAATTTAGCACTAAAGATCTACATTTATAGATCTGAAGTACTACGTAGATAGAATGATAGCATAAATCAGAAATTTGTCAAGGGGCGCGCAGCAAATTTTGTGTACTTATGCGTGTTTTGTGACCCCTTCGTTACTTATATTGCAAATGAGCAAAAAACGTGTTTTCAAAAAGGCAGCCTGAGCAGGCTGCCTTTTTGATTGGAAGGTTTTACGGGAGGGACGGGAACAGCGACATAAAAATCGCGACTGCCGCTGTACCGACTGCGGTCGTCAGAATCGTTGTTACGGCCATCGGCGGGTATGCTTCCTTCATATCCTGATCGGCGATGCCGAGGTTAATGATGATGGCGGAGCTGTGCGGCAGCGTGTCCAGAATAGAGGCTGCAAACGCGCCCAGTCGCTGAACGAATGCCAACGACATGCCTGCGTCGATGCAGTGCTGCATCGCCATCGGCATACCGATGCGGATAGCCGAGGAGGATGAGCCGGTCAGTGCGCCCACGATATTGATCGAAAGGATCAGCACGAGGAACGGAGCCATATTCAGACTGAAGATGTAGTTGAGAATCGCCTGGAATTCCGGCAGGGTCTGCACAACGCTGACAAAGCCGAACAGGGAACCGACCATGCCGCAGGGGCCAAATGCGTTGGTGCCGGAGACCGTACACACGTCGAGCAGTTCCTTGAGGAGGCTGCCGTCCTTTTTCGGCATATACTTGCCGAGCAGAATAATGGAAAGGAGCCACGCAGCAAGGCAGGAGGAGAAAATGTCAAGCTTCACGACGTTGAAGAAAATGACGACAGAGAGCAGGGGGATGAGCGAGATGAGGAAGTTGGGGAGTTGCTTGTCATCGGCAACGCGGATGTCGTTTGGGCCGTATGCGAACTTGAGTCCCTTGGCAACGTCTTTTTTGATCATCAGCGTCAGGACGAAAGTGCCGAATACGATCTCGACGACAACGCCGACCAGACCGCCGACGAGACCGGCAGCAGGGCCTTCACCGACGACCTGCATGGACAGCACGTTTACGAGCTGCGCTGTTCCGGGGCCGGTCAGTGCGAAGGCATAAACACCGAAGGAGAGCAGGCCCATGACATAGCGCTTCGGGATGCCAGCGCGCTCCATGAGGCCAAGTGCGATGGGATAGAATGCGATCAGCGTGACCAGACCGTTCATGCCGCAGTAGGCGAGCAGGCCGGTGGGGATGACAATCGCGAGAATGCAGGAGACATAGGTGCGTGTCTTGGAGCGCCCTTCTTTGAACAGTGCATTGGACATCGTATCGCTGATAGAGCGCACGGCGCCGGTCCGGTTATAGATCTGTGCAACCAGGTTGCCGGCAAAGATAGGCGGGAACAGTGACTTGACCATGGTGGCAAATCCGGTGAAGTACACATCGGTGAAGGTTTGTCCGAAGTTCAGCCAGTTCATCACAATAACGGCCGCCGTTGCGATGATGCCAACGATGATAGCAGGCCATTTTTTGCAGATGAGGAACAGGACCAGGAAGAAACCGACGAGAATGCTTAAGTAACCCATTCATAATCCTCTCTTTCACGTTTGATAAGATTTGTTTGCGATGTACAGATCTAATAATATAGAACTGCATCTCTCGCTTTATAGTACTATGATACCATTTAATAATTATTTGTCAAGCAATTATTCAACAAAAACTTCCCATGTTTCGAAAAACACACGATCATGGCAGAGCAGGGAACAGATACATAAAGAGTGCGCAGATGATGGTGCCGCAAGCGGTCGCCAGTGTAGTAGCGATGAACATGGGGGGATAGCCTTCCTTCATGTCCAGATCTGCGATACCAAGATTGATGATGACAGCGGTGCCATAGGGAAGTGTATCAACGATCGAGCACGCAAAGCAGGAGACGCGGTGAATAAATGCCAGCGATAACCCAGCAGCCGTGCAGCGCTCCGCCACCATGGGCACGGCCACGCGAATGGCTGCGGTCGAGGAGCTGGTGAGAGCGGCAATCAGGCATACGGCGATGATCAGAATCAGAGCGGCGGGCATGTTGAAGTTAAATACACCATCGAGCATGGCCTGAAATTCCGGCAATGTCTGCACGATGCTGGTGAAGCCGACGATAGAGCCAACAGCACTGCAAGGGCCGAACGCCATTGCGCCAGCAGCTGTAAATACATCCAGCATTTCGTTGGTGCGTTTTCCATCCTTTTTGGGGAGGTATTTCCAGAACAGAACGATGGAGAACAGCCATGCGATCATGGTCGAAGAGAAGATATCAATCGAAAAGATGTTAAACAGCAGGACAAGTGCCAGTAACGGCAACAGTGCGACGAGTGCCTTGGGGCGCGGCTGGTCATTTGAAGCGACAATGTCCTTCGGCCCATAGGCAAAGGTTTTCCCTTTCGCTACATCTTTTTTGATCATGATGGTCGTCAGGGTCGTCGTGACTGCAATTTCTGTGATGCAGGCCAAAATACCGCCGCATATGCCGGCGTAGGACGGCGTGTTGAGCGACTGCATGGCCAGAATGTTCACGAGCTCCGCCGAGCCGGGAGCAGACATGGCAAAGGTGTAGACGCCGCAGCTGAGAATGCCCATCACAAAGCGCTTGGGGATGCCGGCGCGCTCCATGAGGCGCAGCGCAATCGGATACATCGCAATCAGTGTTACAAGTGCGTTCAGACCGCAGAAGGCCAGAATACCGGACGCGATTGCCATAGCTAGAATGCAGGAAACATACTTGCGCGTAGCGGAAGCGCTGTCCTTAAACAGAGCATTGGCTATGGCATCGCCGACGGCGTTGACAGCACCAGAGCGATTATAGATCTGCGCCAGAAGGCTTCCGGAAAAAATCGGTGGGAACAGCGATTTGAACATGGTGCAGAACCCGTCGAAGTAAGTGCCAGTCATGGTTTCGCCAAAAGGCAGGCCGTTCATGAAAATAACGACCGTTGCAGCAACGATGCCCACCATCAACGGGCTCCAGCGCCGGATCATCAGTGCGACGACGACTGCAAGGCCTAGAAAAATACTTATATAGCCCATATTCTCCCTCTTTTCTAAATTGTTCGAGGTTATACCATCGTGGTCCCGCCGTTCGGTGATACGACCTGACCGGTAATAAAGTCGGACGCAAGAAAGTAACGCACGATGTGATACATTTCGCTGACTTCCCCTGCGCGCTGAAGCGGGCAGCCCTTGGTGCGCTTCTCGAGCAGTTCGGGATCAATCTTATACGCATCCCAGTACATGTCGGTTTTGTGTGCGCCTGGAGCAATCGCGTTGACCTGAATATTGTATTTGCCAAGGTCAATTGCAAGCGCCTGCGTCATGCCACGGATGGCAAATTTTGAGCTTGCATATGCGATAGAGCCGGGTGCAGCGCGCAGACCCACCGCAGAGCAGAGGTTGATGATTTTCCCGTAGTGGTTTGCAATCATGAGGTCGACAAAATGACGGGTCATAAAGAACGTACCCTTCACGTTGACGTCAATAATGTCGCAGAACGTTTTCGACGCAATCTCCTCGGCGGGCATATTTGCATAGATGCCGGCATTGTTGACAAGCACCTGAAGATTTGTGCCCAGAGTCTCTTCGACCCATTTGCGAAATGCAAGGACTGCTTCTTCGTCTTTGATATCGAGCTGATAGCTTTCAACGCGAACGCCAAATTTGGTCTCAAGCTGCTTTTTGACTTTTTGCGCCTTGTCCGCTTGTGTGCAGTAGGTAATGACAACGTCATAGCCTTCGCGTGCAAGTTCCTCTGCAATAGCGGCGCCAAGACCGCGGGATGCGCCGGTCACGATTGAATATTTATTCGACATGACTCATTTTCCTTTCTGCCAGGCCTCTGGCTGCTGCCCAAATATAAGATTGTATTTGCCTGTATCAGAGCGCCCTGGATGAGACGCCCTGATGCATCCGACCGGCTCTGTCAATCCTCTTCAAGCACGCGGATGTAGTGGTATGCTTGATGGATTGCGTTGATGATTTTTCCGGGTTTCACATTGTCGCCAACTTGTACGCACTCGTAGCCAGCTTTGAGAAGATCGTTGTAGAGGCTGTGATCGGCCTTGAAGCCGGAAGCAAAGACGACGCTGTCACACGTGATTTTCTCGGCCTCACCTTCTTTGTTGATGACCATGATGCCGTCATCTAGGACCTCCGTCAGTCTGGTGCTGCAACGGATATCGGTGCCGGAGTTCTCAACGAGATAGCGGATGTTCTGATCATTCGCGACGAAATGATCTGCAGTGCGCAGAATGTCGTCCAGCAATTCGATCATGATCACATCTTTGCCCTGCAGGCAAAGTTCGCTCGACAATTCGCAGCCAACCTCACCGCCACCAACGACGACGACCTTCTGGCCGACTTCCTTCTGCTTGAGCAAAACCGGCACCGCGGTGCTGACATGCGGCTTATCCGCACCTGGTACCGGGATCACAACAGGCTTTGCACCTGTGGCGACGACAACAAAATCGGGATGGAGCCGCTGAACGTCCTCCAGAGTGATCTCCGTATTGAGGTGCAGGTCGACCGGATATTTTGCGATCTGGCGTTTCAGATACTCGACCTGGTCATGCACATCCGCCTTGAACCGCGGTGCGCCTGCGGCTGCCATGATTCCACCCATATAAGTGTTCTTTTCGTACAGCGAGACGCGATAGCCTCTTTCGGCTGCGGTGGCTGCTGCCTTCATGCCACCGGGGCCGGCACCAATCACAAGAATGTTGAGATCGCTCTTTGCCGGCGTGAGTGGGAACTCGCCCTCGCGCATGCCATGGACATTGACTGCGCACGGTCTGGAATGCCCTTTCATTGCATTGAAGTGGCACTCGCCGCAGCCGATGCACGGGTTGATATCATCCAGTTTCCCGTTCTTGACCTTGTTCGCCCAGTGCGGATCTGCGATGAGACCGTGGCCAATCGCAACCAGATCAATCAAACCGTCCGCAATGGCCTTTTCAGCAACATCAGGGTGGTTGAGCTTCCCGTGTGCCATGAGGGGAAGATCGCCAATCATTTCTCTTACTTTCGGGGCGGCGTCGAGGTCAAAGCCGACGGGCTGGTAGACGGAGCTAACCATTCTCCAACGGCACGAATATGCACCGCGTCCAAAGTGGATCATGTCCACAAGGCCGGAGTCGGCAAGATACTTTGCAATTGCAAGGCCCTCTTCAATCGGGCGCTCATCGTCGTCAACGCTGTCGAGCGTCATTTTGATTGCGATCGGATAGTCCTTTCCGCATGCCTTGCGAACTTCCTCGACGATCTCTCTGAGGAAACGCTGGCGGTTTTCGAAGCTTCCGCCATATTCATCTGTGCGGTGGTTCCACTTCGCGGAGGTGAACTGGTCGATCAGGTAGCCGCCGTATGCATGGATCTCAATGATGTCAACGCCTGCATTTTTTGCAAGCTTTGCTGATTCACCCATTGCTTTTACGAGACTTTTCACGCCCTCTGTAGGCAGTTCGCGGCAGATGAGAGAGGGCACATAGTAGTTGGGGACGGGGCTTGCGGAGTAGGGCGGCGTGTGCGGATCGATCCAGTTCATGCGGCCAATGCCGGGTGAGAGCTGGATGCCGAACTTCGCGCCGTAAAAATGAACACGTTCAGCCACCAGATGGAGCATATAGACATCCTTCGTATTTGTGAGCTTCTGACAGGGAGCCGGCTCGAACTCAGTAAGAGGCGACAACAGCGCCGGTCAGCACAAGACCGCAGCCGCCTTTTGCTCGCTCGCCGTAGTACTTCACGTCCCGCATGTTAAAGGCGTTGGTAGTATCGGTCGTCGTGCCCATGGGGGCCATAACGATGCGATTTTTCAGTGTCATGCTGCCGATCTGGATTGGCTCAAACAACTTGTTCATAAAAACTCCTCCAATGAAATGTTTCGTGTCTCCGGATTTCTGTTGCACGCTATGGTTGCTTTTTTCTGCATGCGGGTATAAAATAAAAGCAATATTGGGCCGCGGAGCAAACTAAATAGGTATAAAATACTAGTAAAGTTGTTCTACGGGCTTATTATAGTACACCGCGGTCACACTCACATTCTATTCTTTTGTGAGAAATGTGTCAATTGTGAGAACGTCATAAAATTATCAAGCACTTATTGTCGAAAGTGTCTGTTTTGGAGGGAAATGCAAGCATGCAGCCCAGTAGTACAAAAGAGAAAATTCAGGAGCAGGCGATCAAATTATTTAAGGAATATAACTATGATCAGGTTACCGTGATGCAGATCTGTAAGGCTGCAGGTATCACGAAGCGCACATTCTATTATCATTTTTCTTCGAAAGATGAGATTGTGGACGAACTCATCGGCCGTATCGGTAAAAAAGTGGATCAGCTCGTGGATGTTATGTTGCAGCGCGAGTCGAATCTCGCTTTTCTTTGGGCAATGTTACGGGAATATGCAGTGGATGCCGAGGAAAATGGCCCTGCCATTACTGCGCAGATCTATATCAATATTCTGCAAAAGGATGTGGATAATGATTTTCCGCAGGGTATGGTACTGTTTCGCGCGGTCGTGCAGACAATTACGAAAGCACAGCTTGCAGATGAGGTCGGCAATATGCAGCCTGCGGAGGAAATTGCGTATGCGCTTTACCATGGTCTGCGCAGCGTGGCATACACGTGGTCCAGCTGCGGAGGCAGTTTTTCTCTTATAGGTGGGTATAAGCGGATTTTTCAAGTGATCCTTGCGCCGAAGCTCCCCAAAGAGCAAGTATTTGGCACGGATGCGTGACCTTTGAACGGCATGATTGGAGCGACAACCACTGAAATTGCATGTTTGATTATTCTTTCTGAGATTTTTATCTCGGCCGGGAACGACGACTGGACGATGCGAAAATGTTTGTCTAATGCGAAATTGCTATCAAAATGACCTCTCTTTGCTTGAAATCTCAGGCAGAAAGAGGTCTTTATGTTTTTGATATTAAGATGAATATTTTGCGAACTTTTTGGCTGTAAATCATAAAATAATGTGCTAGTATACAAGCATTGGAACGACGCTTTCGTTCAGAGATATCAACGGAGGGAAATGAGATGAAATACTGCAGTCAATGCGGCAAAGAGCTGGTAGACGAGGCGGTCGTGTGCCCGAGCTGCGGCTGCGCGGTGCAGGCGCCGGTAAACCAGCAGGAGGATAAACCGTCGACGGTCCTGAACATTCTGGCGTTTTTGTTCCCGGTGATCGGCCTGATCCTGTTCCTGTGCTTCCAGAAGACGACGCCGGTGCGTGCCAAAGCGGTCGGCAAGTGGGCGCTGGACGGCTTCGTTGTCGGTGTTGCGCTCTCGATTCTGGTCGGGATTCTGGGCGGGATTCTGGGTGCCATGTACGCATAAACGCGCGCGTGCGGGTGAAATGCAATCGCTGCATTTCACCCGCATTTTACATGATGCGGTTTTGAACTTCACGCAAAAATGCTATCATGACCTCTAAATCACTTTTGGAGGCGATCGTGTGAAGCATCCAAAACTCTGGGACGGTATTTCGATCGTTTTGGTTTTGTTTGGCCTGGGCCTGTACGGCAGCAGCTGCTGGTATGGCATCTGGGCACTGATATATGTAGCACTGGGGTGTGTCGTGCTGGGCGTACTCATCGCCGTATTCACACAACGCTGCCCATTTTGTCACCGTTATCTTGGCATGATGTTTTTCACCGGCAAAAAAGACGTACTGCCCGCACTGCGGCAGCGACGTGCGCGCGGGTAGAAACGTTTGACAGCGCCGACTTTCGCTATGCTGGTTATATAACGGTGTGAAAGCGGGGAATACCATGAAGCTTGGCCTGTGCCAGATGCCGGTCACGGCGTCCAAAACGGAGAATGATACGGTCATGCGCCGCTATGTGCGCGATGCCGCTGCGGCCGGCTGCGATCTGGTCGCACTGCCGGAGATGTGGTGCTGCCCATATAACAATGCGGCGTTTGTGCAATACGCCGAGCCGCAGGGCGGCGAGACGTGGCGTCTGCTGCGCGACACGGCGCGCGCATGCGGCGTCTGGCTCGTCGCAGGCTCCGTGCCGGAACGCGACGGGGACGCGATCTACAATACCTGCTACGTGTTTGACCCGCAGGGGACGCAGCAGGCGAAGCACCGCAAGGTGCACCTGTTCGATATCGACGTGGCGGGCGGCCAGCGCTTTTTCGAGTCCGATACGCTCTCGCCCGGGCAGCAATACACGCTCGTGGACACGCCGTTCGGAAAACTCGGCGTGGCAATCTGCTTCGACGTGCGCTTTGCTGAGCTCTTTCGCATTCTGGCGCTCGAGGGCGCGCGGCTGATCGTGGTGCCGGCGGCGTTCAACATGACGACTGGCCCGGCGCACTGGGAGCTGCTGTTTCGCGCGCGGGCGCTGGATAACCAGTGCTTCGTCGCCGGCTGCGCTCCGGCGCGGGACGAGACGGCGGGCTATGTTTCCTATGCCCACTCGCTCGTGTGCGACCCGTGGGGGCGCGTACAGGCGCAGGCGGAGGCAGCGCCGCAGCTGCTGATCTGTGACATCGACCTTACGGAGACGGACGCCGTTCGTGCGCAGATCCCGGTCCTGCGCGCGCGGCGCACGGATTTGTATCAGCTGAAATATGAAAAAGACTCGTGAAGTTCACGAGTCTTTTTTTGCAATATCCGTGACGGTCAGTATTTGGTCACTGACCGTGAATTTCACCTCATAACCGCCGAATTCCAGCCCGTAGACACGGCTGGCGTCTGCCTGATACCGCGGGCGCGGATCCTGCGCGAGCACACCGACGAGTGCGTCGCGCTTCTCAACCGGGAAGCGGGCCAGCAGCTCCGGTGGGATCTCCACCGTCAGCGCCTGCATTTCCACCTGCCCGGTGAAGCCTTCCGTCGCCTCCGGATGGCAGTCGGCGTAGGGAATGTAGGGCTTGATGTCGTAGATCGGCGTGCCGTCCATCAGATCCGCCCCGGCGACATGGAGCACCGGGCCGCGCGCGTCGGAAAATGTAATGTCCTCCAGACGCACGCACGACAGACCGATCGGGTTCGGCCGGAACGGCGAGCGCGTGGCGAACACCCCCATGCGCACATTGCCGCCCAGACGCGGCGGACGCACGGTCGGCGACCAGTCGGCGCGCACGTTTTCGGAAAACTCCCAGATGAGCCAGATGTGCGAGAACGCTTCCAGCCCGCGCACGGCGTCGCGGCTGCGAAATTCCGGCTCGAAAATGATCTCGGCCTGTAAACTCCCGACTACGCCGCTCTGGCGCGGAATGCCGAACTTTGTGGCAAAGTCACTGTGGATGTGTGCGATCGGTCTCATAGCTCCATCTCCTCTGCGGTTTGACATACGTGGCGCACGCAGCACGTGCTGCATAGCGGCTTGCGCGCGGTGCACACGGCGCGGCCATGCAGCACGAGCCGGTGGCAGAAGTCGGACGATTCCTCCGGCGGCAGGATCTTGCGCAGCGCGGTCTCGATCTTGACGGGGTCTTTCAGTCCGTCTACAAGCCCCATGCGGTTCGAGAGCCGGATGCAGTGCGTGTCCACGACCACGGCGGGCTTGTGGTACACGTCGCCGAGAATGAGGTTGGCCGTCTTGCGGCCGACGCCGGGCAGGGAAGTGAGGGCCTCCATCGTGTCCGGCACGCGGCCGCCGTATTCCGCGACGAGCTTGCGCGCGCACAGGACGATGTCCCGCGCCTTCGCCCGGTAAAAGCCGCAGGAGTGGACATATGGCTCTACGTCCTCGGGCTCGGCGGCGGCAAACGCCTCGAGCGTCGGAAAGCGCGCATACAGCGCCGGCGTGACCTGATTGACGCGCTCGTCGGTGCATTGCGCTGCCAGCCGCACGGCAAACAGCAGTTCATAATCTTTCTGATATTGCAGGGAGCAGTCCGCGGGGTAGGCCTGCGCCAGACAGCGGAGGATCTCCTGCACTTGTTCCGGTGTGCGCATATTGTTCACCTCTCCGGCAGTGTAGCACATTTTGCGCCGCCTGCCAAGTGCGGCGAGTTGCCAAGGCGCGCAAAATGCGGTATAATATCGCCATTGCATCACAGGAGGCGCGCTATGTACAGACCATTGGCGGATGAGATCCGGCCGACCACGCTCGACGATGTCGTCGGGCAAAAGCATATTCTGGGCCCGAACGGGATGCTCCGCCGCATCGTGGAGTCCGGCGAGATCCCGAACATGGTGTTTTACGGCCCGTCCGGCACCGGCAAGACCACGGTCGCAAGCATCATCGCGGCCAGCACGAACCGCACCCTGCGCCGCCTGAACGCCACGACCGCGAGCATTTCGGACATTCGCAATATCATTGCCGAGCTCGACACCATGCTCACGCCCGGCGGTGTGCTGCTGTATCTCGACGAGATCCAGTACTTCAACAAAAAGCAGCAGCAGTCGCTGCTGGAGTTCATGGAGGACGGCCGCATCACGGTCATTGCCTCTACAACGGAAAACCCGTATTTCTATGTCTATAACGCAGTGCTCAGCCGCAGCACGGTGTTTGAGTTCAAGCAGGTGCCGGCCGCCGAGGTGGAAAAGGCCGTGCTGCGCGCGGTGTCCATTCTCAGCGCACGGGAAAACGTCACGGCAGACATCGAGCCGGGCACGGCGGGGTATATCGCGTCTGTCTGCGGCGGCGATGTGCGCAAGGCGCTCAATGCGGTCGAGCTGCTCTTTTCGGCGGCGCCGAGAGAGGGGAATACCATCCACCTTCTGCGCGCGGATGCCGAGAACATCACGCAGCGCAGCGCCATGCACTATGACCGTGCGGGCGACGACCACTATGACGTCGTGTCCGCGCTCATGAAGTCGCTGCGCGGCTCGGATCCCGACGCGGCGCTGCATTATCTGGCGCGCCTGCTCGAGGCCGGCGACCTGATCGGTGCGTGCCGGCGCATCCTGTGCTCGGCGAGCGAGGATATCGGCCTTGCCTATCCGCAGGCGGCCATGATCGTGAAATCCTGCGTGGACAGCGCGCTTCAGCTCGGCCTGCCGGAGGCGCGGCTGCCGCTGGCGGAGGCAGTGCTGCTGCTGGCCACGGCGCCGAAGTCCAACTCCGTTGTCATGTCCATCGACGCCGCGATCGCCGACGTTCGGGCAGGGAAGGCGGGGCCCATCCCGCGTGAGCTGCAGAACGTCCATGCCGACGGCACGGGCTTCGAGCGTGAGCAGGGCTACAAGTATCCGCACGGCTACCCGGGTCATTGGGTGCAGCAGCAGTACCTGCCCGATGAGCTGAAGGGAAAGCACTATTATGAATACGGTGACAACAAGACCGAGCAGGCGGCGCGTGCCTACTGGCAGCGCATCAAGGGGGAGTGAGCGATGGATATTCAGGTCGGCGACATTCTGACGATGAAAAAACAGCACCCCTGCGGCGAGAAACGCTGGGAGGTGCTGCGCATCGGCGCGGATTTCAAGCTGCGCTGCCTTGGCTGCGGGCGCGAGGTCATGGGCCCGCGCGCGAAGTTCGAGAAAATGATCCGGCAGGTCGACCGGAAAGAGACATAAAAACCCGGAGGACGTGTCCTCCGGGTTTTCGTTTATCTGTGGATGCCCTGGAAAAACAGCGCCACCGTGCCGGGGCCGACGTGTGAGCCGGTGACGGGCTCGTAGCACACGGTCAGGCATTCGCCGGTGAAGCCGCGCTGACGCAACGCATCGAGCAGAAACTGCGCGCCGGCTGCATCGTCTGCGTGCGCGATGCCGATCTCCTCGGACTTGTCGGCGACGAGCTTCTCGTAAAAGTCCGCCAGCGCGGTGAGCGACTGCTTGCGGCCGCGCGTCTTGCCGCACTGGACGATCTTGCCCTCGTCATCGCCGCGCAGCAGCGGCTTGATCTTGAGCACGGTGCCGACGATGGCGGCAGCCTTGCTCACGCGGCCGCCGCGCTCCAGATAGGCGAGGTCATCGACCGTGAAGTACTGGCACATCGTATGGCGGCGGCGGGAAATCTGCTCGACGATCAGCGAGAAAGGCGCGCCGTTTTCGAGCATACGCGCGGCCTCGAGCACCAGCAGCCCTTCGCCGAGCGAGGCGGCATAGGTGTCAATGGCGGCGATTTTCCGCTCCGGGAATTCTTCCTGCAGCTCCTGCACGGCCATGGCGGCCGCATGCGCCGTGCCGCTGATGCCGCCGGACATGCCGATATAGATCACGTCGTCGCCGGCCGCCAGCGCCGCGTGCAGCGGCTCGAGAAACGCGGCAAGGTTGATCATGGCGGTGGATACGGGCGTGCCGCTGCGCATGGCGTCATAGTATGCTTTTCCGTCGAAATCAACAGCAGGATCCTGATGCGCTTCAGCGCCGTCGACGAAGTACGTCAGCGGAATGACGCGCAGGGAATATTTCTGAATGTAAGCAGCCGGCAGGTTTGCCGACGTGTCGGTAAAGATCTGGATCATGAGAGTGCTCCTTTGCTTGCTCAAAGTGCTGCACGGTGTGCGCCCTTTATCCGTACACCCGCTGGCGCATAAATACAAGCTACTGTCATTTTTCCCTGTCTACGTTCCAATTTTACGGTCTCTACCGGAAAAAATGCGGCTCTACACGGCCGTAGAGCGACTCTACTCCCGAAAAACGGCGGTTTTTACCGCTGATCTCCCACAAAAAGGATGACGCAGACAGAAATATCCCGCGGCCCGGTTCGGAGCCGCGGGATGCAGAATGGAAGTGAAATTTACTTGATGAGCTTCGCAACTTCCTCGGCGAGGTCGTCCTGACGCTTCTCAATGCCTTCGCCCTTCTCAAAGCGGGTGTAGTTCACGAGCTTGATGGAAGCGCCGACCTGCTTGGCGACGGCGGCGATGTGCTCCTCAACGGAGACTTTGTCGTCCTTAACGAACGGCTGCTGCAGCAGGCAGATCTCCTTGAAGTACTTGCCGATGCCGCCCATGACAATCTTCTCGATGATGGCGTCGGGCTTCTTGGCGTTCTTCGGATCTTCCTTGGCCTGCGCCAGGCGGATCTCTTTTTCCTTCTCGATGAACTCCTCGGAGACGTCGCTCTTATCCTTGTAGGTCGGGTTCAGAGCCGCGATCTGCATGGCGATGTCCTTGCCCAGCTCGACGACGGCAGCGTCGGTGGACTCGGTCTCGAGGTTGACAAGCACGGCGATGCGGCCGCCCATGTGGACATAGGGGACGTTCAGGCCGGTGTCGTAGCGCGCGAAGCGGCGGACCTTGATGTTCTCGCCGATGACGAGGACCTTATCGTTCTGCTCCTCGAGCACGGTCTTGCCGTTGCCGTAAGCGCAGGCGTACAGCGCGTCGAGATCAGCCGGGTTCTCCTTGGCGACGACGGCGGCGACGCCCTTGACGTAATCCACGAACAGGTCGTTCTTGGCCACGAAGTCAGACTCCGCGTTGACCTCGACGATCACACCGATACCGTCGACGACGGCGGCGTAAGCCATGCCCTCGGCGGCGATGCGGCCGGCCTTCTTCTGAGCGGCGGCGAGGCCCTTCTCACGAAGCCATTCCACAGCCTTATCAATATCGCCGTCAGCAGCGGTGAGGGCCTTTTTGCAGTCCATCATGCCGACGCCGGTCATTTCACGCAGATTTTTCACATCAGCAGCAGAAAATGCCATAATTCTTTCTCCTTTATTGTTTTATCAGAAGGGCGGGTACGCGGCCCGCCCTTGCAGTTTTTCAATTACTCTTCGACCTTCTGGGCCTCTTCCTCGGAAGCAGCTTCCTCAGCGTCGGCGCCCTGACGGCCTTCCTGCACGGCGTTGGCCATGGTGGAAGAGATCAGGCGGATGGCGCGGATCGCGTCATCGTTCGCGGGGATGACGTAGTCGATCTCGTCCGGGTCGCAGTTGGTGTCGACGATGGCGACGATCGGGATGTGCAGCTTGCGGGCCTCAGCGATGGCGTTGTGCTCCTTGCGGGGGTCAACGACGAACAGTGCGCCGGGGAGCTTCTTCATTTCCTTGACGCCGCCGAGGTACTTCTCGAGCTTCTCCATCTCGCCGAGCAGCTTCATGACTTCCTTCTTCGGGAGCATGTCGAAGGTGCCGTCCTCCTGCATCTTCTTGAGCTGAGCCAGACGGTCGATGCGGGTGCGCATGGTCTTGAAGTTGGTGAGCATGCCGCCGAGCCAGCGGGCATTGACATAGTACATGCCGACGCGGGAAGCCTCTTCCTTCACGGCGTCCGCAGCCTGCTTCTTGGTGCCGACGAAGAGGATGGTCTGGCCATTCTCTGCGAGGGTGCGCACAAAGTTGTAAGCCTCCTCGAGCTTTTTGACGGTTTTCTGCAGGTCAATGATGTAGATGCCATTGCGCTCGCAGTAGATGTACTCCGCCATTTTCGGGTTCCATCTGCGGGTCTGATGACCGAAGTGGACACCGGCCTCGAGAAGCTGTTTCATAGATACGACTGCCATAGTTTTTTGTTTCCTCCTTTAATTAGTTGCTACCTCCGGGGGCGTCAACTGTGCCCGACCAGGCCGAAGCCACATGGTCGCACATCGACCCCCGTGCGTAATGCTCTGGTATTATACCAGAGAAATCCGGACAATGCAAGAGGATTTGCCCGGATTTTTGCCGTTTTTTCAGGCTGTCAGAGATAATTCTGCCGCTTTTCCCGCCGGCGGCGCGGCTGCTGCGCCGCGACCTCGGCGAGAATGATATCCTCGCCCAATCTGGAGATGGATTCCCACGGCAGAATGTAGTCGTCATCGCCGCTGAGCAGACCGCCGAGCTTTTTTTGCCCCGGCACGATCAGAGACACAATCTTGCCCTGCTCCAGATCGATCTCCGCGTCGCAGACATAGCCGAGCCGCTGCCCGGTGGTCAGGTCGATGACTTCCTTGTATCGCAGATCGGACAAACAGCATTTCATGGTAATCCCTCCGCAGCGTTTTGGTACCAGTCTATGGCGCCGGGCTGCGGTTTATGAGGGGAAGATGTTCTTGCGGATCTTGCTGAGCGCATTTTTCTCCAGGCGGGACACCTGCGCCTGGCTGATGCCGATCTCACCGGCGACCTCCATTTGGGTCTTGCCGGCGTAAAAGCGCAGGGAGAGGATCTTCTTCTCGCGCTCGTTGAGGTCGGAGATGGCGTTCGAGAGCGCCAGATGCTCCAGCCACTGCTCGTCCGTGTTTTTCGTGTCACCGACCTGATCCATGACGCAGATGCTCTCGCCATTGTCGGTGTAGATCGGCTCGTAGAGCGAGATGGGGTCACTGATCGCGTCGAGCGCGAACACGACGTCCCGCCGCGGGATGTCCAGTTCCTTTGCGATCTCGTCAAGCGTCGGCTCGCGGCCGGAGGCGGCAGTCAGGCGCTCTTTTGCCTGCAGGACCTTATAGGCGGTGTCGCGCGTGGAGCGGCTGACGCGGATGGGGCTGTTGTCGCGCAGGTAGCGCCGGATCTCCCCGGAAATCATGGGTACGCCGTAGGTGGAAAAGCGCACGTCGTGGTTTTCGGCGTCAAAATTGTCGATTGCCTTGATCAGACCGATGCAGCCGACCTGAAACAGATCGTCCACGTTCTCGCCGCGGCCGATGAATTTCTGGATCACGGACAGCACCAGCCGGAGGTTGCCGGCAATGAGCTGCTCGCGCGCGTCAGTGTCGCCGTGCTTTGCGCGGATGAGCAGTGCCCGGCAGGCTTCGCTGCTCAGGACTTTCAGGTCGGCCGTGTTGACACCGCAGATCTCGACTTTTCCAAGCATAAAAAATTCCTCCCATCCGGTACACCGTAGTGTTTCCGGGTGGAAGGAATTTGATACATCGGCAGATTACTGCTCGATTGCCTCGTTCTCTTTCTTCTTTGCAAAGACCTTCTGCAGCCAATCCTTGCCGTCCACATAGCGGGAGACGATGAAGGACACAACATAGTCGCCGGCGGAGTTGACCATGGTCGCCGGAGGATCGACGAGGTTGCCGATCGCCAGTGCGATCGGGTAGGCAACAGCCAGCTGGTCGGGGAAGAAGATCGTGCAGACTACCAGCTCGCCGGTACCGCCGCCGCCGGGGATACCGCTCATGGCCACGGAGGAGAACACCGCCACGATGATGGCCAGAATTGCCTTTTCCGTCGTGAAGTCCAGTCCGAACACGCCGAACAGGAACGCGACCTTGATGATGGCGCTCATGGCCGAGCCGTCCATGTGCATGGTGGCGCCCATGGGCAGCACGATGTCCGTGACATCCTTGCTGATGCCGGTCTCATCGGCAACTTCCATGTTCGTCGGGATGGTCGCAACGGACGAGCAGGTACCGAACGACACCGCCGCCGGGCGGAACAGCTTGGAGAACATGATCTTCGCGCCGCCCTTGCCGCCGCCGAACTGGGCGTAGATGGGGAAGAACACGAACATGTACACGAAGCTCATGACGTAGTAGATAATGAGCGTGCGGCTGTAGTCGGCGACCAGCTCCGGGCCGTAAGTAGACACCAGATTGGCAAAGAAGCCGAAGAAGCCGATCGGGGCATAGTAGGTGATGAGCTTCACGGTCTTCATGATGCAGCCCGTGATATCCTCGAGCACCTGCGCGGTCTTTGTCTCGGGGCCACCGTTCATCTGGATGCCGAAGCCGAACAGCACCGCCGCAACGATCAGCGGCAGGATAGCCTTACGGCTCAGCAGCTCCATGAAGTCGGGCTTGGTAAAGAAGTTGACGATCATGTCGCCGAAGCCCAGCGTATCGCCGATCTCGCCTTCCGTGATGGTGTAGTGCCCATCCACGAGCGGGAAGATGCGGCAGACGATGTACATGATGACACCAGCGATAGCGGCAGTGACCAGGAACGTTGCGATGGTCACACCCATGATCTTACCGGCGCGCTTGACACTTTTCATATTGGCGATGGCAGATGCGATGGAGCAGAACACCATCGGCACCACCACACAGAACATCATGTTGATGAACAGTGTACCCAGGAATTCGATCTTTTTGCCGAAGTTCGGGGCGAACGCGCCCACGAGACAGCCGGCGACGATGCCGGTGAGCATGAAGATCAGGAATCCGTAAGTCTTAAAGAAAGACTTGGAACCGTTTGCCTTGGCCATAAATGCAACACTCCCAGTGTGTAGATTGCGCCGTAACAGCGCTTTGGTGACAGTATATACAATTCGTCGTTGCAATAATTGTACAAAAATGCTATCATATATTGCAAAAGATGCTTTTTTGGAGGCGAGCCATGCAGCAGACCGATTATGAGCGCAGGGGATACCTGCATGAAGATTTCCATCTGTTCCACCTGAGCAGTGCGCTGGCGGAGGACACGGCGTTCCACTATCATGAATTTCACAAGCTGGTATTCTTTCTGGCCGGGCGCGGGAACTACATCGTCGAGGGGCGCACGCACGTGTTGCGTCCGTATGACGTGGTGCTTGTGCGGCAGGGGGCGATCCACAAGGCGCAGATCGACCCGAGCCAGCGCTACGAGCGCGTGATCCTCTACATATCGCCGGAATTTCTCCGCGCACAGTCCACGGCCGCTTCGCAGCTGGACGCCTGCTTCCGTCTGCCGGCCGATGGGCAGAGCTTTGTCCTGCGGCCGGAGGCAGGGCGGCGCGCAGCGCTGCTGCGCACGCTCGATGCGCTCGAGGAGGAGGAGCGGAGCACGGCCTACGGGCACGACCTGCTCGCGCGGGCGCAGATGCTGCAGCTGCTGGTCATGCTGGGCCGCGGGCTGGATGACGACGGCGTGAACTACGCCCCGTCCGAGCACTGCAACGAGAAGACGGCGGCCATTCTCGAATACCTCAACACGCACCTGACCGAGGACGTCAGCATCGATGCGCTGGCGGACACCTTTTACCTCAGCAAATATTATATGATGCGTATGTTTCGGGAGGAGACCGGCTTCACCATTCACGGCTACCTCACGGACAAACGCCTGCGTGTGGCGCGCGACCTCATTGCGCAGGGGATGCGCACGACGGACGCCTGCTTTCAGTGCGGCTATCATGACTATTCCGCCTTTTCACGGGCGTACAAAAAACGGTTTCAGGTCAGCCCGCGCGCCGATCTGACGAAAGGAGCGCAGTAAGCCATGCAGCTGCACGCACAGTATTATTACCAGCAGCTCCCGCCGCAGGAGCGCGCGGCCTATCACGGCATGCTGACCTGCCTGCGGGAGCTGACGCCGTCGGCGCGCATCCCGCGCCTGCCGATGGAAACGCTCAGCACGCTCTTTTTCCAGCTCCGGCTGGATCATCCGGAGATCTTCTACGCCGTTGGTTTTTCGTGCCGCGCGGTGCCGGAGGCGGCGTTTGTGGAGTTCTGGCCGGAGTACCGGTTTGAGAAAAAGCGCATCCGGGAGCACCGGCAGGCGATCGAGGCGCGCGTGACGCGCCTGCTGCGGCCGCTGCGCAGTCTTCCGCCGGCGGAGCAGGAGCGCGCGATCCATGATTTCGTCGTGGAAAACGTCCGCTATGATAAGCTCGAAAAGCCGTATTCGCACGAAGTCATTGGCCCGCTGACCAACGGCGTCGGCGTGTGCGAGGGCATGGCCAAAACGGTCAAGCTGCTGTGTGACGGGCTTGGGCTGCCGTGCATGATCGCCGTCAGCGACCGGGACCGCGCCAATGGCGAGCGCTACCTGCACGCCTGGAACATCGTCCAGCTCGGCGGGCAGTGCTATCATCTGGACGCCACGTTTGACAATTCCCTCAGTAAGTACGGCACGCGCTATGACTATTTCAATCTCGACGATACAAAGATCTTCCGCGACCACCGGCCGCTGCTGTATCCGGCCCCGCCCTGCACGGACGGCGGGCAGTTTTACTATAAGCTGCAGCACCTGTCCTGGACGAAGCCGGAGGAGGCCGCGCGCAGGGTCGATCAGGCGCTGCGCAAGAAGCAGCCGGGGCTGGTGTTCCACTGGCGCGGCGGCTATCTGACGCGCGAGGTACTGGCGGAGCTGTGCCTGCAGATCGACGCGGCGGCGCAGGCGCGCGGCCGGGCGGCGGCTATTTCGGTCAACTGGCCGCAGGCGGTGCTGCAGGTGCGCTTCGTCGATGCGGCCCAGCCGGTGGAAACTGAGTCGCTTGAGGACATCTGAGGCCCTTCCGTTCCGGGCAAAATGACGGAGCGGGGGGATGATTTTGCCGCGCATATGCATGGAACGGCGAAAACGTCTTTGCCTTCTTGACACAGCCCCGAGCGGCTTCTAAAATGAGCACAATACTAGGTTTTGCAGGGAGAAATTCCAATGAAGAAGCCGTTTGTAACAGCGGAGCAGCTTGAGGACATCGCCGCGCGCTATCCCACACCGTTTCACCTCTATGATGCGCAGGGCATCCGCGAGAATGCCCGCCGCCTGAAAGCCGCTTTTTCGTGGAATCCCGGCTACCGGGAATATTTCGCCGTGAAGGCTACGCCGACCCCCGCCATCCTCAAGATCCTGCAGAAGGAGGGCTGCGGCTGCGACTGCTCGTCGCTCACGGAGCTGATGATGGCCGAGCGCATCGGCAGCGTCGGCGAGAACATCATGTTCTCGTCCAACGAGACCCCGGCCGAGGATTACCGCCTGGCGGCAAAGCTCGGCGCGATCATCAACCTTGATGATATTACGCACGTGGACTTTTTGGAAAAGACGATCGGCTATATCCCGAAGCGGATCGGCTGCCGCTTCAATCCGGGCGGCACGTTCTCGCTCGGCGAGTCGCGCGAGGGCTTTCAGGTCATGGACAACCCCGGCGACGCCAAGTACGGCATGACGCGCGAGCAGATCACCCAGGCGTTCCGGATGCTCAAGGCCAGGGGCGCGGAGGAGTTTGGCATCCACGCATTTCTGGCATCCAACACCCTGTCCAATGAATACTATCCCGCGCTGGCGCGCATTCTCTTCCAGCTCGCGGTCGAACTGCAGCGGGAGACCGGCTGCCATATCACGTACATCAACCTCTCCGGCGGCGTGGGCATCCCGTATCGGCCGGAGGAATCGGAAAATGACATTGCCGTCATCGGTGAGGGCGTGCGCAAGGTGTACGAGGAGATCCTCGTCCCGGCCGGCATGGGCGATGTGGCCCTGTGCACGGAGCTCGGCCGCTTCATGCTCGCGCCGTATGGTCATCTCGTGACGCGCGCGATCCATGCCAAGCATATTTACAAGGAGTACATCGGCACGGACGCCTGCGCCTGCGACCTGATGCGCCCGGCCATGTACGGGTCTTATCACCACATCACGGTCATGGGCAAGGAGGATGCGCCCTGTGACCACAAGTATGACATTGTCGGCGGCCTGTGCGAGAACAACGACAAGTTCGCCGTCGACCGCATGCTGCCGCGCATCGACATCGGCGATCTGCTGGTCATTCACGATGCCGGCGCGCACGGCCTCGCCATGGGCTATAACTACAACGGCAAGCTTCGCTGCGCGGAGGTGCTGCTGCAGCCGGACGGCTCTACGCGCCTGATCCGCCGCGCCGAGACGCCGGAGGATTACTTCGCCACCATGATCTGGGACGATTGAAAAAGAAAAGATCCGGGGACGGCTGTCCCCGGATCTTTTTTCGTTAGCTGTATGTAGGTCACATCACGCGCACGCAGTCGCGCGTGATCTCGTCGAGCGTGTGCACGCCGCACATGGCCATCGTGTCGCGCAGCTCGCTGCCGATCTTTTCAATGTAGGTTGCCACGCCCTGCGCGCCGTCGCCGTAGACCATCGGCACGAACGGGCGGCCGATGAGCACAGCGTCCGCGCCGAGCGCCAGCGCCTTGAACACGTCCGTGCCGGTGCGGATGCCGCCGTCGACGAAGATCTTCATGCTGCTGCCGACGGCATCGGCAATCTCCGGCAGCACCTCGGCGCTGGCCGGCGTCTGGCCGAGCACGCGGCCGCCGTGATTGGACACGATGATCGCCGCCGCGCCCGCCTCTGCGGCCTTCTGCGCGCCGCGCACGGTCATGACGCCCTTGACGATGAACGGCATACCCGCGTAGCGGATGATCTCCGCCAGTTCCTGCACGGATTTGCTGCCGGCCGGCGGCGTCATATTTTTCAGGAAGGGGAGGCCCGCACCGTCAATGTCCATGGCGACGGCCTTGCAGCCGCTGGTCCTGGCCAGATCGAGCTTTTCAAAGACCAGTTCCTGGTTCCACGGCTTGATCGTCGGCACGCCGACGCCGCCCGCGGTGCGGATGGCTTCCATCGCGCCCTGGAACACGGCGGCGTCCACACCGTCGCCGGTGAAGGCGGCGATGCCGCTGTCGGCGCAGGCGTTGACGAGAATGCTGTTATACTCGCGGTCGGTGTACTTTTCGCCGTAGTGCAGCTTCATCGCGCCGAGCGGAGCCGCGAAAAACGGGTAGCGGTACATGGTGCCGAACAGATCCACGGCCGTATCGACGGGTTCGTTCGGGCAGATGGTGTCCATGTTGACGCAGATCTTCTGCCAGGCGTCAAAGTTGCGGATAAAGCCGCTGCCGGGCGCTTTGGCGCCGGGGCCGGGGACCTGGTTGCCGCAGGCTTTGCCGTTGCAGACCGGGCAGGCTTTGCAGTACGGCCCGATGCAGGTGCGTGCGCTGTCAAGAATCTCTTTGTACTCCATGAGGGTACCTCCGTATATCTTTTTCTGTATTGATAGGATCGTGGTTCAAACGCCGGTGCCATCAAACGCCGGTGCCGTCAAACGCCGGGATCATGTCGCCGGTCGCGGCATCTAGATCCTGATAAAAGCCGTCGGTGATCGGGCTGTCGATCAGGTACTGGTACATTTCTTCGTGTAGCTCCGGGGAGATGGGATGCTGCAGCTCCGGCCACTGCGCCAGATCGCCGACGGGTGTGTACTGGCTCATGAGGCTGAAAAGCACTTGGCCGGGTGCAAATGTCTGCCCGACCCAGTCGATGACGCGGCGGGTGTTTTCCACCTGCTGCGGCAGGATAAGGTGCCGTATGAGCACGCCGCGCTGCAGCATGCCGTCCTCGTCGAGCCGGAACGGACCGGTCTGGCGGTACATCTCCAGAATGGCGGCGCGCGCGACCTGCGGATAGTCCGCCGCGGCGGAGTAGCGCGCGGCCGGCTCCGACAGGGCGTATTTCAGGTCCGGCAGGTATACCTGCACGAGCCCGTCGAGCATACGCAGCGTCTCGACGCATTCGTAGCCGGAGCTGTTCCACACGACCGGGATGCCGAGCTCCAGCCCGGAGAGCGCCTCGGCGATCTGCCGCGTATAGTGACTGGGCGTGACGAGGTTGATGTTGTGCACGCCCTCATCGCGCAGACGCAAAAAAATGCCGCGAAGCTGCGCGATGGTGATCTCTTTTCCGTGCTCTCCGCGGCTGATGGTGCGGTTCTGGCAGAATACGCACCGCAGGTTGCAGCCCGAGAAGAACACCGCGCCGCTGCCGCGTGTGCCGGAAATGCATGGTTCCTCGCCGAAGTGCGGCGCGGCCCGCGCCACGACCGGCGCGTCCGGCACGGCGCAAAAGCCGAATTGTCCGCCTGCGCGGTCGACGCCGCAGCCGCGCGGACAGATGGAGCAAAGTTGTGTCATAATGCCTCCCGCGCATGGGGTCTTGCGCGAAATCTATGGATTCTGTGGATATTATAAAGTTTTTTCATCCATTTCGCAACCATCTTCGGCATGTTTCATGAAAAGTTCAGAAATCCAGTGCGTTCCTGTGGTAGCTTTATTTAAAAGGGAGATTGCAAAAAAAGCGGCTTCGGGATAAAATAATAGACGTCAAAATAGAAAAAATATGTAAGAGGAAAGCACTATGGTAGACATCGTTTTGGTTGAGCCGGAGATCCCGAACAATACCGGCGCCATCGCCCGCACCTGTGCCTGCACGGGTTCGCGGCTGCATCTGGTCAAACCGCTCGGGTTTGACATTTCCGACCGCGCGGTCAAGCGCGCCGGACTTGATTACTGGCATCTGGTCGATATCTCGGTCTATGAGAACATCGACGAGTATTTTGCCAAAAACGGCGATGAGAATCTCTGGCTGCTCACGACGAAGGCAAGCGTGAGCTATGTGGACGCCGACCTTTCGACCCCGAACGTGACGCTCATGTTCGGCAAAGAGACGCAGGGCCTGCCGGAGTGGCTGCGCGAGCGCTATGCCGACCATTGCCTGCGCATCCCCATGCGCGCGGAGGCGCGCAGCCTGAATCTGTCCAATACTGCGGCAATCCTGTGCTATGAAGCGCTGCGCCAGCAGAACATGCTCGGGCAGATCGACCTGAATGTCTGAATACCATATCACACGCCTGTGTGAAATCACAAATCAGGAGGAAGCAAGATGAACTACAACAAAATGACCGTCAGGGACGTCCCGCTTTCCGGAAAAAAGGTGCTCCTGCGCTGCGACTTCAATGTCCCGCAGGACAAAACGACCGGCGAGATCACGAGCGATAAGCGCATCGTGGCCGCGCTGCCGACCATCCGCTACCTGCTTGACAACGGCGCTGCCGTGATCGCCTGCTCGCACCTCGGCAAGCCGAAGGGCACGTGGAAAGAGAGCCTCACGCTTGCCCCGGTGGCCAAGCGCCTGTCGGAGCTGCTGGGCATGGAAGTCATCTTCGCCAAGGACATCATCGGCGAGGATGCTAAGGCCAAGGCGGCCGCGCTGCAGCCGGGCCAGCTCCTGCTGCTGGAGAATCTGCGCTTCGATCCCCGCGAGGAGAAAAACGACCACGAATTTGCCAAAGAGCTTGCCTCGATGGCGGAGCTCTATGTCTCCGATGCGTTCGGCACGGTGCACCGTGCGCACGCTTCCACCGCCGGTGTCGCGGCGTATCTGCCCGCGTATGCCGGACTGCTGATCGAGAAAGAGCTGTCCGTCATGGGCAAGGCGCTCGAGGATCCGAAGCGCCCGTTTGTGGCCATCCTCGGCGGTGCGAAGGTGTCCGATAAGATCGGCGTCATCAACAATCTGCTCGAAAAGGCCGACACGATCATCATCGGCGGCGGCATGGCCTATACGTTTATCAAGGCGCAGGGCGGCGAGATCGGCACGTCCCTGCTCGAGGCAGACAAGATGGACTATGCGCTTGAGATGATCCAGAAGGCGAAGGACCGCGGCGTGAAGCTGCTGCTCCCGGTGGACACCATGGCCGGCGACCAGTTTGCCGCCGACTGTGCGCGCAAGGTTGTGCCGACCAATGCTATCCCGGCCGACTGGATGGGCCTGGATATCGGCCCGGAAACCATCAAATTGTTCACGAAGGCCGTCAAGGGTGCCGGTACGGTCGTCTGGAACGGCCCGATGGGCGTGTTTGAGTTCCCGGCCTTTGCCGCCGGCACGGAAGCCATTGCGGCGGCGCTGGCAGAGTCCGGCGCGGTGACGATCGTCGGCGGCGGTGACTCGGCCGCTGCGGTCGAGAAGCTCGGCTTCGCCGATAAAATGACGCACATTTCCACCGGCGGCGGCGCTTCGCTGGAGTTCCTGGAAGGTAAGGAGCTGCCGGGCGCTGCGTGCCTGCTGGATAAGTAAGTCGCAGAAAGGAATTATTGGATATGAATTTGAAAGAGAGAAAAGCAATCATCGCCGGCAACTGGAAGCTCAATAAGCGCGTGTCCGAGATCCCGGCCTTCACGCAGGAGCTGCAGGCGAATCTTCCCGCCGAGCGCTGCTGTGACGTGGTCATCTGCGCGCCGTATCCGCTCATTGCCGCGCTGGAGACGGCGGGGCAGGGCTGCCACCTCGGCGTCGGCGCACAGGACGTGTCCGAGCACCAGCACGGCGCATTCACCGGCGAGGTGTCTGCCGAGCAGCTCAGCGACCTCGGCGCGCAGTACTGCATCGTCGGCCACAGCGAGCGCCGCAGCTACCACGGCGAGACCGACCTGCAGGTCAATGCCAAGACGAAGATCCTGCTCGACAACAGCATCACGCCGATCATCTGCGTCGGCGAGAGTCTTGCGCAGCGCGAGCATGATCTGACTGAGACGTATGTCGCCTATCAGGTCGCAGCGGCCTTCTCCGGCCTCACGGCCGAGCAGGCCATGCACTGCGTCATCGCCTATGAGCCCCTGTGGGCCATCGGCACCGGCAACACCGCCACGAGCGCGCAGGCGCAGGAAGTCTGTGCGTCGATTCGCGCCACGCTCGGCAAGCTCTATGACCTTGAGACGGCCCAGACGATCAGCATCCTTTACGGCGGCTCCATGAACGCGGGCAACGCGGCCGAGCTGCTGGCCCAGCCGGATATCGACGGCGGCCTGATCGGCGGCGCGTCGCTCAAGCCGGTCGATTTCTCGAAGATCGTCGCCGCGACGGCGCAGGGAGCCTGCGAATGAGCAACGGGAAAGTCGCACTCATCATTCTCGATGGCTACGGCATCGGCGAGCCGAACGACGGCAACGCCATTTACATGGCCCAAACGCCGGTCATGGACGGCCTCCTGCAGCGCTGGCCGCACACGAAGCTGTCCGCTTCGGGGCTGGACGTCGGCCTGCCGGACGGGCAGATGGGCAACAGCGAAGTCGGCCACACGAACATCGGCTCTGGCCGCGTCGTGTTTCAGGATCTGCCGCGCATTACGAAAGCCATTGAGGATGGGACATTCTTTGAAAATCCGGTCTATGCAGCAGCACTGGACAACGCAGCAAACGGCAAGGCCCTGCATATCCTCGGCCTTCTGTCTGACGGCGGTGTGCACAGCCACATCCGGCACATCTTTGCCATGGTGAAAATGGCGCACGACCGCGGCATCGGGCGCGTGTACCTGCACTGCTTCCTCGACGGACGCGATGTTGCGCCCACGAGCGGAGCGGGTTATGTCCGGCAGCTGCGCGATTACTGTGCCGAGCTTGGCACCGGCAAGATCGCAACGCTGCAGGGCCGCTTCTACGGCATGGACCGCGACAAGCGCTGGGATCGCATCGAGGCCAGCTACAACGCCATGGTCTGCGGCGAGGGCATACAGGATTCCGACCCCGTTCATGCGATGGAGGCCAGCTACGCCGCCGGTGTGACGGATGAATTCGTCAAGCCCGTTGTCTGCGACCCGAACGGGCGCATTCAGTCCGGCGACAGCGTTATCTTCATGAATTTCCGTCCCGACCGCGCGCGCGAAATGACCTATGCGCTCACGCAGCCGGACTTTGACGGCTTCCGGCGCAAGATCGTTGCGGAGCATCTGCACTATGTCTGCACGACGCGCTACGATGAGAAGCTCACCGGCCTCCCGGTCGCGTTTCCGCCCGAGGAGCTGCACGATACGCTCGGCGAGATCGTCAGCGCCCACGGCCTGCGCCAGCTGCGCATCGCGGAGACGGAGAAATATGCGCACGTCACGTTCTTCTTCAACGGCGGTACGGAGACACAGTACCCCGGCGAGGACCGCGTGCTCATCCCGTCGCCGCGCGAGTATCCGACCTATGACCTCATCCCCGAGATGAGCGCTTTCAAGATCAAGGATGAGCTGGTCCGGCGCATCCGCACCGGTACATATGACATGATCGTCTGCAACTTCGCCAACTGCGACATGGTTGGCCACACCGGCGTGATGTCGGCCGCCATTCAGGCGGTCGAGTGCGTGGATCGCTGCCTCGGCGAGGTCGTCGCGGCGGCGCAGGAGATGGGCTACACGCTGCTCGTGACCGCGGACCACGGCAACGCCGACCGCATGGTCGAGCCGGACGGTTCGCCCAACACGGCGCACACAACGAATCTCGTGCCGCTGGTGCTCGTCGGCAGCGATCTGCCGCTGCGCCCGCACGGCCGCCTTTCCGATATCGCACCCACCATGCTCGAACTCATGCACATCGAGCCCAAACCCGCAATGACAGGCGAGAGCCTTATCGAAAAATCATAAAGGAGTATGAACATGAAGGATTATTTTGAAATTGTGGACGTTAGCGCCAGAGAGATTCTCGACTCCCGCGGCAATCCGACCGTGGAAGTGGAGGTCACGCTCGACGACGGCACCGTCGGCCGTGCGGCCGTTCCGTCCGGTGCTTCCACCGGCATCTACGAGGCCTGCGAGCTGCGCGACGGCGATAAGAGCCGTTACCTCGGCAAGGGCGTGCTCAAAGCCGTGGAGAACGTGAACGTCGAGATCGCCGAGGCGCTGCAGGGCATGAACGTGCTCGACCAGACCTCGATCGACAAGCTCCTGATCGAGCTCGACGGCACGCCGAACAAGACCCGCCTCGGCGCCAACGCCATCCTCGGCGTGTCCCTCGCGTGCGCGAAGGCCGGCGCACTGGCGACCGGCCAGAGCCTGTATAACTACATCGGCGGCTGCAATGCCAAGACCCTTCCGGTGCCGATGATGAACGTGCTCAACGGCGGCGCACACGCCACCGGCAGCAACGTCGATATTCAGGAGTTCATGATCATGCCCGTCGGCGCCAAGAGCTTCTCCGAGGCGCTGCGTATGTGCTCGGAAGTGTTCCACGTGCTCAAGAAGGTCGTTCCGGCCTCCGGCGTGGGCGATGAGGGCGGCTACGCGCCGAATCTCGACAGCGACGAGGACGCGCTCAAGGCGCTCGTCAAGGCCATCGAGCTGGCCGGCTACAAGCCGTATGACGATTTCATGATCGCTATCGACAGCGCCTGCTCCGAGTGGTTCAACGCCGAGGACGGCTGCTATCATCTGCCGAAGCGCGGCATCGTCATGACCCGCGAACAGATGGTCGACATGTACGCCGACTTCGTGGAGAAGTACCCGATCATCTCCCTGGAGGACGGCATGGCCGAGGACGACTGGGAAGGCTGGAAAATGCTCATGGATCGCCTCGGCAAGAAGATCCAGCTCGTAGGCGACGATCTGTTCGTCACGAACGTCCAGCGCATCAAAAAGGGCATCGAGCTCGGCGCTGCCAATGCGGTGCTCATCAAGCTCAACCAGATCGGCACCCTGACCGAGACGCTCGACGCCATCCAGATGGCGCACCGTGCCGGCTGGACGGCCGTCGTCTCGCACCGCTCCGGCGAGACCGAGGACACCACGATCGCGGACATCTCCGTTGCCGTCAACGCCGGCCAGATCAAGACCGGTGCGCCGAGCCGCACGGACCGCGTGGCGAAGTACAACCAGCTCCTGCGCATCGAAGACGAGCTGTTTGACGTGGCGCAGTACCCCGGCAAGGACGCATTCTTCAGCATCAAAAAGTAATTTTCCCCAACCGGTATAAAAGGTGTTTGCGTGGGTGACAATACCCATGCAAACACCTTTTTTCTTGGAGGGAAACACGATGGAACCGAACAAGGACAAAAAACCGGAGAAGAGATCCGTACGCTTCATCGAAGGCAAGGGCTTCTACATAGCCCTCGTCCTGTGCGCAGCGGTGATCGGCGTTTCCGCCTGGTCACTGCTGTCGGGTACGAAGACTATGGACAGCGAACACGATCAGAACACGGTGCTGGAAGTCACGCCCGCGCCGACGATCCCCGTTCCGGCGACGCCGGTGCCAACGCCGGAGATGACGCCGGAGCCGGAAATTCCGGCCGAGGACGCCGCTGAGACGGCGGCGCAGGACAAGTACGTCTGGCCGGTAGACGGCGCTGTGCTGCGGCCGTATGCCATGACGGCGCTGACCTACGACGAGACCATGTCGGACTGGCGCACGCATGACGGCATCGACATCGAGGCCAAGTACGGCGCGGTCGTCTCGGCCATGGCGTCCGGCACGGTCACAAAGGTGTATTATGACGATCTGTACGGCACGACCGTCGTGACCGAGCGGGAGGACGGGCTGCGGTGCACGTACGCCAACCTGGAAACGATCCCGACGGTAAATGTCGGCGATCAGGTTTCCGTAGGGGATACCATCGGCTCGGTCGGCGATTCCGCCGGCTGCGAGTCGGCACAGGAGAGCCACCTGCATCTGTCGGTCGCGGCCTCCGGTCAGAGCGTGTCGCCGCTGGACTATCTGCCGCAAAAAAATTAAAAATTCGCCGCAAAACTTATTGACAACAGGAGCATTGTTTGGTACAATGCTCCTTGCGTTTGGCAGTTGGCGAGGCGCGAACAACATGGCGGCATAGCTCAGTTGGCCAGAGCATTCGGTTCATACCCGAAGTGTCCCCGGTTCGAATCCAGGTGCCGCTACCAGGGGGGATGCTGCACCCGCAGCATCCCATCTTAGGCCCGTTGGTCAAGTGGTTAAGACACCGCCCTTTCACGGCGGTAACATGGGTTCGAGTCCCGTACGGGTCACCATTTGGAGGCTTAGCTCAGCTGGTTAGAGCGCATGCTTCACACGCATGAGGTCGATGGTTCGAGCCCATTAGTCTCCACCAGCAAAATCCTGTGTTCTTTGAACACAGGATTTTCTTGTTTCAGGAGGTGCTTATGAAGCTGATCGCTTTGGATCTGGACGGGACCCTGCTCAATTCGGACAAGGTCGTTTCCGAAAGAAATGCCGCTGCGCTTTCGCTTGCAGCCGCGCAGGGGAACGTGATCGCTCCAGCGACCGGGCGCGCCCTGCGGGCGATCCCGGAGCAGGTGATGGCGTTTCCGTTCGTGCACTATGCCATTACGATCAATGGCGCGAAAGTGTCGGATACGCGCGCCGGACAAGCGCTCCTGCGCGCGGAGATCGCGCTCGATACCTGCCTGCGCCTGCTCGATTTTGTCGGACGTTATGACGCGATGTATGACTGCTATTGGAATGACACCGGTTGGGTCGATCGGTCGTTTCTGGAGCGGGTGCGCTACTATAATTCCGATGAGGAAGTGGTCACGCTCCTGCGGACCACCCGCGCACCGGTGGATGATCTGAAGGCGTTCCTGCGTGAAAACGGCCAGCCGGTGCAGAAGGTGCAGCTCTGCTTTCGGGATATGGCCGAGCGCGAGACGGCCCGGGCAGAGATCGCGGCGGCGTTCCCGGAGATCCTGGTCACGTCGTCCTTCCGCAACAATCTGGGAACTCAACGCCGCCGACGCGGACAAGGGCAGGGCGCTGCTCGCGCTCGCGCAGCATCTGGGCATTCCGGCCGCAGACACCATCGCCTTCGGCGACAGCTCCAACGATCTGCGCATGCTGCGCGCTGCCGGCACGAGCGTTGCCATGGGCAATGCCGCGCCCGAGGTGCGCGCGGTCTGCGGCTGCGTGACCGATACCAACGATCACGACGGCGTGGCGTCGTTTCTTTATGCGCACGTTCTGCACGGAAAATGAGATAAAAAAAGACCGCGTTCCGAAGAACGCGGTCTTTTCCATGCGGGAAATTACTTCTTGAGGTTGGCCTTGATGACCTCGCCCAGAATGGTCATGCCCTTTTCGATCTTCTCTTCGGGCATGCAGGAGTAGTTCAGGCGGATGCAGTTATTGTGGCCGGCGTCCGGGAAGAAGCCGTCGCCCGGAACGTACGCGACGTTGCGCGCCAGGCACTGCTTTGCCATCTCGTTGGTGTTGATGTACTCCGGCAGCTCGACCCAGGTGAACAGGCCGCCGTTGGGGTGGGTGAACTTCGCCTCAGGCGGGAACTCGCGCTCCATGGTCGCCATCATGACGTCACGGCGCTTGCGGTAGCACTCCTTGATGGTGGCAACGTGCTCGTCGAGGTCGAACATGTCGATGAACTTGGAGACAACGAGCTGCGCCTCGGTGGAAGCCTGCAGAGACGCGGCCTGCGCGAGGAAGTTGTACTTCTGGAGGATCTCGCCGTCGGCGCAGACCCAGCCCAGACGGTAGCCGGGCGCCAGGATCTTGGAGAAGGTGCCCAGGAAGACAACGAGGCCCTTGGTGTCCATGCTCTTGAGCGCGGGCAGGTACTCGCCTTCAAAGCGGAGCTCGCCATAGGGGTTATCCTCAACGACGGGGATCTCGTACTTATTGATGATGTCCATGAACTGCTTGCGGCGCTCGAGCGGCCAGGTGCGGCCGGACGGGTTCTGGAAGTCGGGGATGACGTAGATCATCTTGACGTTCTCGGTCGTGGCGAGCACTTTCTCAAGCTCTTCCATGATCATGCCGTCGCCGTCGGTGGGGATGGCGACAAAGTTCGGCTCGCAGGCCTTGAAAGCATTCAGGGCGCCGAGGTAGGACGGGCTCTCAATGATGACGACATCGCCCTTGTCGCAGAAAACACGTGCCGAGTAATCCAGACCCTGCTGAGAGCCGGAGGTCACGAGAATGTTGTCCGCGCTGGTCTTGATATTGAGCTTCGCTTCCATGCGATCGGCGATCTGCTGACGGAAGTGCTCAAAGCCGTTGGTGCTGGAGTACTGGAGCGCGATTTTGCCCTGCTCATCGAGGACGGCATCGGTCGCGGCCTTGATTTTGTCAACGGGGAAGAGCTCGGGCGCGGGCATGCCGCCGGCAAACGAGAGCACTTCCGGCTTGTTGGCCAGAGCGAGGAGCTCGCGGATTGCGGAACCCTTCAGCTGACTCATTCTGCTGGAAAACTGTACCATTTCTAAATTTCCTCCTTATTTTGCAGGTAATGATGAACAAAATCATCTATTACTTCTCATCATATTTAAGCACATTTTCATAGCAAAGTAAACCGTTTCCACGAATTCCAGCGAAAATTTTCGTTTTCATAATTTACACGGTTGTTTTTATTTCTTGACATAGAACGGGAAATTCGATATGATGAGGCAAAGGGGTGTTCAGCATGATCGGAACCACGCTCAAAAAACTGCTGGATGAACGCGAGATCAAGGTCAACGAGTTTGCGCGGCAGATCCATGTGCCCGCGCAGACGCTCTACAGCATCATCCGGCGCGACAATATGAAGATCGATTTTGAACTGCTGCTGCGTATCTGCGATGCGCTGCATGTCCCGCTGGAGACGTTCTGCGGCACCGGCAGCACCGACCAGCCGACGCCCGAGGAGTGGGAGACGCTCTGGAAGCTGCGCCGTCTGGATGCGCACGGCCGGCTCGTGACGCTGCAGCTGCTGGATGCCGAGTGCGCGCGCATGCAGGCTTCCGAGCAGCAGCCGGAGCAGCAGAAGATCATCCCGCTGTATATGACACCGGCCGCAGCCGGCTATGCCTCGCCGGCCTTCGGGGACGACTATGAGGATTATGCCGTCGCGGCGGATTCGGAGGCGGATTTCGCGGTGCGCATCACCGGCGACAGTATGGAGCCGTACATCCATGACGATTCCATCGTGCTCGTCAAACGCGGCGCCACGATCTACGATGGGGACATCGGTCTGTTTTTCGTGGACGGCGATATGAAGTGCAAGCAGTACTGCCAGGACTACCTCGGCAATGTGTATCTGTTCTCCCTCAACCGTGCGCGCAAGGATGCGGATGTGACGATCAGCGCCTCATCCGGCATCACCATCTGCTGTTTTGGCAAGGTGCTGCTCAAGGGCAAGATCCCGCTGCCGCAGGACTGAAAAAAGCAACGGCCATCCGCCGATCGGCGGATGGCCGTTTTGCATACTTTTATGTATTAGCGGTACATGAACGAGTAGTCCACGCTCAGGTCGCTGCCGGTCCAGGAGCCGTCGAGCTTGCTGAGTGCACGCGTATAGCCCTCTTCGTCCTCTTTGTACGGGCGCGGGCAGTAGTCATTCTTGCTGTCCGTGCTCGACAGACGGCAGGGGATGAGATCGTAATCGTCGACGGCCCAGCTGTCGCCGTCTTTTTTCACAGTCACCTGTGCGATCGCCGTGTCCACGTCGCGCGGAGCGGTGTTGCCGCCGAAACTGAAGTTGCCGAGACTGTAGAAGATATAGCCGCCGTTGTAGGCTTCCATCTTCTGCAGGACATGCGGGTGCGTGCCGAAAACGATGTGCGCGCCCGCGTCAATGGCCGCGTGCGCAAAGGATTCCTGATTTGCAGTCACCTTGTAGCTGCCCTCCGTGCCCCAGTGCGGGGCGAAGATCAGAATGTCCGCGCCGGCTTCCTTGAGTTTCTGGATTCCGGTGGTGATGTTGCTTTTGCTCAGGCCGGTCCACCCCGGACAGTAGATGCCGATCTTCAGTCCATGCTCGGTCGTGATCACCTTGGATTCTCCGGCGGCTGCCCACGGAACGCCAACTGCGTCGAGCGCGGCCTTTGTGTCCGCGACGCCTTTGGCGCCGAAGTCGTCCGTGTGGTTGTTGCCGAGTGTGACGCATTCCACGCTGCCCTGCACCAGGATATCCGCATAGGACGACGGGCCGCGGAAATAGAACAGGGAAGAGGACTTGAGCTTTTCATCCGAAAACGTGCACTCGAGGTTTGCAAGGGTGAATTCGTCCTGATCCAGGTAGTCTACCACGCCGGAAAATGGCCAGGACGTCCCGTTTTTATCAATATAGCTGTCAAAATCGCGCCCGGTCTGGATCGAGGCAAGCGTGCAGTCGCCGACCATGGAGATGACAAACGTGTCCGGCTCCTTTGGCTTGTCGGCGTTTTGCACTGGACGCGGCGTACCGGCTGCACTGCCGCGGTCAGGCATTGTGATGGGGTCCTTCGCCAGAACGTCGCAGGTCATGATTGCGACCCAGACGCCGAGCCCGATGGCGATTACGAGCACAACGATCAGAAAAATACCGGATTTGGAGAGCTTCATGGCGTCACCTTTTCAAAACAGACTAATGTTAATATTATAAACGACCGGTCGGAAAATGTAAATATCGCATTTCGCTCTTGTCCGCGCGGCGTGTTCGGGGTACAATAGGGCGATTACATTGGGAGTGACGATGCCATGGAACGAAATTATCCGAAAATTCAGATCACGGACAAGGCAGCGCGCAGCCTGCGCAGCGGCCACCCGTGGGTCTATGCAGACGAAGTGCTGCAGGCAGACGCTGCCTGCGTCGACGGGCAGATCGTGGATGTGACCACGCGCAGCGGCCACTGGCTCGGCGCCGGGTTTTATAACAGCGCGTCCAAGATCCGCGTGCGCGTGCTCTCGCGCAACGCGAATGATCGCTTTGACGAGGCATTCTGGGCGCGGCGCATTCGGTACGCGGTCGATTACCGCCGCACGGTCATTGGGCAGGATTTCGACAACTGCCGCCTGATTTTCGGCGAGGCGGACGGTTTTCCGGGGCTGACGGTCGATCGCTTCGGCCAGATCCTGGTCGCACAGGTGCTCTCGCTGGGCATGGAGCTGCGAAAGCAGCAGCTATTCGCGCTCCTGCTGCAGACGCTGCACGCAGACGGTGCGCAGATCGACGCGATCTACGAGCGCAATGATGTCAAGCTCCGGCAGAAAGAAGGCATGGAACAGGGGACAGGCTTTGTGACGCTCGACGGTCTTCGGACGGATCTGGACGGACACGTGACGATCCGGGAAAACGGCATCCTGTACGACGTGGATTATATCCATGGACAGAAAACCGGGTTTTTCCTCGATCAGAAGTATAACCGCCGCGCAGCAGCGCAGCTCGCACAGGGCAAGCATGTGCTCGACTGCTTCACGCACACCGGGGCTTTCGGGCTCAACTGCGCAGCGGCAGGCGCGGCATCCGTCTTGTCGGTGGATGTATCGGAAGATGCGCTCACGACCGCGCGGCACAATGCAGCGCTCAACGGCCTGCAGGATCGCGTGGAGTATCTCTGCGCCGATGTGTTCGATCTGCTCACGAAGCTGGCCGAGCAAAAGCGCGGGGCATATGATTATATCATCCTTGACCCGCCGGCCTTCACCAAGAGCAGCGCGACCGTGGCGAACGCCATCCGCGGCTATAAGGAGATCAATCTCAAAGCCATGCGCATCCTGCCGCGCGGCGGCTATCTGGCCACGTGCTCGTGCTCGCACTTCATGACGGACGATCGTTTCCGCGCCATGCTGGCGGACGCCGCCAAGGACGCGCAGGTCTCCCTGCGGCAGATCGAGGCACGGCAGCAGGGGCCGGATCATCCGATCCTCTGGAACGTGCCGGAGACGGATTATTTGAAGTTCTATCTGTTTCAGATCGTATGACACAGGCGAAAAAAGCCTCGCAGAGTTTGCCGCCCGCAGGCGGCAAAGCATTGCAATCATTTCCTCTCGAGACATGTGCGTGAGAGAAAATGCTTCTCAGGCTGCAAGTGTGGAATTTGTGTGCAACCGGCACACAAATTATGCGCGCAGCAGACTGCAAGCCCTTTGTCGGAAAAACCCGCAGAGTTTTTCCGACAGGCTCAAAAAGCCCGTTGGCAAACTGCCAACGGGCTTTTCCATATCTGGATTTACAGCACGTTCATGAGGTTGAACGCAATGATCAGGCCAGCAAACACGATGGAGACCGTGGAGCAGAGCTTGATGAGGATGTTCAGGGACGGGCCGGAAGTATCCTTGAACGGGTCGCCGACGGTATCGCCAACAACAGCCGCCTTGTGCTGGGGGCTGCCCTTGCCGCCGTGATTGCCGCGCTCGATATACTTCTTTGCGTTATCCCAGGCACCGCCTGCGTTGGACATGAACACGGCCATCGCAAAGCCGGTGACGGACACGCCGCCGAGCAGGCCGACAACGCCGGTGGGTCCAAGGATCAGGCCGGTGACGATCGGGACGACAACAGCCAGCAGCGCCGGAGCGACCATCTCATGCAGAGCGCCCTTGGTGCACAGGCTGACGCAGGCCGCGTAATCCGGGTCTGCCTTGTAGTCCATGATGCCGACGATCTCGCGGAACTGACGGCGCACTTCCACGACGATGGACTGCGCAGCGGTCTGCACAGCGCTCATGGTCAGTGCGGAGAAAACGAAGGTAAGCATCGCGCCGATGAACAGGCCGACCAGAACGGACGGGCTCGTCAGCGTGAAGTTGAGGGTCTCGGGCGTGCGGGTCTGCACGATGTTGACGTAGGACACGAGCAGCGCCAGAGCGGTCAGGGAAGCAGAGCCGATCGCAAAGCCCTTGCCGGTGGCAGCAGTGGTGTTGCCAAGGGAATCGAGGGCGTCGGTGCGGTCGCGGACTTCTTCCGGCAGGCCGGACATCTCGGCAATGCCGCCGGCGTTGTCGGCCACGGGGCCGTAAGCGTCGGTCGCAAGGGTGATGCCGAGGGTGGAGAGCATGCCGACAGCGGCAATGCCGATGCCGTACAGGCCCTGGTTGAACTCAGCAGTGAACGCACCGCTGGCATCGATGATCGTGGTGGTGCCGCCTGCGCAGAAGTAGCTGAGCAGGATGGCGACGGAGACAATCAGAATGGAAGCCATGGTGGACTTCAGGCCCAGGGAGATACCGCCGATGATGATCGTAGCGGAGCCGGTCTCGGAAGCCGCGGCCAGCTGCTGGGTGGGCTTGTAGTTGTCAGAGGTGTAGTACTCGGTGAAGTAGCCGATGGCGCAGCCGCCGATGAGGCCGCAGAGGATGGCGACGTAAACGCCCCAGCAGTGCTGCTCGGGTCCGAGAATGAGGTAGGACAGGGGCAGGGCGAGCACAGCGGAGAGGGCGGCAGCCGTGTAGGTGCCGGTGCGCAGGCTCTTGAGCAGGGACATCTGGGTAGCGTCTTCCTTCGTCTTGATGAGGAAGGAACCAATCAGCGAGCAGACAATGCCGCAGACAGCCAGCGCAACGGGCAGCAGCATGCCGCTCCAGCCATAGTTGGCGGCGGCGCTCAGCGCGAAGGTGGCAAGGATGGAGCCAACATAGGACTCGTACAGGTCAGCGCCCATACCGGCAACGTCGCCGACGTTATCGCCGACGTTGTCCGCGATGGTCGCAGGGTTACGCGGGTCATCTTCCGGAATACCGGCTTCGACTTTACCGACGAGGTCGGCGCCGACGTCAGCAGCCTTGGTGTAGATACCGCCGCCGACACGGGCAAACAGTGCCATGAAGGAAGCGCCCATGCCGTTCATGACCATGATGTTGGCAAGCACGGTGGGATCGGTGATCTTGCCAATGTAGCGCAGGCCGATAAACCAGAGCGTGATGTCCAGAATGCCGAGGCCGACGACCGTGAAGCCCATGACCGTGCCGGAAGAGAAGGCAACGTTCAGGCCGTGGTTCAGGCTCTCATGCGCGGCATTGGCCGTGCGGGCATTGGCGGCAGTGGCGATCTTCATGCCGATCAGGCCGGCGAGCATCGACCAGATGCCACCGGTCAGGAACGCAAACGGCGTCACTCTGGAAAGCATCTGGCCCTTGGAAGCAAAGGCGATGATCAGCAGGATGACAAATACGACTGCAAACACTTTTGCAACAGTGGAATACTGCTGCTTCAGGTAGGCGTTGGCACCGGCGCGGATCGAAGAAGCGATCTTGACCATCTTCTCGTCGCCTTCAGAGCACTTCATAACTTTGCACTTCTGCAGGTAGGCGAAAATCAGGGCGAGCGCGGCTCCGACGAAGCCGATCCAGAATAGGTTATCCATGGTTTTCCTCACTCCTAATATTTTGGGCTTTGGCCGGCGTGCTCTCTTCCATACGCCGGTCAACTGTCTTGATGACGTACATATATTAAACTAATCTGATCATAAAAGCAAATACTTCTTGCAAAAACGATGAATTTTTTTGTGTTTTTTTCGCCGGAATCGTTCACTTTGCGCTTCCGCAAAAAAAGAAGAGGGAGAACCGGGCGGTTCTCCCTCTTTCGGGGTGATTGCAGAAGTGATTACTTCTTGGCGAGACCCTTCTGGCGAGCGTACTCGGCAGCACCCAGAGCGCCCATCAGCTGCGGGTCGGTCTTCAGCTCAACGACTTTGAACTTCAGCACGTGCTCGATGGCCTGCTTCAGGCCGGCGTTCTTCGCGCAGCCGCCCGTCAGCGTGATGCTGTCGGTGGCACCGGCCTTCTTGGCCATGACGAAGCAGCGCTTGGCGACGGCCATCTCGATGCCAGCGGCGATCTCGTCGGTCGGCTTGCCTTCGCCCACGAGGGTGATGACTTCGGACTCCGCGAAAACGGTGCACTGCGCCGTGATCGGGATGACGTTCTTCGCCGTCAGGGACAGGTTCGAGAACTCCGGCAGGCTCATCTCGAAGGAGCGGGCCATGGCCTCGAAGAAGCGGCCGGTACCGGCGGAGCACTTATCGTTCATCGCGAAGCTCTTGACGGTGCCGTCGGTGTCGATGCTGATGCCCTTGACGTCCTGGCCGCCGATATCGATGATGGCGCGGACTTCCGGATTCGTGACGTGCACGCCCATGGCGTGGCAGGAGATCTCGGAGATGTTCTCGTCGGCGAACGGGACCTTGTTGCGGCCGTAGCCGGTGCCGATGAGGTAAGCGAGCTCCTTGGAGTCCTTCAGGCCGACCTTGTCGCAGACTTCCTGCATCGCCGCGATCGCGGACTGCTCCGCATTGATCTTGCTGCGGATCGTCGTGTCGGCGCACATTTTGCCGTTCTCGTCGAGAATAACTGCCTTCGTGTAGGTGGAACCTACGTCGCATCCGCCAAAGTATTTCATAGTATTACTTCTCCTCCTGTTATATCTATTCTATGTTTTTAGATTGTAAGGTGATCAGACGTTGTACTCGTAGTTCGGCTTGTTCATCTCATACGGCATCTTGGTCATGTCGCGGCGCGGCATGTTGTCGTAATGCTTTTTGAGGGTGGGCTCGACCACGTAGAACAGCAGCTTGCCGTCGAGGTCAAAGAAGAAAACGGCAAACAGCGCGGCGTTGACGCCAAGCGCCATGAGAAGAGCTTTCAGAATTTTTGCTTTCATTTCGTTTCCTCCTTCTAATTACCAAGTCATGGAGTCGTCGAACTCGAGCAGGGTCGGGTCGAGGGCTTCCTCGTGCATGACGGTTGTCATGTAGTCGTTGATGATCTGACGGATCTCCATGCGGGACACGGTGCGGCTGTCAGGCAGCGCGTGCGGCATCCAGATAGCATGGATGTTTCTATCACGGAACTCGTCCTCGAACAGGCCGTGCACACCCTGCATGCCCTTGCACTGCAGCTGATCGTACATCATGACCATGTCGCAGTTGAACTCCTCCATGTACTTCCAGCACTCAAAGATGTGGTGCAGGCCGCCGACGGCCATACGGCGCATCGGAGCCCACATGTGATACTGTGCCATGTCGTCCAGGCAGTGGTCATAGCTGTCGGTGCGGATGGTCATGTTGAACATCAGAGAGTCCATGTTCATGACGGTGTTCAGACCCCAGCAGTTATACGCCCAGGTGCACCAGTTGGAGTAGTACAGCGGCGCGCAGGACCATGCCAGCACTCTGTGGCGGGTCTCCGGGAAGCTGTTGATCTTCTTTCTGACGCACTTATTGAGGATCTTGCGGACGTGGCCGTCGACCTCATGCCAGACCGGCAGATCGCCGAACTGAGACTGGTAGATACGGTACAGAGCCTGCGCAACGCCGTTGACCGGGTAGTAGTTGGTCTTGGCGGCGACATCCCACTTCTCCCACTCGAACTTCATCAGCTCGTTCTGGGACTCGATGCACTTGACCAGGGAATTCCAGTCAAACGGGATGCCGGTCTGCTCTTCGACAAACTTCCAGCACTGCTCGATCTCGTCGCGGCAATGCTTCTTGAGCAGCGGATCGTCAAACTGCATCGGCTGCGGCATGGCGAACAGCGGCTTGTCGAGGAACCAGTCCTGCAGGATGGAGGTGGCGACGGAAGCGTCGCAGGCCTCGTTGGAGGTGACAACGATCGGCGCGTAATCGGGCATGTCGTCGAGGACGAACAGGCCGGCTTCCGCCTGGCACATCGGGCACGGATCGCCCGGCAGGCCGATGGACTGCACCGCGTCGATGTAGTTGAGAACGGTGTGGCTGTTGACGTGGCAGGTGACGAAGTACGGGATCATCTCCATCGGGACGTTCGTCAGCTTGCCGTGCCAGGGATAGAACACGCCGCCCCAGACGGTCTCGTTGTGGGCAACGTTGTGATGCCATCTGTAGTTCTTCTTGCCGCCGCGGAGGTTGGCGTCGGAGGAGAACATGCGCTGGAACTGGAAGATGGTCGCGTTGACCATGCCGCGGTAGTGCCACGCGGAGGCCTTCAGGCCCTCGCCACGCATGCCTTCCATGCCGCGGTCGAACCAGTGCAGAACCGGCAGGTAGGTCTGGCCGACCCAGCGGTAGCGCCACACGCCCTTGGCAAAGTTGATAAGGCCGCCGTAGCGGACAACGTCCATGACCATGTGCGCGTAGTTGTACAGCCAGATGTTATAGAAGTAGTACATGGTGTCGGGGAAGCCACGCCACTCTCTGTGCTTGTACAGACCGGTCTTGTCAATGTAGAGATCGCCCAGACGGCGCTCCTGATGGGGCTTGCCGTACCAGAAATCATGGGCAAGTGCTTTCATATCGTATTTCATTATTTGCCCTCCTGAATCTTCTTGATTTCGATGCTCTCGACGAAGGCCTGGAAGCGGGTACGCAGCTGGCCGGAGGCGCCGTTGATGTATTCCTTTTCGATGGAGCAGACCGGGTAGCCAAAGTCACGCGGCATGACGATGGTGTCGATCGTGCGCTCGTAGCTCCAGTATTCGCAGAACTTGTTGGAGGCAACGATGATGCCGTCGGCCTTGTATTCCTTGGCGAGGTCGGCCAGACGCTGCTTGCGCTCGCGCATGATATCCTGCGGCATGAAGCGCGGGCAGTTGCTGGTCTCGAGATAGTGGCGGGCGATCGCGGTCAGCGGCTTCTCGCCGTCCTTGACCACGATGGGAGCACGGGACTCCACAGCACCGTAGCAGTGACGGTCGCAGACGACTTCGGCGCCGCAGCCTTCGATCAGCTTAGTGAACTCGGGGTCGTCGTTCTCGGAGCCGGCCAGAACGACCTTGCAGCGGAATGGACTCTTCTTGTCGGGCTTGCGGGTCTTGAGCTCTTTGGCCGTTTCCTTGAGCATCGGGAGGATCAGTTCCTTCGGGCAGACCAGCGAGCAGAGCTGGATGACCTGGAACTCATAGCCCGTGATGGTCGGGTTATCGAGCTTGCGGTAATCGCCGATCTCGTTGATGACCGCGCTGATCTCGTTGTGCAGGTCAATGGCCTTCATGAGGGCCTCGTCGGAGATGTCGATGCCGAATTTCTCATGCAGCGGATCGAGGACGTGGGCCTGCAGCTGGCCTTCATAATGCTCGATGCTGTTCTGGTTTCTCTTGAACGGCACGTCGGTGAACGTCACGAAGAAGTCCGGATTCTGGATGACGTCCATGTAGCCAAGGTGCTCCTGGAAGCGGCAGGTAACCGTGCAGGTCTCGGTGCCGAAATCAGCGTCCAGGAAGTTGTAGCCGCCTTCGAGCGCACGCTCGAAGAGGCTGCGGCCGTAATGGCAGGTACGGCTGGACATGTAATATGTAGCCATGTCCGGAGAAGTGCATTTCGGCGCTCTCAGACGGACTGCAAAGCAGCCGGGCAGGTCAAGCAGAACTTCCGGCATGAAGTAGCAGGTGTAACCCAGTGCTCTCTTGCCGTCTGCCTTTCCTTGCCGGACCAACTCGTTGTTGGCCTCCTGGAGCAGGTTTTCAAATGCGATCAGGTGTTTCAAGTCTCTCATGTGCAAGCCCCCTTAAAATTTTTCGCATTCAACAACAGACTTTGTATGATTTGACATTCCGGTTTATGAAAACCCGACAAAAATGCTTGGATATATGCGCGATTCCCAGACAGCTTTGCCGATGTGGATATCTACTCATACACCTGAAGTATAGCGGATTTGTTGTTAATTGTCAAACAAAATATCCGCCCGAAGGGGATTTCTTTTGTTCAAAATTTTGCTGTTTTTCAATGATTTTTTCACATTATTTGTGGAATTTGTTCAGTAACCGGACACGCTTCCGCATGGTGTCCGAAAAGAAATATTTTTTCCCCGCAAAAGCGAAACAGCGCAGAAGAACACTTCTGCGCTGTTTCGCTTTGTTTTGTTGAGGGGGTGAGGATAAAATGAAATCGGATTGCTTGCTTCGATAGAGAATGTTACCGGGACAATATTACAGAAGCAAGGCAAAAAGTATTTCTAATTTATGAAACTTTCACTCAGTCCAGATAAAGTCCCCAGAGCACATCCGGAGCCACACAGGAAAGCGGGCGGTAAGCAGCCAGCGTCTGTGCGCCGTCGGGCCGCTGAACACACAGCTGCGCCTCCTGTGCGCCGAAGCCTGCAAGCAGTGCCTGAACGGCCGGCAAAACGTCCGTACCCAGCAGCTCCTTTATGAGCAGCTGCGCCCCGTCCCGCTCCGCAACGGCACACCCGCTGGCGATGCGCACCAGCGCGCCGCCGCACAGATCGCAGAGATCTGCCTGAAATGCCAGCAGCGCAGCAGACAGTTCCACGTGCGCGCGGCCGCGCAGTGCCTGCTCCCGCAATGCGGCGTACTCCTGCGCGCTGACCCGCTCGATGACCGGCGGGCGCTGCATATCCGGTGCTCGTGCGATGCGCAGCCGCGCACCGCGGGCAGTCTGTGTGGTACCCATGACCGACCGATACCATGCGTACAGGGACGCTTCTGCCGGGAGCGTATAGAGCACGCAGCCGTTCGCGTCCGCTTCGGCGGCAAAGCGGCGCATCAGTGCCGACGCATAGCCGTGTCCCTGCTGCGCCGGATCGGTAGAGACCGCATAGACATAGGCGCAGGGGAGAGTGGTCCCGTCAGCCGTATGCAGCCGGCCGCCCAGCAGATGCGCTGCCGTGACAACAGTTCCGTTTACCTCAACGACCCAGGCGGCCGCTTGCGGCGGAAAGCGATGATAAAATGCGCCGATCAGCTCCGGCGGATCGCCGAAGGCGGTCTGCCAGAGCCGGGTCAGCACCGGCAGGTCGGCCGCGGCTGCGCGGCGGATGCGTGCGTCAGGCATCGGGGTACACCTCCGGGCAGCGCGTATAGATCTCCCGCTGCAGCGCTTTGAGATCGACGAACGTCTCCGGCCGCTTGCTCGGGTCGCGCAGCAGGGCGGAGGGGTGATAGATCGCCATACAGCGCCGGCCATTGACATCAAACCACTGCCCATGCTCGCGCGTGATGCGAAACGGGTCTTTGATGAGTGCGGTCGCAGCGATCCGGCCGAGGCAGACGATGATCGCCGGGTCGACGAGCGCGATCTGCCGCTGCAGCCATTCGCCGCAGCATTTCTGCTCCACGAACTGCGGGTCACGGTTGTGCGGCGGGCGGCACTTGACGATGTTGGCGATGTAGACCTTCGTCCGGTCGAGATAGATCATTTCGAGCATATCATCGAGCAGCTTGCCGGCCGGCCCGACAAACGGCAGCCCCTGCAGGTCTTCCTGTTCGCCGGGGCCTTCGCCGATGAGCATGATGCGCGCATCCTCGGCGCCGTCACCGAATACGAGGTGATGCCGCGTCTCACCGAGACCGCAGCGCCGGCACTGCGCGCACTCCTGCTTGAGTTCTTTCCAGGCTTCGTTCATGCGCTCTGGCTCCTTTTCCCTTGGATGAACCGGCTTTTTGCGGCCGGTTCGGCAAAAAATATATTGTAATGTAGCGTCAAACGTATTATAATACCCCGGTATGAAAATAACAACTGTAACCTGTCTGTAACCAGTTCGCGCGGCGTTGGGCGATCCCGCTGCGCCGGACATTACAATATTTTGAATGAAATTTGGTGCTTTGAATGGATTTTCAGGATTATCTGGTTCCCGGGAAAACCGGGCTGCTGATCGGTATCGGCGGCGTGTCCATGTCGCCGCTGGCAGAGGTGCTGCATGATGCGGGGCTGGACATCCGCGGCTCGGACATGAGCGAGAGCGACAATACGCTCACGCTGCGCGAGCGCGGCATTCCGATCCACATCGGCCACAGCGCCGCCAACGTTACGGATGATATCGAGTTCGTGATCCGCACGGCCGCCGTTCATGACGACAATCCGGAGGTGCACGAGGCGCACCGCCGCGGCATCCCGGTCTTTGAGCGGACGCAGGCATGGGGCGCGCTCATGCGCGGCTACCCGAATGCGCTGTGTATTTCCGGCACACACGGCAAGACGACGACGACGTCCATGTGCACGCACATCATGATGGCGGCGGAAAAAGACCCGACCGTCATGATCGGCGGCACGCTTCCGCTGCTGCACGCCTGCCACCGTGTCGGCAAGGGCAATACGATCATCATGGAGTCGTGCGAGTACTATAACTCGTTCCTTTCGCTGAATCCGACGATCGCCGTGATTTTGAACATCGAGGCGGATCATCTGGACTTTTTCAAGGACATCGAGGACATCAAGCACTCGTTCCGCCAGTTTGCCGAGCGCGTTCCGGCCGAGACCGGCACCGTGATCGCAAACTGTGACGATGTCAATACCATGGATGCGCTGCGCGGGATCGAGCGCAAGGTCGTCACCTTCGGTCTTAGCCCGAAGGCGGACGTGTATGCGGAGAACATCATACACCGCGGCTCTTCGTCCGAGTTTGATATTTATCACCGGGGAAATCTGTTTGCCCATGTGACGCTCCATGTTCCCGGCATCCACAATGTGCGCAACGCGCTCGCTGCCACGGCTGCGGCCATTGTGCTCGGCGTCAGCCCCAATGCCGTCAAGTACGGTCTTGCCGGCTTTGAAGGCGCGGGCCGGCGGTTTGATTATAAGGGCAAGTTCCAGGGCGCGGATCTGTATGACGATTATGCGCACCACCCGAGTGAGCTGCGCGCGCTGCTCGATGCGGTGGATACGCTCGACTATCAGCGCACGATCGTCGTGTTCCAGCCGCACACCTACAGCCGCACGGCAAAGCTCTTCAATGATTTTGTGGAGCAGCTGCGCCGCCCGACGATCGTCTATCTGGCGGAGATCTATGCTGCGCGCGAGAAAAACACCATCGGCATTTCTTCTGCCGATCTGGCCGCGCAGATCCCGGGCGCGAAGTTTTACCCGACGTTTGCGGAGATCGAGGCCGAGCTGCGCCGCATTGCCCGCCCGGGCGACATTATCCTGACCGTGGGCGCCGGCGACGTGTTCCGCATCGGTGAGCACCTCCTGTACCCGGCGGACAATAAGGACTGAGCCCACGCGATTAAAACGGAATTTCATCAAAAGCTGTCGGTTTGCGGCCGGCAGCTTTTTTGCGCCCAAAAGCAAACGATTCCTGCGCAAAGACATTTTCTGCGACAGCGGGGAATGACAGTTTTCATAACAATGAAAATCTATAATTTATGTAAACTGTTTTGCGTCAGGAGGAACCGTTATGAATGTCAAGATCGCGGGACACGACCGGCCGGTGCGTGCACCCGGCGCCTTGCCGAGCCCGATCGGGCTGCTGCCGGCAAGTGAAAATGCCAAATGGGTCGGTATGCTCGTCAGCTTTGCGCTCGGGCTGATCCTGTCAACGGCGCATATCGCCGGGTCGCCGGCGCCGTTCGGTCTGGCGTTCCTGGCGGCGATGGGGTATGGCTCCGGCGGTGCGCTGTGCCTTGCCGGCTGCGCGCTCGGCTACTTTGCGGCCTTCGGCGTTGCGACCGGCACGCAGCTCGCCGCCGGCTGCTGCCTGATTTTTCTGACGGCATATTTTCTGCGCAGTCATCCGTTTGTGCAGACGCGCTGGTATCCGTCGGCCGTCTCCGCGGCGGCTTACATACTGACGCGGCTGGTGCTGTGCCTGCTCACGGGCGGCCTGTCGCTGCTGCTGGTGTCTCGTATGGTACTGTTTTTGCTGCTGTGCGCCGCATCGGCCTATGGATTTGACGATCTGCTGCGCGCGCAGGAGCCGCGCACGGTCAATGCGGAGATCTGCCGCAATGTCTCGGCCGTGTTTCTGCTGGCGTGTCTGCTCATGGGCGTGAACAATCTGCTGCTGTTCGACACGCTGTCGGTCGGCCGGGCGCTCTCGGTGCTCATTCTGCTCATCCTCAGCGGGACGGGCGGCGCGCTGTGCGGGGCATCGGCCGGGCTGATCCTCGGCATCGCCATGGACGTGGCCGCCGGTGCGGGCGCCCTGTTCTCGGTCGTCTATGCCGCTGCCGGGCTGCTGTCCGGGCAGTTTTGCAAGCATCGGCGTGGGTTTTATCTGCTCATATTCGCGGCGGCGTACCTGCTGACGCTGTTTTGCATCCCGCTTCCGGAGCTGCGCATCGGCGCGGGCGTGGAGCTGGCGCTTGCCATGGGCGCATATCTGGTGATCCCGAAAAAGTTCGTGGTGGCGGTCGGCGCGTTTTTGCAGCCGCTGCGCGGCGGGAGCGGGGAGTCCGGTCTGCGCCGCTATGTCGCGGGGCGCGTCGGCGGCGTGGCGCATGCGTATCAGCAGCTGCATGACACGGCATGTCAGGCTGCAAGTACGGCAGAGAATGATGCTGATGTGGCGAAAGTCTTTGACCGCGCGGCCGACCGCGTCTGCTACCGGTGCAAGCTGCAGCAGGAGTGCTGGACGCGCCGGGCGCTTGATACACTCAACATTATGAACGATGTTACGCGCCGCATTCAGGCGCGCGGCCGGCTGCTGCCGGAGGATTTCCCGCCGTACTTTCGTGACCGCTGTGTCCATCTGCACGAGTATACCGAGGTCGTCAACGGCGAGCTGCGCCTGCGTGCCTACCGGCAGCGGATGCAGGAAACGCTGCAGGAAAACCGCACCGTGCTCTGGGAGCAGTATGCCGACTTTGCGCAGGTGCTCACAAATGTTTCCCGTGAGCTCGACAGCAGCTACGGCGCTGACCCACTGGCGGAGCAGCGCCTGATCCGCTGGCTTCGCACCATCGGTGTGGAAGCGGACGCAGCTGTGTTCCGCGAGAGCACGGGCCGCCTGCGCGTGACGATCGACAGCCGCTATCTGCGCCCGCTGCTGGAACTGCCGGACTATCTGGACAAGCTCTCGGCAACGCTGGGCGTGCGCCTGTGCATGCCGGAAAACGCCGCGCGTGACGACAGCCTGCTCCTGCTCGAGGCAGAGCCGCTGGCCGTCTCCGTTGGCATTGCGTCCATGCGCAAGAAGGGGGAGACAGTCTCCGGCGACCGCGGCACGTATTTCAAGACAGACGCGGGGCAGCTGTGCGTGATCCTGTCCGACGGCATGGGCTGCGGCGAGACGGCGGCCGACGGCAGCATCAGCACGGTCGGCATGCTGGAGGAATTTTTGCGCTCCGGCGTCAGCCCGGCGCTGGCGATGAAGCTGCTCAACTCCGCCATGCTCCTGCGCGACGGGGAGAACTGGGGCTATGCCACCGTGGATCTCATGTGCATGAATCTCTTCACCGGTGAGGCGGATTTTTATAAGTACGGCGCTGCGCCGACGTATGTCAAGTCCGGCGGCGCGCTCAAAAAACTGCGCTGCACGTCCTTCGCGCCCGGCCTCGAGCAGGAGAGCGGCAAAGCGCCGGACGAGCTGCACATGCATCTCAAGCCCGGCAGCGTGGCCGTGATCGCAAGCGACGGTGTTGTCTCCGACGGGCGCGACGATTGGCTGCGCAGGCTGCTGAACGATTCGGACGACCGTGATATGAAAACGCTGGCGGGCAGTGTCGTGCGCGCGGCGATCCGCGAATACGGCCGCAGCGACGACATGACCGCCCTGGCGGTGAAAGTGGAGGTGCGCAGCTGATGAAACGAAAAAACAAGCCCATCCGCAGACCGGACGCCGTGCAGCCGCTCCCGCTGCCGGCTGACGCGGACGAGATCGCCTTCGCCCACGGCGTTTCGCGCCGCGTCGTCGTAGTCGACGCAGCCGAAAGCCCGCTGTTCGAGCAGATCATTTACATCGTGCGCGATGATGCCGCCAGCGGCGGCGTCACGGCGGCGGATCTGGTGCAGCAGGCACGCGATGCCGTCGGACATGTACCGGCAGCGCCCGCGCCACGGCCGCGGCAAAAATCCTATACCGGTCTGCTGATCTGGCTGTTTTCCGTCGCCGGCGTGCTGGCGGCGGGCATCGGATACTGCCTGTACTGCGGCTGGTGATGGTATGAATCTCCTGCGACCCGGAGGGATATGCATCCTCCGGGTCGTTTTCTGCGGAAAAACCGGTTGTCAACGCTTGACGAAAGTGTTAGAATAAAGCGCCTGAAACGATTTTTACAGCGGGAGGTTACTTTATGAGCACGATCAAGGACCTGAACCTGGCGCCATCCGGTGAGCGGAAGATCCGCTGGGTGGAAGCACATATGCCTGTTTTGCGCGATATCGGCAGCGATTTTGCGCGCGAAAAGCCGTTTGCCGGCCTGAAGATCGCACTCTCCGTGCATCTGGAGGCCAAGACGGCCTACCTGTGCCGCGTGCTCGAGATGGGCGGCGCGGAGATGCACGTCACCGGATCCAACCCGCTGTCTACGCAGGACGACGTTGCCGCAGCGCTGGCGGCGAAGGGCATGGACGTGCACGCGGTCTACGGCTGCACGGACGAAGAATACCAGGCGCACCTGCGCAGCGTGCTCTCCGTCGGGCCGAACATCATCATTGACGACGGCGGCGATCTTGTGCACCTGATGCACACGGAGTTCACGGATCTTATCCCGCAGGTCATCGGCGGCTGTGAGGAGACGACGACCGGCATCCACCGCCTGCGGATCATGGACCGTGCCGGAACGCTGCGTTTCCCGATGATCATGGTCAATGACGCCGACTGCAAGCACCTGTTCGATAACCGCTACGGTACGGGTCAGTCTGTGTGGGACGGCATCATGCGCACGACGAACCTCGTCGTGGCCGGTAAGTACGTCGTCGTGAGCGGCTATGGCTGGTGCGGCAAGGGCGTGGCCCTGCGCGCCAAGGGCCTCGGCGCGAAAGTCATCGTGACAGAAGTTGACCCCATCCGGGCGCTCGAGGCCGTTATGGACGGCTACGAGGTCATGCCGATGATGGATGCCGCCGCCATCGGCGACATTTTCGTGTCCGTCACGGGCTGCAAAGACGTCATTACGCTCGAGCACTGCGAGCGGATGAAGGACGGCGCGATCGTCTCCAACGCCGGACACTTCAATGTCGAGATCGACATGGAGGCGCTCGACCGCTGCGCGGATGAAATCTATGAGGCGCGGCACAATATTGATGCTTACCGTCTGCCGAACGGCAAGACGATCTATGTCATTGCGCAGGGGCGGCTGGTCAATCTGGCGGCCGGCGACGGCCACCCGGCGGAGATCATGGACATGAGCTTTGCCGTGCAGGCCATGAGCGCGGAGTATCTGGTGCGCACGCGTGGCCAGCTGAAACCGGGCGTCGTGTCGGTCCCCGCGGAAATCGATGACAACATTGCGCGCCGCAAGCTCAAGGCCATGGGCGTTTCCATTGACAGCCTGAGCTGCAGCCAGAAAGAATACCTGAACGGTTGATGCTTTGAGACCGGACGGAAAGGAGGGGCAGAGAGATGGACGATCAGAATCGGGAATACGAAGATTACGAGGCACTGCACGACGAGCTCTTTGCACTTCTCGATCAGCACCGGATGAAGGCGCTGAGCCAAAAGCTCGGCGAGATGAACGAGTTTGACATTTCCGAGTTCCTCGGCGAGCTGTGGGAGGATAACCCGCAGCGGATGGCCATGGTGTTCCGTATCCTGTCCAAGGAGATCGCGGCGGCCGTGTTCGCCAACCTCGAGGTCGAGGAGCAGGAGACGATCATCAACTCCATCACCGATACGGAGCTTGCCGGCATCATCGAAGAGCTGTATGTTGACGACGCCGTCGACATGATGGAGGAGCTGCCGGCCAATGTGGTCAAGCGTGTCATGCGCACGGCGACGCCTGCCACGCGCAACCTCATCAACCAGTACCTGAAATATCCCGAGAATTCTGCCGGCAGCATCATGACGGCCGAGTTTGTGGACCTGAAAAAATACATGAGCGTGCGCGAGGCGTTCGCCCGCATCCGCAAGATTGGCGAGGATAAGGAGACAATCTACGTCTGCTATGTCACGTCCGCCAAGCGCAAGCTCGAAGGCGTTGTCACCGTCAAGGATCTGCTGCTGTCAGACGATGACGTGATCCTGGAAGACATCATGGACACGAACGTCATCTATGCCTCCACGACCGACGACCAGGAAGAGGTCTCGGAGATGATCTCCAACTACGACCTGATCGCGATCCCGGTCGTGGATAAGGAAGGCTGTCTCGTCGGTATCGTCACGGTCGACGATATCATCGACGTCATGGAGCAGGAGACGACGGAAGACATCGAAAAGATGGCCGGTATCACGCCGTCCGATAAGCCCTACTCCCGCACGAGCGTCGTGGATATCTGGAAAAACCGCATCCCGTGGCTGATGTTCCTCATGCTCTCGGCGACGTTCACCGGCATGATTGTCACGCACTTTGAGGACGCACTGGCCACGCAGGTCGCGCTCGCGTCGTTCATGCCCATGCTCATGGGCACGGGCGGCAACTCCGGCAGCCAGTCCTCCACGGCAATCATCCGCAGCCTGTCGCTGGGCGATACATCCCCTTCGGACGCGCTGCGCGTGATCTGGAAGGAGCTGCGCGTCGCGTTTTTGTGCGGCGTTTCGCTGGCGGCGGCCAACTTCATCAAGATGCTACTCGTTGACCGGCTGCTGCTGGGCAACACCGCCGTCACGATGCCGGTCGCGGCGACCGTTTGCTGCACGATCGTGTTTGTGGTCATGTTCGCAAAGGTCGTGGGCAGTTTGCTGCCGATGATCGCGGAAAAGATCGGCGTCGACCCGGCCGTCATGGCAAGTCCGCTCATTTCGACGATCACGGACGCCGTGTCGCTGCTGATCTATTTCTCCATTGCGAAAATGTTCCTGCATTTTTAATTTGCATACCTGTAACGCCCCCGGAGCATCCGGGGGCGTTTTACCATGGAAAAGCACTTGCATAATGCGCGGAAAATCATTATAATAAAGTGTCATATTTTGCGTATGACCACTCTCACGAAACAGCGAGGTGCGCTATGAAATCAAGCCTGAAACGAGTGATAACGGCGCTGCTTGCCGCCGTCATGCTGGCTGCGATCCCCTGTGTGCCGGCCTTCGGCGCGCAGGAGTATTACGTCAATGACGGAGAAAACACGCTGGCGCTGGCGGATGCGTATGCCATCGGCGCGGACGGCAGCACGGCGAAACTGCCGGAGCGCGGCGTCTATGCCGCCACGGCGAGCGGCACGCAGCTGCTCGGCGGCAGTGAATACGACGATGAGCAGCCGAACATTCCAAACGGTATCGTCCGCGTCGGTCTGGCCTTCGGCTCGACGGCGCTGGATGCGGTCCATCTGCAGATCAAGACCGGTTCCGGCTTCGCCTTCGGATACTATGACTCCGATCGTGTGTTCCAGTCCGTCGGTTCGACGGCAGAGAGCGCCGTCACCGTTATTGCGGATACGAACGTCACGGTTGGGGACAGTGCGTTCGGCGCTTATCATGTCCAGCTCGGCGATACCTATGCGAGCTTTGACGCTGCGCAGGCAGCGGCCAACAGCTGCGGCGGCTATCCGGTGTACTATAACGGCAGCTACCGCGTGCGCATCGGCAGTTACCGGAGCGCGGACGATGTACCGGCGGGGCAGGGAACAGTTGTCTCCGGCGGCGCACGCAGTGTGCTGGTCGTGAAGGCCGGCACGGAGCAGATCCTGTTCGGCTTCGACTGCGGCTCGACCCGCTCGCTCTCGCTTGCACCGCAGAACGGCAGCGGTGCTGCCATCACGCAGGTTGCCGAGTGCAAGGAGCGCAACGGCAGCCGGTCGTGCACGTATTACGGCGATTTTCAGTTTACCCGCCTCAGCACACAGGAACCGCAGAAGCTCACGCTGGTGAATTTCGTCGGTCTGGAGCCCTATGTCAAGGGCGTCACGCCGTATGAAATGAGCAGCGGCTGGCCGCTCGAGGCGCTCAAGGCGCAGGCGGTCTGCGCGCGTACCTATGTCGCTTCCCACATGAACGGCTCGCCGGCCTACGGCTTTGACGTGACAGGTACGACGACCAGCCAGGTCTATTACGGTACACTTGACGCATCAGCGAACAGTGACCGCGCCGTGGATGAGACGGCAGGGAAGTTCGTCCGCTATGAGGGCAAGCTGTGCGAAACGTTCTACTTTGCGGCGGACGGCGGCGCGACCGAGGACTCCGAAAACGTCTGGGTGACCAAGGTGCCATACCTGCGCGGTGTCGTCGATCCGTATGAGAAGGACATCGAATTTTACTGCAAGAGCTGGAGCACGACCATCTCCCGTGCAGCCGTCGGGGACGTCTCCATCACCTATACGCCCATTGGCAATGCCATGACCGTGACGGTCGGCGGTAAGACCTACAGCAAGGACGCCGTGCGCACGTTCCTGACAAGTGTTTGCGGCCTGCGCTATAACAGCCGCCACTTTACCGTGGAGTATGACGCTGCCTCGGACACTTATTCTGTCGTCGGCGGCGGCTATGGCCACAACTGCGGCATGAGTCAGTGGGGGGCCAAGGCCATGGCGCAGGAACACGGCAAAACCTATGAAGAGATTATCAGTTTCTACTATACTGGAGCTTATGTAGCATGAAAAAATCGGATTTTTATTTTGACCTGCCGGAGGAGCTCATCGCGCAGACGCCGCTCGAGCGCCGCGATGCCTCCCGGCTGCTGACGCTGGACAAAACGACCGGCGCTGTCGCACACCATCACTTTTACGAGCTGCCGCAGTTCCTGCGTCCGAACGACTGCCTTGTGCTCAACGATTCGCGCGTGCTTCCGGCGCGCCTGCTCGGCCACCGCAGCACCGGCGGTGCGGTCGAGGTGCTGCTGCTGCGCGACCTTGGCGACGGCAAGTGGGAGTGCCTGACCCGGCCGGGCCGCAAGACCCAGCCCGGCACTGCGCTCTCGTTTGGCGACGGGGAACTCACCGCTACGGTCGTCGATGCGATCGCCGACGGCAACAAGATCGTACAGTTTCACTATGACGGCATCTTTCTGGAGGTGCTCGAGCGGCTGGGCAAAATGCCGCTGCCGCCGTACATCAAGGCAGAGCTGCAGGATCAGGAGCGCTACCAGACGGTCTATTCCCGCGAGCTTGGCAGCGCCGCCGCGCCGACAGCCGGCCTGCACTTCACGAAGGAGCTGCTGCAGCGGATCGCGGACATGGGTGTGAAGATCGGCTATGTCACGCTGCACGTCGGCCTTGGCACGTTCCGCCCTGTCAAGGAGGACGAGATCGAGGATCACCCGATGCACTCGGAGTTTTGCATCATCCCGGAGGAAACGGCGCGCATGGTCAACGAGACGAAGGCCAATGGTGGCCGCGTCGTCTGCATCGGCACGACATCCTGCCGCACGGTCGAGAGCTTTGCGGATGCGGACGGAACGCTCCGCGCGCAGTCAGGCTGGACGGACATCTTCATCTACCCCGGCTACAAATTCAAGTGCATGGATGCGCTCGTCACGAATTTCCACCTGCCGGAGAGCACGCTCATCATGCTCGTGTCGGCGCTGGCCGGGCGGGAGCACATCCTCAACGCATACAAGATCGCCGTCGAAAACCGCTATCGGTTCTTCTCGTTTGGCGACGCCATGTTCATCGCCGATGGCCTCGATGCCGGCGGCGCTGAGTAAGAAAATGAAAAAACAGGCTCGCGGCCGCGAGCCTGTTTTTTTGCTGTATCGGTTCAGTTTTGCACAGCTTCAAATGCCTGCTGCAGATCGGCGATGATATATCGGTGTCTTCCAGACCGACTGCCAGACGGATCAGGCGATCCGAGAAGCCGGCGGCCTTGATCTCTTCTTTCGTGCACATGGAGTGCGTCATGGAAGCCGGATGCTGGATGAGCGTCCCGCAGTCGCCGAGGCTGACGGCCAGCGCGCACAGATGCACGTGGTTGAGCACCTTCTTGGCTTCCTCGAAGCTGCCCATCTCGAACGAGACAACGCCGCCGAACCGCGTCATCTCGCGGACGGCCACGGCGTGATCGGGATGGTTCTCCAGACTGGGATAGAACACTTTCTGCACATACTTGGAGCCGGCAAGGAAGTCCACCACTTTCTGCGTGTTTGCGCAGACGGCGTCCATGCGCACCTTGAGCGTCTTGAGACCGCGCAGGATCAAAAACGCCTCCTGCGGCCCGAGCATTGCGCCCGTAATGTCCTTGAGTCTGACCATGCGGATCTGGTCCATGATCTCCTTGCGCGCCGCCGAGAAGCCCGCGACCACGTCGCCGTGGCCGTTGAGATACTTGGTCGCGCTGTGCACGACGACATCCGCGCCCAGCTTCAGCGGCTGCACCAGCAGCGGCGTGGAAAAGGTGTTGTCCACGATGACGAGGCAGTCCGGATTCTGCGTATGCGCGTAGTCCGCGACGGCGCAAAGCGCCTGTATCAGCAGATCTATGCGCAGCTGCGCGCACAGATCTTCTCCGGCGAGATCGCGGCCGGCCAGCCGCTGCCGTCGTATCGGTTTATGAGCCGCAAATACCAGGTCAACGTCGCCACGGTGGAAAAGGCGTATGATCTGCTGGAGGCCAACGGTTATATCCGCCGCTGTCAGGGCAGCGGGTGTTGTGTCCTGCCGCTGGATAATTTCAAGTTCTTTGCCGACGGCGTGGTGCTCGACAGTTTTCAGGCCGGGCAGTCGGAGACCGGGCCGGTCTATGATTTTGCCACCAGCACGCCGCTGGCGACGCGGGAGGAGACACGGCAATTTGTCGCGCTGGCCGACGAGCTCGCGCAGCAGCGGCCGGATGCGCTCCTGCGCTATCCGCCGACACGCAGGCGCTGCGGCAGCATCTGGCCGCGCGTAGCATTTGCTGCGCCTGAGCTATGTCGGCTGCCCGCTGGAGCAGATACCGGTAGGGATACACTGTATCGACTGGGAAATCGACTGGCTGCTGGAGCACCAAGCGGCGTTGGAAATTTAGTTGAGGTATCTTGTTGCATATTTTGTGAACAAACATAGCGCCTTTTGTGAACGTTAGCACTCACCTGTTGACAGTGCTAAAAAGCGTGCTATGATGAAGACGATCGATGAGGGAGGGCCTCCAGAGGGCCTCCGGAGATCAGGCATTGTTGTACAAACGGTAACAGAGTTCGCCAACGCGTGGAGTTTTTCCCCAGCGCCTACGAAAGGTATGAATGGAGGAATGACTTATGTTGCCGAGCATTTTTGGTGAAAACCTGTTTGATGATTCGCTGTCCGATTTCTTTGATTTCGGCCGTATGATGCCGCAGGTCAGCAGTGAGCTGTATGGTAAGCACGCCAGAAATCTGATGAAGACCGATGTCCGCGAACTGGACGGCTCGTACGAGCTGGACGTGGACCTTCCGGGCTTCAAGAAGGACGAAGTGACGGTCGATCTGAAGGACGGTTACCTGACGATCAGCGCTGCCAAGGGTCTGGACAAGGACGAGTCCAATAAGAAGGGCAAGTTCCTGCGCCACGAGCGTTACGCCGGCTCCATGAGCCGCAGCTTCTATGTCGGTGACGATGTGGAATCCGCAGATGTCTCCGCGAAGTTCGAGGATGGCATTCTGAAGATCAGCGTCCCGAAGGCTGCGCCGAAGGAGCTTCCGAAGCACACGACCATCACGATCGAGTAATATGCAGCAATGCAAGCGCGCCCCGGCCAAAATGGCCGGGGCGCACTGCTTTTTAAAGGGATATCCCCGCCGATGCCTTTTCAGGCATCGGCGGGGATACGTCTGTTATGAACAACGGTTTCAGCTGCGTTTACTGCGCAGTTCCTTGACCTTGATCCTGGCAGCACGCTTGACCATGTAGGGGAGAATGGCTTTCATCTTGTCCTCGGAGCGGATCATCTTGGTCGCCTCCTGGTGATCGCGGCGCAGGTGGATGGCGTCAAACTCGCATCTGGTCGTGCACACGCCGCAGCCGATGCAGCGGTTGGTATCGACGACGCTCATGCCGCAGCCAAGGCAGCGGGACGCCTCCTTTTTGACCTGCTCTTCCGTGAACGTGCAGCGCGGGTCGCGGCGACCTTCTCCGTGAACGGGATGTTGCGCTGGTTGAGCATCTTCGGCACATAGCGCTTGTCGGCGTGCAGCTCCTGCTCCGCGATGAATTTCTTGATCTCGTCGATGGCAACGGCGCGGTCAACGCTGCCGCGGGTGCAGGCCTGCTCGCAGCGGCGGTTGCAGATGTGGCCGCAGACGGCGGGGAAGGGGTTCTCTTTTTTGATAAGCTTGAGCGCGTCCATGTAGCGGCCTTCAGCAGCCATGCGGATATAGACCTGGACGGCAATATGCGCCGGGCAGTTGCTCTTGCAGGGGGCGGTGCCGGTGTCATAGCAGTTGGCGGACGGATTGTCGTCTCGGTAATTTTCGTTCCACATTTCCGGGCCCCATTTGGTCTCATCCGGCAGCACCTGCTTCGGATAGACGATCGGCCCCTCCTTCGTACACAGCTTCCACCCGAGCTTGGCGGCGCCCGCCGGGCACACCTCGGCGCACTGACCGCAGGCAACGCACTTTTCCGGATCGACATGCGCGCGGTAAGCGGATGCGGACATATTCGGCGTGTTGAACAGCTGGCTGGTGCGCAGCGCGTAGCAGGAGCAGACGCAGCAGTTGCAGATGCCGAGGATCTTGTCCTCGCCGTCAATATTCGTGATCTGGTGCACAAAGCCGTTTTCCTCGGCGCGCTGCAGGATCTCCATGACCTCTTCGCGCGTTGCAGGGCGCGCTTTGTTGGTCTCGATGGCGTAGGTCGCCATGTCACCGACGGCAATGCATATGTCCTCTTCCAGATGGCCGCAGCCCTCATCGCGCACTCTGCGGGACCGGCGGCAGGAGCAGGCGCCGAGCGCATACTTGCCGTCGTACTTATCCAGCCAGTGCGACAGATGCTCCAGATCGACCGACTTCTGCTCCGACGGGATCGCCTTTTCGACCGGGACGGTACGCTTGCCGAGCTCACGTTCCACACCGACTGGATGCGCTATGACTGCTATGTAGACCTCAGCGGCGCCGTGCTTGGCGCGTTTCGGGAAAACTGGCTGCCGTTTCTGGGCGGCCTTGTGCTGGTCGTCGGGCTCTCGGCGCTGCGTTTGTCCGCGCTGGTCAACGACCTCGGCTTCGGCATCGGCACGGCGCTGTATGCGTTTGCGGCCGGGGCGCTGGCGATCTCGGCGATGGTGCTGCCGGGCATCTCCGGTTCGTCTCTGCTGATGTCGTGCGGACTCTGTCTGCCCGTGATCGCGGCAATGAAAGACCTGCTGCAATTTCAGTTCGGCCAGTTCTGGCTGCTGGCGGCGGTGGAACTGGGCGTGCTCGCGGGCTTTGCCATTGCTCCGCATTGCATCCGCGGCTGGATGCGCAAAGCGCCGGGCGCCGTCACCTATGCCGTGTTGGGCATGATGCTCAGCTCTCTCTATGCGATCGTTGTCGGCCCGACGACGCTGAAGGTGCCGCAGCACGTCATGACGCTCTCTGATTTTCACATTCTCTGGTTTGTGCTCGGTATTGCCGTGATGCTGGGCCTGGAGGCGCTGAAAAGGCGTGTGCAGAAGGCGCTGGCCCACTAATACGCAAATCTTCCGGGAACGCTTGACTTGATGCTGCAATCTGTTAGAATAAGTAGGCAATCCAAACAGAAAGGCAAGCAAACTATGTTTCAACTGATTTGCAAAGACGGCCATGCGCGCCGCGGCGCGTTCACAACGCCGCACGGTACGGTGCAGACGCCGGTGTTTATGAATGTCGGCACGCAGGCGGCCATCAAGGGCGCGCTCTCGGCGGAGGATCTGGAGACGATCGGCTGCCAGGTCGAGCTGTCCAACACGTACCACCTGCACGTGCGTCCCGGCGACGAATTGATCCGCGACCTGGGCGGCCTGCACAAATTCATGACCTGGGAAAAACCGATTCTGACCGACAGCGGCGGATTCCAGATCTTTTCGCTGGCGCAGCTTCGGAAGATCACGGAAGAAGGCGTTGCCTTCAACTGCCATGTGGACGGCCGGCACATTTTCATGGGACCGGAAGAGAGCATGCGCATTCAGGCCAATCTTGGCTCGGATATTGCGATGGCGTTTGACGAGTGCATCAAGATCCCGTCGCCGTACGACTACGTGAAAGACTCCTGCGACCGGACGTATCGCTGGCTGCAGCGCTGCAAGGCGGCGCTCACGGATTACACCGGCCGTGACGATGCTGTCAATCCCGGCCAGGTGCTCTTCGGCATCAATCAGGGCACCATTTTTCACGATCTGCGCATTGAGCATATGAAGAAGATCGCAGACCTCGATCTGGCCGGTTATGCGATCGGCGGCCTCGCGGTGGGGGAGACGACGCAGGAGATGTATGATACCATTGCTGCCGTCGAGCCCTATATGCCGGCCGACAAGCCGCGCTACCTAATGGGCGTCGGCACACCGGGGAACATCATCGAATCCGTCGCGCGCGGCGTGGACTTTTTCGACTGCGTCATGCCGGCGCGCAACGGCCGCCACGGACATCTGTTCACGTGGTCAGGCATCATCAACATTAAAAATGAGAAATATCAGCGCGATGAGCAGCCGATCGACCCGCAGTGCGACTGCCCGGTCTGCCGGCGGTATTCCCGCGCCTATCTGCGGCACCTGTTCAAGGCGGAAGAGATGCTGGCCATGCGCTTTGCCGTGATGCATAATTTGTATTTTTATAATACGCTCATGCAGCGCATCCGCGCGGCGATCGAGGCGGGGGAGTATGAGGCGTTCCGGAAAAGTTACACATCCGTACTCGATATGCGCATTTAATGCTTGCATTTGCATAGGAAAGCAGATATAATATCTTTATCTTTATACGGAGGTAAAACCATGGGAAGCTCTGGCGGATATTCATCCATTATCATGATCGTTCTGATGCTTGTCATCTTCTATCTGTTCCTGATCCTTCCGGAGAACAAGAAGAAGAAAAAGCTCAATGAAATGCGTTCCAATCTGAAAGTCGGTGACGATATCGTCACGATCGGCGGTATGATGGGCAAAGTCGTCCACGTCACGGACGACAGCGTGACCTTCGAGACCAGCGAGGATCAGGTTCGCATCCAGGTTGCCAAGTGGGCCATTTCCACGAACGCCCGCGCCGAGGCGCAGGCTGCCAAGGAAGCTCAGGATCGCAAGGCTGCCAAGCAGAAAGCAAAAGAAGCGAAAAAGGAAGAGCCGAAGCACGAGGAGCCGAAGGGCCCCGAGGTGTAACGCTGCTTTCGGAATGATTCACCCCCTGCAGGAATATGCTGTGATGCATACGTTCTGCAGGGGGTGTTTTTTTGAATACGGAACAAAAATGGCTGCCGATGCTCTCGCGCGCGGCGGCGGCCGGCCTGGCCGGACTTGGACTCGCGCTGCTCTTGAGCTGGCTGGCTGCGCTGGCCATGAATCACGATGTGCTGCCCGGCACAGATGTGCGCCTTGCTGCGTTGGTGTGCTGCGGGCTTGCGTGTCTTGCTGCCGGCGCGCTCTCGCCGCGGCCGGAGCAGGGGAGGGCACTTGGCGGAGCGATGACATGGGCGGTGTGGGCGATCGGATATCTCATCCTGAAGGCGGCCGTTGGTGCGCAGGTTTTCTGCGCCGCTACCGCCATGACGCTGCTGACCGCGCTGGCTGCCACGATCGTCGGTTCGTGCATTTTTCATAAAAAGTTACGAAATAGAACAAAGAAGAAAAAACGGAAACAGAAGAGATATTACGGTTGGTAATCAGGCGGAAGGTTTACATAATCATCGTTTGATTACCTATATATTGCGTTAGATACGCAATGATTACCGAAATATAGTCATATACTGCTGGAAATAATGGGCATCTCTTTCTGCTCAGTTACGTGGTTTACATAATATTGTTAACATAATTTCTTGTCATAATAAACAAAAATGAACAAATTCTGACGAACTACTTGATAACATTTTCGATTTGTATTATATTATGTCTACAACGCATTATGTAAATTGTCATGTTATGAGCGCGTGTTCATAGGCTGTCAGTGGTGATGAATGTGCGACATAACAGATTGCGTGTGCGCCGGAAACCGGCCGTCTCCCGCTTTCCGCTGCCGCCGCTGCTCGCGGTCGGTATGGCGGTGGGCTATGCGATCGGCTGCTGCTTCGGCGCCAATGCTGCGCTGCCGGAGCCGTCAAATCCGGTTCTTTCCTTTTTGAGCAGCAGCGGCGCGGGTGGGACGCTGTACGGCGGCTTGCTGCCGGAGCTGTGCGTCTCGTGCGCCTACGGTTTCGCGTTTTTGCTGCTGTCTACGTCGTATCTTGGTTTTTTGCTGATTCCGGCCGTTTTCGGGATCAAAGGCTTTCTGTCCGCCTGTACGGCGGCCGCCTTCCTGAATTCCGGCTGCGACCATGCGTTTTGTCTCTCCTGCGTCGCAGTCGGTCTGCCCGGCATTTTTCTTGTGCCGGCGCTGTTTCTGCTCGGAACGCTCTGCGCGCAGATGTCTGTGCGTCTGCTCGAGCAGCGGCGCGGCCTGCCAGTCCCCGTATCATCGGAGCGATATTCCCGGGAGCTGGCGCTTGTGTTCTGCCTGCTGTTGGCGGCTGCGGCCGCCGCGTGCTATGCAGTACCGTTTTTCACACGGCTTATTCTGTGACCTGTGGTCACTGTGGATGAAATCTGATTGGAAAGGGGGAAGTCGTCATGCGGGATTCCGACGGAATGGAATTGTTCGAGTCCTACCTGCGCGATGTCAAGCGCTCGTCGCAAAATACGATTTCCTCATATCTGCGGGATATCCGCCAACTCAGCGAATATCTGCACGCACACACGGATGCCGATCTTGGCTCCGCGGAAGAGGAAGAGCTGTGTGAATACATCGACTGGATGCGCAGTAACGGCAAGTCCGTTGCCACGGTTTCCCGGGCGATCGCATCGCTGAAAAATTTCTATGGGTTCCTGCTCAACAATCACTATGTGCAGCACAATCCGACCGGCAAGCTCGTACCGGACAAGGCCAAGCAGAAGCTGCCGCAGATCCTCTCGAGCAAAGAGGTCGAGCTGCTGCTGGCGCAGCCGGAGTGCACGGACGCCAAGGGCTACCGTGACCGCGCCATGCTCGAGCTGCTGTATGCGACCGGTATCCGTGTCAGTGAACTGATCTCGCTCAACATTACGGATGTAAATCTGTCCGCCGGTGTTATCCGCTGCCAGGGCCGCGATAAAGCGCGCATGATCCCCATGTATCCGGCGGCTGTCCGTGCGCTCACGGAGTACATCAACTTCATCCGCCCGCAGATGATCGCAGCGCCGGATGAACAGGCGCTGTTCGTCAACGTCAGCGGGGAACGGATGTCGCGTCAGGGCTTCTGGAAGCTCATCAAGAACTATCAGACCAAGGCCGGCATCGAAAAGACGATCACACCGCACACGCTGCGCCATTCCTTCGCTGCGCATCTGCTGGAAAACGGCGCGGATATCCACGCCATTCAGGAAATGCTCGGCCATGCGGACATCTCCTCGACGCAGATCTATTCGCACCTTGTCAGCAAGCAGCTCAAGGATGTCTACAACAAAGCGCACCCGCGTGCGTGACATACGTGTTTTCAAGCGCTCCGAAACGACTCGGGGCGCTTTTTCTTTTCCCGGCAGTTGCCTACGGGGCGAAAATATGCTATATTTATTTAATTGGAGTGATGCATATGCGGATCCTGGGCGTTGACCCCGGCATTGCCACGGTCGGCTTCGCGGTGCTGGACGCGGAAAAGCGCAGCCAGCGACTGCTGACCTGCGGCGTGATCACGACGCCGGCCAAAACGCAGCTGTCCAGCAGGCTTGACCAGATCTACCGCGACCTGAATGAACTCATCGCGCAGTTTCACCCGGAAGTGATGGCGGTCGAGGAGCTGTTTTTCAATACGAATATCACGACCGGCATCGCCGTTGCCCATGGCCGCGGCATCATCCTGCTCTCGGGCTATCAGGCCGGGCTGCAGATCTATGAATACACGCCGCTGCAGGTCAAGCAGGCGGTCGTCGGTTACGGCCGTGCGGACAAAAAGCAGGTCATGGACATGGTGCGCCGCATCCTTTCCCTGCAGGCCGTGCCGAAGCCTGACGACGCGGCGGACGCCGTCGCTATCGCGCTCTGCCATGCGCGCAGCGCCACATCTTTGATCCATCAACAGGAGAGATTTGATCCATGTTCTACCATATAAACGGAGTCGTTACCGATATCGAACCGAATCTGGTCGTGCTGGAGTGCGGCGGCGTGGGCTATGCGCTCAACGCCAGCCTGAACACGATCGGCAGCGTCAGAACGGGCGAGCGCGCCAAGCTCTATACGTATGAGTGCATCCGCGAAGATGCACATGATCTCTACGGCTTTGCCAGCAAGAGCGAAAAGCACTGCTTTGAGTTGCTGCTCGGCATCTCCGGCGTTGGACCGAAGGCGGCGCTGTCGATTCTTTCGTCCAACACGCCGGACGGGCTGGCGCTGGCGGTGCTCAACGGCGATGAAAAGGCGCTCACGAGCGCTCCGGGCATCGGTAAGCGCATTGCGCAGCGCATCCTGCTCGAGCTCAAGGACAAAATGGCCAAAGAGAGCGCGAGCGTGGACTTTGCAGACCTGACGCCGGCAGTGCCCGCATCGGACACGGCCTCGGCCGCGCGCAGCGATGCGATCGCCGGCCTGTCCGTGCTCGGTTACAGCATGCCGGAGATCAATGCGGCGCTGCGCACGCTGCCGTCCATTGAGGGCATGAGCGCGGATCAGATCATCAAGGCCGCGCTGCGCGCCATGATGCAGCAGTAAGCAGGGGAGGGAGCGTATATGAGTATCAGTTTTTCCGAGGACGCCCAGCAGGAGGTCGTCACCTCTTCCCGCGTGCTTCCGGAGGATTCCGGCGAGGGCTCTCTGCGCCCGCGGCTGCTGAAGGATTATACCGGTCAGGAAAAAGCGAAAGAGAACCTGCAGGTCTGCATCGACGCGGCGCGCCTGCGCGGCGAGCCGCTCGACCACGTGCTGCTCTACGGCCCTCCGGGGCTTGGCAAGACGACGATGGCCGCCGTCATCGCAAACGAGATGGGCGTGAACATGCGCATCACCTCTGGCCCGGCGATCGAAAAGGCCGGCGATCTGGCGGCACTGCTGACCAACCTGCAGGAACATGATATTCTCTTCGTGGACGAGATCCACCGCCTCAACCGCGCAGTCGAGGAGATCCTTTACCCCGCCATGGAGGACTACGCGATCGACATCATCATCGGCAAAGGGCCGTCGGCCAATTCGATCCGGCTGGATCTGCCGCGCTTTACGCTCATCGGAGCGACCACGCGCGCCGGGCAACTGACCGCGCCGCTGCGCGACCGCTTCGGCGTCAATCTGCGTCTGGAGCTCTACAGCCCGGCCGAGCTGCAGAAGATCGTAGAGCGCAGCGCCGGTATCCTCAAGGTGGAGATCGACAGTGCCGGCGCGTATGAGATCGCCTCGCGCTCGCGCGGCACGCCGCGCATTGCCAACCGTCTGCTCAAGCGCGTGCGCGACTATGCGCAGGTGCGCGCCGACGGCGTCATCACCAAAGAGGTCGCCAATGCCGCGCTGCTGCGCCTGGAAGTGGACGAGATGGGCCTCGATGCGACGGACCGGCGGATGCTGCGCAGTATCATTGAATTCTATCACGGCGGGCCGGTCGGCCTGGAAACGCTCGCGGCGACGATTGGCGAAGAGGCCGTGACGCTCGAGGACGTCTATGAGCCGTATCTGCTGCAGCAGGGTTTTTTGACGCGCACGCCCCGCGGCCGCTGCGTCACACGCCGTGCTTATGAGCATCTTGGCCTGGAATACATCGGCCAGCAGGAGATAGATTTCTGAAAAAAGCGCTGAATGTCCCCGAAACGTGCATTTTGTACAAAAATGTATTGACTTTTCAACGTTTTTAGTTATAATTTGTTTTGAGTGGTATTGGAGTTTTGAAGGTTATGATGGATGATTCCAAACTGTCTGATGCAGAGCTGCTGGCACTGGTGAGTGCCGGGAATGCCGACGCGGAGGAAGCGCTCGCAGAGCGCTACAGCCGCCTGGTGCGCATTTGCGCGCGGCCGCTTTTTCTCATCGGCGGTGACAGCGAGGATCTCATTCAGGAAGGAATGCTTGGCCTGCTCTCTGCCATCCGGCAGTATGACCCGGCGTCCAATGTGCCTTTCAAAGCGTTTGCAGAGGTTTGTATCAGCAACCGCATTTACAGTGCCATCAAGTCCGCTTCCAGACAGAAGCATTCTCCGCTCAACAGCGGCATTTCCCTAGACAGCATCCTCTCAGAAGAATCACAGACCCAGGCGTCCAGCTATCCGGAAGCAAATTGTCGTGTTACTGAGGAGCAGGTTTTGGCCAGAGAGAGTGAACAAGAGCTATTGTCCGCATTTACCCGGTATTTGTCAGCGTTTGAAGCGCGGGTGCTTCGGCTGTACCTGTCCGGCCTTTCCTATGCCGAGATGGCGGCCGAGACGAACAAACCCGAAAAATCCATTGACAATGCCGTGCAGCGGATCCGCCGCAAACTGGCGCGGCTCCCCAATTTCAGCGACTTCAGCAAGAGCTGAACGCAATATAGCCGAGAGGCAAGTTTTTCAAAAGAGAGGATTTATCATGTTCGAAGACAAAACGTTGAAGTGCAAAGAGTGCGGCGCAGAGTTCGTTTTCACCGCCGGTGAGCAGGAATTCTATGCGGAAAAGGGCTTCCAGAATGAGCCCCAGCGCTGCAAGGCCTGCCGTGACGCGCGCAAGAACGCCGCCCGCGGTCCCCGCGAGTTCTTCACTGCTACCTGCGCTGCCTGCGGCGGCGAGGCCAGAGTTCCGTTTGAGCCGAAGTCTGACCGTCCTGTCTACTGCAGCGAGTGCTTCGCGAAGATGAGAGAGCAGCACTAATCAGCAGATAAACTGGTTAAAATGATTGGGGCGCTTCGTGCGACCCAATCATTTTCTCACAAGCAAACTACCGGAGGTAAAAAGATTATGTTTGAAATTTCCAGAGATACGATGATTTCGGAGATCCTGTCCAATGCGCCGGAGGCCATGCCCGTGTTCCAGAACATCGGCATGCACTGCCTCGGCTGCGCCATGGCCAGTGGCGAGACGCTGGAGCAGGCTTGCCTTGCACACGACGTGGATCCGGACGAGTTCCTCGAGCAGCTGCGCACCTATCTGGAGAGTCTGTAAGATACAGACATGGATCAAAAGCCGGCGGTACGCCGGCTTTTGGCGTTTCCGGAGGAGTAAGTATGGATTCCATTCATCTATCACCGCGGCTGCAAATGGTCGCGGACTTCGTGCCGCCGTGCGCCTGCGCTGCGGATATCGGTACAGATCACGGATATTTGCCGGTCTGGCTGCTGCAAAATGGAGTCGTTCAAACGGCCATCGCGGCCGACATCCATGTCGGTCCGCTTGCCAATGCGCGGAAGTCCGCCGCCGCTTACGACTTGGAGGAGCGCGTTCGGTTCGTGCAGGCGGACGGTCTGCAATTTCCGGACGCGCAGGCAGCGGATGTCATCACCATTGCCGGCATGGGCGGGGAAACGATCTGTGCGATCCTGACGGCCACACCGTGGCTGCGGCAGGGAAAACGGCTCGTTTTGCAGCCGCAGAGCAAAGTGCAGGAACTGACGGACTGGCTCTGGCACAACGGTTTTACGATCGAGGACGCAGCCCTCTGCCGCGATGCCGGCAAGCGCTATCTTGCCCTGCGCGTGCTTGGACAGCCGGCCGGGCAGACATACACGGTGGAGCAGCTGCTGCTTCGCCGCCGCGATCCGCTGCTGCCGGAGCACCTCACAGAAGAGATCCGGCGGCAAACGCGCGCACGCGCCGGCATGGCGCTTGCAAAGCTGACGCCGGCGTCGGAACTGGCAGCGATCGACGCGCGGCTCTCGCAGCTGCAAACCTGCCTGAAGGAGGTACAGACATGGTGATCATCAATGACATCTACACTTTCTTAAATGAGATCGCGCCGGTGCGGTATCAGATGGATTTTGATAACGCCGGCTTTCTGGTCGGTGACGGCGGCGCTGTGGTGAAAAAAGCACTGCTGGCGCTGGACATCACAGACGCCGTGATCGCAGAAGCGATCGAGCTGCGCGCGCAGCTCATTGTTTCGCACCACCCGCTCATCTTTACGCCGCTGCGGCACGCGACGACGGATGATCTCGCCGGACGCAAGGTGCTGACCATGGCGCGGCACGGCATTTCCGCCATCTGTATGCACACGAATCTGGACATTGCCGACGGCGGCGTCAATGATGCGCTCATGGCGACGCTGGGCGCGGAGGTCACGGGCGGCCTGGAGCCGGCCGGTACGGCGGCCGACGGGCGCACGCTTACCTGCGGACGTGTAGGGAAGCTTCCGAACCCCATGACCATGGCGGAATTTCTGCCCTATGTTGCCGGACGTTTGCACGCCAACGGGCTGCGGTATGTGGATGGTGGCCTGCCAGTGGAAAGAATCGCGGTTTGCGGCGGCTCCGGCGGGAATATGCTGGAGCTGGCGGCTGCGAAGGGCTGCGACACCTTCGTGACGGCAGACGTGAAGTACGACCGCTTCCTCGCGGCAAAGGAGCTTGGCATCAACCTGATCGACGCCGATCACTTCTGCACGGAAAATGTGGTCATCCCGGTCCTGCAGGAGAAACTTCAGCGGCAGTTCCCGGATGTCACGTTCACCGTCAGTCAGGTGCTCCATCAGACCGCACAGACATATTGTCCATAACGTATGCCGCCGGCACGCTGCCGGCGGCATATTCTCGTCCCGGACCTCATACAGTTTTGGTAAGACTGATGAGGAGAGGACGACAGAATGGACAATTCTTCAATTTACGCAGACATTGCCGCCCGTACCGGCGGGAATATTTACATCGGCGTTGTCGGCCCGGTACGCACCGGGAAATCGACCTTCATCAAACGCTTCATGGAAACGCTCGTGCTTCCGAATATTTCCGATGATTACGTGCGGGAGCGTGCGCGCGACGAGCTGCCGCAAAGCGGATCCGGCCGGACGATCATGACAGCAGAGCCGAAGTTTGTCCCGGAGGATGCCGTCTCGATCGAGCTGGATGCTTCCGTGCGCGCCTCCGTGCGGCTGATCGACAGCGTTGGATATATGATCCCCGGCGCAAACGGTCAGTACGAAAACGGGGAAGAGCGTCTGGTCACAACGCCGTGGTACGATCACGAGATCCCCATGCGCGTGGCGGCGGAAGAGGGAACGCGCAAAGTTATCCGCGAGCACTCGACGATCGGCATTGTCGTCACGACCGACGGCAGCGTGACCGAGCTCGCGCGGGAGGACTATGCCGCGGCAGAAGCGCGCATCGTTGCAGAGCTGCAGGACATCGGCAAGCCGTTTCTCATCCTGCTCAACACGGCCGATCCGGCGGGGGAGGCCGCACAGACATTGGCGGCTCAACTGCGCGAGCAGTACGATGCCGCCTGCCTGCCGGTCAACTGTCTGGAGCTGACGGAGCAGGATATTCTGGAGATCCTGCGCTCGGTATTGTATGAATTCCCGGTCACAGAGGCTTGCTTCCGTATGCCGGAGTGGATGGACGTCCTGCCGCCCGAAAATGAGACAAAGCAGCAGCTCTATGCACTGCTGCGCGAACAGGTGCCGTCACTGCACCGCCTGCGTGACGCACGGCGCGCGGCGCAAGTGCTCGCAGACAGCGAACTGTTGGAAGCGGCGGACGTGGAAAACGTCTCCGTGGACACCGGGGGCGTTTGTTACGTGCTCACATTTCCGCGCGCGCTGTACTACAGCATCATCAGCGAGCAGGCGGGCGTTTCCCTGCGCAGTGATGGGGAGCTCATCTCGTTTCTGGCGGAAATGGGGCGTATCCAGGATGACTATCAGCACATCCGCGGCGCACTGGAGGACGTGCGCAGCAAGGGCTACGGGGTCGTCATGCCGTCGGCCGGTGATCTGCAGCTGGCAGAGCCGGAGATTGTCCGCAAAGGCGGGCGCTACGGCGTCCGGCTCAAGGCCAGCGCAAAAGCCATTCACATGTTCCAGACTACGATCGAGACAGAGGTCTCGCCGGAGATTGGCGGAGAGAACGCATCGAGCGAGATCCTCGGCTTCCTGCTGCAGGGCTTTGACGGGGATGTCGAGCAGCTCTGGCAGTCCAACATTTTCGGGAAACCGATCTATACGATCGCACGCGAGGGCGTGGAGGAGAAACTCAGCTGCCTGCCGACCAAAGCCGTCAGCAAGCTGCAGGAGACACTGCAGCGCGTCGTCAACGAGGGCAGCGGAACACTGATCTGTATTATTTTGTGACAAGAGCTCTGTCTGGTGTCCGGGAACCGGCTTGCAGACGCTTTTTTGAGAATAGCAAATCGTTATAACAGGCATCCGGCAAAACGCCGGATGCCTGTTTATGTTGCTTCTGTTCTTGATTTCAGGATTTGTGTCTTGAAATCAGGAATCATGATGATTCTTGAATTTGTGCTGATGCAATGGTAAACTGTGGTCATGGAAGTCCCTCGAGTTTGCCTATGACGATGGCAACCAGCCGTTCGCCATGATCTATAACGACGGCTCGACCTCGTTGTATTGGATGGAATTACCCCTAAATTTTAAGAAAGGAGGCGAAGCATGGACTTCGTTCGTGATTACATGCGGGCATTGCTGGCAAAAGAGATCGATGTCGCAGCCGCATTGCAGAAGCAGAGATCTCAGGTCGTTTATCAGCAGTATTGCGCAGGTGGTACGATGCATCGTGGCTACTATTGTCCAAGTTTGACGGAAGATCTCTGGCTCGGCAACACAAAACGCGGCCGCCTTTGCAAGAAGCGGCCGCCGGAGGAAAGACTTTCTCATATATACGGCTTTGATGCATCGGACCGCTTGATCACGGTCAAGCACATGCACTGCTTAGAGGAGTATATTTTGTACGGTGCAGGAGTGACGCTGGGGGTGGAGATAAGAAATAACAGTGCAAATACAATAAGCATCTGCCGGTATGACGAAAATAGCAGAATTCAAATATATGAGTATTATTTACTTACTCCGAAGGCAGATCAGGTTTCCTACATGACCCGAGAGACGTTTCGCTATCTGCCGGATCAGGTTATAGATAATTGGTATCGGGAGGCGGCGGTTGCAGGAACCTGGATTCACGAGCATTCTCGTTATGTGTTTTCAGTGGAAGACGGATATCTGGGTGACTATACTGCAGAAAATTTTTATCATGGTCGATGTGGTGTTAAGATTCCTTATCGAGTGACAAAAAAGCGCAAAGTTCCACCCTGTACCCCTGAAAATAGGTGATTCAGTAAGCGGGCGGTGCATCAGCACCGCCAGCAGGAAAATGGATAAGTGGTCACTATGATGCGTACAACCGTCAGCACACAACCACAGATCATCATCGTTGTCTGCTGCATTACGCTGCGCCGCAGCGCCTACGACATGGAGGCGCTGCGTCTTTGTGTATATCGGCGGACGGTGCAGTAGATTTTTTCTCAATCCGGCAAAAATGATGTGGATTCCGGTTGGCGTTTTGTGTAAGGTTTGCGTTGTTTTCTTCACAATGCTGTGATAAACTATGGGCAAGAATTCTAAAGAAAACGAGGGATGTTTATGAAGGCACTTTCCAAAATTGCTGCCGGCGTGAGCCCGTCTGCGACGCTGGCCGTCAGCGCGCTGGCCAAGAAGATGAAAGCAGAAGGAAAAGACGTCATCGGCTTTGGCGCCGGAGAACCCGATTTTGCCACGCCCGACCGCATCAGCTATGCCGGTGTGCGCGCGATCTGCGACGGAAAGACGCGCTACACCCCGGCGGCCGGCATGATCGAGCTGCGTCAGGCGATCTGTGACCGCGTCAAGGCGGATTACGGTCTGGAATACGAGCCCACGCAGGCAGTTGTCGCCAGCGGTGCCAAGCATATGGTCTACATTGCGCTGGCCGCTCTGGTCGACCCGGGCGACGAAGTCATCGTCCCGGCCCCGTACTGGGTCAGCTATTATGAGATGGTGCGCCTGTTCGGCGGTGTGCCTGTGGTCGTCAATGTCAGTGAGGAACAGGGCTTCCAGCTCACGCCGGAGCAGCTCGAGCACGCCATCACGGACAAGACGAAGGCCATCATTCTCAATAACCCCTCCAACCCGACCGGCGCTGTCTATCCGAAAGAGGCGCTCAAGGCTGTCGCCGATGTCTGCGTCAAGCACGACCTGTATATCATCTCGGATGAGATCTATGATAAGCTCGTCTATGACGGCGTGCCGTTCACCAGCGTCGCCGCGCTCAGTGACGAGATCAAGGCACACACGATCCTCATCAACGGCGTCTCCAAGACCTATGCCATGACCGGCTGGCGTATCGGCTATTCTCTGTCTCCGGCGCTGGTGGCCAAGGCTATGACCAATTACCTCAGCCACTCGACCGGCGCACCGGGCACCATGTGCCAGTGTGCGGCCATCGAGGCGCTCTCCGGCCCGCAGGACGAGGCGGAGCAGATGCGCCAGGTGTTTGAGCAGCGCCGTGACCTGATCGTGCGCCGCATCAACGCCATGCCCGGTGTCAGCTGCCTGAAGCCGAGCGGCGCGTTCTACGTCATGATGAATCTCGAGCAGATCCTCGGCAAGCAGATCGACGGTCAGATCATCGGCAGCGGTGATGATTTTGCAAAGCTGCTGCTGGAAAAGAGCCTGGTCGCGGTCGTGCCGGGCAGCGGCTTCGGCGCACCGAATTTTGTGCGCCTGAGCTATGCGATCTCGACGGAAAACATCGAGACCGGCATGGATCGTCTGGAAGGCTTCCTGAAGCAGCTTCAGTAACTCAATATTGAGAGGCGCGCGGTTCGACCGCGCGTTTCTTTTTCTGTGCTTTGGTTGACGCGCCGGGCACAAAATGGTATCCTGAGAGCATGTCATAAGCGTCCGTTCCCGCCGCATACCATAGCAAGAGGGGGGGAGCGCCGTGACAAAGTTACTCTATCAGCGGATCCTGGTCGTGCTGCTGGCGTTGATCGTGGTGTTCGGCGGCTGGTTTGCCGCCGACTGGCAGCTCCGGCGCGCGGAAGCGGCCGCAAACTGGACCGATCCAAAGCAGGTCCTGATCCTTGACGCCGGTCACGGCGGGGAGGACGGCGGGGCAGTGGCGCCAAATGGGACGGTCGAGGCGGATATTAACCTGCAGATCGCGCTGCGCGCACGCGCGATCGCGGAGCTGACCGGCATTGAAGTCGTCATGACACGCGACAGCCCGGACATTGCATATCCGGACAATGCCACCACGATCGCCGAGCGAAAGAAAGCCGACCAGCACCAGCGCGCAGAGCTGATCCGAAAAACGGATAACGCCGTGCTCATCAGCATCCACCAGAACTGCTATCCGGATCGCAAACCGTCAGGCGCGCAGGTACTGTATGCGGCGAGCGACGGAAGCGAAGCGCTCGGCACACAGATCCATGACAATCTCGTTGCGTATCTTGACCCGCAAAACCGGCGCGTCGCGGCGCCGATCTCGGAGAAGATCTACCTGATGCGGGAAGTGAAATGTCCCGCGGTGCTGGTCGAGTGCGGCTTTTTATCCAATGAATCCGAGTGTACAAAGCTCAAGGACGGCGGCTACCAGACCAAACTGGCGGCCGTGATCATCGCGTCCTACTTACAATACCGGCAGTCTCTGCCGCAAACAGGAATGGTTACATGAAAGCAAAATCGAGTACAAAAACCGTTTTTTATTGCTCCGAATGCGGCAATGAGACGGCAAAATGGATGGGGCAGTGCCCGGCATGCGGCGCATGGAACACGCTGGTCGAGGCGCCGAAAGAACCCAAAATGTCTCTCGGCACGCGCGCAAAACGTATCGCACAGCCAAAACTGATCTCGGAACTGGACGCCGAGGAAGAACTGCGATTTTCCACAGGGATCGGGGAATTTGACCGCGTGCTCGGCGGCGGCGCCGTGCGCGGCTCGCTGGTTCTGGTCGGCGGCGCGCCCGGCATTGGCAAATCCACGCTGCTGCTGCAGCTCTGCGGCCGCATCAGCGAGCAGGAAACGATCCTTTACGTCTCCGGCGAAGAGAGCCAGCGCCAGCTGAAAATGCGCGCGCAGCGCCTCGGCGTTGATCACGGCAGCATCTATGTGCTGGCGGAAACGGACCTGAACACCGTTCTCGCCACGATCGACGACCTGCAGCCGACCGTCCTGATCGTAGATTCCATTCAGACTATGTACGACGCCGAGACGGCCTCGACGCCCGGCAGCATCAGTCAGGTGCGCGAGTGCACGATGCGCATCATGCGCTCGGCCAAAGACAGCGGTTATACGGCATTCGTTGTCGGCCACATCAACAAGGAGGGCAGCATCGCCGGCCCGAAGGTGCTCGAGCACATGGTCGACTGCGTGCTGTACTTCGAGGGCGATCAGAGTATGTCGTACCGCATTTTGCGCGCGGCAAAAAACAGATTCGGGTCAACCAACGAGATCGGCGTCTTCGAAATGGAAGATTCCGGGCTTCGAGAGGTAACAAACCCGTCGGAAATGTTACTGTCCGGACGTCCGACCAACACGCCGGGCACCTGCGTCGTCGGCGTCATGGAGGGTTCGCGCACGGTGCTGGCCGAGGTGCAGGCTCTGGTCACGCCGTCGGGTTACAGCGGCGCGCGCCGGAACGCCAACGGCATCGACTATAACCGCGCCATGCTGCTGCTGGCCGTGCTGGAAAAGCGTGCCGGTTTTTCGCTGTCGAGCTGCGATGCGTACATCAACGTCGTCGGCGGTCTGCGGCTGGACGAGCCGGCCACGGATCTGGCGGTCATTCTGGCAATCGCATCGAGCTATAAGGATCTGCCGGTCGGCAGCGATCTGGCCGCCGTCGGTGAGGTCGGCCTGTCCGGCGAGATCCGCTCCGTGAGCCATTTGAATCAGCGCCTGTCGGAGATCGCACGGCTGGGATTCCGGCGCTGCATCATCCCGGCGCACGTGCGCGATGATGTGCAGAAGCAAAACGGCCTGCAGACGATCCCGGTCAAAAACATCCGGGAAGCGCTCAAGGCTGTGTTCGGTGCGTAGATCTTTCGATTTCAGCTGCGAGAAAGCGCACGATGAAAAAATGAGAAAATAGTGTGAAAAAACAGCCGAAAGACGCTTATCGCGCTTTTCGGCTGTTTTCTCCTCCTCTGAATTCGGCAAAATTTTTATTTTGCCGAATTATTTGTGGATTTCGTCAATAGACACTGCCCCATACTTCTGGTATGCTCTTATTAGAATTTGAGGTGTTGGCTATGGATTATTCAGATGCGCCGCAGGTGCTGCGCGACTTTTTGATTTATCACGAAACGATCTGCGGGCATTCCAAGGCGACGGTCGACCAGTATTATCTCGACCTGCGGATGTTTCTGCGATTTTTGAAGCTCGACCGCGGGCTCGCGCCGCGCACGGCGGAATTGGACGAGATCTCCATTGCGGATGTGGATCTTTCCTTCCTGCGTGCCGTAACGCTCACGGAGGTTTACAGTTTTCTGGCCTATCTGTCGCGCGACCGCGTCAGGCAGCCGAATGCGCACGAGCCGGAATACGGCTTGAGCGCCAGCTCGCGTGCGCGCAAGATCGCCGCGATCCGCAGCTTCTTCAAATACCTGACCGTGAAAGCGAAGCTGCTGGAGGAAAACCCGGTGCAGGATCTCGACTCCCCGAAGATACCAAAAACCCTCCCCCACTATCTCACACTGGAAGAAAGCAAGCGGCTGCTGTCCGTTGTGGATGGGAAAAACAAGGAGCGCGATTATTGCATTCTGTGTATTTTTCTCAACTGCGGTCTGCGCATCTCGGAGCTGGTCGGCTTGAACCTGCAGGATGACCACGGCGACAGCCTGCGCATCCTTGGCAAGGGCAGCAAAGAGCGTGTTGTCTACCTCAACAACGCCTGCCGCGAGGCGCTCGACCGCTATCTGGCTGTGCGCAGCGAAATCGCGCCGCCGCGCACGACGGCCATGTTTCTCTCCAACCGGCGCACGCGCATCAGCTGCGATTCCGTACAGGTCATGGTTAAGAAAAACCTGACCCGTGCGGGACTGGACGCCAGCCAGTATTCCACGCATAAACTGCGGCATACCGCCGCTACACTGATGCTGCAAAACGGCGTGGATGTGCGCACGCTGCAGGAGGTGCTCGGCCATGAGCACCTGAACACCACGCAGATCTACACCCACGTAGACAACGATCAGCTGCGCACGGCTGCAGCGGCAAATCCGCTGGGAGAATTCTCTCCTGACGAGAAAACGGCGAAAAAAATCTCCGATTCCTGAAAACAGGGATCGGAGATTTTGCTTGCTTATTTGGATTTGACCTTCGGCAGGTAATCGCGGACGCGATGATGCGGCTTATCGAAGCCGAACGCACGGATCGCCATCAGCAGCGTGCCGAGCGCGGCAGCGCCGTCCAAAACGGCGGCGAACCACAGCGTACAATAGCCGAGCTCTGCCATCACCAGCAGCAGGACCTTCACGACCACGCCGATCGCCAGATGCTCGCGGCAGATGCCCTCGACCCAGCCGGCCGTCTCGATCGCCTCCGGCAACAGGTACGGATCCTGGCTTGTGAGCAGGATATCGGCGTCAAACCGCTCGTCGCTCTCCTCCGGGATCACGCAGGCGTCCAGATCTGCCGATGAGTGCTCCGGATGTGCCGTGCAGCGGCGGTCATAATACAGCAGCAGTTCCCCGTCGCTCAGGTTCTCCACCTGCTGCGACAGGATCTGTTCCTTTTCCGCCCCGCTGCGCTTGCAATAGAGGTGATCCGCCTTGAGCTCTTTTGCATTCTCTGCAACGGAGTCGTTGCTGGCATTGCTGAAGAGCGTGATCGTGTGCACGCCCAGCGCGCGCAGCTCTTTGAGCGCGGGCTTCGTGTCCGACTGCACAACTTCCTGCAGCAGGATCTTACCTGCATACTGCTCACCAACGGATACATAGACCACATAGCCGTCTGTCAGGTCTGCATCCGGGATGTCCACACCCTTGAGGATCATCAGCTCACGCGTGCCGACGCAAACGCGGGTCGATTCAATGTAAACCTCCACGCCGCTTTCGGGAATATCCACTGCGCGGGAGAGATACTGCGTGAGAATGGGGCCGCTGTAGGCAGCGCAGATCGCGCGCGCCGTGCGGCTGTTCGAGCAGGACTCCGCATTGGCCGCCAGCTGCAGCAGGGCCTCCGGCGTCAGCTGACTGGATTTCACGCTGATCACCTTCGGAAGCTGGCTGTCCCCTTCCCCTTCATCGACTGCAACCGCACGCACGGCGTTGAGCGCGCGCATGCTGCGGCAGCTGCGAAACAGCACGTCGCAGCGGTATGCACCGTTGACGGCACTGTACCACACCAGCGGCACAGAAATCAGCAGCGCGCACGGGGTGGAAAGAAAGAGGACGATCATGGCGGCATGAATTGCCCGGGAAACCGTTGCGACCTTGAGCACGATCTCCAGCACGGCCACCAGCACCGCAATGCACAGACCGGCCGGTGCAAGATAGCCAATCCACTTCGGGGCGGCGAATTCAGCCGGAGAATGGATCTCCCCGCCGACGGCGGCTTCCAGCGTCTTCTGCGCATGCACCGTAACGACCGCGATCAGGATCGACGCGACCCGGTACACGAGCAGGAAAACGGCGGCATCCACCGGCTGCCCGACCGCCATCGTACCGATCACGCACACGATCACGATCACCGCGGGCCGGAACACCTGCCGGTCCAGAATGCAGGCGATCGCAGATGCAAGGTAGTCATACCCGGCGGCGAGCGCGGACAAAGCCAAAAGGATATACTGCACCACCGTGTTGTGCACCAGTGCGCCGATGACGCACAGTATCAGCGCCGCAGCAAGACGCACGATCAGCACAAGATCCAGTCCCGTTTCCGGAAACAGGCGCAGCGTTTTCCAATCATAATCCGGCCGGTCGGCAGCAAAACAGCTCGCAGACAGCCGCATCAGAAGTTCCTGAAAATTCATGGGAGTTCCCCCTGTTCTGACTGAGCCGTATACAGACAGCAGCTCAGGCTTTTCCGTCGCAGCCGAGCACATCGACGATCTTGTGCTTGACAAGCTGCTTGATGTTTTCCCGCGCGGGGCCGAGGTACTTTCTCGGGTCAAACTCTGCCGGGTGCTCGGCAAGATACTTGCGGATCGTGCCGGTCATGGCCAGACGCAGGTCAGAGTCAATATTGATCTTGCACACGGCCAGGCGCGCTGCCTGACGCAGCTGATCCTCCGGCACACCGATCGCACCGGGCATAGCGCCGCCGAACTCGTTGATCATCTGTACGTATTCCTGCGGCACGGACGACGAGCCGTGCAGCACGATCGGGAAACCGGGCAGCCGCTCGGAGACTTCCTCAAGAATATCGAAACGGAGCTGCGGCTTCGTGCCGGGCTTGAATTTGTAAGCGCCGTGGCTCGTGCCGATGGCGATCGCAAGCGAATCGCAGCCGGTGCGTTCGACGAATTCCTGCACATCCTCCGGGCGCGTATAGGACGAATCCTCGGCCTTGACCTTGACATCGTCCTCAATGCCGGCCAGCGTGCCGAGCTCTGCCTCCACGACGGCGCCGTGTGCGTGCGCATATTCCACGACCTTGCGCGTCAGCGCGACATTTTCCTCAAACGGCTTGGAGGAAGCGTCGATCATGACAGAAGAAAAGCCGTCATCGACACAGGCCTTGCACAGCTCAAACGAGTCCCCGTGGTCCAGATGGAGACAGATCGGCAGGCCGGTTTCGATCACGGCGGCTTCCACCAGCTTGACCAGGTACGTACGGTTGGCATACTTGCGCGCGCCGGAAGATACCTGCAGGATCACCGGCGCGTTGCACTCCTTGGCAGCCTCCGTGATGCCCTGAATGATCTCCATATTGTTCACGTTGAAGGCGCCAATGGCATAGCCGCCTGCATACGCTTTTGCAAACATTTCCTGAGAAGTTACAATCGACATTGACAAGTCAACTCACTTTCATATAATATATAGAATGTCAATATGATGCAAAACAAATCATCGGTTCAATTTATTTTACACATGTTTTTAGATAATATCAATAGTGGAATTCAATGTTTCAGTAAAATCTATCAATTCTTTGAATTTATGGAGGTACGTTATGTCCGGTGAATTAAAAGGCGCGTGTATCTTTGGGCAGTCCGGCGGGCCGACTGCAGTCATCAATGCCAGCGCCTACGGAGTGCTCAAGACTGCGTTGGAATCCGATGCCATTACCAACGTTTACGGTGCGGCCCATGGCATCCGCGGCGTTCTGGATGACCGCCTGTATGATATCGCTCAGGAGGATCCGGACGAGCTCCGCCTGCTGCTGCACACGCCGTCGTCGGAGCTGGGCTCCTGCCGCTACAAAATGGCAGACCCGGACACGGACGATACGGATTACCGTCGTATTCTGGAGATCTTCCGGAAATACAACGTGCGCTACTTCTTCTATAACGGCGGCAACGACTCCATGGATACCTGCAACAAGATCAGCCGCTATATGCAGGCGCACGATTGGGACTGCCGCGTGATGGGCGTGCCCAAGACTATCGACAACGACCTCTTCGGCACCGATCACTGCCCCGGCTTTGCGAGCGCCGCCAAGTACATAGCGACCTCCTGCATGGAAGTGTCCAAGGACTGCCGTGTATATGACACCGGCACGATCACGGTCATGGAGATCATGGGCCGCCACGCCGGGTGGCTGGCCGGCAGCGCCGCGCTGGCATCGGCCTGCGGCTCCGGTCCGGATCTGATCTATCTGCCGGAAGTCGATTTTGACATGGAGCAGTTCCTTGCGGATGTGCACCGCATCTACGAGGAGAAAAATAACGTTCTCATCGCTGTTTCCGAGGGCATCCACTACGCGGACGGCTCATTCGTTTCCGAGGCCAAGGCCTCCGCGACCGACGGCTTCGGCCATGCGCAGCTCGGCGGTCTGGCGGCGCGTCTGGCGCAGGTGATCAAAGAACACGAACACGCCAAGGTGCGTGGCATTGAACTGTCGCTGCTGCAGCGCGCGGGCGCGCATCTTGCCTCTCAGACGGATATCGACGAAGCGTTTGCCGCCGGTAAGATGGCTGTCGAGGCGGCGCTCTCCGGCGAGACCGGCAAGATGGTCGCGTTTGAGCGCGTCATGGCAGACGGTCAGTATGCCTGCCGCATGAAGCTCATTCCGCTCTCCGATGTCGCAAACTATGAAAAGAAAGTCCCGGTGGAATGGATCGTACCGGAGGGCAACAACGTCACGCAGGACTTTATCGACTATGCCCTGCCGCTCATTCAGGGCGTGCCGGAAATCCCGCTGGAAAATGGCCTTCCCCGCTATGCACGGCTGAAAAAGGTGCTTGCAGAATAAACGAAACGCAGAGTCGGCGGAAAATCGCCGACTCTGTTTATTTGTGCTGTTCAAGCGCGGGAAAATATGATAAACTAATACATTATCTATTGTAACGAAGGAGTTTCCAAAATGATCACTGTTGATGACCTCTCGCTGCAGTACAGCGGAGCCCCGCTGTTTTCCAAGGTGAACCTGCAGTTTACCCCCGGCAACTGCTATGGCATCATCGGCGCCAACGGCGCCGGCAAATCCACGTTCCTGAAGATCCTCTCCGGTCAGCTCGAGCCGAGCACCGGCAGCGTCTATATTGACCCCAAGGCCAGAATGTCCGTCCTCAAGCAGGATCAGACGATGTACGATGCCTATACCGTCATGGACACGGTCATCATGGGCAACCAGCGCCTGTATGACTGCGGCAAGGAGAAGGACGCCATCTACGCCAAGGACGAGATGACGGACGAGGACGGCATCCGCGCCTCCGAGCTCGAGGAGGAGTTTGCCGATCTCGGCGGCTGGGAGGCGGAGTCGGATGCATCCCGCATCCTGCAGGGGCTCGGCGTCGCGCCGGAGCATCACGAGACGATGATGTCCGACATGGATCCGCGCCTGAAGGTGAAAGTCCTGCTGGCGCAGGCGCTCTTCGGCCACCCGGACATTATCCTGCTCGACGAGCCGACGAACAATCTCGACCTTGCGAGCGTCGTCTGGCTGGAAGATTTCCTGATGGATTACGACGGCACGGTGCTCGTCGTGTCGCATGACCGCTATTTCCTCAATAACGTCTGTACGCACATCGTCGATATCGACTACGGCAAGATCAAAATGTACGTCGGCAACTACGACTTCTGGTATGAATCCAGCCAGCTCATGCAGAAGCTCGTCAAGGATCAGAACAAGCGCGCCGAGCAGAAGATCCAGGAGCTGCAGACCTTTATCGCCCGCTTCTCCGCCAACAAGTCCAAGTCCCGGCAGGCCACATCCCGCCGCAAGCTGCTCGAAAAGATTTCCGTTGAGGACATGCCCGCCTCCAGCCGCCGCTATCCGTGGGTCGGCTTCAAGGCCGAGCGTGAGCCCGGCAAGGATCGCCTGTTCGTGACGGATATCAGCAAGACCGTCGACGGCGAAAAGCTGCTCAACCACGTGAGCTTCATCGTCGGCAAGGAGGACAAGATCGCCATTCTCGGCAAGAACGAGCTCGCCGTGACGATGCTCTTCAAGATCCTCATGGGTGATGAAGAGCCGGACGAGGGCACAGTCAAGTGGGGCGTCTCGACCACGCAGGCCTACTTCCCCAAGGACCACAACAGCTATTTTGAAAACTGCGACTATGACCTCATCGACTGGATGCGCCAGTTCTCCACCGATAAGCGCGAGAGCTACCTGCGCACGTTCCTCGGCCGGATGCTGTTTTCCGGCGATGATGTCTATAAGCAGGTCAAGGTTTTGTCCGGCGGCGAGAAAGTGCGCTGCATGATCTCGAAGATGATGCTCTCGGGGGCCAACTTCCTCGTGTTCGACCAGCCGACGAACCATCTCGATCTGGAGAGTATCGCGGCGCTCAACAACGGCATGGCCGCCTTCCCCTACAATATCATCTTCACGAGCCACGACCACCAGCTCACGCAGACGGTCGCCAACCGCATCATTGAGATCACGCCTGACGGCATCATCGACCGCCGCTGCACGTACGACGAGTATATGCACATCGCGGGTCAGGAAGCGGAATAAATCATGGAGCAGCTTGCGAAAAACCAACTTCACACCGCCGAGATCACGGGCTATACGTCCGACGGTGCAGGTGTATGCCACATTGCCGGCCGCGCTGTGTTCGTGAAAGGCGCGCTCGCCGGCGAGACGTGGCAGGTCCGTATCCTGAAGGTGACGGCAAATGCCGTCTATGGCAAGGCAGAGCAGTGCCTGTCCCCTGCCCCGGCGCGCACGCAGCCGCCCTGCCCGGTTTACCGCACCTGCGGCGGCTGCAGCCTGCAGCATATGGACTACGACGAGCAGCTGCGCATGAAGCTCCAGCGCGTCAACGATGCGCTCACGCGCATCGGCGGCGTTTCGATGCCGGTACAGGACATCATCGGCATGGAATATCCGCTCTGTTACCGGAACAAGGCGATCTACGCCGTCGGCACGAAAGACGGCCGCGTGGTCAAGGGCTTTTACCGCGCGTCCAGCCATGACATTACGCCTGTGGAGCAGTGCCTGCTCCAGCTCCCGCTCGCGGACAAGGCGGCGCAGGCGGTCTGCGACTGGATGGATCTGCGCGGCGTTGCGCCGTATGACGAAGCCACCGGCCGCGGCACGGTGCGGCATCTGTTCACGCGCTGCGCCATGCACACGCCAGACGCCGTACTGTGCATCGTCTCCGCACGTGGGTTCGGCGCGCAGACGGACGACCTGATCGCCTACCTGCGCGAGCACTGCCCGGAGCTGACCGGCATCGTGCTCGATGTCAACAAGCAGAAAGGCAACGTTGTGCTCGCGGGAGATTTCTATCCGCTCTGGGGAGAGCCGGAGCTGACCGACCGGCTCTGCGGGCTGACGTTCACACTCTCGCCGCAGGCTTTCTATCAGGTCAATCCCGTGCAGGCCGAGCGGCTGTATGAGCGTGCGGTGGAATACGCCGTCAACGCGCCGACGGATCAGGTGCTGGATCTGTACTGCGGCGCCGGGACGATCAGCCTGTGTCTGGCGCGAAAGGCCGCGCACGTCATCGGGGCAGAGATCGTGCCGGAGGCGATCGAGAACGCGCGCCGGAACGCGGAGCGAAACGGTATCGAAAATGCGGAATTTCTCTGTGCCGATGCCGGCGCCGCTGCGGCGGAGCTGGCCCGGCGCGGCGTCCGGCCGGACTGCATCGTGGTCGATCCACCGCGCAAGGGCATGTCCCCGGATGCCATTGACGCAATGGTGTCCATGCAGCCGCCGCGCATCGTCTATGTCTCCTGCGACCCGGGCACGCTCGCGCGCGACGTGAAGCTGCTCACACAGCGCGGCTACACGCTCACGCAGGCGTTGGCCGTGGATATGTTCCCGCAGACGCCGCATGTCGAGACGTGCGCATTATTGTCCAAACTTCAAGGCGAGGAACACATTGAGACAGGTATCTCGCTTTCCAAACGAGAAATCGGTGGCCAGAAATGAAACGGTTTGCGGCAAAAATTCAAAGAAAGTGTGCTGAGCCAATTCCAAAAGGCTGTGCAATCTTTCTTATGATAGCTGGGATTTTTCTTGGCAGTGTGTTCTTGTACGGAGCATACACTTCAAAGGTGCGCATAACAAGAGATGACGCAGTTAGCGTAACTGCTGAATATGTTTCATGCCGAAAGATATATAGCCGTGGCGGAGGCGGTGTGGGAAGCGTTATTCTATATTTTGCAGATCATGAGCCATTAACGATAGATTGCTATTGTTTGTACGGCGATGCTGCCAGCCAGATTGAAGCGATAAAACCAGGAACAAGTTTGACGCTGCGTATACAGCCAGGCAGCGATATGGTTTTGGAAATGGTGAGCCGTGGAAAGACAATCATAGATTTTGATCAATCCACTGCGCAACGCAAGAAAGCGGTATCAGGTGATTTAATGCTAGCAGCTTTTTTGTACTTGGGTGCAGCGATCGGCGTTGTCAAACTGTTAAAGAAAGAAGTTTATTCTCTCTTCTGATAAGCCTACATGTGAGTAACCCCTAGGAAGAGATCTACCTGTATCATCTGTTGCTGGTCATAGAGTTTTCATATATGAAAATTCGGCAGTTTTTTAAAACTTCTCTTGCAATCCACCAGATGTTGTGATATAGTAGCTCCGTTATATTAGATGATTTCCCCTACCATGAAAGGATGAATACCATGACTACTTTGGAACTGATTCTGACGATTATCCAGCTGATTTCCGGTCTCGCCGTGACCGTGATCGTGCTGATGCAGTCCGGCAAGAGCGCCGGCCTGTCCGGCGCCATTGCCGGTGGTGCGGAAACGTTCCTTTCCAAGGGCAAGGCCAAGACGCTCGATGCCAAGCTCGCCAAGGCGACGAAGTGGTTTGGCCTCGTCTTTGTTGTCCTGACGCTGGTGCTGACCGTCCTGATGCACAAGGGCGCGTAATTTCCGGCACACAGCTGCAGAAAAGCGCATCCCCCGGTACTGCCGGGGGATGCGCTTTTTCACTTTTTGGTTGGATTGCCCGGTATCAGTCCGGGTACTCTGCGCGGCTGCCGCCGATGAGCTTCGGCCGCGTGCGGGCGGCATTGACCGGCGCTTCTCCGATCGTCTTGACCGACAGGCGCAGCGGCACGGCCACGTGCTTGAGGTGCATGCCGATCATGGTATTGCCGATATCGAGGCCGGCATCGGCCTTCACAAATTCGACCGCGACGGGATCGTCCATCGCCTCATAGACCGCCGTTGCGAACGAGCCGCCGGCTTTTGGCCGCGGGCGGACGCAGACGATCTCGTATCCGAACCGCTCCGCGTCGGCGCGCTCCATGATCAGGGCGCGGTTGAGGTGCTCGCAGCACTGCGCCTCCAGGCAGAGGCCGCGCGCTTTCAGGATCGGCAGGATCTCATCGACCACGGCTTTTGCCGCCTCGGGCGTCGAACCCTTGCCGATCTTCTGCCCCATGATCTCGCTCGAGGAGCAGCCGATCACGACCTGCTGGCCGGGCTTGAGCGCGGCAACATCCAGCAGCTCGAGCAGGGCCGCGCGGGCGGATTTGCGAATCTCTTCATACATGAATGGTCATCTCCAGACAGTTATTAAAAATTCTTATTTCCATTGTAGCACGGTGCGGGGCATTTGACAATCCTCTGCAAGGCGTGTATCATGAACATTGACCAAATTATTGTAACAGGAGGGAATTGCGTTTTGAAACGTTTCAATCGCATTTTTGCTTGTCTTCTCGCCGTGGCGCTGCTCGCCTGTGCCTGCTCCGGCTGCGGTAAAAAATCCGAGGAACCGTCCGTCAACGGTGCCGACGCGAAAAACGAGCGCTACTATGCCCCGCTGACCGGTGAACCGCTGAGCAGCAAACCCGCAAACACCCGGCCGTTTGCCGTCATGATCAACAACATCGTCTTCGCGCAGCCGCAGGTCGGCATCAGCAACGCAGACATGATCTACGAGATCCCGGCCGAGGGCGGCATCACGCGCATGATGGCCATTTTCAGCCACCTGTACGATGTGGAGTCCGTCGGCAGCATCCGCAGCCTGCGCCCGTATTATCTGAGCGTCGCCCTGTCGTATGACGCCATTGTCATCCACGCCGGCGGCAGCGAGCAGGCCTACAGCGACGTCAAGACCTATAACGCCGACCATCTGGACGGCGTGCGCGACGGCAACACCAGCTCCATGTTCTACCGCGACGCCAGCCGCGGCCAGCACGGCTCGGAGCACACGCTGTTCTTCCACGGCGCGAACGTGGAAGCGCTCGTGGATCGGTACAAGTTCCGCACCGAGCATGAGAGCAGCTACAAGACCGGCCTGAACTTTGCCGACAATGCTGTCGACCAGTGCACCGGCGGCGCGGCCGAGAACGTGCAGGTGACGTTTAACACGTCCAAGAGCACGTCCTTCACCTACCACGCTGACAGCGGCAAGTACACGGCCGTGCAGTACAAGGCCGACTATAAGGACGGCGCGACCGGCGAAGCGGTCCCGTTTACCAATCTGCTCATCCTCTCGGCCGATATGAAAACGGTGGACAGCTACGGCCGTCTAGCCGTTGACCTCATCGGCAGCGGCACCGGCTACTTTGTGACCGGCGGCAAGTATGTGCCGATCAAGTGGGCCCGCAGCGATATCAACAGCTGCTTTACTTACACGCTCGAGGACGGCACGGCGCTGAACCTCTCGCGCGGCACGACCTATGTCGGCGTGATCCCGACCAACGGCGGCAGCGCCAACTTCAGCTGAGAGCAAAATCAAACCATTTTGCAGCACTATGTGCGTGGGAAATCGCGCACATAGTGCTTTTTTCTTCCGCAGCAAGGTTGCCTGTTCTCTCAAATCTCTGCTATAATGGCTGTGCAGCCGGATGCAGCTGCAAGTGCACAGAAAGGAAGATCGCTATGACCTACAATTTTGATGAGATCATTGACCGCCGCCACACCAACGCGCTCAACACGGATGGCTTCCGCGGCTATATTTTTCACGCCGGGCCGGAAAAGGTATTTGCCTTCAAGGATGAAGAATTTGTCCGCATGTGGGTCGCTGACATGGAATTTGCCGTTGCGCCGGAGATCCTAGATGCGCTACGCGCGCGGATCGACCGCCGCATCTTCGGCTATACCGGCCTGTATGACGACGAATATTACCGCACGTTCTCCAAGTGGTGCCGCGATCACTATGACTGGAGCTTTCCCAAGGAGCAGCTGTGCGTCTCGCCGGGCATCATCCCGGCGCTCTACCAGCTGACGGAAACGCTTTGCGGCCCGGACGAAAAGGTGCTGCTCAACACGCCGGCCTACGGTTATTTCCTCCACGCGGCGGAGTATGCCAGCGTGGATGTGCTGACTTCCCCGCTGCACAAGAAGGCTGACGGCACATTCGAGGTGGATTATGAGGACTTCGAGCGCAAGTGCGCCGATCCCGCGTGCAAGCTAGTGTTCTGGTGCAATCCGCACAATCCCACCGGCCGTATGTGGACAGAGGAAGAACTGCACAGGGTCGCCGCGATCATCGAAAAGTATAACCTCTGGGTGGTGTCCGACGAGATCCACTGTGACCTGATCCGCTGCGGCCGCCGCCACATCCCGATGGCAAAGGTCATGGATCGCTATCCCAAGCTCATCACCTGCATGGCGCCTACCAAGACCTTTAACATGGCGGGGCTTGCGTTTTCCAATATCATCATCCGCGATCCGGCGCTGCGCGCCCGTTTTCAGGAGCGCGACAAGCTGTTCGGCATGGTCAACCCCATGTCGCTGACGGCGGCGCAGGCGGCCTATTCGCGCGGTGGAGCGTGGCATGAAGCACTAAAGCAGTATTTGGACGAAAACTTCGCATTCGTCAAGGCGTTTCTGTCCCAGGAGCTGCCGGAGGCGGTCATGTACATTCCGGAGGCGACGTATCTGGCGTGGGTCGATCTGTCGCGCTGCCTGCCGGACGTGGCGGACCTACCGGACTTCTTCGCCAACAAGGCGGGCGTTCTGCTCGAGGGCGGGGATTCTCTCTTCGTCGGCAACGCAAAAGGCTATGTGCGCCTGAATCTTGCGATGCCGCGCGCGATCATTCAGACCGGTCTGGAGCGGATGCGCGATGCGATCCGCGAAGAGCAGGCAAAGCATTAAAAACAAAGCAAAAAGCCCGATATGGCCAGCGCCATATCGGGCTTTTTCCCGTTTTTATTCCCACGTCTTCCACACATCCGGGCAATAGCCGACGGTGGCCTGCCGGCCGTTGCGGACGATGGGCGTCTGCAACAGGGACGGATCTTCGAGCAGCCGCTCGATCTTGTCCTGCTCATAGGCCAGGTGCTGCACAAGCGCGTAGTCCGCCGCCTTGGGATTGAGCATGGTATCCAGCCCGACAGCATTTTTCACGCTCGTCAGTTCGCCGCGGCTCATCCCATAGCGCAGCAGGTCAATGGCCTGGTACGGGATGCGGCGCTCCTTAAAATAGCGCTCGGCCTTTTTCGTGTCAAAGCATTTGGATTTGCCCCAGATCTGGATCTTCATGGCGCACTCCCCTGCTCAGACTTCAATGATCACGGGCAGCACCATGGGGCTGCGGCGCGTGGTCTTATACAGATAGCCGCTGATGTTCGACTTCACGCGGCCCTTGATGGTCGCCCAGTCGTGCTGTTTCTGCCGCTCGCAGCTGGCAAGGCTTTCATTCACGACACGCTTGAGCTCGCCCATGAGTGCCTCCGCCTCTTTGACATACACAAAGCCGCGGGTAATGATCTCAGGATCAGCGACCGGCTTGCCGTTTTCGGACGAGAGCGTGATGATGGCCATCACGATGCCGTCCTCGGCCAGATGACGGCGGTCGCGCAGCACGGCGCTGCCGACGTCACCGATGCCGGTGCCGTCGATATACACATCGCCCGCTGGGACATTGCTCGTCGCGCGCATACTGCGCTTGGTGATCTCGATCACTTCGCCGTTTTTAGCCACGAGCACGTTCTTCGGCTCCACGCCCATGAGTTTGCCGATCTCGGCATGCTTGCACAGCATCCGATACTCGCCGTGCACGGGGATAAAGTAACGCGGCTTCGTCAGCGCGAGCATCATCTTCAGCTCCTCCTGGCAGGCATGACCGGAGACGTGCAGCGGCGTGTTGCGGTCATAGATGACCTCCGCGCCCTTCTGAAACAGCTCGTCAATGACGCGGCTGATCGTGATCTCGTTGCCCGGAATGGCCGAGGCAGAGATGATGATGCGGTCGCCGGCGTCGATCGTGACCTGTTTGTGCTCGGAAAACGCCATACGGTGCAGCGCAGACATCGGCTCACCCTGGCTGCCGGTGCAGACGATAACGGTCTTGCTGCGCGGCAGGCTGCCGATCTGCGACATGTCCATCATGACGCCGTCCGGAATGTCCACATAGCCGAGCTCCGTCGCAACGCGCATGATGTTTTCCATGCTGCGGCCGGTGATGCCGACCTTGCGCTTATACTTTGCCGCCACGTTGATGATCTGCTGCAGGCGATGGACATTGGACGCAAACGTCGTGACGATGATGCGCTTGTTACAGTCCTTAAAGAGCTCATCAAAGCAGTCGATCACGCGCGCTTCCGAGGCGCAGTAGCCGGGACGCTCCACGTTCGTGGAGTCCGACAGCAGCGCGAGCACGCCCTCGTTGCCGAGCTGGCCGAGACGCGGCAGGTCGATCATGCCGCCCTGAATGGGCGTAAGGTCGATCTTGAAATCGCCCGTGTGGATAACGGTGCCGATCGGCGTTTTGATCGCCAGCGCAACGGAATCGGCAATGCTGTGGTTCGTATGGATGAACTCCACCTCGAAGCAGCCGAGCTTAAACTTATCGCCCGGCTTTTTCGTGAAGATCTGCGTATGGTAAAGCAGGTCATGCTCTTCGAGCTTGAGCTCAATGATCGCCGCCGTCAGAGGCGTTGCATAGATCGGCATGTCAAGCTGCTTGAGCACATACGGGATCGCGCCAATGTGGTCCTCGTGTCCGTGCGTGATGACCATGCCGCGGATGCGGTTTTTGTTGGCCTTCAGGTAGCTGATGTCCGGGATGACCATGTCAACGCCGTAGAGGTCCTGATCCGGAAAGCCCATGCCGCAGTCGACAAGGAACATATCCTTGCCATACTCGTAAACGGTGAGGTTCTTGCCGATCTCACCGAGCCCGCCGAGCGGGATGATTTTCAATTTGGATGCCATTCGTATCTCCTTTACGTTCGCTTTCGGGCAGACTGCTCCCCCGGAAGCTGGTTGATTTTTCGAAAAATATGTACGAAATGCATTGCCCGCGGCGGCGGATAACCAGAGTATTCCCAGAAATCCGAGCCGTCAAACCTGTTACATTTCCATTCGGCCGGCCAGCGCCCGCAGGAGCGTGGCATCGTCCGCATATTCCAGATTGGAGCCGACCGGAATGCCGTAAGCCAGACGTGTGATCTTCACGTCAAACGGCTTGAGTAGGCGCGCGATGTACATCGCAGTCGCCTCACCTTCCGTGTCGGGGTTGGTGGCCATGATGACCTCCGTGATCCCGCCGGCAGCCACACGCTTGACCAGCTCCTGGATCCGGATATCGTCCGGGCCAATGTGATTCATCGGCGACAGCACGCCGTGCAGGACGTGATAGACACCGTTATACTCGCGGCTGCGCTCAAACGAGAGCACATCGCGCGGCTGCGCCACGACGCAGATGGTGCTCTGGTCGCGCTTCGGAGAGGCACAGATGGTGCACGTCTCCTGATCGGTGAGATTCTGGCAGATGCTGCAGCAGTGGATGTTTTTCTTGGCATCCACAATGGCCGCGGCAAACTTCAGCGCCTCCTCTTCCGGGAGGGATAGAACATGAAACGCCAGCCGCTGCGCGCTCTTGCGCCCGACACCGGGCAGCGCGGCGAACTGGTCGATGAGGTTTTCAAGTGCATTCGGAAAAAATGACATGGGAATACCGTCCTGAATCAAGCATTGCGGATGGCGGCGATGGCGGCCGCACGGTCACTCTGGCGGAACACGGCGCTGCCAGCGACAAGCACGTTTGCACCCGCTTGCTTTACGAGCGGGGATGTCTCCGGGTCGATGCCGCCGTCCACCTCCAGCTCGCACGCGGGGTTGACCTGCGCGATCCGCTCATGCAGCTGCGCGATCTTCGGCAGCTGATCGGCCATGAAGCGCTGTCCGCCGAAGCCGGGCTCGACCGTCATGACCAGCGCCAGATCCAGCAGCGGCAGATACGGAATGAGCACGCTCTCCGGCGTTTTCGGCTTGATGGCAAGCCCGACCTTTCTGCCGTGCGCCTTCACGTCCTCGATCGCGGCAAAAATGTCCTGCGGCTCGTCCGCCTCGACATGGAACACGACCAGGTCCGCACCGGCATCGCAAAACGCGCCGACATAGCGATGCGGCCGGTCGATCATGAGATGCACATCCAGAAACATCTGCGTATACCTGCGCACGGACTTCACGACCGGGATGCCGATCGAGATATTCGGCACAAAAATGCCGTCCATCACGTCAATGTGGACATAGTCCGCACCGCCGGCCTCAATCTGGCGAATGTCCTCGCCAAGCGTGCAGAAGTCCGCCGAGAGAATGGAAGGTGCAAGTTTTGTCATGGATGCCACTCCGATCTATGGATATCCGGCAAGCCGGACACGATCCGCATTTCTATAACTAAGTTATTATACACCTGTTACGGTTATCCTGCAAGTACCGTCGGCAAAAAATCGCGGCTTGACGAACGCCGCCGCCTGCGCTATCATGTGCTTCAGATACTTCAAAGAATAGGAGCGAAGCAAATGTCTATCGAAGCAGGAAGAGCGTATTTCCGGCAGTTTGGTATGGAGGACCGTGTGCAGGAGTTCACGGTCTCGAGTGCGACCGTTGATCTGGCGGCAAAGGCTCTTGGTGTTGAGGGTGCGCGGATCGCAAAAACGCTGTCGTTCAAAACGGCGGACAGCTGCATGTTGATCCTCGCCGCCGGCGATGCGCGCATTGATAACCATAAATTCAAGGAAAAATTCCACATGAAGGCCAAGATGCTCTCGGCCGACGAGGTGCTGGAGCTGGTGGGCCATCCGGTCGGCGGCGTGTGTCCGTTCGGCTGTAAGGAAGGCATCCCGGTGTATCTGGACGTGTCGCTGCAGCGGTTTGAGACGGTGTTCCCCGCCGTCGGCAGCCCGTCGAGCGCGATCGAGCTGAACCTGGACGAGCTCTACAAATATTCCAACGCCCTTGAGTGGATCGACGTCTGCAAGCTCCCGGCCCCGGCCGAGGCGTGAGCCAGGCGCAAAAAAGCCTGACGAACCATCGTTCGCCAGGCTTTTTTATTTGCGATTCGCAGAAGATCACGCCAACAGCTTGGTCATGCTCTTGAGGCTGATGACCAGCGTGGAGGCGTTGTGCAGCAGCGCAGAGGTCGCAGGCGGCAGAACACCGGCCACACCCAGGCAGATCAGCAGGAAGTTGAAGCTGATGATCTTGCGGTAGTTGCTGTGAATGCGCTCCATGAGTGCGTCACTCAGGCGCTTGAGCGTCAGCAGGGCGTACAGATCATCGGCGCCGACTGTAATATCGGCCACTTCGCGCGCGATTGCTGCGCCGTCGCTGATGGCGACGCCGGCATCGGCCTCGGAGAGCGCCGGGGAATCGTTCACCCCGTCGCCAAGCATAATGACCTTGCGTCCGGCCGCGTGCTCCGCCTGAATAAAGGCGGCCTTGTCCTCGGGAAGGACTTCGGCGAAATAGGCATCCACACCGACCGCTTCCGCGACCGCGCGGGCGGTCTTTTCATTGTCGCCGGTCATCATGACCAGCTTGGCCACGCCGAGCTCCCGCAGACCACGGATGACATCGGCCGCTTCCGGCCGCAGCGGGTCTTCGATGCAGATAACCGCTGCCAGCGCACCGGAAACAGCAAGATACAGGTGCGAATACGTATCCGGCAGAGCATCGAATTTGGCCTGCTCCCCTGCCGGGATGACGCAGTGCTCATCCTCAAAGACAAAGTGGTGGCTGCCGATGACGACCTTCTGTCCGTCGACGCTGCTGGAAATGCCGTGCGCGACCAGATACTCCACGCACGAATGACGCTCCTCGTGGCGCAGACCGCGGCGCGCCGCCTCCGCGACGACCGCTTTGGCCATGGAGTGCGGATAATGCTCCTCCAGGCAGGCAGCCAGACGCAGCATATCCGCCTCATCATTGCCGCCGAAGGTCACGATCTGTGCAACTTTCGGCTCGGCGCGCGTGAGCGTGCCGGTCTTATCGAAGACGATCGTGCTCGCATCGGACACGGCCTCAAGGAACCGCCCGCCCTTGACGGACAGGTGATAGTCACTGGCCTCCTTCATGGCAGAGAGCACCGCGATCGGCATCGAGAGCTTGAGCGCGCAGGAGAAATCGACCATCAGCACGGCCAGCGCCTTGGTCATGTTCCCGGTCAGGAGCCAGACCAGCGCCGTTGCACCCAGACTGTACGGAACGAGCTGATCGGCAAGGTGCGATGCGTGATCCTCCGTTGCGGACTTGAGCTTTTCCGACTCCTCGATCATGCGGATGATACGGTCGTAGCGGCCGCTGCCGGCGCTCTTTTCCACGCAGATGGTGCAGTCGCCCTCTTCGACGACGGTACCGGCGTAGACATAGCCGCCCTCCGCTTTGCGGACGGCCAGCGGCTCGCCCGTGATGGAAGCCTGATTGACCATCGCCTCGCCGGAAACGACCTTGCCGTCAAGCGGGATCACGTTGCCGGTATGGATCACGATCCGGTCGCCGACCTGAACGTCTGCCACCGGCACAAGTACGGAGCCGGCGTCTGTCTCTTTCCAGACCTTGTCCACATTCAGGGACATGGTCTGTGCGAGATCGGCAACGGACTTCTTGTGCGTCCACTCGTCGAGAATGTCGCCAATGCCCAGCAGGAACATGATCGAGCTTGCCGTCTTGAAGTCCTTGCGCAGCATCGAAACGGTGATCGCCGTTGCGTCCAGCACCGGCACCTGGATCTTCCTGTGCATCAGGCACGTCATACCGGCCTTGATATACGGCACGGAACGCGCGACCGTGATCAGCGTGCGCACCGAGCTCGGAACGAACAGCTGCTTGATGCCGCGCCAGCACAGCGATGCGACAAGCTTGTCCTCAAAATCACGATTCAGGGCGCGGCTGCTGTGCTCCGGCGCGAGCGCCTGCTCCTTGGCATAGGCAAAGGACGAGAGCGCCTTTGTAACCGTTTCCCGCGGCCCGTCGTAGCAGATCACGGCGTCGCCGGTGCGGTCATAGACTGTCGCTTTTGTGACGCCGGAGACCCGATTCAGGTATGCCTCCAGAATGTCCGCCTGCTGCAGCGGCATGGCACCCTGCATTGTATGCACGCGCATACGGCCCCGGGTTTCATGCAGGATTGTGCATTTCATACTTACTCAGCCTTCTCCGCCGTATCCTCAATGACCTCGGCCTGTTCGGCCGCGCGCTTTTCATTGAACGCCTTGGCACCGGCCAGAACGTCACCCGCGATCTCCTTGACGTGCGTTACAACCGCCATGACATCATCCTTTTCGCGCAGGGCCGCTGCCGTCGTATAAACGTATACCTTCTGGGCATCTTTACTTGCGAGAATCTTTGCCCCGACTGTTGCAAACAGCGCGCCGCCAACAAATGCTCCCAATTTTTCCATGCTCATAACGATTTACCTCCATGTAATTTGATCCGCAGAATTGCGGTCTGGTTAGCTTGCTCGAATTTCTGTTAGATGCAGCTAACTTTCAATTTCAAGTTATACCACTCTAACCTGCTTTTTTCAAGTGTTCGGATAAAAATTTACACATTTCGGCAACGTTAACAAAAGTGCCCCGCCAGAAACGGCGGGGCACGATCAATCTGTCGGATATTTGGTTACTTCAGCAGCATCTTGCGGAAATTCTTCTTGCCGCGTTTGAGCACAACGCCGTCCCTCAGCTCTGCCTCGGTAAAGGTCTTGGCAATATCGGTGACCTTGCTGTCGTTAGCAGTCACGCCGCCCTGCTGCACATTGCGGCGCGCATCGGACTTAGATGCACACAGACCGCTCTTGACGAGCAGGCTGAGGATGTCATTGCCGTCTTCTTTCGTGATCTCCACCGTCGGCACGCCCTCGCCGGAGCCGCCGAACACTGCCTTGGCAGCTGCCTGCGCCTGATCGGCCTCCGCCTCGCCGTGTACCATCTTCGTGAGCTCGTAGGCAAGGATCTCCTTGGCTTTGTTGAGCTGCTCACCCTGCCAGCTGTCCATCTTGTCGATCTCCTCGAGCGGCAGGAATGTCAGCATACGGATGCACTTGAGCACATCGGCATCGTCAACGTTGCGCCAGTACTGGTAGAACTCAAAGGGCGTGGTCTTATTCGGGTCGAGCCAGACGGCGCCCTTGGCGGTCTTGCCCATCTTTTTGCCCTCGGAATTGAGCAGGAGCGTAATCGTCATAGCGTGTGCATCTTTGCCGAGCTTACGACGGATGAGTTCCGTGCCGCCGAGCATGTTCGACCACTGGTCGTTGCCGCCGAACTGCATGTTGCAGCCGTAGTGCTGGAACATATAGTAGAAGTCGTAGCTCTGCATGATCATGTAGTTGAACTCCAGGAAGCTCAGGCCCTTTTCCATGCGCTGCTTGTAGCACTCAGCACGCAGCATGTTGTTCACAGAGAAGCATGCTCCGACCTCGCGCAGAAGCTCAATGTAGTTGAGCGGCTTGAGCCACTCGGAATTGTAGAGCATGAGCGCCTTGCCGTCCGAGAAGTCAATGAAGCGCTCCATCTGACGCTTGAAGCACTCGGCATTGTGTTTGATGGTCTCCTCAGTAAGCATCTGGCGCATATCGGTGCGGCCGGAGGGGTCGCCGATGAGCGTCGTACCGTCGCCGATGAGGGCGATGGGCTTATTCCCGGCCATCTGCAGACGCTTCATCAGGCACAGCGCCATGAAGTGACCGACATGCAGCGAGTCCGCCGTGCAGTCAAAGCCAATGTAGAACGTGGCTTTGCCGTTGTTGATCATGTTTTTAATCTCTTCCTCGTTGGTCACCTGCGCGATCAGGCCGCGGGCGATCAGTTCATCATACAGTGTCATCGTTTTCTCTCCTTGCGCGTTATTCTTTCGCTTTGTTCTCTGCGAGGATCTCCTCGGCGCGCTGTGCGCCCCAAGCGATCATATGGGCGCAGTGGCCCTTGCCGCCGTTTTTCGCCACGAGCTCCTGGCAGCGCAGGCAGCCAAACTCGGTGCGGAAGCTCTGCGTCATCTGCTTGGTCATGGCCGTGGCAGTCGCCTGATCGGCGGCGAGTCCGAACGCCATCACGGCGCCGGAGATGCTGCCGCAGATCTCACCGCAGCGCACACCGCCGCCGAAGCCGGCCGCGACACGCTTTGCCGTGCTTTCGTCCAGGCCGGTCTCTTCCTGCAGCGCTGCGAGCACGCTCTGCGCGCAGTTAAAGCCGTTGTCGTGATAAGCAATGGCGGATTCCTGAATACTCATGGTTCTCTCTCACCTTTCTTAAGCGATTGTTTATAGGCATCGGCGGAAGCGAGCTGCTCTGCCGCGCTGGCCAGTGTCAGCGGTGTGATGTGATCGCCTCCGTAGAGCCGCGCGATCTCGCGCTGGCGGCCGTCACTGTCGAGCAGCTGCACCGTCGTGCGGGTACGTCCGTCCTGCTCGCGTTTTTCGATCAGGTAATGCTGATCGGCCATAGCCGCGATCTGCGGCAGATGCGTGATGCAGATGACCTGCTTGACCATAGAGAGCTTACCGAGCTTTTCACCGACACGCTGAGCGGCCACGCCGGAAACACCGGCATCCACCTCGTCAAAGACCATGGAGGGCACGTCATCGCGTTCAGCGAACACGTTTTTGAGCGCCAGCATGATGCGCGAGAGCTCACCGCCGGAAGCGATCTTACTGATGCGCCCAAGCGCCTCTCCGGCATTTGCCGAGATCAAAAAACGCACATTGTCTGCGCCTGTACTCTGAAATCCGGGCGTACCGCCGAGCGGTGTGATCTCCACGTGAAAGCGCACGGACGGCATGGACAGCTCGCGCAGTTCACGCTCGACCTGCCGCTCGAGCGCGGCGGCGGCAGTCCGGCGCGCCTGCGTCAGTTCCGCCGCCGCTGCGCGCGTCTGCTCCGCCTGCTTTTGGATCATCGATTCGAGCTTCTGCAGCCGGTCGCCTGCGTATTCGATCTGGTCGAGCCGGGTCCGGGCCGCTTCAAGCGTGTCGATCAGCCCCGCCTCATCCGTATTGTATTTCCGCTCCAGACGCCGGAGCAGCGACAGGCGCGTTTCGATGCGGTCAAATTCCTCGTCGGAAAAATCCAGCCCGTCGCGGAAGTCGCGCAGCGTCTCCGCCGCGTCCTGCAGCGTGAAGACCGCGCCCTTGACGGCCTCCGGCAAAGGCGCGAGCTCGCCCGCGTAGTTGGCGGCCCGCTCGATCTCCGACAGGGCTTCTCCGGCCAGCGCAGTGGCGGAATCGTCCCGGCCGGCCAGCAGGTCATACGCCTGATCGACCGCTTCTGAGAGCTTTTCAAAGTTGCGCAGCAGGTCGCTGCGCTCCGTGAGCTCCGCCTCTTCCCCGGCCTTGAGCTCCGCGCGCTCCAGCTCTTCGATCTGGCGGCGGAGGCTTTCGGTCAGCAGTTCTTTTTCATTTTCATAAGTCGAGAGCGTGTCACGCTCCTTGCACAGCGCCTGATAGGCCTGGTACTGCTCGCGATAGCGCGCGAGCTCCGGCTCTAACTGGCCAAATCGGTCCAGATTGCGCAGGTGCTCCCGCTCATCGAGCAGGTGCTGCCCGTCGTTCTGGCCGTGGATGTCGAGCAGCAGCGCGCCCAGCGTGCGCAGCTGCGCCGTTGTGACCGGGACGCCGCAGACGCGGCAGGACGTCTTGCCCTCGGCCGTGATCTGGCGGCGGATGATGAGCTCATCGTCGCACTCGATCTCGTTTTCCTCGCACCAGTCCCGGCACGGGTCAGGGTCGAACGTCGCACAGACGACCGCCTTTTCGGCGCCGGTGCGCACGAGCTCGCGCGAGGCGCGCGCGCCGAGGATCGCGTGCATGGCGTCCACAAGGATGGATTTGCCCGCGCCCGTCTCGCCGGTCAGGATGTTCAGGCCGGGGCCGAGCTCCAGATCCGCCCGCTCGATGACCGCGACGTTTTCAATATGCAGTTCTCGCAGCAAAGCGCTTCACCTCCTGCGGTGTCCTCAAAGCAGCTTTTCGATCTCGTGGAAAAACTCATCGGCGGACGTATTGTCCTTCATGAGCAGAAATGCCGTGTCGTCGCCCGCAAGCGTGCCGACGAGCGTGTCGATGCGCATACTGTCGAGCGCGGAGCATGCAGCCGAGGCGAGGCCCGGCAGCGTCTTGATGACGATGATGTTCTGCGCCTCGGCATACGACGTCACACATTCCCGGAAAATTTTCTTCAGGCGCTCATCGTAGCCGGGAAATTCGTCCGCCGCCGGTGCGGCGTAACGGTATTTCCCGCTCGGCGCAAGCGTCTTCGTCAGGTGCAGCTCCTTAATGTCGCGCGACAGCGTCGCCTGCGTGCTCGGAACGCCGCGCTGCGCCAGCACATCCATGAGCTGGTTTTGTGTCTCGATCTCCTGCTCTGCAATGATCTGCAAAATGATGTTTTGTCGGGTGGATTTCACGTCGTCCCTCCTCACAGTCTGTCTGTCAGCTTGACAAAAGCCGTCTCATAAAAGCTGCGGATGCCGGTATCGGCCAGCAGCGTGTAATTGTCCGATCTGCGGATACGGATCTGATCGCCGCGGATGAGTGCGATGCTATCGCTGCCGTCCGCCACGAGGATGGCCGGCCGGTCATGAATGCGCTCCGGCACGATCGTGATCTGCCGCCCGGGCGCAAGCACAAAGGACTTTCCGGCCAGACTGTGCGCGCAGATGGGCGTCATGATGATATTCTCGTTTTCCGGCTCGACGAGCGGGCCGCCGGCCGACATGGAATAGGCCGTGGAACCAGTCGGCGTGGCGACAATGATGCCGTCGCCGTTGAAGCGCGTGATGGGCACGCCGTCGCCATAAGCGGTCACGCCGATGCAGTCCACATGACCGCCGTGGATGACCACGTCGTTGAGCACCGACTGCGTGCAGATGATCCGCTCATTGCGCACGAGCTCCACATCGAGCATCATGCGTCGGCTGACCGTATACTGCCCATCCGCGATCTCGAGCAGCATATCCAGCTCGTCGTCCTCCAGGCCGGCCAGAAATCCCTTGCCGCCGAAATTCACGCCGATGATCGGGATCGGATGGTCACGCAGCGTGACTGCAACATGCAGGATCGTCCCATCGCCGCCCATGACGATGATGAGCGCAGCATCGTGCGCGGCGGCCTCCAGCGGCCGCACCGGGACATCCCCCGGCAGGTAGGCCTTCGGCGCAAATACCGGTGACATGACCACCCGATGACCGTGCTCTGTGAGCATACGGTAAACCGTCAGCGCTTTTTGCAGGCCGCTGTCCCGGTATGGATTGGCCGCAATGACGATGTGTTTCATACGCCGCTCTCTTTTCCGTGGGCCAGTGCGCCGTGCGACTGCTCCACAATGGCCGCCGGATCGAGCTCCGGCGCGGGATGTGTTCCCTTGCGCAGGTAGCCGAGGTACTCAATGTTGCCCTCCGGCCCTTTGATGGGCGAATAGTCCAGCCCCATGACGGTAAAGCCCGCGCCGGGCACAAAGTCCAGAAAGCTCTCGAGTACCTCCAGATGCACCTTCGGATCCCGGACGACGCCTTTTTTGCCGACCTCTTCACGCCCGGCTTCAAACTGCGGCTTGATGAGACAGACGACCGCAGCATCGTCCTTCAGCAGTGGACAGACCGCCGGCAGGATGAGCTTCACGGAGATGAATGACAGATCCATGACCGCGAGATCCAGCGGTTCCGGGATCTGCTCGGCTGTGATATAGCGCACGTTCGTGCGCTCCATGGAGATCACGCGCGGATCGTTGCGCAGGCTCCACGCCAGCTGGCCGTAACCGACATCGACGGCGTAGACCTTTGCCGCACCGTTTTGCAGCAGCACATCCGTAAATCCGCCGGTCGAGGCACCGCAGTCGATACACGTCAGGCCGGTAGGATCGATCGGAAACACTCTGAGCGCTTTTTCCAATTTAAAACCGCCGCGGCTGACATAGGGCAGCGTGTTGCCGCGCACCTCGATCTTCGCATCGGGCGCGACCTGCGCGCCGGGCTTATCCGCGCGCTGGCCGTTGACATAGACAACGCCGCTCATAATGATCGCCTTCGCGCGCTCGCGGCTCTCGCTCAGGCCCTGATCAAAGACGAGCTGGTCGAGTCGTACCTTCTTCATACGCCGTTCCCCTCTTTCTCGCCGGAGCGCATCGCCTGCGCAGCGGCAGCAATCGCCCGGGCATCCAGACCGTATGCCGCTTTGAGCACATTCGGCGCTCCGTGCGGGATGATGCCATTGCCAAGATTGAGCAGCCGCGCGGCCTTCAGCGCCATACCGGCCTGCCCGGCAGCAGAGAGCACCTGCTCGCCGATACAGTTGGCAGCGCACACATCCTCGACCGCCAGCAGCCGCCCCGTCTTGTGCAGGGACGCAAGCACCGGCGCCAACTCCAGCGGCGCGACCTGCGCCAGCTTGACGACTTCTGCCGAAATGCCCTGCTGCGCAAGCAGGTCCGCCGCCTGCAGCACATCGTTGATGACAATGCCGTAGGTCAGGATCGTCAGATCATTGCCCTCACGCAAAACCGTGACCGGTTCCGGATGGCAGTCCTGATATGCGCCCTCGCCGCCGCGCGGATAGCGCAAGGCGACTGGGCCGCTCAGCTCCAGCACCGCTTTGCGCAGCATCGCGCGCAGCTCGGCGAAGCTTGCCGGGCAGAGGATGCGCATATACGGCACGGAGCTCAGATAACTGATGTCAAAGCAGCCGTTGTGCGTATCGCCGTCATTGCCGACGATGCCGGCACGGTCGACGCCGAGCACCAGATGCAGCCGCTGCAGGGATGTGTCGTGGATGAGCATATCATACGCGCGCTGCAAAAAGCTCGAGTAGATCGCCGCGACGGGCTTGAGCCCCTGCTTGGCCATGCCGCTGGCCATCGTGATCGCGTGCCCTTCCGCGATGCCGACATCGTAGAGGCGATCCGGATGCCGCTCGGCAAAGGTCGTCAGGCCCGTGCCGGTCTGCATGGCCGCCGTGATGGCGACGACCGTCGGATCTTCATCCGCCAGCTGCGAGAGCGTCTCGCCGAACACGTGCGAAAAGTCCGGCTTCGGCGCAGGCAGCGCCCCGGTCACGGGATCGAACGAGCTGACGCCGTGGTATTTCTCCGGCGCCTGCTCCGTGTAGGAGATGCCCTTACCCTTTTGCGTCACCACATGCAGCAGCACCGGCTGGCGCAGGTCACGCGCCCAGCGCAACATCTTTTCCAACTGCTGCTCATCGTGCCCGTCCACCGGACCGATGTAGTAAAAGCCCATATCGTCGAACATGTTGTTCGGCAGGACAAGATCCTTCACATGTTCCTTCACATGGTGCAGCACCTTATACAGTCCGCGCGCCTTGCCAACGGTATTGCGGTAAAACTGCTTGAAGTGCAGATAGCTCGGCTTCACGCGCTGCTTGGACAGCAGCGTTGCCATGCCGCCGACGTTTTTGTTGATGGACATGCCGTTGTCATTGAGCACAATGACCATCGGCTCGCCGCTCTGCCCGGCATCCGACAGGCCCTCGTATGCCAGGCCGCCGGTCAATGCGCCGTCACCGATGAGGGCGATGACGTCATAGTCCGCCCCCGTGAGCGTACGCGCCCGGGCCATGCCCAGCGCGACGGAGATCGACGTGGAGGCGTGGCCGGCCACAAACGCATCGTGCACGCTCTCATCCGGCTTCGGAAACCCGGCAATGCCGCCGAACTGCCGCAGCGTGGAAAACGCTTCGCGCCGTCCGGTCAGGATCTTGTGCACATAGCTCTGATGACCGACGTCGAACACGAGTCGGTCCTTTTCGGTGCTATATACCCGGTCGATCGCAACCGTGAGCTCCACTGCGCCGAGATTCGACGCCAGATGCCCGCCGGTTTTCGCAAGATTCTCGACCAGAAAAGAACGAAGTTCCGCACACAGTGCCGGAATTTCTTCCACCGGCAGCGCCTTCAGGTCGGCCGGTGAATGGATTCGCTCTAATATACTCAAAACAGAATACCTCACGCATAATAATACAAAGTATACTATAACAAAAAGTGCCGGACTTTACAAGAGTAAGCCGACACTTTTCGCAATTTCACCGGAAGTCCTGTGTTTTTATGGATTCAGTTTTTCCGATCTGCCAGCGAGCGGGCGAGCTGCTGCAAAAATGCGCTGTCCGCAAACACACCGTCCACGGCTGCTGCCGCTTGCTCGGACAGCTCGTGCACATAGGCGCCGCAGCGCTCCAGACCATAGAGCGCCATGAAGGTGTTCTTCCCCTCGCGCGCATCCGAGCCGATGGGTTTGCCGAGTTCCGCCTCCGTACTGATGACATCGAGCATGTCATCGCGGATCTGAAACGCCAGACCAAGCGCCTTGGCATACTGCGCCGCGGCCGCGCGCTGCCGCGCGTTTCCGCCGCCGCAGGTCACGCCCATGAGGCATGCGGCGTGGATCATCGCCGACGTTTTGCGGTCGTTGATATCCATCAGTTCCTCTTTTGTGAGGACCTTGCCCTCACCTTCCATATCTAGCTGCTGACCGCCGCAGATGCCGTTTTCACCGGCAGCCTCGGCGAGCAGGCGCGCGCACTCGGCGCGCACATCCGCCGGCAGCTCCGTCGAAAGGATTGTGTGGAATGCCTCCGCCTGCAGGGCGTCGCCCGCCAGCGTCGCCGTACACTCGCCATAGACCACGTGGTTCGTCGGCTTGCCGCGGCGCAGATCATCGTTATCCATGCACGGCAGATCGTCGTGGATGAGCGAATAAGTATGCACCATCTCGACCGCACACGCAACTGGCAGCGCCGCGCGCACATCCCCGCCGCAGGCTGCGCAGAACGCGAGTACCAGCACCGGACGCAGGCGTTTGCCGCCGGCGGTCAGGCTATAGTGCATCGCCTCCAGCAGACGATGATAGGACACGGTCGTGTCCGCAAAATAGGTATTGAGCGCCGCATCGGCGAGCGCTTTGTATTCCTGATACTGTGTCTGATAATCCATACGTTATTCCTCAGTTTCAAACGGGAGCTCGACAGGCGCGCCGTCGCTCCCTTTTTTGAGCTGCACGACCTTCTGTTCCGCCGTGTCCAGCATTTCATTGCAGGCCGCAAGCAGGCGCGATCCTTCCTCAAACAGCGCCAGCGACGCATCGAGCGGCACATCGCCCTTTTCCAACTGCTTGACGATCTCATCCAGCCGCTGCATGGACGCTTCAAAGGTCAGTTTCTGTTTTGCCATGGGCATCCTCCCTGTTGTTTACGGTGCAGTGCAATGCACCGTCCTGAAGCTGTACACGAACCGGATCGCCCGGCTGCACCTTTGCCGCCGAGCGGAGCACCGTGCCATCGGCATCCGTCGCCATGGCGTAGCCGCGGGCAAGCACCTTCAACGGGCTCATCGCGTCCAGCGCCGCCGCATACTGCGCAAAACCATGTCTGCGCGCGGCGAGCCAGCGCTCCCCCGCCGCCGTCAGGCGGCTGCGGGTATAGTCCAGCTCCACGCGCCGGAGATCAAAATAAGCCGCCGGAGACTGCAGCACACGGCGGCCGGCCAGATTGTCCAGTGCGGCCCGGCGCTGTGCCATCTGCTTGCGCATCGCCTGCGCCATGCGGATATCATACCCGCGCAGCGTCTCGCGGATGTCCTCCGCGTTCGGCACGGCCAGCTCCGCCGCATTCGACGGTGTCGCGGCGCGCAAATCGGCCACAAAGTCCGAGATCGTCACATCCGGCTCGTGCCCGACGGCGGAAATGACCGGGATATCCGAATCGTAGATCGCCCGCGCGACACGCTCGTCATTGAACGCCCACAGATCCTCGATCGAACCGCCGCCGCGGCCGGTGATGATGAGGTCGCCGACCCGATAGCGGTTGGCATACCGGATCGCTCCGGCGATCTCCGCCGGTGCCTCCGTCCCCTGCACGCGCACGGGCAGCAGCACGACCTCGCTGGCCGGCCAGCGCTTACCGAGCACGCGGATGATATCGCGCACGGCCGCACCCGCCGCCGACGTGATGACAGCGATCCGCTGCGGAAACAGCGGCAGTGGCTTTTTGTGCGCGCGGTCAAACAGGCCCTCCTTCTGCAGCTGCTCCTTGAGCTGCTCGTAGGCGGCATACAAGTCGCCCACACCGCCCGGAATGAGCCGCGTACAATAGAGCTGATATGCCCCGTCGCGCGGATAGACCGCGATGCGGCCGATGGCCGCAACGCTCATTCCGCTCGCCGGGCGAAAGCGCAGCGACTGCGCGCTGCTGCGAAACATCACGCACCGCAGGCTGCTCTCGGCATCCTTGAGCGTGAAATAATGATGCCCGGACGGGTAGACCTTGTAGTTGGACAGTTCCCCCGTCACACAGACATTACCGAGCAGCGCATCCGCATCCAGCAGCTGCTTGATGTGAGCGTTGAGCTCCGTTACGGTAAAGGATGTACGCGCCATGTCAGGCTTCGGCGCCGTTCTCAGGCGTCTGCTCCGGTTCATCGGCCGGCGCTTCAGCGGATGCTTCTTCCGCTTCGGCCTCCGGCTCGACCTCGCCGCGCACAAAGCTGCCGAGCACGCCGTTGATAAACGCCACCGTCTCCGGCTCTTCATAGCCCTTGGCCAGTTCCACCGCCTCATTGATCGCGGCGGCATTCGGTACGTCGTCCATATAGAGGATCTCGCACATGGCGCAGCGCATGATCGCCGCGGCAACGCGGGAAATGCGCTCCAGCCGCCAGCCGCGGGCATATTTTTCGATCATGTGGTTGAGCTCGTACATATGGTCATAGACCAAACCGGTCAGCCGGCGGATATAATCGAGCTGCTTCTCGTCCGGATATTCCAGAAACAGCGGGTCTTCCTCCGCCAGCGTCGCAAAATACTCGCGGCTGAAGAAAGTATCCGCCGTCTCGCGGGCATCGTCCCCGGCGAGCTGCGCGGCAAAGCTGAGCTGGATCGCGATCTCACGCGCAACCGTTCTTGTCATAGTGATTACTCCTGCTTTTCTTTATTTGTCGAAGGCCACACCGGACACGTGCACGTTCACAATGGGCTTGCCCATGCCGGTCATGGACTCGACCGCGCTCGTGACCGATTCCTGCACGGCCTTTGCGACCGCCACGACGCTGCAGCCGTAGCGCACCGTAATGATCGTATCGACCGTCATCGTGCCGTCGACGATCTGCACCTTGATGCCCTTGGCGGCAGACTTGATGCCGAGCAGCTCGGCCAGCTCCGTACCGGTAGAGGTCGCAACACCGGCGACACCGTCCACTTCCGTGATCGCTGCGCGCACCATGGCGGCAACGACGTCCTCAGAGATATTGATGCTGCCCTTTTCATCCTGGCAAGTAATATAATTTTCCGGCATAGAAAAATACCTCCCGATAAAATTGTACAGTATAGTGTACCACGCGCAGCGGCAAAAAGAAAGAAAAATGTTTCCCGTCCGGCAAAAAGATGCACCCCGTGAGATTCACAGGGTGCATCCGCATACTTGGAATTACTTGGTCATCGTCTTATGGAACACCATCAGGATCTTTGCAGCCTCCGCGCGTGTCGCGTTTCTGGCCGGCTGGATGTACAGGCGGCCGTCGACCGGGGCGCCGGAGATCGCGTTGATCGCAACGGCGTCCTTCATCGCGTCCAGCGCCCAGAAGCCGACGCTGCCGGCATCCACAAAGCGGCTCAGATCATCCGGCGTCCAGGTCCGATCGACCATGCAGCTGAGCCACTATACAGCCCTGACTTCGCAGTATGAGGCTAACCGCCGCATCCGGCACGACATTCTGCACCACGTCAATACGATCCGGTATCTGCTTGCAAACGGTCAGCAGCAGGAGGCGACGGAGTACGCCGGGCAATTACTGGCCGAGAATCAGCGCAGTTCACAACTCGGGCAGTGCGACAACCCGGTCATTGACGCCTTCCTCTATGGCCGCGTTCAGGAGGCAAAGGCACAGGGGATCACCGTTGAGACGCACATTATTCTGCCGGTCGAGCTGTCGGTCTCGAACACGGACCTTGTCATCGTGTTCGGCAATCTCATGGATAACGCCGTCGAGGCGTGCGCAAAGCTCGAAAATCCCAAGATCGAGCTGAATGCGCACATTGGAAGGGGGTATCTGGTCATTACGGAATCCAATCCCGCTGTACCTGAACCGGAGGGACGCAAACAGCGCCGCATTCCAGAGCTGGAGCGCGGCGTGGGAATGCAGATCTTGAAGTCAGTCGCAGAAAAGTACCAGGGCAGCTGTATGAGCGAAACAGGAAATGGTAATTATTCCGTGTCCGTATTTCTGAAGCTGGTCCAGGCAAAAGAAGGTAATGCAATTTATGCTGAAAATAGTTGTGTGTGACGATGATGCGCTTTGCTGTAAAGAAATCGTTAAAGGTATTCGGGACACACTCGGATCTACACCTGCAGACATCTCCGATTTCCGCGATCCCACACTGTTGCTGGAACACCTGCGCAAAACCGACTGTCAGCCGCACATTGCCCTGCTGGATATCTGTATGCCGGAACAGGAGGCATCCGTTTGGCGCAAAGCATGAAGCATTACGCGCCCTTCTGCCAGATCATTTTCCTCAGCAGCTACCTCAGCTATGCAACAGAGGTATACGAAACCGAGCATATCTACTTTATCCTAAAGTCGCAGCTCCACCAGCGGATCGGCCCTGCGCTGCATCAAGCCCTGACCGCGCTGGGCGATCGTTCTGTGCAGATCACGGCGCAGAAAGATGGCAGCACGCACGTGATCGCGCTGCAGGATGTACTGTATCTGGAGCGTAATCTGCGCAAGACAAAAGTGATTACGCAGCAGGGCGTTTTCCTGACGCAGGAATCACCCGAAACGCTGATCAGCGGGTCCGGCCATTTCGTCCGCTGCCACCAGAGCTACTGGGTAAATCTCAAACATGTGCAGGCGATCGGCAGCAACCATTTCACCATGGACAGCGGATCTGGCATTCCGATCAGCCGCACTTATCTTCAGGAGGCCAAACAGCGGTTTTTACATGAATTGATCCACATTTGAGATAAACGATCCCCTCTGATTCCGTCAGAATCAGAGGGGATCGTATTTTCATTGCTTCTTTACGCGCTTGCAAAACGCCCTCAAAGTCGCAGTGATCTGCTCGCAGGTCACCGGCAGAGTCGTCCGGTATTTACGCTTTTTATGAGGCCCGAATGCGCTGTACCCCATACTTCGGGAATGGTCAAGTTAACATTTGGACAATATAACAAGAAGGAAAAGTACGAAATATCGGACAGTGAGGAGGCATGGGCATGATCACCTACACCCCACTATGGGAGACGATGAAGCAGCGGCGCATCACGATCTACGCCCTGATCAAAAACGATTCGTTCAGCCGCGGCACATTGGACTCTCTCAAGCACAACCGCAATATTACCACCGCGACGCTCAATGACCTTTGCCGCATTCCCTCCTGCCGCGTGGAGGATGTGCTGGTCTATATTCCGGACGAAACCGAAGAACCGTAACTGCCCGTTTCCGATCATGAAATGGGCAGTTTCTTCTTGAACATGGCAGCATCCCCGCTCCGGTCGGAGCGGGGATGTGTTTTACAGGATAGTTCACTGCGCGTCCTGCGCGTCGGCCTTGACCTCAATGACCTTGATCTGCGGCGCGGTATAGTCCGTTTCTTTGACGATGGTGTCTGTGATGGTTGCGACCTGTGCCGTGCTCAGCCCATCGGCCGGCGCGGGCACGGCGACCGTGATGCCCTCATCCGTGATATAGACCACACACTCGGAAAAATCCTTGGCCAGCAGGAGATTTTCGATCTGCGTCTCGGTCATGGAGTCGCTCGCCATGGCAGAGATGGCGCTCATGGCGCTGTCGATCGTCGCCTGCGAAGCGCCCTCGGCCGTCGAGGCTGATTTGAGCAGCGACAGCGCCTCGTCGCGCGACTGCTGGCGCGTCAGGCGCGCTTTGGCAAAGTAATCATCGGATGCCGACGCCGACGCTGCGGCGTCCTCGGCGGCGGCCATTTCGGCGTCCGCCTTTCCCCACTGGGTGTTGTACGACCAGTTAAAGTAGATCGCGGCGCAGACAAACAGCAGCACCACAATGATCGCAATGTTTCGTTTGGTTTTTTTCATAGTCGCCCTCCAGTTATTTAGATTGCGGATCCGGCTGCTTTCGGAGCACGGAGATGTGATCCGTGCTCAGGCCGGTAAACTGTGCCACTGCCTGCGTGACGGCGAGCTGCACCTGCGGTGAATCCGCCCCGTCACAGACGACGACTGCGCCGAGATACTGCGGGCTGACCGTCTTGAGCTCCACCGCCTCCTGTGCCCCGCCGCCGGCGGAGATGATGGTCGGCTCACCGCTATCGTCCGTCGCCAGCTCCCGCTCGGCCGAGCAGCGGTAGGACAGCAGCACCTGCACTTGTCCCGCGCCGTTGATCTGCTGCAGGAGCGTTGTCAGGCGCTGCTCCTCGGCCTGGATCGTCTGCGTCTGGGTCTGTTCGGAAACGGGCGATGCCTGTGCCGTCTTGACCTTTGTCTTGCTGCCGGTCGGCAGCAGGAGCAGGATCAGCCCCGCGAGCAGGATGATGAGAACGTATTTGTACTTGGCTGCGAAAGCGCTGAGTTTTCGTGTGTTCATGATGTACTGCTCCATTCCTGCCGCGTGCGCGGGACCCCGAGGTCGGCCTCGATGATCTGCGCCAGGCGGCTGTTTTCTGCTGCCGGCCCGGATGTGACCAGGCGGACGGACTGCGGATACCAGTAGCCGTCGGTGCTCCACTGCAGCGTGACCTGCGCATCGTCGAGCACAGCGCCGCACTGCGCGGCTTTGTCCAATATATATGTGCGCATTTCCGATTCTATGACCGTGCGCTGTAATCGCTCACTGCTGTCGGACACCGCGCCGTCCGTCGACACCGAAACGTGATAGTCCTGCAGCGCGGCGGCATAAGCGTCATAATCGAACGTCACCAGCGGCGAGAACAGCAGACACGTCAGGGCAACGCCGCCGGCCAGCTTCGTGACGCGCCGCAGGCTCTCCGACGTCGGAAACAGCGACGCCAGCGCCGTCAGCAGCGCCACGCCCGCCAGACTGAGCAGCCAGGCACGCAGAGATTCCATCATCCCGTCACCGCCTTCATACTCGACACGATCGAGAGGAACAAAATGAGCGACGCCACGCCGACCATCCCCAGCAGGAAACCGTACACGTCCGCAAAGCCGTCGATCAGCCGCCCGACACGCTTGTCCGCGAACGACTCGGCGATTCCGGCGGCAAGCTTGTACAGGACATAGTGCACGGCGAACTGCAAATACGGCGTGACGCACATGGCGGCGACGCTGACGACGCCGACGATGCCAATGCCGCTGCGCAGGATCGCGGCGCTGGAAGTGACCGTGGACGCCGCATCGGCCACGATGCTGCCGACGACCGGAAGCGCGGCGGAGACGGCCGTCTTGACTGCCTTGGCTGCGGCTGCGTCCGCCGAGCCGGTGAGGATACCCGTCAGCGACAGGTAGAGCGTGAACACGCTCGCAAAGCCGATGAGCAGCAGCCGGAACGCCTTGCGCAGCAGACCGCTGAGGGACGCGAGCACGTCGTTTTCGAGCGTTGTGCCGCAGATGACCGTACCTGCGTACAGATACAGCAGCGGCAAGAGCACCGCCGTCTCCGCGGACAGAAGCACATCCAGAAACAGTGAAGTTGCCGCGTATTTTGCGGCCGCCGACGTCGCCGCGCCACTCGCCGCCGCGGCGGCACACATGCTTGGCAGCAGGATCTTGGAAAAATCCCGCAGCGTTGCAAGTGCCTCGCTGCCCGCGGTGATGCACGAGGTCACGTGCGTAACGCTCAGCGCAGCGACCGCCACCGTGCCGGCCATCTGCGTGACCTTTCCGCAGGCGCCGCTCACGGAAAGGGACGCGCACAGCGCCGACAGAAACACGATCGCCAGCAGCAGCGCCGCATTGCGCGCCGCCGACGCGACGGCCCCGCCGCCCTCGTGCAGCACATAGGCCCAGAGCTTTGCGAGCAGGGACTGCGGCTGCGCGGCATCCGCAACGGACAGTTCACCGAAGGCGTCATATGCCTGCTCCGGAAGCGCGGATTCCAGCGACGCCGTGCCGAAATCCGCTGCCTGCTCAGCCACAACATCGTAGGCAAACGCCCCCGGCGTGCACGCCGCCAGCACCAGCAGCACAGTCAAAAGCACAAGCAGCCGCTTTTTCATAAGCATTCTCCGATCATGGTCAAAAACGTGCGCATCAGCGGCAGCGCGGCATAGAGCGCGGCCGCCACGCCAACGAGCTGCACCGCGCAGGCGCCGGCAGCCTGTCCGGCGTCTTTGCAGAGGCTCTCCCCGATCATCGTCAGGATGCTGATGGTCATGCACTTGAGCAGCGGCCCGGTGTAGACACCGGAGAGCTTGCTGACCGCGATCGCATCGCGGAAAAACGCCGCCAGCGGCTCCAGCAGACCGATGCACAAAAACAGCGCCAGCAGTGCCGCCGCCATGCTCAGCAGAAGCGACATACCCGGCACGGTCTTGTAGACCGTGCCGGCGGCAGCGGCGGCAATGACCACGATGATGATCGCCTGAAAGACCGGCTCCATCACAGGGAAAACAGGCTCTTGATTAAATCGAACAGCTCGCTGATCTTCTGGATCACCAGCACCAGCACCACGACCAGACCGGCAATGGTCGTCATGAGCGCCTGCTCGTCGCGCCCGGCGCGCGAGAGCAGGATATTGAGCACGGCGACCAGAATACCGATCGCCGCAATCTTAAAGACAAGGTCAACGTCCATAAGCGCCTCCTGTGTAATCAAAACAGAGCCACGGCGGCGAGCAGACCAAGCGTCGCGCCGAGGCCGCAAAAGAGTTTTCCGCGCTGTGTCGTGTCCGCCTGCATCTGCGCCGCAGCAGCCTGCAGCGTCTCGATGCAGGTGTCCAGCGCGCGGCGCTGGATCTGCGCGTCATACTTGCCAAGCTGTTCGCCCAGCGTCAGCAGCGCTGCGCGCACATCGGGCGTCAGCATGTCCAGCGCCTGAAACGCGGCCGCCCAGCTCTCGGAAAACGGCCGGCCGCCGTCCGTGATACCGTCTGCGAGCGCGGCATATTGCGTACTCAGCGGCTCGGGCGCGCCCGCCGCCAGATGGTGCAGCGCCTCCGGCAGCGGCAGCAGACGGCCGACGATATCGCTGCGCAGCAGGTTCAGGCTGTCGATCACCGCCGTGAGCAGGCGCAGCCGCAGCCGCAGCTCCTGCCGCAGCGCGAATCCGGCGGCCGTACTGCCCAGAAACACCAGCGCCGCTCCCAGCCAATGCAGGCGCGTCATGTCAGATCCTCAACGGTATAGACACGCTTGCCGCCGCTGCGCGTGATGCACACGGCGCGGCGGAAAATATGCTCGTCCAGCAGTGCGCGGTACAGCGCCCTGTGCCGCAGCGCCGCAACGCTCTGCGCATGCGCCGTTGCCAGCAGGGCGACGCCGCAGCCGGCGGCGATGCGGATGGCCTCGATGTCCTCCGGCGCGCTGATCTCGTCAAACGCCAGCACATCCGGCCGCATGGCGCGCAGGAGCATCATGCAGCAGGCCGCCTTCTGCCCGCCGGTCATCACGTCCGTATTTGCCCCGATGTCAAACTGCGGCGCGCGGTTCTGCACGGCCGCGATCTCGCCGCGCTCGTCCATGAGCGAGATGCGTGTGCCCATATCGGACAGGCGACGCACACACTCGCGTAGCAGCGTCGTTTTCCCGTTGCCAGGCGGCGAGAGGATGAGCGTACTGCAAAACCCATCGCGGAGCAGCTGCGGCAAAAGCGCATCGGCACAGCCGGGCACCGCGTGCGGGATGCGCACAGACACGGAGCTCAGTTGCCGGATGCCGTCGATCTGCCCAGCAGCCTGTCCGTAAGCGCAGCCGCAAAGCCCGACGCGGCAGCCGCCGGCCGTCTGTAAGTACCCCTGCCGGATCTGTTCTCCGGCCGCGTAAACGGACGCTCCCGTCGCGCGCTCGAGCAGATAGTCCAGATCACCCGCCAGAATGGCGCGGCATTCCGCCGGATATACATGCGTCTGCGTCAGCAGCACGGGCACCTGGCCGATGCGGCAGCAGATCTCTTCCACGAGTTCCTGCCGGTCGCGCTGCGTGTGCGCAATGGCCTGTCCCAGCGCCGGCGGGAACAGCGCCAGCGCCTGATTTGTGAAGATCATGGTGGTCCCTCCTCTTTTGTTCTGCCACATCCTATGCACGCGCCGCGCGCGGCAGAACAAAAAAAGAGACAGCCGATTGGCTGCCTCTCAGGTAAGATAGTTACGAATTACAGTTTGCGGCACTCGAGGTAATAGCGCTTGTCCGCGCCGAGGCCGATGGAAAAGCTCTTTTTCGGGAACGGGCCGGAGCGCAGCACCGACGTAAAGAGCTCCGCCTTATCCATGCGCGGCATGAGGATTCCGCAGCAGCCATCACCGGCCGCAAGGGCGATCGCCTCATCGTCGCCGTGGATATAATCGACCGAGCCGCCGTTTTCCGCGAGATAGGCCGTGCAGAACACATCCATCGCGGCGATCGCTTCACCGAGCGACGCGCCCTTGGCGAGAATGTCGCTGCGCGCACGCCCGGCGATCAGGGAGATCGCATAGCCGCTGCCGTCAGTGGATGCCAGCGCCGTCTCCGCCGCCTGCATCCATTTGGACGCATCGGTACCGAAGAGCACGCGGTGGATAGGTTCAAACGTCACGGCCGGGCTGTGCAGGTTCACAAGCTCAACGAGCGCGTAGCGCGCGGGATCGGCCGCCGCCTGCTCGGGCGTGAGCGTTTGCTTCTTCTCCAGCCAGCACAGACGGGCTGCCGCCAGACTGTGGTTGCCGTCCGCGATGGCAAAGCGCATGGGGTGCGCGCCGTCCGTGCCGACGCCGGTCGCGCACAGGCGCGCGGCAAGCGCATCCGCCTTCGCGCCCGCAATGCGCAGACCACGAACGTGACCGCCGCCGGACATGAGGTCAAAATCATACAGCGTTTCGCCGGCCGCCGCCTGCGCTTCCCGGCGGATCGTATCCTCCGGATCGCTGTAAAACACCATGATGTGCGGCATCTCCAGCGCCGCCGCCGCACGGATGCGCACACGCGCCGGAAGGCGCGAGGCGACCGTGCCCTCCGTCGCGCGGATCGGCGTGACGGAGTCCGGCGCGTAATCATACGCCTCCAGATCGAGCGCGCCGACAACGCCGCAGCGCACGGCGCCGCCCGGCAGCGTGCGCTGCACGAGCACAAGGCTGTGCGGCACGGTGCGGAACACGCCGTCATCGAGGTAACGGCGCATGGTCTGCTGGATCTCGCGCGTCGCCGCAGCCTCATCGCACTTGCCGAGGTAAAACTCCGGCAGCATCAGCCGCAGCGTTGACGGCGCGTCGCAGACGGTGTCCTGCACTGCCTGCCAATAGCCGGCATCCGCCGTGAACTGGTCACAGGCAATGACGCTCCAGCGCCGCATATCCGCATGCGCCGGCAATAGAATATCCGTTGGGGTAAAAAACAGGTTCAGGTTCATTCCTGGCTCCACTTTTCCGCTCTGCCGACGGCGCGCAGCCAATTATCGTGATACTGCTTTGCCTGCTCGGCATCCATTTCGGGCTTGAAAATACGGTCAGACTGGCGCAGGAGCGCAATATCGTCCACGCTCTCCCAGACGCCGCTGGCAATACCGGCGAGGAACGCCGCGCCGAACGCCGTCGTCTCGACCAGCTTCGGCCGGTCGATCGGCACGCGCAGCATATCCGCCTGAAACTGCATCAAAAACGAACTGACGGACGCGCCGCCGTCCACACGCAGGACGGAGATCGGGCTCTCGGCATCGACCTGCATGGCATCGAGCAGGTCCTTGACCTGATACGCGATGCCCTCAAGCGTGGCGCGGGCGATGTGTGCCTTGTTGCTGCCGCGCGTGAGGCCGACGATCGCGCCGCGGGCGTACATATCCCAGCGCGGCGCGCCGAGACCGGTGAACGCGGACACAAGATACACGCCGCCGTTGTCCGGCACGCTCTCGGCCAGGATATCGCACTCATGCGCCGTGCCGATCAGGCCGAGCTCGTCGCGCAGCCACTGGATGGAGCTGCCGGCATTGAACACGCTGCCCTCGAGCGCATAGGTCGTCTTACCGTTGACCGACCACGCAACGCTCGTGACCAGACCGCTGACGCTGCGCACGGATTTGCTGCCGGTGTTCATGAGCGTGAAGCAGCCGGTGCCGTATGTATTTTTCGCCTGGCCCGGCACGATGCACGCCTGCCCAAGCAGGGCGGCCGCCTGATCGCCGGCGCTGCCGCAGACCGGAATGCCCTCGAGCGTCTCCAGCCCCGGCAGACCTGCCGTCACCTGTCCGTACACCATGGACGACGGCACCGGCGTCGGCAGCATGCTCATCGGAACGCCGAGACGCGCGCAGAGCTCCTCGTCCCAGCAGAGATTGTCAATGTCAAACAGCATCGTGCGCGAGCAGTTGGAGTAATCCGACACATGGGCGCGGCCGCCGGTCAGATTCCAGATGAGCCACGAGTCCACATTGCCGAACAGCAGCTCGCCGCGCTCGGCGCGCTCGCGCGCACCCGGAACGTTATCGAGGATCCACTTGATCTTCGTGCCGGAAAAATAGGCGTCGATGAGCAGACCGGTCTTCTCCTTCACATACGGGCCAAGACCGTCGGCCGTGAGCTGATCGCAGATGGGCGCCGTGCGGCGGCACTGCCAGACGATCGCGTTATAGATGGGCTTGCCCGTATTCTTGTCCCAGACGATCGTCGTCTCGCGCTGGTTCGTGATGCCGATGCCGGCGATGTCCGTCGGCGACAGGCCGCTCTTTTCAAACGCCTCGCTCATGGCAAGCATCTGGCTCTCAAGGATGACCATCGGATCATGCTCTACCCAGCCCGGCTTCGGGTAGATCTGCGTAAAAGGATACTGCGCCAGAGACACAATGTTGCCCTTACTGTCGAAGATAATGGAGCGGGAACTGGTTGTACCCTGGTCAAGTGCAATGATGTAGCCGTTCATAATTAACATTAACCTCCATAGACTTGACGGAATCCGTCAATTGGAATACAATTCAGGTAGCATTTAGTATATCACAACTGGAGGAGTATTGCTATGCCATCTTTTCATGATTTCAGGTTTTTATCCACTGACGGGAAACACAAGGTATTTGCAAGAGAATGCACCCCCGACGGCGAAGTCCGCGCCGTTTTGCAGATCGCGCACGGCGTCGCCGAGCATATCTATCGTTACGCCCCATTCATGGAGTTTCTGGCCAATCACGGCTTTGTCGTCGTCGCAAACGACCACCTCGGCCACGGCAAGACCGCCGAAAACGAGCAGGAGCTGTGCTTCTTCGCGGAAAAGGACGGCTGGAACGATGTCGTGAGCGACATGGATCAGCTCCATAAGCTGACCGCCGCCAAGTATCCCGACGTCCCCTACTTCCTGTTCGGCCACAGCATGGGCAGCTTCCTGACCCGCACCTATATTATTGACCATCCGGAGGGGCTCAAGGGCGTCATCATCAGCGGCACCGGCCAGAACCCGGCCGCCGTCGTCGCCGCCGGCAAGCTCATGGCAAAGCTCGAGATGATCGACAACGGCCCCATGTATCACAGCCCCACGCTCGACAAGCTTGCCTTCGGCAGCTATAACAAGAAATATGACCACGTGCGCACAAAGCTCGACTGGCTCACCCGCGACGAAGCGATCGTGGATCAGTACATCGCCGACCCGCTCTGCGGCGCGATGGCGACCGCCGGCATGTTCCATGATATGATGGGCGGCCTGCAGTATATCTGGAAGACGGAAAACCTCAACAAGATGAACAAGGCCACACCGGTCTATTTCATGGCCGGCGACGGCGACCCGGTCGGTAACTACGGCGAGGGCGTCAAGAAGGTCTATAACCGCTTCCTGAAGGTCGGCTGCAAGGACGTAAAGCTCAAGCTCTATAAGGACGGCCGCCACGAGATGCTCAATGAGCTCAACAAGGACGAGGTCTATGCCGATATCCTCGACTGGCTCAACAGTAAGATTTGATTTCCTCGGTCGATACATTACCACAGTTCATCACGGCAAATTATATAAGCTGCGGGCGGTGCATCAGCACCGCCCGCAGTATTTTTATAAAGCGCCTAGTCGATAACAGAAAAAACGCGTTCATCCCCGGATGAAAAATCTTCCGGATCATAGTACGGAGGTTCTCCCGTCCACACCTGATGGAAACGAATCGTGAGGGAATCATGGCGGCTTACTGCAACATAAACTGCAAGCTTTCTCTGCGGATACTGCATCTTGATATTGCAATAGATGAGCCTGCAAAGAACAGGTGCGTCTGCAACAAGTTCAGAAAACGCTTCGTCCGAAATATCGTCCAACAAATGCTCGTGGTTGTTTACAGCCTCATATGCCGTTTTGTCCTCTACGGAAAGCGGAATGGTCTTTCTATGGTCATCGCATAAACAAAGCAGTTCATTCCCGGCAGCATCCGTCAGCACTTGATAATGCAAAAGCTGCGAGAATGTCCGGAACAAGCCTGTGATACCGGTCGAATGTGATGCGCACAGCTTCCTTCTGAAAAGCCATTTCACGTTTGAGAAAGTTTTTTCTCTATCAGCCGTGGCAATGGTTCCGTATGACTTTTGCCGGTCGTAATAATTGCACAAATAGAGTCCGTGGTCTTTGATACGCATGGCGATGGAGACAGTTTCGTTTTCGCGTGAATCTGCCAAAAATCTCGAAATGCCAGTACACAAATCTCGCGCAAAACCCCTCAAGGCAAGGAACTCCCGGCACGAAATATGCTCCACGAGTTTAACTTCAACATCATCTCTTGGAGCGCCTGGATATGCCGAATCCATTCGCCTGCAGAATTCGCATATTCCATGAATAAAATCTGTTTCTCTTCTCATAGTCAGCACGTGAAATAACGTTACAGTTCCGAGCCCTGCAGCAGATCGTCGCGCGCGAAAGCGGCGTGGATCGCATTGAGCACGCGCTTTTTGTCCGCGCTCCAGAGCGGCGCGATGAGGTCACGCTTGGCGCCGTCGCCGGTCAGGCGGTGGATAACTACCTCCGGCGGGAGGACGCACAGACACTGCTCGAGCAGGTCGATATAGTGCTCCAGCGTGAGCACCTCGAACTTTCCGGCAGCATAATCCGCCGCCAGATCCGTGCCGCGCAGCACATGCAGCAGGTGCAGCTTGATGCCCTGCGCCCCGCTCTGACCGATATAGCGCGCGGTCTGCACCATCTGCGCATCCGTCTCCCCCGGCAGGCCGAGAATCTGGTGCACAATGACCTCCAGACCGGCCGCGCGGAGACGGCGGACCGCACCGTCAAACACTGGCAGATCGTAGCCGCGGCGGATATAGGCCGCGCTCTGCGGATGGATGGTCTGCAGGCCGAGCTCGACCCAGACGGGCTTTTCCGTGTTCAGCCGCTGCAGCAGCGCGATCACAGCATCCGGCAGGCAGTCCGGCCGCGTGGCGACCGACAGCGCCACAACGTCCTCCGGCGCAAGCGCCTGCGTGAACAGTTGCTCCATGCGCGCGAGACTGCCATAAGTGTTCGTGAAGTTCTGAAAATAGGCAATGTATTTACCGCCGCCGTTTTTACCGGCCACGCGCACCTTGGCCGCCTCGATCTGCTGCGGGATGTCCAGTGCGCGGTCAGCGGCGAAGGCACCGGAACCGTCCCCGGCGCAGAAAATACAGCCGCGCGCACCGATAGTCCCGTCCCGGTTCGGACAGGTAAAGCCGCCGTCGAGCGCGAGCTTATAGACCTTGCAGCCGAAGCGGCGGCGCAGCTCCTCGTTCAAAGTGTGATAATACATGGCAGAAACAGGCCGGGGATGTCCGGCCTTTGTGTTTATGCCTTCATCTGGCGCTTGCGCGCGAGATTGACCATACCGTCTTGCATGTCGTTGAGATTCATGAGCATCTTGCCGCTGCCGAACGCCGCGCACGAGAGCGCGTCGTCCACGACGGTCGTGCGGATGCCGGTGTCCTTTTCCACGAGCTGGTCGAAACCGTAGATCAGGCTGCCGCCGCCGGCCATGATGATGCCGTTTTGCGCCACATCGGCCACGAGCTCCGGCGGCGTACGCTCAAGCACCATGTGGATGGTCTCGAGAATGTCGCGCGCGGGCTCGGCGATGGCCTCGACGAGCTCGACGGAGCTGATCTTCACGGATTTCGGCAGACCGGTCGTCAGGCAGCGGCCCTTGACCTCCTGAATGCCGACCTCGGCGCGCGGGACGAGGCACGCGATGCCGATCTTGAGCTCCTCGGCCGTGCGCTTGCCGATGAGAATGTTGTGCTTGCGGCGCACATAGCGCACGATCGCCTCGTCAAAGGCGTCGCCGGCGGTCTTGATGGACTCGCTCTCGACCACGCCGCCGAGCGAGACGACCGCAACCTCCGTCGTACCGCCGCCGATGTCGATGACAAGATGGCCGTCCGGCTTGGAGATATCCGCGCCCGCACCGGCCGCCGTGGCCACGGCCGACTCGACAAGGTAAACCTTGCGCGCGCCGGCCTCGATGACGGCGTCGATGACGTTGCGCTCCTCCACACCGGTCACGCTGCTCGGCACGGTGACGAGCACGCGCGGCTTGAAGAGACTGAACGACGTCACGCGCGAGAGCAGCTCCTTGAGCATGAGCGCCGTCATGTCATAGTCCGAGATGACGCCCGCACTGATCGGATGGATGGCCACGATGTTCGCCGGTGTGCGGCCGAGCATCTTCTGCGCGTCCTGACCGACCTTGAGCATGCGGCCGGTGTACTTGTCGACCGCCACGATGGACGGCTCGCGCAGCATGATGCCCTTGCCGCGCACGAACACGCGGATGTTGGTCGTGCCGAGGTCGATGGCAATGTCCCGTTCAAAAATCATCATAAAGCAAAACTCCTGTATCATCCGCACAGCGGATGTTATAGTCAATCGTAGCCGTCTCGCGGCTGTTTTAGTCAGCAGAGCGCGCGACCGTGGCGCACACCACCTGCTCCGCGCCCGCCTTGCCGAGCACCCGCGCGCACTCGGAGAGCGTGGCGCCGGTCGTGACGACATCGTCGATGAGCAGGACACGCTTTCCCGTCACGTCCGCGCCCCGCTTCATGCGGTAGGCGCCGGTGATGTTCGCGCGGCGTTTGGCAGCGTCGCCGGTTCTGGACTGCGGCTGCGTGTTGCGCTGCTTATGCAGCGTCGGCGTGAGCGGAAGGCCGAGCTCCTTCGCCGTCGCTTTCGCCAGCAGACGCGCCTGATCGTACCCGCGCTCGCGCAGTCTCCTGCGGCTCAGCGGCACCCACGTGACGAGGTCGTACTCCCCCGCCAGCTCCGCGCGCACCGTGCCGGCAACGAGGCGGCCGTAGACCTTGGCATACCCGGTCGCGCCGCCGAATTTGTAGCGCAGCAGCGATTCACGCACATTACCCTCGTAATTGAGCGGCGAAACACACGCCGGGATAAATGGAAAGTGCTGCCGCCCGCCGTTTTGCGCAAACGGCAGGCCGGTCCTGCAGTGCGCGCAGAGGCCGTCGCCGCTCGTCTCGATAAAATCATGGCAGAATGCGCACCGCGGCGGATAGAGCAGGTCGAGCAGGAATGTGACCACCTTCATATCGCACCGCACTCCCCGCAGAGCCGGGCGCGCAGACCGCTGTAGCGGCGGGTCTGCGTCTGGTTGTCGATCATGTGATAGGCCGCGCCCTCGTCGCCGACGATGATGAGCAGGGACTTGGCGCGCGTGATGGCCGTGTAGAGTACGCTGCGCGTGAGCAACATGGGCCCGGCCTTGCCGATACAGAGCACAACGGCGCGGTACTCGCTGCCCTGCGATTTGTGCACCGTCATGACCCAGGCGTGCTCGAGCTCGTTGAGCATCTCAAAGCCGTAGGTCGCGGTCTTTCCGTCGTAGCACACGGCGAGCGTCTCCGTCTGCGGGTCGATGGCCGTGATCTGGCCGACGTCGCCGTTATAGACGCCCGTTCCGGCGGTCGTGCCGTCCGGGTTTTTGAGCACGATGTCATAGTCATTGCGGATCTGCATGACGCGGTCGCCCTCGCGAAAGACGGTCTCGCCGAAGCGCCGCTCCTTCTTCTCGGGCGACGGCGGGTTGAGCGCCGCCTGCAGGCGCACATTCAGTGCCGCCATGCCGGTGTCATACTTGCGCGTCGGCGTGAGCACCTGAATGTCGGACGGCGGGATCTTCATATTGTTCGGCAGCCGCGTCCGGCACAGCTCGACGACCGTGTCGGCGGCCTTCTGCGCATCCGCACGCCGGAGGAAGAAGAAGTCCCCGCTGTTTTGCGAAAGCGGCGGGTGCTCGCCGCGGTTGATCGCGTGCGCGTAGGAGACGATGCTGCTGCCGGCGGCCTGACGGAAGATCTCCGTCAGGCGCACGGTCGGCACGACGCCGCTGCGGATGATGTCCGAAAAGACGTTGCCCGGGCCGACGGACGGAAGCTGGTCGGCGTCGCCCACGAGGATGAGCCGGCACTCAGGGCGCATGGCGCGCAGCAGCGCGCACATGAGCGAAATGTCCACCATGGAGCACTCGTCGAGGATGACGGCGTCGCACTCGAGCGGGTCGTCCTCGTCGCGCCGGAAAGTGATGTCCTGATGGTCGTCGCTCATGCCGGCCTCGAGCAGGCGGTGGATCGTCTGCGCGCTCCGGCCGGTCAGCTCGCTCATGCGCTTGGCGGCGCGGCCCGTCGGGGCGGCGAGCTGCGTGTCGAGCTTGAGCACATCAAACAGCGCGAGAATCGCGCGGATGGAGGTCGTCTTGCCTGTGCCGGGGCCGCCGGTGATGGCGATGACCTGATGCTGGCAGGCGAGGCACAGCGTCTCCTTTTGCTGGTCGGCAAAGGTCAGACCGAGCTGCGCTTCAATGCGCGCGGCGATCTGCTCCGTGTCCGGCATGCGGCGGTACTCCGTCTGCGTCATGGCAAGCAGGCGCTCGGCCGTGTAGGTCTCCGCCTCGTGCAGACGCGCGAGATAGCATCCGTCGCACCCGGCGACGCGCTCGCGCACCAGTTCGCCGCTCTGCACGAGCGTGTCCACGCTCTCGGCGACCAGCTCGTCCGGCACGCCGCTGAGCTGCGACGTCGCCGCCAGCAGGTTGCGGTACGAGATGAAGCAATGGCCGCGCACGGCGTTATAGGCGAGCTCATACAGCGTCGCCGCGGCGACACGCTCTGCGCTCTGATCGTCAAACCCGTGGCCGAGCGCCAGCGCGTCCGCCTCCTGAAATGTTGCGCCGATGGCGTCCGAAACGAGTATGTAAGGGTTGTCCTGCACGAGCTGGAGCGCATCATCCCCGTAATACTGGTACATCCGCAGGGCAATGACCGGGCGGATGTTCGCCGAGGCCAGAAACTCGATCAGGCGGCGCATACCGGCCTGACGGCGGAAATTTGCCGACATGGCCTTGGCCTTGGAGAGACTGATGCCTTTGATCGTGCAGAGCTTTTCCGGCTCGTATTCGAGCACGTTGAGCGTGTCGGCGCCGAAGCGCGACACCATCAGTGACGCCGTCGCCGGGCCGATGCCGCGCACGGCGCGCCCGGCGAGGTAGGCATAGATCGCGTCCGCCGTCTCCGGCATGGTGCGCTCGGCAAACTCAGCCTTGAACTGCTGGCCGTGCGCCGGGTGCGTCATCCAGCTGCCGGTAACGATCATCGACTCGCCCGGCACGGCGTACGGAATGCAGCCGACGACCATCGTCTGGCTGCCGTCATCCACATCCAGCTTGAGCACGGCGTAGCCGTTTTCCTCGTTCTGATAGATGACCGCCGCGACGGTGCCGCATAATTCTATTGGATTGGTGTTTGCATCCATTGGCAAATTTCCTCTGTATTGCACAGTTTCAGATCTTCGCACTGCCGCGCCAGCCGCTCGGCCAGCGCGGCCGCCTCCTCCGTCAGGCCGCAGTCCACGAGCAGAATGTCCGCCGCGGCCGTGCCGCTCTCGCGCAGCCACAACGCGCCGCGCAGAAGATTTTCCAGCTCCGGCGCGTCCCCGCGCGCCTGCACGACGAGCGTAATGCGCGTGTCCCTGCCGGAGCGCACCGGCGTGAGCAGCGCGCAGCCCAGCATCCACAGCAGCCAGGCAAAGCCCAAGATCAGCAGAACGCATAAGGTGATCTGAATGACCATGTTCACCGCCCCCTCTCCTTTCAGCGTATGAGAAAAGGGGCTTGGCCGTTAACTTTCGAGTTCTTTTTTCAAAAACTGGCCGGTGTAGCTCTCGGCGCAGCGCGCGCAATCTTCCGGTGTGCCGGTAAAGACGATGCTGCCGCCCGCGTCGCCGCCCTCCGGACCGAGATCGATGATATGATCGGCCACCTTGATGACGTGCAGGTTGTGCTCAATGACGAGCACCGTGTTGCCCGCGTCGGTCAGACGATTGAGAATATCGATCAGGCGCGCGACGTCCGCCACGTGCAGACCGGTCGTCGGCTCATCGAGCACGTAGATCGTCCGGCCGGTACTGCGCTTGGAGAGCTCCGTCGCGAGCTTGATGCGCTGCGCCTCGCCGCCGGAGAGCGTTGTGGACGGCTGACCGAGCCTGACATAGCCGAGGCCGACATCCATGAGCGTTTGCAGCCGGTCGCGGATCTTCGGCTGGTTCTGAAAAAATGCGAGCGCCTCTTCGACGGTCATGTCCAGCACCTCGGCAATATTCTTGCCCTTATAGTGCACCTCGAGCGTCTCGCGGTTGTAGCGCTTGCCCTTGCAGACCTCGCACGGGACGTAAACATCCGGCAGGAAGTTCATCTCGATCTTCAGCAGGCCGTCGCCGGAGCAGGCCTCGCAGCGGCCGCCGCGAATGTTGAACGAGAAGCGCCCGGCACTGTAGCCGCGCAGCTTCGCGTCCTGCGTGGAGGCGAAAAGGCTGCGGATATCGTCAAACAGGCCGGTATACGTCGCCGGATTGGAGCGCGGCGTGCGGCCGATGGGACTCTGGTCGATATTGATGATCTTGTCCAGATACTCCACACCGTCAATGCCGTCGCATTTCCCGGGACGGAACTTCGCATGGTTAAGCTTGCCCGCAAGCGTTTTATACAGCACCTCGTTGACGAGCGAGGACTTGCCGCTGCCGGACACGCCGGTCACGCACGTCATGACGCCGAGCGGGATCTGCACGTCCACGTGCTTGAGGTTGTGCTCGGTCGCACCGCGGATCACGAGCGCGTGACCGTTTCCGGTGCGGCGCTGCGCGGGCACGGGGATCTTCTTTTTGCCGGACAGATACTGCCCGGTGATGGAGCGCTCGCAGCGCGCGACCTCCTCCGGCGTACCGGCACAGACCACTTCCCCGCCGTGCACACCCGCACCCGGGCCGATGTCGATGAGATAATCTGCCGCACGCATGGTGTCCTCGTCGTGCTCGACGACGATGAGCGTGTTGCCGAGATCACGCAGCTCGCGCAGCGTGGCCAGCAGCTTTTCATTGTCGCGCTGGTGCAGGCCGATGGACGGCTCATCCAGAATATACAGCACGCCCATGAGCGACGAGCCGATCTGCGTTGCGAGCCGGATGCGCTGGCTCTCGCCGCCGGACAGCGTGGACGCCGAGCGCGCGAGCGTCAGGTACTGCAATCCGACGCTCTGCAGAAAATGCAGGCGCGAGCGCACCTCGCGCAAAATGCTCTCGGCGATCTGCGCATCCTTCTCGCTGAGCGTGAGCCGATTGAGAAACGCCAGCTCCTCCGTGATCGGCAGTGCAGTGAACTCCGAGATATTCAGCCCGCCGACCGTGACGGCCAGCACCTCCGGCCGCAGCCGCGCGCCGTGGCAGTCCGGGCAGGCCGTCTCTGCCATGCAGTCCTCGAGCGATGCACGCATGGCATCGCTCTGCGTCTCCTGATAGCGGCGCTCAAGGTTGCAGACGATGCCCTCAAACGGGCGGCGCAGCACGCCGGAACCGCGGTTGGTATCATAATGCAGGGTGAGCTCTTCATCCCCCGTGCCATAGAGCAGGATCTCGCGCACGTGCTCCGGCAGGTCGCCGATGGGCGTTGCAAGGTCAAAGTGATATTTTTCCGCCAGTGCGTCGTAATACATCCGGCTGATGCTCTCATCTTTGACGCCGTTCCAGCCGCTCGCGGTGATGCCGCCGTCGAGGATGGACTTCGACGGGTCCGGAATGATGAGCGCCGGGTCGATGCGCAGCCGCGTGCCAAGGCCGCCGCAGGTCGGGCAGGCGCCGTAGGGGCTGTTGAACGAGAACATCCGCGGCGTGAGCTCCTCGATCGAGATGCCGCAGTCGTCGCAGGCGTAGTTCTGCGAGAAGAGGATCTCGCGCTTTTCCTCCGGGATGTCTGCCAGCACGAGACCACCGGAGAGCGCGGACGCGATCTCCACGGCGTCGGTCAGGCGGCGGTTCTGGTCGGGGCGGATGACAACGCGGTCGACCACGATCTCGATATTGTGCTTGCGGTTTTTATCGAGCGTGATCGTCTCCGTAAGGTCGTAGATGCTGCCGTCCACGCGCACGCGGACATACCCGCCGCGGCGGGCATCGTCGAACACCTTCTGGTGTTCGCCCTTTCTGGCGCGAACGACCGGCGCCAAGATCTGCACGCGCGTCGCCTGCGGCAGCGCCGCGATCTGATCGACGATCTGGTCGACCGTCTGGCGGCGGATCTCCTTGCCGCACTTTGGGCAGTGCGGCACGCCGACGCGCGCCCAGAGCAGACGCAGATAGTCGTAGATCTCCGTGACCGTGCCGACGGTCGAGCGCGGATTTTTGCTGGTGGTCTTCTGGTCGATGGAAATGGCCGGGCTCATGCCCTCGATGGAATCGACGTCCGGCTTGTCCATCTGGCCGAGAAACTGCCGTGCATACGACGAGAGGCTCTCCATATAGCGCCTCTGTCCCTCGGCAAAGATGGTGTCGAACGCAAGGCTCGACTTGCCCGAGCCGGACAGGCCGGTCATGACGACCAGTGCATCGCGCGGAATTTCCACATCAATATTCTTGAGATTGTTCTCCCGCGCGCCTTTGATTACAATATGATCCCGCATGGATGCCTCCGTGGTTGCTTAGGATTCTATGGTCAGCTCCGCCGTGCCCGCACGCACGAGCGCAATGAGCGCCTGCGGCGCGACCTCGACCTGATAGCCGATCTTGCCGGCACTGACAAGGATGGTCTCCTGCGCGAGCGCCTGAGAAGCAAAGACCGTGCGCAGCTGCTTTTTCATGCCGACCGGCGAGCAGCCGCCGCGCACATAGCCCGTCAGGGGCGTGAGCTCGGACACGTGCAGCATGGCAATGGACTTCTCCCCCACGGCCTTCGCCGCTTTCTTGAGGTCGAGCTCGCACGCGACCGGAATGACGAACACGTACGGCGTCTTGCTCGCGCCGCGGGCAACCAGCGTCTTGAACACCTTCGCCGGGTCCATGCCCGTCATCTGTGCGACGGTCACGCCGTCCACCGCATCGTCGCCGTGCGGATATGTGTGTGGCGTGTAGGGCACCTTCTTCTGGTCGAGCAGACGCATGACATTTGTTTTTTCGATGGATGATTTCGCCATGAGACATTCCTCCGCTGATAATAACACTTTATTATATCCGATTTCCCGCATAGTTTCAAGGGATTTGGCGCAAAAGCGTTGCCAACCGGCGCGGTTATGCTATAATACGCTCAGTATGAAACCGGAGGGATGACCGATGCCGGATAACACGATCCGCGGCCGCTTCGCACCCAGCCCGAGCGGGCGGCTGCATCTGGGCAATATGCTGACATTTCTGCTTGCATGGCTGGACGTGCGCGCACGCGGCGGGACGATGGTGTTCCGCCTTGAGGATCTCGACCCGGAGCGCAGCTGGGAGCACTATGCTGACCTGATGGCCGACGACCTCCTCTGGCTTGGGCTCGACTGGGACGAGGGCTGGCGCCCCGGCTCGCAGGACTGCCGTCAAGGCGCGCGCGCACAGCGCTACACCGCCGCGCTGGATGCATTGACCGAGCGCGGCATGGTGTATGATTGCTATTGCAGCCGCGCAGAGCGTCTGGCCGCGAGCGCACCGCACCCCGGCGAGCCGCGCGAGGCCGGCTGCCCCTGTCGGACGCTGTCAGAGCAGGAGGTGCAAAAGCGCCTGCGCATGGGTCGTCGCGCGGCGAAAAAGCTTGCGGTCACGGACGCGGACATTGCCTTCGTTGACGCGCACTACGGTCTGCAGGCAGCCAAACTGCGGCACGGGCGCGACGATTTTCTCATCCGGCGCTCGGACGGCGTGTTCGCCTATCAGCTCGCCGTAAGCGTGGACGATCTCGACATGGGCATCACGCGCGTTGTGCGCGCACGCGACCTACTCGACTCCACACCGCGGCAGATCTGGCTGATGGAAACGCTCGGCGGCAAGGCCCCGGAATACGCACACGCGCCGCTGCTCGTCGCGCCGGACGGGCGCAAGCTCTCCAAGCGCGAGGGCGACCTGAACATGGAGGCCCTGCGGCAGAAATACACACCCGAGCAGTTGACCGGAAAGCTCGCCAAGCTCGCGGGTCTGCGGCCAACGGACGCGCCGGTGACGGCAATCGAGCTGGCAGCGGACTTTTCCTGGGACAAGGTCCCGCGCGCGGACATTCCGATCCCGCCGGATTTTTAATATGAGACGCACGGTGGGCGCATCCAGACGGATGCGCCCATTTTCCATGCAGTTATTTTTTCAGCAGCCGGTCGCGCATGGTATTGTGCGCGGCGAGCTCGGCCGCATCGTCCAGCGGCTGGAGTTCCAGATTCGGATAGCGCTGCTGCAGCGCTGTCGTGAGCAAATGGTCACAAAATGCGGGGTTTTTCGGCAGGACCGGGCCGTGGCTGTATGTGCCGAAGACATTTTGATAGCGTACGCCCTCATAGCCGTCCTCCCCGTTGTTGCCGCCGCCGACGAGCACCTTGCCGAGCGGCGACACGCCGCTGCCAAGATAGGTCTTGCCGCTGTGGTTTTCAAAGCCGACGACCGTGCTGCCGCCGGACTCCGGCAGGCACTCAAAGAGGAAGTTGCCGATCATACGCTCCTTCGAGCCGACGGTGTAGTAGTCGATCGCGCCGATAAAGTCGCACTGCTTGCCGTCCCACGTGCGGTAGTAGCTGCCGAGCATCTGGTAGCCGCCACAGATGGTCAGAAACGTCTTGCCGTCGGCGATGGCAGCCTTGATTTCGCTGCCCTTTCCGGCTTTCAGGTCGGACAGGAGCACCTCCTGCTCAAAGTCCTGACCGCCGCCGATGAAAAACAGGTCAAACTGCGTAAAATCCGCCTGCTCGCCGACCGTGACCTCCGTCACCTCGGCGTCGATGCCGCGCCACTCCAAACGGCGGCGCATGCAGAGAATGTTGCCCCGGTCGCCATAGAGGTTCAGAAGATCCGGGTACAGGTGGCAGATGCGCAGGGTCTTCTCGCTCATTCCCAGAACTCCTTTCCGCCGAGCCGCTTTTGCAGCCGGCCGCGCAGATCCAGCATCGACGTATACGTCGGCATGATGAACACCGGGTATTCCGACGCGCACATGGCGTCGATCAGCAGGTCATAGTCATAATACACCTGAATTTTCGTCTCGTCCACGCCCGCATACTTCAGGCGCAGGCGCAGCTCGTCGGCGCGCGTGCCGGACACGAACACGTGGCGAAGATGCTCGCCCATAGCGGCGAGCCGCTCAAAGTCCGCGTCCCAGATCCACGAGATGTCCGTACCGTCGGCGTCCCGGTCGTTGAGGCAGACGACAAACGTCGCGTCCTCGTTCAGCCCGGCGAGATAGCGCATGGTCTGGTTGCAGCCCGCGGGGTTTTTCACGAGCATCATGCGCCCGGGCGTACCGCGCAGGTCGAATTTCTCCATACGGCCAAAGCCGCAGCCGAACGCGCCGAGCGCGTGCACGATCGCCTCCGGTGTGAAGCCGAATGCGTACAGCGCAGCCGCCGACCCGACGGCATTGTAGATGTTATAAGCTGCCGGCAGGTTGATGTGCACGGCGTACTCCTGTCCGCCGATGGCCATGGTAACATCGCTCGTGTCCACGCCGAGATTCAGCACCGCTGTGACGGCGACCTGCGGGGCTTCGCGGTGGTAGCCGCACTTCGGGCAGCGGAACGCGCCGAGATGGCCGTACGTGCGGTAGTCGTAGACATATTCCGTCTTGCAGTGGATGCAGTGCGGCGCGTCGGAGATCTCCGTCAGGTCGTCACCGCCGAGCGGCACATTCACGCCAAAGCGCACGACCGGGTTCGGCACCTGCGCCGGGATGGACGCGATGAGTGAGCAGTCGGCATTGATGCACAGCGTGCTCTCCGGCGTGTGGTGGATGCCCTCGATGATGTTATTGAGCGTGTGCGTGATCTCACCGTAGCGGTCGAGCTGGTCGCGGAACACGTTCGTGGCCACGATGACCTCCGGCTTGAGGTATTTGAGCACGGTCTTGGACGCCGCCTCGTCACACTCAATGACGGCAAACTGGCACTTTGGCCTGCCGGTCAGGGTGCTGTGCATGGCAAACTCCGCCGTGATGCCGGAGATGAGGTTCGCGCCCGAGCGGTTGGCAAAGTAGTTAAGGCCCGCATCGGCGAACGCCTGCTCGATCATGCGCGAGCTGGTCGTCTTGCCGTTCGTGCCGGTGACGAGGATGACGCGCACCCCCCCGCGAGAGCACGCCGAGTACCTGCGGGTACACCTTGAGCGCCACGCGGCCGGGAAACGCCGTGCCGCCGCGGCGCAGCAGCCGCAGCAGCCCGCGCGCGAGCTTACACAGCAATACTGCAAAAAAAGTTCGGATTTTCATTCGTTAGGGTCACTCCGTGAATATCGGCATCTGTCAGCAGATGCTCATTTTTACTGTTTTTCCGGCCAGAGTCAGCATATTGCGCAGCTCCTGCACCAATTGCAGCTTGCGCTCAAAGCTGAACTCCGTATCCTGCTGGGCGAGGTTGCTCGCGTTGCCGAAGAGGACATTGACCTCTGTCGCCTCCTCGAGCAGTACGAGCGCGAGCTTGGACGCGCCGTCCTTCATGCGGGCGAGCTCGAGCGTGTACATGCCATCCGCGAGGTAGTCCTTGATGCGTTTCATCGTCACATTGACCGTAACGACGCCCTCGGTCGTCAGATCCACACCGTGGATCTCGCTCATCGGCGGCACCTCCTCCGTGCCACTGCCGGGCAGCGTATGCACCTTTACGCCCAGATATGACGCGACAGCGTTGGCCGTGGTGCCGCCGCAGACAACATGCTTGCCATCCTTGCCGAAAAACAGCCGCATGGTGCTTAGATCATCATCCTTGCTCTCGGGCGGGCCGATCATGACGTTGACCGGACAACGCTCACGCAGGCGCGCGACAACAACAGTCGTATCATCATGCATGGCGTCCATGTCCAGCGTCTTGACGGTCGAGAGGATACTGGCCGCCATGCGCTGTGAGGAGACGGTAGGTGAATAATTGCGCAGGATAAAATCCTCAATGTCCTGACGCGCCCAACCGGCGTCCGTCGTCACGCCGCGTCCGGCCTCCGACACGCCGTCGCTGAAGAGTACAAGCATATCGCCCACGTCAAAATGCAGGTAGCTCTCGTGCAGCTCCTTTTCCTGAATGAAATTGACGGAGTAGTTGTATTTCCCGATCGCGCCGTTGTGCACGAACACAGCGTTCGGGTTGTCATACTGGATCAGGCGCGCGCGGGTGCCGGCCGTCTGCAGGATCGTAAAGGTCGCATAGGCGAGCTTGCGCTCCTTGCACATGGGCAGCGTTTCCGCCACGGTCGTAACGCACTCGTCGATCGGCACGTTGCCCTTGAGCATGGTCGTGAGCATGGTCGTTGTCAGCGTGGAGAGGATGTTGGCCTTGACGCCGCTGCCGAGACCGTCGGAGAGGATGACTGTCGCGTCATTGTCGTCCCATTCGAGCGCACACTGGTCGCCGCAGAGCGTCTCCCCGTTTTTGTTGCGGCTGATGACGCTGATGTCCCAGACCGTGTTCCTGCAGCGATTCGTTCGTTTACGCATCATCATCGCCGTCCTCATCAAGCATGATGGCTTCCTTCAGATCATGCACAGCCACCTTGGTCTCCGCTGCCGTTTCACCGAGCAGGCTTGCAATCTCGTGGACGATGCGCAGCTGGTTGGCAATGATATCGTCCGCCAGATCGGCCGCATGGATCTTCGTCTTCTGGATCTTGTTGCGGCGCTGGCGCGCTTTCGTCACGTCACGCATGATGCAGGTAAAGAGCGTCCGCTCCGGATCGCAGATAAAGATGCGCTCGAGATAGACGTTGTAGTCAGCGAGAAAGACCTCGTCCGTGACCTGTGTCTCGTCCTGACTGATCATCTTCACGAAGTCGTACTCGTCCATGATGCGCGACACCGGGTAGCCGATGATATCCGCCGGGTCTTTGATGCCGAAGATCTTGCAGGCAGCCTTGTTGATCTGCTTGACCTTCAGCTTCTTGCCGACGGTGACGATGCCTTCCGGCGAGACGTTGATGATCTTCTCGGAATAGGTCTCGGCGCGCTCTTTCATGTACGGCATGCACATGCTGATCTCGGCGCGGCCCTCATAGACGGCGATGGCCTTGTCGCGGCAGGTGCGATAGCCGCACAGGCCGCAGTTGAGTTCATCCGCCGGGCTGAATTTGCCCATCTTGCGCAGGATGCCGTTGATGACGGACTCGGGCGGCAGGTCGGTCGGGTGCTTCTTGTCCACGAGCACACGGCGCATATCCACCGGCTCTTGAATGTCAAAGTTTTTTCCGCCGCCGGCGCTCTTGATCACGCGGCGGCGCGACTCGAGCAGGTTCGTGTGCTTCTGCCGGAAAGCAAGGCCGCCGACACAGTTGCCGTGGCAGGCGGCGATTTCAATGAAACAGTTGCGCAGTTCACCGTTGACGACGCTCTTGAGCGTCTGAATGCTGTCATCCAGACCGTCGAGGAACAGATAATCGCGCCCGGAATCGAGCGACATGGAATGCAGAACGCCGTTCGTGATCGTGTAGCCGCGCGAGAGCAGCGGCTCATCCGCCGGCACATTGGGGTTGACGGCAACGCCGGCCTCGTGCATCCAGTCCTCGAGTTCCGTGAACGTAATATCATAGTCAGCACCGACGCTCTCAAAGCGCGTCGTCTCCTCTTTCTTGGAAATGCAGGGGCTGACATAGACAATGGTCGCGCCGGGATAGCGCTTGCGCAGCAGCACGGCGTGCGCCTGCATCGGTGAGAGCACCGGGGCCAGATACGGCAGTGCCTCCGGCAGGTGCTTTTCCACATAGAGCACGATCGTCGAACAGCCGGACGTAATGATTGGCGCATCACCCGGCTGGGCAGCGAGCTTTTCCAGCTCCTTCTTGACCAGGTAGGCGCCCTCCGCCGTCTCGTGCGCCGCTGCAAAGCCGAGCTTTTTGAGCGGCTCGGCGATGCCCGCAAAACCAGGAGTATCAAAATAGGCGATGTAGGAGGAATCGACGCTCACAACAACCTGATGGCCGGACGCGATCAGTTCCTGGATCTGCGCGACGTCGCTGATGTCCTCCTTGGCGTGCTGCGGACAGACGGACACGCAGTTGCCGCAGAGAATGCAGTCGCTGGAAATGATCTGTGCGTGACCCTGATAGACGCGGATGGACTTGACCGGGCAGAACCGGACGCATTTGTAGCAGTTTTTGCAGTTGGCCTGTTTGAAACGCAGAACATCCATGTAGCTCCCGCCTTTCTGTGAAAATTCACTTCGTATATGTTCTTTTAATGTAGCACAAAACCGCGCGGGACACAAGCCCCGCGCGGTCATCCGCAGGCTGATTCAATTTTCCCGGCAAAGGTCGGCGCGCTCCGCGACTTGAAACCGCGCAAAGTACGTCTCCTCCATCGGGATCCAGACGTTTGTAAACATCGGCAGCATTTTTTCACCATTGCGCGCAGCAATGCGGCGGTGCTGCTCCTCCGGGCCGACCGAGAGGAACACGTGCAGGTCATAAAGATCCCACAGCGCCGGATGGCAGGCATAGGACCCCTCGATGAGATTGACCGGCCTTGCCTCCGCGTGAACCGGCGCGCACAGCTGCTGCGTTCGGCAGTCATAAGGGCGATACGTCACCGGCGCACCATCGCGCAGCGGACGGAGCACCTCAGTCAGGAAACGCTCGAAGTCCACATTGCCGCCAGGCTGACGCAGGCGCTCGGGCGTGCGCTGCTCCGGGCGGAGGAAAAAGTCGTCCATATGAAACACATTGCACGCCAACTGTGCCTGCAGGGACGCGGCCAGCGTGGTCTTTCCGGCGGCGCAGCGGCCGTCGATGGCGACAAGCACGCGCGGCTGCGCGGCCGCGAGCGCACGGATGCGCCGCAGAAGAGCGGGTTCAAAATCAGTCATACACAGCACCTGCCGTCAAGAGGATGTCTTATCATAATCCCACAGGCGCGCGCTGTCAAACCGGGGATTTCCAGCGCGCAGAAAGCCGCCGGCAGACACCGCATCGGCATCCGCCGGCGGCGGGAACGGCTTATTCTTCGACCTTGCCGGTCAGCGCCTCCGAAAGCGTGCGCCAGCCGAGCATGGCGCATTTCACACGCGCGGGCATATGCGCGATGTCCTTGAGAGCCGAGGCCTCTTCGAGACTCTCGATCTCTTCCTCGGTCGCCTCGCCGTGGATCATGCGCAGGAAGGTGCGGCCCATTTCCAGCGCCTTTTCCTTCTTCTGCCCCACGATCATGCCGAGCATGATATCGGCCGACGCCTGCGAGATGGCGCAGCCGTCGCCGACAAAGCCGCCATCGGTGATGACATCGCCGTCGGTCTTGAGCTTGAGGACGATGTTGTCGCCGCAGCTCGGGTTCACACCCGCGAGCTCAATGTCCGCGTCCGGAATGTCGTGCTTGAACTCCGGATGGATGTTGTGCTCGGTCAGGATCTCATTATAGAAGCTTCTATTTTCCATATCCCATACGCTCCCTCAGGGTCGAGAGGCTCTCTAGGAACCGGTCGACATCCTCATCGGTGTTATAAAAGGCAAAGCTGGCGCGCGCCGTCGCGTTCAGACCGAGGTGCGCGAGCAGCGGCTGCGCGCAGTGGTGACCGGCGCGGATGTTCACACCGTCGGACGCCATGATCTCGCTGATGTCGTGCGGGTGCACGCCGTCGACCGTGAAGGTGATGATGCCGTTGTGGTCCTCCGGACGGTCCGTACCAAGCACGTGCACGTGCGGCACGGCCAGCACGCGCGCGAGGGCGTTGGCCGTCAGGTCGTGCTCGCGCTGCTGGATGGTGTCAAAGCCGACGCTCTGCACGTACTGGATGGCGGCAGCCAGACCGGCCGCGCCGGCGGCATTGACCGTACCGGCCTCGAATTTATGCGGCAGCTCGGCATAGACAGCGCCCGTGCGCGTGACGGATTCGATCATCTCGCCGCCGGAGAGAAACGGCGGCATTTCCTCGAGCAGGTCCTCCCTGCCGTACAGCCCGCCGATGCCCATCGGGCCAAAGACCTTGTGCCCGGAGAAGGCGAAGAAATCCGCGCCCAGCTCCTGCACGTTCACCGGCATGTGCGGCGTGCTCTGCGCGCCGTCCACGACCATGACCGCGCCCTTCTTGTGCGCCATGGCAGCGACTTCCTTGACCGGGTACTTCCGGCCGAGAACATTCGACACCTGCGTCATGGCGACGATCTTCGTGCGCTCGGTAATGAGCGATTCGATTTGCTGAAGATCCACACTGCCGTCGGGCGCGCACTCGATGAACTTCAGCACCGCGCCCGTCTGGCGGCAGACCATCTGCCACGGCAGCAGATCGCTGTGGTGCTCCATGATAGACACGAGCACCTCATCGCCCGCCTTGACGTGCGTCAGGCCGTAGCTGTAGGCGACGAGGTTCAGGCTCTCGGTCGTGTTGCGGGTAAAGACGATCTCACGCGCCGAGCGTGCCCCGATGAAATCGCGCACGGTCTCGCGCGCCCGCTCATAGATATCGGTCGCCTCCACGCTCAGCGGATACAGCCCGCGCAGAGGGTTGGCATTATGCCAGCGGTAGAAATCCGCCACCGCGTCCAGCACGCACTGCGGGCGCTGCGCCGTGGCCGCGTTATCGATATAGGCGACGTCCGTGTGCTGGAAGATCGGAAAATCCCGCTTATAATTATGCGTCATCGTTGAGTTCCTCCTCCAGCGTCTGAAGAATCTGCGCGCGCAGCACTTCATCGTCCACCGTGCGCGCAAAGCGCTCGATAGATGCGCGGGCCAGGATGTTTTCGGCCTGAGCGCGGGAGATGCCGCGGCTTTCAAAGTAAAACAGCGTCTCGTCATCGAGCTCACCGATGGTCGCGCCGTGGTTGCCGACGACGTTTTCCTCGGCGCAGAGGATGAGCGGCACCGTCTTGTTGACAACATCGTCGCCGAGCATGAGCACCGTCTCCTTCTCGTTGCCGACGGAGTTGGACGAGCCGGTCTTGAAGTCGATCGTGCCGCGGAAAACTTTTTTCGCCGCGTCCTTGAGCGCGCCGGAGGTATCGATCTCGCACTCGGTGTTTTTGCCGTAGTGGTTGACGACGACGTTGACGTCGATTGTCTGGCTACCGCGGCCGAGATAGCCGATCTGCGCCGAATAATGGCTGCCGTCGCCGACAAGCTCCGTGTCATTGTCCGAATACAGGTCGCCCCTGCCCATGAGTATCTGCGTCATGTCCACGCCGGCGCCGGGCGCACAGTCCGCATCCGTTTTGGCATAGAGCAGCGCACCGTCCTGTGCACCGAGCACCTGCACAAGGCGCAGAGACGCATGGTCATGCAGCGTCAGCGCCGTTTCCACGGCGAAGCTGTCCTGCGTATCCAGCACCATATACACCGTTGCCTGCACACCGGCGGCCACTTCGACCGCAATGTGCTTGCGGCTATGGCCCTCGGCGCCGGTCAGGCGGATGTGCAGCGGCTGCGCCTGATTTTCCGCTGTAATTGCATATGAATCCGTCCCGAGATCGGCCGTGTCGGCCACATTCCACGGGATGGTCGCTTCGTTGACCTGGAGATGGTTCCACGTTCTGGTCGGCAGTTTGTTGACGACCAGCTGTTCACTCGTATTCACGATATTCCCTCCTTTCGGAATGTGCGGTCAGCCGATGCTGCCCTTCATCTCGAGACGAATGAGATTGTTCATTTCCACCGCGTACTCCAGCGGCAGCTCCTTGGAGACGTTGTCCGCAAAGCCGCTGACGATCAGCGCACGGGCGTCCTCCTCGCTCATGCCGCGGCTCATGAGATAAAACACCGCCTCGTTGCTGATGCTGCCGATCTTTGCCTCATGGCCGACGGCAGCGTCCTTCGTGCGGATGTCCATGGCCGGGACGGTATCGGAGCGGGACTCGGAATCGAGCATCAGCGACTGGCAGGACACGGAGGATTTTGCGTGCTTGGCGCCCTTCTGCACCACGACGCTGCTGCGGAATGTGCTGATGCCGCCGCTCTTGCTGATCGAGCGCGTGTTCATATACGAGCTCGTGTTCCTGCCGATGTGCACGACCTTCGCGCCGGTGTCGAGGTTCTGCCCCGCGCCGGCGAACGTGACGCCGGTGAATTCCATCTTGGAGTTATCGCCTTTGAGCACGCTCATCGGGTACAGGCAGCCGACATGAGACCCGAACGAGCCGGAAACCCACTCGATCACGCCGCCCTCTTCCACGAGTGCGCGTTTTGTATTGAGGTTATACATGTTTTTCGACCAGTTCTCGATGGTCGAGTAGCGCAGCTTGGCGTTTTTCTTCACGTACAGCTCCACGCAGCCGGCGTGGAGGTTCGCAACGTTATATTTCGGCGCCGAGCAGCCCTCGATAAAATGCAGACTCGCGCCCTCATCGACAATGATGAGTGTGTGCTCAAACTGGCCCGCGCCCTTGGCGTTCAGACGGAAGTACGACTGCAGCGGGATGGACACCTGCACGCCCTTCGGCACATACACGAACGAGCCGCCGGACCAGACCGCGCCGTGCAAGGCCGCAAACTTATGGTCGCGCGGTGTGACGAGCTTCATGAAATACTTGTGCACCATATCGGCGTATTCGCCCTTGAGCGCGCTCTCCATGTCGGTGTAGACGACGCCCTGTGCAGCCACTTCGTCCCGGACGTTGTGGTACACGAGCTCGGAATCGTACTGCGCGCCGACGCCGGCAAGCGATTTGCGCTCCGCCTGCGGGATGCCGAGACGCTCAAAGGTGTCTTTAATATCCTGCGGGACGTCCTTCCAGTCGCTTTTCATGTCGGTCTTGGGACGGACGTATGTTGCAATGTGATCCATGTCCAGCCCCTCGATGGACGGGCCCCAGTCCGGGATCGGCATCTCGTTATAGATCTGCAGCGACTGCAGCCGGAACTGCTGCATCCAGACCGGATCGCCCTTTTCCTTCGAGAGCCGGTCGATGATCTCCGGCGTCAGGCCCTCCTGCATACGATAGGCATCGTCCTCTTTGTCGCGGATGTCATAGACGCTGCGGTCAATGTCCGCGACCTGACTTTTTTCCTTCATTCGGATCGCCTCGCTTTCAGTCTGCCCGGATGCCGCCAAAGCCGTTTTCATTGATGGTATCTACAAGCGATGCATCGCCGTTTTTCACAATGACGCCCTGCTCCATGATGTGCGCGGCGTCCACCGTCAGCGCCTCGAGAATGCGGGTGCTGTGCGTGATGATGAGCAACGAGCCGTGCACGCGCTCACGATAGAGCTGCACGCCCTTGGAGACCGTGCGCACCGCGTCGACGTCCAGACCGGAGTCCGTCTCGTCGAGGATGGCAAGCTTCGGCTCGAGCATGAGCATCTGCAGGATCTCCGCTTTCTTTTTCTCACCGCCGGAAAAGCCCACATTCAGGTCGCGCTCAGCATAGGAAGCGTCCATCGCCAGCAGTTGCATCGTCTCGGCAAGCTTCTTCTTGAAGTCCCAGAGGCGGATGCGCTTGCCGGTCTTCTGCTCGAGCGCACTGCGAATAAACGCGCTGAGCGTCACGCCGGGCACCTCGAGCGGATTCTGAAACGACAGAAAAATACCCTTCTTCGCGCGCTCGTTGACCGGCAGCCGTGTGATATCCTCGCCGTCAAAGACGATCTTTCCGGCCGTGACCGTGTACTCCGGATTGCCGGTGATCGCATAGCCGAGCGTGGACTTGCCGGTGCCGTTCGGCCCCATGAGCACATGCGTCTCATCCTTGCCGACGGTCAGGTCCACGCCGTGCAGGATCTCTTTCTCGCCCGCACTCACGTGCAGGCCGCTGACTTCAAGCAGGTTGCTGTTCATATATGTATCCTCCGTTCCCAATGGCAAACCGTGCCTGACGGCACGGCTGCATACGCATACACCAATTCAGAGAGGCTCAGGATGGTCCGGCACAAAATCCTACCTCATCGAGATGAATTATATGCCTATATTCCTATGTTGTCAATAGGAATATAGGATCAAGGCAGCAAAAAAAGCACGCACGACTCAATAGCCGTGCGTGCTTTTGACACAGATGCTCAGAATTGGAACAGGTTCAGGCCGATCTCCTCACTGTGAAAACGATCCACTCTTCCGTCGATAACCGTGATGACCATCTCACAGGTGGCGCTGATAACGGCGCGGTTGAGATGCCCGCCGAACACTTCGCCCTTCTCATTACCGGCGCTCATGTGCAGGTGCGTGTAAAACGCGCCGTCCATCGTGTTGATCGTGCCGGTCAGCGAGACGATCTCGAAATCGCCCGCGAACGAATTGGCGTGGTACTGCTTTTCGGCCGTGTGGAACACGCCGACCGTGAATTCACCGACTGCACCGAGCGCCTGCACGCTCGCGAGCTTGATCTGCTCGGCCTGCGCGATGGCCGCAACCTGCTCAAGCACTTCTTCCCCACGGTCGATGCGGGCGACGATGGTGTTTCCAAATCTTCGATACTCCATGGTTCTCCTCCTTTGCTTCGTTACCGCAATTATACCGCGCCCCCCTGCCGGCCGCAAGGGGGCGCAGGAAATTATTCGAGCTCGAACGCGCCGGTATAGAGCTGGTAGTACACGCCCTTTTCGGCGATGAGCTTTGCATGGTTGCCGCGCTCGATGATGCGGCCATGGTCAAGCACCATGATGACGTCCGCATTCTTGACCGTCGAGAGCCGGTGCGCGATGACGAACACCGTGCGCCCCTCCATGAGCTTATCCATGCCGCTCTGCACGAGCGCCTCCGTGCGGGTGTCGATGGAGCTGGTCGCCTCGTCGAGGATCATGACCGGCGGATCGGACACAGCCGCGCGTGCGATGCTCAGCAGCTGCCGCTGGCCCTGGCTCAGGCCGCTGCCGTCGCCTTTGAGCACGGTGTTGTAGCCGTCGGGCAGCATGCGGATGAAATGGTCGGCATTGGCAAGCTTCGCCGCCGCGATACATTCATCATCCGTCGCGTCCGGATTTCCGTAGCGGATATTTTCCATGACCGTACCGGTAAAGAGATTCACGTCCTGGAGCACGATGCCGAGGCTGCGGCGCAGATCTGCCTTACGGATCTTATTGATGTTGATGCCGTCGTAGCGGATCTTGCCGTCGGCAATGTCGTAAAAGCGGTTGATGAGGTTTGTGATCGTCGTTTTTCCGGCGCCGGTCGCGCCGACGAAGGCCACCTTCTGGCCGGGTTCGGCATAGAGCGTGATGTCGTGCAGGACTTCCTTGTCCGGCGTATAACCGAAGTCGACGTGATCGAACACGACGCGCCCGGCAAGCTTCGTGTATGTGACCGTGCCGTCGCCGTGCGGGTGCTTCCACGCCCAGAGACCGGTGTGGTGGTCGGCCTCGGCGAGCGTGCCGTTTTCCTCCTTGGCGTTGACAAGCGTCACATAGCCGTCGTCCGTCTCCGGCTCGGCATCCATGAACGCGAAAATGCGCGATGCGCCGGCCAGTGCTGTGACGATGGAGTTGAACTGGTTGGAGATCTGCGAGATGGGGTTGGTGAACCCGCGCGAGAGCGTGAGGAAGGATGCGATCATACCGAGTGTGAGCGTGTTCATGCCGGTCAGGCTGAGGTTCGGCGTGCCGGCAATCGCCATCGTGCCGCCGATGACGGCGATGATGACATACTGCAGATAACCTACGGCGTTCATCATCGGCATCATGCTGTTGGCCATGCCGCTGGCGCGCGCGGCGTTTTCCGCCCAGACGCGGTTGCGGCGGTGCAGCTCCGCCTTGCTCTGCTCCTCGTGGCAGAAGACCTTGACAACCTTCTGGCCGTTGACCATCTCTTCGACATAGCCGTTGAGATCCGCCAGTGCCGTCTGCTGCGCCATGAAGTAGCCGCCGATGCGGCCGGTGAGCTTGCGCACGAACATGAGAATGAGCGCCATGACGGCGCACACGATCAGCGTCAGCCAGATGCTGATGTACAGCATGCAGAAAAACACTGCCGCAAGCGTGAACACAGACGATACGAGCTGCGCCATGGACTGCGCGATCATCTGGCGCAGCGTATCGGTATCGTTTGTGTACAGGCTCATGATGTCGCCGTGCGTATGCGTGTCAAAGTAGCGGATGGGCAGGCTCTGCATCTTCTCAAACATCTCGTCACGGATGCGCTTGAGCGTGCCCTGGGCGATCGTGACCATGCGGCGGTTATACAGCCACGTGGCCAGCGTGCCGACGAGGTACACGCAGCCGATGGTGATCAGCGCACGGATCAGGCCGGAATAGTCCGGCGACGCTGTGCCGAGCATGGGCACAATATAGCCGTCGATCAGCTTTTGCAGGAACATGGACGAGGCCGCGCCTGCGACCGCGCTCAGCAGGATGCAGACCGTCACGAGCACGAGCGTGCCCTTATAGGCGCGCATATACGACAGCAGGCGCTTGAGCGTCTGGGAATCAAACTTCGGGCGTTCAGGCATCGTCCTCGCCTCCCTTCTGCTGGGACTCATAGACCTCGCGGTAAATTTCGCACGTGCGCAGCAGCTCATCGTGGCAGCCGACGGCGTCAATACGCCCGTCATCGAGCACGACGATACGGTCTGCATTCTGCACCGAGCTGATGCGCTGCGCGATGATGATCTTCGTCGTGTCGGGAATGTAGGTCGAGAGCGCCTGCTGAATCTGCGCATCCGTGCGCGTGTCGACGGCGCTCGTCGAGTCATCGAGAATGAGCACCTTCGGCTTTTTCAGCAGCGCGCGGGCGATGCACAGGCGCTGCTTCTGGCCGCCGGAGACGTTCGTGCCGCCCTGCTCGATATAGGTGTCATAGCCGTCCGGCATGGCGGAAATGAATTCATCCGCACACGCGAGCACGCAGGCGTGACGGAGCTCCTCGTCCGTGGCGTTTTCGTTGCCCCAGCGGAGATTTTCGGCGATCGTACCGGAAAACAGCTCGTTTTTCTGCAGCACCATGGCAACGGCGTTGCGCAGCGTCTCCAGATCATAATCGCGCACGTCCACGCCGCCGAGCGTCAGCCTGCCGCCGGTGACATCGTACAAACGCGGGATAAGCTGCACGAGCGAGGACTTGGACGCGCCCGTGCCGCCGATGACGCCGATCGTCTCGCCGGAACGGATGTGCAGATCAATGTCATCGAGCACCTTTTTGTCCGCCTTGGAGGCGTAGACAAAACTCACATGGTCAAAATCAATGGCGCCGTCGCGCACGGCCATGACCGGGTGCTCCGGATTTTGAATGTCCGTCTTTTCCTCGATCACCTCGGCGATGCGGCGCGCGGACGAGAGCGAGATCGTCAGCATGGCAAAGACCATGGACAGCATCATCAGGCTCGAGAGGATCTGCATGGCATAGGTGATGAGCGCAGTGAGGTTGCCGGTCGTCAGGCCGAGTGCCGGGTCATTGCCGCTGGCGATGATGGCCTTGGCACCGAGCCAGGAGATGATGATCATGCACGCGTAGATGCATGACTGCATCAGCGGCGCGTTGAGCGTGATGAGCCGCTCGCCCTTGGAAAAGTCCTTGTAAATGCGCTCGGAAATGGCGCCGAATTTGCGAATCTCGTGCTGTTCCTGATTAAAGGACTTCACGACACGGATACCGCGGACATTTTCCTGCACGACGTTATTGAGCTCGTCATATGTGCGGAAAACGCGCGTGAAGATCGGGAACACGCTGCGGATGATGAAAAACAGCGCCACGGCAAGGATCGGCAGAATGATGAGAAACGTCATGGAGATGTCACGGCTGATGCGGAACGACACGATCATGGAAAAGACCAGCATGACCGGTGAGCGGATCGCCATACGCATGAGCATCTGAAAGGCATTCTGCACGTTCGTGACATCCGTCGTCAGGCGCGTGACGATGGACGCAGTGGAAAACTTGTCGATGTTGGAAAACGCAAAGGTCTGCACGTTGTTGTACATATCCTCACGCAGGTTCGCGCCAAAGCCGACGGATGCACGCGCCGCGATGCGCGCCGCGAGCACGCCGGTCGCCAGCTGGAACGCCGCCAGCAGCAGCAAAAATGCACCGAACTTCCAGACCGCCGCCATGCTGCCGCCCTCAATGCCGAAGTCAATGAGGTTGGACATGAACAGCGGGATCACGATCTCAAACACGACCTCCAGCGCCGAGAGCGACACCGTCACGAGCGCGGGGCCTTTGTTTTCCCGCAGGCTGCGGGATAATGTATGAAGCATGGATTTCCTCCTTCCTGGATCACGGGCCTGTCAGCCGAGATCGGCATAGATCGTGCGCAGCGCCGATTCCAGCGCCGCGATCTGTTCCGGCGTCAGCGAGCGGAGCATCTGCTGCTCCGTTGTCTGGATCGTGGCGTGCATATCCTGCGCGACCGCGGCAGCGCGCTCCGTCTGGCTGACGATCTTGCTGCGTTTGTCCGCCGGGTCGAGCCGGCAGCGCACGAAGCCATTTTGCTCCATGCGGTTGATGATGCCCGCCACCGTCGGGTGCGACACCTGCAGAAAGCCCTCGATCTCCTTTTGCGTCGCCTGACCGCCGCTGCGGTCCAGATAGCCCAGCACGCGGCTTTGCGTCAGCGTCAGCCCCTGCTGCGCAAGATCGGCATCTGCCCGCATTTTGATCTTATCCGTAATCATTTTTAATAGACATCCGATTTGAAATTGCTCCATGATACGCCTCCAATGTGTAGCACGCTACGCATTATAGCGATAATATTTTTTGTCGTCAAGAGGCGTCACAAATTGTTTACATGCGAAAAAAGCCCGCCTGCCGAAGCAGACGGGCTGTACAGAAAAAGATTACAGGTGCTGGTCGCGGTCGATCTTGTCGTAGTGCTTGAGCAGGATGCCCTCCATGACGGAAGTCAGCTTCATGTCCAGGTTCCAGAAATAGATGACAAACGTGACCACGAACGCGCCGAGTGCGCCGAGCGACACACCCGCAAGGGCCTTGAGCAGCTTGCATTTCAAATTGTTCATGTTCGATCTCCTCTCTGATTACCAGGACTTCTCGTCCTTCAGGATCTCCAGGCTCGGATCCACGGGCTCTTCCTGCATGACGGTGCGCATATAGTCATTGACCTGCTGACGCACGCCCTGCCGTGAGATGACACGCGGGTCGAACAGATCGTGCGTGACCCAGACGAGGTGGATGCCGTGCTCGCGGGCGCGCTCTTCAAACAGACCGTGCATGCCGTCGAGTGCCTTGCAGCTCATGTGCTCCCAGAGAATGACCATGTCGGCATTGAACTGCTCGCAGAACTCCCACAGCTCATCAAGCAGCACCTTGTAGCCGCCGTGGGTACGGTTGCGCATGATCATGTTTTCGGTCAGCCATGCCATATCGTAATACGCCTGCTCACGGTTTTCGGGCGTGTCAGTCGTGGCGAGCTCGCGTGTCGAGACCATGGAGAGCATATCCGTCAGCGGCACGATGCCCCAGCAGTTGAGCAGCCAGACGAGGAAGTCCATATAAAAGTGCGATTGCACGCCCCAGACGATGGCGCGGTGGCGGTACTCGTTGGCGGCCTTCTTCTGCTTGCGGTAGGCACGCTCGGCGAGCTGGGTGATCTTGCGGTCGACCTCGCGGAATGCCGGGACCTTGCCGCAGATGGCCATGTAGTTCGTCTCCGTGTACAGCGCGAGGTTGGAGCCAAAGACCTGCGGATAGTCGGTCTTGTTCATCTCCAGCCACTCGAGGCGGCACTTGGTGGCGTAGTTCACGCGCTCGGCGCATTCGAAGTACGCCTTCCAGTCCCACTTCTCGCCGGTGTGCTCCTCGATGAAGGCGATGGCATTTTTGATCTCCTGCGCGGCGTAATCCTGCACGTCGTCCTCGCGGTGGCGCAGGGGCGCTGCCAGCTGGAACACCGGAATGCCGTCCTCAAGCTCGAGGCGCTTGGAAATGACGCCGTTTCCGAGCAGAGAGCCGTCGCACGTCGTGTTGCACTGCACGGCGCACGCGCCGAGCACCGGCGCGTCGTCGTCGATGGACACACCGGCCTCCGCCTCCGGCATCGGGCAGACATCGCCCGCGAGGCCGTACTCCTGCGCGACGTCGATATAATGCTCGGCTGCGTGCTGGTTGAGCAGCACGGAGACATAGGTCGACGGCGTCTCACGGCTCAGGCCCTTGAGCGTCGGGAAGCCCATCATGACGGCGGTCATCTCGTTTTCGTCCACGAGCACGACCTTGTCGGAGAATTTCTTGTCCTTGCCGATGCGGCGGTCGCCGCGGAAGAGACCGTCGAGCAGCTTTGCCACGTCCTCGATGATAAGATCCTGCTCCAGGTGGCAGATGCGCAGATATTCATCGCGCAGGCCCTGGGTGTGGCGGTCGACCATCATGGGCACGGCCAGATAGTTGGCCATCCAGCGATAGCGGAACATGGCCTTGATGTTGCGCGGCTTGGAGACCATCTTCGCCATGGTGATCCAGTTGTGCAGCCAGCGGGAATAATCATAGAGCGTGTCGGTCACGCCGCGCCACTCGCGGCGGTTGCGGACCTTGCCCTCGGTATAGAACTTACCGAAGTTTTCACAGCCGATTCTCTTGTTGGACATCACTGTTTCCCCCCTTGAATCTTCTTGATCTCCATGCTTTCCACGAACGCCTGCACACGGGTGCGCATCTGGCCGGAGGAAGCGATGTTATACGGGCGGTCAACGGACAGGACAGGATAGCCGTAGTCATCGTTGAGGATGTGCGAGCCAAGCATGCGCTCGTACGCCCACGGGTCGCAGAACTTGATCTGCTCGTAGATGATGCCGTCGGCCTCGTACTCCTTGGCGAGCTGATTGACGTATTCGCGGCGGCCGATCATCTTGGGCATGTTCATGTAGCGCGGACACTGGGCGCGGTTCATGTACTGGCGGCAGATCTGGGTCAGCGCGTCCTCATCGTCCGTCAGCACGATCGGGTCGCGGCCCGGGAACGAGCCGTAGCAGAACCGGTCGGCGCAGACGTACGCACCGGTCTCCTCAACGAGCTTGATGAAGTCAATGTCATCGACCTCAGAGCCGACGACGACCACACGCGCGCGGTAGGGGTTCTTCTTGTCCGGGCGGCGGGCCTTGAGCTCCTTGAGCGTCTCCTCGAGTTTGTCGATGAGCAGATACTTCGGCGCGACATAGGTCGCAAGCGTGATGACGTGGAATTCGTAGCCCGTGATGCGCGGATTGGGGCCCTTGCGGTACTCGCCGATGGCGCGGATGAGCTCGCACACGCGGTTGTGCTCGGCGACAGACTTGCGGATGGCCTCATCCGAGACGTCGATGCCGTAGACATCGTGCAGCGGTGTGAGGATATGGTTGCGGCACTGCAGGACGTACAGGTTCAGGCCGTTGTCGTCCGCCTTCATCGGGATCTCCATGTACTCGAAGAAGAACTTCGGCTTGTCCTTGCCCATGGTCTTGAGCAGCTCCATGTTCTCCACGGCGCGGTTCATCATCGAGCAGCCGTCCGGCGTAATCATGCAGTCGGCAAAGTTGTAGCCGCCTTCAATGGCGCGCTCGAGCAGCGCGCGGCTGTACTCGCACAGGAAGCTGGTCATATAATATGTGGCCATTTCCATAGAGCCGGTGCGCGGCGCGCGCAGGCGCGTTGAGAACGCGCCGGGCAGGTTCAGCAGCGGCTCGGGCGTGTTTTCGCAGGCATAGGCAACGCAGATCTTCCCCTCGTTCTGCGCCTGAGCGATCAGGTCATTGTGCGCTTCCTGCAAAAGGTTTTCGAAGTACAAAAGATGTTTCAGGTCTTTCATGGTTCACTCCCTCTTCGTTCGTGTTTCTATGTTTCTATCAAAAGCGGCTGCGCGACCGCTTCTGTCTCTTTTGCTGCCCATAGGCAGGGAGGCGTGCCGGAATCAGCGCGCCTCGATCTGTTTGATATTGATCTCATTGCCCTGCTGCAGCCAGGTGTTGCCGCTGCCGCAGTGCGGGCAGGTCTTGCCGTATTGTACGGTCGGGTAAGTGGTCTTACAGTCGTCGCACCAGGTGACGGCCGGAATGATCTCATACAGGAATTTCGTGCCCTGAATGATCGGCTCCTTCTTGGTATACCAGTTCCAGCAGTCCTCGAGATATTCCGGCACAATGCCGGAGACCTCACCGAATTCGAGCGTGACCGACTCAATCTCGGTGAGGTTGTTTTCCTTGGCAATCTCCTGCACCTGCTTGACAACATAAGTAACGATACTCAGCTCGTGCATGGTGCTCCTTTCAAGCAGGCGGGCACAGCGGGAAGGGTTCTGTGCCCGCCTCATAATGATGGATTACTTTTTCTTTTCCGCCAGAGACTTCTTGATGATCTTCACCTGACGCTTGGCAGCGTAGGGGCCGATGGCCTTGAACTTGTCCTCGGCCGGGATCATCTTGCTGTTTTGCGGACGCACGCGCTTGAGGTGGATGGCGTCAAACTCGCACTTGGTCGTGCAGATGCCGCAGCCGATGCACTTGTTCGGATCGACGACGCTGCGGCCGCAGCTCAGGCAGCGGGACGCCTCGGAGCGGATCTGCTCTTCGGTGAACGTCACGCGGTCGTCCTGCATGGTGCGCACCTTCTTGCTGTCGATGGCAACGGCGGCACGCGCGGGCTTTTTGATCTTCTCGGTCGGCAGAACGATATCGTCCTTGTTGAGCTCCTTGAACTCGCGGGTGTTGCGGTGGATCGTCAGGGTCTGGCCCTTGTTGACGAAGCGGTGGATGGACACCGCGCCCTCGCGGCCGGTCGCGATCGCGTCGATCGTGTACTTCGGGCCAGTGGCGCAGTCGCCGCCGACGAAGATATCGGGCTCATTGGACTGGAACGTCACGGCGTCGTGTGCGATCAGGCGGCCGTCAGCCGTCTCCGCCGCGGTGCCGGCCAGAACGTCGCCGTAGACCGAGCGCTGGCCGATGGCGACCAGAACGTTGGAGCACGGGACGGTGATGGTCTCATTCTCGTCATAGACCGGGGCGAACTTGCCGCTCGCGTCGCGGACGGACACGCAGCGCATCAGCTCGATGCCGGTGACCTTGCCGCCCTCGCCGAGGATGGCCTTCGGCGCCCAGGAGTTGTTGATGACGACGCCGTCGGCGATGCCGGCGTTCTTCTCGTCCGGAACGGTGGGCATCTCCTCGTCCTTCTCGAGGCAGTACATGTTCACGCTGCCCTTGGTCAGACGCAGGGCCGCGCGCGCCACGTCGATGGCCGCGTTGCCGCCGCCGATGACGACCACATCGCCCGTGAGCTTCTTGAGCTTGCCGGCGTTGACTTCACGCAGGAAGTCGAGACCGCTCTTGACGCCTTTGAGATCCTCGCCGGCGATGTTGAGCTTCGCCGCCTGCTGCAGGCCGACCGCGACGTAGAACGCCTGGTAGCCCTCTTCGCGCAGCTGCTGGATGGTGATGTCCTTGCCGACTTCGACGCCGCATTTGAACTCCACGCCCATCTCGCGCAGCACATCGATCTCGGACTTGACCACGTCCTTGCCGATGCGGAAGCTCGGAATGCCGTTGACGAGCATGCCGCCGGGCACGGCTTCCTTCTCGAACACGACCGGGCTGTAGCCCTCGATGGCCAGGAAGTAGGCGCAGGACATACCGGCCGGGCCGCCGCCGATGATGGCGACCTTCTGGTCAAACTTCTCATGCGTGCAGGAATTCATGGGCGGCACGTAGCGGTGCTCGGCCTTCATGTCCTGCTCGGCAATGAACTTCTTGATCTCGTCGATGGCCAGCGGCTCGTCGACGGTGCCGCGGGTGCAGGCATCCTCGCAGTACTTTCTGCAGATGCTACCGCAGACAGCCGGGAACGGGTTATCCTTCTTGATGAGCTTGAGCGCGTCGGCATAGCGGCCGTCGCCCGCCATCTTGATGTAGCCCTGGATGGCGATGTGTGCCGGGCAGGCAGCCTTGCAGGGCGCCGTGCCGGTCGGCCAGGTCTGGATGCATCCGTTCTCGTTGCGGTAATTCTTGTTCCAGTGATCCTCGCCCCACTTGGTGTCGTCCGGCAGCTCATGGTGCGGATACTGGATGGGGCCTTCCTTCGTGCAGAGCTTCTGACCGAGGCGGACAGCACCAGCCGGGCAGGTCTCTACGCACTTGCCGCAGGCAACGCACTTTTCCGGGTCGCTCTCGGCCACGTAGGCGGAGGCGGACAGGTTCGGCGTGTTGAACAGCTGCGAAGTGCGCAGCGCGTTGCAGACGCCGACGGCGCAGTTGCAGATGCCGAAGATCTTGTTCTCACCGTCGATGTTCGTGATCTGGTGGACATAGCCGCGGTCCTCGGCCTTCTGGAGGATCTCCATGGCCTCTTCATAGGTGATGTCGTGGCCGTGGTTCGTCTCGCGGCAGTAGTCGGCGAAGTCGCCGACGCCGATGCACCACTCGCCTTCCACGTCGCCGGAGCCCTCGCCGCGGATGCGCTGCTGCTTGCGGCAGGAGCACACGGACACGCCGATGTGGCCCTCGTACTTCTTCAGCCAGTGGGACAGGTGCTCGATCGGCAGAGACTTGCTCTCGGCCGGGATGGCCTTTTCGACCGGGATGACGTGCATGCCGATGCCGGCGCCTCCGGGAGGCACCATCTCGGTGATGCCCGCCAGCGGCAGATACGCCATGCGCTCGAAGAAGTCTGCCGTCTCCGGGAACATGTCCGCCTGCTCGGGATTGATCATCATGATCTCGGCACTGCCGGGGACGAACATGTCCAGCACCCAGCGTTTCTCATGGTTCGGGTTCTTGCCGTCGAGGTTCTCCCAATGGAACTCGACCAGACCGCTCTCGCTGATAGCCTGCATCGCTTTTTCCAGATAGGCTCTGTCGAACTGCGGGTTTTTCTTTGCGAGCTGCTCGATCGTGAGCGGCACGCGCTTTTTCATCGTCAGGGCGATATCGAGGATATCGTCCGCCATCTTCTCATCATACTTCACCGCCGTGAACTTCAGGGCGGAGTTGATGCCCAGATACTCCGGGGCATCCGGCGTGATCTTGTCCTTGCCGAGCAGGACCGTTGCGCGATCCGTGATTTCTTTGCCGAGCTTTGCAATTTTCTCGTCTTTTGTCATGTTCTCGCTTCCTTCTCTGATAGTTTACATCCAAATAACGACGGGCCGTTCGGACACTTGAACAGCTTCCAGCGTCGCCATGTTAATTTATTAACCCTGCAATGTCAAGGCCTCCAGGGCATTTTTGAAACAAGTCACAAAAAAGTTGTAAAAGAATTGCGAATAAAATCTTATGTGTGTTGAATCACAGAAACAAAAGTCGTATAATGTTTGAAGAAAGCAAACATTTTTCGTCAGGTGTGTTTGAAGTGCAAGATTCTTCCTGGAAATTCAAAGAGGAAGTCGCGGAAACAGCCATTTCCCTCTTTAAGCGCGACGGATATAACAACGTGACCGTCAACGACATCTGCAAGGCATGCGGTATCTCCCGCTCCGTCTTTTACTCCTCTTTCAACGGCAAACGCAGCATCCTCGAATACATGGTGGAAAAACCGCAGCACAATGACGACAAGAGCTTCATGAAGTTTGCGCACGCAGATAATGACTTTGAGCGCATCTGGCAGCTGTTCGACCGGTTCATCACGATCGCTTACGACTTCGGCCCGGAACTGACGAGCACACTCTTCATCATGCAGTTCGAGTCGCCCGAAGGCATCCGCACGGCCATCCATGCGCTGGACGATCTGTTTGCAACGCTGGCCAATAACTGCGCCAAGGCGGGCATTATCGACACGGAAGAGCCGCCGGATCTGCTGTCGCGCATCGCGACGGATCTGGTCTGCCATGAGCTCTATGTCTGGTGCAGTCAAAAGGGCAACTTCTCGCTGCGCGCACGTGCGCGGCAGTATGCCGAGGTCGCCTACCACGTCAAACCGGAATACCGCATGCCGGCCGAACAGCGGGATGCTCTGTGACTTGCAGCATACGGCTACCGCCTGAATCTGTGCATGCAATACCATGGCGCTTTCAGTCAGTGACGTAAAATCACGCCGCCACAGGGACTGAACAATCTGCTGCTTGAGGAAATGATACATGAATAAATATGTTTATAAGCTCGGAGAATTCAGCGGCAGTGATTACCTCAAATTCAGAAAGGGAAATTCTGGTGCCAGCAGGAAGTTTCTTCGACAAGATTCACTGTATGTACTGGACAACGCGTTTTACTTTTTCCTGGCAAGCGCATTTCAAAAAGTCTCTGTGTCATTCGATATGTTTGAAGATACTAGTGTTACAAGAGGAGAATGGCGAAAAATGATGCAGCTGAACATTCCAGAAACCGTTCTCCCCGAATTTGTAAGTGATGCTAAGGAAACGATATCTGCTATAGACCGTTGGGTCACAGAAGAAATCGGAGAGAACGAAGAATTCATTGTCATTGGCGTATAACAAAAAAGAGCTATCTGATTTCAAATGAAGTCAGATAGCTCTTTTCTTATGAATCATAAAATTCTGTTGCCAAATCGCTGCCGCGAGGGGCTTCAAGGCTTAAAAAGTCCAGTATTTACAGGCTTTTTTCGACCTCTGGAATTATTCCCACTCGCAAAATGAAACTTAATTCTAAACGCTTTTGTTTGGGGAATTTGATACCATTTGATTTTTCCTGATACCTATTATCCTTATCCTATGGGCTTGCCGAACTTTTGCTATCATTTGGCTATCAAGGAAATGGCTATCAACGGTAAAATTAGATTGGTTTCTCTGGTGGTTTACAACTACATTTTACCACGAAAGACAGGGAAATGCAATAACCTTCCTCGCTGTGGTGTATCAAGTGATCTTACTGAACATATGGCGCACCTTGTCCAGGCGGCTGTTTGGACGGCGGGGCTGGATGACCGGCTCGCCGACAGTGGCCTGATACCCTTTCAGTTCCGTCAGACATACGCTCCGCCCGTTGGTGTAAAAGGCCAGATCAGTACGGTATGCCTGTATGCAGCGGGCAGGAATCTCGCCAGTAAAGACAACTTCATCCTTTTTTACCTGGGCCGTTTCGATGGTAGCACAGTATTTCGGCGCATCGTGATAAGCCCTGGAAAGGTATTCCTGGGGCGCATAGAGGGTGAAGGAGAGATAAGGTTCCAGCAACTGCGTCCCTGATTCCTTCAATGCCTGTTCCAATACAATCGGGGCCAATGAGCGAAAGTCCGCCGGCGTGCTGACCGGACTATAATAAAGCCCGTATTCAAAGCAAATCTTACAGTCCGTTACGTTCCAGCCACACAAGCCTTGCTCCAGACCGTAACGGATCCCATCCATGACAGCGTTTTGAAAACTCTGGTTCAAGTATCCCAGGGAAACCCGGCTCTCGTATTGTACACCGGAGCCAAGCGGGAGCGGCGTAACAGACAGTCCGATGGATGCCCAAAACGGGTTGGGCGGCACCTCGATATGGATGGTGTGGCTGGTCACTTTGAGCGGCCGCTCTAAATAAATGACGGTGGGTTCCTTCACCGCTGTTTCAATCTTGTACTTTTCCGCCAGCAAAGCGGAAACAACCTCCAACTGCACCCGGCCCAAAAAAGAAAGAATGATCTCATGGGTGATGGAATCCACCTCGTAGCGCAAAAGCGGGTCAGTATCCGCAATTTGCGTAAGAGCGTCCAGCAGCCGTTCTCTTTGCGTTGCCGTTTTCGGCGCAATCGTCGTCCGCAGCATGGGGAGGGGGGCATCGCGCCACCTTTCACGAGGAAGCCAGGTGTTGTCCCCCAATACGTCGTTTAATCCCACGCTGTCGCTGGAAAGGATGACAATTTCGCCCTTATGGGCGGTGTCTGTCCGAACAATCTCCCCTTTGAATGGAATACGCATCTCTGTGATTTTCAGTTTTTCTCTCCCGGCCAGGGCCACCGTATCCCGCAGGCGCAGCGTTCCGCTGTATAGCCGCAGATAGATGAGCCGCTGGTCACAATCTGTATACTCCACCTTGAAAACGCTGCCGCATAGGGCGGCGCTCCCCTGTTCCCCAATCGGTTGGAACAGCCCTGTCACCGCATCCATCAACGGTTGAATGCCAAGGCCCTTTTTGGCGCTGCCATGATAGACCGGGAACAGGGAGGCGTCTTGAACCCGCCGCTGTTCCTCCTGCGCAAGTTCTTCCCGGCTGATTGGTTCTCCTGCGATATACTTTTCCAATAATTCATCGTTATTTTCGATGACCGCATCCCATGCTTCTATGTCGGTATTTTCCTCCAGGACTATTTCCGGGGACAGCGACACCGTCTGCTTGATGATAATATCGGCGGAGAGCTTATCCCGAACAGACTGATACACGCCCTGCAAATCAACGCCAGCCTGGTCGATCTTGTTGATAAAGATAACGGTGGGAATGTTCATTTTCCGCAGGGCATGGAACAGAATACGGGTCTGGGCCTGCACACCATCTTTAGCGGAGATCACCAAGATGGCCCCATCTAAAACAGCCAAAGAGCGGTACACCTCCGCCAAAAAATCCATGTGGCCGGGCGTATCCACAATGTTGACTTTACATCTGTGCCACTGGAAGGAAGTGACTGCCGCTTGAATGGTAATCCCACGCTGCCGCTCCAAAAGCATGGTGTCCGTCCTCGTTGTCCCTTTTTCGACGCTCCCCGGTTCTGAAATGGCTCCGCTGGCATATAGCAGGCTCTCCGTCAAGGTTGTCTTTCCAGCGTCTACATGGGCAAGAATCCCGATATTGATAATGTTCATGTCTATCCTCCATACAAGGCCCAAATGGGCGCAAAAATCCCCAGCGGCTAATACTTTTACCGCTGGGGATCATGACTTCGGACAAACAGAAGTATGCACGGCTTACATGAGCCGCTGTCCGTCACGATATTTACTAAAAAGGCAAAAGTATTCTTAAATTGGGTACAAAAACTAAGCCCCTGCAAGGGGCAATCATTTTTGCGCCCATTATCAAATTTTATTTAAGAATACCTTGCCGCATATTTGGTAGACTCCTCAAATCAGGATAATAGCAGTATATCATAGTACGCTCTAAAAAACAAGAAATTATTTTACCCGATTCCCCAAATAAATCAGGAGGGCATTCACTGGAACACCCTCCGGTTTTGGTGATTATCGTGCGCCTACCCTTGTTTTTTGCCTTGCGGCCCGTTTCCGTTCCTTTTCGGCCTGTTCCTGCTGGTAAGCGGCCTCTAATATTCTGTCCGCCTGTTCCGGGCCAATGGCCCGCCTGACCCGCTCATAGTCTCTGACCTTTCCTTTTAGACTGTCTCTCTCGGCGCAGACCTCGTAAATCCTTTCTGATAAGGTACTGTTTTTGCTGACCTCCCGGCCATAGTCCGCTTGCAGCCGCTCAAATTTGGATTTGAGGTCACAGTAGGCCCGATAGACAGACCGTAGCACCTTGACGATCTTCGCCCATAAGGGCTTGGCCTTTTTCTCCCGGTAGGCCCTGGCTGATTCCAGCGGCCCCGCTTCTGGCAAGACCTGTTCCGGGTCGCTGGAAAATTCCTCCGCCAGCTTCTCCATGCCTTTCAGCATGGGGGCCACATCGTTTAGTTTGGCCTTGGCCTGGGCCGCTTTCTTTTCGGCAGCTGTCGCCTCCCTGTTCCTTCGGTCAACCTCGGCCTGGGCCAGCACAGCCGCCTCTTGAAGCTGTGCCAACCGCTCCTGTTCACACTTCACCTTGAACTGCGTGACCGTCAGATGTTCCTCGGAACTGCCACGCTCTCCACGCTCCAAATCCGTGTAGCCAGCGGAGCGCATCTGCTGAAAGAAATCATCCTGCAAGACGCTGTACGACTTTCTCAGAACAGGCTTGCCCTTTGCTGTTCGTAATGGCTCCCCGGTGGCCTCGTCTACTGCGGGCTGGGACGCCCACTTTTTGCTCATGCTGACCTGCATAACGGTTTCCTTGACCTTGCCCACCAGGGATTTGTCCTTGCACCGCTTTGTCCATCGTATCTCCTTCTTCACCACCGGGATATAGACCACATGAAGGTGGTAGTGGTACACATCCTCCCCCAGCGCCTCGGACATGGCCCGGTTGCGCTCGTCAGCGTGCATGACCGCCGACAAAATATACTGCTCTCCACCTACGATTTTGATTGCGGATTTGTAAGCGTCGGTGTAAAATTGTTTTGCGAAGTCATAGCCGCCGTGATTGTAGAAGTAGGCGGAGTTCACATCAAAGACCAACTCACCGTATCGAAATGCGTCCGCCTTAATGCCACGGGTGGAGATCACACCATCGGCCTCCATTTGGGAGAACATCTCCTGATACCCTGCAGATGGGGCCTTGAAATGGACATTGAGCGGCGTCCGCTCTGGTACAATGTCCTGGGTGACATAGGAATCCTTCTCACGCTCGTTGTGCTGCTGGGTGTTGCCGATCTTGGTTTCGGTCAGCCTCATATTTCTTGCGTTGGTACGGTCAATACCGTCGCCTCTCGCCATAGGCAAAAATCCTCCTGTTTCAGATGTTTGGTTGTTGAAAATGGACGGGGGTTCGGGGGAGTCACTTCCTGCGGGAAGTGTAATAACCCACTATGACACTTTCGCCCCGTTGGTGCGAAAGTGCCGTGGGCTCTCCCGAGGGGGTGCGGGGGCTTTGCCCCCGGCAACTGCGGTTGCCTCCCCCAGCAGGGCCGCCCTTTGAAAAGGGCACCCTGCACCCCGCCTAAACTTTTCCACTCGCCGTTGGGCAGGTGGAAAGGCTGTGCCTTTCCACCACCCGGCAAGTGTCCTCCGTGGGCCAAATGTCAAGGGGTTCGGGTTGTATTGCCTTGCGGCAATCTCCACCCGTAGGTATGCCCCCTTGACATTTGACCCCGCTCCCCCGTGACAGCCGTGACGACCGTGACGATGTTTTAGACACCGCCCCCGCTCTCAAAAAAGCCGTCACGGTCGTCACGCTTGGGGAGGCTCCAGCGTCAGGCTGATACTTCTCCCGGCGTGGGTACGGGTGTTCTCATAATGGATGTGATACTCTGCCGCCAGTTTCCCGGCCCGGACGTTCAGCCGCATAGCCAAGGCGTTAGGCTTCATATCCACTTGCAGGACCGCTGCCAACTCCGTGGCTGTACCGCTCCAGGACGGCCTCTCCGCCGTAATAAAAGCGGCTACGGCCTCCAGCACCGGGTCGGGGGGTTCTACCCACAACTCCGTTTCCATCCGCTCCAGTGTCCATGTTAGGTGTTCCTTGTCCTTGGTGAGATAGAGCCGCTGGTCTTGCTGGTCACGTCCTACCACATCCAGGGTGGCGGTGTCGTCTGTCCGCTTCTCCTTCTGAAGAAGAAAGGCCCCATCCGCCGCTCCCGACAGTCCGTTGGTGCCGGAGATCATATCAAACTTGTCATCGGCCTGCTGTTTGCGAGTGTGATGTACCAGCAGGAGACAGACGCCGCAAGCGTCAGCGAGGCGTTTCAGCTTTCCCACTACCTCATAATCGTTGGCGTAGCTGTATTTATCCCCGCCAGCCTCCCGGATTTTCTGGAGGGTGTCAATGATAATCAGCTTGGTGTCGGGGTGTTCCTGCACGAACCGCTTTAGCTGTTCCTCCAGCCCAGCGCCAACCTGTTTGGCACAGATGGAAAAGAGGAGGTCGTTGGTGCCGTCCATGCCGAACATCCGGTAAAGCCGCTCCTGCAAGCGGCGGTGATCGTCCTCCAGCGCCAGATAGAGGACAGTCCCCTTGTGAACGGGATAGTCCCACAGGGGGAGGCCCATGCTGACGTGGTAGGCAAGCTGGGCCATCAGGAACGACTTGCCCACCTTGGGTGCTCCCGCAAAGAGGTACGTCCCCGGATAGAGCAGACCGTCAATGACGGGCGGTCTGCTCTGATAGACGTTCTCGTACAACTCGTTCATGGAAATCGTGGGGAGATACGCCGGGTCATTCATGCGCTGCATTTTCCGCAGCAGTTCCGCATAATTTTTTTCAGGGGGATTGTTTTCTGTCGTTTCCTCTGTTATACTTGCGGTGGGTGTTTGTGAAATGGGCTGTTCCCCGTCTGCGCCAACAGACGGAACCGGGACAGTCCCTTTCGTTTCCTTGGAATCCATCAATCTATCAAACCTCCTTCATGCCGCCCATGATAGCGGCGATCATCTGAATGGTGTCCAGCAGTTCATCGTCCACGCCAGCCCCGTCCTCGGCCCGCCGCAGTTCGTCCAGAACGGCGGCAAGCTGGTCACGCAGGGCCTTGTAGACCTTGGGATTACCCTGTACCACTACTTCCCGGCACAGGAGGCGTCTTGTGATGTAGTCCTGCTTTGTCAGGCCGGAGAGCCGCACAGCGGCCTCGATCTGTTCATCTTCCTCCGGGGACACCCGGAAGGCCACGGTCTTGTTCCTCCAGCGATTTTTGTTGTCTCGGTTTTTCAGTGACATGGTTACGTTCCCATCCTTTCAAAGTCCAGCTTGTCCGCCATCTCCGTCTGCCTTGTAGGAAACAGATGGGCGTAGCGGTAGGTGATGTCGATACTCTCATGCCCCACCCGGTCAGCGATTGCCAGGGCGGTGAAGCCCATATCAATCAGCAGGGAAATGTGTGAATGTCGGAGGTCGTGAATCCTGATCCGCTTCACTCCCGCCGCTTTCGCACCTCTGTCCATTTCATGGTGGAGATAGTGCTTGCTGACAGAGAAAATCCGTTCATTTGCCCCGGTGCTGTAAAACATCTTTAAGTAGTCCTCCATCTCTCCACAGAGGAATTTGGGCATCTTAATGACACGGTTGCTCTTTTTCGTCTTGGGGGTGGTAATCACGTCCTTGCCCTTGAGCCGCTGATAGGATTTGCTGATGGACACTGTACCCGCCTCAAAGTCGAAGTCTGTTGGGGTGAGGGCCAGCAGTTCCCCCTCCCGGATACCGCACCAGTAGAGCATTTCAAAGGCGTAGTAGGAGAGGGGCTTGTCCATCATGGCGTCGGCAAACTTCAAATACTCGTCCTTCGTCCAGAACAGCATTTCACGCCGTTCCTCCACACCCATGTTCCCGGCCTTGGCCGCAGGATTGACCTGGAGGCCGTAGTAGCGGACAGCATGGTTAAAGAGGGCGCTCAACTGATTGTGGACGGTTTTGAGATAGGTGGGGGAATAGGGCTTTCCTTTGGCGTCTGTCAACTCCCGGATCGCGTTCTGCCAATCCATCACATCCTTGGCGGTGATTTCCGACAGTTTCCGCTTTCCAAAATACGGCAGGATTTTCTTCTGGATAATGCTCTCTTTTGTCAGCCAGGTGTTCAGCTTCAGCTTGGGCTTCATGTCCTTTTCATAGAGCTGGGCGAAGCTCTCAAAGGTCATGTTCACATCGGCCTGCTTCTGCATCAGGAACTCCCGCTCCCACGTCTGGGCCTCCTTTTTGGTGGCAAAGCCACGCTTCAACTTCTGTTGGCGCTCTCCCTTCCAGTCCGTATAGCGGAACTGGACGTACCAAGTGCCGTTGGCCTTGTTCTTAAACGCCGCCATAGGTTAATCACTCCTTTCACTCTGACCCCTTGTGCCATAAAATTTTTCGTGGAAGAATTTGCGGTCGATCCGGCCTGAAATGGTAATACAGCCCGTCTTTTTCAACTCCGCATTCATGGAACGAATCAGCTTATAGGCATAGGGGACAGAAACCCCTAATTCCTCCGCTACCTCGTCCACCCGCATGAACATGGTGCTTGCCATTGTGAGCTCACCTCCTTTCATGGCTCGAAAACTAAGCCTTTATGCTTAATCTATTATAACTAAGCAAATTTGCTTTGTCAAGTGGCTTGCGGAATAATTTTTAACTTTTTTGTTTAAGATACTCTTGACTGTTACTAAGCGAATATGTTATACTACTTTCGACAGAAACCACCAGATAGGAGTTGGCATTTATGGCAATAGGAGAGCGCATCCATTTTTTCCGCACCCTCCGGGGTATGACACAGAAGTATCTTGGTATGGCGGTGGGCTTTCCAGAGCGTTCCGCCGATGTTCGTCTGGCACAGTACGAAACAGGCACCCGGACGCCGAAGGCCGACTTGACCGCTGCCCTGGCGCATACATTAGATGTATCGCCCCAGGCGTTGAGCGTCCCGGACATAGACAACTACATAGGTTTGGCCCATACGCTGTTCGCCTTGGAGGATGTTTACAGTCTGAAAGTGGTAGAGGCGGATGGACGTGCCTGCCTGCAAGCAGATATTTTTCAGGGAGGCCGTCAAGCCAGTGAGCTGAACAAAATCTTGATTGCGTGGCGGGAACAGGCGGCGAAGCTGGAGGCCGGGGAGATCACCAAGGAGGACTATGACCGCTGGCGCTACAACTACCCGAAGTACGACACCACCCAGCGGTGGGCCAAAGTCCCCTCGAAGGAATTAAGCGATGCTCTGATAAAAGGATTGAAGAAACAGAGAAAAGACAAATAGCAAAAAAGGTCTTGCCGACTGGTGAAAGTCAGCAAGACCTTTTTCTTAGGATATGGAGGATTTACCCGCAAGCCACCCGCTATACAGGAGTGAACAAAGTAAATCCGGTTTTGGTATCTGCTATCAATTTGCTATCAAATGCCCCGTTTCCGCTTTAAGACCCCAGTGTTTTCAAGGCTTTGCTGGTTTTGTCAGTTATTCCCACTCGATCGTGGCGGGCGGTTTGGACGTAATATCATAGACGATGCGGTTGATGCCCTTGACCTCGTTGACGATGCGCACGGAGACACGGTCGAGCACATCATACGGGATGCGCGTCCAGTTGGCGGTCATGAAGTCCGTCGTCGTGACGCTGCGCAGCGCGAGCGTATAGTCATACGTGCGGCCGTCGCCCATAACACCGACAGAGCGCATATTCGTCAGCACCGCGAAGTACTGATTCATCGTCTGCTCCAGGTGCGCCTTGGCGATCTCGTCGCGGAAGATGAAGTCCGCGTCGCGCAGGATGTCCAGCTTGTCCTTGGACACCGCGCCGAGGCAGCGGATGGCCAGACCCGGGCCCGGGAACGGCTGGCGCATGACCAGATACTCCGGCAGGCCGAGCTCACGGCCGAGCGCGCGCACCTCGTCCTTAAACAGCAGGCGCAGCGGCTCAATGATCTCCTTGAAATCCACAAAGTCCGGCAGACCGCCGACGTTGTGGTGGCTCTTGATGACGGCAGCGACATTTGTGCCGGATTCAATCACGTCGGGATAGATCGTACCCTGAGCCAGATAGTCGACCGAGCCGATCTTCTTGCCCTCTTCCTCAAAGACGCGGATGAACTCCTCGCCGATGATCTTGCGCTTCGTCTCCGGATCGGAGACGTCCTTCAGGCGCGTGAGGAAACGCTCTTCCGCGTTGACGCGCACGAAGTTGATGTCCCAATTCTGGAACGCGGCCTCGACCTCGTCGCCCTCGTTCTTGCGCAGCAGACCGTGGTCGACAAAGATGCACGTGAGCTGATTGCCGACGGCCTCAGCCAGCAGCGCCGCCGCAACGGAGGAGTCCACGCCGCCGGAAAGCGCCAGCAGCACCTTGCCGTCGCCGACCTTGGCGCGGATGTCCTCAATGGACTTGCGCATGAAGTCGCCCATCGTCCAGTCACCGGTCGCGCCGCAGACCTCATACAGGAAGTTGCGCAGCATGGCCTGACCATACTCGGTGTGGTTGACCTCGGGGTGGAACTGCACGCCGTAGAAGCCGCGCGCCTCATCGCAGATGCCGACCGTCGGGCAGGCATCCGAATGCGCCACAAGCCGGAACGAATCCGGCACCTTGGCCATATAGTCGCCGTGGCTCATCCACGTGATGCTCTGCTCCGGCAGGCCGCGGAAAAGACGGCAGTCGGTATCGAACCAGGTCTGCGTCTTGCCGTACTCGCGCGCGGTGTCCTTCCCGGCGGCGGTCACTTCCCCGCCAAGATACTGTGCCATGAGCTGGCAGCCATAGCAAATGCCGAGGATGGGGATGCCGAGCCGGAAGATCTCAGGATCCACCTGCGGCGAACCTTCGGCGTACACACTCTGCGGGCCGCCGGTGAAGATGATACCGATGGGGTCAAAGGCGCGGATCTCATCCACGGTCATGGTGTTCGGCTTGACTTCGCAATAGACATTGCACTCGCGCACGCGGCGCGCAATAAGCTGGTTATACTGCCCTCCGAAATCGAGGACGATGACAGACTGATTCGGCATGGATGACGCTCTCCTTATTCGACAGTAACGGATTTCGCGAGGTTTTTCGGCTTATCGATCGCGCAGCCGTTGGCTTTTGCGACATAATATGCAAAGAGCTGCAGCGGCACGATCTCCGCCGGGACGACGAACAGGTCGTCCATGCGCGGTACGAGGATCACATCGTCCGCCTCGGAATAGATGGCGCGATTGCCCTCGAGCGCCACACCAAGCACGCGCGCACCGCGCGCCTTGACCTCTTTGACGTTGCTCATGGTCTTGTCAAACAGCGGCTCGTAGCACGCGACGGCGATGACGAGACGGTTCTCCTCAATGAGCGCGATCGTGCCGTGCTTGAGCTCGCCCGCAGCATAGGCCTCCGAGTGCAGGTAGGAGATCTCCTTGAGCTTCAAAGACCCCTCCATGCAGACAGCGTAGTCCACATTGCGGCCGATGAAGAACAGGGACGGATTGTTTTTGTACCGCTCGGCCAGCTGCGCGATCTGCGGGTTGAGATCGATGGCGCGCTGCACCATCTGCGGCAGGATCATGAGGTCATCCGTGAGCTTGGCAGCCTCTTCCCTGCTCAGGCAGCCGCGCTTTTCGCCCAGATAGAGCGCCAGCAGATACAGCACCGACACCTGCGTGGTGTAGCCCTTCGTGGTCGCAACGGCGATCTCCGGGCCTGCCCAGGTGTAGATGACATCGTCCGAGATGCGGGCGATCGTACTGCCGACGACGTTGACGATCGAGAGCACATACGCGCCCTTGGACTGCGCCTCGCGGATGGCGGCGATGGTATCCGCCGTCTCGCCGGACTGCGAAATAATGATCATGAGCGTGTGCTCGTCGACGATCGGATCACGGTAGCGGAACTCACTTGCAAGGTCGGCATCAACCGGGATGTGCGTGAGCTTTTCGAGCGCATATTTGCCCGCCTGGCCGGCATAAAACGCCGAGCCGCAGGCCGTGATCATGATCTTATTGAAGCCCATGAGCTGCTCGTCGGTCATCTTCAGCTCGTCAAACACGACGCGGTGATCCTTCACGCGCGGGTCGAGCGTGGACTTGATAGCGCGCGGCTGCTCCATGATCTCCTTGAGCATGAAATGCTCATAGCCGCCCTTTTCGGCAGCCTCGATGTCCCACGCGACGCGGGAGACAGGCTTGTGCACGGGCTTTCCGGTGCAGTCAAAGACGGTATAACCGTCGGCGCGCACCTCGGCGAGCTCACCGTCGTCAAGATAGACCACATTTTTCGTGTGCGACACAAGCGCCGTCACGTCGGAGGCGAAGAAGTTCTCACCCGCGCCGACGCCGATGATCAGCGGACAGCCGTTGCGCGCGAGGAACATCTGCTCCGGGCAGTCGGCGCACAGAATGCCGATCGCATAGCTGCCCTCCAGACGGCCGAGCGTTTTGAGCACAGTGTCCTTGAGATTGCCGTCGCCGGTATAATACATATCCAGCAGGTGAACGATGACCTCCGTGTCCGTCTCACTATGGAACCGGAACCCCTTGGCCTGCAGCATCTCGCGCAGCTCCATGAAGTTTTCGATGATGCCGTTTTGCACGATGGCGAACTTGCCGTCGTTGCTCACGTGCGGATGGGCGTTCGCCTCCGTCGGCGCGCCGTGCGTTGCCCAGCGCGTATGGCCGAGGCCGATATAGCCGTGAAGATCGCTACCGTCATGCGTTTTGGCCAGCAGATTCTTGATCTCGCCGCAGGCCTTGGCAAGCTCGATCGTGCTGCCGTCGAGCACGGCGATGCCGGCCGAGTCATAACCGCGGTATTCGAGCTTCTGCAGCCCTTCGAGAAGGATCGGCGCAGCCTGCTGCGCGCCGACGTATCCAACGATTCCACACATAGTCAGTTCTCCTTATTATTTTGAAAAATCATCGTTATCGCAATTCTATGCCGACATTGTGCAAATACGTACAAAATGCCAAAATAGCATTCTAAATATTATACCGATATCCCGTTCGTGTCAAGTTGCGCTTTGTGAACACTGCATAGACCGCGGTCCCCGTTGCCGCGGGCCGTCCGCCAAGGCAGAATGGAAAATGCAATCATCGCAACCGGATGGCGCACATCCCCGCGCGCCGGAAACAGCCGGCAAGAAAGGCAAACAGCGACAAAAAAGCTTGCAAAAATTGCATTTTTCTGCTCTGCATACTTCCATTCTGTCCGCAGAAAATAGTAGCGGGTTAAGAAACCCAAAACACGAAAAGGAGATGGAAAACGAAATGGCTACTTCCAACAGCAACAATCTGGTCAACCCCAATGCGCGTGAGGCGATGAACCGCTTCAAGATGGAAGCCGCGTCCGAGGTGGGCGTGAACCTCAAGCAGGGTTACAACGGTGATCTGACGTCCCGTCAGGCCGGCAGCATCGGCGGCCAGATGGTCAAAAAGATGATCGCCGCCTACGAAAACGGCATGCAGTAATCTGAGCAAAACCGAAAAAAGCAGGGCCGCGGAATTCCGCGGCCCTGTTTCCTATCTGCATCTATATTATTTCCCGGGATAGACAGCAAAAAAACGCCTCGATCGCGGCGGCCGGGGCCGTGCACGAGCCCTGGATCATGGTCGGCTTGCCGCCGCCGCGGCCGGAGATGGCGGCATTGATGGTCTTTGCCTCCGTGCGCAGATCGACCGTGCGGCTGCCGATGATATAGCGGTAGCCATCCGCATCGCTGCCGGTAAAGGCGGCGCAGACGCCGCCGGCAAGCAGCATGCCGGCATTGACGAATTCGCGCATGGCGACCGGATCGTCAAAGCGGTCGATGACGCAGATACTGCCGGGCGTCTCCCGCAGCAGCCGCAGCCGCTGCGCATTGAGGCGGCGCTCCAGCTCCGCGGCCGCGGCCTTGCGCTGCGCGATCTCATCGAGCAGGCGCTGCACGGCCGGGACGACGTCCGCCTGCCGCACGGACAGCTGCGCCGAGAGCGCCGCAACCTGCGCGCTCTTTTCCCGATAGTCCGCCTCCGCGTCCGACCCGCACAAAATCGTCACGCGCACACCGCCGCGGTGGCGCATGAGCGACGTGAACTTGATCGCGCCGATCTCGCCCGTGTGCGACACGTGCGGCGCGCAGCAGGCGCAGACATCATAGCCCTCGACGGTGACAATGCGTATATCCTCTTTCAGGTCGAGCTTGCTGCGGTATTCCATATGTGCCAGCTGCTCCGGTGCCGGGTACTCTGCCCGGATCGGCACATTGCGGTACACTGCCTCATTTGCCAGCTGCTCGATGTGCATGAGCTGCGTCCATGTGAGCTCGCCGCTATAATCCATCGTGATCGCGTCTTCCCCGAGGTGGAAGCCAACGTTGTCAAATCCGTATTCCTTATGGATCAGCCCGGAGATAATGTGCTCGCCCGAGTGGCCCTGCATGCGCCGGAAGCGCTGCGGCCAGTCGATCTGGCCGCGCACCTGCGCACCGGGTGCGAGCGGCGCGTCCGTATAGTGCACGATCGCATCCGGCAGCAGCTGCACATCCAGAACGCGCGCGCCGCCGAGCACACCGGTATCGGCCGGCTGACCGCCGCCCTCCGGGAAAAACACCGTCTGATCGAGCACGACGGCATAGCGCGCCCCGTCCGGGTCGCAGCGCAGCACGGTCGCAGAAAAATCACGCCGGTGACTGTCGAGATCATATAATTTCCTGGTCATGGTCAAATCCCCCATTTCTCATAGCAGTATAGCAGGAATTTTCGTTGTTCTCAACCCTTGCTTATTTGTGTCGAATATCGTATTCTTGTGCCAATAACATAAAAAGGTGATAATTATGAACCAGAAACTCAGAAATCTCGTCTACACCGCCATGCTCATGGCTCTGTGCTGCGTGGCGACGCTCGTCATCAAGATCCCGACCGTGACCGGCGGCTATCTCAACGCCGGCGACATCGTGGTCGTGCTCGCCGCCCTGCTGGCCGGCCCGCTCTACGGCGGCGTGGCTGCCGGTTTCGGCTCCGGTCTGGCGGATGTGATCTCCGGCTACATGAGCTACGCGCCCGGCACGCTCGTCGTCAAAGGGTGTGCGGCCGTGGTCGCGGCGCTGATCTTCCGCGCCTGCCGCAAAAAGTCCTTTGGCTTCGCGCTGCTGAGCGCCATCTGCGGCGAGATCATCATGGTGCTGGGCTACTTTGTGTTTGAGGATTTCATTCTCGGCTATGGCGCAGCCGCGGCGGCAGAGATCCCGGGCAACGCCGCGCAGGCCGCCGTCGGCATCGTGGGCGGTCTGGCGCTGTACTTTGCGCTGAACAAAGTGCCGCAGATCCGCGATTTCTCCGAGGCCGCGCTGGCAAAAAAGCAGAAATAAAACCATTCCATACGCAAAACAGCCGCTCCCGATCAGGAGCGGCTGTTTTTCTCGTTTTTACACCACGCGCACACGGATGACCTCCGGAATGCGGTCAATCTTTGCCACCTGATCGTCATCGAGGCGGCCGTTGAGATCAATCATGGCATAGGCGTATGCGCCGTAAGCCTTGTTGATCATGTTCTCGACGTTCAGGCCCGTGCTGCAGGTGATCTCCAGGAACTGGTTGAGCATCGTCGGCACGTTCTGGTGCAGGATGCACACACGGCTGACGCCCATGCGCTCGAGCGTCGCGTCCGGGAAGTTGACGGAGTTTTTGATGTTGCCGTTGGCGAGATAATCGTAGAGCTCGCGCGCGGCCATGACGGCGGACTTCTCCTCGCTCTCCGGCGTGCAGGCGCCCAGATGCGGCAGCGCGATGATATTGTCGACGCCGACGACCTTTTCGTTGGGAAAGTCCGTGACATACTTGCCGACGCGGCCGGAGGCAATGGCGGCGAGCATGGCGTCGTCATCCACGATCTCGGCGCGCGACTCGTTGATGATGCGCACGCCGTCCTTCATCTTGGAAAACGCCCTGGCATCAAGCATATGGAACGTCTGGTCCGTGTACGGCACGTTGATGCTGATATAATCCGCCTTGGCATAGATGCCGTCGAGGTTCACCTCGTGCTTGACATCGCGCGAGAGCCGCCACGCCGCGTCCACGGACAGGTACGGATCATATCCGCAGACATTCATGCCGAGGCTCACGGCAGCGTTGGCGATGAGCGCGCCGATCGCGCCAAGGCCGATGACGCCCAGCGTCTTGCCCATAAGCTCGGGGCCTGCAAACTGCGATTTGCCCTTTTCAACGAGCGCGGGGATGTCCTTGCCCCGGCCGTTGAGCCCCTTGACCCAGTCAATGCTGCCGAGCACATCGCGCGACGAGAGTACGAGCGAGCAGAGGATCTGCTCCTTGACCGCCTCGGCGTTTGCGCCGGGCGAGTTGAACACGACGATGCCGCGGCGGCAGCAATCCTCGAGCGGGATGTTGTTCGTGCCGGCGCCGGAGCGCGCGATGGCGATCAGGCTCGGCTCAAAGGCATAGCTGTGCAGGTCGGCCGAGCGCAGGATCAGGCCATCTGGTGCCTGTATGTCCTCCCCGACGACGCAGCCGCGCTCTTCGAGCTTCTGCAGGCCATAGGGGGATATATGGTTCATGGTTTTGATTTTATACATGATGTTCTACCTCAAACTGTTTCAGATAATCCACGAGCGCGTCCACGCCCGCCATCGGCATGGCGTTATAAAGCGAGGCGCGCATGCCGCCGGCAACGCGGTGGCCCTTGAGATTCAGCAGGCCGCGCGCCGCCGCGCCGCTGATGAATTCCTTGTCGAGCGCATCGTCCCCGGTGCGGAACGTGACGTTCATATCCGAGCGGGAGCCCGGCTGCGCACAGGGATGAAACAGCGCGCTGTTGTCGAGAAAATCGTACACCTTTGCGGCGCGCGCATGCTTGAGCTGCTGCATGCCCTCCACGCCGCCCTGCCGCTCCAGCCACGCGAGCACGAGACCGAGGATGTAAATGCACCAGCACGGCGGGGTGTTGTACATGGAGTCCTTGTCGATCATGCGCTGATAGCTGTACATGACCGGTGTGATTGGCAGCTCATGCCCGGCGAGACTGCGGTCAACGATCGCAACCGTCAGGCCCGCAGGGGCCATGTTTTTCTGCGCGCCGGCGAAGATCACGCCGTATTTTGACACATCGACCGGGCGCGAGAGAATGTCCGACGACATGTCGCACGCGAGCGGCACGCGGCCGGTCTCCGGCACGTACTGCCATTCGGTGCCGTAGATCGTATTGTTGGCGCAATAATAAAAATAGGACGCGCGCGCATCGAGCCTCAGCTCGCTCTGCTGCGGGATACGGGTATGGCCGCAGGTGGAAGTGTCCGCCGCAATGTGCACCGCGCCGTACTTCTCGGCCTCTTTGGCCGCATTGCCGGAAAAATGCCCGGTCACGGCATAGTCCGCCGTCCCCTGCTCGCCCATCAGATTGAGCGGGATCATGGAAAACTGCGCCGTGCCGCCGCCCTGCAAAAACAGGATCTCATGTGTGTCCGGCACAGACAGTGCGGCGCGAAAACGCGCCTTCACATCCTGGAAGATATCCGAAAAAGCCTGACTTCGGTGACTCATCTCCATCACGGACATGCCCGTGCCATGATAATTGAGCAATTCCGCCTGCGCCTGCCTGAGCACTTCCTCCGGCAGGACCGACGGTCCAGCAGAAAAATTGAACGTTTCACTTCGGGTCACGGAAATCGCCTCCAGGGGTCAAAATTCATCGCATACAGCACATTCTGCATGGATTGAGAAAAGTCTAACACGTTCCGCAAAGCGCGTCAAACCAAATCCCCCACAAGCATTTGCCCGGAAACGGCAGAGATTTTGACATTTTTCACAAGTCCGCGCAGATCGTCCCCGCAGCGCGCACCAGGCAATAGTTGTCCGAGTGTCCGACCCAGCCGCCGTCATGCTCCGTCTCGAACAAAACAGGCAGCGTCTGGCCGACCTGCTGCACCAGATAGCGCTGCTTGCAGGCATCGGCCACGCGCTGCGCCTCATGCGCGCGCGCCGATTTGACCGCGTGGCTGAGCTGCTCCGGCATGGCGTCCGCCTTCGTGCCGGGGCGGCGGGAGTACGGGAAAACATGCACGGCCGCAAAGCCGACCTGCTCCAAAAACGCCACTGCAGCCGCCTGATCTGCCTCCGTCTCGCCGGGGAAGCCCGTGATCATGTCCGCCGTGAGCGCACAGCCCGGGAAATACCGCCGCAGCCGCTCGACGCAGGCAAGAAACTCTGCAGTATTATATTTGCGGTTCATGCGCGCGAGTGTGCGGTCGCATCCGCTTTGCAGCGAGAGATGGAAATGCCGGCAGACCTGCCCGGTCGCGGCGGCGCGGCGGCAGAAGTCCTCCGTGATGACCGTCGGCTCGATCGAGCCGAGGCGCAGACGCATCAGCGGCGCGGCGGCGGCGACCGTCTCCACGGCGTCGGCCAGCGTCAGCTTACCCGGCAGATCCCGGCCGTAGGACGCGATCTCGATGCCGGTCAGCACCAGCTCCCGATAGCCCTCGGCGGCCAGATGCGCCGCCTGACGCGCCATTTCCTCCGGCGGCAGACTGCGGATGCGGCCGCGCGTATACGGGATGACACAGTAGGTGCAGAAATTATTGCAGCCGTCCTGGATCTTCAGCATCGCGCGCGTGCGGCCGTAGGCCGCGCCCGCCGGCAGCGGCTCAAAGTCAAAGCGCTGGAACGGATTATCCACGCACGTGACGGGCGCGTGCTCACGGAACGCACGCAGAATGTCATCCACAAACGCCTGCTTGCTGCCGCTGCCATGTACCACGTCGGCGCCGATGGACGCCGCGTCCTCCGGGCTGAGCTGCGACCAGCAGCCGCACACGGCGCACAACGCCTGCGGGTGCTCCTCGCGCAGCTTGCGGATCATCTGGCGCGACTTGCGCCCGCCCTCCGCCGTGACGGCGCAGGTGTTGACGACGATCAGATCGACCGGCTCACCGTCCGCTGCGGCCGTGAAGCCGTGCGCGTGCAGGAGCGTTTCGATTGCCTGCGCTTCATACTGGTTGACCTTGCAGCCGAGGGCGGTTATAATATAGTGCATAAAAACATCTCCAAATCGAGGTAAGAAATCATGGTTTATCTGGACAATGCCGCAACGACCCGTGTCTGCCCGGAGGCAGCGGAGGCGGCAGTACATATGATGACGGAGTGCTTCGGCAACCCGAGCACGACCTACAAGCTCGGCCGTGAGGCCAAGGCCGCCGTGGACAAGGCGCGCGGCCAGATCGCAAAAGCGCTCGGTTGCCAGCCGGACGAGGTGTATTTCACGTCCTGCGGCTCCGAGGGCGACAACTGGGCGCTCATCTCCGGAGCGCGGTACATGCGCCGCCGCGGCAAACACATCATCAGCTCCGCCGTGGAGCACGACGCGGTGCGCAAGTCGCTGGACTTTCTGGAAAAGGAGGGCTACGAGATCACGCGCCTGCAGCCGGACGGCACCGGCGCCATCCCGCTCGAGGCGGTGCGCGCGGCGCTGCGGCCGGACACGATCCTCGTCTCGCTCATGATGGTCAACAACGAGACCGGCACCGTCAACGACATCGCCGCCGTCGCCCGGATGCTGAAAGCGGAAAACAGCATTGCCCTGCTGCACACGGACGCCGTGCAGGGGTTTTTGAAAGTGCCGTTCTCGGCCAAAACACTCGGCGCGGACATGATCACCATCAGCGGTCACAAGATCCACGCGCCGAAAGGCATCGGCGCGCTCTACATCCGCAGCGGACTGAAGCTGCCGCCCTATATCCTCGGCGGCGGGCAGGAGCGCGGCATGCGCGCCGGTACGGAGGCCACGCCGCAGATCGCCGCCTTTGGTACGGCGGCCGAGATCGGCAGTGCGAAAATGGCGCAGGCCACGAAAACCATGGCCGAGCTGCGTGCCCACGCCATCGACCGGCTGACAGCCGAGGTGGACGGTCTTGTCGTCATCGGCGGCGGCTCGCCGCACATCCTCAGCATTTCTCTGCCCGGCTACCGGAGCGAGGTGCTGATGAACTTCCTCGAGGCGCGCGGGATCTACACATCAAAAAGCTCCGCCTGCAAAAAGGGCGGGCGGAGCCATGTACTCGAGGCGATCGGGCTGCCGGCGAACGTGATCGACGGCGCGCTGCGCATCAGCTTTTCGCGCTACACCACGCGGGAAGACATCGACGCGCTGTGCGATGCACTGCGGGATGCAAAGCAGTCCCTCTTCCCGTCACTTCGCTGAATCATCCTTTGAATCCTTGAGCGATTCGTCCGGCACCTCCTGCGGTAGGCGCACCGGCTGCATCGTAGCATCGTCGATGTAATCCAGATCCATATATTCTGCGGTCTCCGTCTGGAGGCCGCGTTTTTTCAGCCCGTGATCGACCAGCCGCTCCAGGCCGGCATAGATCACGACGAACACCGGCACGCCCAGCAGCATGCCGATAAAGCCGAACAGGCCGCCGCCGAGCAGGATGGCGAACATGATCCAGAAACCGTTGATGCCGGTGGAGTTGCCAAGGATCTTCGGGCCGATGATGTTGCCGTCGATCTGCTGCAGGACGATGATGAAGATGACGTAGATCAGGCACTTCATCGGCGAGACGAGCAGAATGATCAGTGCCGTCGGCACCGCGCCGATGAACGGGCCGAACACGGGGATGATATTCGTCACGGCGACGATCACGCTCACGAGCACGACATACGGCATGCGCATGATCGCACAGCAGATATAGCAGATGACGCCGATGATGGCGGAATCAATGACCTTACCGCTGATAAAGCCCATGAACGCCGTGTCCGTGAAGCGAATGGCCTTGAGGATGCGCTTGGACGCCTTGACGGAAAACATGCTGTAGAGCACCATCTTGGACTTTGCGAGAAACAGCTCCATATTCGACAGCACATAGCAGGCGACGACGAAGCCGATGAGCACATCGAGGATCGCACGCAAAACGGCATAGATGCCGGTCGTCACGCTCGTGACCACCTTGCCCATGGACGGCAGCAGCGCGGTCTTCGCCCAGTCGAGCAGACTGTCGGACACATCGCCGGTCGCAGAGAGGAGCACTTCCTCTACCTCGGGATTGTTCTCAAAGAACTTGTTGATCCAGCCGGTGATCGTGTCATAGTACTCCTGATAGTTGAGCACGATGCTCTCAACGCTCGTATAGATCTGCGGGATGATGAGCCAGATGAGGGCGGCAATGATGATCAGGGCGACCAGGATCGAGAGCGCGACGGACAGGCCGCGCGCAAGTGAGGTGCGCACCGGTTTTTTCGGGCGGAGCTTTTTGAGCAGCGGCTCAAAGAGCTTGCGCTGGAATACCTTCGTCAGCGGCCAGAGCAGATAGGCGATCACCAGGCCCCAGATGATCGGGCTGAGGATGCCGAGCAGCGAGCTGATCGCATCGCCGATCGATTTGCCGTGCTGCAGCAGCATGTAAAACAGAATGCAGCACGCGATCACGCCGAACGCCGTGATGCCCCAGCCGAGGTATTTGTTTTTCGGATCAAATCGCTTCATAAACCGTCTCCCCCCATCGCGCCCGCAGCGCCCGCCAGTGTCTGTGATCAGTCGGATTTATTTTACTATCATGTGCCCGCACCGTCAAGCCGGTAATACCGGGCTTTTCGTACATTTGCGACACGGTGCGCCGTATCTTGACACGCTCTGAGCGCTTCTGTGTGCAAAAGCCTGTGCAAATTGTGGAGACTCGGACTGCTTTTCCACGTGCCCCCGGCATAGGGTGATAAGGAGAAATCAACGGAAAGGGCTGAGCATATGAAACGATGGATCTGTCTGCTGCTGGCAGCGCTGCTGCTGCTCACACCCGCGATGGCGCTCGAGCAGCCAACGGACGAAGAGCTGAAGATATCCGCACCGTCGGCGATCCTGATGGAGCGCTCGACCGGCACGGTGTTATACGAGAAAAATGCCGATGAGCACCTATCCGCCAGCGTGACGAAGATCATGACGCTGCTGCTCATCATGGAGCAGCTCGACAGCGGCCAGCTCGATACGAGCGACATCGTGACCGCCAGCGCCCATGCCAGCTCCATGGGCGGCAGCCAGATCTGGCTCAAGGAGGGCGAGCAGATGAGCGTCGACGAGATGCTCAAGTGCATCGCCGTCAACTCCGCCAATGACTGCGCCGTCGCCATGGCAGAGCACATCTCCGGTTCCGAGGAGGCGTTCACCAAGCGCATGAACGACCGCGCGAAAGAACTGGGCATGGAAAACACGCAGTTTCTCAACTGCACGGGGCTGACCGATGATCCCGGCCACTACACGACGGCGCGCGACATCGCGTGCATGTCCCGCGCACTGCTGGCCCATCCGCGCATCCGCGACTATACCACCATCTGGATGGACACCGTGCGCGACGGCCGCTTCGGCCTCGCCAACACCAACAAGCTCATCCACGCCTACCCCGGCGCGACCGGCCTGAAGACCGGCTACACCCAGCAGGCTATGCACTGCCTGTCGGCCAGCGCCGAGCGCGACGGCGTGGAGTACATTGCCGTAGTGCTGCACGCGGAAAGCTCCAAGGCGCGCTTCGCAGACGCAGCGACGCTCCTCAACTTCGCCTTTGCCAACTATTCGCTCTATTCCGTCGCAGCCAACACGGTCATTCCGCCCGTGCGCGTGCGGTTTGCCGAAACGGACAGCGTGCAGCCGGTGCTCTCGGGCACGGACGCCATCGTCGTGCGCAAGGGCACGGCCGCACCGCAGACGGACATCGCGCTCAACGAGGACCTTTGCGCCCCTCTGGAGCCGGGCGCGCAGGTCGGCACCGTGACCGTCACCGACAGCAGCGGCGACACGCTGATCCTGCCGCTGGTCGTCCCGGACGGCGCTGCGCGCATCTCGACGGCGCACCTCTGGCTGCAGCTGCTGCGCGCGCTGTGAGCGACAGATTTCCGGTTGCGAAATCCCGATTTTCGTGTATACTGGTGATATTCTTTAAGAGAGAGGGCATCGCAATGATCAAAGTGGATCTCTCCGGCGCGGCCGGATTTTGACCCCGCAGGGCCGGACTACGCGGCCGCTGCACAGGCGCACCGCACGCTGCTCGAGCACACGGGCGCCGGTGCGGATTTTACCGGCTGGCTCGATCTGCCGGAGCGTATGCAAAGCGGAGAGCTCAAGCAGATCCTCGCCGCCGCATCCCGCATCCGCGGCCGCTCGCAGGCGCTGGTCGTCGTGGGCATCGGCGGGTCATATCTCGGCGCGAAGGGCGCCTTGGAGCTGCTGCGGCCGCGGCCGCAGCCCGGCGACCCGAAAATTCTCTTTGCCGGCAACTCCCTGTCGCCGGACGCGCTGATGCATCTGCTCGAGGAGCTGGGCGATCTGGACTTTGACCTGAACGTCGTCTCCAAATCCGGCACAACGCTCGAGCCCGCGCTCGCGTTCCGGATGTTCCGCGGCCTGCTGGAGGCAAAGTACGGTCCGGAGAAGGCCAAAAAGCACATTTTCGCCACGACGGACGCCCACCGCGGCGTGCTCAAGCACATGGCGGACGAAGAGGGCTGGGAGACCTTCGTCGTGCCGGACGACGTCGGCGGGCGCTACAGCGTACTGTCTGCCGTCGGCCTGCTGCCAATGGCCGCCGCCGGTATTGATGTACAGACCGTGATCGGCGAGGCCATCGAAGCCTTTGCCGCCATGAGCGCGCAGTCGCCCGAAAACCCCGCCTGGCAGTATGCCGCCGCGCGCCAGCACCTGTACCAGCTCGGAAAGACGACCGAGATTCTCGCCTGCTACGAGCCGTCGTTCCGTTTCATGGCCGAGTGGTGGAAGCAGCTCTACGGCGAGAGCGAGGGCAAAAACGGCATCGGCATCTTCCCCGCCTCCGTGGAATACAACGCCGACCTGCACTCCATGGGTCAGTATATTCAGGACGGCCCGCGCACGCTCATGGAGACCGTCGTCTCATTCGAGCAGCCGCAAAATGAGTTCACCGTCCCGTTCGCCATGGGCGACCCCGACCGGCTCAACTACCTTGCCGGGCGCAAGCTCAGCGACATCAGCCGCATGGCGCAGGAAGCCGTCAAGGCCGCGCACATCGCAGGCGGCGTGCCGAATCTGGAGGTGCGCGTGCCGAAGCGCGACGAGGCCGGGTTTGCCTGGCTCGTGTGCTTCTTCGAGCTGGCATGTGCCATTTCGGGCTATATGTCCGGCGTCAATCCGTTCGATCAGCCCGGCGTGGAAGCATATAAGAAGAATATGTTCTCTCTGCTCGGCAAGCCGGAGGCAAACTGAGAAAAGTTATCGTTGCAGTCGGCGCGAAAACGTGCTAATCTAGGCATAGGGTATCGCCCTGACTTTCAAAAGGAGTGTGATTGACATATGGTCCAACTGATCATGGGTCTCAAAGGTTCCGGCAAAACGAAGCGTTTGGTGGAAATGGTCGCCACGGCCGTCCGCGAGGAATCCGGTTCTGTCGTGTGCATTGAAAAGGACAAAAAACTTACGTATGACATTCCCTATCAGGCTCGCCTGATCTACGCCTGCGACTATGCGTACGCGATGGGCTCTTACGATTTCTTCAAGGGCTTCCTCAGCGGCCTTCATGCCGGCAACTACGATATCACCCATGTGTTTGTTGACAACTTCACGAAAATGCTCTCTGAGGTCTCTGAGCCGCAGATCGCGGAGTTCCTGGCCTGGCTGAACGATTTCTCCGAGCGTGAGAACATTCAGTTCACCCTGTCTCTGAGCATGGATCCTGCGGTGACCGGCAGCGAGATTACAAAATATATGATCTGACATACGGCAAAACCGCCGCTCCGAACATCCGGAGCGGCGGTTTTTTGCGCGCATCATTCGGCGAGCTCGCGGTACATGGCCGCAGCGTCGTCTTTTTTCGCGTTTTCCGTGACGGCGAGCACTTCCACCTTCACGGTGCGCTGGCCGAAGGCGATCTCGATCACGTCGCCGACCTTCACGTCATACGACGCCTTGGCCGTCCGGCCGTTGACCGTGATGCGCTGACCGTCACAGGCATCGTTTGCCACGGTGCGGCGCTTGATGAGCCGCGAAACTTTCAGATATTTGTCCAGGCGCATAGGCATCCTCCTGTGAAAAACGCTCCAGGTCAGGCCCGGAGCGTTTGCATCGCTTATTTGGAAACAGCGTCCTTGAGCACTTTGCCGGCCTTGAAGACGGGCACGCGCGTCGCCGGGATCTCGATCTCTTCCTTGGTCTTGGGGTTGCGGCCGATACGGGAGCCGCGCTCCTTGATGTCGAACACGCCGAAGCCGACGAGCTGCACCTTTTCGCCGACCTCGAGGTTTGCGGTGATGGTGTCAAACGTCGCGTTGACGGCCTTCTCGCTGTCCTTCTTGGACAGGCCGGTCTTTTCGGCAACTGTTGCGATCAGTTCTGCCTTATTCATGATGGTAATCCTCCTACTTCATGTTTGTGTTGGCATATGCCATGATATAGAATTCCGCACGGGTCTCTCACTGCCGTACAGATTTCTTTCCTTCGTTGTCCGCGCTGGCCGTCTGCTTGGCCTGCTGCCAGAGCGGCTGCATCTGCGCGAGCGTGCGCTGCTCGAGCGGCACGCCGCTGTCCGCCGCTGCGGCCTCCATGGCGGCAAAGCGTCGGATGAATTTTTCGCACGCGGCATGGGCCGCCTGCTCGGGGTCGATGCCCGCAAAGCGCGCCACCTTCACGGCGGCAAACAGCAGATCGCCCAGTTCCTCGGTTACGGCGTCCGCGTCGCCGGAGGCCACGGCCTCGCGCAGTTCCTGCGTCTCTTCGGCGACCTTGTCGAGCGCCGCATCCGCGTCCGGCCACTCAAAGCCGGTCCTGGCCGCCTTGGCCTGAATCTTTTCACAGCGCCAAAGTGCCGGCAGACTGCGCGCCACGCTGTCCATCGCCTCGGCGGCAGTCGTCTGCGCGCGCTCGCGCTGCTTGATCGTGTCCCAGTCCGGCGCATCCGGCTCGTCGCGCCGGAACACATGCGGATGCCGGTAGACGAGCTTTTTGCAGGCAGCGTCCGCCACATCGTCAATATCAAAATGCCCAGCCTCGCGCTCAATATCCGTGTGGAACAGCACCTGCATGAGCACGTCGCCCAGCTCTTCCTTCAGGTGCGCCGTATCACCGGCGTCGATGGCCTCACAGACCTCATACGTCTCCTCCAGGAAGTTGCGGCGGATGCTCTCGTGCGTCTGCACCTGATCCCACGGGCAGCCATCCGGCGAGCGCAGGAACGTGATGAGCGCCACAAAGTCGCGCAGGTCATAGCTTTCTTTGCAGAGAAAATCTAACACAATTTTGCTCCTTCTGCAACCCTTTTTTCAAAAAACCATTGAAAATTCAGGATTTTTCGGTGTTATGTCATCTGATGTGCAGAACTTTTGCGAGCTTTTCACCCTTCGGGATGAGCTGCAGGTCAGCCAGCGTGATCGCGTGCGTTTTCACGACCGCGACCAGATATGTCACGACCGCGCAGGCCATGGACACGAGCATGGCCAGCGCCATGCGCTTCCAGCTCAGGTCACCGCCCATGGCGGCGGACAGGCCCGCATACACGCCCCAGGCCACGATAGCCATGATGAGTGTGCTCAGCAGCGGACGCACGAGCGCCCGGCCGACATTCGGCCGCTCACGGAGCGTTTTGCACAGGAAAATGTGGTTCATAGTGCAGATGACAAGATAGCACGCGAGCGTACCGACCGGCGCGCCGGTGATATTCAGCTCCGGCACCGCGATCAGGAACCAGTTGACCGCGATCTTCGCCAGGCCGCCGGCCAGCATGGAATAGACCGGGTAGATCTCGTGGCCGGTCGCCTGCAGGACCGCCGTCGTGATCAGTGAAATGCACACGAACACCGACGCAATGCCCAGCAGCATCAGCAGCGTGGGGCCGGCCGCGTTGCTGCGCGGATAGAGCACATTCACGATCGGGTAAGACAGCACGGCAAGCCCGATACCCATCGGCATGGCGACCGCCGCGGAGATGCGCAGCGCGGATTCCGCAATGGTCTTCGACTGCGTATACTTTCCCTGCACGACCGCCGCCGCAATGGCCGGGACGATGCTGATCGTCATCGGCGTCACGAAAGCGGCCGGGAGATTATACAGTGTCTGCACCTTGCCGTAAACGCCGTAGAGAACGTTTGCATACGGCTCGGAATAGCCAAGCGCCGTCTGCAGGCGGTACATGATGAGCTTCGTGTCCACGAGATTGATGATGCTCAGTACACTGGAGCCGAGCGCGATCGGGATGCTGATACGCAGCAGCGTGACGAGAATATGTCCGGCGGAATCCGGCACATCCGGATCCGCGACCGGTTTTTCCGGATAGTGGCGGTGATAATAGATCGCCACATAGATCAGCGCAAAGGCGCCGCCCGCCGTGACGCCGAAGATCGCCCCCGCCGATGCGACCGGCAGACTCTTGCCCGCGCGCGTAAAGCTCCACGCGAGCACAAGACCGACGGCGACCTTGCCCACGACCTCGAGGATCTGGGAGACGGTCGTCGGCTTCATGTTGCTCATGCCCTGCGCATAGCCGCGGTACGTGCTCGTCAGATACACGAGCACGAGCGCCGGCGACAGCGCCCAGATGCTCTGTGCCGCGCGGACATTGTTGAGCATCCCGGCCAGCTCCGTCGGGAACAGGAACATGACCAGTCCGAGCAGCAGGCCGAAAATGGCAAACGTCAGCCAGGCCACGCGGAAGATCTTGCGCGCCTGCACAGGGCGGCCGAGCGTGTCCGCCTCACTGATCATGCGCGAGAGCGCGACCGGCATACCCGCCGTAGCCATGTTGAGAAAGACATAATAAATATTATAGGCAACGGAGAAATAGCCGTATCCCTCGTCGCCGAGAATATTGCCGAGCGGGATCTTATAGATCGCGCCGAGGATCTTGATGACCACAACGCCGGCCGTCATCATGGCCGCGCCGTGGAGATAGTTCTGCTTGCTGCTTTCCTGCAAACCGCACTCCCTCCCCCGCTGAAATTTCACGTGCCGGTATACTTTACACTACCGGACAGAAAAAATCAAGGGAATGCAGCGCATTCCCCTGATTTGCGGTTTGTTTTTCCGATCACGCCTTGCGCACGGAGTCGATGTGGCGCGTCAGGTCGAGCATCTTGTTCGAGAAGCCCCACTCGTTGTCGTACCACGCCATGAGCTTGACGAAGTGATCGTTGAGCGCGAGGCCGGCCTTGGCATCAAAGATGCTGGTGTGCGGATCGGTGATGAAGTCGGAGGAGACGACCTCGTCATCGACATACTCGACGACGCCGGCCATCGGGCCTTCCGCGGCAGCCTTGACGGCAGCGCAGATTTCATCATACGTCGCAGCCTTCTCAAGGCGGCAGGTCAGATCGACGATGGACACGTCCGCGCTCGGGATGCGCATGGAAGTGCCGGTCAGCTTGCCCTGCAGGGCCGGAATGACCTTGCCGACCGCCTTGGCAGCGCCGGTGCTGGTCGGGATGATGTTGCCGTGCACACCGCGGGACAGGCGCCAGTTCTTCTTGGAGAAGCCGTCGACGACCTGCTGGGTGGCCGTGTCGGCATGGACGGTGGTCATAAGGCCCTCGACGATGCCAAAATTATCGTTGATGATCTTGGCCAGCGGCGCCAGGCAGTTCGTGGTGCACGAAGCGTTGGACACGATCTTGATATCCGGGGTGTACGCATCGAGGTTAACGCCGCAGACGAACATCGGCGTGTCGTCCTTGGACGGGCCGGAGAGCACGACGACCTGCGCGCCGGCGTCCAGATGATCCTGCGCCTTTTCCTTGGTCAGGAACGCGCCGGTGCACTCGAGCACATACTCGACACCCAGCTCGCCCCAGGGCAGGAGCTTCGCGTCGCGGTTGTTGAGCAGCGCAACGCGCTTGCCATTGACGATCAGGGCCGGGTTTTCGCCCTCTTCAAAATCAACAGTGCCGTTGAAACGGCCATGCACGGAGTCATACTTCACGGTATATGCCAGCTGCTCGGGCGTTTTATCCGGAGCGTTGACGGCGACGACCTCGATATCGTCGGCGCAGATCGCGGCGCGGAACACCAGACGGCCGATGCGGCCGAAGCCATTGATGCCAATTTTAATCATGCTCTATTCCTCCTGTTAAATCTGCTGCGCACAGCACGCAGCGCATTTTCTTACGGGTCTATTTTATAACAAATCCGAAAAAAGCGCAACCACATTCTTTCCAGTTGACGGCGCGCAGTCGATCACAAGTGACAATTTTTCGCTTAGATTTGTGTAAAAACTTGTATCTATTGACGAGCTCTGTTATACTGATTTTTAATACATCTCAGGGGGGATCGGAAAATGAGCAATACTTTGATCATCGACTCGCTCAACACGCTGTTTTCGATGAGCAACACCGCCGTGATCGGCGCGCAGGAGCAATTTGTCGCGTTTATGAACCCGGCGGCGCAGGAACTGTTTCGCGGCAACCGCACAAATCACAAACTCACCGAGCTGCTGCCGGCGCACATCACGGAGGCCACGGCTACGGAATTCGTTACGTCTGCCACGATTGAAAAGCGCCACGTCATCATCTCCGTGACATCGTTTGGTGCGTTTCGGCTGTTATCGTTCGTGCCGCAGGATGAAAACGCCCTGCGGGCCGGCGCGCAGTTTGCACCGTTTCTGGCATCGCTCAACGCTTTCCGCACGCTCACGACATATTTTTCAGACTACGCCATGCAGCTCAGCGACGTGCGCTTCCGGCACAATGCCGCCGAATTGACGCAGTTTTACTACCGGCTGCTGCGCTTCACGCTCAACGCCTCCACGGCCTCCGGCCTGTACGACGGCACGCTTGCGTTCATGCCGCAGCTGTGCGACCTGGGCAAGGAATGCCGGACGCTGCTGGATAACATCCAGCCGATCACCGACGCCAACGGCATCGTGCTGGAGGTCAGCATTCCGGACGAGCCGATCAACTGCGCGCTCGACACGGCGCTCATCCAGCGTATGCTGCTCAACATCATTGCCAACTGCACGGAGCGCTGCAAGCACGGCGACCGCATCCGCTTTACCGTCACGCAGGAGGGCGACCACGCCGACATCACCATTCGGGATGACGGTGTACGCATCCCGCCGGAAAAGCTCGGGACGATCTTTATCCCGCTGCGTGTGACCGGCGTGGATTTTTCCGACCTGAGCAGCAACAGCTTTGGCCTGACGGTCGCACTCGGCATTGCGGAAAAGCACGATGGCACCATTCTCCTGGAGAGCAACGAATGGGGCGGAACCACGTTCCACGTCGTGCTCAGCACGGTGCTGCCGGAAACGAATCTCTTCCGTGCGCCGAAGGTGCCGTATGGTCACGCACAGGAAGATCCCATCCGGATCTACCTGTCCGATCAAATGCCGAAACAGGAGCTGTAAGCAAACACACAGCATCACAACGGCGTGCCGCCCAAATGGGCAGCACGCCGTCTTTTTATTCTGCTGTCAGGTAACGCGCGCGCAGCGTCTCCCGTTCGGACGCGCCGACGCCGAGCGCCTGCGTCAGGAACGCATCCACGCTGCCGTACCGCGCCGCGATCGCATCGCGCGCCGCCGTCAGGAACGCCGCGTCCGCGCGGTCAAACGTGCGGATGACCTCCCGCTCCGCCTCGCTCAGGTCATAGTCCACGACCGCCGTCAGCAGACAGTCGGTCGAGGCGGCCATGCGCTCGTTGGTGATCAGGTAGTTTTCCACGATGACCGGCCAGTCCACACCCAGTGCCGTCAGCAGCAGCATCGTGCCGACACCGACGCGGTCTTTCCCCGCCGTGCAGTGGTAGAGCAGCGCGCCGTCCGTCTGCGCGAGCAGAAGCGCAAAAAACTGCCGGTAGTGCGCGATGGAGAATGCCTGCGTGACGAGACTACGGTACAGCTCGCACATGAACGCCCGCTCCCGGCCGGCCATCGCTTTCGCGTGCGCGACGACGGCCGCATAGGGGTCAGCGTGCTCCTCGCGCGTCAGGCCGGCCGCCGCCTGCTGCACGATCGGGCAGTGGACATACTGCACGCCCGGCAGGACACGGTCCGGTTTCTGCTCCCGCTCGAGGTCCGTGCGGAAATCCACGACCGTGCGCAGCGGATATTTCGTGAGTGCCTGTGCGTCCGGCTCTGTGATGCCGGCAAGTTCGCCGCTGCGCAGCAACAGGCCCGGCCGGATCGTGCGGCCATCCATGGTGGGCAGGCCGCCGAGGTCGCGCGCATTCGGCGCGCCGCGCAGCAGCCAGCGCTCAGAGGCCGAAGAGTTGTTTTCCATTTTGCAGTGTCACCTCCGCGACTTCTTCTGTGGTCATGCCCTTGATCTCCGCTATGCGCGCAGCAATGTACGGCAGGTTGCGCGAATCGTTGCGCTTGCCGCGGTTCGTCACCGGGGACAGATAGGGCGAATCCGTTTCGAGCAGCATCCGGTCCGTCGGGCAGGCGGCGATCACGTCCAGCGCCTTGACGGCATTCTTATATGTGATCGGGCCGTCAAAGCCGAGGTACCAGCCGCGGCGCAGCAGCTCGCGCGCCATCTCCACGCTGCCGGAAAAGCAGTGGAACACGCCGCGCAGGCCTGGATAATCGCACACAATGCGCAGGCTGTCGCCGTGCGCCTCCCGGTCGTGGATGATGACCGGGAGATCCAGCTCCAGCGCCAGCTCCAGCTGCGCGCGCAGCATGATCTCCTGCGTCGCCTTCGTGGAGGCGTCCCAGTAATAGTCCAGACCGATCTCGCCGATGGCGCAGACCTTGGGCTGCGCCGCCAGCGCGCGGATCTGCTCCAGACTGTCGTCCGTCCAGCCGGCGGCTTCCTCCGGGTGCCAACCGACGGCGGCATAGACGAAATCATATTCCTGTGCGATGGCGACGGCGCGCGCGGACGTCGCAGCACAGTCGCCGGGATCCACGATGAGCGCGACGCCGCTCTCATGCACGGCGCGCAGCACCTCTTCGCGGTCGGCGTTGAACTTTCCGCTGTCGTAGTGCGCGTGGGTATCGAAATACTGCGTCATTCAGCGTGATAGGTCGCGGCCGGGCGGCGCTTATGCTCGCTGCGGCTATGGTAGCGGTCGATGATGGCCTTGTCGTGCTCGCTGGCCTCGCCGGTGAGGATGTATTTGTCGATGGCGGCGTAGGTCACGCCCATCTCCTGCTCATCCGTCTGACCCTCAAAGAGACCGGCGGACGGCGCTTTGCGGATGATGTTTTCCGGCGCGTGCAGCCAGGTCAGGAACTCGTAAATTTCCGTCACGGTCAGGTCGGCGATGGGATTGAAGTCATACGCGCCGTCGCCCCACTTCGTGAAATAGCCCATGTATGCCTCGCTGCGGTTGCCGGTGCCGGCGACGAGACGGCCCTCGGCCGCGCCGATGGTGTAGAGCGTGAGCATGCGCAGGCGCGGGGCGATGTTCGACGTCGCCATCTGGTTGAGCGTCGTGACGGCGGAGACCGTCTGCATGACGAGCTCCTTTTCCGCCGTGAGATCGACCGTGCGCGTCTCGATGTTGAACTGCTCGGCCACGGCCAGACCGTCGGTCATGTCCTCGCCGAAGTTGCGCTTGGAGGCGCACGGCATCATGATGCCGACCGTATTGTCGCACGCGGCCTTGCAGAGGATGCCGACGAGCGCGCTGTCCTTGCCGCCGCTGTTGCCGTAGATGACGCCTTTGGCGCCGCTGCTTTTGAGCAGGTCGCGGATAAAGGCGACGCGGTTTTCAAATTCTTTTGCGTAATCTCGCATGATTTCCACTCCGTTTCTTTCGTTACTCCTGGATCATGTCCAGAAATTCAGCTTCCGTAATGATAGGCGTGCCGAGCGTGAGCGCCTTCTGATACTTCGAGCCGGTGTTTTCGCCGGCAAGCAGATAGGACGTTTTTTTCGACACGGAAGAACTCGTCTTGCCGCCGAAGCGCTCGATGATGGCGCTGGCCTCGTCGCGGCTGAAGTGCTCGAGCGCGCCGGTGAGCACAAATGTCTTGCCGGCAAAGCGGCGGTCCACGACCTGCTCCCTGGAATCAAAGCTGACGCCAGCATCGCGCAGCAGGCGGATCTGGTGCTGTGACTGCGGGTTATCGAACCACGCACGCAGGTATGCCGCCGTCGTCGGGCCGACGTCCGGGATGGCCATGAGCTCTTCTTCCGTCGCCGCCATGAGCTTATCCAGCGTGCCGAAGTGCATGGCCAGCACCCTGGCCGCCTTCTGCCCAACCTGCCGGATGCCGAACGCGCACAGCAGGCGCGCCATGCCGGCGTCCTTGCTCTTTTCGATGGCGGCCATGAGATTCTCGGCCGACTTCTTCCCCATATGGTCCAGCGCCGCGACCGACTGCGGCTCGAGCGCATACAGCTCCGCCGGGGAGTGCACGAGCCCAGCCTCAATCAGCGACTGGCACAGCGAGATGCCGAGGCCGTCGATATCCATCGCCTCGCGGGAGGCAAAGTGCGCAATGTTGCGCAGCCGCTGCGCCGGGCACTCCGCGCCCGTGCAGCGCAGGGCCGCCCCGTCCGGGTCGCGCACCACGGGCGCGCCGCACTCCGGGCAGGTGTCCGGCATATGAAACGGCACCGTGCCCTCCGGCCGCTTCTCGCGCACGACGGAGAGGATCTCGGGAATGATCTCCCCCGCCTTCTGCACGAGCACCGTGTCGCCGATGCGCAGGTCGAGGTTGTCGATGAAGTCCTGATTGTGCAGCGTGGCATTCGTGACGGTCGTGCCGGCCAGACGCACCGGCTCAATGACCGCCTTCGGCGTGAGCACACCCGTGCGGCCGACCTGCACGACGATGTCGCGCACGCGGCTCTCCTTCTTCTCCGGCGGGTATTTATATGCCACCGCCCAGCGCGGGAACTTCGCCGTGCTGCCGAGATACTGCCGCTGCGCGAGATCGTTGATCTTAATGACCGCGCCGTCGATGTCGAACGGGAACGTCTCGCGGTTGTCGCCGATCCAGTCAATGCGCGCGCAGCAGGCATCGAGCGTTTCACAGCGCTGATACGGCACGACCGGGAAGCCCAGCGACGCCAGATAGTCCAGCGTTTCCGTGTGCGCGGCAAACGTGCGGTCGCTGTCAAACTGGAGGTTGAAGATGATGATATCGAGCTTGCGCGCCGCCGCGACCTTCGGGTCCTGCTGGCGCACAGAGCCCGCCGCCGCGTTGCGGGGATTGGCCAGCAGCGGCTGTTCGAGCAGCTCGCGCTCGGCATTGAGCGCTGCGAATACTTCGTGCGACATATAGACCTCACCGCGCACGATAAGCTTTGCGGGCGCGTTTTCAAGCGTCAGCGGCAGGTTGCGCAGCGTGCGGAGGTTTTCCGTCACGTCTTCGCCGGTGATGCCGTCGCCGCGCGTAGCGCCGCGGACGAACACCCCGTTTTCATACTCGAGCGACATGGACAGGCCGTCGATCTTCGGCTCGACGGAATAATCATGCGTCTGCGTGAGCGCCCCGTCCATGCGCGCGCCGAACGCGCGCAGCTCGTCGAACGAGAACACGTCCTGCAGGCTCTCGAGCGGCACCTGATGGCGCACCTGCGCAAAGGTGTTGAGCGCATAGCCGCCGACGTGCTGCGTCGGCGAATCGGGCGAGGCGTACTCCGGGTGCGCCGCCTCGAGCTCTTCGAGCCTGCGCATAAGCGCGTCATACTCGAAATCGCTGATCTCGGGCGCATCCTTCACGTAATAGAGAAAATTTGCGTGTTCCAGCTGACGGCGCAGCGTCAGGATCTCTTCGCGTACATCCATGTTGTCTACTCCACTTCCACATACGTCTGGGGCACTTTGCCGACGATGACCGTCTCGGCCAGCAGGACGTTCGTGCCCACGGTCTCGGTCTGGTGCTCCCAGGGCACCAGAATGTCGAGATCCATCTTCACGTTCAGATATAGTTGATATTTGCTCTGGTTGATCGCGGCCGACATGAGCTCGTTGTGATAGTTCACGTCCGACGTCGTCAGCACAAGGATGCGCACCGGCAGCGGCAGCTTGAGCCCCGGCAGATAATTCACGCCGAAGAGCGTCTCGAGCGGGATGTCCAGCTCGACCTGCCCGTCGTCCCCGTCCATCATGTGCTCGAGCACGAGCGAGGACACCTGCCCCACGTGCTCGGTGTCGATGCTCACGGCCGTGATGGTCCCGTCAGCGTCCGTGCGGTAGGTATAATAGTCGCCCTGCACCTGCGCCGTCGCCGCCGTGACGGCGGCGTTGATCTTCAGCTGCATGAGGTCGCAGGCAGAGTTGACGGCCAGCTGCGTGATCAGGTGCAGCACCGACACGGTAAAATACGCCATGCCGCCCAACAGAATGCATACCAGCAGCAGCGCCGCCAGCTTCCGGTTCGGCCGCAGCGGGCGCCGGCGGGCAGCCGGTCTCCAGCGGCGAGGTGCACAAATCATAGCAGATCCCCCCTGCCATGCTATGCAGCGGCGGGACGATTCATGCGCTCAGTGCAGAGATTCCACAATGGCGCGGAAGGTATTGCCGCGCTCTTCAAAGTTTTTGAAGAAATCAAACGATGAGCAGGCCGGCGAGAGCGTCACGATATCGCCCGGCTGCGCAAGGCCGTAGGCCGTCTCGACCGCTGCGCGAAAATCCGGCGCCTCAACGAGCGGCAGCTTTCCCGGGTCATAGCATTTCGACGCGCGGATGGCGGCGGCAATGCGCTGCGCCGTCTCGCCGACGACGACCGCCGCCTTCGCGTGCAGGCAGACCTCGTCACCGAGCGTATCAAACGGGATGTGCTTGTCATGCCCGCCGAGGATGATGACCGGCGGCTTCGGCAGCGCGTGCAGGCCCGCGATCGTGCGCGTGGGGCTCGAGGCGATGGAATCGTTGATGAACGTAATGCCGTTGAGCTCGCGGATGCGCTCCATGCGGTGCGGCACGCCGGAGAAGGCGTGCGCGACCTGAACGCACGCCGCATTGCCGACCAGCCCGTCAGTCGCAGCAAAGGCCGCCATATAGTTTTCCACGTTGTGCGCGCCGGGAATGCGAATCTCGGTGGCGTCGAGGATCTTCTCCGCCTTGCCATCGTGCGCGCGGTAAATCACACCATCCGTGCAGTAAACGCCATTTTCCACCGGGCCGATGCTGCTGAAATAGCGCACGCGCCCCGGCGCCTCGGCCGCGAAGCGCGGCGTGTGGGCGTCCTTCGCGTTGAGCACCAGGCAGCCGTCCGGCCGTTGGCCGCGGTAAATGCTGCACTTGGCCGACACGTAGTCCTCGAAATCCGGATGCACATCCAGATGATTCGGCGAAATGTTCGTGATGATGGCCACATCCGGCGCGCAGTGCATGCTGTGCAGCTGGAAGCTGCTGAGCTCGAGCACGGCAAAATCCTCCGGACGGATATCCGGAATGCGGTCAAAGAGCGGCGTGCCGATGTTGCCGCCAAGGTGCACGGTGTAGCCCTGCGCGCGCAGGAGCTCGGCCGTGATGGTCGAGGTCGTGGTCTTGCCGTCGCTGCCGGTGATGGCGATGATGCGGCACGGGCAGAGATTGCAGAACGCCTCCATCTCGGAGGTGAGGATCGCGCCGCTTTGCGCAGCCTTGCGCAGCTGCGGCACGATGGGCAGCACGCCCGGTGTGCGGAAGATGACGTCGAAGTCCAGATGCTCCAGATAATCCGCACCAAGGATAAATTTTGCGCCCTGCGCCGCGGCCTCGTCGCCGGTCGCGCCGAGCTGGGCGCGGTCGCGCCGGTCGCACACCGTCACGTCGCAGCCGTTGCGCAGCAGCACGCGCACGAGCGGCTGATTGCTCACGCCGAAGCCGATGACGCCGATGCGCTTGCCGCGCAGATAGTCCATATAGTCCGAAAAGGTCATGCAGACACTCCTTTTCCAAAAGGTAATCATACGTGGAGATTATACCGCTCATTCGTGCCGATTACAAGAAAATAAATCGCTGCCGGACTTGACGCGGTGCAGCAGGATGTGTAAAATAGTCGGGCGAGCGGGCCGGACAGCCGCGGGCACGAGCCGAAAGGCTGTGCGTGAGGAAAGTCCGGGCTCCACAGGGCAAGGATAACGGGTAACACCCGCCAGGGGCGACCCTCGGACAAGTGCAACAGAAACAAACCGCCCGAGCGATCGGGTAAGGGTGGAAAAGTGAGGTAAGAGCTCACTCGCCGGCTGGAGACAGTGCGGCGCTGTAAACTCTATCCGGAGCAACACCGCGGAGGGACATATGGCCGGCCCGGCCGTCCCATGGAGGTGGCTGGAACGCACCGGCAACGGTGCGTCTAGATAGATGGCTGTCGATAACAGAACCCGGCTTACAGGCCCGCTCGCTCAGCCTGTCAAAAGCGTCTGACACAGACGGTTTTGGCAGGCTTTCGCATATCGATTTCCCGCGGCAAGGAAAACGTAAGCCCCGCCAAACGGCGGGGGCCGCACACCGTGCATCGGCTTCGGCGGCTGAAACCGAGCATAGGCAAAACGACGCCGGACAGGGCTTCCCTGTCCGGCGTCGTGGTTTTTGCGCGGTCTTTGATAAACAAAAAATCCTGCAGCCGCAACGGTTGCAGGATTTTCTGGAGCTGCTACCCGGATTCGGACCGGGGACCTCATCCTTACCAAGGATGCGCTCTACCGACTGAGCTATAGCAGCATACAAAGCCCGCGGAGCTTTCGCCCCGCGGGTGGCGACCGAGAAGGGACTTGAACCCTCGACCTCTAGCGTGACAGGCTAGCGTTCTAACCAACTGAACTACTCGGCCTCGTCGCCTCAGCGCTTGTTTAATATACCAGACGATTCGACTGCTGTCAAGTTATTTTTGAAAAAATTTTCGGCGATTTTCATTTTCCGCTCCGGCCGGTCTCCTCCGGCGCAAAAATGTCTCCCGGGCAAAAAAGCCCGGGAGACACACGCGAGAAAATTACTTGGTGATCTGGAAAGCGCGCGTGATGGGCGCTGCTTGATAGTTGCCGCCCAGAGTCACGACCGTCACAACATAGCGGCCGGGCTCAGTCGGGGGTGTCGTGGTGCTGGAGTACGGCTTCCACCTGCTGGTGAAGCCGGAGTACAGGTAGTGCACAGAGGACTGATCCTCGACTTGTTTCCCGTTATAGCTCAGCGTCGCACCGAAGTCGAAGTTCTTCACGTCCGCAGCGGAGATCTTGCCATTGGTGAAGTTCTGATTCCAGTCGAGCTTCACACCGGAGTAGTGCTTTTTCACAACGAGTGCACCCATACCGAAGCCGGTGTTGTAGTTATCGTTGTTCGTGATCGCGTAAACGGTGTAGATACCCACCTGATCCGGCGTACGCAGGGCAATGCGGACATTGTCCAGCAGGGTGATCTTGTTGAACACGTTGATGATCTGCTGCAGCGTAGCGACGTCAACACCCATCAGCTTGAGCGCTTCACGCACTACGGCATACTCGCTGCCATTGGCGATCTTGTCCAGATTCTGCTTGAGTTCGCCGACGGTGATGCCCTTGTCCATGATATCCTGGATCGTCCGCAGACCGACTTTTTCGAGCACAGGATCAACAGCCTTGATAAACGCGTTGTCTGTGTAGCGCTCGGGCAGCTGCACGAACACGCTGGACACGCCGGTATAGACTGTGAAGATGTCAAAATCGTCCACGGGATCGGTGGTGACGAAGCCCTCGCCCGGCACTTCATCGGCGTAGATGCTCGTCGAGTGCACCTTGACGGAGACATTTGCCTTCTTGACCGTGAGCGAGCCTTCCTCAGCCTCGCTGGAACGATAGGTCTCGTTGCCGTTGAAGGTCACGCGGATCTGCTGCTCACCAGCGCCCATCTGGGGGTAGAAATACTGGAGTTTGCCAACACTGATTCCCTCTTCTCCTTCGATCGGAACCCACTTTTGGAGTCCTACGTCGCCGCCAAGATCACCGGCCACGACCTTAGCCGTTGCGTAATACTCGATCGTAAAGTCGTCCGCGCTCAGCGTGCTCTTGTCGGGCAGCGTGGAATCGTCCCAATCAATGACGTATTCAAAAATCTGCTGCGTCATGGCAGCGGCGTCCTTATTGTAGATGAGAGAGATGCTCGGCTTGAGGACGATGGCGCTGGCCTCGCGGCTGTCGGTCATCTCGACGGTGACTTCCGCCGTATAAGCCTGGTAGTCTGCGTTGCCGCGCCAGGTGAAGCGGATGGTCTGCTCGTTCAGGCCGAACTTGAAGCCAAAACCGTCAAAGTCGAGTGGCCGGAAATTCTTGGCAAGATCTGTGCCGGCGTTATACTCCACCGTCACGTCGTTGATGGAGACGTTCGGATCAGCGCTCACGAGCAGCGCCTCGCGCAGAGCCTGCGCGGTCGCCTCGTAGTTGATGCTCTGATCCTTGTTGTAGACCATCGAGACTTCGGTCACGCCCTCTTTGCGCGTGAACGGAGCTGCCGCGCGGCCGGTGACGGCCACATTCCCTTGCCACTGCCAGGCGGCGTAGTCCTTGCTGCCGCCCCAGGTGATGCGCACCTCCTGCGTACCTTCACCGATGGCGGGATAGGTCAGCAAATCTTTTGTGCCGCCTTCCAGCGGCATCCATGCTTTGCCGACGCTGCCCCAAGAGCCGCTCTCAGCCGTAGCATAATACTCGATGGTCACATCATCCACGGTCAGAGCCGGGTTCGTGCTCACAACGACCGCATCCCAGACCTGCTGCCGGATGTTGTCATAGATCGCCGCGCCGTCGGCAGTGAAGGCGAGCTTGAACGTCGGGTTTTCCTTCGTCACCGCTTCGATGCTTGGGCGCTCGGTGAAGGTCACCGTCGTCGTTTCAGAGGACGCCTTGTAAGTATTGTCGCCCTTGAAGCTGATCTGGATCTGCTGCTCACCCGCAGAAATGGCGGGGTAAGTTGCAAGATTGACCTTATCGCCATCCAGTTTCACCCATTCATGAGCCCATCCCGTTGAAGACGTCGCATAGTACTTGATCTCCGTATTCTCCGTCGTCAGAGACGGGGTAGTCCCCTCGTCCACGACCTGCTGGAGAATGGCTGCACGCAGCGCGTCAAAATCCAGCGTGCCGTCTTCCTTATACGGCAGCTTCACGCTGACACCTTCCTTGAGCGTGATAGACGAAGAGAGCTTCTCCGCCTTCGTCAGCGTCACTTCCGCTGTCGTGCCGGCAAGGCGGACCTTGTAGTCGCCATCCTTGTTAGCGGCCAGCGCGGGGTGGTCATAATAGGTCGTGTAGACTTTCCCAAATGCAGTTTTTTCCTTCTTGCTCTGGAAGCCACCAATAAGGCCCCAATCAGTATTTTTCAGAAGACCGTTTTTGCCCTCACAGTAATACTCAAAGCCCTTGTCAAGAATCGCTTGCTGCTCGTCAGCGGTCATCTGGTCGAAGCCATCGACCAGTGCCGCCGCAAGAATGCGGTTCACATCATCCGCCGACGTTCCGGCCGGAATAACGGCCGTACCGTCATGCAGCGTGTAGCCACTGTCATCCGCCGCGAACACGGCCGGCGAGAACGCGCCGACCTGCGACAGCAGCAGCACCGCCAGCAGACACGCCAGCAGACGCTGCAGTTTTTTACCTGTCATGATGTTTCCTCCTTTGTTTCTATTTCGCCAAGTGGATCTTGCATGCCCCGCATGCATGGGACTTTATCATCTCACATAGGTGTTAAGAACACGTTAACAAATCACCCAAAAAATTTCAATTTATTTATTTAAAAAATTTATGATTATTTCGAAACCTGTCTATTCAAAATTCTGATACAATCATAAAGAAATGCAACGAAAAACTTTCTGCCCAAAAGCCGCATTTCCCTCTTGCATTTTTTTGCGCGGTGTGCTATATTATTTGAGCAAATAAAATATCCGGGTGTAGCGCAGTTGGTAGCGTGCTTGAATGGGGTTCAAGAGGCCGGAAGTTCGAATCTTCTCACTCGGACCAGCAAAAAGTCCTGTATTCTCAATGGATACAGGACTTTTTCTTTTTCCGTTTTTGCGTGCAAATTATCGATGCGGTGTGCAACGGGTGTGTAATAGAAATTATTTATCGGAAAGCTGTTTCACAGACTGATTCAGCCCCGTCGCCGCCCAGCCGGACACGATGCCGACGGCGGCAGCGTGCTGATCCTGCTGGGCGCCGTCACGATCCTGATCAAGCTGCTATAAACGATCCGCGCCCGCGCTCCGATATGGTGCGCGGGCGTTTGCGATTCGACGCTTCGCGCAAAGATCGTTCCATGCCTGACAAAAAATTGAATTTTATGAAGTTTTTTCGGCACCTACAGCATTCGACACGTTTCTGCTCCGTTCTGTGTTAGACTGCGCATCGCAGCGACCGGAAGACGCGCCGGAAACCGCAAATACGCAGAACAAAAAGGAGATCACCATGGACTTCAAGAAGCTGTACTTCACCCTCTTCAACACGCTGAGCGACGCCGTTGAGCAAATCGACACCCACGACTATGAGGAGGCGCGGCTGCTGCTGATCCATGCACAGCAGGAAGCCGAGGAGTGCTACATCACGTCTGCATAAGCAACCATGCAGCGGCCGGGCCGCACCCGAATGGGTGCGGCCCGGCCGGCATTTTTAACTGGGATCACCCGAGCTGGCGGGTCTTTTCAAACGCGGCGTCCACGGCCGCGATGCAGCTGCCGCGAAAACCGTGCTGCTCGAGCGCATCGACGCCGGCGATCGTGCTGCCGCCGGGGCTGCAGACCTCGTCCTTGAGCTGCTCCGGGTGCTTGCCGGACTGCAGCACCATCTCCGCGCTGCCGGCGAGCATCTGCGCCGCGTAGCGGATGGCTTTTGCGCGCGGCAGGCCGCATTTGACGCCGCCGTCGGCCAGCGCCTCGATGAACATATACGCAAACGCGGGGCCGCAGCCGGTGATGGCGCAGCCGGCGTCAATCAACGCCTCGGAAATGGGGTCGACGATGCCCGCGGCCGCCATGAGCGCGCAAAACGCCGCGAGATCGCCTTCCGTGACATTGCCGTTGGCACAATAGAGCACGACGCCCTGCCCCACGGCGCAGGCCGTGTTCGGCAGGATGCGGATGATCTTCTTATCCGCGCCGAGCAGCCGCTCGAGCCGCTCCAGCTGCACACCGGCGAGCATGGACACAAAAATGCTCTCCGACGCCGCGATGGGCGCTGCCAGCGACTGCACAACGCCGTCGATCATCTGCGGCTTGACGCCGAGAAACACGAATTTGCTGCCGCCGAGGATCTCCTCCGGCGCGGCCGCACGGCAGCCCAGCCGCTCGGCCGCCGCCGCGCTGTGCGCGGGGCTGCTGCAGGCAACGGCGACCCGCTCCCCCGTGACCTGTTTGGCCGCGGCCGTGGCCAGCGCGCCGCCCATATTGCCGGCGCCGATGAAGCCTGCTTCAAACTTTTTCATAGTGTTCCCTCCTCAGCGGATCTGTCCGTCGCCGCGGATGATATATTTATAGGTGCTCAGCTCGTCGAGCCCCATGGGGCCGCGGGCGTGGAGCTTCTGCGTGGAGATGCCCATCTCGCAGCCGAGGCCGAACTCACCCCCGTCGGTAAAGCGGGTGGAGACGTTGACGTACGTTGCCGCGCTGTCCGTACCGTTGATGAAGCGCTCGGCGCTCGCGGCGTCCTCGGTGACGATGGCGTCGCTGTGGTGCGTCGAGTGCGCGAGCACGTGCGCGATGGCGGCGTCCAGACTGTCGACCACGCCAACGGCGAGGATATAGTCCAGATACTCCGTGTCAAAGTCCTTGTCGGAAGCGCTCTTGCCGTCGATGATCTGCGCCGCTGCCGCATCCAGCCGCAGCTCGACCGGTGTGAGGCCCTGCGCCGCGCGGTCATCGACCAGCGCCTTTTTGAGCATGGGCAGAAACCTGGCCGCGACCGCCCGGTGCACAAGGCAGACCTCCTCGGCGTTGCAGACCGAGGGGCGGCTGGTTTTGGCGTTTTCGATGATGCGCACGGCCTTGTCGAGGTCAGCATACTCGTCCACGTAGACGTGGCAAATACCGGTGCCGGTCTCGATGCAGGGCACGGTGGCATTCTGCACACAGGAGCGGATGAGCCCCGCCCCGCCGCGCGGGATGAGCAGATCTACAAGGCCCTTGGCCTGCATGATCTCCGTAGCGCTCTGGTGGCTGGTATCCTCCACGATGTTGACGATGTCCGGATCGCCGCCCGCGGACGCGATGCCCTGCTTGAGCGCGGCCACGATGGCTTTGGCCGTGCGGAAAGCCTCCTTGCCGCTGCGGAGCATGCAGACGTTGCCGCTCTTGATGGTGAGCGCCGCCGCGTCGGACGTGACGTTCGGGCGGCTCTCATAAATGATGGCGACCAGGCCGAGCGGCACCTGCTTTTTATAGATCTTCATGCCGTTGGGGTGGTCGATCTGCGCGAGGATGCGCCCCGTGTGATCCGGCAGCGCCACGGTCGCGCGGATGCCGTCGGCCATGGCGTCGATGCGATCTTTGTCCAAATAGAGCCGGTCGAGCATGACATCCGAGATATGGCCGCGTGCAGCGTCCATGTCCTCGGCATTGCAGCGCAGGATGGCATCGCACTCCGCCTGCAGGCTGTCCGCCATGGCGGACAGGATGCGGTTTTTGTCCTCGGCGGAAGCGTTGCAGATGCTGGGCCACGCGGCCTTCGTCCGCCGGAGAATGTCCATAGTCGTCATAGTAGTCCCTCCTCAGGAATGTGGTATCAGAAATCGGGTGCCGGCGCGCCTGCCGGCCACAATGTCATAGAGCACCTCGGGCTTTTCACCGTTGGCAATGACCATTTCGCAGCCGGCCGCCGTTGCGATCTGCGCGGCGTGCAGCTTCGTGACCATGCCGCCGGTGGCGAGCGCGGAGCCCTTGTCTCCGGCAAGCGAGAGAATGTGCGCGTCGATGACCGGCACCGTCTCGATGAGCCGCGCATCCGGGTTTCGGTGCGGGTCGCTGTCATACAATCCGTCGATGTCCGAGAGCAGGATCAGCAGATCCGCACCGATGGCGGCAGCCACGATGGCCGAGAGACTGTCGTTCTCGCCGATGGTGTTGTCCACGCCGATCTCGTCCGTCGCCACGGCGTCGTTTTCATTGATGACCGGCAGCGCCCCCAGCTCCAGCAGCCGCGAGAGCGTGTTGCGCACGTTGCGGCTGCGCTGCTCACTGCGGATGTCCTCGCCGGTCAGCAGCAGCTGCGCCACAATATGATTGTACTCCGTGAAGAGCTTATCGTAAAAATACATCAGCTCGCACTGGCCGACGGCGGCCGCGGCCTGCTTGCCCGGCATATCCGCCGGACGGCCGGACAGATTGAGCTTGCCGACACCCATGCCGATCGCGCCGGACGAGACGAGAATGATCTCGTGACCTGCATTTTTCAGGTCGCTGAGCACTTTGCACAGCCGCTCCATGCGCTGAATGTTCAGCCGCCCGGTCGCATGCGCGAGTGTGGAAGTGCCGACTTTAACAACGATTCGCATAACGATCCCTCTCACTGCATGATGGCATCTATTATAGCGCATCGGGCGCAAAATTGCATCCCTTTTTGTCTTTGCTGCGCAAAAGATGCGCCAAAGATCCCGCGCGCACGGCCGGACAGTTCGGCGACCTGCTCACGGAGCATCTGGAGATCGGCGGTGCGCTCGTGACTGACCTGAAAAACCGCGAGACCGCCAAGGCCGACGGCGCCCGACGGCGCTGGTACGCAAACGCCGACGCCATCAGCGCGTTTCTTGCCGGCATCAACGCCTGCTGGAAGGAAGAAAAATGGCGCGAGTTTTTCTACAGCCATCTGGAGATGACGGGAAAGAGGCCACGCTGCGCCTGCAGGGCGACTATGCGGCCGACATCCGCATGTTCGACCGGATCGAGACCGAGGCGCTGCGCATGGCCGACTATATGTTCTGCAGTCTGGCCATGCGCTGCCGCTGAACGCACGAGCGCTCCCCGCCGGGATGACCCCGGAAGGGAGCGCTTTTTCACAGAATTGTGCCGGATGCACAACGGGAGACACCTTGCGGTGTCTCCCGTTGCATGTGAAAGAAGAACGAACGCTTGCCTGCACTCAGTCTGCAAACAGCGGCGTCGACAGATAGCGGTCGCCGGTATCCGGCAGGAGCACGACGATGGTCTTGCCCTTGTTCTCCGGGCGCTTGGCCAGCTCGATCGCCGCCCAGACGGCAGCGCCGGAGGAAATGCCGACCAGCACGCCCTCCTTATGGCCGATCAGGCGGCCAGTCGCAAACGCATCCTCGTTGCTGACCGGGATGATCTCATCATAGACCTTCGTGTTGAGCACGTCCGGCACAAAGCCCGCACCAATGCCCTGAATCTTATGCGGGCCGGCATGGCCCTCGCTCAGGACCGGAGAGGTCTCCGGCTCCACGGCCACGACCTTGACCTTCGGGCACTGGGACTTCAGGTACTCGCCGACGCCCGTCACGGTGCCGCCGGTGCCGACGCCTGCAACGAAGATATCCACGTTGCCGTCCGTGTCCTCCCAGATCTCCGGGCCGGTCGTCGTGCGGTGGATCGCCGGGTTGGCCGGGTTGACAAACTGACCGGGGACAAAGCTGTCGGGGATCTGCGCAGCCAGCTCGTTGGCCTTTGCGATCGCACCCTTCATGCCCTGCGCGCCGTCCGTGAGCACGAGCTCCGCGCCATAGGCCTTCATGATCTGGCGGCGCTCCACGCTCATGGTCTCCGGCATAACGATGATGATGCGGTAGCCTCTGGCCGCGGCGACGGACGCCAGGCCGATGCCGGTGTTGCCGGAGGTGGGCTCGATGATGACGGAGCTCGGCTTGAGCACGCCGCGCTGCTCCGCGTCCTGGATCATGGCCAGCGCCACGCGGTCCTTCACGGAACCGGCCGGGTTGAAGTACTCGAGCTTTGCCAGAATGCGGGCCTCGAGCTGCTGCTCTTTTTCGATATGGGTCAGCTCCAGAAGGGGCGTTTTTCCGATCAGCTGGTCAGCGGATGTATAGATCTTACTCATGAGATGTTCCTCCATTTATGTATCGTATTATTGAATATGTATGTTTGACTCGTGATGGACTTGCCTGCGCTCAACCGCCGCAACAGTGCCAGCAGATACACAGGCGGCCGGAAATGCGCCCTCGCATTTTCATCGCCTACCTTCTCTATAGGTTAATAGGATTATATCGCGTTTTACCCAGTGTGTCAATAGAAAATTCACTTTTCTTTTCTGGCAGGGAAATTGTTTGCAGACACTCGAGCCGGTAATTGACCATATATGTATTATTCAACGATCGTGCGCGCGATTCGCGGGTTTGCGGCAGATGGTTGCTGCTGCCGCTGCGAGCAATGGAATGACCGGTCATTTTTTGCAGATCTTTGCGTTTGCGGCGCCTTTGCACAGCGCTTCCATAGCTTGACTTTTCAGGGCCGACAGTGTATACTAGGCGCATAAGTGTACGTGGGTCGGCTGTGTTACCCGACATCCGGCATAACGGCACTTATGCACATTTATAAAAGGAGTGGAAACAATGAAAAAGTCCCGCAAACTGCTCTGCGTGCTTCTCGCTCTGGTTATGGTCGTCAGCCTGCTGCCGGTCATGGCTTTTGCAGCCGATGAAGACGTCGCAGCCGAGGAAACCACCGCGGCTACGGTCGAGGAGACTTCCCCGGAGACTGAGGGCGTCGTTAGCGATGTCATCAAGAATCTGTTCGCCAAACTGCCGAACTATCTGGTTGCTGTAAAGACCTCAGACGGTCGCGTCGCTGCCGGCGCTCAGGTCGTGATCTACAACCAGAACAAGGATCAGGTCGCCACTGCCGTCGCCAACTACGGCGTCGCCATCTTCTCCAAGAAGGATCACCTCAACACTTACTCCGTGTCCGCCACCTGGACCGACCCGAACACCAACATTAAGTATCAGTCCCTCGTCGGCTTCAACTGGTCCTTCGGCAAGACCGACATCGACGTCATCACGGTTTACCCGACGATCGACATGATCCTCAACACCACTGACCACAACGCTTACATCAAAGGTTATCCGGATGGCACTGTCAGACCGGACGGACGCATCACCCGTGCCGAAGTCGCCACCATTCTGTATCGTCTGATGAAGGATCAGGTCAAGGCCAGATTCGACTCCAAGCCCACTGTCAACTTCTCTGATGTCAGCAGCGGCGCCTGGTACTATGACGCTGTGCAGATGTGCGCGAAGGCCGGCATCGTCGCCGGTTATCCGGGCGGCTCGTTCAAGCCCGACCAGGCGGTCACCCGTGCGGAGTTCTTCAAGATGGTCGCCATGCTCTACAGCGATACGCTCAACACCCCGATCACTGGCGGTATCTTCAAGGATATCAACGGTCACTGGGCAGAAAAGTACATCAACCTGCTCCAGAAGCTCGGCATTGTCAAGGGCGACAACGGCAGCGCAAGACCGAACGACAACCTGAAGCGCTGCGAAACGGCTGCCATTATGAACCGCATCCTCGGCCGCGTTGTGAATAATTCCAGCTTCAGCGATGCCAAAGTTGCTGCGGCTATGAAGACCTGGCCGGACTGCACTTCCTCGCACTGGGCCTATGCCGAGATCCAGGAAGCCACCAACAGCCACGACTACACTTGGGACATTAACATTCTCACGTACTCTGACCATAATGGAATCTTCAAGGCTTTCATTGAAAACCTGAAGAACCCGGTCACCGAGCGCTGGACTTACATCAAAAAGTAAGCTTTCCCCCAACTACCACAAAGCAGGCACCTTCGGGTGCCTGCTTTTTTGTCCCGCAAATTGCGCCGCTGCAGAAAAATCCAGCGCCGGCTGACTGCCGGCGCTGGTTTCGTTTCAGGAGCGATCAAATGCCGGATTGGTCATATAGACGTTCTTCTGATCCATCTTTTCCGTCGCCAGACGCAGCGCCTCGCCGAAGCGCTGGTAGTGCACGACCTCGCGCTCACGCAGAAACCGGATCACATCCGTCACATCCGGGTCGTCGCAAAGCCGCAGAATGTTGTCATAGGTCTTGCGCGCCTTCTGCTCGGCCGACATATCCTCCGACAGGTCGGCGATTACATCGCCGGTCACGCCGATCGTCGCCGCCGTCCACGGCGTGCCGGATGCAAACTGCGGAAAGACGCCCGCCGTGTGATCGACGAAGTACGTATCATAGCCGGACTGTTTGATCTGCTCCGGCGTCATGCTACGCGTGAGCTGGTAGACGATCGTTCCGACCATCTCGAGATGACCAAGTTCCTCCGTGCCGATGTCCGTCAGGATCGCCGACAGCTCCGGGTACGGCATGGCATAGCGCTGACTGAGATAGCGCAGGGACGCGCCCAGCTCGCCGTCCGGCCCACCGTACTGCGAGCAGATGAACTTTGCCAGCGCGGGATTAGAGTTTTTGATGCGGATCGGGTATTCCAGTTTCTTTTCATAGACAAACATCGCTTACTTCCCCTCTCCTTCCTGCTGCCACGGCCACGGCGCGTTGAGCCAGTCATAGACGTCCGAGCTTTCCAGATCCCGCAGGGACACGGGGCCGTATTGCTCCGCGTACCGCCTGCGCCCCTCCGCGCTCAGGCGGATGCACTTTTGCAGCGTCTCGAATGCCTCGCGGTCGTCCGGGTGCGTATCCAGATACAGGTTCAGCTCTCGGATGACAAAATCCATCGCCATCAGCTCGCACAGCGGCGTGCTGAGGTCGCCGGGTTTGTTGACCATGTTCATAAACGGCAGGTCCAGTCCCGGAAACAGCGTACCGCGCGCCAGTGCCATGCGCCGATCATACGCGGGTTCGCTGGACTGCTGCATGGGCGTCTGCGCCAGCGCCAGCGGCGCGCATTCCGGCAGCGGGCCCTGCTTGAAATTGCATTTGTCCACAGTCGTTCCTCCTTTTCAAATCGGGCACTCGGCCCGCATTATCCTATGCAGGCCCGGTTCGGCCGGTGCGGAACGCGACGAAAAAAGGCGGCGCCGTACGGCGCCGCCTTTGCGGAACGGAGCTTTATTTCGTTTTTGGCATCGCCATGCCCGTCTTTTTGAGCGTGGTGCGCAAAAAGAACAGCGAGAGGATCAGCGAGGCGACCTCCGCGATCGGGAATGCGAACCAGACGCTGCGCAGCACGCCGCTCAGCGACAGCAGATACGCCGCCGGGATGAGCACCACGATCTGGCGCGCGATGGAGATGAGCATACTGTAGACGCTGTAGCCAAATGCCTGACACGCCGAGCCGGACACGATGCCGATGCCGGCAAACACAAACGCCAGGCTCATGATGCGCAACGCGGGCGCACCAATCTCGAGCATTGCGTCCGAGGCGTCAAACATCAGCAGCAGCTCCTTCGGGATGAGCTGGAACACGAGCAGACCGATCACCATGATCGCAACGGCGTAGACCATGCCGAGGCGGATCGTCTTGTGGATACGCTCCGGCTTCTGCGCGCCGTAGTTGTAGGCGATGATCGGCACCATGCCGTTATTGAGGCCAAAGACCGGCATAAACACGAAGCTCTGGAGCTTGAAATAAACGCCGAACACGGCGACCGCCGTGGACGAGAACGTGATGAGGATCAGGTCCATGACGAAGCAAGTCAGCGATGAGATGCAGCTCATGATGATCGACGGGATGCTGATGGCCGTGATCTCGCCCATGAGCTTGCCGCTCGGGCGGATGTGCCGCAGGCGCAGGTGGATCTCCGGATTCTTGCAATGATTGAGGATGACCGCCACGACCGCGCCCAGGCACTGGCCGATCACCGTCGCCCAGGCCGCGCCGGCAATGCCCATCTTCGGGAAGCCGAGCAGGCCGAAGATCAGGATCGGATCGAGGATAATGTTCGTGATCGCGCCGGTCAGCTGCGTGATCATGGAATAGACCGTGCGGCCGGTCGCCTGCAGGAAACGCTCGAAGGTGATCTCAACAAAAACGCCGAACGAGCACAGCACGCAGATATTGAGATATGTGATGCCGTACTCGACAATGGACTCAATGTCCGTCTGTGCGCGCATATAGGCACGAATGCCGACCAGGCCGGCGACGAGCACGAGCAAATAGCTCAGCAGCGCCAGCAGCAGGCCGTTGACCGCAACCTGATTGACGCGCTCGGCGTTTTTCTGCCCCAGCGCGCGCGACAGCAGCGCGTTGATGCCGACACCGAAGCCGACAGCGATGGAAATGATGATGTTCTGCAGCGGGAACGCCATGGACACCGCCGTGAGCGCATCCTCGCAGATGCGCGAGACAAAGATACTGTCCACGATGTTGTACAGCGCCTGCACGAGCATGGAGATCATCATCGGCACTGCCATCGACAGCAGCAGCCGATTTTCGGGCATCGTGCCCATTTTATTTTCGCGAAGGGTTTCTTGCGCCATAGTGTCACTCCCATTATATCAACAAACAAACAAAAACGTCACGAATGGATATTATAAGTTGCGCGCAGAGAAATGTCAAGTTCTGTTGCATTTTTCACTTGAAAACGACACTTGGCCGTGCTATAATAATTGCACCTGTGGGATTAGTTCATTGGTAGAACACCTGCTTCCCAAGCAGGATAGGCGGGTTCGATTCCCGTATCCCGCTCCACGAACCGCTGCGGAATCTGCGTCCGCAGCGGTCTTTTTGCGCTCAAAAAGCAAACAGCCTGACGCATATGCATCAGGCTGTTTTTTATACCGCGGCGATCTCCCGGGCGCGGCGCTGATCCCGCGCGGAAAAGAGCAGGCAGATGAGCGCCATATAGCCGACAAGGATCAGAAGCGCCGGCATCTCATACAAAAACGGCACGGGCAGCCACTTCCAGAACAGGTTCAGGATGCTGATGTCCACGTCCCCGCCGTAAACAAAGAAGTAGTTTGCCAGCGGGCAGACCGTGTGCCGCAGCAGGAAATTGACCGCCAGCGCACCGATACCGAGCAGCAAAAACGTGCCCGCAATACCGGGAATGTCCCGAAAATCCGGTCGGTAAAAGCCGAGCGTCACGAGGCTCAGACCGCAGGCGATGATGAGGATATGCGTAACGTAAAAGCCAAGCATCCGCGGCAGCCACAGAGAGTAGCCAACAAACGGCGCCTCCGGAAACACGAGCGCCATGAGTGCACCGAGCGGCGCGACGAAAAAGGCAAACCCGAGCAAGGAGCGCCGGTGCGTCAGGATGCCGATCGGGATGAGGAACATATTGATGTTGCAAAGCTGCAGCGGCAGCTCGCTGAACCAGTTGAACCGGTCGAGCCCCGACGCCTGCAAAAACTGCACATCCCGGGACAAAAAGCCTTTATAGACGAAAAATCCGATGATGTTCACTGCACACAGCGCGATAAGCACGGCGGCACGGCAGCGCTCCGACCGGCCGCGCAGCAGAGCCCACAGCAGCACGACCGCTCCGGCGGCAAACGCAAGGAGCAGCAGATAGGCAGCATTAAACGGTCGTATGATCATGGTGAGACCTCCTCTTGGAAAACAGATACGTTGTCAGCGAATGCGCGGCCACGGCAAGTGCGCAGCCGGCGATGAGATCCGCCGCAGAGTGCTGCTTGATGAGCAGCGTGGACAGGCAGATCAAAATGACCAATACAGCGGACGCCAGACGCAGCCGCTTCCGTACGCGCAGCGGCGGCACGCGAAACGTCGCCAGATGCATGACCAGCGCCTCATAGCAGTGCAGGCTCGGAAACACGTTGACCGGCGCATCGTTAGCATAGATCAGGCGGCACAGCGCACGAGCCAAGCCGGGCCCCGCTGCGCTCGGGCGAAAATCCACACACGTCGGATAAAGCACAAACACGGCCGCACAGACAAACGCACCCGAAAACAGCGCCGCCACCTGCCGGTAAAACACATCCCTGGCCCGGAAACAGGCCCAGAGCATGCACCCCGGCACATAGAAATACCACAAAACATAAAACACGATAAAGCCCGGCCAAAACGGAAGCCAGTCATCGAGCGGCAAATGCACGACATGATACCGCAGCCCGAGGTGCTGCGACACGAAATAAAAAACCGACAGCGCACCGAAGAGCAGAAACCAGAGCGCGTGCCTGTATTTTTGAAACAACGACTGCATCGTCCGCCCTCCTTTGCGTGGGGCAGTATAACACACCACGGCACCTTTGTGCGGGGATTCGGCCATGTTTCACATCTTAATTCGACAAAGTGCGCAAAAATACACGACAAAAGGCCCGAAGCCGATGGCTCCGGGCATTTGCATAGAAACGTATTTACAGCAGCAGGATGCCGGCCCGCTCACAGGCGGCGGTCGTCTCGTCGTCCCAGACAGACGCCTGCACCTCACCGATATGTGCCTTGCCGAGCAGCAGCATGGACAGGCGCGACTGGCCAATGCCGCCGCCGATCGTCGGCGGTAGCTGGCCTGCCAGCAGCATCTTGTGATAGGTCCGCTCGCGGCGGTCGTCACAGCCGGCAATGGTCAGCTGACGATCCAGACTCTCGGGATCGACACGGATGCCCATGGACGAGAGCTCAAACGCGCAGTCGAGCAGCTCGTTCCAGAACAGGATATCGCCGTTCATCGTCCAGTCGTCATAGTCCGGCGAGCGGCCGTCGTGCGGCTTGCCGGAGCGCAGCGCGCCGCCGATGCCGATGATGAACGTCGTGTGGTGCTCGCGCACGAAGGTGTGCTCGCGTTCCTTCGGCGTCAGGTCCGGATAACGATCTTCCAGCTCCTGCGCCGTGACAAACGTCACCTGGCGCTCCAGCTCCGGCAGCACCTGAAGCTGCGGATAAATCGCGCGCATGGTGCGCTGCGTGTCACAGACAGCGGCAACGATATCCATGACCGTCGACTTGAGATAGTCCAGATTCCGGTCGCTGCTCTCAATGATTTTTTCCCAGTCCCACTGATCGACGTAGACCGAGTGCAGATTGTCGAGCACATCCTCGTCGCGGCGGATGGCGTTCATGTCGGTATAAAGGCCCTTGCCGGGATAGAAATCATAGCGGTGGAGCGCCATGCGCTTCCACTTGGCGAGCGACTGGACGACCTGCGCCTCCTTGCCGGCCTGGGGAATATCGAACAAAACCGGGCGCTCGTAGCCGTTGAGATTGTCGTTCAGGCCGCTGGCCTCTTCCAGAAACAGCGGCGCCGAAACGCGAAACAGATTCAGCTTCGCGGCGAGCTGATCCTCAAACAGACGTTTGAGCAGGCCGATGGCCTTCTGCGTGTCATAAACGCCGAGCAGGCTCTTATAGCCCTCGGGGATATAGGTGTTCATGCTTTGTTTTCCTCGCTTTCTGTGAGCATACGCACGAGCGTCTGATAGACATCCTCCGCGTGTGCCTTAAAATAGTGCTCCATCGTGCGCGCCTGCGCCTCGTCGGCAGCCAGCAGCTGCATGGAAACGATCCGGCCGATCCCGTCCGAAAGCGAGAGATGCACATTGCACCCGCCCTCCGGCGTGTTCGTATGCTGCGCGACGATCATGGCGGCGCGGCGCATCTGCTCGGCGATCGGCTCCGTGACGCGGTCGGCCTTCATGCGCACGGAGTACGGCAGACTGCTGGCGACCTCCCTGACATTGCGGCTGCCCTTTTCCGTGATGCGGTACTTGCCGCCCTCTTCCGTGATGTGCGCCGTATCCACCAATTCCGCAAGACAGTCAGAGTAATCAAAATAGCCGATGCCGTTGTCGCAGAAAACGAGGTCGGACAACGTCTGCGCATCCACCGCCGCGGGTAAATGATTCAAAATGTAGAGGATGAGGATCTTAATGTCGAGTTTCTCGTGAATGAAACCGAGCCCTTCCATGGCGCACCTCCCATATGGGATAATGATATATTATAACGCGGAAAGCGTTTTGTGTAAAGCGCTTTCAAAAGGAATCACATCGAAAACCGCCACGCATACACTGTTACTGAAGCGTGCTTCAATCTGATGCCAGGAGGTTATGAAATGGCAGACAAAGTGGTACCGGGACCGGTCGAGGGCAGCGCCGCCGTCCGGGAAGCGGTTTGTATCCATACGCGCAAGATCTTCGACTCCTGCCGCGACAAAGACTGCGTCGAGGACCTGCGGGTGTATCCCACGGCCTGCTCGCAGGCAAGACTGGACAGCGCCCTGAGCGTGCGCCCGCGCAGCGCCGAGCTGCTGTGCGCCGACGTACACGTCAAGGAGATCACCTTCAACAAGGGCTACTACACGGTAGACGTGACGTACTTCTACCGCGTGCGCGGCGAGACGTTCCCCGGCTGCGAGCCGGTGTGCGGCCTTGCGATCTTCGATAAGCGCGTCATGCTCTTCGGCAGTCAGGCGAGCGCAAAGGTATTTGCCTCCGACGACTGCTGCTGCGATCCGTGCGAGAACGGCCTGCCGATCGGCGTGGTCGAATCCGTCGACCCGATCGCCCTGCACATGAAGCTGGTGGACTGCGGCAGTTCCGTGGAGTCCGAGCAGGAGCCGCGCGCCATCCCGCAGAAGATCTTCGACGCCATGGGCGAAGAGCTCTCGCTGACTTGCTGCGGCAAGAAGCTGTACGTGACGCTGGGGCAGTTTTCGATCATCCGGCTCGAGCGCGACACGCAGCTGCTCATCCCGGCCTACGACTACTGCATGCCGGACAAAGCGTGCCAGGGCTCGACCGAGGACGATCCGTGCTCGATGTTCAGCCGCATCCACTTCCCCATCGACGAGTTCTTCCCGCCGGACTGCGTGACGCCGGACGAGGACTACCGCAGTCTGCTGTAAGGCCGCGGACGGCAGCAAAAATCCCATCGGCCTGCGCCGATGGGATTTTGCTTTTACTTCTTGTGGACAACCTCGCCCGAGGACTTGAGGATGCTGTCCGCCGGGATGACGCCGCGCACGCACGACACCGGATAGATGTTCGAGTGCCGGCCGATGACCGTGCCGGGGTTCAGGACGCTGTTGCAGCCGACCTCCACATAATCGCCAAGGATGGCGCCGACCTTCTTGCGGCCGGTCTCGATGTGCTCGGCCCCATTTTTGATGACGACGAGCGTCTTGTCGCTCTTGACGTTTGACGTGATGGAGCCCGCGCCCATGTGGGACTTGTAGCCGAGGATGGAATCGCCGACGTAGTTGAAGTGCGGCGTCTGGACATTATCAAACAGGACAACGTTTTTCAGCTCGCAGGAGTTACCAACGACGGCGTTTTTGCCCACGATCGCATTGCCGCGCACAAAGGCACACTGGCGCAGCTCGGCGCCGTGGTCGATGATGCAGGGGCCAGCGATATAAGCGCTGTCGAAGATCTTGGCATCGCGCGCGATCCAGATGTTCTCGCCGCGCTGCTCGTATTCCTCCGCCGGGAGCGTCGGGCCGAGCTGAAGAATGAAATCTCCGATCTCCGCCAGAGCCTCCCACGGATAGGTCTTGCCCGCAAACAGCGGGGCCGCGATCGTCTTGCTCAGGTCGAGCAGGTCTTGTATCGTCATCATATCATCTCACCCGGATCAGATGTCCGCTCTTCTGCATGACATCGATCACATACGCAACGTTTTCCTCACACAGCGCGTGCGTGGCCGCCTCAACCATGACGCGCAGCACCGGCTCCGTGCCGCTCTTGCGCACGAGGATGCGTCCCTCGTCGCCGAGCCGCTCGGTGACGGCCTGCTCCGCCGCAACGACCGCAGGGTCATGGAGCGTGGCGTCTTTGTCATCGACCTCCACATTCGTAAGCTGCTGCGGATACTCGCGCACCGGCGCGGCCAGCTCGGAGAGCGTCTTTTTGCGGTCGAGCATGACCTGCATGAGCTTGATGGCCGTCAGCAGTCCGTCACCAGTATTGGCATATTTGCCGAAAATAATGTGCCCGGACTGTTCGCCGCCGATCAGGTGTCCGTTGACGCGCATATTCTCTGCGACGTATTTATCACCAACGTCCGTCTTTTCATAGCCGATGCCGGCCTCGTCGAGCGCCTTGTACAGGCCGAGGTTGGACATGACCGTCGTGACCACTTTGGAATTGCCGAAGCGGCCCTCAGTCTGCATATTGCGTGCGCAGACATACAGGATCTTGTCGCCGTTGACGACCGAGCCGTTTTCATCCACGGCCAGGCAGCGGTCGGCGTCGCCGTCAAAGGCAAAGCCCACGTCCAGCCGGTTGAGGCGGACATACTTCTGCAGGTTCTCGATGTGCGTCGAGCCGCAGTCCCGGTTGATGTTCGTGCCGTCGGGTTCATTGCCGATGACATACGTGTCCGCGCCGAGCGCGTCGAAGATGTTCTTCGCCATCATCCACGTGCTGCCGTTGGCGCAGTCCAGACCAACCTTCATGCCCTTGTACGAGTGCGTGGACAGGCTGATGAGATAGCCGATGTAGCGGTTGCGGCCGGCGGAATAGTCCTGCGTGCGGCCGATGTTCGCGCCCGTGGCAAACGGGATCTCCAGATTGCCGTCGAGATAGTTCTCGATCTCGTCAATGACGCTCTGCTCCATCTTTTCACCGGCGCTGTTGAGCAGCTTGATGCCGTTGTCCGTAAAGGGATTGTGGCTCGCGCTGATCATGATGCCGCAGTCAAAATCATCCGAACGGACGATGTAGGACACGCTCGGCGTCGTCGTCACGTGCATGAGATAGGCGTCTGCGCCCGAGGCCGTCAGGCCGGCGGACAGGGCATTTTCAAACATATAGCTGGATCTGCGGGTATCTTTGCCGATCACGACCGAGCACTTGTGCTCCCGGCCGTAATACCAGCCGAGAAACCGGCCGATCCGGTAGGCGTGCTCCACCGTCAGGCCCACGTTGGCCTCACCGCGGAAGCCGTCTGTGCCGAAATATTTGGACATGGATGCTTCCCTCCGATCAGAATCGCCCGCAAACACCGCGGGCAACTATTGATTATAACTGCGCAGCAGCGTCCGCGTCAAGATAAACCTCGACATCCGTATGCAGCTGCAGGAACGACGCGGGGATAAACGTTTCCGGACGGCCCGTGAGCGTGGCGTTGGCCGCCTTCGCGCAGCGCGCGCCAAAGCCGACGAGCAGGATCTTTTTCGCGTCCAGGATTGTGTGGATGCCGATCGTGATGCCGTGCTCCGGCGTCTGCTCGAGCGTGCCGAAGTCCGCGGCGATGGCCTCGCGCGTCACCTCCGCGAGCTTGGCAATGTGCGTTTTCTCGCCAAATCCCGCGCCCGGCTCATTGAACGCAACGTGGCCGCGCTCACCCAGACCGAGGATCACCAGATCGAGCCCACCGGCTGCCTGAATGGCGGCATCGTAGTCCGCCGCGTGCTCGGCATCCGCATCCGGGTCCGGGGCGTGCACGGCCGCAAACGGCTTTGCCGCCGTGAGCGGCGAAAACGCCGTGCCGACCGCGTGCGCGCCCTTGCCGGCCGCGCCGCAGTATTCGCACGCCTGAAAGAGCGTCGCCCTGTCAAAGGCAATGTCGCTGGCAGCGAGTGCATCGAGTACTTCCGCCGGCAGATCCACCGCCGAAATGGCGATGTTCGCCTCCGGCTTGCTTGCGAGCACGGCCGCGACCTGTGCCGTCAGCTCTTTTGCAACATCTGCTTTCGTTCCGATGATCGTTTTCATGGTTTGTGACCTCCTATACCATCATCGCGGCCGCGCTCAGAGCGTGACCGTACCGTCAAACACAAAGGCTGCAGGGCCGGTCATATACAGCAGATCCTGCGTCCGATCCCATGCGATGTGCAGCGTGCCGCCGCGCAGGATCACATCCGCCTCGTCGCCGCACTTGCCAAGCCGCGCCGTGACGGCCAGCGCCGCCGTCGAACCCGTGCCGCAGGCGAGCGTCTCGCCGCTGCCGCGCTCCCACACGCGCACGCGCAGCGTGTGATCGTCCACGACCTCGACAAATTCGATATTTGCCCGCGCCGGGAACAGCTTGTGATTTTCAAACGCGGGGCCGATGCGCGGGAAGTCCAGCGCCATGGCATCGTCCACGTAAGTAACGCAGTGCGGGTTGCCGGTATTGACCGACGAGACGATCCATGTCGCGCCCAGCACGTCGATCGGCTGCTCGAGGAAGGTCTCCCCCGCCGCCGCGACCGGGATCTTCTCCGGCCGGAACTCCGGGCTGCCCATGCACACGCGCACGGTCTCGACCGTGCCGCCGACCACGTTCAGCCAGAGCGTCTTGATGCCGGCGCGCGTCTCGATCGTGAGCTCGGTCTTGTCGGTCAGGCCGCGGTCGTAGACATATTTGCCCACGCAGCGAATGGCGTTGCCGCACATTTCCGAGCGCGAACCGTCGGCATTGTACATCTCCATGCAAAAATCCGCGACGTTCGACGGGCAGATGAGCACCAGACCGTCCCCGCCGACGCCGAAGTGGCGGTCGGACAGGCGGATGGCCGCGGCCGAAGGATCGGCCACCGTCTCGGTGAAGCAGTTGACATAGATATAGTCATTGCCGCAGCCCTGCATTTTTGTAAACTTCATTTTGGACACCTCCTACGCGGGTATGAACCCGCACGAATCGGAAAAACTAAACCGACCTGGAAAGGTGGTAATCTCATGGCGATCATTCTCATCCGGACACTGATCATTTTTCTTGCGCTCATCGTGGCCATGCGCCTCATGGGCAAGCGGCAGCTCGGCGAGCTGGAACTGTCCGAGCTGGTGGTGGCCGTGCTCATCGCGGATATCGCGTCCATCCCGCTGCAAAACCCCTCCCTGCCGCTGAGCTACGGGCTCATTCCGCTGCTGGTGCTGTTTTGCTGCGAGCTGATCTTCTCCGGCCTGACGTACAAGAGCATTCACCTGCGCAAGCTGCTCTACGGCCGGCCGAACTTCATCATCGAGCGCGGCCGCATCGCCCAGCAGGCCATGCACCGCAACCGCTTCACGCTCGACGAGCTGACGCAGGAGCTGCGCAATCAGGGCATTCTCGACATTGCGAGCGTGGAATACGCCGTGCTCGAAACCAACGGCCAGCTCAACATCATCCTCGCCCCGGCACAGCAGCCGGTCACGGCCGAGCAGATGCACATGGAAACCGAGGACACCGGCTATTTTTCCATCCTCATCAACAACGGCCGCATCCTGCGCGACAATCTCAAACGCATGGGACGCGATGAGCGCTGGCTGCAAAAGCAGGTGCAGCAGCGCGGCGCACAGTGCATTGCGGACGTCTACCTGCTGATGATGAACGACGCCGGACAGGTCTACTTTGCGGCAAAGGAGCTCGGATGAAAAAGGAACTGTTTGCAGGCGTGCTGCTGCTCGTGCTCATCGGCCTGTGCGCGTGGAATCTCCGGTATCTGTCCCGGATGTGCACGCAGCTCGACGAGGCCGTGGCGCAGGCGGAGGCAAGCTGCGCCGCCGGAGACCCGGCGCGCGCGAGCGAGACGCTGCGCGCGGCGTCTGCGCGCTGGAGCGAAGCCGAGGACTATGCCCACTGTATGCTCCCGCACGAGAGCACAGACGCCGTGACGGAGGGCTTCCGCCGGGCGATCCGCACGGTGGAGACCGGCGATCCGTCCGCCGCGGCGGACATCGCCCTTCTGCGCGTGCGCATTCAGGGGCTCGCCGACGGGGAGCGCATCACGCTCGGCAACATTTTTTAGCCGCGGTCGTTGAGGAGCTTCGTCAGCTCCTGCATGAACGTATCAATGTCCTTGAACTGGCGGTAGACCGAGGCAAAGCGCACATAGGCGACCTCGTCCACGTCCTTGAGACGCTTCATGACCATCTCGCCGACCTGCTCGGTCGTGATCTCGCGCTCAAGCGCGCTCTGCAGCTCCTGCTCGATCTCGTCAGCGATCTTTTCGAGCACTGGCAGCGGCACCTTGCGCTTGTCGCAGGCGCGCACCATGCCGTTGATGAGCTTGCTCTTGTCAAAGCTCTGGCGGCTGCCGTCGCGCTTGATGACGACGAGCGGGAGCGTCTCGATGATCTCATAGGTCGTAAAGCGTTTCTGGCACGCAAGGCACTCGCGGCGGCGGCGGATGGTCGCGCCCTCCTCGGCCGGACGGGAATCAATGACCTTGCTCTCGGCAAAGCCGCAAAACGGACATTTCATATGTGGATCCTCCATATATCTGGTTTCCGATTACTTTACATAATTCCGTACAGTACTATACCACAGGCCCGGCGCATTTGCACGAAAAATTTCGCCGTATCTGGTGTTTTCTCCCCCGGATACGGCGATTTTCAGCTATTTGCACAGATTCCGAAACGCCTCGCGCGTCATGAGCGCGTTGAGCACCTCGAGCAATGCGTTCGTGCTCAGATGCTCCGGCAGGTCGAGCTGCTCAAGCAGCCGCTGCCGGGCGGCCCGGCTGTCCGCCCCGCCGGTGAGTCCGGCGGCGTAGAGGTCGGCCTTCGTGATGCGCGCGCCCGGCAGCGGCGCGTCCTCGCCCTCGATGGTCGCGCCCGCGCGGCGCAGCGCCTCGAGCAGCACCTCCGGCCGCATGCCCTCCACGCCGAGCTTGCCCTCTTTCGAGGCGGTACGCTTGCGCCGCTCCTTGCCGGCTACGTCCGGGATATAGGCATGCTTGACCTGCGTCGGGTCGATCGCTCCGCGCAGATAGTTGCGGATGACAAAGCCCGCCCCGTCACTGTCCGTGAGGACGATGATGCCGCGCGTTTCGGCCAGGCGGCGCAGCAGTGCCAGGCGCTGGCTGTCGTGGAAGATGCCGAAGCCGGACGTCTCGAGAATGGGCGCGTCCACGACCTGCGCGAGCGTGTTTTTGTCATACCGGCCCTCGACGATGATGGCCTCGCGGATGCGGATCATGCCGCGCCTCCCACGGCGATGCGCAGCAGCAGCTCCTTGAGCAGCTCGGCGTCGTCCGCGCCGGTGTTTTTCATGGCAAAGTCCGTCTGCGCGCACAGGCGCACCGCCTCCTCGAGCTGGCGGCCGGAGAATTTCCGTGCCGAGCGCAGGAGATTTTCCGCAATGAAGTCATACGGCAGGCCGAGCAGCGCGCGTAGATCGCCCGTGCCAAGGCCCGCGTGCCGCGCGAGCCGCGCGGCATAAAGCCTGCGCATCTGCTGGCCGATGACGGCGAGCAGGAAGATCGGTGTGTTCGCCTTGTCGGCGAGGAGGTCCGCGAGAATGCGCATGGCGCCGTCATAGTCCTGATCGGCCAGCCGGTCGGTCAGCTCGTAAGCCACCGCCTCCGGCAGCCGGTGCGCCACGGCCAGAATGTCCGCGCGCGTGACCGTGTCGCTCGAAACGTAGGCCGCGATCTTGTCGATCTCCGGGATCATACTGTTCATCAGGCCGCCGGTGAAGAAAATCAGCTGGCGGGCGTCCTCGGGCGAAATGTGCTTCTTGTGCGCGGCAAAGCGTTTGCCGACCCAACGCACAAGCGCGCTCTCCCCCTGGGCGGTGAACTGGATGAGCTCACCGTATTTTTTGAAGGCCTTCGTCGTCTTCAGGCGGCCGTCCGGCTCAAAATCCGTGCTCATCAGAAACACCAGCGTGCAGTAATCCGGCAGGTCGCCGATGACCCGGACGAGCGCCTGCGCCTCTTCCTCGCGGCACTTGTTCGTGTCGAATCCACGCACCTCGATGAGCGTGCGCTCGGTCAGAAACGGCACTGCGTCCACCGCGTCCGCCAGCGCCTGAAAGTCGAGCTCCGCCCCATCAAACCGGTGATAGCTGAAGTCATCCTCGCCGCCGGGCAGGCAGAGCTTTTTCAGCTCCAGCAGGTACTGCTCGCGCAGGTAATCCTCCCGCCCCCAGAGCAGGTACAGCCGTCCCGGCCCCTGCTCGCGCAGGCTGCGCACCTGTGCGCCGTAGTCGAGCACTTCCGTTTTCTTTTTTCCTTTAGCTTTTGCCATAGCGTTTCCTCACGAGAGATGCACCGTAATGTCGCCCATCTGATCGGTGCGGTAGATCGGTATGTGGTGCGCCTGCAGGCGCTCGAGCGTGTCACTCGTCGGATGACCGTAGCTGTTGTAGCCGACGGAGATGATCGCTGCGTCCGGCGCGATGGCATCGAGCCATGCGTCACCGGTGGATCTTTTCGAGCCGTGGTGGCCGACGAACAGCAGCTCAATGTCGGGATAGGTGCAGGTGCTGAGAAACTTTGCCTCTGCCGTCGTGTCCACGTCGCCGGGCACGAGCGTGTCATAATCGCCGATGGAGGCCAGCACGATCATGCTGCCGTCCTCCTGCCCGGCACAGGGCTCCGGATACAGGTGCACGGAGATGCCGCCGGCCGCGATCGTCTGTTGCGCGTCCACGCGCACAACGGTCGTATGGTTCGCCTCCGCGAGCGCGAGAATGTCGCTCAGCGGGGCCTGCGTGATATCCGCAGCGGCCGGGATGACCAGTGTGCGCACCGGAAGCCAGTGCATCAGGCGCAGCACGCCGCTGACATGATCGTCGTGCGGGTGTGTGAGCACGAGCAGGTCAAGGCTCCGGTGCCCCTGCGCGAGCAGCTTGCGCGCCGCGAGGTCGCCCGGATCTTCCGCCGTAGAGCGGCCGCCGCAGTCCACTACGGCGCAGGATCGCCCGCTGGAAAACACGATACTCTGCCCCTGACTGACATCGAGCGCCGTCACGGTCGATGTGCGCTGCAGCTGCACGGCATTGACGGTCAGCACCGCGCACAGTGCCAGCACGCTGCACGCAGCGGGGATCCAATAGCGCACCTTACGCCGCCGGGAGAGCAGCCACGCCGCACCGAACATGGCGTACACCAGCGCGAGCCACCAGACGACCATGCGGCTGCCGGTGAACAGCACTGCACCCGGAAGTTTTGAGAGCACGTTTGCCACAGCGAGGATATACCGCAGCGGCCACGCCGTCACCCACGCGAGCGCCGTGCCGCCCCATGCCCAGACAAGGCCGAGCAGCGCCGTGAGGTAGCAGCCGATGAACGCGGCCGGCAGCAGCCACAGGATGAGCAGGTTCGTGACCGGCGCGATGAGCGAAATGTTGCCGAAATGCAGCGCCGTGAGCGGCACGGTAAACACCATGGCGCCGACGGAGCTCGCCGTTGTGGCACTGAAAAAGGCGCGGATCTTCCGCCGCGGACGCGAGAGCTTCACATCGGCGGGCAGCAGGCGCGCATCGAGCGCGCGGTACAGCGCACCAGAGACACAAAACAGGCCCGCCATGGACGCAAACGAGAGCTGCAGACTGATGCTCGCCGCGGCAAACGGATTGGCCGCGAGCAATATGGCCAATGCTGTCAGCAGCGACGTCGGCGGGTCGTTCTCCCGCCCGAGCAGCGGCGCAAAAAGCACCAGCGCCGTCATGAACGCCGCGCGCAGCACCGACGGGCTGCATCCGGCCATGACGACAAACACAACCATCATCGGCAGGCCGATGATGGCCGTCATGCGCCGGTTGCCGATGAACAGACGCAAAAAGCCCAGCAGAAACGCCAGATGCAAGCCGGAAACCGCGACCGTGTGCATGATACCGGTCGTGCTGAGCGGAATGTCCAGATCCTGCGCGTAGAGCGCGGATTTATCGCCGAGCATGAGCGCCTGCGCAAACGGCAGCACATCCGCCGGGAAGGCGGCCTGCGCGCTCGTTTTGAGCGACTGGGCGACGGTTTTCGGCCAGTAGAGCCAGCTGCGGCTCCAGACGCCGGTGCGCGCAAGCGTTTTGTCCCGCACGCTGCCGATGAGGTATATGCCCTTGGAAATGTAGGCGTCCGTCTCCTCCCCGTAGCGCAGCGTGGATTGGCGGAACTTCACGTCCGCCGTGATCTCGTCGCCGGGGCGCAGCGCAGCGGCGTCCGCATCGGAGACGTAGAGCCGCGCCTTGCAGTTGGGCACGTCCGGGCTTGTGAGCAGGGCGGTCAGCCCATAGCTGCGCGCATATGCGACAGGATACTCCGTCACGCGCGCCGTGACCGTCTGCACATCGCCGGAAACGTTCTGCACAGGCGTCAGGCGCAGGGCCGACGCCGCAGCGTACCACCCGAAGCCAATGGCTGCCGACAGCAGCGCGGCCATGACCCTGCGGCGCGTCTGCCCCGGGAGCAGCAGCGTCACGAGCGCAAGCACGACTGCCGCGAGCGCACCGGGCAGCACCCAGCGCGCCGGCAGCAGAAAATGCGTCAGAAAGATCGCAGCCGAAAATCCGCCTGCGCAGTATGCCAGCTTTCGCACGCCCGCTCCCCCCTCTATCTCTGGGGACATTATAAACAAAAACGGCGGCCGGAACAAGTCCCGCCGCCGAATTTCGTTGCCTTTACAGCAGCTTCTCGCCCATCGGCGCGCCGCCGAGGACGTGGAAGTGCAGGTGATGCACGGTCTGGCCGGCATCGTCGCCACAGTTGGAGATGACGCGGTAGCCGCCGGTCAGTCCCTCCTGCGCGGCGAGCTTCGCAATGACCTCAAAGCACTTGGCGACCACAGCGGAGTTTTCCGCCGTGATGGCCGCGACCGAGTCGATGTGCTGCTTCGGGATCACGAGAAAGTGCACCGGCATCTGAGGATTGATGTCGCGGAACGCATAAACATCATCATCGTTGTACAGGCAGGTGGAAGGGATCTCCCCCGCCGCGATCTTACAAAACAGGCAGTCGTTCATAATGAAACCTCCTTACAGTCCCAGCTTTTCCGCCACGAAATCGTCCACGATGGCCAGCGCGTCGTCGATCTTCAGCACCTCGCTGCCGCCGCCCATAGCGGAGTCCGGCTTGCCACCGCCCTTGCCGCCGGTGACCGCCGACACGGCGCGCACAAGATCGCCCGCGCGGATGCCCCTGGCCACGGCGTTCTTGCCGCAGACGGCCACGAACGTGACCTTGCTCTCCGTCGCCGTCGCAAGCACCGCGACCGTGTCCGGATCCTTATCGCGCAGGAAGTCGCCGAGCTTGCGCAGGTCGCCGGCCTCGAGGTCGGTGCGCGTCGTCGTGATGACCTTGATACCGCCGATGTTCTTCGAGGCATAGAGGAAGCGGTCGACGTCGCTGTGCAGGATCTTCTCTTTCATGCGCTCAACGTTCTGGCGCGCCTCCTTGAGCTCCGCCGTGAAGCCCTTTGCCTTAGCAATGAGGTCGGCGGGCTTGGCGTGCAGCACCTCGGCCGCCGCGTACATGCGGCGGTTGACGGCCTCCATCTCGCGCAGGTAGGCCTTGCCGGTGATCGCCTCCACGCGGCGCACGCCGGACGCGACCGAGCTCTCGCCCGTGATGCGGAACGGGCCGATCTTGGCGGTGTTGTCCACATGCGTGCCGCCGCAGAGCTCAACGGACTTGCCGCCCATGTTCACCACACGCACGACATCGCCGTACTTCTCGCTGAAGAGCGCCGTCGCGCCGCTGGCCTTGGCCTGCTCCATCGACATCTCGGACACGGTGACGTCCATGCCGTCGAGGATCCAGTCGCCGACGATCTCATTGACCCGCTCCAGCTCCTCGGGCGTGATGGCCGAGAAATGCGTCAGGTCAAAGCGCAGGCGATCCGGCTCCACGAGCGAGCCCGCCTGATGCACATGATCGCCCAGCACCTCGCGCAGCGCGGCCTGGAGCAGGTGCGTGGCCGAGTGCGCACGCATGATCGCCTTGCGGCGGTCGGTATCGATGCGCGCCGTGACGGTCTGCTCGACCTGCAGGCGGCCGGAGTGCATCACACCGTGGTGCAGGAATTTGCCGGCCTTGTCCTTCTGGACGTCCGTCACCTGGAAGAGCGCGCCGTCCGTCTCAATGACGCCGTGGTCGGCCACCTGGCCGCCCATCTCGGCATAAAACGGCGTGCAGTCGAGCACGAGCACGCCCTGCTTGCCCTCATCGATCTCCGAACAGACCTCACCGTCGCAGACGATGGCCAGGATCGTGCCCTGGTCGACCGTGTGGTCATAGCCGGTGAATTTCGTCGGCGTCGTGTCCAGGCCGAGGTCCACGCCGGCCCATGCCAGGTCGCCGAGCGCCTCGCGCGCCTTTCTCGCGCGCACGCGCTGCTGCTCCATCAGCTCCTGGAACGCATCCTCATCCACGGTCATGTCCTGCTCCTGCACCATCTCGCGGGTCAGGTCGATCGGGAAGCCGTAGGTGTCATAGAGCTTGAACGCATCCGCGCCGGAGAACACCCGCTCGCCCTTGGCCTGATGCTCGGCGAGCAGGTCGGAGAAGATGTGCATGCCGGCGTCGATGGTCTTGGCGAAGTTCTCCTCCTCGTTGCGGATGACGCGGGTGATATACGCCTGCTTCTCGCGCAGCTCGGGGTACTGGCACTCGTTTTCGTGCACGACCATGTCCACGACCTGATACAGAAACGGTTCGTTGACGCCGAGGAGCTTGCCGTGGCGCGCCGCGCGGCGCAGCAGACGGCGCAGCACATAGCCGCGGCCCTCGTTCGACGGCAGGATACCGTCCGAGATCATCATGACGGAGGCGCGGATATGGTCGGTGATGACGCGCAGGGACACGTCGGTCTGGTGGCTGTCACCATAGTGCGCGCCGGTGATCTCGCTGACCTTGTGGGTGATGTTCATGACGGTATCGACGTCGAAGAGCGAATCCACGCCCTGGCAGACAACGGCCAGACGCTCAAGGCCCATGCCGGTGTCAATGTTTTTCTGAACGAGATCGGAGTAGTTGCCGTTGCCGTCGTTGTCAAACTGGGAAAAGACGTTGTTCCATACCTCCATATAGCGGTCGCAGTCGCAGCCGGGCGCGCAGTCCGGCTTGCCGCAGCCGTAGGCTTCGCCGCGGTCAAAATAGATCTCCGAGCAGGGGCCGCACGGGCCGGAGCCATGCTCCCAGAAGTTATCGTCCTTGCCGAGGCGGGTGATGCGGCTCTCGGGGATGCCGATCTCGTCGCGCCAGATGTTGAACGCCTCGTCGTCCTTTTCATACACGGACGGGTACAGCCGCTCGGGGTCGAGGCCGACCCAGTCCGGGCTCGTCAGAAACTCCCACGACCAGGCGATGGCTTCATGCTTGAAGTAGTCGCCGAAGGAGAAGTTGCCGAGCATCTCAAAATACGTGCCGTGGCGCGCGGTCTTGCCGATGTTCTCGATATCGCCGGTGCGGATGCACTTCTGGCAGGTGCAGACACGGTGGCGCGGCGGCTCCTTGTCGCCCTTGAAGTAGGGCTTCATCGGCGCCATGCCGGAGTTGATGAGCAGCAGGCTCGCGTCATCCTGCGGGATGAGCGAGAAGCTCGGCAGACGCAGGTGTCCCTTCGTCTCGAAAAAGCGCAGGAACATTTCGCGCAGTTCATTCAGACCATATGGTTTCATAATCATCTATCCTCCAAATCAAATTCTCTTGCTTCACTCTTTTTGCAGCCGCTCGGAAAGGCTGGGCGCGTCCGCGCGGTAAAACTCCAGCTTGCCGCAGCGCCTGCAGGCATAGATATCGACCTCCAGCGCACCGGAAAAGAGGTTGGACAAGTGGCCGGTCAAAAGACCGTATTGCCCGAGCTGCAGGGATTCCTGCCCCAGATGCTCCATCTCGCCATGACAACGCAGACAGTCCATAACACGTCTCCTTTCAAAAAAAGATGCCTCCGCCCCATGGACAGGGGCGAAGGCATTCGAGCATTCACGGTACCACCCTGATTGCCGCTCACGCGGCGTCTCAAGTCGTCCTTAACGCGGACAGACGTCCCGGTCGTCCCGGGCCGCTCCGGAGCGGCCGCCATGCTGCCGGCCGAAGGGCTTCCACCGTCCCCTTCTCTCTGCTGACCGGGTGCTGCACAGTTCTTCTCCATCCAAGCGTTCTGTTCTGGATTTTTATATTTTACCACATTCGAGCCGAATGTCAACCGTTTCGGCGGGTAATTTCCGCCGCACGAGCGACAGCGGCGCGGCCCTGCACGGCAGCGGCATGGTAAAGCGCTGCATCGGGTGCGGCACGCTCTCGAGCGGGAGACCATCGGCATCGCGCAGATCCTGCGCCGTGAAGGTCACGGGCGGCGCGGCGTTCGTGACGAGCTCGAGCGTGTCGCCGACGGCAAACTTGTTGCGCTGCGTCAGCACGGCGCGCCCGTCGGGCGCGGTGCCCTCCACGACGGCGCAGACCTCCGCCCCAGCAAAGTAGGCGGAGTTTGCCGTGTACTGCCCCGGCTGGCCGAAGTAGAACCCGGTACTGTACGGCCGGTGGCTGATCTGCAGCACCTCGCGCTGCCAGACCGGGTCGAGCGGCCGGCCGGCGACGGCATCGTCGAGCGCGTGGCGGTAGGCATTCGTGACCGCGCCGACATAATAGGCGCTCTTGGTGCGCCCCTCGATCTTCAGACTCGTGATGCCGGCCGCCAGCAGCTCCGGCAGGTGGTCGATCATGCACATGTCGCGGGAGTTGAAGATGTACGTCCCGCGCGCGTCCTCCGTGATGTCAAACACCTGGCCGGGGCGCTTGGACTCCGTGAGGCCGTACTTCCAGCGGCAGGGCTGGGCGCAGCGGCCGCGGTTGGCATCACGCCCGGTGAGGTAGTTCGACAGCAGGCAGCGGCCGGAAAACGACACACACATTGCCCCGTGCGCGAATGCCTCGAGCTCCAGCTCAGGCGGCGTGTGGGCGCGGATGGCGGCGATCTCGGCGAGCGACAGCTCGCGCGCGAGCACGACCCGCTGCGCGCCGAGATCATACAGCGCCGCCGCAGCCGCCGAATTGACCACGCCGAACTGCGTGCTCACGTGCAGCGCGACGTGCGGCGCATAGCGCTTTGCGAGCGTGATCACGCCAAGATCGGCCGCGATGATCGCATCCACGCCAGCGTCGTCGAGCAGCTCCAGATACGCCGGCAACTGCGCCATCTCGTCATCGCGCGGCAGAGTGTTGCACGTCACGTGCACGGCGGCGCCCTGCACGTGCGCAAGCTGCACGGCCGCGCGGATGCCGTCCGGCGTGAAATTTTCCGCCCCGGCGCGCATGCCGAACTGCGCTCCGGCCAGATACACTGCGTCTGCGCCGAAATGGAGCGCCATTTGCAGGCGCTCCAGATCTCCGGCAGGGCATAACAATTCCGGTTTGTTCATATTCGTCCCCGCTTATTGTGAATAACTCTGTTTGGCCACGAACGCCTGGAACTCGCCATAGTTCGTGAAGAACTTGTGCGTACCGGACTCGGCGTCGAGCGCGTAGTACAGCGCCTGCGTGCTTGCCGGCGAGAGCGCCGCCTTGATGGACGCAAGGCCGGGGTTTGCGATCGGCGTGGGCGGCAGGCCCTTGTTCTGATAGGTGTTGTACGGGCTGTCGATCTTCGTATCCTCCACGGTGAGCACATCCTTGTGCTCCGGCAGGACGTACATGATCGTCGAGTCGATCTGCAGCGGCATGCCGGCCTCGATACGGTTATAGATGACGGCGGCGATCATGGCGCGCTCATCGTCGTTGGCTGCTTCCTTTTCGATCATGGACGCGACCGTGACGACCTCCTGCATGGTCATGCCGCGCTCGTCCGCCTTTTCGAGCATCTCGGCCGTGATGCGGTCGTGGAAGTTCTCCAGGAACTTATTGATGGCGCTCGATGCCTGCATGCCCTGATAGAACTCATACGTGTCCGGGAACAGGAAGCCCTCGAGGCGCTTGGCGTCGCCCTGCATGCTCTGGTCGATGAACGAGTAGTTGTAGGAATAATTGGCCGCCGCGTCCATAAGGTCGTCATACGAACAGACGTTTTCATCCTCGAGCTTGCGGAAGATCTGCTCCATCGTATAACCCTCGGGGATGGTGACCTTGGTCGTGACCATAGCGCCGGAGCCGACCTGCATCTTCTTGACGAGCGCGCGGTAATCATAGTTCGTGCTCAGCTCATACGTGCCGGGGTCGATCTTCGTTTTCGCGTGCGAAACACTGCAGTAAAGCTCGAAGAGGCCCTTATACTTGATGATACCGGCGTCCTTGAGCTGCTTTGCCACGTAGCCCACGCTCACCTGATGGCCGGAGCGCTCCTTGGCATTGCCGTCGGCGTCCGTGTACGAAATGGTGACGTCCTTGAACTCGGACTTATCGAGCGTGACCGTCGCCGTGACCGGCTCTTTGTTGAGCGCAAGCACGTCCGACGCCGCCATCCAACCGACGCAGGCGAGAATGATGCTGATGCTGACGACAAAGGCAAAATAGATCAGGCCGCCGAGGCAGCCGCTGCGGCCGGCGCGGCGCGGCGCTTCCGGCTGGGCCGGGCGCGCGGGGGCGCACGGCGGGTTCTGCCTGTACCTCCGTCTCCGGCGCTGGGCGCGGGGTTGGCTGTGGGCGCGCGGCAGGCGCCTGCTCCGTATGGGGGGCGAGCCGGCCGCTGCTGCCGCGGCTGTTCGGCGCGCGGCGTCTGCGTCTGGGCCGGGCGGGGCTGTGCATGCGGCTGCACGGGATGGGGACGCGCGGAGCGCTGTCCCTCCGGGCGCACCGGATGCGGCTGTGCCGGACGCGCGGAGCGCTGTCCCTCCGGACGCACCGGACGCGGCTGAGCCGGGCGCGCGGGGCGCTGCCCCTCCGGACGTACCGGACGCGGCTGGGCCGGGTGCGCGGAGTGCTGTCCCTCCGAACGTACCGGGCGCGGCTGGGCCGGATGTGCGGGGCGCTGCCCCTCCGGCTGTGCCGGACGGCGGCGGGCCGGCTGCGCGGCTGCCGAACGCTGCGGGCGGGACGAATCCTGCTCGTCGCGGAACAGCTCATCAAAATTCTTAAAGTGATCAGACATGGTTCGGTCTCCCTGTCAACATGGAATTCGTTCCTGCCGCCCACACGGCGCAGGAACCCCCATGCCCCGAGGGGCATAAGATAAGGCGACGGACGGAAACGGCGCCGTTTCTCCGGTCACGCCGGAAAACATTGCGCCAGATCCATGCACCGCGCGGGGTCTGGCCACGCAAAAATCAGTTGCGCGGAGAAAGGGTTTTGGTTATGTGCTGCGGAAATAATAATAGCTGTCTCTGGATCATCCTCATTCTGATCCTGCTCTTCTGCTGCGGCGGCTGGGGCAACTGCGGCTGCGACAACAACAATAACAACGGCTGCGGCTGCGGCTGCTAACGGCCTGACACCGATCGGGGCTCCTCCGGGAGCCCCGGTTTTTCCTGTGGGCGCAAAACGCCGTCCTCGGTTATGACGGCGGAAACCGGCACATCGTTCCATTCGGCCGGCAGCGCGTCGAGCAGGAACGCCGCGCGGATCAGCCCCACGGTGCAGCAGTCCACACGCGCCAGAAAGCGGTCATAGTACCCGCCGCCGCGGCCGAGACGCCGCCCTGCGCGGTCATACGCCAGCGCCGGGACGAGCATCAGGTCGCCGGGCTGCGGCAGCAGCGTCCGCGCGCTGCGCGGCGGTTCGGGAATGCCAAAGCGCCCGGGCACGAGCGCGCCGTCGTAACGCGCGAACCGCATCTGCCCATCCGGCTGTGTGACCGGAAGCGCGACCGTCTTGCCGCACCGCCGCGCCTGCGCAAGGATGGCGTGCGTGTCCACCTCTGGCACGACGCTGCAATAGGCAAAGATCCGCTCCGCCGCCTGAAACGCCGGCAGCGAGAGCACCTGCAGCGTGATGCGCACATCGCACGCGGCGTTCTCCGCCGGGTCGCTCTGCGAGAGCCGGGCGCGCAGCTGCGCGCGCAGGGCATCCTTTTCCCCGGAAATGCTCACAGCGCGCTGCGGATGATGGAGAAGATCTCCTCGTGCTTTTCTTCCAGCGCGCGCTCAGCGCCGTCTTTCATAAACGGCACGATCGTCCAGCCATAGTGCGCGGCAGCGAGGCGGCCGATGCGCAGGCAGTTTTCCAGATAGGACACGTCCTGCTCATGAATATCGGCCTTGGTATTCTGCTTTTCCTGCCGGTGCTGCATCCGCTTGAGCGAGGTCGGCAGGTCCACGTCCAGATAGAGCACCAGATCCGGGCGCGGCAGGCCCATCTTGCCGTACTCCAGATCGTACAGCCAGTCAAAGAAGGCCGGCAGCTCCGCCTCCGGGAGCTTGGAGCCCTGATGGATGGCGTTCGAGGTCGTGTAGCGGTCCGAAAGGATCAGGCCGCCGTTTTCGTAGATCTCGCCCCAGTCGGTACGGTAAGACGCATAGCGGTCGACCGCGAAAAACGTGGACGCCGCATAGGCGTTGACATCCGATGGGTGCGCGCCGAACGCGCCGTTGAGATACATGCGGATGAGCGCCGACGACTCCTGGTCGTAGCGCGGAAAGACGATGTGATGATAGGCCATGCCCATCTCGTCAAAACGAGCGCACAGGCGGCGGTACTGCGCGGATTTTCCGCTGCCGTCAATGCCCTCCAGTACAATCAGTTTACCCTTCGCCATGGTGTTTCTTCCCCCGAAGTTTGCAGCCGATGGCCGCAAACAGGAATTTCGGCAGCTTCATCATGCGGCCGATGCGCTTCGGCTCTTTGATGAGCCGGTAAAACCACTCGAGTCCGAGCTTCTGGAACAGCTTCGGCGCACGCTTGACATTGCCGGCGAACACGTCCAGACTGCCGCCGAGGCCGGCCATGAGGCCGACGCGCAGGCGCGGTGCGTTGCGCTGCATCCAGAGCTCCTGCTTCGGCGCGCCGAGGCACACGAGCAGCAGATCCGGCTGCGCAGCGTTGATCTTCTCCACCACGGGGTCGTCGTCCTGAAAATAGCCGTCGTTCGTCCCGGCGATGACGAGGCCGGGAAAACGCTCACGCATTTTCTCCGCCGCCGCATCCGCGACGCCGGGCTTGGCGCCCAGCAGGAACACGCTCTTGCCCTCCTGCCCCATCTGCGCCATCAGCGCCGAGGCAAAGTCGATGCCCGGCAGCTTCGCGCGCAGCGGCGTGCCGAGGATCTTCGCGCCGTAGATCACGCCGATGCCGTCCGGCAGCACGAGATCCGCCCCCTGTACGGCCTGCATGGCCGCGGGATCATCACGGCAGAGCATCACGATCTCCGGATTCGGCGTGACGACATAGGCCGCGCGCCGCTCCGCCATCAGGTCACGCGCACGCGCGACCGCTTCGTCCATCGTCAGGCTGTCAAACCCGACGCCCATTACGTCAATTCGCATGAAAACCTGCTTCCTCCGTTATACCTGGGCAAAGACTTCGCCGATCTTCTCATGGATGATGAGATTTGCCTGATCGTCATACGGCGTGGCGCTGCGGTTGATGAGCACCAGCTTGCTGCCCCGGTAGTAATTCAAAAGTCCGGCCGCGGGGTACACGGCCAGCGACGTGCCGCCGACGATGAGCACCTCCGCCTCGCGGATATAATGGACTGCCTTGGACACGACATCGTCGTCCAGGCACTCCTCATAAAACACAATGTCCGGCCGGATGATGCCGCCGCAGTCACAGTGCGGCACACCGGTGCCGTGGTTGACGCGCTCCGCCGGATACGGCCGGCCGCAGCGCATGCAGTAGCAGCGGTGGATACTGCCGTGCAGTTCGAGCACATTCTTGCTCCCGGCCGCCTGATGCAGGCCGTCGATGTTCTGCGTGATGACCGCCTGGAGCTTGCCCTCGCGCTCCAGCTCCGCCAGACGCAGGTGGGCACGATTGGGATTGGCCCCGTCGACGACGAGCTTATCCCGGTGAAATTTGTAGTACTCCTCCGGGTGCGCCATGAAGAAGGAATGGCTCAGGATCGTCTCGGGCGGATAGTCATACTTCTGGTTATACAGGCCGTCCACGCTGCGAAAATCCGGGATGCCGCTCTCGGTCGAGACGCCGGCGCCGCCGAAAAACACGATCCGGTCGCTGCCGTCGATCCACTGTTTTAGCTGCTGAATGTTGTCCATGGACACTGCCTCCTGTTACACTGCCCCAAAAATGGGGGCAAATCTTATCATACAACGCTTCGCGCGCGGGGTCAACTTTGCGCGAGCAGAAAGCGCTCAATAGCCTCGGCCACGCCATCGTGGTCGCAGTCGGGCATGACATACCGCGCTGCGGCCTTCACGTCCGCAATCGCGTTGCCCATTGCGAGCGGCAGGCCGGCGTCGCGCAGGAGCGGGCGGTCGTTTTCCGAGTCGCCGATGGCGATCGTCGCGCTGATGGGAATGTTCAGGCAGCGGCACAACGCCTGCAGCCCGCTCCCCTTATCGGTGCCGATGGCGTTGATCTCCACACCCGCACTCTCGCACGGGACGACCCAGGCGCGCACATCCTGCACACGCGCGAGGTACTTGGCGCGCTCGGCGGAATCGACAAAGTAAAAATCCAGCTTCTCCACGGGATAGGGCGCTGCGAGAAAGCGCCGCTCCATGTCCTCGCAGGCCGTGCAGTGGGATTTGAAATTGTCCACATAAGCGTCCATGCCGAAGTGCTGCGGGTCATCGAGCAGCTCCGGGCGGTAGAGCGCCTCGCCGTTGAAGAAGAGGATCGGGAAGCCGTCGAGCCCCTCGAACGCGCGGACAAGCTCTGCCGCGACATCTGCCGGGAGGTTCTGCGCCGAAATGATCCGATCCTGCGCGCAGTCGGCCACGGCAGCGCCGCTGGACGTGATGGCATAGCGCATGGCCGGAAACTGCGCCATATACGGCACGATCTGCCGGTAGCAGCGGCCGGTCGTCATGACGACGTGATACCCGCGCGCAAGCGCTGCCGTAACAGCGGCCTCCGTGCGCGGTGTGATCTCTTTTTGGGAATTGAGCAATGTGCCGTCCATATCGACGGCGATGAGCTGATATGCCATGGGACGTTCCTTTCTGCACAGTTTCACAGCATATATTGTACCCGTTTCAACCCGACCTGTCAACCGGACGTGCGGGACTTGAACCCGCACGCCAAAGCCGCTATAATGGCGGCAGACCGATTTTTAAGGAGTTACCGCTATGTATGTTGACCAGAATTTATATCACGGCCGCCCAGTGAGTGGGCAGCGGCTGGACAAGGAGCTGCGCTGCTACGACCTGCTCGACCGTCTGGGGCTCGCCTACGACCGGGCCGATCACGACGCTGCCGACACGATCGAAGCCTGCGCCGCCGTGGAGCAGGTGCTCGGCGCCGGGATCTGCAAGAATCTTTTCCTCACGAACCGGCAGCAGACGGCATTTTATCTGCTGCTGATGCCGGGGCACAAGCCGTTTCGCACGAAGGATCTCTCGCACCAGATCGGCAGCGCGCGGCTGTCGTTTGCCTCCCCGGAGCATATGCTTGAGCTGCTGGACATCGCGCCCGGCTCTGTGAGCGTGCTGGGGCTGATGAACGACCATGACGGGCGCGTGCGCCTGCTCATCGACCGCGACCTGCTGCAGGATGCGTACCTCTGCTGCCACCCGTGCATCAACACGTCAACGCTCAAGCTGCGCATGGCGGACGCCATCGACGTGCTGATCCCGGCGCTGGCGCACGCACCGACGTATGTGGACCTGCCGGTGTACGAACCGCAGACCTGAAAAAGCAAGAAAAAAATCCTGCATCCGAAGATGCAGGATTTTTTGTTTGCATTAGTAGTAACGCTTATTCTTGTTCTTGCGAGCAGCCTCCGACTTTTTGCGGCGACGAACGCTGGGGCTCTGGTAGTACTCCTTGCGGCGCAGATCAGACATGACGCCGGCCTTGGCACAGCTGCGCTTAAATCTCTTGAGCGCGTTGTCCAGAGACTCGTTCTCCTTGACGTAGATTTCAGACATTTTATTCCCTCCCTCCAAATACGCCTTGCGGCGCTTCAAGGGCCATCATGCATGGCTTTAGCGTTAATATTATAATTGCAATTACCGCCGATGTCAAGATGAAGTTATGCCTTCGGCTTCAAAATCAGGTTGACGAGCTTGTTCGGGACGTGGATGACTTTGACGATCTGCATGCCCTCCATCTGACGCTGGACCTTGTCGAGCTGCAGCGCCGCGTCGACGACGGTCTGCTGGTCGCTGTCCTTGGCGACGGTGACGGTGCCCTTGAGCTTGCCGAGCACCTGCACGGCCATGGTAACAGTCGTGTCAACCGTCTTGGTCTCGTCATACGTCGGCCAGTCGCACTGGCAGCACATCTTGCCGTACTTGGCGGCAAAGCCGAGCCGCTCCCAGAGCTCCTCGACGATGTGCGGCGCAAACGGGCTGAGCAGGAGCAGCAGCTGCTCCATGTCGCCCTTCGTGCAGCCGTTGGCGGCAAACTCGTTGACCATGGTCATCATGGACGCGATGGCGGTGTTCATCTTCAGTTCGTCGATATCCTCCGTGACCTTCTTGATGGTCTTGTGGATGATCGCCTCGTTCTTGTCCGAGATGGCCGGATCGTCCGTGCAGCTCTCGGCCAGATTCCAGACACGGTCGAGGAAGCGCTTCGAGCCCTTGACGGCCTCGTTGGACCAGGTGACGGCCTTCTCAAAATCGCCGATGAACATGATGTGCAGGCGCATGGTGTCCGCGCCGTACTGATCGACGATGTCGTTGGGGTTGACGACGTTGCCGCGGGACTTGGACATTTTTTCGCCGCCCTCGCCGAGGATCATGCCATGGCTCGTGCGCTTCTGATACGGCTCCTTGGTCGGCACGACGCCGATATCATACAGGAACTTGTGCCAGAAACGGCTGTAGAGCAGGTGGAGCGTGGTGTGCTCCATGCCGCCGTTGTACCAGTCGACGGGACTCCAGTAGTCCAGCGCCTCTTTGGAAGCGAGCGCTTTGTCATTGTGCGGATCCATGTAGCGCAGGAAATACCAGCTCGAGCCGGCCCACTGCGGCATGGTGTCGGTCTCGCGCTTGGCAGGGCCGCCGCACTGCGGGCAGGTGGTGTTGACCCAGTCGGTCATCTTGCTGAGCGGACTCTCGCCGTCGTCGGTGGGCTCATAGCTGTCCACCTGCGGGAGCACGAGCGGGAGCTGATCCTCCGGGATCGGCACCCAGCCGCACTTCGGGCAGTTGACGAGCGGGATCGGCTCGCCCCAGTAACGCTGGCGGCTGAAGACCCAGTCGCGCAACTTGTAGTTGACCTTTTCCTTGCCGAAGCCCTGCTCCACGACGTATTTCTTCATGGCGGGGATGGCTTCTTTAACGGTCATGCCGTTGAGGAAGCCGGAGTTGACCATGACGGCGCTGTCGTCCTTGGCGACGAAGGCTTCCTTCGTCACGTCGCCGCCGGCAACGACCTCGACGATCGGCAGGCCGAACTTCGTGGCAAACTCCCAGTCGCGCTGGTCGTGGCCCGGAACGCCCATGACGATGCCGGTGCCGTAGCCCATGAGGACGTAGTCCGAGACGAACATGGGCAGCGCCTTGTGCGTCACGGGGTTCATGACCTCGATGCCCTCGAGACGGACGCCGGTCTTTTCCTTGTTGAGCTCGCCGCGCTCAAAATCGGACTTGTGCGCAGCCTCTTCCTGATAGGCGGCCACGGCGTCCCAGTTGGCAATGTGCGGCTGCCACTGCTTGAGCAGCGGATGCTCCGGCGAAATGACCATGTACGTCGTGCCGAAGAGCGTATCGGCACGGGTGGTGTAGACGGTGATATCGTCGCCGACATTGGTCTTGAACGTGATCTCCGCGCCGGTGGAGCGGCCGATCCAGTTGCGCTGCTGGGTCTTGACGCGCTCGATGTAATCCACATCGTCCAGATCGTCGATCAGGCGCTGGGCATACTTCGTGATGGCGAGCATCCACTGGCTCTTCTCCTTGCGCACGACCTCGCTGCCGCAGCGCTCGCAGACACCGTTGACGACCTCTTCATTCGCCAGCACGCACTTGCAGCTCGTGCACCAGTTGACGGGCATGGTGGTCTTATAGGCCAGACCGTGCTTATACATCTGCAGGAAGATCCACTGCGTCCACTTATAGTAGCTCGGATCGGTCGTATCGACCGCACGGTCCCAGTCAAAGCTGTAGCCGAGCATTTTGAGCTGCTTGGTGAAGTTGGCAATGTTGTTTTTCGTCACGACGGCCGGGTGGATATGGTTCTTGATGGCGTAGTTCTCGGTCGGCAGGCCGAAGGCGTCAAAGCCGATCGGGAACAGAACGTTGTAGCCCTGCATCCGGCGCTTGCGGCAGATGATATCCATCGCCGTGAACGGGCGCGGGTGGCCGACGTGCAGGCCCTGGCCGGAGGGGTACGGGAACTCGATCAGGCCGTAAAACTTCGGCCGCGGGTCGCCGGTGACGGCTGCGAAGGGCTTTTCTTCCTCCCAGCGCGCCTGCCATTTTTTCTCGATCGCCTGGAAATCGTACTTCATAGCATTCACTTCTCTCTGAAAAATCAAAAAATCATAAGTAGGTCACGGGGCGGAACAAGCATCCGCCCCGGTTGGTTTTGTTTTGGCGCTCAGGCGCGCATATCGGAAATGTCCACGACCTCCGCGTCGCTCCAGAGCCGCTCCAGATCGTAAAACTTGCGGGCCTCGTCCTGGAACACGTGCACGATCACGCAGCCATAGTCGAGCAGGACCCAGCTGCCGCTGCGGTGGCCCTCCCGGCGCAGGACGGGTTCGCCCACGTCGTCCGCCGCCGCTTCCACGGCGTCGGTCAGGGTCTTCACGTGCGTCGAGGAGCTGGCCGTGCAGATGACAAAATAGTCTGCCAGCGTCGTCAGGTCCTGGGTTTTGAGCAGCTGAATGTTCTCGCCCTTTTTTGCGTCCAGCGCCTTGACGATGACCGCAGCAAGCTCGTTAGCAGGCATCATAATGCTACATCCTTCCTTTTTGTTACCATTTGTTTGGGCCCTGAACCGTGCCGGAAGTGGCCACGACCTGCCCATTGGATTCATAGAGAATGTCCACATCCGCGGACGTGATCTCCTTCGTATAGGGGTTGAGCCAGGTGTTGAGATAATCCAGCCACTCGTCCACGTGGATGAACACGTAGGACATACCGTTTTTGGTGCCACTGTAATTGGCGGGGATCGTCTCAAACGAGATGGCGCTCTCATCGAGCTTCAAAAACTCCTTGACATAGAACATCACATTGCCTGCCGACAGGTTTGTGGTGACGTCCTTTTCATAGATGTCAATGAGTTTGTTGAGATTTGGGATGTTGTGCAGCTTCAAAAACTGGCTCGTCATGGCCTTAAGCAACTGGTGCTGCACGTCGATGCGGCCGATATCGCCGTTGGCATACGTGTTGCGGAAGCGGAACACACCCATGGTCTGATAGCCGTTGAGGTGCTGATAACCCTTCTGGACATGGATGCTCAGATCCTGACCGGGGTCGTCATAGTCCATATCGACCGGGACGTCAAAATCGATGCCGCCCATGGCGTCAATGAGCTCGACGAACACCTCCACGTCAAAGAGCGCATAACTGTCGACCCGGTAGCCGAGAATCTGCTCCGCGCCGCCGATGAGCGCCTCCACGCCGTCCTTGCCGTTGTTCTCGGCCGCGGCGTAGTACTGGTTCATCTTCTTGGGTTTATAGGACACGTTCACGGCCGTGTCGCGTGGGATGCTGACGAACTTCAGAGACTGATTCTCCGTGTCGAGCATACCGACAAGTACGGTGTCCGTCAGGCCGGCCGCGCGGTCCTTGCCGGCGATGAGGAACGTGTAGCACCCTTTCTTGCGGCCGTCTGTGCTGACGCTCACATCATCCGAATCGCCGTCGCTCAGGCTCGGCGGGCTGACCCAGTGGTTCATCAGGATCGCAAACTCGCCGATGAGCAGCGCCAGCACCACGACCACGATGACCGTGATGCGCACTTTTTTCTTTTTCTTGCGCTTTGCCTGCGACTGCTGCGCCTGCACGCGGTGGTTCACCGCCGCAGATGCCTCGGAAAACGGGTCGTCCTGAAAGCCGCTGCCGTCGTCGTAGGAATCGTCATAGCCGCCGTCGTAACGGTCGTAACCCTGATCGTCATATCCGCCGTAATCGCCCGGATAGCGATCGTCACTCTGTCGTCTTTTCATATTCTTTTTCCCTGCCCTGATACCAGTTTAATGCCTGCACCGTGTTCTCGTGTGGCGTGATGCCGCCGGCCTTCAGATCCTCCAGGCTCATCTTCAGCCCGAGCACCATGGCCGCATCCAGATCGGTGTAAGCGAGCCGCCGCAGTTCGTCCACGCCGTCAAAATCCCGCGACGGCTCGATATAGTCGGCCATATACAGGACCTTTTCGAGCGTGGTCATATCGGGCTTGCCGGTCGTGTGCCAGCGGATGGCATTTTCTATCTCAAGTGGTACGCCGAAACGATCCCTGGCCACGGCAGCGCCGGTTTTGGCGTGCAGGAGCTTGGTGTTGGCCGTTTCGACCGTGTCGTTTATGATACCATATTTTTCAGACAATAGCAATTGGTCAGATAGCTCTAATTTTTTCGTGCAATCGTGCAAAATTCCGGCCTCTGCGGCAGCATCCGGATCGCAGCCCCAGCGCTCGGCGAGGTGGCGCGCCTCGTGCTCGCAGCCCCAGACATGGGAGATACGCCGCGGCTTGAGCATGGGGTATGCCTGCTCGCGCAGCCAGTTGAGATCGGGCTTTGCGCCGTAGAGCCGCTGCTGGATGATGTGCGCATACACATTCGGCGCGAGGTACTCGCTGCCCCGCCGCCGCGGCAGCAGCGCACGAACGGCCGTGCTCGTGACCGGGACCGGCTCGGCCGGCAGGGCGATGACGCGCGCGTCATACGTCCCGCGCAGGTAGGCGCTGAAGTGCTCGACCTCCGCATGCTCATCGCCCGTGCGGGCAAGCGCGACGAGCGTCACCTGAGCGAGCAGATACCGAAAATCGTGCCACTGCTCAAACGTTGTGAGCATATCCGTGCCGATGACGAGATACAGCTCCGCGTCCGGATTGCACACGCTCAGCTCGCGCACGGTGTCGGCCGTGTAGCTCTTTCCGGAGCGGTGCAGCTCCATGTCAGAGACCTCCACGCCCGGCTCGTCTGCGAAGGCCATCATCGTCATGAGCAGGCGCTCCGCCGGCTCCGGGCTGCCCGCCGTGAGCTCCTTGTGCGGCGGGATGCGATCCGGAATGACGAGTGTCAGATCCGGCCGGATGGCCGCACGCACCGCGCGCAGCGCGGCCGTATGTCCCAGATGCGGCGGGTTGAAGCTGCCGCCATAGATGCAGATCTTCATTTGCGTGCCTTTTTCACGAGCTCGATCTTCGGCTTCTGCTCGTTGCGCTTATAGAGCACAAACTTCGAGCCGATGACCTGCACGGGTTCTGCGCGGCAGACCTCGGCGAGCCGGTCGCACGCCTCGCGCGCGGACAGGAGCGAGTTTTCGAGCACGCGGCCCTTGACGAGCTCGCGCGCCTTGAGCGCGTCGCTCATCTGGGTGATGATGTTGTCCGTGATGCCGCCCTTGCCGATGTGGACGATGGTGTCCTCCGTCGCGGCGAGACCGCGCAGCTGGGCGCGCTGTTTACTTGTCAGCATAGTAGTTCCTCAATTCTTCTTTCAGGATTTTGAGCGCATTCCCGCGGTGGGAAATGGCGTTTTTCTCTTCCGGGCGCAGCTCCGCCATGGAGCAGGCATAGCCGTCCGGCTGAAACACGGGGTCATAGCCGAAGCCGTTTTCCCCGCGCGGCGCAAACAGGATGCTGCCCTCGCACGTGCCGCGGGCGCGCAGGACGTCGCCGTTCGGGAACGTGCAGCAGATGCACGACACGAACCGGGCCGTGCGGTCGGTGCGGTCGCCGAGGTTATGGAGCAGGAGCGTGTAGCGCGCGGCGTCCGAATCCTCGTGCCGGCCGGTATAGCGGGCCGAGTGCACGCCGGGCGCGCCGCCGAGCGCATCGACCATAAGGCCGGAATCGTCCGCGACGGCGGGCTGCCCCGTCGCGCGGGTCACGGCGATGGCCTTCAGGTAGGCGTTTTCCTCGAAGGTCTCCCCCGTCTCGTCCACCTCAAAGTGGCAGCCGGCCGCGCTCTGCGGGATGATCTCGATGCCCATGTCCGCAAAGATGGCGCGAAACTCCTCGAGCTTATGTGCGTTGTTGCTTGCAAGGATCATGACAGCAGCGCCTCCACAAATTCCGCGGGCTTGAACTCGAGCAGATCGTCGATCTGCTCGCCAACGCCGACATATTTCACCGGCAGCTGCAGGTCGTTTGCGATGGCAAAGACGATGCCGCCCTTAGCCGTACCGTCGAGCTTTGTGAGCACAATGCCGGTGAGGTCGGCCGTGTCGAGAAACTGCTTGGCCTGGATGAGGCCGTTCTGGCCGGTCGTGGCATCGAGCACCATGAGCGTTTCGATATCGGCCTCCGGCAGCTCGCGGCGGATGACGCGGGTGATCTTATTGAGCTCGTTCATGAGGTTTGTTTTGTTGTGCAGGCGGCCGGCGGTGTCGATGATGACAACGTCTGTGCCGCGGGCCTTCGCCGCCTGAATGGAGTCGAACACCACGGCGGCGGGATCGGATCCCTCCTCGTGTTTGACGATGTCCACGCCCGCGCGCTGCGCCCAGACGGTGAGCTGGTCGGCCGCCGCGGCGCGGAACGTGTCCGCCGCCGAGAGCAGAACGCGGTTGCCTTCTTTCTTGAGCTGGGCGGCAAGCTTGCCGATCGTCGTCGTCTTGCCGACGCCGTTAACACCGACGACGAGTACGACCGACGGCTGCGTCGTGAGCAGGAGCATGGTGTCCTGCACTTTGAGGATGCGCGTGAGGATCTGCACGAACTCCTTTTTCACCTCCGCGCCGGTGCGCAGCTTCTTGAGCTCGATGGCCTTGCGCAGCTGCGCGATGGCCTTGGTCGTCGTCTCCACGCCGGTGTCGGCGAGGATGAGCGTCTCCTCAAGGTCCTCGAAAAATTCCTCGTCCCCCGGCTCATAGGCGGCAAAAATGCCGGTCAGCTGGGCGTCCATCTTCGTCTTGGTCTTGGTCAGACCCTGTTTGATCTTATCAAAAAATCCCATAGAACTATCTTCTCCGTTACGATATGGTTTTAGCCGCTTCATCCAGCGAAAGCTCGATGACGCTGGACACGCCTTTTTCCTGCATGGTCACGCCGAACAGATGGTCGGCCTCCTCCATGGTGCCGCGGCGGTGCGTAATGACGAGAAACTGCGTGTTCTTGGCGAGGCGGCGCATGTACTGCACATAGCGCGTGACATTTGCCTCGTCGAGCGCAGCCTCGATCTCGTCCATAACGCAAAACGGCGTCGGCCGCACCTTCAAAATGGCAAAATAGAGTGCGATGGCCACAAACGCCATCTCGCCGCCGGACATGAGGCTCAGCGTCGAGAGCGCCTTGCCGGGCGGCTGCACCTTGATCTCAATACCGCTGTCGAGCACGTGCTCCGGGTCTTCAAGCACGAGCGCGGCCTTGCCGCCGCCGAACAGCTCCAGAAATGTCTGGCGGAACGCCTGGTCGATCGCCTGAAACTGCGTGGTGAAGATGCTCTCCATCTCCCCCGTCACGTCGGCGATGATGCCGGTCAGCTCGCGCTTGGCCTTGAGGATGTCGTCCCGCTGGCCGGTAAGGAAGGTGTAGCGCGTGTTCACGCGCGTGAATTCGTCGATCGCGCCGAGGTTCGGCGTGCCCAGCGCGCCGATATTGCGCCGCAGCTCGGCGATCTGCCGGTTGGCCTTCGTCATGTTCTCGATCGGCTGGCGCAGCGCCTCGGCCGCCGTGCGGCTGAGCTCATAATTGTCCCAGAGTTTATCGAGGATCTGCTTTTCCTCCATGTCGGCCGAGAGCTTTTTCTGCTCGAAGCGCGACACGAGCCCCTGCATATCCAGCAGGTCGCGGTTGCGCGCCTGCGCGTCGCGGTCGGTGCGGGTGCGCTGGCCCTCGAGCTCCAGCTTGCGGCTGCTGCACGCGGCGAGCTCGCCGCGCAGCGTCGGCGCGCTGGCGCAGTTCGGCCAGGCGGCGCTCATGCATCTGTAGGGTCAGCTGCAGCTGCTGCGTGCCGGCCTCGGCCTGCTCGATCTGGGCGAGGCGGGCCGTGCGGTCGCCGGTCATTTCCTCAAAGAGGTCGTGGATCTGTTGCGTCGTGCGCGTGATGGTCTCGCGCTCGGCGTCCAGAGACGCCGACTCCGCCCGCAGGCCGGCCAGCTGATCGGCCAGTTCCTGACGGCGGCGGTCAAACGCGCCGCGGCCCAGCTCGCTCCGGTCGCGCTCTGCGCGAAGCGCGGCGAGCGCCTGCTCCGCCGAAAGCGCGTCGGCGCGGGCGGCCGCGATGCGATCCTGATTCGCCTTCTGCTGCGCGCGGCAGGCGTCGATGGACGCATTCTGCCCCGCAATGGTCTCCTGCGCGGCGTTTTTCAGCAGCGCGACCTGCGCGGCTTCGGACTCCGCCTTGTGCAGCGTCTCGACCGCCTGCTCCAGCTGCGCCTGCACGGTGTCGAGCTGCGCATGGGCCGCGTCGAGCGCCGTCTGCGCGTCCTCAAGCTCGGCCTCGCACTGCTTTTTCTCCAGCGTGAGCGTGTCGAGCGCCGCGCGCAGGCGCTTGAGCTCGTTTGCGCGGGAAAGGATGCCGCTGCCCTTGGCGGCGCTGCCGCCGGTGAGCGAGCCGCCCGCGTTGACGAGCTGCCCGTCGAGCGTGACGATGCGGTAGCGGTGATCATAGCGCCTGGAGATGGCGATAGCATCTTTCATCGTCTCGGCCACGACGGTGCGGCCGAGGAGATTGCTGACGATATTGCGGTAAGCGGCGGCGCAGGTGACAAGCGTATCGGCCACGCCGACATAGCCCGGCTCCTGATCCGGCACGCTGTTTAAGTGCATCGGACGGATGGTATCGAGCGGCAGAAACGTCGCGCGGCCGGTCTCGCGCCGGCGCAGCAGCTCAATGGCCTGCGCGCCGCAGCTTTGCGTATCGACAACGATGTTCTGCGCCGCGGCGCCGAGCGCCGTCTCGATGGCGAGGGCGTAGCGGTCGCCGGTCTTGATGAGGTTTGCGACCGGGCCGCGCACGCCGCGCAGCGTCCCCTTTTCGGCCGCGTGCATGACGGCCTTGACCGCGCGGTTGTAGCCCTCGAAGTCCTTTTCCATCTCCGTGAGCATACGGATGCGCGACTCGGTGCTGCGCAGGTCGACCGTCAGACCGGACAGCCGCTCCTGCTGTCGGGTGAGCGCCTGCTCACAGGCGGAAAGGCGCTGGGCCTTTTCCCTTTGCTCCGCGCGCAGGGCGTCGCACGCGGTGCGCGCCTGCTGCTGCGCGGTCTGCTTTTCCTGCTGCTGCGTCTCAAGCGCCGCCAGATGCTCGGCCGCTTCCGCGGCGGCGGTGGCGACGGCGTTTTCCTGATCGAGCAGCTCCTGCGATTTATCCGCCAGGAGCGTGATGCGCGTGCGGCACTCGGCCAGCGCGCTGCTCTGCGCGCTCTCTTTGGCGAGCAGCTCCGTGTACGCGCGCTCGGCCTCGCCGGAGGAGGCCGCGTTGCGGTCGATCTCGGCGAGCACGGATTGTATCTCCTGTGCGTGCTGCGCCTTTTCGGCCTCGATCTCCTGCAGGCGACGCTGCTGCGCATCGATCTGTGCCTGCAGGGCGCCCGCACGGTCAGTCTGCTCGGACACCTCCACGCGCAGGCGCGCGATGCTGTCGGCACTGTTTTGCAGGTTCGTGCGCACGACGGCCGCGGCGCTCTCGCACTCGGCAGCGGCGCTCTCGGCCTCGGAGATCTGCTCGCGTGTGCGCTCGGACTCCAGATCCTTCTCGCGCATCTTCTGCGCGATGTTCTCCGACGCTGCATAGAGCTGCTCGAGCTCGCGCTGTGCGCCGGCGAGGTTTTCCTTCGCGGTCTGATAATCGCGGTTCACGGTCTCAGCCTGCGCGTGCAGCCGGTCGAGCGTCTCCATCCAGACGGAAACCTCCGCGCTCTTGAGCTCGTCGCGCAATCGGAGATACTTCTTCGCCGTCTCGGCCTGCTTGCGCAGGGGCTCGACCTGCAGCTCCAGCTCATCGACCTTGTCGTTGATGCGCAGGAGGTTTTCCTCCGTGCGGGCGAGCTTGCGCTCCGACTCCTCCTTGCGGTAGCGGTAGCGCGAGATGCCGGCCGCTTCCTCAAAGATCTCGCGGCGCTCGTTGCTCTTGCCGGAAACGATCTCGGCGATGCGACCCTGCCCGATGATCGAGTACCCGTCGCGGCCGAGACCGGTGTCCATGAGCAGCTCGTTGATATCGCGCAGGCGGCAGGCCTCGCGGTTGATATAATATTCGCTCTCGCCGCTGCGGTAATAGCGGCGGGTGATCATGACCTCGGTGTTCTCGGTGTCGAAGATGCCGGTGCTGTTGTCAAGGATGAGCGACACCTGCGCAAAACCCATGGGGCTGCGCTTTTCCGTGCCGCCGAAGATGACGTCCTCCATCTTGCCGCCGCGCAGCGTTTTCGTGCGCTGCTCGCCCATGACCCACAGGATGGCGTCCGATATGTTCGACTTGCCGCTCCCGTTCGGGCCGACGATCGCCGTGATCTCCTGGTCAAAATTCAGGCGCGTCTTGTCCGGGAAGGACTTGAAGCCCTGGATCTCCAATGCTTTTAAGTACACAAAATCCCTCGCATATCCGGCGTCTGCGCGTGCAGAGACGCCGCTGATATCTCAAATCAAAGTAATACAAAGTAGAGTATACCGCCAAAAATGCCATTTTGCAACGGCCGGAGCGCATTTTTTCAGATGTGAAAAAATGCAGCCGCCTGCGTTTTCGCAGGCGGCTGCATGCCGTTATTGCGGCATCTGTTCGAGCGCGCACCGGGCGGCGGACTGCTCCGCCTCCTTTTTCGTGCGGCCGGTGCCGCGGCCAATCTCGCTGCCGTTGAGCAGCACGGCCATGGTGAATGTCTTGTTATGGTCCGGGCCGCTCTCGGCGCAGACGGTATAGGAAAGCGTCTGCCCGGCGCGGCGCTGCACGCGCTCCTGCAGCTCGGTCTTATAGTCCTCGACGTGGTGGATCTCCCCCTCGGCCAGACCGTTGAGGATGTGCGCGAGGATAAAGCGCTGCGCGGGCTCCAGCCCGCCGTCAAGATACATGGCGGCGATGACCGCCTCCACCGCGTCGGCGAGAATGGACGGCCGCTCTCTGCCGCCGCTGCGCTCCTCCCCGTGGCCGAGACGGATATAGTCGCCCAGATGCAGCGTGAGCGCCACACCGTGCAGCGCCTGCTCGCAGACGAGCTCGGCGCGCAGGCGGCTCATTTTCCCCTCCGGCATGTCGGGATAGAGCGCATAGAGCCGCGCCGCCGTGACCATGCCGAGCACGGAATCGCCCAGAAACTCGAGCCGCTCGTTGCTGGTATAGCCCCGCGCGCGGTTTTCATTGGCATAGGAGCTGTGCATGAGCGCATTCTCCAGCAGCGCCCGGTCACGGAACATGTAGCCCAGGCGGGCCTCCAGCGCCTCCATCAGTTGCTCTCCTTCGCCGCGTGCCTGTCCACACGCATATAGGCGATGTTGGCCGTGATGTCGTCAATGATGCCGGAATCGACAAAGGCGATCGCCTGACGGATGGCATTGTAGATCGCGCGCGCATCAGATGAGCCGTGGGCCTTGATAACCGGCTTGCTGATGCCGAGCATGGCCGTGCCGCCGACCTCGTTCGGGTCGAGCGATGCCTTGAGCGCGTGGAACTCGTTCTTGATGGCAAGAGCAGCCATCTTGGTCTTGAAGTTTTTCATGAAAATGCCCTTGAGCTGGCGCGTCATGTACTTGATGCTGCCCTCGATGCCCTTGAGCAGCACGTTGCCGGTAAAGCCGTCCGTGACGACGACGTCCACATCGCCGCTGAACACCTGCGACGCCTCAACGTTGCCGATAAAGCGGATGCGGCCGGCGGCGTCCGCCGCCTTGAGCAGCGGGAACGTCTCGTGCTGGAGCTCAGAGCCCTTGTGATCCTCGGTGCCGTTGCTGAGCAGGCCGACGCGCGGCGCGGCGATGCCGAGCATGGTGCGGGCATAATAGCTGCCCATATAGGCAAACTGCAGCAGATACTCCGGCGTGCAGTCGGCGTTGGCGCCGCAGTCGATGAGCATGACGCCCGCGTCGCCGTTCGGCAGCACAGGGGCCAGCGCCGCGCGGCGGATACCGTGGATGCGCTTGACGATGAGCGTAGCGCCGGTGAGCAGCGCGCCGGTGCTGCCGGCAGAGACGACCGCGTCGCCCTTGCCGTCGCGCAGCATATTGAGCGCGACCGTCATGGAAGCGTCCTTCTTGCGGCGGGTGGCTGTGCTGGGGTCGTCGTCCATGGTGATGACTTCGCTCGCGTCGATGATCTCGAGCTTGGCCTGCTCATTGCGCAGGCAGGCCTCAATGGCGGCGCGCTGGCCGACGAGCACGATCTCCGCGCCCAGCTCCTGCTGCGCGTGCACCGCGCCCTTGACGATCTCGTCCGGGGCGAGGTCACCGCCCATTGCGTCCACAAGAATTCTCATAGATGAAAAACCTCCTTTTGTTTCAGCCCGTCCAGGATCTGCAGGCTGCGCGCCGAGATCTCCGCGTTCTTATTGCGCTTGCCGCGCACGCGGTGATCCAGCGGTGTGATGATGCCAAAATTGATGTTCATGGGTTGAAAATCGCCGACGCTGCCGCCGGAAATGTACAGCGACAGTGCGCCGATGGCCGTCTCTTGCGGGAAATCGACAGGCGGCAGGCCGAGCAGCTGCGCGGCCGTCTCGATGCCGACGAGCGCGCCGGACGCGCACGACTCCACATAGCCCTCAACACCGGTCATCTGCCCGGCGAAGCGGATGCGCGGGTCGCGCCGGAGACGATAATACCGGTCGAGCAGCTGCGGAGAATTTAAATAGGTGTTGCGGTGCATGACGCCGTAGCGGACGAACTCCGCATTCCGCAGCGCCGGGATCATGGAAAAGACGCGCTTTTGCTCGCCGAACGTCAGGTGCGTCTGGAAGCCGACAATGTTATACAGCGTGCCCTCGGCGTTGTCGCGCCGGAGCTGCACGACGGCATAATTATCCCGCCCGGTGCGCGGGTCGCGCAGGCCGACCGGCTTGAGCGGGCCGTAGCGCAGCGTGTCCTCCCCGCGGCGGGCCATGACCTCGACCGGCATGCAGCCCTCAAAGACTGCACCGTCGTCAAAGCCGTGGATGGGCGCTTCCTTTGCGCTGCGCAGCTCCTGCACGAAAGCGGTGTACTCCGCCTGATCCATGGGACAGTTGACGTAGTCGGCCGTGCCCTTGTCGTAGCGGCTGGCGAAAAAGGCGCTGTCCATGTCCACGCTCTCGAGCGTGACGATGGGGGCAACGGCATCGTAAAAATGCAGGTCGAACTCCGGGCAGAGGCGCTGGATCTCGGCCGCCATGGCATCGCTCGTGAGCGGGCCGGTCGCAATGACGACCTCACCGTCCGGGATGGCGTCGGCCTCGGCGCGCTCGACGGTGATGTTCGGATGCGCGCAGATGCGCTCCGTGATCTCGCGCGCGAACGCCTCGCGGTCCACGGCGAGCGCGCCGCCGGCGGCGACGCGGTTGTGATCCGCGCTCGCAAGCACGACGGAGTCAAGCCGGCGCAGCTCCTCCTTGAGCAGGCCGACGGCGTTCGTGAGCTCATCGCTGCGCAGGGAGTTGGAGCAGACGAGCTCGGCAAAGTTTTCGGATACGTGCGCGGGGGTCATTTTCTTGGGTTTCATCTCGATCAGGCGCACCGGGATGCCGCGCCCGGCCAGCTGCCACGCGCACTCGCATCCCGCCAGGCCCGCACCGATCACGGTCACTGGGGTCATAGCGTTCCTCCTCGAAAAAGGCGGCCGGTCAGGCCGCCTTTCCAATTATGCTTCCTTCTTGGGTTTCGTCGTCTTTTTGGCTGCCGGTTTTTTGGCGGCCGTTTTCTTTGCAGCGGGCTTTTTGGCAGCGGTTTTCTTTGCAGCGGACTTTTTTGCCGCCGGCTTCTTGGTCTCCGGCTTCGTCTCCTTGGACTCCGACTCAGCCTTGGGCTCAGCCGCGTCGTCCGCCGGTTTCGGCTTGCGCTTGTAGCCGCGCTTGTCGGGCGGCAGATAATTCGAGCACTCGGGGTTGATGCAAAACGGCTTGTTCGCGCCCTTGCCGGCGCGTTTGAACATGGTCTTGCCGCACTCGGGGCAGTAGTCCTTCGTCGGCACGTCCCAGGTCATGAAGCCCTGGATGCTCTCGCCGCCCTCACCCTCGCCATGTCCCGGGCAATCATGCCCGCGCTCACAGGCGTAGTAGGCAAAGCCCTTGCGGGACGTACGCTTGAGCAGACGGCCGCCGCAGGCCGGGCACTTGCCGGGCATCTCGACGACGATGGGCATCGTAAAGCTGCACTCCGGGTAGCCAGGGCAGGCAAGGAAGCGGCCGAAGCGGCCGTTTTTATACACGAGCTTGCGCCCGCAGTTCGGGCAGACCTCGTCCGACTCCTCATCCGGCACCTTGAGATGCTTGCCCTCGAGCTGGATCTCGGCGTTGTTGAGGTTCGCGTCAAAGTCTTTATAATACTCGCGCAGCACGTCCTTCCACGCCATCTTGCCGGCCTCGATCTTGTCGAGGTCCGTCTCCATGTTGGCGGTGAACTTCAGATCGACGATGTTGCGGAAGTACTCCTCCATCATCTCGGTCACGACGATGCCGAGATTCGTCGGGCGCAGGTAGCGCCCCTCCTTGACAACATAGTTGCGGCTGAGGATGGTCGAGATCGTCGGCGCGTACGTGGACGGACGGCCGATGCCCTTTTCCTCCATGGCTCGGATGAGCGTCGCCTCCGTGTAGCGGGCGGGCGGCTGCGTGAACTGCTGCTCCTTCGTGACGTTTTTAAGCTCCACGGCATCGCCCTGCTTGAGCGACGGCAGCGGACGGCGCACTTCACTCGTCTCCTCGTCCTTCGCCTCTTCATACACGGCGGTGTAGCCCGCGAACTTCTGCTCGGAGTAGTTGGCGCGGAAGAGATAGCCCGCGCTGCCGGCATCCACGACGACGTTGTCGTACACGGCGTTGGACATCTGGCAGGCCGTGAAGCGGCCCCAGATGAGCCGGTAGAGCCGGTACTGCTCCGGCGTAAGGTCGTGGCGCACGCGATCCGGCGTGAGCGTGACGTCCGTCGGGCGGATGGCCTCGTGCGCGTCCTGTGCGCCGGCCTTGGTCTTATACGTGCGCGGCTTGCCGGGGTGGTACTCCGGGCCGTAATGCTCGACGATGAAGGACTGCGCGGCGGCGAGCGCCTCATCGGACAGGCGCTGCGAATCGGTACGCATATAGGTGATGAGACCGATCGTGCCGCGGTCGGTAATGTCCACGCCCTCATAGAGCTGCTGTGCGACCGACATGGTGCGCCGCGGCGTCATGCCCAGGCGACGGGAAGCCTCCTGCTGCAGGGTCGAGGTGATGAACGGGGGCGACGGGCTGCGTTGCTTTTCGCCGCGCTTGACGCTCGCAATTTTGAACGGTTCGGCCGACACGGCAGCAATGATCTTGTCGGCCGTGGCCTCGTCCGGGACATCCATTTTCTTATCGGCCGTGCCGTAAAAGCGCGCCGTGAACGTGCCCGCGCCGCAGTCGAGCAGCGCGTCGAGCAGCCAGTACTCCTGCGGCTGGAAGGCGCGGATCTCGTTTTCGCGGTCGACCACGATGCGCGTGGCCACCGACTGCACGCGGCCGGCGGACAGGCCGGGCTTGACCTTGCGCCAGAGCAGCGGACTGAGCTTATAGCCCACGATGCGGTCGAGAATGCGGCGCGCCTGCTGCGCGTCGACCAGATCCTGATCGATCTCGCGCGGGTGCTGGATGCTCTCGGTGACGACCTTTTTCGTGATCTCGTTGAACGTCACGCGCTTGGCCTTGTCATCCGGCAGATCCAGCAACTCCTTCAGGTGCCATGAAATGGCCTCTCCTTCGCGGTCCGGGTCGGTCGCAAGATAGACGGTGTCGGCCGATTTCGCGCGCTTTTTCAGGTCAGCGATCACGTCCGCGCGGTCTTTCACGGGCAGGTACTGCGGCGTAAAATCACCGTCAATGTCCACACCCATGGTGCTCTTGGGCAGGTCACGCAGGTGGCCCATCGAGGCCACGACCTGATAATGATTGCCCAGATATTTTTCGATTGTTCTGGCCTTCGCCGGAGACTCGACGATCACCAGATCGGTTTTTGCTTTTGCCATCGGGTCTACTCCAACTCCTTATGATTCTGCGCAGTGCCTGCGCGTATATTTAATGAAAAGCGTTTGCCCGGCTCCTGCCGGACGACGCCGCGGATCTGCAGCACGGTCAGCTCCGCGAGTACCTTACTCGCCGGCAGCTGCGTCTTTTCGATGATGAGGTCCACCTGTGTGCCGGGCGCATCGATCGCCGCGACGATCTGCAGCTGCTCGGTCGTGAGCGACTTCAGCTGCGCTTCCAGGTCAATATATGCCTCCGGCTGCGGCTTGTCAATCCTTTTCTCCGCGACCGGGCGGCGCACCTGTGCAAAGCCGCTGCCCGTCTCCGGCGGCGGTTCAGGCGCCTGGGTCTCGGGCGCGGGCGCGATGTTTTCCCGCAGCGTGCCGGGAAACATGCGGCGAAAATCGCTCAGCACATCCCACGCGCACGTGGCCGGACGGGCGCCGTCCTTGAGCAGCGCATTGCTGCCGGCCGAGGCGCGGGAGTCCGCGTTGCCGGGCACGGCAAAGACCTCCCTGCCCTGCGTGACGGCATCGTCGGCAAACAGGAGCGCGCCGCTTTTCTCCGGTGCTTCGACCACGACCGTCGCCACCGCGAGACCGGACGTGATGCGGTTGCGCAGCCGGAAGCCAAAGCGCGGCACGGACATATTCGGCGCAAACTCGCTCACAACGGCGCCGCAGCGCGCGACCTCCTGCGTGTATGCACCCGCAAAATCCAGGTTGATCGCCGTACCGGACACGCCCACGCAAATGCCGCCGGCGTGCAGCGCGCCCTCGGCGGCCGACCGGTCGATCCCGGCCGTGAGGCCGGAGAGCACGATACCGCCGTGCCGCACGATCTCGAAGCCGAACTTGCGCGCGGTGCGCACGCCATACGGCGTTGCGCTGCGCGTGCCGACCACGGCGACGGCCGCGCGGTCGTCGAGCTGCGGCAGCGTGCCGCGCACGTAGAGCACGAGCGGCGGGTCGTAGATCTGCAGCAGGCGCTGCGGGTAGGCCGCGTCCTGGATCGTCAGGATGCGGATATGCTCCCGGTCGCAGATGGCGAGCGCGCGGTTGGCATCCTTCAGGTCTTTATCCAGCAGCAGACGCAGCTCCTCCGGGCGCAGCGGCACACGGACACGGTAATCCGCCTCCGTGGCAAAATATACATCGCGCGGCGTGCCGAAATGCTCCACGAGCGCGAGCTTCATCTTCGGGCGCACGCCAAAGCGCATGGACAGCCAGACCCAGTATTGCAGCTGCGACATTTGTGCGCCTCCTCACATCCCGGTGCGGGCGATCTCCCACATGACGACCGCCGCGGCCACCGCCGCATTGAGCGACTCCGCCCCCGGCTGCATGGGGATGATGATCTGCCCGTCGCACTGTGCGAGCAGCTGCGCGCTCAGGCCGCGCCCCTCGCTGCCGATCGCCACGGCGGCCGGCGAGAGCGGCACGCGCCGCAGGTCCTGCGCCGCATCCGTCAGCGCCGCGCCGTAGAGCTTGAGACAGTTTGCGCGCAGCAGCTGCATCAGCTCGTCCGTCGCGCACGTCAGCACCGGCTGGCGGAAGAGCGCGCCCATCGCAGCGCGCACGGTCTTGGGGCTGTAGAGATCGGCGCACGCGCCGGTGAGCACCACGGCATCCATGCCAAGGGCGTTCGCCGTGCGGATGACCGTTCCGACGTTGCCGGGATCCTGCACGCCCTCAAGCACGATGACGTGCCGCAGCGGCTGCGGCAGGCGCATCTCCGGGAGGCGCACGGTAAAGACCGGGCCGGGCGAATGCATGAGCGGCGAGGCATAGGCGACGAGCTCCGCGTCGGCCGTATACTGCGCAGCGCCGTCCGGCAGCGGGAACGCCGCCGCATCGCGCCAGAGCACGGACGTGACCTCCGCGCCGAACTGCAGCGCCTCGCGCAGCAGCTTTTCACCGTCGCAGACGTACTCCCCCGCGTCCCGGCGCACATCCTTATCCCTGGCCAGCGCGCGCAGGTGCAGGATATATTGATTTTTCCGCGACCGAATCTGCTCCATAAACCTGTTCTCCGCATATTCCATTACAATGTAATTCAAATATGTTCTTCATCTTATAACATCGCTCCACAATTTTCAAGTCCCGAGTTTCAGGAATTTGCAAAGCGCTGCAAATTTTCCGCCGCATACCCCAGCAGCGCGGCCCTGTCGTTCGGCAGCGTCTCATCCATGACCGCGTCCAGACACGCCTGCAGCGCCGCGCCGACCGCCCGGCCGCGCAGGCCGAGCGCGAGCAGATCATCCCCGTTGACCGCGAGGTCTTTGAGCGAGAAGCAGGCATCCGCCGCGAGCAGCTCGTCGAGCACGCGCTCCGCCTGCCGGTACGTCTCCACCCGGCCGGCACAGATGGCCGACTGGCCGCAGGTATCGGCAATGTGCAGCTCAAAAAGCTGCCGCACGGTCTCAACGCCGAGCTTGTTCATCAGCCGCCGGATGGGCTTTGCCTCCGGCGCGATGGGCAGGTCGTGATAGCGGATGAGCTGCGTGATGCGCGTGCGCCCGGCCGTGTCAAAGCGCAGGCGCGTGAGAATGCCCTCCGCCAGCTCGGTACTCTTGGCCGCGTGGCCGTAAAAATGGCCGACACCATCCGGCCCGAGGGAAAAGCACGGCGGCTTGCCGACATCGTGCAGCAGCGCCGCCCAGCGCAGCACCGGCTCCGGCGGGATGTGCTCCACGACCGCGGCCGTGTGCAGCCAGACGTCCCGGTCATGGTGCGGGTTGTGCTGCTCGAAGCCGAACATCGGCCGCAGCTCCGGGATCGGGACGGCCAGCACATCGGAAAATTCCCGCAGCACTGCGTCCACGTTCTGCCCGCAGAGGAGCTTTGTCAGTTCACTCTGCACGCGCTCCGCCGCGAGATACTGCAGCAGCGCGCGATTGCGATGGATGGCCGCCGCCGTCTCCGGCGCGATCTGAAAGCCGAGCACGGACGCAAAGCGCAGCGCGCGCAGGATGCGCAGCCCATCCTCCTGAAAGCGGCGGTCCGGCTCGCCCACGCAGCGCACAACGCCGCGCGCAATGTCCTCCGCCCCGCCGCAGACGTCGACCAGCCCCGTGCGCGGATTGTAGGCCAGCGCGTTCATCGTGAAATCGCGGCGCAGCAGATCCTCGCGCAGGCTGCGCGTAAAGCGCACGGCGTCCGGCCGCCGGTGGTCGGTATAGTCCCCGTCGACGCGGTAGGTCGTGATCTCAAGCGGCAGGCCGTCGAGCAGGACGGTCACGGTGCCGTGCCTGAGCCCCGTCTCGATGAGCCGCTCGCCGGCAAAGACGCGCTCGACCTGCGCGGGCTCGGCATTGGTCGTGATGTCCCAATCCCCCGCCGCGCAGCCACGCAGCGCGTCGCGCACAGCCCCACCGACGACATAGGCCTCCCAGCCCGCCGCCGTGAGACGATCGAGCGCCGTATGCACTTGTGACGGCAGGGTCAGCATGGGCAGCCTCCTCAGTTGTGGTGATAGATCTTCTTTTCCAGCGCAAAAATGCGGGCACTGAAGCTGCCGGCCGGCACGGTCGGCAGCGTTTCCGCATAGATCTCCATGCGGCTGTCGATGAGGTCAATGTAAGACAGCAGCTCCGCCTCCGCGCACATGGGCCGCACGGCCGCGCCGAACTCCGGCTCGCCGTGGTGCGAGAGCAGCAGGTGCTGCAGCAGCATGGACTTTTCCTCGGGAATGCCAAGCTCGCGCGCGGCGTCCGCGACCTCCTGCGCCCCCATGACCAGATGGCCAAGGAGCTGCCCGGCCGTGGAGTACTCCGTCACGATGCCGAGATCGGAAAACGCAAACTCCCGCTCCTTGCCGAAATCGTGCAGCAGCGTGCCGGTCAGCAGCAGGCTGCGGTCAATGACCTCCGGATACAGGCCCGCGAGAAAATCCGCCGTGCGCAGCATGTTGTAAGTATGCATCAAAAGGCCGGACAGGAAACTGTGGTGCACGCTCTTCCCGGCCGGAATGCGCCGGAATGCATCGAGGTGCCGCGCCAGCATCGTCTCGGCCACGCTGCGGTAATCCGCGTCCGTGATCGAGGCGACCAGCCGCTGCACGTCCGCCAGCGCGGCGTCCGCGTCGATGGGCGCCGTCGGCACGAGCAGCGCCGTGTCATAATCGTCCGCCGCATCGGCCATACGGATGCGGTGGACGCTGATCTGCAGCGCACCGCGGTATTCCGAGACGCTGCCGCGGATCTTTACGACGCGGCCGGTATCGTCCGGGCGCGCGCCGATCGGGCCGCTGTAGTCCCAGATCTTGATCTCCACGCTGCCCGTGCGGTCGCAGATCGTACCGCTGAGAAACGGTTTGCCGTTGTTAGTCGTCTTGAGCGCCGCCGCGCGCAGAATATAAAAGCCCTCGACATCCATGCCGGGGAGCATATCCGCAATGGGTTTATTGAATTCCATGGCTCCGCCTTTCCGCCCGCAGAGCGGGTCGTTCGTTCTATAGGATAACTATACATTGCCGTGATTTTGCCCGTCTGTCAAGCCTTTTCCCGCAAAAATCCGCCCCGCCGCCGATGGCTCGGCCTGCGGGACGGAGGCATTCAGTGTTCGGCGCGGGCGATCCGCTCGGCCGCCTGCCGGCCAGTCGGCGTGGCGGCAAGGCCGCCGAGGCCGGTCTCGCGCAGGCTGGCCGGGAGCGCATCACCGACCTCGCCCATGGCATCGATGACCTCATCGACCGGGATGCGGCTCGTGATGCCGGCGACGGCCATATTCGCCGCGCTCACGGCATTGACCGCACCGATGACATTGCGCTTGACACACGGTACCTCGACCAGGCCCGCGACCGGGTCACACACCAGGCCGAGCAGATTGCCGAGCGCGATGGCGTACGCATCCGCGCACTGCTGCGCCGTGCCACCGAGGATGTGCGTCAGCGCAGCCGCCGCCATGGCGCTGGCCGTGCCGATCTCCGCCTGGCAGCCGCCCTCCGCGCCGGCCACGCTCGCGCGCAGCGCCGTGACCTGGCCGAACCCGGCCGCGATATACAGCGCCTGCAGGATCGTCTCCTCCGCAACATCGCGCACCTCCACAAGCGGGATCAGCACCGCCGGCAGCACGCCGCAGCTGCCCGCCGTGGGCGCGGCGACGATGCGCTTCATGCACGCATTGCACTCGGCCACCTTGAGCGCCTCTTCCGTCACGCGCTGAAAATACGTCCCGCCGAGGAGGCGGCCGGCCTCCGCCGCCGCGCGGAATCTGGCCGCGTCGCCGCCGATGAGCCCGCTGTTGGAGCGGTCGGATGCGCAGTACTGCCGGCTCGACTGCTGCATCGCCGTCCAGAGCGCCGCGATCTGGCGGTAGGACGCCGCAGCGTCATAGCCGTTTTCCTGACAGTCCGCATCACGGATGACGGCATAGAGCGGCTGCCCGCTCTCCTGTGCAGCCGAAAGCATGGATGCAATGCTCGAAAAGCTCATACCGGTTCCTCCTGATTAAAGATCGTGATCTTCTGAATGCCCTCGATGTGCGACAGCCACTGCTCGATGTCCTTCGGGATCGGCTGGTCACACTCGAGGATCATGACCGCGTAGCCGCCCTGCTCGCTGCGGTAGAGCTGCATGGTGGCGATGTTGACGTGCCGCTGCATGAGCGCCGCCGTCACGGCAGCAACATGGCCGGGCGTGTCCTGATTGTGGACAATGAGCGTGTTGTGCTCACCGGAAAAGTTCGTCTCGATACCGTCGATGGAGCGGATGCGGATGCGCCCGCCGCCGATGCTCTCGGCCACGATGTCCAGCGTGCGGCCCTTGGCGCCCGTGAGCTGCAGGCGCGCGGTGTTCGGGTGCGCGTTGCGCAGCTGCACGTTCCGGAACGAGAACGTCAGCCCCTGCTCCGCCGCGACGGCAAAGCTGCCCGGAATGCGCAGATCGTCCGGCTGCATACCGAGCAGGCCCGCGATCAGCGCGCAGTCCGTGCCGTGGCCATGACCGGTCAGGGCGAAGCTGCCGTGCAGCGAAATGTCCGCGTGCACCGGCCGGTCGCCGAGCAGTTTGCGGGCCGTCAGGCCGATGCGCACGGCCCCGGCCGTGTGGCTGCTGGACGGGCCGACCATGACCGGCCCGAGAATATCAAATAAACGCATGGCGCGCCTCCTTGGGTATACGAATCTTTTGCAAAATGAAATATGCGGTATTATACGCGCTCGGCGCGCAAAATGCAATGCCGATCCTCCGCCGGTGCGAAAATTCGGCGCAAAAATGCCGGCCGCCAACCGGCAGCCGGCAATATTCGGCGGATCAGTGCTCCTGAATCATCATACGGATGATCGTGCGGTCGGTCTCACGCATGCCCTCACTTGCGAGCGTGCCGATGTTGCGAATCGTGTTCTCCACGCCCTTGACGACAATGCCGTCGCCGCCGTAGAACTGGCTCTCGTGCATCTGCATCTGCATACCCAGCAGCCCCGCCTCGACCGCCGAAGCGATCTTGGCCGCGCAGCTCGCCTTCGCACCGTCGCAGATCATGCCGGAATCAATGGCGATCGCGTTGACGATGGTGTGCGCGATCTCGCGGAACTGCCCGCCATACAGATACGTCACGCCCGCGGCCGCGCCGCAGCCGGCCGCCGTAGCGCCGCAGTAGGCGGACAGGCTGCCGATGCCGGTTTTCAGATGGATGGTGACGAGGTTCGACACCACGAGCGCGCGGTAGAGCATCTGCTGCGTGACGCCCAGCTCCTTGGCATAGACAATGACCGGCAGTGACGCTGTCAGCCCCTGGTTGCCGCTGCCGGAGTTGATGACCACCGGCAGGTCGCAGCCGTTCATGCGTGCGTCCGACCCGGCCGCGGCGTAGGCCTTGGCGCGGTTGTGGATGCTCACGCCGTAAGACTGCAGCAGGATGCGGCCGATGTTCGCGCCGTAATCCCCGCGCAGGCCCTCCTCGGCGATGGCCCAGTTATAGTCGATCTGCCGCTGGAGCGTCTCCTGCACGTCGGCAATGTCCACCTCGTTTGCAAAGGCGATGATGTGCTCGACCGTCAGCAGACTGCGGTCGGTGGCGTGCTGGCTGCCGGACTCCTGATAGTCCTTGTGAAACTGCACGACGCCGTTTTTCTCGATACGGATCACGTTCGTGTGATAGCCCGCGATCTCCACGGACGCGCTGTCCGCCCCCGCCGTGACGCGCACCTGAATGTCGAACACGTAGTCCTTGTCCGCGCGCCGGACGGTAAAGGCAGCCTGCTGCAGATAGGCGCCCACCGCATCCACCTGCTCCGGCGTGAGGCTCGCAAGCACCTGCAGCTGCGCGTCGGCATTGCCGGAAACGATACCCGCCGCTGCGGCCGCCGCAATGCCGCGCTGGCCGTTCGTATTCGGCACAATGACGCTCTTGACGTTTTTGATGATGTTCGCGCTCGCGAGCACCTCGACCGTTTCCGGCAGCGCGCCGAGCGTCCTGTGGGCCAGCGCCGCGCAGTACGCCACGGCGATCGGCTCTGTACAGCCCATGGCAGGCTGCAGCTCCTCTTTCAGGATCGCAACGTATTCGCGATAGATCCGCTCGTCCATGTTCTCTCCTCCGATTTTTGTTTTTTCTCCGTTTTTGACCGTAAAATTCCGCTTTTTGTAATAGTATAACGAAACAGCAGCACATTTTCAACAAAAAAGATACCGGCAAAAGCACCGGTATCTCAAGGCAGGTCAATCTTCACGTTTTTTCCGGCAGGCGTGCACGATCGCCCAGAGCGCATAGCCGAGCACGCCTCCGGTCGTGTTCGTGATGACGTCCGTAATGTCCGAACTGCGGAATGCGTGCAGCAGCGGCTGCACGACCTCGATGCCGACACTGAGCGCCAGCGTCAGCAGCAGGCAGCGCCAGAAGCTGCACCGCCTGCCGCGGCAGCTGCGGCACAGCGGCAGCAAAACGCCGAACGGGACAAACAGGGCGATGTTCAGCACGATCTGCCGGACATAATCGCCGTGGCGGAGGATAACGTCCTCAAACGGCGCCATGTGCATGGGGATATACGGATGGTCAAGGCAGAACGGCAGCGCCGTGAGCACCGGCATGAGCGTAAAGCGCACGATCCCGGCGAGGCAGCCGTACATGAGCGTGTAGACCGCGAGCGTTCTGCGCCCCAGCGGCCGCCACTTCGGCAGCAGCCAGATGCCGTAAACGGCCGCAAGCACAGCCAGGTCGATGAGTATTTTTGCGTTTCGGCTCATGTACGGCCTCCTTCTCTCTGCTGCCCGGAACGCACACGTTACCCGCGCAGCCACTGCTCCAGTTTCGGTTTTGCGCTGTCCACCGCGCTGCCGCGCAGCGACAGGCCGTGCGCGACCAGCGCGCCCTTCGCAGCCCGCCGGATGTCCTGCTCCGTGTTCGACAGGCCGCTGCCCTCGTTCGTGCAGAACGGATGGATGGTTTTCCCCTGCCAGTCATAGTGCTCGAGGAAGGTGTAGACCGCCATCGGCATGGTACCGCAGTAGTTCGGATAGCCAAGGTAGATTTCTTCATAGTCGTCCAGACGCTCCGGCAGCACCATCAGCTCCGGACGGGCATTGGCGCGCAGGTCGCGCCGCGCCTCGGCGACGCAGGCATCATAGTTGTCCGAATACGGCGCTTTCTGTTCGATATGGAATAGCTCCGCGCCGGTGAGTTCGGCAAGCAGTCGTGCCGCCTTCTCCGTGTTGCCGACGGCGATGGTGCGGCGCGCCCCGGAAAAATAGTTCTCTCCCGCGCGGGAGTAATAGGCAATGAGTTTTTTCATGATCCGTTCGCCTGAAAAACAGGCGCTCCTTTCTGGGAACAATGCCAAAAGCATACCGCAGTTTTCCGCATCCGTCAACCGGCCGGTGCGGATGGGAAGCTGCTGCAGCGGCTGCTAAGATGCCGCTAACATTTCCGCCGGCCGATTGATGCACTATAAAAAATACGATACGCTTTGTGCAGGAAATGACATTTTTACGAGATGGGGATGCACATGAACATTCGCAAAACCGCAGCGCCTGTGCTCATACTGGCGCTGCTGGTCGGTCATGGTTCCGCGTTCGCCGCTGCACCGGACACCGCGCCCGGCAATGCACAGTGCGCAAAATACGGCCACACCTACAGCTGGAAATAAGCGCACAAAAAAGCTCCCCCGCCGGGGGAGCTTTTTTGCTGCCTTAGTGCACGCGCAGGCGCTCCACGAGCGCCTCATTGCTCTCGGCCATGCAGGTCTGGTAGTCCGTATAGAGCACCATGCCCGGCAGCGCGCCGGACGGCTTGCGCACGAAGCGCGCCATGGTGTAATCCACCGGTGTCTTCCCGCCGCCGCGCGCCTGCGAATAGTATACGGCGAGACTCGCCGCCTCGGCGATCGTCTGGTCGTCGGGCGTCGTGTCGTGCGCACGGATGATAACGTGCGAGCCATGCACCTTCTGCACATGCAGCCAGATGTCCGTGCGGCGGGCGGTGCGGTGCGTCAGCTCGTCATTTTGCGTGTTGGAGCGGCCGACGAGGATCTCATACCCGGTGCTCGAAACGAAGGCGAGCGGCGCGCGCTGCGCCGTCTTTTCCTTTTTGGCATTGCGCGGCTGGCGCAGATACCCGGTCGCGCGCAGCTCGGCGCGGATGTCGGCAAGGTCGCGCTCGCTCTCGGCGCGCGCGAGCTCATCGAGCACACTGTTGAGGTAGTCGAGGTTCCGGCTCGCCTCCGCGATCAGGCCGGTCAGGTGCTGTTCGGCCGTTTTGGCCTTGCGGTAGGACTTATAGAGCGCGGCGGCGTTCTCCTGCGGGCTCTTGCGCGGGTCCAGCTCGATCGTCACGTCCGGGCAGCCCTCGGCATAGTAGTCCTGCACCGTCACGGTGCGGTCGCCTTTCTGGATACGGTAGAGGTTGGCCTTGATGAGGTCGGCCTTCTGCCGCAGGGCCTCGCGGTCAGCGCAGCGCAGCAGGTCCGACTGCTGGATGGCCAGCTTTTTGGCCGTGCGGTCGCGCAGGGTGCGCACCTGATGCGTCAGCTCCTGCGAGCGGCGGCGCATGGCCTCCGCCTTGTCGCGGCGGAGATAAAATTCGTCCAGCAGCTCGGAAAACGAGCCGCAGCCGCGGCATTCCAGCGCGTCCTGATACTGCAGGATCGGCACGGCGGAAAAATCCTTCGGCCGGTCGCCGTCGAGCAGCATGGTGGGCACGAGATTGTTCGTCTCGACCGAGAACACCAGCGCGTCCAGCTCGTGCTCCAGGCGCGCGCGCTGCGCATCGTCCAGCCGCTCGAGCCGGGGGCTGGCATCGCCGAGCGCGCGGAAGCACACCTCCCGGCACAGCAGGGGCGACACGCCGGAGAACAGACCCAGCAGCCACTTATCAAGCATCCCCGCAGTGACCGGGCCGGAGAGCAGCTGCGCGCGCTGCTCCGGCGTCGTGTCAAACAGGACCGGCTTGTCCTGCCGCAGCGGCAGGCGGTAAAACAGGCCCGGCTGCACCTGGCGCGTCTCGCTCATGGAGGAATCCACGCGGCGCATGCAGTCGATGATGTGCCCGTCGGCGCTGACGAGGATGACGTTCGACTGGCGGCCAAGCATTTCAACAATGAGCTGCTTTTTGACCGGCGTGCCGAGCTCATCGCGCCCGTCGAGATCGAGCAAGAGCATGCGCTCGAAGTCCGGCTGGGAAATACCCGTGATGCGCGCGCCGACCAGATGCTTGCGCAGAAGCATGCAGAACATCGGCGGCTCGGCCGGATTTTCAAACGTGCCGGCCGTGAAATGCACCCGCGCGCTGCCCACGCCGCCGTGCACGAGCAGCTTCGCGTTGCCGCTCTGCGTGCGCACGGACAGCAGCAGCAGGTCGCGCTCCGGCTGCTGCACCTTGTCGATGCGCGCGCCGGTCAGGCTCTGCGTCAGTTCCTGCGTCAGGCCGTGCAGAAAAACTGCGTCCATTGGCATGTTACAGCACCTCCGTGATCTTGCTGAAGAGCTCGCGCAGCCGCTGCGTGCGGCCGAGCAGATACAGCCAGCCAAAGAGCGTCTCGAGCCCCGTGGCCGCGTGATACTGTGCGACGTCCGCGTGCTGCGGCACCGAGTTCACCTTCGCGTTGCGGCCGCGCTTGTAGACCGCGCGCTCCTCGTCCGTGAGCGCGGGCTGAATGGTCTCCGCCGCGCGCGCCTGCGCGGGCGCGTTGACGCGGCGCACCGTCTCGCGGTGCAGGTCGGTCACGGCCGTGAGCCCGGCGGCACACAGGGCCGTGCGCATCATGAGCTCATATACCCCGTCGCCAATGTGCGCGAGGGCGAGCGTGCTGTAAGCGCCGACCTGCGCCGGCGTCATTTCCGGGGCAAAGTCCGCCCCATCCGGAAAGGCAATCGTGCCGACGGGGCGGCGCTCCGGCCGCCCCGTGTGGAGATCATGATTCATCGTCTTCAGGTTCCTCTTCGTTGTCATCGGCAAAGTCCGTCTGCGCCTGCAGCACCTCGCTCGGCGCGGTGCCCTGCACATACTGCATCTCCTGCCACTGCTGCTTCGTGATGAGGATCTTGCGCGGCTTCGAGCCCTCAAACGGGCCGACGATGCCCATCTCCTCCATCTGATCGACCATGCGCGCGGCGCGCGAATAGCCGAGTTTCAGCCGGCGCTGCAGCATGGACACCGATGCCTGCTTCGTCTCGAGAATGACATCCACGGCCTGCGGCAGCAGCTCGTCATAGTCGCTCTTGGCGGGCTTGTCCGCCTCGGGCGCGGGGCCGGACTTCTTGTCGGCCTCGGCGGCGGATTTTTCGATCTGCGCGATGATATCGTCGCTGTACTGCGCCTCGGAGTTCTGCTTGATGAAGCGCACGACCTCCTCGCGCTCCTCGTCCGACACAAACGAGCCCTGCACACGCAGGGGCTTGCCGGTGCCGATGGGCGCATAGAGCATATCGCCCATGCCGATGAGCTTTTCCGCGCCGGAGGTATCGAGGATGATGCGGCTCTCGAGCGAGGACGAGACCGCAAAGGCAATGCGGCTCGGGATGTTCGCCTTCATGAGGCCGGTGATGACGTCCGCGGACGGGCGCTGCGTTGCGATGATGAGGTGCATGCCCGCGGCGCGGCCCATCTGCGCCACGCGGCAGATGCTCTCCTCCACCTCTTTGGCGGCGCAGAGCATGAGGTCGGCCAGCTCGTCGATAACGATGACGACCTGCGGCAGCGTCTGCCCGTCGGGCTCGTTTTTCTGGAGGGCATTGTAGCTGGCGAGGTCGCGCACCTGCGCCTCGGAGAAGAGGCGGTAGCGCTTGAGCATCTCCACGACCGCCCACTGCAGCGCGCCGGCCGCCTTCTTCGGGTCGGTCACGACGGGGATGAACAGGTGCGGGATGCCGTTATAGATGCCGAGCTCGACCATTTTCGGGTCGATCATGATCAGGCGCACCTCGTCCGGCGTCGCCTTATAGAGCAGGCTCAGAATGAGCGAGTTCATGCACACGGACTTGCCCGAGCCGGTCGTGCCGGCGATGAGCATATGCGGCAGCTTGGCGATGTTGCCGATGATGCAGTTGCCGCCGATGTCCTTGCCGACGGCAAACGAGAGCTTGGACTTCGCATTGCGGAACGCGGGCGAGTCGATGATATCGCGCAGGCAAACGGCGCTGACGACCTTGTTCGGCACCTCGATGCCGACGGTCGAGATCTTGTCCGGGATCGGCGCGATGCGCACATTCTCCACACCGAGCGCGAGCGCAAGGTCGCCGGAGAGGTTCGTGATCTTGTTGAGCTTCACGCCCGCCTCGAGCTCGAGATCGTAGCGCGTGACCGTGGGGCCGCGCGTCACGTCGCGGATGGTCGCATTGACACCGAAGCTGCTCAGGGCAGTGTTGAGCCGGTCGCGGTTGAAGCGGATCTCCTCCGTCGCGTCCGTCTGATCCTTCTTCCCCGCGCGCAGGAACGACACCGGCGGGAGCTGATAGGACGAGTGGTCGGCATTCTCGCTCTCGATGGCGGAGGTGATCGCGGCCGTCTCCGCCGCGACGGCGGCGCTGGCCGCCTTTTTGGACGGCTTCGGCGGGTCCTGGATCTCCTGCGTGACCGGGGTGACGCCGCAGATATCGGCCGCCTCCTCCACAGACAGCGGCTGGACATTCTGCGTGGCATCGGCCGGCGCGGCCTTTTTCGCGCCGCGGGCAGGCTTTTTGACCGGGATCGGGTCGATCGGATCGTCGTCCGGCTCCGTCATGGTCTCCTCGACCGGAATGTCGATGAATTTTTTCTTGGCGACCGGCTTGTCCGGCACGGCACGGCGCGCACTGCGCCGCGGCTCGGGCAGCGGCTGCGGTTCCGGTTCGTCCTCCTCATCCTCCGCAAGCGGCACGTCTTCGTCCGGGATGTACTGTGCCTCGCGCCGTGTGCGCACCCAGGCCGCGATCTTGCCCACCGTCAGGTCCATGCTGCCCAGCACGCAGAACACGAACGCCGCCATCGTCAGCGGCAGCGCCGCATAGACGCTGATGCCGGCCTTGAGCAGATAGCCAATGCCGCCGGAGATCACGCCGCCGGACGTGAGCGCCTTGCCCCCGTCATAGAGCTGGCCGACGATCGCGCCGAACGTCTGCGCCGTGAACGCCACGCGGCAGACCATCAGGTGCACGATCGTGCCGAACAGCGGCGCGATCAGCAGCGACGCCGTCACGCGCAGACAGAAGTGTCGCTCCGGATTGCGCACAAAGACCCACGCCAGCAGCAGCATCGCAAACGGGAACGCCCAAAAGCCCCAGCCCATGATGCCGCACAGGAAGCCCGCAAAGCCGTCGATCACGACGCCCTCGGCATGAAACAGGCCCAGGAACGCCAGCAGCGACAGCACGATGCACGCCAGCGCATACGGCCATGTCGGCGCCGTCGGCGCGGCGGCCGGCTGCTTTTTCGGCACAGCAGTCTGCTTTTTCGGCGCGGAGGCCGGCTTTTTTGCTGCCGGGGCGGATTTTTTCGCCGTGCCGGTTTTCTTTTGGATGATGAAGTTGCCATGTTATATAACGTCCTCTCAGAAAATCAGAGACAGAATCATCGTCAGTGCGCCCGCGCCCCAACAGTAGTAGGAAAATGCGCCGAAACGGCCCTTCGACGTCAGGCGCTTGACAAGGCCGATGGCCGCGACGCCCGAGACCATCGCCACAAGCATACCGGCCAGATACGCCGGCAGGAGCGACACATCGATACCCGCCTTGGCCGCCTTGGCCAGCGACAGGATGTTTGCCCCCAGCACCGCAGGCAGCGACATCAGGAACGAGAAGCGCACCGCAAAGCTGCGGTCCAGTCCCGTGGCCATGCCGGCCGCGATCGTCGTGCCCGACCGGGACAGGCCCGGGATCGTCGCCACGGCCTGACACACGCCGATGACCAGCGCGTCGCGCACGCGCATGGTTTTCTCCGTGCGCGTGCCCTTGGGCATTTTATCGGCCACGAACAGCAGAAAGCCCGTGAGGATGAGCATGAGGCCGATGAAGAAGGTGTGGTAGTACAGCTGCTCGACCAGATCGTTGACCGGCAGGATCAAAAACAGCGGCAGCGTCGCCAGGATGATCATGAGCACCATGCGCGCGGCGGGAAGCTGCTGCCGGCGCTGCTCGGCCGGCAGCCGTGCGCTGCGGAAAAACGCGATCGTCTCGCGCACCATGGCCACGATGTCCCGCCAGTAGACGATGCAGATGGAAATGAGCGTGCCCAAATGCAGCAGAACATCGAAAAACAGATGGCCGTTTTCCGCCGTCGACATATGAAACAGGTTTTGCAGGATCGACAGATGGCCGGAGCTGGAGATCGGCAGAAACTCTGCGATGCCCTGCACCAGACCGAGCAGGATCGCGTTCCAGATGGTCACGGATGCACCTCCCAATACGCAGATAGGAATGTTGATTATACCACGGTTTTCTTTGCGTCACAAGGGAAAACGGTCACTGTCCCCGTTTTCCCCTGCCGCATCCGGTCACGCCTGCGTGTCGCAGTAGGCAGCCAGCACGCCGCGGTACGTCATCCAGCAGTCGAACTTTGCCACGAGCTCAAACGGTGCGTGCATGCTCAGCACCGGCACGCCGGCGTCAATGGTGTCAATATTCCGGTCGGCCATGAACTTGGCGATCGTGCCGCCGCCGCCCTGATCGACCTTGCCCATCTCGGACAGCTGCCAGACGACGCCGTTGTCGGCAAACAGACGGCGCAGATAGGCCACGAGCTCGGCCGAGGCGTCGCTCGTGCCGGACTTGCCGCGTGCACCCGTGAACTTGCAGATGCCCATGCCGTAATTGAGCTTGGCCTCCGTGCGCTTGGCGCTCACCTCGGGGAAGCTGGGGTCAAAGGCCGCGCAGACATCCGCCGAGAGGCAAAAGCTCCTGGCAAAGCAGTGGCGCAGCGCGACGTCCTGCTGCTCGCAGAGGTCGGCCATGAAGGCCTCGAACGCCTGCGACTGCATGCCGGACACGCCGTCGGAGCCGATCTCCTCCTTGTCGGCGAGGATGCACACGGCCGTGCGCTCCGGCGCGCCGTCGAGGTCAAGGATGGCGCGCAGCTCGGCATAGGCGCACACGCGGTCATCCTGACCGTAGGCGCCGATCATGCTGCGGTCAAAGCCGATGTCGCGCGCCGGGAACGCCGGCACGGCGGCAAGCTCCGCCGACAGGAAGTCCTCTTCCGTGATGCCGTATTCATCATGGAGCAGCGACAGCACGGCGAGCTTCACGCGGTCGCGCCCCTCGCCGGCATACGGCATGCTGCCGATGACGATGTTGAGCGCCTCGCCCGTGATGCCCTCTTCCATGGTCTTGCGCATCTGATCCTTGCCGAGATGCGGCAGCAGATCGGTGATGACAAACTGCGGCTCATCCGGCTCGCGGCCGATGGCAATATCGACCGTGCTGCCGTCTTTGAGCGCGACCGTGCCGTGCAGCTCCAGCGGGATCGTGACCCACTGGTACTTCTTGATGCCGCCGTAATAGTGCGTCTTGAAATACGCCAGCTCCGAGTCCTCATACATCGGCGTCTGCTTGAGATCGAGACGCGGGGAGTCGATGTGCGCGCCCGCGATCACGCAGCCGTGGTCAAGCGGCTGCTGCCCGAGCACGGCCAGCATGAGCGCCTTGCCGCGGTTGTTGACATACACCTTCGAGCCCGGCTGCAGCTCCATGCCGAACGTATACGGCACAAAGCCCTCGGCCTCCGCCATGCGGATGGCCTCCTTGACGGCCTCGCGCTCGGTGCGCGCGGCGTTGAGAAACTGCTTATATCCCTCGGCGTAGGCAAAGATCTCCCCGGCCTGCTCGGCGTCGATCCGATCGTAGCCGTTTTTCGGCTGATAAAACAGCTTTTCCTTCCACTGCTTGAGTTCCTTATCTTCGCTCATGAGAGCACCTCCTGTATCAGTTGATGGCAGCGGCGCTGAAAATCGGCGAGCGTGCCGCCGTTATCCAGCACGTAGCTGCAATGTTGGGCAAACCATTCGTTGGGCTTCTGCGCGTCGATGCGCGCCTCGGCATAATCGCGCGTCACGCCCTCGCGCGCGATGAGCCGCTCGATGCGCACCTCGCGCGGCGCCGTCACGCCGATGGTGACAGTGCACAGCTCCGCCAGCCCGCTCTCGATGAGCGCGATGGCGTCGATCGCCGCGACCGTGCCGCCCTGCCGCGCCCACGCGCGCAGGCGAGCGCACACCTCGGCACGGACATACCGGTGCGTGATGGCGTTGAGGTCGTCGAGCGCCGCCGCGTCCGCGAACACGACCGCGCCGAGCCGCTTTCGCTGCAGCGTCCCATTTTCTATTGTACCCGGAAAACGGGCATTGATCTCCGCGAGCATGGCGGTATTGGACGCCAGCAGCTCGTGATACACCGCGTCGCAGTCGATGACGAGCGCGCCCTGACGCTCCAGCTCCATGAGCGCGGTCGTTTTCCCGCAGCCCGTGCCGCCCGTGATGCCGACAATGTGCATTTTCCGCACGAGCGCGTCCCAGACGGCATCGTCCGGCACGGCGGCGGAGCGCAGAATGCGGTACGGCGTGTGCGAGAGATCGACGAGCGTGGACTCCCGGCCGATACCGCAGGGCCCGCCGTCGATGACGGCCGCGATCTGCCCATTGAAATACGCCAGCACATCGTCTGCCGTTTTCGGGCTCGGCGCGCCGGAGGGATTGGCCGACGGCGCGGCCAGCGGCAGCTGCGCGGCCTCGATGAGCGCCAGCGTGGCCGGGTGATCCGGGCAGCGCAGGCCGACGGTCTGCCCACCCGCGCGCACGATCTCGGGCACGCAGTCCTGTGCCCGCAGCACGATCGTGAGCGGGCCGGGCCAGAACGCCTCGGCCAGCGTGTATGCCGCCGGCGGCACATCGGCGCAGTAGCGCGCCATGGCGGATGCGTCGTGCACCATCAGCGACAGCGGCTTGACGGCCGGCCGGCCCTTGATCTCATAGATCTGCGCAACGGCGGCGGGATCCAGTCCGTTGCCGGCAAGGCCGTAGACCGTCTCCGTCGGGACGGCGACGAGCTGCCCGGCACGGATGGCATCCGCTGCCTGCGCGATCTCGGTTGTGATTCGTTTCGTGTTCATGCTTCCTCCGCGGATGCGCGCAGCTTCTCGGCCTGACCGGCCAGCGTGAGCGCATCAATGATCTCATCCAGATCGCCGTCGAGCACCTGATCGAGCTTATAGAGCGTCAGCCCGATGCGGTGATCCGTCACCCGCCCCTGCGGGAAGTTGTAGGTTCGGATGCGCTCGTTGCGCATGCCGGTGCCGACCTGGCTGCGCCGCTCGGCCGAGCGCGCGGCATTCTGCCGGGCACTTTCCGCAGCATACAGGCGTGAGGCCAGGATCTTCATCGCGCGATCCTTGTTTTTATACTGGCTGCGCTCATCCTGACACTCGACGACCGTGCCGGTCGGCAGGTGCGTGATGCGGATGGCGCTCTCGGTCTTGTTGACGTGCTGGCCGCCGGCGCCGGAGCTGCGGTAGGTGTCGATCTGCAGATCCTTCGGGTCGATGTGCACCTCCACGGCGTCCATCTCCGGCAGCACGGCCACGGTGGCGGTGCTGGTGTGGATGCGGCCGCCGGTCTCCGTCTCCGGCACGCGCTGGACGCGGTGCACCCCGCTTTCAAACTTCAGGCGGGAGTACGCCCCCTGTCCGCTGATGAGCAGACTCGCCTCGCGCACGCCGCCGAGCTCCGTCTCGTTGAGGTTGGCGATCTCGGTCTTCCACCCGTGCGCGTCGGCGTACATATTGTACATTCGATAAAGACTATGCGCAAAGAGCGCCGATTCTTCCCCGCCGACGCCGGTGCGGATCTCCAGAATGACGTTGCGGTCATCGTTCGGGTCGCGCGGCAGCAGCAGCACACGCAGCTGCTGCTCGAGCTCCGCGCAGCGGGCACGGCCGAGATCGATCTCCTCGCGCGCGATCTCGTGCAGCTCGGGGTCGCTCAGCAGCGCCTCCGCCTGCGCGATCTGCGCCTGACAGGCGGTATACGCCCGGTAGGTCTCCACGACCGGCTGCAGCTCGCGCTGCTCGCGGCAGAGCTTTGTGAACACCGCGGGGTCGGAATAATACGCGGGGTCGGCCAGCTTGCTCTCCAGTTCGCTGTACCGGTTTTCAATTTGTCGCAGCTTTTCGAGCACGGCGCCGCCTCCCTTGTTGTGATATTCGCTCAATGTATCAGTTTACCACAGCGGCGCAAAAATGTAAACAGGCGGTGCGTCTGCGCGCACCGCCTGTCAGAAGATCTTCGGTTGTTTACCCGCGCGGGATGATCGCCTGCGCTACGTTCTCAAGCGTGCCCAGGTCGAGCACGTTCACCTGATCGGAACCGACGACATAGAAGTAGTCGCCGATATACAGGCCGCGGTTGTTCTCGTCCCACTGCGAGACGGGGATCTCCTTACGCAGCGTGAAGCCGTCGTCCGCCGAATAGCCGTAGACGAGATAGCTGTTCTCGGCCGGGAAAGCGATCAGGTCCTTGTCGCTGTCCACCAGAATTGCCTTGTGATTATTCAGCGCCTCGCTATAGTCGGCATCGAGCGTCTGCGTGTGCAGATCGTGCAGCTTGGCAGGATCGGACGTGTCGATCATGACGAGCTTCATGCCGTCCACGGTCGCGCCGCCATCCACGGCCGTCGTCTCCATGCCGAGGCCGAAGAGCATCCCGTCTGACCAGACGTGCAGATAGTCGGAATAGCCGCTGAGCTTGAGCTCACCGACGACCTTCGGATCGGTCGGGGCGGTCAGATCGACGGCAAAGACCGGATCCGTCTGGCGGTAGGTGCACAGATAGCCGTAATCCCCGTCGAAGCGCGCGGAGAACACCGTCTCCCCTTCGGCGATCCCGGCCACGCTGCCGACGGTGTTCAGGTCACAGTCGAGCACGTACACATCATTGCTCGTCTGCGTGGCGTCGTCATTGGTTTTCGTGTTTTCAAAGTCATGCTTTTCATCGCGGTAGACGCTGTAGGAATACGTCTGCTCGGTCGTGGCCATGCGCAGATAGCCGTCGCGCTCGTCGAGCGAGAACTGGTTGTTGAGCGCGCCGGGCACAGTGCCATTGGCGGCAAAGGTGAGCTTGCCGTCGGCGATCGCAAAGCGGTTGACCGCCGTATTGACGCTGGAGGTATAGTCCGTGACCGTGTAGCTGCCGTCCTTATGGGTCTTGCCCGCGCCGTCGTCGTAGACGCTTGCGCACAGGTAGAGATTCTCCGCCGTCATGTACACCGTCTCCCCGCCGCCGAGCACAGACTGGCTGGAGAGCCGCGTGCCGGCCGCAATGTCATACGACGCCGCGACCGCGTAGGTCATGGAGTTGTTGTACGGCATGAGGCCGATGCTGTCGCACGGCACGACCGACGCCGTGTCCCCGTCATACAGCCGGGGAGCAAACGTAGTCTCGTCGCCCTTTTCCGGCGCGCCGGGATAATACGACGTGCACAGGTAGAGCACGCCGCCGACCATGCGCGAGGCAATCTCGTAGCCGTCCTGCCCGAACGACTGGACCAGCGTCGGGTCTGCCGGGTCGGAGACGTCATAAATATCGACTGTGACATAATTATTGCCGCTGCCGGAAAGCTCATCCGAGGACGTGTCGCTGCCCGTCCAGTCGGTATACGACGAGAGGACGACCGCGCGGCCGTCGGCCAGATACAGCTCCAGCGGCAGCTTTTCCTGCGTGTGGGTCTGACCGTCCTCGGTCGTCGTCTGCTCCCAGTCCTGACCGACAAAGACATTGGACACGTCCGTGACGTCCGCGCCGTCCGCCTGCATGACGATCAGTTCGCTGCCGCGCAGGATGTAGATATACGTGCCGTCGGTCTTGACGATATCGCCCTCGTCGACGCCCGCGACCTGCACGTTCGTGCCGGAGTAGAATGTGCCCTCGCCTTCACCGTCGCCTTTGCCGCCGGACTCCGGGTCGTCGGAAGCGCCGTCGGTCATATTGAGGGACTTGTCGCGGTCCGCAATCGCTTTCTGCGCATCGGTCAGCGCGGAGTAGACCTCGCTATAGCTCTTGGCAAAGGTCAGGCCGCCGGCCGCCACCGTCTTGCCAGTCTGCCCATCCTTTCCGCAGGCGGTCAGCAGTGCGAGCGACAGGCACAGCACCAGAAATCCTGAAAAAAACTTTTTCATAGCACACCTCTATGGTTCGATGGTTTTCAACTGCATTGTACAGGATTGGACGCGCGCGGTCAAGAAATGTTCCGAAAAAAACGGAAGGGCGCCTGCGGGCGTCCTTCCGTCTGGGTCATCCATACCGTTATGCGCCGAGGTACGCCGCGCGCACCGCGTCGTTCGTCAGCAGTTCCTCACCGCTGCCGGTGAGCGTGATGCGGCCGGTCTCGAGCACGTAGCCGATATCGGCGATCTTGAGGGCCATGTTTGCGTTCTGCTCAATGAGCAGGATCGTCACGCCCTGCTTGTTGATCTCCTGAATGATGGAGAAGATATCGCGCACGACCAGTGGCGCGAGACCGAGCGACGGCTCGTCCATCATGAGCAGCTTCGGGCGGCTCATGAGCGCGCGGCCGACCGCAAGCATCTGCTGCTCGCCGCCGGAGAGCGTGCCGCCGGCCTGCCAGCTGCGCTCTTTCAGGCGCGGGAACAGGCTGTAGACCCACTCGAGGTCCTCTGACAGATCGTCCTTGCGCAGGTAAGCGCCGATCTTCAGGTTTTCCAGCACGGTCATGTCCGGGAAAATGCGGCGTCCCTCCGGCACGAGCGTCACGCCCTGCGTGACGATCTGGGTCGGGTCCTTGCCGGTGATGTCTTCCCCCTGGAAGGTGATCTTGCCGCCGCTCGGCTTGACAAGACCAGAGATCGTGCGCAGCGTGGAGCTCTTGCCCGCGCCGTTGGAGCCGATCAGCGTAACGATCTGCCCCTGCTGCACATCGAATGAAATGCCCTTGACAGCCTCAATGCCGCCATAGCGCACCTGCAGATCTTCAATTTTCAGAATCGTTTCACTCATCTTCCACAACCCCCAGATAGGCGTCAATGACGTGCTGATTGTTCTGGACTTCCTGCGGGATGCCCTCGGCGATCTTGCTGCCGAAGTCAATGACATAAATGTAATCGGAGATCCGCATGACCAGATCCATATGGTGCTCGATCAGGAAGATCGTCAGGCCGTATTTCTCGCGTAGCTCGTGGATGAACGCCGCGAGCTCGAGCGTCTCCTGCGGGTTCATGCCGGCCGCCGGCTCGTCGAGCAGTAGCAGCTTCGGATCCGTCGCCAGCGCGCGGGCGATCTCCAGCCGGCGCTGGATGCCGTAGGGCAGGCTCGTCGCAATGTCGTCCTTGTATTTCTCCAGCCCCTGCTCGACGAGCAGAGCCATGGTCTCGTCGCGCATGCGCTTTTCTTCCCTGGCGTTGCCGCGGAAGGTCGCGGAAAACACGTTCTGCCTGGCGCGCATATGCTTTGCTACGAGCACGTTTTCAAACACCGTCATGCTCTTCCACAAGCGGATGTTCTGGAACGTGCGGGCAATACCGAGCTTCGTGATCCTGTCCGGCGTCGGCGAGACGATCTTGCCCGTCCCGGCCAGCGGGTCGCGCGCGAGCATCTGCTCTTTCGTCTCATCCTCCGGATGATACTCCGCCGTGTAGAGCAGTGGATTTTCGCCCTTGTAGAGCTTTTTCATCTTGCCGGTCGGATGGTTGCGGACCATCGGCTCGTCAAGGAATTTGACGAGGCCGTTCGTCGGCTCATACACGCCGGTGATGCAGTTGAAGGCCGTGGTCTTGCCGGCGCCGTTCGGGCCGATGAGCGCCACGATCTGCCCCTCGGGGATATGCAGCGACAGGTTGTTGACTGCCACGACGCCGCCGAACTGCATCGTGATATTTTCCACGCTGAGGATGTCTTTACTCATCTGCTTTGCCCTCCTCAACTACGTTCTTCTTTGCCTTTTTCGGGCGCTTACGGAACAGATCCGGCAGCTCGCGCTCGCCCATGATGCCCTGCGGAAGAAGAGCACGACGATCATGATGATGATCGAGAACACGACCATACGGAAACCGTTGCGCAGCAGCGGCACCTTGAACGAGCCGATGTACGCCTCGTTGTCGAGGAAGCGCAGCCACCACTCGGAGCACGCGATGTACAGGAAGGAGGCGATGCAGCTGCCGGAGACGGAGCCGATGCCGCCGATGACAACGATGAGCAGGATCTCATAGGTCATGGCCGAGGTGAACACCTTGGCCTGCACGGTCGTGGCAAACATGGCAAAGAGCGCGCCCGACACGCCCGCGAAAAACGAGCTGATGACAAACGACAGGCTCTTGTGCTTGGCGAGGTTCACGCCCATGGCCTCCGCCGCGATCTCATCGTCGCGGATGGCCTTGAAGGCGCGGCCGTAGGACGAATTGATGAGCAGGACAATAAGGAAAATGCAGATACCGGCAAGCAAAATCGGCACGACCGCACTCAGGCGGAATAGTACCTTGCCGGAAGCATTCGTGATGTTGAAATCCGCAAACGTCGGATAGCCCTTGAGGATGTTGGCGCCGTTGGTGACCTTGCCGAGCGTCTGCCACTGGAAGATGGCACGCAGGATCTCGGCAAAGCCGAGCGTGGCGATGGCCAGATAGTCGCTCTTGAGGCGCAGGACCGGCAGGCCGATCAGATACGCGAAGAACGCGGCGATCAGGCCCGCGAAAATGATGGCCACGAGCACGCCGAGCACCAGACTCACGCCGCCGCCGAAGCCGGTGGCGCCGAACAGATGCTGGAACATCTCCTGGAAGGAGAAGTGGATGCTCGAACCCTCGAAGAGGTAATACACGCCATCACGCGCGGCGTCCGGGATCATGAAGATCGCGTAGGCATACGCGCCGAGGAGCATGAAGCCCGCCTGACCGAGCGAGAACAGGCCGGTAAAGCCGTTGAGCAGGTTCATGGACACGGCGACGAGCGAGTACACCGCACCCTTTTTGATGACCGTAAAGAGCAGGGAGCCGGGAGACATCACATTCTCCAGTACCATCGTCACGAGCGTGAGCGCGAGCACGATGGCGAAGGTGATCAGGTTGCCGCGGCGTGCTTCTTTGTCTTTCGCTTTCAGCACAGTGATCCCCCCTCTCAGACTTTGTCCGTGGCCTTTTCACCGAACAGGCCGGTGGGCTTGACCACGAGGACGACGATCAGCAGCGCGAACGTGAACGCATCGGAGAACACCGTCATGCTGGTGCCCTTGATGAGCGTCTCGCAGATGCCGATGATGAACGCGCCGATGACGGCACCGGGGATCGAACCGATGCCGCCGAACACCGCCGCGACGAACGCCTTCAGGCCGGGCATGGCGCCGGAGGTCGGGATGACGGTCGGATAGTTCGTGAAGTACAGCAGCGAGCCGACGGCCGCCAGGAACGAGCCGATGATAAACGTCACGGAGATGACCTTGTTGATCTTGATGCCCATGAGCTGGCTGGTCTCGAAGTCCTTCGCAACCGCGCGCATGGCCATGCCGATCTTCGTGTGGTTGATGAGCCACTGCAGCAGCAGCACGAGCACGATCACGAGCACGGGCGTAATGACCGTGACCCAGTGCGTGGACGCGCCGAGGATCGTGACCGTGCCGGACACGAACGGCAGCGACGGATACGTCTGCGGCTGGCCGCCGGTGGCATACAGCGCCACGTTCTGCAGCAGGTAACTCACGCCGATGGCCGAGATCATGACGGACATACGCGGTGCGCTGCGCAGGGGCTTATAGGCCGCGCGCTCGATGACGAAGCCGAGCAGGACCGTTAGCACGAGCATGAGCGGAATGGATACGTACACCGGCAGGGACGCGCACATGAAGACCATCATGAGGCCTGCACACATGAACACGTCGCCGTGGGCGAAGTTAATGAGACGCAGGATGCCGTAGACCATCGTATAACCGATGGCGATCAGGGCATACTGGCCGCCCAGCGAGACGCCGGATAAAATTTGTGCGACTAGAAATTCCATCTGTTTCCCTCTCTATCGTTTACGAATGCGGACATTCAGCCGCCGCGAAAACCGCGGAGCTTCCGCAGCTTTCGCAGCGGCTCAAAATCCCAAAGGGGGAGCCGAAGCTCCCCCCGGATTTTTGGATCTCAGACCGAGGCAGAAGCTCAGGAAGCCTTCTGCTGCGTCACGAACTTCCAGACGTTGGCGGCCGTGTCGATGGTCTTGATATAAGCGGTGTCGCGGATCGCGTCGCCGGTCTCGTCAAAGGCGATGTGGCCGGACACGCCGTCATAGGTCACACCGGGCAGCGCTTCCATGACCTTGGCCGGATCGGTGGAACCGGCAGCCTTCAGCGCCTCGAGCGCAACATAATAAACGTCATAGCCCATGGCCGTCACTGCGGAGATGGTATCGTCGCCGCCGTTGGTGGTCTTGGCGTCGGCATTGCCGTTGATATAGGCCTTGATGCCGTCGTCGAAGGTCTTGTTGCCGCCTTCTGCGTAGAAGGTGGAAACGAACACCTGAACGTTGGTGCCCTTGGCAGCCTGCAGGACCATGTTGTCATCCCACGTATCGGAGCCGAGGAACGGGATGCCGATGTTCAGGGAAGCCGCCTGGGAAACGAGCTGCGTGGAATACGCGATCGACACGGGTGCAAAGAACACGTCGCAGCCCTGATCCTTCGCCTTGTTCAGGTAGGAGCTGAAGTCGGAGTTGTCCTTCGGGAAGGAGTCGGTGACGACGGTGCCGCCGGCCTTCTCAAATGCCTGCTTGAAGAAGGTGACCAGGCCCTGGTCATACTCGTTGCCGTTCTCGCCGAGGCAGTAGGCCTTCTTGGCCTTGAGCTCGGAAGAAGCATAGTTGGCAAGGACAGTGCCCTGGAACGGATCCAGGAAGCAGATGCGGAAGTAGTGGCTGTTGCCGGCCGTAACGTTCGGGTTCGTGCACGTCACGCCGATGGCCGGGATGCCGGCCTGCTTGAACGTGTCGGACGCGGCGATGGACACGCCGGAGCCGTAGGAACCGAGCACGAGGGAAACCTTCTCATTGACGAGCTTGGAAGCCGCCGAGACAGCCTTCGCAGAATCGGAACCGTTGTCGGAGTAGACGAGCTCGACCTTGTAGGTCTCGCCGCCGATCTCGACGGTCGGGGTCTCCTGGTTGGCATACTGCATGCCGAGCATTTCCTTCTTGCCGCCGGCGCCGGAGTCGCCGCTGGCGGGCTCGAACACGCCGATCTTAACGACCTTCTCGCCGTTGTCGGCCGTGCCCTTGTCGCCGCCGCCGCAGGCGCACAGCGCGAACACCATGACCAGAGCGAGCAGCAGAGCAATCGCTTTTTTCATTGTATTTCCTCCAATCATTTCTTCTCCGGGCGCTGTCCGCAGCGCGCGGACAAATGTCCTTCAAATGAATATGACGGCATTATACTATCTTTTTGCAAGAAATGCAATATCAATTTCACAAAATATTCATATCAAAATTTCGAATACTTTGCGCACTCTGCCGGTCACAGCACAAACGGGCTCGCGCGCCAGTCGCCGCCGCAGCGTCGCTCCTCTCTGGCGGGGCAGCCAAGCACATAGAGATCGTGCGCATCCGCCGTCAGGGCAAAGATTTCTCCGGCTGCGCCCGGCAGGTTCCGTCCGGCGGCCGGCTTCGTGATGACCGGCGCCGCCGTGCGCGCGTCGATCGCGCGCAGCAGCTCCCTGCCCTGCGCGCCGATGGCCAGCACACGCGCATACGGCGGCGTGCCGGCGTCCATGCCGGCGGTGACGCCGAGAGCCGCGCACATCGTCATGCGCCGGATGCGCGAGAGCGCGTAGCGCTTGGATTTTGCCGCCGCGAGTACGCCGTCGAGCGTCGGCTCCTCGTGCGCGGCGCGGTACAGACCGTTGCCCAGCCCCTCGGACGCGCCGGGCAGCGCGTTGTAAGCCGTCTGCGGCAGCATGCGCAGGCGCGAGAGGATTGCGCTCTCCAGCGCCTCCGGCAGCACCGGCCCGCGACCGAGCGTCTTTTCCCGGGCACTGATCTCCGCCGCCGCCCTCGGCAGAAAGGCGGACACATTCTCCCCTGCGCCGATGCGCGTGCGCAGCTCGCTCGCCGAGCGCACATTGCCCTCCGCCGGACGGTCATGCTGCGCGCCGGTGCGCAGGATCGTCAGCGGATGCAGGTCGAGCCGCTGGTCAAAGATCGCCTTGAGATACTCCACGGCGAGGATGTTGTTCGGCGCCTGCAGCAGCTCTGCCAGCGCGCCAACGCGCCGCGCGACCGCCTGCTGCCGCGCCGCCGCAAACGGGATGCCGGCCTGCAGCTCGGCGCGCAGGTCTTCGCCCAGCAGCGGATCGAGCAGCGCCTCGGCCACCCGCTGCAGCGGCTCCAGCTCGCCGCACTCGCTGCCGAAGCTCAGATGCGTCACCACGCCGAGACTGCCCAGCAGCCCCACGGCGCCGCGGGCAAACCCCTCCGCCGACGACAGCGCCCACGGCAGCGGCAGCTCCAGCACCAGATCCGCCCCGCAGCGGGCAGCGGCCTCCGCGCGCGCAAACTTCGCATACACCGCCGGGCTGCCGCGCTGCACAAAGTCGCCCGACATGACGCACACGACCGGGCAGTCCGCGCCCAGACGCGCGCGCGTCTGCTCGATGAGCCGTGCATGGCCGTTGTGAAACGGGTTATACTCCGCAACGATGCCGATGACATTTCCCATTTTTGCACCTTCTTTTGAAAAATACTTGCGTTTTCCACTGAAATGATTACAATAAGAGTGTTATGGCATCATAATACTGTGGTTTTGCGAAAATTACAATATTTCATATGAGAAAGGAATCTGACTATGAAAATTCTTGTCATCAATGCCGGCAGTTCTTCCCTGAAGTATCAGCTGATCGACATGGAGACCGAGCACGTCCTGGCCAAGGGCCTGTGCGAGCGCATCGGCCTCGACGGCCATCTGAAGCACACCCCGCTCGTCGACGGCAAACCCGTCTTTGACGAGGACCTGCCGATGCCCACGCACTCCGAAGCCATCGCCGCGGTCATCGACAAGCTGACCAGCGCCGAGTACGGTGTGGTCGCCTCCATGAAGGAGATCGACGCCGTAGGCCACCGCGTCGTCCACGGCGGCGAGAAGTTCGCCTGCTCCGTCAAGATCGACGACGCCGTCATGGCTGCCCTCGAGGAGTGCACGCCGTTCGCCCCACTGCACAACCCCGCCAACATCACCGGCATCAACGCCTGCCGCGCCGTCATGGGCGACGACGTGCCGATGGTCGCCGTGTTTGACACCGCGTTCCACCAGACCATGCCCGGCAAGGCCTATATGTACGCCATTCCTTATGAATACTACCAGAACGACGGCATCCGCCGCTACGGCTTCCACGGCACGAGCCACCGCTACGTGTCCGCCCGCTGCGCCGAGCTCATGGGCAAGCCCATCGAAGAGCTCAAGCTCATCTCCTGCCACATGGGCAACGGCAGCTCCATCTGCGCGATCGACGGCGGCAAGTGCATCGACACGTCCATGGGCTTCACCCCGCTGGTCGGCCTGCCGATGGGCACCCGCTGCGGCGATCTCGACGCCGGCGTCATCCAGTTCATCATGAACAAGTACGGCATCAGCATCGACGAGATGCTCAACATCCTCAACAAGAAGTCCGGCGTGCTCGGCGTCTCCGGCGTCAGCTCCGACTTCCGCGATCTCGATGCCGCCGCTGCCGAGGGCAACGACCGTGCGCAGCTCGCGCTCGACATGTTCCACTACTGGGTCGCCAAGGTCGTCGGCTCCTATGTCGCGGCCATGAACGGCGTCGACGCCATCATCTTCACCGCCGGCGTCGGCGAGAACAGCAAGTCCTCCCGCGCCGCCATCGCCGAGTACTTCGGCTACCTGGGCGTGACGATCGACCCGGAGGCCAACAGCAAGCGCGGCGAAGACATCATGATCTCCACCCCCGACTCCAAGGTCAAGGTGTTCGTCATCCCGACGAACGAGGAGCTCGTCATCGCCCGCGACACGAAGGCCATCTGCGGCTGAGTTTCCCGGGACGCAAAACCACGGCGCTGAGATCAGCGCCGTGGTTTTTCTATCCATAGCAGGCCGCGCACATCGGGGGCCGGCATCCAGGCGTGCAGCACCAGCTCTTCCAGTGCGGAAAGCCCGGCGGCGGCCGCCGCAAGCCACGCGGCCGTTCCCTGCCCCAGCAGCACCGCAAGCACCGGATAGCCAACCAGCACGACGCCTGCTGCTCTATTTAATGTTGTATACAGGGACACAAACGTGCGGAATTTATAAAACCCGGCGGCATAGGTCACACTACGGATGAGCAGCACTGCGCCCGCCGCGTACAGCAGCCAGCACGCCAACTGCCGCGCGCGCAGCAGCGCCGCCGTGAGTGCGAGCAGGAACGCAATGTCCGCCGCGCTGTCGAGTCTTGCCCCGCCGTCGCTCTGCACCCCAAAGCGCCGCGCGAGCAGACCGTCCAGCACGTCACTGACCGCGCCGAGACCATACGCCGCCCAGAACCACGCCGAACCCGGCGCCGCAAGCACCAGAATGAGCGCAAATACAAAGCGCGTGCAGGTAATGGCATTGACCAGGCGCTTCATCGCACCGCCCTCTCTCGCTGCCACTTTACCATATCCGCCGCAAAATTGCGATCCCCGCGAAAAACTTCGCCATGTCCCGGGAAAAACCGTTGACAAAACCTGTCCGGAATGATAAACTGTCAAGGCCGCATTGAGTGGGTACCAAGCGGAGGTGCGCCTCCCGCCCACAAGAGCGAGACTCTACAGAGAGGCAGGTGCAACGAGTTTGAAGCACGCTATCATCGTTACCGGCGGTAAGCAGTACCGCGTGGCTGAGGGCGACGTCATCTTCGTCGAGAAGCTGGATGTCGAGGCCGGCGAGACTGTGAAGTTTGACCGCGTTCTGGCTGTCATCGACGAGGACAAGGCTGTTTTCGGCACCCCCGTGGTGGAAAACGCCGTCGTTTCCGGCAATGTCGTCAAAAACGGCAAGAGCAAGAAGATCCGCGTCTACAAGATGAAACCGAAAAAAGGCTATCGCAGAACACAGGGCCACAGACAGCCCTACACCAAGGTCGAGATTACGAAGATCGAGGCCTGATTTCCGCAACTGATTTTGACACATGGAGGTGTAATTCGAAATGGCACATAAAAAAGGCATGGGTTCCACCAAGAATGGCCGCGACAGTGAGTCGAAGCGCCTTGGCCCCAAGAGAGCCGACGGTCAGTTTGTTCTGGCCGGCAACATCCTCGTCAGACAGCGCGGAACGAAGATCCACCCCGGCATCAACGTCGGCAAGGGTAAGGACGACACGCTCTTCGCCCTCGTGGACGGCGTCGTGAAGTTCGAGCGCAAGGACAAGGATCGCAAGCAGGTCTCTGTTTACGAAGAGATCGCACAGTAATCGCAAACGGGGTGGGCATCGCGCCCGCCCCGTTTTTCTATCCCCCGCCGGGCTGCCCGGCAACGAAAGTGAGGAATGACCATGGCTTCGCCATTTGTTGATAAAGTGACCATCACCGTGCGCGCGGGCGACGGCGGCAACGGCGCAGTGACCTTCCACCGCGAGAAATATGTGGCCGCCGGCGGCCCGGACGGCGGCGACGGCGGGCGCGGCGGCGACATCATCTTTGAAGTGGACGACAACATGTCCACGCTCATGGACTTTCGCTACAAGCGCAAATATGTGGCCGGCAACGGTGCCGATGGTCAGGGCAAGCGCTGCTCCGGCCGTGTGGGCGAGAGCCTGCACATCCGCGTGCCACGCGGCACGCTGCTGCGCGACGCGGACAGCGGCGCGATCATGCACGACATGTCCTCGGGCGAGCCGTTCGTGGCCGCGCGCGGCGGGCGCGGCGGCTGGGGCAACCAGCACTTTGCCACCCCGACGCGGCAGGTGCCGCGCTTTGCCAAACCCGGCCTGCCCGGCGAGAGCCACACGATCCTGCTCGAGCTGAAGCTGCTGGCGGACGTGGGCCTCGTCGGCTTCCCGAATGTGGGTAAGAGCACGCTGCTGTCCGTGGTGTCGAAGGCGCACCCGAAGATCGCAAACTACCACTTCACGACCCTCTTCCCCAACCTGGGCGTCGTGTACGTGTCGGAGGGTTCGTCGTTCGTCATGGCGGACATTCCGGGCATCATCGAGGGCGCGAGCGACGGTGCCGGCCTCGGCCACGACTTCCTGCGCCACATCGACCGCTGCCGCCTGCTCGTGCATCTGGTGGACGTCTCCGGCAGCGAGGGGCGCGACCCGGTCGAGGACTTTGAGGCCATCAACGCCGAGCTGCGCGCCTACAGCGACGTGCTGGCCTCGCGCACGCAGATCGTCGCCGCCAACAAATGCGACCTGCTCGGCGACGACCGCACGAACATCGACCGCCTGCGCGCACACGTCGAGGCGCAGGGCTACGAATTCTTTGAGATGAGCGCTGCCGCCCACACCGGCACGCGCGAGCTCATCCAGGCATGCGCGGCCAAGCTCGCCGAGATCCCGCCGGTGCCTCCGTACGAGGCGGACTACGTCCCGCCCGAGCCGGAAGTCGGCACGAGCGACGAGCTCCAGATCCGCCACTTTGACGATCTCTGGGTCGTCGAAGGGCCGTGGCTGCAGCGGCTCATGAGCACGATCAACTTCGGCGACTACGAATCGCGCATGTACTTTGACCGCGTGCTGCGCCAGTCCGGCCTGTTCGACCGGCTCGAGGCCATGGGCATCGAGGAAGGCGACACGGTGAGCATCTACGATCTCGATTTTGAGTTCCGGTTCTGACCCAATGCCCCAAACAAATATCCCCGCCGGACGCAGGCTGCGTCCGGCGGGGATTTCTTTTATTTTGTCGCTTCCGGCTTTTGCTCCGGTTCGCGCTCCGCCTTTGACTCCTCCGGCAGGACCACCGGCACGAACTGCTTGGCGATCTTGTTGTTGCCGGACTTGGCGCTGAAGTAGCCGATAACGCTGAACGTGAGCGCACCGACAAAGTTGACAAACAGGTCCTGCATCGTATCATACAGGCCCACATCCAGATAGCCGCCAAGACCGAGCGATTTGCCATTGATGGCCACGTCCGTGATGTTGTCCACTAGGACGGGAATATTGCTGTTCGTCGGGTCGAGCGTCACGGAGGCGAAGGAGTGGATGATCATGTCCTTCTGCATGTCCATGTGAAACAGGTAGTCCATCGAGAACTCAAAAAACTCCCACAGCACGCCGACCGTCATGGAAAAGCAGAACGCCACCAGCGCCAGAAACACCGGCGAGAGCTTGAAGTGCTGCGGCTTGTTGCGGTTGAGCAGATCCACCATGGCAAAGCCGAACGCCGCGCTGATGAAGCCCGTCGTCGTGTGCAGCATGGAGTCCCAGTGCGGGTAGGTGATGAAATAGCTCTTGAGCTCGCCGAGGATCTCTGCCGCGAAAATGAAGACCAGGATAATGATCTCCAGCGTGCTCGGCAGCTCGATGCGGAAGTTGCGCTCCACGAACCTCGGCAGCATGAACAAAATCAGCACCAGCACACACACGAACGTGCTCTCATAGTTCTTATGGATGATCGTCATGACCATGACGCCGATAACGATCAGACGCAGGATCCAGTAGACGGCCACGACTGCCGGCTTCGGTTTGTATTTCTGGTTTTCCTGCTCCATCTTTTTCAGGATCTTCGGGTCACTCATATTTCTCCTCTTTATCCTCGTCTATCTGTTTCTCTGTTTGGTTTCTCTCAGGCTGTGGCCGTCGGCTGACGCCGGTCCACGATCCGGCGCGCCGCGACATAGATGATCAGGTACAGCACCAGCGACAGCGCGAGCGCCGCAAACACGTCCAGAATGGAGTGCTGCTTGACAAACACCGTCGCCGCGCAGATCGCAGCGGCGATGATGACCGCCGGGATGCGCACCTTTTTTAAATACTTACTGTCGAACGTCACGGCCAGCACGGCCATACAGCCGACCACGTGCATACTCGGCAGGACGTTCGTCGGCGTGTCGGCCGAATAGATCGCATTGACCAGCCAGCCGCACAGCGTGCTCGTGTCCACCACGGACGGGCGCAGGAGCTGGCAGTTCGGCCAGATCATGCAGATCGTCAGCGAGATGGAAAAGCCCGCAATGATAAACGCCGCATAGCGGATGAACGCGCGGCGATCGTCTTTGAGCAGCGTCACAACGACCGGGACGATCAAAAACGGATACCAGAGCACATACGCCAGAATGAACCCCGGCAGAAAGGGGATCTTGTCGTCCAGCGGCAGATAGGATACAAAGCAGCCCTCCGTCGAAGGCACCATGCGCTCGACCAGCGCAAACCAGATCAGATAAATGGGCAAATACAGCACCAACAGAACATATTTATGTTCCTGAATATATTTCTTCATTAAACTGTCTCCTTATACATCCTGCATCGAAACACCCGCGCACACCGTTCAGGCGCTTGCCTCGATCTCCGTGATGCGCCCCAGCAGGCGGATCAGTTCGCGGGAATCCTGCTCACCCAGCTGCTCGAGAACGCGCTGCACGTGCGCACACAATGTCGTGTGCATCTGTTCCGCCGTCTGGCGGCCAAGCTCCGTCAGGTGCACAACGACGCGGCGCCGGTCATAGCTGTCGGCACAGCGGCGCAGCATCCCCTTTTCCTCCAGCGCGCGCAGCATGGCCGCCGTGCGCGGCGCGCTCACGCCCAGGACCTCCCGCAGCACGCCCGGCGTACTGCACCCGCCGTGCTCATCGAGGTAGCTCAGCAGGAAGTTTTCGCCCTTCAGGTGCTCCTGCACACTCTGCGGTATGCAGGACCGGTTCAAAGAAGTAACCGTCAGCAGCAATTCCTCAGTCAGTCGCTGCAATTGCATGAACCATCCTCCTTTTGTTAACCCCGTTAATCAGCATTTCGTAATGTTAACACTCCGCCCGGCGATTGTCAAACCTAATTTATGGGATTTCTGCGCTTTTGATCCGATGCTTTTTTTCACTCGCTGCACCACTGCCGGACACATGGCGCCGCTCTGTGAAAAAAATGCGCAAACGGGAAAAATTTGGCACATTTGCAAAATGATGCAACATTTTCCGCGTCTCATGCATTATAGTTATTGACGAGCGTTTATCAATGTGCTATTTTATGAATAGACTGTAAACAATGCAATTTTCACCCACAGCAACCGTTCCCAACGCACTCCCTCGCGATCTCTTTTTATCGATCACCAGCTAATGTGAAAGGCGGATGTAATCAACATGAAAAAAGCAACTCATCGCAAGCAGGCACTCATGATTGCCATCTTCTTGCTGGCATTCACGCTGTCGCTGTTTTCGTTCGGCACGACCCCGGCGGCGGCCGGCGACGTGGCGGGCGTGAGCACGCACCTGTTTTTGACAGTCTTGCGCGACTATGACCACGATGCGTCCTTCTCCGTGACCTACACGGACGCGCTCGGCACGCACACGAAGCCCTATCATGCCGGCATGGAAGTGACGGCGTGGTCCCCCGTGACCATCACCTGCACCAACCACCATGTCCACGACTGGAGCATTGATGCGGATGTGCAGGAGGCCACCATCGTCGGCGTCGGCGGGATCACCTACCCCGGCGGCACGGGCATCCATGTCAAGGGCACGAATACCATCAAGGCGTTTGCCACGAACTTCGGTCTGCACTACATCAATATCGTTGTCATCCTCGGCGAGGGCAATGATAACGGCGGCGACAACGGCGGCGATAACGGCGGCGACAACGGCGGCGACAACGGCGGCAACAACGGCGGCGATAACGGCGGCAACAACGGCGGCGATAACGGCGGCGATAACGGCGGCGGCAACAACGGCGGCGATAACGGCGGCGGCGATAACGGCGGCGGCAACAACGGCGGCGATAACGGCGGCGGCAACAACGGCGGCGGCGATAACGGCGGCGGCGATAACGGCAACGGCACCGACCCCAACAATCCGGACGGGAATGGCCCGGATGGCAACAATCCGGACGGCAACAATCCGGACGGCAATAATCCGGACGGCAACAATCCGGACGGCAATAATCCGGATGGCAGCAAGTCGAACACCCCCAAGACCGGCGACACACGTCTGATCTGGCTGGTCATTGCGCTGGCAGTGATCTTCGTGGCGACCTTCGCTGCGACCTACTACAACCGCAGGAAGAGCAAGCACCACGGCGCCTGATCTTCACTCTCATGCAGTTAAAATGGGCAGCGTCAAATGACACTGCCCATTTTCTTATCAGGAGTTTTGTATGAAAAAAACCGTTCTCATCGTGATCCGCGTCGTCTGCATCGTCGGATTCTTGGTCTGCGTTGGCGTGCTCGGCTGGTACTGGCACAGTGACCGCAGCGACCGCGCTGTCGCAGAGGCGCTCGCCGCCGCGCATGACGCAGCCAGTGCGGAGGCCATGGAGCAGGTGCGTGCAGTTGCCGCCGACAATGCGGATACGATCGGCTGGCTGCGGATCGACGGCACCAACATCAACAACGTCGTCATGTTTGCCCCCGACACGCCGGGCAAGTACCTGCACATGGACTTCTACGGCAAGTGGTCGTACCGCGGCACGCTGTATGTCGCCGAAAACTGCGATGTGCGCACGGCGGACAACATCCTCATCTACGGCCACCACATGAAGGACGGCAGCATGTTCGGCTCGCTGATCTCCTACAAGGATGCGGCATTTCGCGCTGCGCACCCGATCGTGCAGTTTGACACGCTCTACGCCTCCCATTCGTATGAGGTCGTGGCCGCGATCGAAACGGAAATCCCCGCTGAGGGCTCTGACGCCTTTCGATATTATGACTGCATCGGCACGGACCCGGAGCAGTTTGCGCAGTACTGCACGTTTATCGAACAAAACCGGTGCTATGACACCGGCATCACGATCCAGCCCGGCGACCGGCTGCTCACGCTGTCCACCTGTGCCTACCACACGGCGAACGGCCGCTTTCTGGTCGTGGCGCGGCAGGTCGACTGAAGAACATACAAAAACCCCGCCATCCGGTCGGATGGCGGGGTTTTTAACTTGGAAACTCAGTTCAGGGCAGCCTTCGCCTGCTCGCACAGAGCGGTGAACGCAGCGGGGTCATGAATCGCAGTCTCGGAGAGCATCTTGCGGTTCATGTCGATGCCAGCCAGCTTCAGGCCGTGCATAAAGGTGGAGTAGTTCATGCCGTTGGCTTTGCAGCCGGCGCTGATACGGGTGATCCACAGCTGACGGAAGTCTCTCTTCTTCTGCTTGCGGCCGACGTAAGCGTAGCGGCCGGACTTCATCATCTGCTGGTTGGCCATCTTATAGTGGCGGGACTTGTTGCCCCCAGTAGCCCTTGGCCAGGCCGAGGATCTTTTCTATGTTTGCGCGTCATCATCGCGCCCTTAACTCTTGCCATTGTTGTTTCCTCCTATTGTGCGGTCAATCCTTATTTATAAGGAATCATTTTTCTGATGGTCGCTTCGGTAGTCGCATCCGCATAAGTGGTGGAACGCAGACGACGGCAGCGCTTGGTATCCTTCTTGGTAAGAATGTGGCTCTTGAACGCATGGGCACGCTTGACCTTGCCGTTCTTGGTGAGATTGAATCTCTTCTTCGCGCCACTGTGAGATTTCAGTTTGGGCATTGTATTTTCTCCTTCCTTGGTTTGCTTACTTCTTACTATTGGTGTTCTGCGGCTTTGGCGACAGGAACATGGACATATTGCGTCCCTCCAGCTTGGGCTGCTTGTCGAGGTTGGCAATGTCCGCGCACTTGGCGGCAAAGTCACGCAGGAGCTGTTCACCGATATTGGTGTGCGCCATTTCACGGCCGCGGAAGCGGATCGTCACCTTCAGGCGGTCGCCGCCCTGCAGGAACTTCTGGCCGTTTTTCAGCTTGGTGTTGAAGTCGTTCTCGCCGATGCCGGGCGACATGCGGATCTCCTTGACTTCGATCACATGCTGATTTTTTCTGGCTTCCTTCTCGCGCTTGGCCTGCTCGAAACGGTACTTGCCGTAGTCCATGATCTTGCAGACCGGTGGGTTGGAACCCGGAGCGATCTTCACGAGGTCGAGGTCCTTCCCCTCGGCGATCTCCAGCGCAGCGGCCGAGGACATGATGCCCAGCTGAGCGCCGTCAGCGCCGATGACGCGGACTTCCTTATCGCGGATCTCTTCGTTGATCTGATAGTTTGCAGTTGCGATACGAACACACCTCCATTGGTTGCATCGGGAGCGATCGCTCCGAGAACAAAAAAGCACGGATGCAAGACACATCCGCGCGCATAAAACACACATATCTCCCGGACGGGAGCGGGTTTTATTGACCGCGGACCGCCTTTGCGGCCGGGTGAGGCTGCCCAGAGGGCGCCCACTTTGTTGTCAGCTTTTATACTATAGCAGTCCCGGCACGGTCTGTCAAGGGTTTTCTGCGCCGGGCGAGCAAAAAATGCGGACTGAATCCCACCTTCCGGGGACATACTCCTCCACGGAGGCGAAGCCATATGAAAGTACTCGAATACGGCGGTGTGTTCACCGCCGGCGGACTGGGCTACGGCGGGCTGGAGCTGCTTTGGCGCGGCCGGACGCACTGGTCGATGCTGCTGTGCGGCGGCGTGTGCGCCGTGCTGATCTATCTGATCGCGGGGCGCGAGCGCACCGTGCTCTGGCGGCGCTGGACGCTGTGCGCGGCCGCCGTCACGACGGTGGAGTATTTCACCGGCGTGCTGGTCAACCTGCGCCTTGGCTGGAACGTCTGGAACTACGCAGACCGGCCGCTCAACGTCCTCGGGCAGATCTGCCCGCTGTATACCCTGTTCTGGTTTGGACTTGCCATCCCCGGCGTGTGGCTGGGGCGAACCGTGCGGCAAAAACTCGCCGCCCGGCAGACTCAGTAAGTGGTGTCCTGCTGTTCCGGCGTCTCTGGCTGTGCAGCCGCTTCCGGCTGCTGCGGCGCGGCCGCTGCCTCGGCAGCCTGCTGCTCCTGCGCCATGGCGATCTTCACGATGCGGCTGGTGCCGAGCCGGTCCGCGCCGAGGCGGATAAACTCCTCCGCGTCGGCAAGGCTTGCGATGCCGCCGGCGGCTTTGACCTTCACGTGCGGCGGGCAGCAGGTGCGCAGCAGGCGCACATCGTCCGCCGTGGCGCCGCCGGTGGAAAAGCCGGTGGAGGTCTTGATATAGTCGGCTCCGCTGTCGGACACGATGCGGCAGAGCATGCGCTTTTCCTCCTCGGTCAGCAGGCAGCACTCAATGATGACCTTGAGGATGCGGCCGCGGCTGACCTCACGCACGGCGCGGATATCGGCCGCGACATCGTCCCAGCAGCCGTCCTTGACCATGGCCAGATTGATGACCATGTCCACCTCGTCGGCGCCGTTGCGGATGGCTTCCGCCGCCTCGAACGCCTTGACAGCCGGGGTGTTGTACCCATTCGGGAAGCCGATGACCGTGCAGATGCGCAGGCGGTCGCCGACATATTTCTTCGCCCCGGCGACATGGCACGGCGGGATGCACACGCTGGCGCAACCATAACGCATGCCCTGATCGCAGAGGGCGCGGATCTCCGCCGCGGTGGCATCCACGCGCAGGAGCGTGTGGTCGCAGCGGGAAAGAATCTCTCGAAGTTCCATGATCGTTCGTCCTTTCTGATGAGACACGAAAAATAGGTGCTCTTATTATACCGCGTCCGGCCGCATTGCACAAGACGCATATTTTCCGCCGCCGGCACATAGGCTGTGGTACCCAACAAGAGAGGTGCAGCACATGGACGAACTGGAACAAAACAACTATGCCGAGCTCTGCGGCACGCTGGCGGCGCCGCCCGTGCTGTCGCACGAAAACCGGCAGGAGCGCTTTTTCACCTTCCCGCTCGAGACGCAGCGGCTGTCCGGCACGATCGACCGCGTGAACGTCGTCGTGCGCGAGCGGCTGCTGGCCGAGATGCCGCTGGAGGAATCGGCAAGACTGTGCGTGATCGGCGATGTGCGCTCGTTCAACAACCGCCGCGGGCCGGGCGCAAAGCTGGTCATCACGGTGTTCGCGCGCGACATTTCACTCAGCGACGAGCCGTATGACCGCAACCTGATCCTGCTCAGCGGCACGCTCTGCAAACCACCGAACCTGCGCACGACGCCGATGGGCCGCGACATCTGCGACCTGATGCTGGCCGTAAACCGGCACTACGGCCGCAGCGACTACCTGCCGTGCATCACCTGGGGTGCGCGCGCGTGCGAGACCGCACTCTGGGACGTAGGCACGCGCGTGTCCCTCGAAGGGCGGCTGCAAAGCCGCAGCTACATCAAGGTGCTGGACACCGGCGCCGTCGAGCGTACGGCGTTCGAGGTGTCCGTGCTCGACATCTGCCGGCTGTCGGCGCCGGACGACTGAGCGCACATACCGGCCAACAAAGCGCGCCCCGCAGATTTTTCTGTGGGGCGCCGGTCATTGTATAGCGAAAACCACTCGCCTAGCGAGTGGTTTTCGCTATACAAAAAAACACAGGAGACGTTTTTCCGTCTCCTGCGTGGGGATTCACTTTTCCGGCACGATCTCGATCCAGTACCCGTCCGGGTCCTCGATGAAGTAGATGCCCATGCCGGGGTTTTCAAAGCAGATGCAGCCCATGGCTGCGTGCTTCGCGTGCGCGGCGTCCATGTCCGGCACGGAAAACGCGAGGTGAAACTCCCCCTCCCCGAGGTCATACGGCTGCGTGCGGCCGCGCAGACCGGTCAGCTCGAGCTGAAACGGCGAGTGCCCGTCGCCCAGAAACACAAGTCGGAACGAGCCGTCGGCCGCATCCTTCGTGCGCACAGGCTCCAGCCCGAGGGCGTCATGATAAAAGCGCACGCTGCGCTCGAGATCGAGGACATTGAAATTAAAGTGATTGAAGGTAAACATACCGCGCCTCCCAAATACATTCTATCTGTCCCAAGTATAGCGGCTGCGGCGCGCATTGTCAAAGCAAGGCCGCAAAAAACTGTTGGAATTTCATGCCGGGCACGGTATAATGATCGTGCTAGACTGGGATATTGGAGGCGCGCCATGGATAAGACAGGACGCGCGCCCGGCTCCCCCATGGAGCCGGAGCTGCAGGAATTTCATACCGGCGCGGCCGTGCACGCTTACCGCACGTTCGGCTGCCACGCGCTCCCCGGCGCGGCGGGGCACCGCTTTGCTGTCTGGGCGCCGCACGCGCAGCGCGTCGCGCTCGTGGGCGACTTCAACGGCTGGGACGCGGCGGCAACGCCGATGGACCGGCTGCCGGACGGCACATGGGTGCAGACCGTGGACGGTCTGCGCGACGGGGCGCTCTATAAATACGCCGTCACCGGACCGGACGGGCAGACGGTGCTCAAGGCCGACCCATTCGCCGCGCACTGCGAGACCGGGCCTGCGACCGCGTCGAAGGTCTGGGCGCTCGAGGGCTACGTCTGGCACGACCGGAGCTATCTGCGCCGCCGCGCCGCACGCGATGTGTACCGCGCGCCGATGAGCATTTACGAGGTGCACCTCGGCTCCTGGCGCCGGCCGGAGACCGGCCTGCCGTGGTACCGCTCGGTCGCAGACGAGCTGGCGGACTACTGCCGGACGATGCACTACACACACGTGGAGCTTCTGCCCGTGACGGAATACCCCTACGAGGGCTCCTGGGGCTATCAGGTGACCGGGTACTACGCCCCCACCAGCCGCTATGGTACGCCGCAGGACTTCATGTACTTTGTCGATACGCTCCACCGCGCCGGCATCGGCGTGCTCATGGACTGGGTCCCGGCGCACTTTCCGAAGGACGCGCACGGGCTCGCGCGCTTTGACGGCACGCGGCTCTACGAGTGCAAGGATGCGCGCATGGCCGAGCATCCGGAGTGGGGCACGCTCATTTTCGACTACGAAATGCCGGAGGTGCAGAGCTTTCTCATTTCGTCGGCCATGTCGTTTTTCGACCGCTATCACATCGACGGCATCCGCGTGGACGCGGTGTCCTCGATGCTGTATCTCAACTACGCCCGGCGCGACGGCGAATGGACGCCGAACCGCGACGGTGGCAACATCAACCTCGGCGCGGTCGCCTTTCTGCAAAAGCTCAACACGACCGTGCTCACGGCGTGGCCCGGCTGCGTGACGGTCGCGGAGGAGTCCTCCGCCTACCCCGGTGTGACGAAGCCGCCCTATGACGGCGGCCTCGGCTTCAGCTTCAAGTGGGATATGGGCTTCATGCACGATACGCTCGACTATCTGGAGCTCGACCCCTACTTCCGCAAATACCATCACGACAAGCTGACGTTCTCGATGATGTACGCCTTCTCCGAGAACTTCATCCTCGCGTTTTCGCACGACGAGGTCGTGCACGGCAAGAAGTCGATGCTCGACAAGATGTACGGCACCTATGAGCAGAAGTTTGCCACCCTGCGCGCGCTCTACGGCTATCAGTTCGCGCACCCGGGCAAGAAGCTCACGTTCATGGGTTCGGAATTCGGCCAGTTCATCGAGTGGAACTACAAGCAGGGACTTGACTGGCTGCTGCTCGACTACCCAATGCACAAGGCCATGCAGCGCTGGTGCAGCGCGCTCAACGCCTGCTACCGCAGCATCCGCGCGCTCTGGGACATCGACGACGGCTGGGACGGCTTCACGTGGCTGAACGTGGACGACGCCGAGCGCAGCGCCATCGCCTTCCTGCGTACGGCGCGCAACGGCCGCCGGCTCGTGTGCGTGTGCAACTTCACGCCCGTGCGCTATGAAGATTTTGTCATCGGCCTGCCCAGGCGCGGCGTGCTGCGCGAGCTGCTGTCGAGCGACAGCGAGGAATTCGGCGGCTCCGGCGTGCACAACGCGCCCGAGATCCGCAGCGAGAACGTGCCGTTCGGCGCGCTCCCCTACTCCGCGCGCGTGACGCTGCCGGAGCTTGCCGCCGTATACTTCACCTTCACGAACCGGTAAAGGAGGGAACGCCATGAAACCCGAACTGCGCGCAGCGCTGGCCGAAAAGGGCCGCTGCGACCTGCCCGGCGTGCTGCTGGCAGCCGCCGAGTGCGCGCCGCTGGCCAAGACCGGCGGCCTTGCGGACGTCGTCGGCACGCTGCCGAAGAGTCTGGCCGCGCTCGGCTTTGACGCGCGCATCATCACGCCGTACCACCGCGTGATCAAGGAAAAATACGCATCCCAGGTCACGCACCTGACGGATTTTTATATCGATCTCGGCTGGCGGCATCAGTACGTCGGCATCGAGCGGCTGCTGCTCGACGGCATCGTCATCTACCTCGTGGACAACGAGTTTTATTTCGGCGACCGCATTTATCTCGGCGGCGAGGCCGAGGGCGAGCAGTATGCGTTTTTCGCCCGCGCGATCCTGGAGGCGCTGCCAAGGCTCGACTTCACGCCCGAGATCCTGCACTGCAACGACTGGCACACGGCCGTGCTGCCCATGCTGATGAAAACACAGTACGCCGGCAGGATGCAGTCGCGCATGCAGACGCTGCTGACGATCCACAACATCGCCTATCAGGGCAAGTTCTCGTTCGAATTTGTGCAGGACCTGCTCGGCATCGACGCGCGCTATTACACGCCGGAGTTCATGGAGCTCAACGGCTGCGCGAACCTGCTCAAGGCCGGCTGCGTCTTTGCCGACCACATCAACACCGTCAGCCCGAGCTACGCCGGCGAGATTCGCACGGTGGCTTACGGCGAGGGACTCGAGGGCATTCTCAACGCCCGGCAGCACCAGCTGTCCGGCATTCTCAACGGCATCGACACCGCCGTCTTTGACCCCGCGCACGACGGCGGCATCGCCGCGCCCTACTCCGCCGACGACCTGAGCGGCAAGGCCGCCTGCCGCGCCGCGCTGTGCCGGGAGCTCGGTCTCGAGATCGGCGCGCACACGCCCATCGTCGCCATGGTCACGCGCATGACGCCGCAAAAGGGCTTCGACCTGGTGCAGTGCGTGCTCGACGAGCTCATGGACAGCGAGGACATGGCGTTCGTGCTCCTCGGCACGGGCAACGCCGAATATGAGGACTTTATGCGCAGCGCCGAGTGGCGGCACAAGGGCCGCCTGTGCGCCTACATCGGCTACGACGAGGCGCTGTCGCACCGCGTGTACGCGGGCAGCGATTTTCTGCTCATGCCGTCGAGCTTCGAGCCATGCGGCCTGTCGCAGATGATCGCCATGCGTTACGGCACGCTGCCGATCGTGCGCGAGACCGGCGGCCTGCGCGACAGCGTGCAGCCGTATAACCGGTTCACCGGCGAGGGCACCGGCTTCTCGTTTGCCAACTTCAACGCCTACGAGCTGGCGGACACGATCCGCCGCGCGCTCGCGCTCTATCACGACGATCATGACGCCTACTGCCGCGTACAGCGGCAGGCCATGTCGCAGGACTTCAGCTTCACGCGCTCGGCCGAGGACTACGCGCACCTGTATCTGCTCCTGCTGCCGGAGGACACCACGCCGAAGCACGACGCGGCCGACGAGGCCTTCCGCAGCCCGATCGGCGCGCTCGAGACCGGTGCGGCCGTGCGCCTCGCTTTCGCGGACACGGAGGCGCTCGTGTTCGACGCCGCCGTGGAGCTCTACGGCGATGCGTACAGCGACACCGTCGCCATGACGCAGACGGCCGCCGGCTTTGAAGCGGCCGTGACCATGCCCGCCGCGCCGCAGGCGCTGCGCTACCGCTTCCGGCTCGCGTGCAACGACGGCGGCATCCGCTGGCTGTGCGCCGCGCCGGACGGCCGGCACGCCCGGCTGTGCGACGCACCGGGTGACGGCTGGCGCCTGACGGTCTATCGCGCCGGATTCACGACCCCGGCGTGGTTTCGCACCGGCGTGATGTATCAGATCTTCCCCGACCGCTTCGCGCGCGACAGCTCCGCCACCGCGCAGCGCGGCATGGAGCACCACCGCCGCATGGGCCAGACCGTGCACTGCCACGCCGGATGGGACGAACCCGTCGAGTGGCAGGCCAACACGCCGGAGAGCGCATACGCACCGGTGGATTTCTACGGCGGCACTCTGCGCGGCATCGCCGACCGGCTGCATTACCTGCAGAAGCTCGGCGTGACGGTGCTGTACCTCAACCCGATCTTCGAGAGCGCTTCCAACCACCGGTACGACACCGGCGATTACCGGAAGGTCGACCCCATCCTCGGCACGAACACGGACTTCAAGAAGCTCTGCGCGGCCGCGGCGGACTGCGGCATCCGCATCGTGCTCGACGGCGTGTTCGCTCACACGGGCGCTGACAGCCGGTACTTCAACCGCTTCCGGCATTACCCCGGCTGCGGCGCGTACAACAGCCGCAGTTCCGTCTATGCGCGCTGGTACAGCTTCGCGCACTACCCCGACGACTACAAGTGCTGGTGGGATTTCAAAGACCTGCCCGCCGTCAATGCCGCCAATCCCGACTGGCGCAAATATATGATCACCGGCGAGCGCAGCATCGTCAAGACCTGGCTGCGCGACGGCGCGTCCGGCTGGCGGCTGGACGTGGCCGACGAACTGCCGGACGATGTGCTGCGCGGCATGCGCAGCGCTGCCAAAGAAACCGACCCCGACAGCGTGCTCCTCGGTGAGGTCTGGGAGGACGCCGTGACGAAGGTCAGCTACGGCGAGCGGCGGCAGTACGCGCTCGGCGACGCGCTCGACAGCGTCATGAACTATCCCCTGCGCGACGGACTGGTGACGTTCCTGACCGGGCGCAGCACGGCGCGCGCGCTTGCCGACCTGCTGCTGAGCCAGCGGCTGAACTATCCGCGGCCGCTGTACTACGCGCTCATGAACCTGACGGCAAGCCATGACGTGGCGCGCACGCGCTCGGCGCTGGCGCTGGACTTTGACCCCCGCAGCCGCACGCGCGCGGAGCTTGCGGCGCTCGAGATCACGGACGCCATGGCCGCACGCGGCGCGCAGCTGCAGGTTCTGGCGGCAGCCGTGCAGTTCTGGCTGCCGGGCATCCCGTCGATCTACTACGGCGACGAGGCCGGTATGCAGGGCCTGTGCGACCCGTTCAACCGCGCGCCGCTGCAGATGTGCGACACGCAGATGCTGCAGTGGTACGCACAGCTGACAGCCCTGCGCCATGCGCACCCGGCGCTCACGCGCGGCGAGGTCGCCGTGTTCGCCCCGGCGGGCGACGTGCTGTGTGTTCTGCGCGTCATCGCGGGCACGCGAGACGCCTTCGGCGAGGAAGCAGAGGACGAGGCGCTGCTGCTGATCGTCAACCGCGCGGCGCACCCGGTGCGCTGCCACGTGGAGCTCACCTGCCCCGGCGCCGGCCTGTGCGAAGAGACAAGGCTGGCCTTCGTGCGCAGCGAATACGACTGCGCCGCCGACTGCACCGACGATACCCACATTGCCATCCACGACGGCGTGGGCGCATTTGACCTGCCGCCCTATGCCGCAAAAATCTACAGATTGGAGAACCGACATGGAACTGAAACTGGATCGTAACAAAACCTATGGTCTGGCGCTCGAGGGCGGCGGCGCGAAGGGCGCTTACCAGATCGGCGCGTGGAAAGCGCTGCGCGAGGCGGGCATCCACTTTTCCGCCGTGTCCGGCACGTCCGTCGGTGCGCTCAACGGCGCCATGATCGTCATGGACGACCTGGAAAAGGCCGAAAACGTCTGGAACAACATCCACTTTTCCCAGGTCATGGACGTGGATGACGAGGAAATGCGCCGGCTCATGAACCGCGACATCCCGCTCTCCGAGCTCAAGAGCACGCTGCGCAGCGTGGCCGACATCGTGCGCAACCGCGGCTTTGACGTGACGCCGCTGCGCAACTGGGTCGCTGAGGTCGTGGACGCGGACAAAATCTGCCATTCCGACATGGACTTTTTCATCGTCACCTACTCGCTCTCCGACCATCAGGAGCTGGAGCTCAAAGCCTCCGAACTTGACGAGGACGAACTGTGCGATATGCTGCTCGCAAGCGCGTACCTGCCGGCATTCCGGTTGGAAAAGCTTGGCGGCAAATATTACGCCGACGGCGGCGTACAAGACGTCGTGCCCATCCACGCGCTGGTGGAAAATGGCTGCAAGGACATCATTGCCCTGCGCATCTTCGGCTTCGGCATCGAAAAGCGCTTCCGCATTCCGGACGACGTGCATGTGACGACGATCGGGCCGACGGTCGATCTCGGCAACATTCTGAACTTCGACGCCGAGCAGAGCCGCCGGAACATGCGCCTCGGCTACTTCGACGCCCAGCGCGTGCTCTACGGTCTCTACGGCAGCACGTATTATATCGACCGCACCATGTCCGAGGACGCGGCGCGCCAGCAGTTGCTCGAATACCTCGGGACGGATGATGGCTCGCTGCGCACGTTCCACGAAAAGACGCTGCCGCAGATCGCCAAGGCGCTCAAATGCGATGGTGATTACTACGACCTGCTCATCGCCGTGCTCGAGCACGACGCAAAGGAGCTTGGCATCGCGTCCGAACGCATCATGACGGACATAGAGCTGCTGCAGGCGATCCTCAGCCAGCCGAAGCCGCCGGAGGCCATTCTGCCCGCGCAGGGATCCGACACCCCGGCGGAAACGGAGCCGGAGGCCGCCGATGCCACGCAGGCCGCCGCGCCCAAAGCCGCCGAAGAAGTCGCGGCCAAGGCCGCCGAGCTGTCGCAGGACATTGAAAAGCACATCAACCGTCTCCTCGGCAAAATGCGGCCGCGCCGCAACCGGCCCGGCACGGCGGAAAATGCCGAACCGGAAGCCTCCGCTGATGAGGCAGAGAAATAAATATACAAATGCACCGGGGCGGCCGCACGGCCGCCCCATTTTTGAGCTGCGGAGCGCCCGAAACCGGTTGGAAATCATGGATTTTCACGGGCCGCGGGTTTCCGCTTGCAAATGTTGATGATCTCTGGTATGATGCTTATTGGTTAGAGCTATCTAACTTACGAAAACAACCTAATCCATAGCAAAAAGGAAGCTGTCTTATGCAAACATTTTGGGGAATCCTGATCCCGTTTCTCGGCACCGCGCTGGGCGCGGCGTGCGTGTTCTTTATGAAGAAAGCGCTCAGTGACGCCGTGCAGCGCTCGCTGACCGGTTTCGCCGCCGGTGTGATGGTGGCGGCTTCGGTCTGGAGCTTGCTGATCCCGGCGATCGAGCAGTCGGCAGGTATGGGGAAGCGCTCGTTCCTCCCCGCCTTTCTGGGCTTCTGGCTCGGCATCCTGTTTCTGCTCGCGCTGGATCACATCATCCCGCACCTGCACGCGAACAGCGCCCAGGCCGAAGGGCCGAAGAGCCGCCTGCAGCGCACGACGATGATGGTGCTGGCCGTGACGCTGCACAACATCCCGGAGGGCATGGCCGTCGGCGTGGTATACGCCGGGTACCGCTCCGGCAGCGCACAGATCACGGCGGCCGGTGCGCTGGCCCTGTCGCTGGGCATCGCCATTCAGAACTTCCCGGAAGGGGCGATCATCTCCATGCCGCTGCGGGCGGAGGGCATGAAAAAAGGCAGAGCCTTCTGCGGCGGCGTGCTTTCCGGCGTGGTAGAGCCCATCGGCGCCGTGCTGACGATTCTGGCGGCGCAGCTCGTTGTCCCGGCGCTGCCGTATCTGCTCAGCTTTGCAGCGGGGGCCATGCTCTATGTCGTGGTGGAAGAGCTGATCCCGGAGATGTCGCAGGGCGATCACTCCAATATCGGCACGGTGTTTTTCGCCGTGGGCTTCAGCATCATGATGATGCTGGACGTGGCGCTCGGATAAACAACAAAAAACCACATCCGCCGGTCCGAATGGACCGGCGGATGTGGTTTTTTCTTTCGGTATCTCTTACTTCGATTCCGACAGGTTTTCCGTCACAAAGAGCGTGATCACGTTCTTCAGCGTCTCCTGATCGTAATCCTCGGCGATCGCAGATGCGTTCCAGTAAGCATAATCGCCCTCGAACCAGCTCTGCAGGTCATCGAGATCCTCCGCATAGCGGAACTCCAGGTGATAGGTGGTCGCCATCGTGTCCGGAGAGAAGGCAAAGTAGGTGAATTCGCCGGAGTTTTCGTCCTCGCTCTGATAGAAAATGAAGCCGTTTTCATTTTCCTTGTCCAGCTTTCGATAAGTGTGGGAGAAAACTTTCTTGCCCTGCGTGTCCAGACCGGTGATCTTGTGGCCGTCCATCACGAACTTCGAAACCCCGCCCAGGAAATAGCAGTCGAAGGCCATGCTGTCCGGATCGGCCGCATATTTTTCGGCAGCGTCTGCGCCGTAGATCTTTGCCGTGCACATCCCGAGCAGCTTGTCCGTGGCGGCGTCCGCATTGTCCTCGCCCACCAGCGGCGCGGTGGCATCATGCCAGATGCTCCGGTAATCCGCCTTCGACAGCTCCGGGAACAGCTCCACATACGTCCCGCTGATGGTCGTCAGGTAGTCATCCGTGACCGTCTGCTGATTGGCCGCCGAGGGGGTGTTCGTGTCCGCTTTGGTCTGTCCGCAGCCGACGACCGACAGCAGGCAGATCACGCACATCAAAAATGCAGCAATTCTCTGTTTCATTGTATACCTCCCGTTATTAGTTAGTCTCGTCTAACCAGCAGGAAGTCTACCATATTGCGCCGCCCCGGGCTACTCCGTTTTGGTTTCACTGCTCCGTTTTGACGCATGCTTTGCATGGGCGCGGTACTGCGACGGCGTCGCGCCATAGCGTGCCTTGAAGCACGCGGAAAACTTACTGGCATTGTCATACCCCGCAGCCTGCGCGATCTGTGTCACCGGCTTTGCGCTGCGCACCAGCTCCACTGCGGCCTGTTCCAGCCGGTACTCCTTGATATAGTGATACACCGGAACGCCATAGACCCGCTTGAAAATTTTTTGCAGGTGGGACACCGAGATCTCGTGCTCCGCCGCCAGCTGCGACAGCGAGACATACCCCTCCCGGTCGGTCAGCAGATGATCCCGGAGATGCCGGGCCAGCTCTGCCTGCCTGACTGAGCAGTACGGGTCGGCTGCGGATTCGCGGGGAACACGGCCGAGCAGCATCAGCAGCTCCAGCACCTTGAGCTGCAGGAAGCCGGGATCCAGATAGGCAATGCTTTCATACAATTCCCGAAACACGTGCTCACAGCGCGGCCCGGCCGGGCCGTATGTATACCACTTACTGCCCAGGAGGTTGCGATTGAGCGCGGAAAAGTCCACGGAAAGCGCCGGCGCGTTCCGCGCGATCCAGCGCCGGGCGGGATCCGGAGCTACCTCCAGGCAGATGCCTTCGTAATAGCCCAGCGGAAAGTGCGACTCCGACATCGTGCCGTGCACGCCGTCGTAACAGCTGATGGCCATATCTCCCGGCTTGAGCAGAACATGATCCCGCAGAGAAAACCGGGTCTCAAAGCGCCCGTTGGCGCAGAAATTGATCTCCAGCATCCCGATCTGCGTGCGGATCTCCGTATAGGAGCCCATCTCCAGCCGCAGGCACATGGCGCTCACACCGTCCAGCAGCGGATAGAGGTGGATCTCTCCGTTTCCGTCCGCGTTTTCAAAGCCGCCGGCCTGCCCGTCCGGGCCGAAAGCGGCGGCCGCCTCGCCATGATACACGATCTCGATCACGCGCGCTCCTCCTTTCCTTGCGTACTCTGTCATGAGGCCGTCGGGCGGCCCGCCGGGTCATCTCAGCGTACAGGATCTTCACATTCCCCGCGCAGCGTCCGGATCAGCACGGTATAGGAGATGCCAAGGCAGGTGCACATCGCCGCATAAATGCAGACCAAAACGGCCGGAATGCAAAACCACGCGCTGACTCTGACTGCTAGCGCCACAAGCGCCGCAAATACGACCCAACTGAGCACGCTGCCCACGAGCATGGGGCGGCAGATGGTCTCGCTGATCGCCAACTCCTCCGCCGGCGTGTAGAGCCGGAAGGCGTTATCCGGTGTGCGGACCATAAAAAACGGCCTTTTTTCATTCAGCGATAGCCTGATGAAACGCACCATTTACTACCCCAAACAACTCCTCTGGTTTATTATACTTCACTTTTGCATAGATGTCCATAGTTGTTTTGCTGTTTTCGTGTCCGGCAAGGTATTGTACTGTCTTTGGATCAACGCCCGCATAGAGAAGATTGGTGATGTAAGTGTGCCGCAGCTGATGAGGTGTCACATCAAAGTCCAGCGTATATTTGATTTGGGGTTGATTCTTCTGGGTCATACCCAGCGTTGGAGTAACCGTATATTTGATACTCTCCCCATTTACATACTTATAATAGTTCCGGGGCTTAGTGGAGCGGACAACGACATACTGCCACACTCTTTGGAACTGCGAGGCAGCCAGTGGCTCTCCTTTGCTGTCAGCGATCACATAATCTGATATGGAATTTTCTTTCGTTTCTCTCAGACAATCCACCAAACACTTCGGTATCGGAATATCCCTTTTTGCCGCCGGAGTTTTTAGCACCGTAGAAACCACGGGTCTGTTATGCTCTGTACGCCATGCCCGTCTCACCGATAGATAAGGCGTATCCTCGTCCAGAAATACACAATCCCATTGCAGTGCAAGAATTTCTTCCCGACGCAGACCGGAATACAAACCGAGCATAATAAACAAATATGGAGGAAGCCCCTTGACTGTATCCAGAAGCACGGCTACCTGCTGATCTGTCAATGCCTCCTTCTTTTTTGTCGGTTTTCCGCCTTTACCGGATATTCCCGCACAGGGATTGTGCTCAAGAATTTGGTTTCTCTCTGCCGCATAAAAAATGCACTTGAGCAGCATATTGACCTTATTGTATAAGCCTTCCGATTTCTTTGACAATGGAACAAGAGCCAGCCGAATATCGTCAGCAGTCACTTCTTCCATATACATCTCTCCCAGAGGTTTGATGATATAGTTTGTCATATCCCTCGTATAACCTCTGAGTGTAGACGCAGACACCTTTGCCGACTGCATCAGCAGCCACTTCTCTCCATACTCAGCTACTGTCGGGTGCTGCCGGTGAAAGATAATTTCTTCCACCTGCTTCCGGGCCTCTAACTGCTTCTCATACAATTCTTCACAAGTAGCGGCATACAAACTCAACTCTTTGCCATCTGCATCCGTAATCCTGGTTCTGTAATACTGGATTCCTTTCAATGTAATGGTCCCATACTTCGGGATCTGTGTTTTCTTTTTTGCCATCTTTGATCGTCCTTTCTTGATAATGTGTAGTCTCCGTATCTACACTCTCTTTATCAGAAAGCCTCGATTTAATCAAAGATACGGCTGATGTAAAACAAAGAGCGAGACATCCTTGCCTCGCTCCTGCTTTACTTCCTATTTTATTATTACTGTGCTGCGTCCCAGCTTGCAAACGCGCAACTCATTGATCTGACCAGCTCATCTGGTCTGTTGTACTTAACCTTTGCATAAATGTCCATGGTAATCTTGCTGCTTTCATGGCCTGCCAGGTATTGAACCGTTTTGGGATCTACCGATGCATGAATGAGATTGGTAATGTAAGTATGCCGCAGCTGATGGGGTGTTACTTCAAAGTCCAGACTGTAAACCACTTTTCCGTTATGAGCAGCCTTTTCCCCCAAGACAGGTGTGACAGTATGCTTTACTCTTTTTCCATCTTCATACCGATAATAGCTCCGCTCCTTGACCGTCCTCGTAACAATATACTGCCAAAGTCGCTTAAACTGCGTGTAGGACAGCGGTTCGCCGTCCCGGTTTGAAACCACATACTCCGAAGTCGATGTTTCCTTTGCTGCTTTCAAACACTCAGCCAAGCAAACAGGAAGAGGGATATTTCTCTCCGCAGCCTTGGTTTTCAATTCGTCTGAGATTACCGGTCTGTTGTGTTCTGTGTGCCATGCCCGCCTTACCGTCAGATATGGAGTATCCGTATCCAGATATACTGAATCCCATTGCAGAGCAAGAATTTCTTCCCGGCGCAGCCCTGCATATAAACCAATCATGACAAAGACATAAGGCGGCAAATCTCGGATAGCATCCAAAAGGCGTGCTGCCTGTTCATCTGTCAAAGCCTGACGATCCTCTTGTGGAACACCGCCACCTTTTGTCGTGAGATAAATCGTCGGGTTATGGTCAATGATCCTGCTTTCCATCGCTGCGCGAAAGATAGATTTGTAAAGGATTACCACAGATTTATAAACCGATGCAGATTTCTTGGAAACCGGAACAAGGGCAAGCTGAATATCATCCAGGCTAACCTCACCCATCCGTTTATCTCCCAATTCCGCTATAATATGCCGCCTGACCTTTGAGGTGTAATCCGTCAAAGTAGTAGCTCGTACATGAACCGACTGCATCAGCAGCCACTTTTCACAATACTCTGCAACTGTGGGCGTTTTCCGATGAAAAGTGGCATTCTCAATCTGTTCCAACGCAAGCGTTTCTTTGTTGTATAGTTCTTCAGGTGTTTTTGCGTAGATAGCTACGAGCTTACCATTCGTGTCTTTGATTCTGGTCCTATAATATAGGACACCTCTTTTCATAACTGTGCCATATTGAGGAAGCATTATTTTCCTATTTGCCAATTCCTCCACCTCCTAAGAATATACTCCAGCGCTGTATCTATGTTTTATCAGACCATTATGATTTCGACAAGGATACGGACCGGCTCACACTCCAGCTCTGCGAGGTTTACGATAAGTTGCGTTCTTTTCTGCTGGCTTTGCTCTGTGGGTGCATTTTGCGATATACTCCTGAAGGCCCGCTGAGGTAAAGTACACACAGCCATTCTGCACATATTGCACATAAGAAATAAGACCATTGTTACGGGCCGCGTCCAGCGTTGCAATGCTGATACCCAAAATTTCTGCTGCTTCTTTTCGCGTAATAAGTTTTTCCATAAAGCATATTTCCTCCAATCCGTCAAGTTTGTCATCGTGTTTGTTCAAAATCACATGAATACGCTGGCAGCCGAAACCACCAGCGCATGGTATCTGATTTTGAACAGAAAGCGGCAAACGCTTCCTATTTATATTTCTCAGCTTTCGTCACATTTGCCACGCCCCCTGACGATGGGAACACAACAGGTCTCCGCTGGCGCGGATGTCATAACTCCGCAGCATCGTTCGTATCGTGTGCCGCAGGGTTCCCCCCAAGTCTTTGGCGGGCCGTGAGGAAGTATCTTTAAGCCCCCATGTAGTCATCGCGCCAAATCTGCCACCATTCTTTTATGAAATCGTAGATCGCTCCGAAGCAGTGCTTTCATCACCTCCCTGACTGCTCCATCCTCGCGGCGTTTCATATTCGCTCGTACATGGGTTATGTACCTGTTGTGCTGTCTATTCGATTGTCAATGTGCAGATGAAGGAGGAAAATTTGTCCTTCTTATTAACACTGACAAAAAAGGCAAAAAACAGGCGCATCAAACGAAACTTTATCAAAAATATTTTCCGAGCTGCTTTAAGCCGCGCCGGATACTGTCTCGGACACGGCTTGGGTCTACACCTTCTACCCCGGCAATTTCATTTACCGTCATTCCCAGGTAATATCGGGCATAAATCCTCTTTGCCTGTTTTTCCGGTAAATTCATCACAGCAGAATAGACCTGCTCCTGAAGCTGTTTTTCCTCCAGAAGCATCTCCGGTGTTTTCGGCTTCAACAGCACCGCATTTTCAATGCCATTCTCGCAATCCAGAGAATACTGTGCTTTATAACGATACATCTTTCTCTCATACGCAGCCTCCGCACGTTCAGCTGCTCGAATAGTCTCCATTACTTCCTCTGTCACATCTACAAAAAAGTCTGTTGTATAAACATCAGGATAAAGTTCCCGAAGGTTAATTTTCTTCATTATGTACCTCCATTTCGATTCACGGGTGATTGACGAGTGAATCGAATGGAGGCGGGGAACGACACCGGTATACAGCCGGATTATCTCCGAAAAAAAGGCAACAAAAAACGCCAGATTCCCGCAATGGGAAACTGGCGCACCAAGAACAGTCATTATTATGCTGAATCACATGGAACGATAATGCCGATGCAATGCTATACTTGCCCGGAGGAGGGGCAATGCTTTTTTTAATTGATGTAGATCATGGGAGCTTTGAAAAAGCAAAAGAGACACGGCAAATTAACCTCCAAGCGGCTACCGTGTCCCTGCAAGTCGTCATTAGTTTGTGTAAACGCAAAGAAACGGCGGCTCTGAAATTGTCCTTCAAAACCGCCGATTGAGTTCAAACCTTAAAATAGCGCACGAAATTATCTGCCCCAGTCAACGGTTTTTTTCTTTCCCCGGACGGGGCAGATAACTTATTATGCAGAGCGGAGCCGATGTGCGCTAATCGGTTCCTTGTACTTTCTCCTTCAGCTTTCGGAAAGATGTATCACTGATGGCGTGTTCAATCCGGCAGGCGTCTTGTTCCGCTGTTTCCTGATCGACGCCAGCAGCGATAAACTGCTCCATAAAAAACCAAATGGCGTTCATAGATTTTCTCGGCAATCTCCCGACCTATGACGGTCAGATGAAGGAACCCATCATCATCCACGGTCAGAAAACCTCCATTTTTCAAAACGCCTACCGCATGGCTGATACTCGGTTTGCTAAAGCCCATGTGCCGGGCAAGGTCATGGAGCGGACCATGCCCATTTTCTTTTGTAGAACAAGGATAGCCTCCAGATAATCCTCCCCAGACGCATGAATCTTCATCAGTTCCTCCTTTATGCTTATTGTTGAATCCTCCAGCCCTCAGCCTGTTCCCGAATCTTAATAAATTCCTGATAGGTTCCCCTTTGAGCCAGCAATTCCTTATGGGTTCCTTTCTGCACGACGGTTCCACCATCAATGACAAGAATTTGATCCGCATTTTCAATCGTCGCCAGTCTATGGGCAATCGTTATGATTGTTTTACCATGTGTCAGTGCGGAAATAGCCTCTTGAATCAAATGCTCATTCTCTGGGTCAATGCTGGCCGTGGCCTCGTCCAAAATGACAATCGGCGCATCTTTCAGCATGGCTCTGGCAATCGAAATTCGCTGCTTTTCACCGCCGGAAAGAGAAGAACCGCCCTCCCCAATGACGGTATCATATCCATCTGGCAAGGCCATAATAAAGTCATGGCAGCGCGCTTCTTTTGCAGCGGCAATCATCTGTTCCTCCGAAGCGTCCGGGCTGCCGAATTTGATATTGTTACGGATTGTATCCCGGAACAGATATACATTCTGGAACACCATACTGATATTTTTTAGTAAGCTGTCACAGGTAAATTCTCGAATATCTGTTTCTCCTAAAGTGATTTTTCCGGCGTCAACATCATAAAAGCGTGCAATCAGGCTACACAGGGTAGACTTGCCGCTCCCGGAGGGACCTACAATCGCTGTTGTGGTATTCTGCGGAATCGTGAAATTCACATCATGCAATACAGTCCGTTTATCGTAACCAAAGGATACATCCTGAAAAGTAATGTCATACGAGGTCGGTGTAATATCTTTTCCGTCTTGGTCGATATATTCTGCATTTTCCAGAGCTTCCAGCTTATTCATAGCGGAATCTATAAGACCCAGCATGTGAGCCGCGTCGTTAATGTTTTCCACACTTCCAAAGATTACGAAAGAAAACAGAACAAACATCAGGGAAAATAAGCAAGACTCATTTGCCCGTTAAGTGTCTGCCATGCACAGATAAACACAATCCCCATAGATGCCAGTTTTAAGGAGAACAGATGCAAGCAGTTAAATGGCGTATAGCCTTTTTCTACTTTGATATGAATATTTTTCAAATCCGTATTTGCCTTGCGGAAACTTTCGATAGAAGCCCCTTCCTGTCCGAACGATTTAACGATGGACAGCCCGCGGATATATTCAATCGCAGAGCCAGACATATCCTCCATGGCCTGGTGCGTGATAGCAGCGGTCTTTTCACTATGCCTGCTGATACCATGTAAGGCCAATGAGGAAAAGGCAACGCCGACAACAGAAATCACTGCTGCGGCTGGACTCAGGAAAAGGAAACACAGAAGAATTGCAATAAACTTTGCATATCCGTTGATGATGATGTCAACCATCTTCATTCCCTGCAATTCAAGTGTGGATAGCTCCGTGGTAACACCTGTCAGAATATCGCCCACGCTGTTTTTAGAAAAATATCCCAGAGGAACCCTTTTCAGCACATCGCCTAAATGGATTCGCTGCCCTGCGGCTACTTCATAGCCAATGCTTTCCTGCAACACCGCCCGCAAATAAGAGAGTAGAAAGTTAAGCGCAATCGAGCCAACAATAATCCAAAGCGTCTGCCAGATCAGGGAGGATTCTATTGTGTTGCCTGCCCAATAAGCTGCGATTGCTTTATCAAGGGCATAAGCGGCAGCCATTGTAGGGATCGCCGTAGACAGGCTGCTGAAAAAGGAAAAAACAGAGCCAAGATAGAGGCGTCCCTTATATTTCCCCGCCCATTTAATGATCCGTTTCATAGACTTAAACATGAGCGGCCACCTCCTTCTTTTCACTCACAGACCAATTCTTCGCCCCGATGTGGGCTTTCCACATATCCGCATAAAGCGGACACCGCTTCAACAATTCTTCCTGCTTTCCGCAATCCACAATCCGGCCTTTTTTCAACACGACAATCTGATCTGCGTTCTGAATGGTGGAAAGGCGGTGGGCGATCACAAGAAGAGTTTTACCCTTTGATAACGCCATGATAGATTTCTGAATTTTATCTTCGTTCTGCGGGTCAGTAAATGCTGTCGCTTCATCCAAAATAACAATCGGGGCATTTTTTAGGATCGCCCTCGCAATCGCAATTCGCTGTTTTTCGCCGCCGGACAGCCTCTTTCCGGCATCACCGGCAGGGGTATCATATCCTTTGTCCAAACGCACAATAAATTCATCACAGCAGGCCGCTTTCGCCGCCGCATATACTTCTTCATCTGTGGCGTTTGGATTTCCAAGACGGATGTTTTCTTTCAGGGAGCAATTAAACAGGAAGTTATCCTGCGTCACAAAACTGACCAGTTCGGAAAGCTGGCGTATAGACAACTCTTTGATATTCTTCCCCCCAATGGTAATGTTGCCGCCTGTCACGTCCCAAAACCTTGCAATCAGACGGGCAATCGTTGATTTACCGCCGCCAGACGGTCCTACAAGTGCCGTAAAACTTCCCTCTGGCAATTCCAGGTTCACATCATGCAACACTTCATTTTGCTCGGAACCGTCATAGGAAAAGGTTACATGCTTCAACGCAATATCATTGTGAGGAATAGATACGATTTTCCCTGAATCCGGCAGTACAGGCAGGTTCAAAAGTTCATTTGCCGCCTCTACTGCATATTCCATAGACTTTGCTTCGTTAATGAAAGTGGTTGCTTTCATCAACGGTCCAACAATGCTGAGGGAAAGGATAATCCCCATTGCAAGCTCCGCAGGGGAGATACTTCCATTCTGCACCAGCAAAAGGCCGACAGGAAGAACCCCCAGGAGCGTTGTGGGCATAATCGCCATCATAAGGTTCATCGATTTCCATGTACTCTTAAACCATGCCAAGGTAAACTCTTTGAACGACTGGACAGCATTAACAAATTTTTCATAGGAGCTTGTGCTTTGGTTAAAGGCCTTTACAACCTCGATACCTTCCACATACTCGATAATAATACTGTTGACGTGGTTATTTGCCTCCATATAAGCGGCGTACTGGCTGTTATAGTTCCTCATAAGGAAAAACATAGGAATCATGGCCAGCACCGGAGCAATCAGAACCGCCAATCCCATGCGCCAGTCAATGACCATCATCCAGGTAAAAATTGCAACAGGGAGTAGGAGGTTAGAAGTCAATTCCGGGATCATGTGTGCCAAAGGCGGCTCTAAATCCTCCACCTTATCCATGATGATATTTTTCAGATAGCCGATTCGCCGCCCCATCACTTCGCCGAGAGGCGCTTTCATCAGCCGGTCCGCAATTTTAAGCCGGATTCCTTCCAAAATGGTATAGGCTGAAATATGCGCCAGGATCGTAGAGATTCCATGGCAGGCAACCCGCAGCAGGTAGCCCGCTGCTCCAACCAGACACCAAATCAGAATGCCATTCAGGGTCACATTCTGATTGATAAATGCCAGCAGGATTTCATATACAGCCCAAAAAGGAATAAACCCTCCTGCAACGCTCAGAATGGCGCAGAATACCGAAAGAGCCATTTTCCCCTTGCATGGTGCGGCGAAGGAAAACAGAATTTTCACCCAATTATCTTTTTGCTGCTTCATTACAATCACCTTCCTTCTTTTTAGTCAGCAAAGAAAAGGATGGGTAGTCTTTGCTAACCATCCTTATTGTAGCAGTATTCAATTCTTCTTTCCTCTCCAAAACGGCATTTATGCACCGTTTAGAAAAAAGATTTTCGATATTCCATCGGCGTCTGCCCTATCACCTGCCGGAAAGCTGTTGCAAATTTACTGGGGCTTTCATATCCCACAGCTCCGGCAATTTCCGCAATCCCTTTTTTGGAATCCTGCCGGAGCATTGTGGCAGCAACGTTCATCCGATAACGGCGAAGATAGGAATACATGGAATCTCCGTATATTTCCTTAAAGCAGGTTTTCATCCCCGTCAACGAAATCTGGAATCGTTCAGCTAATTCATCCATCGTGTAATGCTCCTGCAAATTTGCCGTAATAAGATCATGGATCGCTTTGATTTTTTCTACCTGACCTTTATAGAAATAAGGGCGATCTTCTTTGGAATCAGAAAACTGCAAAGCGTCCAGATATAAAAGCAGCTCCAGGGCTTTTACTTTATAGTAGTCACTTTTGATCTGCTGCGGGACAAAGTAAAGCTCTGAAAAAATATGTTCAATTCCTGGCTCATTATGAATCACAAACGGTTTCTTGTCATTGCAATACTTTTTTTGAAGCTCGTACAAATCAACAGAAAATCCGCCAAAAAAGTCTTTCAGCGCCGGCACAGCAATGTCCAGATCAAATCCCAGGGTCATCCCATGATAGTGGCAGAGTGGAAAGCAGAACCGTCCCGAATGGGAACGCCGGTCATCCACACGCATCTCATTCTCTTGCAAATAGCTATACGCATGATTGTCAATCTCGCTTTCGATCCGTCCCTCCCTGCAATGGTCTATATAGAGAAGCGAACTGTCCGTACTACTCTGAAAGTAGGAGGTACATTCTTTCAGGTGCATATCGCTATACATCACAAAAGCGCCATCAAAAATTTTGTGGGCTGTCATGGTTCCCTCGCCGCTCTCGTCAAAAAGCTGCAGGACAACGCAATCCTCAGTTTCAATGACATTTTTAACATTTGAGCCGCAGTTTATTTTACCATCAAACAGTTTGATTTCCGCCGCCTCCTTCCATCATAAAGAAATTAAATAACCGTTCCCGTCCTTCCGTATCCTGGAGGAAATAGCTTTCCTCCAATCTGCCGTTTTCCAGATGGATCACATAATTGCAGCACCTGAGTATAAATTCAGGATCATGGGTCACAATCACAATGGTTTTTCCTGAATCGGCAAGTCCTTTGACCGAATCGGCCACCTGCCTCATATGAAAGAGATCAAGGCCGCTGGTAGGTTCGTCAAATAGTATAACCGGACGTTCAGAGGCAATCGCAGAAGCAATCGCCACACGTTGTTTTTGCCCTCCCGAAAGCCCCATCGGATGGCAGGCTTTGTACGGGAGCAAATCCATTTCTGTCAAGATAGCCTCTGCCTTTGCCACATTTTCAGGCGATTCATCGGAATCTTTCCCCGGCATACTTAACAGGACTTCCTCTAAAACGCTCTCCGTAAAAAGCTGATGATTTACATCCTGCATGACCATATAGCATAGCTTCAGCCGCTGTTTGCTTGAATAGGAAGTACCATCTTTTTCGAGGATACCTTTACATCTTTTTCCCAATCCGCATAAGCAACGAGATAGTGTCGTTTTTCCGGCTCCATTGTGCCCGATGACCGCCGTTACATTTCCGGCAGGAAGCTCTATATTTTCCAGAGAAAGCGTTTCCGGCTGTTTCTTGTATGCGAAATGGAAGTGGTTCAGTTTCCATATCCCCTGCCCTGAATGTAGACTGGCAGGCTCAATGTCTGCAAACTCACCCAGGCCAAGAGGCCGTAATCCCATTTTAGCTTTTTCCGCCGCCGGAATCAACTGAAATTCCGGCAAAGTATAATCCCCTTGTATTTCCCCGTCGCTTAAATATATGATCCTGTCTGCCAGATCATAAAGATAGTAGAGCCGGTGCTCCGCAATAATAATTGTTTTGCCCTGTGACTTCAATATTTTTAACAGTTTCCGAAAATCAGCGATGGAATAGGCGTCAAGGTTGGAAGATGGCTCGTCCAAAACAAATACATCCGGTTCCACAGCGGCGGCAGATCCACAGGCGATTTTTTGCTTTTCCCCACCGGAAAGGGAGAAAACACTTCTGTCCAGCAGATTTGTAAGGTTCAACTGCTCTGAGACCAGCTTTACCCGCTTTCGGATTTCTGCTTCTTCCAATCCATGGTTTTCACATCCAAAGGCAATTTCGCTGGTCGTATCCACATTAAAAAATTGAGAACGTGGATTCTGAAAAACAGAACCCACTTTTTTTGATATATCAAACAGGGAAAGCCCGCTCATATCTTCTCCATCAAGCATGACAGTGCCTTCCAGCTTTCCATCGTAATAATGAGGAATCAGTCCGTTAAACAGCCGTGTCAGTGTGGTTTTACCGCAGCCCGATGTTCCGCAGAGCAGTACAAAATCCCCGTCGTTAATAGACAGGTCAATATTTCTTAATGTTCCGTGTCCTTTCCTGTCCCCAATGTCAGTTTCATTTGGAGGGTAGGAAAAAGAAGAAACTTTTTTACATTCGATCATAGGCCTACCTCCCTGTAATCATCGTGACAATAGGAATTGCAAAAGCCACCACACATAGCAGCAGGAAACATCCTGCACATGAAAGCCGATTTCGCAGATGTTTGTCCTCTTGACCGGACCGCCCAATCCTCTTGTCAGGGCTGCCGCATTTAATTCTTCCCCGATCTTGACGGAACACATGATAACAGGGACAAGCCTGTATTCCAGCATTGCACTGGCTTTGCCCCCGCCAAAACGGATTCCTCTCATTTTCATAGCGTCCCCTATGGCATTATATTCTTCTACAACAGTAGGGAAAAATCGGAATATCACGGACATAGGAATGATGATCTGCTCCGGTAAATGCAGCTTCTTCATGGCGGCAACAAACTCGCTGACCGTCGTCGTCCTGACCGTGATGTATCCCATCATAATCCCCGGCACAAACCGCATAAAGAAACCGCAGATTGCAACAACAAGAAAGTTAGGAAGGCCGGACAGGTGGGGGAGCGCCCATAGTTGCAATATATAGCTGCCGCCATATAAAACAAAATAGATAACCGATCCCTTCCACGATTTTTCCGTGAGCAGCAGGATCAATGGAACAGCAGCCAAAATAGGAGCAAACTGTTTAGAAGCAGCCCCACCTCCGCCGCTCAAGACAAAGAGGGCAATCGTGATAAGCAATGCCAACTTTGTCCGAGGGTCTAACGACAGGCCGGTTTCCTTTTTTTTGCTTGCTAACAATTCACGGCGCATTATGCAATACCCGCACGCTTAAAGTGCTTTTTGAAAATTTTCTGGCCGATCACACCGCCGATCACGCCGCAAACGAATCCGGCAATCAAAAGAAGGGGGAGCGTATATGCCGAGATATAGCTCATAATGGAATCTGCATACTCTTGTCCATAACCGCTGATTAGCTGCTGATAGTAGCTGTCCCGTGTTGCAACAATGGGAATGTAGTTTCCGATGATCCACATGGAAAAAACACCATGCGATATGATTCCTTTTTTTGCACTCTTATAATCGCCGGATTTCAAAACAAGATCAGCCAGGACACCGAACACGGCACCGGTAATAATGCTCCAATACCCCATGCCGGTCAGCAACATTAAAATACCGCAGATCAGTCCTGTCAGCGATACCATTCCAAACTTCTGGACTTTAGAATAATACAGCATCATTACGATTCCGCCAATCAGCGGAACCAGCACGATCAGAAGCGGAAGAAAAATAGGGATAAATCCCAGCATGGCAATCGCCATCATCACCACAAAATAGATCGCAGTGAAGATTCCAACATTGATAAGGTCTTTTCCTTGTAGTTTATTCATTATTTGGTCCTCCTGTTTGCTTTTGTGTTAGCACGAACTAACCGCATTTCAGTATAGCAGATATGTCTGTATGTTTCTTCTCCAAAAAGGCATTTTCGCTCCAAATAGACAATTACTTTGCTTTTGTTATCTTTACGGGGAGTGATTGCCTGCGTGTGTGCGTGAACATAGAACTATTCAACATTGAACAGAGGCGGTTCTTGCATAATTTGAAATGGAAACAGCCAAAATCACCGCTTCAAATTGTAGTATTAGTAGAGGGAGAAATAGAAGGTAGGGTTTCGATAGCAAGCACAGCAAGCGAGTACCCGCTTGCGATTTTTCGGATTTTCAGGTCCCTTGCCCGAAAATGAAAAATGTTTGTTGGGATAATCTCAAACTCTTATGAAGAATGGAGGCAGCGCATGGCGAACCGAAAACGGAATATCCAGATGAATTTTATGTCACAGAGAATAAAAAACGGCTCATAGATGAGCGGATAAAACTGATAGCCTCCCTACCGCATTCTATATCATTCTCGTTTGGCAACGAACTAAAAGCTGAAATCTGCAATTCATCCTCATAGTTCAATTAGCAGCCGGAAACGCCATAATCATGGAGCAACCATGTTATCAAAAAGGAATCAGCATAATCAGTCCTGTTCTCAAGCACAATAAGGTTATTCCTTTGTGCAAATCGGAACGATAAAATATATTTGAGGTGAACGATTATGCCGATTGATGATTTAACTGCTTTAGGGCAAAAAATGCGGGAAGCCCGAAAGAATAAAGAACTGACACAACAGGAACTTTCTGATCTGAGCCATGTTTCTGTAAAGCAAATCGCCAATATCGAAAAAGGGAAAATGAATCCTTCCTATTTGATTTTGAGAGCATTGGCAAAGGTCCTGCACATCTCTTTAGATACGCTTATAAATCCAGATATTTCTCTGGAGGATGAGGGTGTCAATCAGATGAAAATGCTTTATTCCAGCTGTCCGCCAGAAATGCGCGACACCCTGTTGCATCACACACAGGAAACGGTGAAAGAGCTAACAGAATTGTCCGAGAAATTTGAAATGAATTGAGCCAGTGAGTGAAATTTAACGATTCTCTCACTGGTTCTTTTCATTTTCGGAGAAAAGAGGCAAGCAATGCCGGTGTTAATACACACCGACCCGCAGAGCGCAAAATCCCTCCGTGATTTTCCTCTCCGCTTGCTTGTTGAGGGCAGCGCCCCCAAGCCCCTTTGAACACAGAATTTCATTCTGTGGCTGCGCGTTCTGCGAACGCTTTTGACCAGGACCAGCTTACCGCTGGCCGTGGTCTTTTTCTTTTTCAACATCCTGTTCTACCTCCATTTTCAACACCCGATCTACATTGGCCTTTGCCGTTAAAAGCTCCCGCATTTCCTCACGAGAACGCCGGTATTCGGCATAGGTCTTTTTCTTTTCTTTCAGCAATTTCGCGTATTCCGTCTGCAACTCTTTGACCTTGGGCAACTTCTTGACGCCCATCTCATCAAAGGCATTTTTGGCAGCCTGGTGGAGCAGAATTTCTTCCTCATGCTCCTCCCGGAATTTCTTAGAATAGCCTGCCTTACGGTATGCCACATAGACCTCACGGGTCTTGGCATAATTTACGATGTGAGTACGCAGAACAGCAATCTCTGCCATGCGCTTTTCAGCCGCTTTGATCTGCGCCGAAAGCTCATTGTGATGTGCCGTGGCAGCCGCAGCTTTTTCTTCCAAAACCGCATACTCCAGCAGATTATTCTCTGACAGGTAATTCATGGTCTGTGCCATTTGTTTCAGATTGAAAACCTTAGCCCATCGAGCATAGCCAGCACCTTTTCCTGCCTGCAATTTTGCCTGAATGTCCACCAGCAGATTGACCTTCGGCGGTTCTGTCTGTGTGACTGTTTTCTTTCGTGGGGTATGTTGCTTTTTCCCAGCCAGCACCGCACGGATTTCCGCTTCACTATACCCATCGCCCAGACGCTCATCCATACGGGCTACATTCTTCCAGCCGGGAGCTTTCAGCCGAATTGTTTTTCCCCGCTGTGTTACCTCGCAGCCCATTTCGGACAGTAGCTTCAGCAGTGCGTCAAAGTCTGCGGGCTTTTGCTCCAGCACCTGATCTATCATCACTCGCAACTGCTCTCGGTGAGAAGGCTTCGCCTGATCGCCCAGCCATTTGTTATAGCTCTTTCCGTGAGGTTTCGGATTTTCTACAATGGACAGTCCGTTTTCAATGCAGATGGTGTCACTTAACTGTCGGACTGCCTTGGTGCTGCCCCAAAAGTTTCGGAATTTCCGGTCATACTCTAAGCTGACCGATGACCAGATAATGTGATTATGAATGTGCGACTTGTCTATGTGAGTGCAGACCACAAAGGCATGATTACCCTTGGTGAACCGCTTGGCAAATTCCACACCCAGCCGGTTCGCTTCTTCCGGGGTGATCTCTCCGGGGCGGAAGGACTGGCGCACATGATAGGCAATCACATCATCCGCACCGCGCACTCGTCCGGTAGCGGCAATGTACTGCCGCTTTGCCAGAAGAAACTCTGCATCCGCAGTCCTGCTGTCACACGCATAGCCGGTAATGAGCCTGCCATTATCTGTTTTTTTGGGATTGGCCACATAGTCGATGATGTCACTGATCGCCCGACTTTCTGTGCGGCCCTTGCCGACATGAAGCGGCATGATTCTTGTGGTTGCCATAGAAGGAACCTCCTTTCTCATACGCCGAGAAGATATTTTTTGATTTTTCATGGGGATTGACATATTTTCTAAAGTTGCATATAATAATAGTACAAGGTGGGCAACGGCGTGTGTCTGCCAAAGCGTTGAAGCATAATAGCGTACCGGGATGCCTTGTTATGCAGAGCTTTCAGTAGGGGTTGTGCAGTAACCTCAAACCGGAGTAGGCTGCAAAGCCGAAAGAAAATGCTCAAAGCCGCCTTGCATTGCAGGGCGGCTTTCTTTATGCGGACAGAGAGGTTTTATGGATAAATTACAAAAGTGTGCAAAAGCATTTGAAAAATTATTGGAGATACAGTATCGAATTATTATTGGCCGAAAGGGAAAAACCGCAGAGTTAGTAATTGGCTTTTCCAAATTGGACTTTCATCATCTGATGGGTCTTGGAAAACTAAAAGATTTGCGGATAGCAAAACAAAATCGTGGCTCTGTATTTGATGAAATCATAATTGGAAGCACCACCTATGAGACTTTAGCGAAAAGCCGTTATCTGCCTCAAATTGAAAATCGCTTTGAACCGTTGGCTTTGATTGAACAACTCCTGGACGATAACCGTCTGGTATTCCGTTACAATGCAAAATTGAATCAGTTCTCTTTAATTGAAGCGGACTATTTATTATCAACTCCGTTGGAAAACAGCGATATTTACATTTTTATTGCGGAACACAAGGACACCGGAAACTATTTCTGTCGGTCTTTCTTCCCGAAAGAGAAGAAAGATTACACAGAGGGACAGCCGCGCTATACCATGCTCTATAAAGAAAAAAAGAATTTAACTACCGGAGAGACCATCATCCAATATGACCGCCTAACCCCGAAAACACAAGCATAATTTTCCAAATATTTAAGGAGGTAGAACCCAATAATGCAACCAATTTCTGTTGAAGCGTTTGCCAGTATGGTCATGAAGAATAATAAAGGCTATCGAAAAAAGGAACTGGTAAAAATGCTGAATGACACACTTACTGCCAAGAAAAACGGTGCAAAATGTATGATCTGTGGTGCGCCGATTTGGGCGGCGGGAAGTGCCATCACTGGTAGCAACCTGTGCTTTACCTGCACAACAGGTGAAGCAAATGACAGCGACGATTATGAGATAGAGTAACAGGGTATCGGGGAAAATCTCGACACCCTGTTGCTCTTATTTATTCTCTGATAGTACATCGTTCTGATCTGCCGTTCTAACTGTCGGACGCTCTACACAGACCTTAAGCATTCTTCCACATAAAAGGTTCGTGTCTATTCATCTGCTACACGCATCAAAAGGCGATAATGTGACCAACTCAATTCAAGACACAGTGTGTCTCGAATTGGGAATGTACAGTAGAACTGCCTCATCTTGCGAATATTTGATTTGTCAAAACCTTTTCCAAACTCATCAGTTAATTTCGCTGAAAGATAGTCCAACAAATAAATCGGCAGTGAGACTGAAAAACTGCCTGGATATTCAGAAACATATAAACCTAAATTTTTCTCGCCAGCAACAGATTTCAGAGCTATTTTGAAAAATGTGAATTACAACTTAGAGGGTGTCATCCACCAAGTTACCCACCAAGATGCTCCTTACTTTCGTGCTACCATCCTGCACGAATGTAGCACCAAAGTAAGGACCATTTCTTCTAAATCAACTATATACCCAATCCTGAATGGCAAATTTCAAACTCTGCACCTTGCCCAGCAGCCAGATCGCAGCCAGCGGCAACCCCATCGGGCTAATCAAAAATGCCATGACCAGCAAAATCACTCCATTCTGTGGGGAATAGGTAATAAGCACAGCCACGCCAAGCAGAGCAATTACAGTGCTGAGCAGACCAAGCACTAAACCGGATATGTAGATCAGCCCCGTGCAGAGCCAGACAAAAAGCGTCAGCACCAAAATGACCGGTGCAGTTACGATCATCAGCAGGCATTTCAAAATCTTCATTCCATTTTCTCCTTCCAACGCTCCAGATGCCGTTTGCACAGGGCATCCGCTTCTCTCTCATCATCTTCCGTCACTTCCCGTTTACCTTTGGTCAGTTCAATCTCCACATAAGTCCGATAATCATCAGCTAAGAGGTCGAACAGTTCCTTGGGAGTATGGCACACCTCGCCAGTGCAATATTGAAAGTCTTGGTCAAATTCAACTCTTACACATCCATGGCGGCTGATATAAACTTCGATGGTCTCGTCTGCGGCCAGGTAATCCGCAAAAATCTCCAGCACTTTTTCAAAGGTCAGCATCTGTTTTCACTCCTTTGCTACGCTTCTTATTCTACTCATATTATCCGGTATAGATAGGCAAAAGACAAGGATACCGACAAAAAGAAAAAGCGGAGAGAGGAGCAGCGAAGTAATGCCGTTCCTCCCTCCGCAAATGGAGTATCTATCCCTGTTATAAAAGTTTGGAAAGCTGGGTAAGGATTTCCTTTACGCCCTCCCATAGCTGTTCCTGCCGCTGGGATATATCCTCCAAATCAGCATCGTAAACCCGCCCAGTCTCATGCACTTTGCGAGTCAGCTGATTCAAGTTGTTGCTGCTTCGGCGCATCAGGGAGACCAACTCCTTCAGCTCCGGCAGATCCAGCTTGACCACATACCCATCCAGCGCCATTTTCCGCAGATAAGCACTCAGATTTTCTGTCCCGTATTGCTGCATCTTTTGATGGATCAGCTCCAGTTCTTCTGCGGACACCCAAAACAAAACCGGAACATCCCGCTTACGCTTTGCCATAGTTATCGCTCCGGCTCCCGTTTCTTTGGGGCGGCAGGCTTATGGGCAGGCAGTTCCTGCTTGAGCTTTTGCAGGACAGAGCCTTTTTCTTTCTCCTGAACGGCCTTTCGAGCCTGTCTTGTAAACAGATCCACCAGTCCCGGATTGACTCGATCCACTATCAGATCGGCACATTGCTGGGAAGTGGCACTATCCTCCGGCATTGGAATGGTCTTTGCCCATGCTTTGTTATCACGAGAAATACGCCCATCTGCATCCTTATGCTGAATCGTATTAGCGAGAATAAAGTTCATTCGCTCTGGTCCGAATTTCTCCATGACCTCCTGCACCGCAGAAGCGGTATCCAGTCGGTTGTCTCCGTAGTGAGTGCTGATTGCCTGTTCAATGGCAACTTTGCAAGAATAATTTGCCTGGTCAGAAAGCCAGTATGCGTCTGTTTCTCCATGCTTAGTCGCGTATGCGGCAGAATGAAGATAAACTACCATGGGATTAAGTTCTTCTGGCTCTGCATACCTCATTGGCCCGACTTTCAATACTGTCCCGGATCACATCCATATAGCCGGTCTCCAGCTTGTCAAAATAGCGGTACACATCTTCCAGCGGCGAAGGAGATTCTAAAAGTGCCTGGGCTTGGGTATCAGTCAGCACCAGTTCCTCCATCGCCATCACAATGTCCAGAGCCGTTGACAGTGCAGTAAGACGGGTTGAGCAGATAAATCCAGCCTGCGCCAGATTTAAGCCGTCCCCAGCCGTCTTTGACCTCAACAATAGTGAATACACCCTTGCCAGTCTGCCCCTTCACCTTGCCGCTCATGGACGGTTCAGAGCGGTAGTTCAAATCGTTAATGATGACCTTTACGGTAAAAGGAACATCTGGGAACGTACCGCTTGCACCGCCTGTGCTTTCCGCAGCGTCATAGGCAGTCAGGTTCCAGGTCTCAATGATATTGCAGATTTTCTCCACATAATCCGGGGAGGTAGCGTAGCCGCCGTCCTTGATAATCTGGACTGCCTTTTTGTAGTCAGTACAGCCTTTCAGACCGTCATAGCGTTTCTTGCTGCCGTTCATAGCACCAAGCAGATATGCGGAATGGTCAGCAATGGACTGTTCCACGCTGGAATACTTGCGGAAGTCAGCCGTGACAGTTACATACTGCCCGTTCTCATATTCCTGCGTTTTCTTCGTATACTTGCTTGTGCCATCCCAAGTAGAGCCGCCCCAGGTATTCCCGGACAGACTGCATTTCATACCAAAGCAGTTGTTGGCGTTCTGAGCCAGTTCGGACTTACCATACCCAGACTCAAGGATAAACTGTGCCAGAGACACAGAAGCCAGAACGCCGCTGTTCTTCTGGTCAGCCGTGAACAAACTGCCAATCCTCTTGATAATGTCGGCGTTCTCCATATCTTTCAGGGAAGTAGCCTGCAAGCCAGAAGTGTCAGTGGAGGACGTGCCGCCCAGCTTTTCCGTAACAGCCGCCGCAAGGTCTCCCAGACGGTTGTAAAGCCAATCTCCGGGGCAAGCCTTATTCGCAAACCAGCGGTGGACGGTAAGCATCATTTCACCTGCTTTCGGCTCATAAGCAAGGGTCTTATTCTTGTCACCCAGCCAAATCAACTTCGTCTTGCCGTTGCGCTTGCAAATATCCACACAGAGCGCAATAAGTTTCTGGTAAACGGCATTGTTCATGGCATACGGGTGATTGAGGTCGGACGCACATTCAATCGTGACCGCCCTCTGGTCATTCGCATTGCTGGAAGAACACCAGCTTCTATTCCCTTCATCCACACACAGAACCACTCTGCCGTCTTTGCCGATACCATAATTACAGCTTGCCTGCCGGGAAGTGCTTGTGAAGCACCCACCAATACTTTCTGCCGTAAGCTGCCCCACTACACAGTGGGGCGTGATACGGTCAATGGAATGGGTTCTTGCACCGCTATGGTTCGGGCTTTTAACAGTGCAATCTACCAAAGAACTGTTGCTCATAATTATTCTCCCTTCTTTTTCGGCTCAGTGTAAGTAAGTGCCTGCGTAGAGTCGGCTACACCTTCCGTGGTCGGGTCGGTCACAACACCAAGGATAGCCAGAACCACGAACAGTGCATTGACCACATCAATCAGCTTGTTTCCCAGGTCTCCCAGGTCAAGCGTGAAGCCAAAGAGTGCCGCCACAACCTGCACAAGCAGAAGCAGAGCCGGGATAATAGTCAGCCAGAAGTTCTTGTTCTTAATTCGTACAATCCAGTTAATGTTCGTCATGGTAAATACCTCCTTTAAAAAATTAAGGGGCTAAAGGTATCTCACCCTTAGCCCCATTGAGCCATCCAGAACCGTTGTCCTGGTTTCAATATTCTCACCCCTTAATGGGCAGTTCCTTCACTTCGTTCAGAAGTTCTGTCACCATACCGTTTCCACCAAGCGCATGATAAGCGTCATACATTTCAAGGAAATTCTGCAAGCCATGTTTCGTCACATAACCTCTCGCTTTCCATTCAGCATGATACTCAATCAACTGTACCCGCAGAAGCAGCATAGTACCTTTGCTGTTTGCGTCCCTGTCTTTCTTCTGATTTTTCAGCAAAAAGACTATGTACCCCATAAGAGCCGTAAGCACAATCGGTAACGCAATAGTGTACGTCTGCATTAAAAACTGTTCCACTGGAACCACCTTCTTCCATTATGTGATTTACCTTTCGGAAAGGGAAATGAAGTAAACATATTCACTCCCCCCCCTTCCAAAATCCTGTAGTTTACTCACCCATGAGGGTTTCCAGTTCCAGGTCAATCAGTAACTCCTTAACCTGGTCTTTGATAGTCTCAGGAACACTATCAAAAGTACGCTTGCCCTTAACAATAAGAGCGACATAAATAACAGCCATGCGTTCCACCTCCTTTCTTCTCACAAAAACAAATAGATTGCCAAAAATATTGAGAAACATATTACTGCTCCTTCAATAATTTCTTGACTTCTGCACGAATTTGTTCGGGAACGTCATCAATAGTTTTTATCCCCTTGCGAATAAGAGCGACATAAATCTTTTCCATTTTACACACCTCCCACTATCATTTCATAAAGTTCAGCAAGAGCAACCTGAATATCGGTTACATTGCTTTCTGTAACTTTATTCTGCAATTCCTGTGCAGAGAGTTCTCTGAAACAGATATGAAAGCCGTCTGCGTCCTCCACCTGCTGAATGAGTTCAGCATTGTGCATGGTGATAGTTTCCTCACCATCCGTAATCTCAAGCGTGGAAAGATTGTCCTTAAAAACACTCTCGTCCACCTTCTCCTTGCGGATATAGTTGTCACCATTCTTTGTGAACCCTGTCAGTTCAGTCCCATCAGCCAAAATCAGTTTGTACATGGTAATGTTCCTCCTTTAACTTATTGTAGAGGTCATTCATATTTGCCCTCTGTTGCCTGCTCATAATTCGGTAGTGATTTTCCATCCACGAATGGTACAGATTGTAAAATTCCTTTTCGGGAAGTCTCCCCGCCAGCTTCTTCAATTTCCGTCTCATAGCCGTAAGTCTTTTCGGGTTGATTTTATGTATCACCCTGCCAGTCTCCGTCAGAGAGTATTGCACTTGAAGAAACCTCCACATTTCAGACAGTTTGCATATTCTGGTCTTTCTCACATTCACGGTAATACCAATCCCTTTTGCAATCTCAATAATTTCTGAGAGCAGGTCTTGTAAGAACTCTTTACTCTCATGGATTGCGTAACTGTCATCCATATACGCACCATAGAATTTTACCCCTTTGACAATCTTCACAAAGTTGTCTATCGGTATTCGATAGGCTATCCCTGCGTCCTGCGCTACCTGGTCTCCAATGTTCAAATGCTTTCGCATGAACTTTTCGCCCGTCAGCAGCCGCCTGTCAATTTTCTCATACTCAAGGGAATTGAATACCATTTCCATACAGTGGGCGTATTCTTCATCCGTCATGTAGGAAACATCTATCTTCTCCCGGTCAATAATCCGCTGTAGCAAACGTAAAGCCCTTCCGTCCGTGATATACTTTGAAAACAGTTTCATCAGAACGTCATGCTGGATATTGTCATAGTATTTTGAAAAATCTATCAAAAGGATATATCCATCATTGGAACCATGTTTGCTGTAAAACCTGTGCAGGTGGGTTTCCAGCCTGCGCCTGGTAAATGCAATTCCCTTACCCTCAAGGCTTGCGCCGTTATCGTAAATGAGGTGTTTGCGTATTGCCGGGGTTATTACTTCATCACATAAAACGTGTTTCACCACTCTATCCTGTATTTGTTCACCAGTAATACATCTGGTCTTGCCACGTTCATTGATAATAAAGCGTGTTCCGGGTAAAAATTCGTAGGTTTCATCCTTTAAATCCTGCTGGACTTTTGCCAGCGATAAAAGGTAGGTCATTTCAAACTTCTGTACCTGCGGTTTCCAGTCACTCCCTTTCTTTGCTTTTATGTAAGCGTCATACAACGCATTGCCGTCAAATATCTCACGCTGATAACAGGAGCGGTCGTAACCGCCTGTGTCGTGTTTAGTATTTACCATACGGAAGGACAATCTCTCCTTTCTCTCACTGTGAAACGGTCAAATGCCTATTTAATCACAGTATCGAAATTGGGACGAACGCCATTAGAGTTAGAAGCGTTGTTGTAGTTCGCATTGCCGTTGTTGTTGACATTGGCAAAGTTAGCAGCGGTATTAGAGATTGCCCTGTGAAAGAGCCGTTTTGAACTTGTTATCAGACTTCCTCCAACCTTTGATAAGGTCAATTTCTTTCTGAATATCAGCACCAAACCGCAAGTAGGTATTCACATCAACTGGTAGCGTCTCGATTGCGTACTGTAATTCCTGAACCAGCCTGTAACATTGACCGATTGCCAAATCCTGATGAAGCCGCCTTTCAACCAGTTCTTCCGGGTATGTAGGATAGATACTGTTTGCTGTATAGACGTGTTCACCGATAGACCGCAGACAGTCAATAATGGCGTTCCTTTCACTCTCGATAAACCACTCGTCAAATGCGTCCTGCTTTTTCTTCTGGCGGTCATACTGCTGTTTCTCAATGTCAGTAAGTTCTTCGTAA